>Ga0078972_1000057_pt1 | contig 413050 bp, 347 predicted proteins | sample YelNatPaOPGAMG01_FD_67568 | JGI IMG/M metagenome (GOLD analysis project Ga0078972, IMG submission 67568) | Hot spring thermophilic microbial communities from Obsidian Pool, Yellowstone National Park, USA - OP-RAMG-01 (SPADES assembly) (version 2) | ecosystem: Environmental > Aquatic > Thermal... | reverse complement strand
GCAAGAACCGCTGGTTAAACGGTGGCAGAAGGTGTGGGCAACATGGTACTGGATACCGAGCAGAACAGGGCGGCTACTATGCTCTTAATAACCGCAGAAAGGAGGGTGGTCACAGCCCTTGCCTGAACGGCTAAAACGACCCTCCTGAATACGGTGAGGAAAACGGTCTAAAATACCATTTTTACAACGGTGAGGGGGACGGTTCCGGGGACGGGGTCTAAAGTTCTCAAAATTTCTGATAACTCAAAGAAAAACAAAAAGATATCCCAATTTTACCCCTTTTTAATTTTTTAACCTACAGGTTAAATTTTTTTCAGACCGGCAAACTGTCCAAAAAGGTGCGGAAGGTGCTGCCCAGGTCGGCAAAATTGACAGGGTTTTTTGACATTGGAGAGTAAATATAATTTAATTACTGGAAGAGCGGAGGTTTTATGCAAAAAAGGATGAGCCTGATTTTAGGTATCGTCTGCCTGATTTTTGGTATAGCCTGCCTGAGAAAGATTGCGGCAATCGCGGCTGGGAATAATAGTAATCGCCTTTGCTGGAACTCAACCAATAATAAGGTCTATTGCGCCAATGCAGAAAGTGACAATGTTACGGTGATTGATGGGGAGACAAACCAGGTGATTGCAACAATCCCGGTGGGAGATGAGCCTTGGGCTTTGGTTTGGAACTCAACCAATAATAGGGTCTATTGCGCGAATTTTGTAAGTGGCAATGTTTCGGTGATTGATGGGGCAACAAATCAGGTGATTGCAACAATTCCAGTGGAAAGTGCTCCTGGTGCTTTGGTTTGGAACTCAACCAATAATAAGGTCTATTGCGCCAATCGGGAGAGTGACAATGTTTCGGTGATTGATGGGGCAACTAACCGGGTGATTACAATAATCCCGGTAGGAGATCAGCCTTGTGCTTTGGTTTGGAACTCAACCAACAATAAGGTCTATTGCGCCAATTGGGGAAGTGACAATGTTTCGGTGATTGATGGGGCAACAAACCAGGTAATTACAACAATTCCAGTGGGAGATTTGCCTTATGCTTTGGTTTGGAACTCAACCAACAATAAGGTCTATTGCGCCAATTGGTGGAGTAACAATGTTTCGGTGATTGCTGGGGCAACAAACCGGGTGATTGCAACAATCCCGGTGGGAGCTTGGCCTTATGCTTTGGTTTGGAACTCAACCAACAATAAGGTCTATTGCGCCAATTATGGAAGTAACAATGTTACGGTGATTGATGGGGGGCAAACCAGGTGATTGCAACAATTCCAGTGGGAGGTGGTCCTTATGCTTTGGTTTGGAACTCAACCAACAATAGGGTCTATTGCGCCAACGAGGAGAGTGATAATGTTTCGGTGATTGATGGGGAGGCAAACCAGGCGATTACAACAATTCCCAGTGGGAAATGAGCCTCGTGCCTTTGCCTGGAATTCAATCCAGAACCGAACCTATGTGGCAAATTACATTAGTTCCAGTATCTCGGTGATTCGGGATGTTACCGGGATTGAAGTCCGCTTTACAGACATAACAGACAGTAAGGAAGGAGTATCAAATGGCTGAGAGTCTGGAAGACCGTGTGAAGAGGCTGGAGCGCCGCGAGCGCCGCTATCGGTTTGTGCTGACGGGCATCGGCATTCTTGTCCTTGCCTGTGCTATCATCTGGGTCCTGGCAGGAGCGGCAAGCTCTGCTCAGGCACAGAAACCGGCAGGAGGGAGCAAAACCATCCGCGCGAGAAGTTTCATTCTGGAAGATGAGAAGGGCGAACCCCGCGCCGGGCTGGACGTGGCCAAGGACGGGCCAGTGCTGACGCTGTATGACGAGAAGGGCGAACTCCGCGCCTGCCTGGCCGTGGCCAAGGACGGGCCAGCGCTGTGGCTGTGTGACGAGAAGGGCGAACTCCGCGCCGGGCTGGCCGTGGTCAAGGACGGGCCAGCGCTGGGGCTGTATGACGAGAAGGGCGAGAACCGCGCCGGGCTGAGGGTGTTCAAGGACGGGCCAGGGCTGGTGTTGCTTGACGAGAAGGGCGAGCGCCGCGCCTGGCTGAGCGTGGTCAAGGACGGGCCAGTGCTGGGGCTGTATGACGAGAAGGGCGAGCGCCGCGCCAGGCTGAGCGTGTTCAAGGACGGGCCGGGGCTGGGGCTGTATGACGAGAAGGGCAAACCCCGCGCCGGGCTGGTCGTGGCCAAGGACGGGCCAGCGCTGGCGTTATTTGATGCGCAGGGCAAGCCAATCTGGCATGCGCCGAGATGAATACTTTATGCCTGATGTTAAACCTTTGACCTCAGAAATCTATCCCAATCCGGCAAATCCTTTCTTCGTTATCCGTTCTCCGTTGCCCGTAAAAGAGATTGAAATCTTTGATGTTTCCGGAAAGTTGCTAAAAGAGGTTGCCTTACCTGCTGCACTTTCTGGCAATGAAGCCGGGATAAAAATATCGCTCAAATGAATAAACCCGGGCACCTACTTCATCAAGGTCGGGAGCGAGGTGAAAAAATTCCTCGTTGTTGAATAAAACAGATGGTTTGTGCTTTATGGGACTTGCATAAATTTTTGCTTCGCAGAACTTGTTTTATGCTGAAAAAGTTAACTGCGATATCTTGAGGAGCTAAAATAGAGTTCGGGCTCAGAGGTTTGTTTTAGATAAGGGCTAAGTTAATGGTTTTTTTCGGCGAAGAGGGGGTAGAGTTTAATCCGGGTTTCTTCGTCAACCGGGCTGAAGCGTTTGAACTGGATTGAATGGGTCGCCCGGCCCTGGGTTAAGGAGCGGAGGGTGGTGGCGTAGCCAAAGGTGCGGGCAAGGGGAACTTCGGCAGTTATAATCTGGTGGCCCTTGACCGGTTCCAGGTGCAGGATTTTGCCGCCACGGGCGTTGATGTCGGCAAGGACATTACCTAAATATTGTTCCGGGGTGACAACCTCCAGTTCCATTATTGGTTCTAAAAAGGTGGGTTCTGCGAGCATAAATGCTTCCCGGAATGCCTGAGCGGCTGCCAGTTTGAAGTCAATGTCAGTGGAGTCCACTTCGTGATAGGCACCGTCAATAATTTTGACCCGGGTGTTGATGATGGGGTAGCCGGCAAGGACGCCGGATTCAAAGGATTCTTCAATTGCCTGTTCAATTGCGGGTATAAAATTTTTGGGAATGGTGCCTTCCCGGATTTCGTTGACTATCCAGTTGCCTTCTTTTGAGGGTTCAAGGGTTAATTTGACAACCGCAAAATGTCCCCGACCGCCGGTCTGGCGGATAAATCTGCTTTCATAGGTGGCGGTGGTGGTTATGGTTTCCCGATAGGAGACCTGGGGTTTTCCCGAGTGGACTTCTACCCGATAATCACGGTTGAGGCGGTCAAGTAAAATTTCCAGATGGAGTTCGCCCATTCCCGATAGAATCAGCTGGCCAGTTTCTTCGTCGTTTCTAACTTTAAAGGTCGGGTCTTCAAGTGACATTGTTGTTAGGGCGGCGTGGAGCCGGTCTTCATCGGCTTTGGTTTTTGGTTCAATGGCGAGAAAGACCACCGGTTCCGGGGGTTTGATCGGTTCAAAGGCGATGGGATGGGAGAGGTCGGCAAGGGTCTGACCGGTTTTACTTTCTTTTAGTCCAATGACCGCGCCGATTTCACCAGCAGCAAGGGAGGATACTTCTTCAATCCGGTTGGCATGCATTACCGCGAGCCGGAGAATCCGGGAGCGCTTCATTTCCGGAATTACCATTACGACATCACCAGATGCTACTTTGCCCGAGTAAACCCGAATGTAGGAGAGCATACCGCGCTGGGGATCAAAGGTGAGTTTGAAAATCAGGGCTGAGAACGGTGCCTGGGGGTCCGAAGGACGGGTTTCTTCACGGTTGGTTTTGGGGTTTATGCCTTTTGCCGGCGGTATATCCAGCGGCGAAGGGAGGTAATCAACAATGCCGTCAAGTAGTTTCTGGATGCCTTTATTGCGGAATGCGGCACCGCAGAAAACGGGGACAATTTTTAGTTCCAGCGTGCCTTTTCTGATTGCCGATTTGATGTCAGCAGGGGTTAGATCTTCACCACTTAAGTATTTGGCAAGGAGATTTTCGTCATAGGTGGTCAGGATGTCAAGTAAGCGGTGGCGGTAATCTTCAACTTCTTGCTGTCGTTCTGGTGGGACGGGTAGTGTTTCATAACTGGCACCGAGGTCGTCGCTGCGCCAGATACAGGCTTCCCGGTTAATTATGTCAATGACACCGCTGAACTGGTCTTCAATGCCGATTGGTAATTGGACGGGCACCGGAATCTGTTCAAATTTTTCCGCCATCATTTTTAACACCCGGTAGAAATCAGCCCCGAGCCGGTCCAGTTTGTTGATAAAGGCGATGCGGGGAACGCGGTAGCGGTCAGCCTGACGCCAGACGGTTTCGGTCTGGGGTTCAACACCACCGACGCCGCACAGGACAATAATGGCACCGTCAAGGACCTTGAGCGACCTCTCAACTTCAATGGTGAAGTCAACATGGCCCGGGGTATCAATGATGTTGATGCGATGATTGAGCCAGCTGACACTGGTGGCGGCGGCAGTGATGGTGATACCCCGTTCCCGTTCCTGAATCATCCAGTCCATCTGGGTGGTGCCTTCGTCAATTTCGCCCATCCGGTGGATTTTTCCGGTATAGTAAAGAATCCGTTCGGTGGTGGTGGTTTTACCGGCGTCAATGTGTGCGGCAATGCCGATATTGCGAATGAGCCGGAGGTCGTAATCAGGCATAAATTTTATCTTAACAAAATATGACAGTGTGTCAAGTTTAAAGGGAAATTGCTTTGGTTTTGGTTAAAATTGCCAGGCAAGGTAGGGTTATTTAAGGAGTCCGAGCCAGTCACCGAGCAGGAATTGGAGTCGGCCGATGAAGAGGGAGATGCGCGCCATCACGGTATAGCCGAATGAGGCGCCAAAGCCAATCATTATAAAGATGATACCCAGATAGCTGAGTGGTTTCAGGATACCTTTGCGTTCGGTTGAGAAGAAGAAGTAACTGATGGTGGCAATTACCCCAAAGAGGATGATGACCGCCCAGAGTCCTGACTGCCAGTTGGTGAAACTGGCACGGGTGATAATCGTTGCCTTTAACTGGCGGATGATTTCTCCGGAGATGGCACGGGGAATTGATGCGCCACCGGCATAACCGAGAACAATGGCGATTGGAATTCTAACCAGCCAGGAGATTCTGGGGATGAAACGGGTAAAATACAAAGCACCGATGATGGCAATGGCAATAAGCCAGATTTTTGTGGAAAGGGGGGTGGCTGCGGAGCCAACCCGGTCAAACAGGCTGGGAATTAGAATCCGGTGCCAGTAGAAGGTGATTGCATAGCCATTGGCAATGCCGACATAAAGGTGTTCGGCAAATCGGTAGAAGGGGTTTTCTTTGTAAAGGAATGAGAAGACGGCGAGCGTCAGAATCGCCGCAATCCAGACCCAGGGGTCAGTGGCGATATTCATTTCTTTTTCCTCCGGGTTGCAAAGAAGGCGATGTTGCCGATAATTATAAATGCCATAATCGCGAGATGTGCCGCAGTCTGAGAAGCCATTGCCTCAGTGCCGGCATTACGCAGCCCCCAATCCATACCATTTTTTTTCATCCGCTGAGTTACCAGTTGCTCGTATTCGGCAGCCCCTTTCATACCGGCGAGCATGCCGATAAACTGTCCGGAGTTGACATAGGGATAAAAATCGGCAGCCGAGACCGCAGTGATACCACAACTTAAATTTACTCCAAACTGAACCTGGGCATAATTTATCCAGGAAAGGGGCAGGGCGGAGGCGGCAATTGAAACGAGCACACCGATGTCATCGTAGTTTCTGATTTCGTGCATAATTGCCAGGGTTTCAGTTCGGTTACCGTAATAGTCAACCGGGAAGACATTAACGATCCGTTCTCCCATCCCGAGCATTACGGTGATCAGTGGGGTGTTCCAGCCCCAGAAAACATAGTCTTCACCATAGATAACCGAATCGTTATGGTTTTGTGCCCGGGTATTGAATTCGGTGGTGACCTGCTGGATTGCTTCTTCGGCTAATCCCAGACCGTAAACCTGCATTGTCAGGATTCCGACCTTGCGTTTGATGGCAAAGGCATGGCGGAGCAGAGCAATTACCATCGGCTGGAGTTCAGCCCGGGTATCCGGGGTGAAATCGACCGAAATAGCCAGCGCTTTGTTTTCCGGCATCGTGTCAATGTAATTAAACAACTGTTCTACCGGTGGTGTTGCCCGGGGTTGAATTTTAAAAGGGAATATCAGGGGCAACATAATCACCAGCCAGAGTATCAGATAAATCCAGCGGCGGTCAATACGCTGGAGTTTGGTAAAGATATTCTGTTGCTCCGGACTCATTTTCCGCCTCCGAGCCAGCCCCGTTCAATTCCAAGGATGATTTTTAATGAGGTGGCAAATATGCCAAGCTGAACGCCGAAGAGAATGCCCCGTTTGGAGGCAGTGTTGGGAACGGCAAGAATCCATTCGGCAAATGCTGGTAGTTGCCGGTGGATTATTCTTCCCAGAGGTACCGCTCCGAGCATAACGATAAAAGCAGCGAGTAAAAGCAGGGTGGCTTCAAGGTTACGGGCACGGAAGGCACGATAAGCCGCGGATGCCATAAAGAAAGCCAGGAGGGAAAACATTGTGGCGGCAAGCGGAACCATTATATTGGAATAAAGCGTCTGGATGTGAATTGAGAAGTTGCCAATTTTAGTAGGCAGAATGCCCGGGCGGGTAACATCAATGCCACCCAAGACGCCAATAATGGCGGTGATAAGCAGGGCGATAATAGTAATATAACTGTAAGGATAGTATTGTGCCCGACGTTTTATCTTTAAGAGGTGATGCTGGACAATTGAACCGACACCGAGCACCAGACTGAAGGCGGCAATGATGCGCTGAACATCATTGCGCATAATTTCGTCAGCCGAGCGCACCGCCGGGTGCGGAACAAAGAACGCCACCGCTCCGAAGATACCGGTTAAAAGGACAATCAGGAGCGGGAGGCGGCGTTTCATTTTAAGTCTATAGCCAGTTTAGAACCGGGAGGTTTAATACCAGTGCCATAATTGTGAAGAGGATGATGGTGATGGTGATGAGGGCTTTTGAGTAGTCCTGAGCTTTGATACCACCGAGCAGGAGCGGTTCCCGGGAGATGTAGGCGCTGGCGGCATAAAGTTCTTCACCGATAAGGGTGTAGTCGCAGGCGGTGATGAAGAATGGTAGCTGGGCAATAGCATCGGTGCCGGCAATCTGAACCGCGCCGGTCGCAGCACCGGTTTCGGCGATAATCAATGATTCTGCCCAGAACATTCCAATCAGGAAGTTGGTTGCCGGTTTTTCCCGGGTCATTATGCCGTCAACGGCTGCGGCAAACGCAAACTGCATATCGGTGACAAAAAAGACGATGTCCTGGTTAAAGGCATCAGGTCGGCCCGCAGTGGTGTAGGATTCTTTTACGACTTCCCGGGCAACGGTGTAAACAATCGGGTCAGCCACCGGTACAATTAATGGGGTGTTGAACTGGGCGGTTTTTTTAGCAACTTCACCGAGAATGTTCAAAGAGGCAATGGTTGCCACATCAGAAATTGTGGAAAGTCCGGGAACATAAAGGGTTGCCCTGCCCATTTCGGTGGTTCTGCCGATTGCTTCTTCAACTGCATCAAGGCCGGCAATCCGACGGATAAAGAGGTTTTTGTCTTTTTTGGCACGGTCAAAGAAGAAGACAAAGATGAGACTGAAGAGTAAAGTGCCAATTAATGCCGGCAGGGTGGTGGTGTCAAACCACTGGGGAAGAGCATGGGCATAGGTTGATGGTTCGGAGGGGGCGGATTCGGTCTCAGTGACCGTTAAAATCTGATAGCGATAATCGGTGCGGTTAATGACCTGGTCGTCAATATAACGGTTGGTCAATCTGCCAACAAATGCCAGTGTTTCCCATTGGTCAGAATTTATCTTTTGCCGGAGGATGCGATAGCCGATAATTTCGGTATCCTCAGGCCGGTTCCAGGTAACGATGATTTTTCCTCCTTCATCATTGGGCACATCCTGAGCCCGAATGTTGAGCGGTGGCGAGACGGTGAGCAGAATAAAGAGTCCTAAAGTTAGCATTGTCAGGATTATTTGTTATAATCGGAGGAAGTCAAATTTAATTTTGGCGAATAGTAACTCATTGTTGGGAGAGGGGAGACAGTTTCACGCCGGTATTGAACGCCTCAAGATTGATCTCAATAAAGCGTGGTTTGACAAGTTGCCTTATAGTCTGATGGTAAAGTTCTGCCGGGAATTCAAGCAGGCGGGAAACCGCACCGAGCATTATGGTGTTCTGAATCCGGGGGTTACCGATTTTACAGGCGGTAGCAAATGCCGCAATGGGGAGATGATTTTTTATGCGGCTGGCAATTCGTTTTTGTAGTTCGTCGGCTGGAATTCGTTCCACCAGGCCGAGCTGGACCGGGAGCGGGTCAATGGTTAAGGGGTCGTAAACCAGCCTGCCTTCAGGAGCAAGGAAGTGAATATAGCGCAGTGCCTCCAGCAATTCAAAGGCAACGATAATGTCGGCTTTACCTTCTTCAATAAGCGGCGAATATACCTTTTTCCCCCAGCGAATATGGCTGGTTACACTGCCACCCCGCTGCGCCATACCGTGGACCTCGCTTCTTTTAACATCCAAGCCGGCAACTAATGCAACCCGGGCAAGGATATCGGAAAAAAGAATTACCCCTTGACCGCCAACCCCACAGACCAAAAGATTCATCCAATCGCTCCTTTCGGGCAGATGTCAGCACACATACTGCAGCCGGTGCAGGCGGTTTCAATAATAAATGCCTTTTCACCGGTAAAAGAGAGTGCGGGACAGCCCAGCGCGAGGCAGGCTTTGCAACCGATACATTTTTCTTGGTCAATTTTTTTCGGGGCGCCCAGTTTGCCCGCGATTAGTGCACAGCTGCGCTGGGATATTATTACTGCCGGTTTCTTTTCCGCAATAACCTGGCGAATGGTCTTTCTGGTCTCTTTGAGGCGATAGGGGTCAACTTTGATAACCCGCTCAACACCACAGGCCTGGCAGAGTTTTTCTAAATCAATGGCAACGGTCTCTTTTCCCATCAGTGTTCGTCCGGTGCCCGGATGGTCCTGGTGACCGGTCATTCCGGTGGTTCGGTTGTCAGCAATGATGGTAATGACATTTGACTGATTGTAGACGGTGTTTAATAGCCCGGTGATGCCGGAGTGAAAAAATGTGGAATCGCCGATTACCGCAATCCGGGGGCGAGGGTCGTTTCCGTTCAGTGCCTTGTCAACACCGTGAGCAAAGGTGATGGAGGCGCCCATATCAATACAGGTGTCCATAGCGCTATGGGGTGCCAGGGCACCAAGGGTATAGCAGCCAATATCACCGCCGATGATTACATTTTGTTTCTGGAGGGCATAAAATAGACCGAGATGCGGACAGCCCGGACAGAGGGCGGGCGGACGATTGGGCAGGTCTGGCTCGGGATGAACCGGTGCCGGGTTTTCAAATATGGTGCGGATGATTCGGGGGTTGAGTTCGCCGGTGCGGGGGAGGAGTTCTTTACCGCTGACCTTTAATCCCAGCGCGCGCACCTGGAGTTCAATAAATGGTTCTACCTCTTCAATTACGACCAGACGTTTTACTTTTGCAGCAAATTCCCGCACCAGTCCGGCGGGAAAAGGATAGACCATTCCCAGTTTGAGAAAGGAGACTTCGGGCAACACTTCCCGGGCATATTGGTAGGCAACGCCATCACAGATAATGCCGATTTCCGGACTGCCCAATTCCAGCCGGTTCAAAGGGGTTGTTTCGGTAAAATCCTGAAGGCGGGTCAGGCGATTTATCAGTTCCACGTGACGCAGCCGGGCAAAGGCAGGCAAAAGGACGGTTTTTTGAAGGTTTTTTTCATAGTGGGCAGGCGGAGTTTTGAAACGTTCATCAAGATTGACGATAGAACTGGAATGGGCGATGCGAGTGGTAAGCCGGAGCAGAACCGGGATATCAAACTGTTCGGAGATTTCATAGGCCGACTTTATGAATTCTTTTGCCTCCTGACTGTCCGAAGGGCAGAGGACCGGTAGTTTCGCCATCAATCCATAAAACCGGTTATCCTGTTCATTCTGAGAGGAGTGCATTCCTGGGTCATCAGCGGTGACAACCACCAGTCCACCGCGAACACCAATGTAAGCAGCCGAGAATAATGGGTCAGCAGCAACATTGAGCCCAACATGCTTCATTACTGCCAGACTGCGCGCACCGGCAAGGGCGGCACCGAGTGCAACTTCTAATGCGACCTTTTCGTTAACCGACCATTCACAGTAGACCTCGGGATAGGTGGCGAGTGCTTCAAGAATTTCAGTGGAAGGGGTTCCGGGATAAGCAGCCGCAACCTGGCAACCTGCTTCCCAGGCGCCGCGGGCAACCGCTTCATCACCGGATAAAATTAATCTGTTCATTTTAATGTAGAATTAATAATTTAATTAAAAGCGATGGTAAGTCAAATTAAGCAATTAGGAATTGGCAGATTTGACAGCGGAATGGTCAAATATATAATTTAATACAATTTTTGCGTCTTTCAGCAAACCGAAGGAGATATAATGAGAAAAAATATCACGCTGATTGCTATTATTGCTCTGGGCGTAATGCTAGTTCAGTGTGGTGGCAGAAAAGAGCAAGCCCGGGCGCCGGTATTTGCCGGTGAAATTGAAACTCTGGCTGAGCGGACGGTTGCCAGTCTGGAGCGAACCGGTTCCTATGATAATATCGGCAAGGCGCTTGAGGAGTTATCGGCGCAACTGGCAGCTGAGCATTTAAATCCCAACGGCGTGCCTTTTGCTATTTATTATAATGAACCGGGGAGTGTCCCGGAGGAAAGTTTGAGTTGGGCGGTGTGTATTCCGGTGGAATCCGGAATAACCCTTTCCACTCAGTCCCCAATAAAGATTGTTACTATTCCCGAGGCTGTTTTTGCCTCAACAGTGCATACCGGCGGGTATGAGCATATTGCCGAGACCTATGACCGGCTTGAAGACTGGATTGATGAACAGGGGCTGATGATTAGCGGTCCGGCAATGGAGTTTTTTATTTCTAATAAGGATGTGCCGGCAGAATCAATGCGGACTAAGGTTGGATTTGTGGTGGAGCCCGCAGCGGATTCAATTGGCGAAGGTGATGAAGATTATGAGTTTGAAGAGGAAACCGAGCCCGAAAGTATTAACGGTTGATGTGGATGAAATGCACCTGGTTCAGGTTTGGACAATTTTTGAGACTGAGGTGAAGTGATGGCGGGGAGCGAAGGGGATTTTCTGGTTGAACTGCGGCAAGCAGAGGAGCAAGCCCGAAAACTGATTCAGGCGGCAGCGGAGAGGCAAAAACAGCTGCTTGAAGAGGCAGAGCTCAAGGGTAAAAAGAGAGTTGAAGAACTGCGGAGCCAGCTCCGGACACAATTTGAACAGGCGGTACATCAGGCAGAAATTGAGGCGCAGAATTTAATTGCCAATGCCATAGCTGAAGCCGAAAAGAAAAGCCAGGAAATTGAAAATCTGCCCGCGGAGCGGGTAATACCGGCGATTGAATTGCTCAAACGGAAGTTGCTCCAGAAATGGCAATAGAACGGGTTAGTAAATTTGTCATCGCCGTCCATCAGAGTAACAAGGAATCATTTCTTACCCGGCTCCAGCAGTTGGGAGTATTTCACATAACCCGTAGTGTGCCGGCTGAAACTCAACCTCAGAACCGGGCATTTATCCAATTGCTTTCGGCAATTGAGGTGCTTTCTTCCAACGTCGACAAAAAAATCCGGGGGAAGGTCAGTTTGTCCCGTAGTGAATATGAGCAATTAATTCAAAGTTATAACCCGCAGGAATATGTAGCAAGGATAGAAAGATTAGTTCAGCGGAAAAATGAGTTGCGGGCGCGGGAGCAGGCGTTGAATGAGGAGATTAAACGGCTGTCGCCCTGGAGCAAGCTTCCTTATTCACCGGCTGAACTGGCAGGTTTTAAGGATACCAAGTTCTTCCTGGGCCGAGTTAGTGACCGGGCAGCTTACGAAACTATTCAGAAGCAGTTAGCAGACAAACCCGCAACAGCCTTGGTGGTGAATGAGAATGAAGGGGGTATCTATTTGCTGATTGCGGTCTTTGCCCAATATGCTTTGGAGGTCAATGCAATTTTAACAACTGCGGGCTGGCAGGGCGAAGATTTGTCGGGGTTAAGAGTGGCGCCAGTAGCGGCAATCCGGCAACTGGAAGAGGAACGGGAAAAGGTGCGCAAGGAAATGGGTGCGATTCAAGAACAATTGAATGAACTTGCCGATGAATTACCAAAACTTAAAGCCAAAGCTGATGGATTACTTAATGAGGTGCTAAGAAGGGAAATGGAGAATGAGGTTACAAGAACCGATTCGGTTATTCTGATATACGGCTGGATAAAAAACCGGGATATTAAAAAGTTACAGCAACTGGTTGATGAATCCGGAGTAGCGGCGATGGTGCCGGTAGAACCTGAACCAGAGGAACAGCCACCGGTAGCACTTATCAACCGAAGGTTGTGGCGACCATTTGAACTGGTGCTGGAATTGTACCAGTTACCGGTTCCGAATGAATTGGACCCGACCTGGCTGATTGCCCCATTTTTTGGTGTTTTCTTTGGACTCTGTTTAACCGATGCCGGTTATGGATTGGTTCTGGCAGTTATTACACTAATCCTGATGCGCCGGATGGGTTTTGATAATAAACTGCTGGGTATTATTATGATTGGGGCGATTTTGACAATTCCTGCTGGAGCAATGGTCGGCGGCTGGTTTGGTGATTTGCCGGACCGGATTGGACTGGGTTGGTTGCTCGCTGTTAAAAACCGTTTGATGTTGTTTGACCCAATGAAAGAACCTTTGAAATTTTTCTTTCTCTCGCTGGCACTTGGTTATATTCAACTCATTAGCGGAATCGCCTTCGAAATTGCTGATTGTCTCCGGCAGAAACAGTATGGCGACGGTCTATTGGGGCAACTGCCCTGGTTTGTGCTGCTGAACGCAATTGTATTAAGGGTGCTTTTCGGTAAAAATTTTCCTGATTGCGTCAATAGTTTGCTGGTCGTTTTGATTCTCCTGGCAATAGCAACAATTGTGGTTTTTACCCGTCGGGAAAAGGAAACTTTGATTTCTCAGTGGTTATGGTTTGGACTGCTGGGGTCATTATTAATTTGGCTGGGCCGTCGGTTAAACCTGATTGGGCATGAGTTTGATTTTATGCCGCTGGTCGTGCCGGTTATGTTGCTGGGAATGATGGGGTATGCAGTGGTTACCGTTTTTCAGCACCGGGCGCTCAACTGGAAAACGATTCTTTTTGGAGTTGTTACCTTTTTGAGTGTTGGGCTTTACCTGTTTAAACTGGTCCCCGTATTTGTTCCCGGACTGGCAGTGATAATATTTTATTTCGTCGCACCAAGCGGGCAGCGGCTTTTATCCAAATTTGTCTGGGGAGGTTATGCGGTTTACAGTGCTACCAGTTATATCGGGGTGCTGCTTTCCTACATCCGGTTAATGGCGCTGGGAATGTGTACTGGTGGAGTGGCGATGGCGATCAATGTTATTGCCTGGATGGTACTTTCGGTACCGGTTGTCGGGGTAATTCTGGCGTTTATTGTGATGATAGTGGGCCACAGTTATAATATTGCAGTCAATGTGCTTGGTGCATTTGTGCACTCGTTGAGATTACAGTATGTAGAATTTTTTCCTCGTTTTTATACTGGTGGCGGTGAACCGTTTAAACCTTTTAAGGAAGTAAATCAATTTGTGGTCTTAAAATGATGATAAGGAGGAATGAATGGTTGATCCATTTGGTCTGGCAATCGCACTGCTGGGATGCGTGGTCGCAGCATTGCCTGCCGGTATCGGTTCGGCAATCGGTATACGAATGGTAGCAGAAGTAGCCAACGGGGTGATGAGTGAGGACCCCAAGAAGTTTGGTAATCTCTTTATCCTCGTGGCACTGCCGGGGACACAGGGGTTTTACGGTTTCCTGGGTGCATTTCTGGCAATAATGAAGTTGGGGTTGCTCGGTAATTTGATGCCCATAACCTTCGGTCAGGGTATACAGATGTTTATTGCGTGCCTGCCGGTGGGAATTGCTGGCTGGCTGACTGCTATCTGGCAGGGGAAAGTATGTGCGGCAGGTGCTGAGCTTGTTGCCAAGCGTCCCGCTGAGTCCACGAAGGCGGTAATATTCGGGGCATTGGTGGAGACCTACGCAGTGCTGGGTTTGCTGGCAACGATATTTTTGCAACTGGGAGTTAAACTCGGTTAACCGTGGGCACTAAAGAACTGCTTGACAAAATTCTTTCCGACGCCCGGGAGCGAGTGCAGGCGATTGAGGCAGAAACCGCCGGACAAGTAAAAGCAATTGAAGGGCGCGGGCAGGAAATTGAAGCAAAACTCAAAGCGGAGAACGAGGTGCGAATCCGCAATCGGGTAGACGCGATCCTGGAAAATGCCCGAAGTCGGGGTCAGCTTGAGGCTCAAAAAATAATACTGAGTGCGAAATGGCGGTTAATAACAAAGGTTGCCAAGCAGGTTAAACAGTCAATACTCAAGAGCCCGGAATATGGTAAAATCCTGAAACTGCTGATCCAGAAATATGCAGATTCAAATGCTAAGATCCATCTTTCACCGGCTGATACCGAGAATTTTGGGCCGCAACTGAAGGTGAGATTAGGTGAACCGGTGCCGATTTCCGGAGGGCTGATTATTCGGAGTCTGAAAGAAGATGTAGATTTATCACTGGATAGCATACTTAACCAGGTTCTTGAGGAAACAATTACCCAACTGGCAACAATGCTCTTTGATTGAATCGCAGCCGGGTTTTGGATTTAATAACTGATTGTGAATTTAACCATTTCAGAAATATCGTGAGATGTACTTTTCAGCGATTTTACTAAGATTGGGGCGTAAAGGATTAAACCGCTTGACAAAAATTTTAACTGTGATATAATGAGTTAAAAAGGGGTTGCATCCGGTATCGTAAATCCCATTTGAAGGCATTTAAGCTCCAGAAGGGAGGAGTTAATGAAAAATATCTTGACTGTCGTTTTGTTTGCAGTGGGAACCTGCATTGCCGGAATAGCAGGTTTTGATTATGTGATGCAAGAAGACGGTTGGAGCGGGGTTACCAATTTGTCGGACGATGGCGTGGCGCAATATATGGGTTATGGTTATCAGCATACAATTGCAACCGATACCGGGGGTAATGTTCACATCGTCTGGTATGATAATCGCACCGGCCTCAATCAGGTTTTTTACCGGAAATGGTCAAAGTCATCCAGAACCTGGGGACCGATAATCCAGGTAACCAATCAGACCGCAGCGGTTTATCGGCCAGCGGTTGCCTGTGATTATTCGGGGAATGTCCATATTGTTTGGTATCAATCCACCTCCAATTATTATGGAATCTGGTATAAAAAATGGGATGTAAGCACCGGGACCTGGGGGGATTCGGTGCGAATTTATAACCCAGGCGGAAATTATCTGAATTATTATCCTTCAATTGTCACCCGACCGGGCGGTGATAATGTTCATGTGGTCTGGTATGGAAGGGATGTTGCTAATCCGAACAATTTCCGGGTAAAACATATTGAATATACTCCAGGTTCAGGCTGGAGTTCGGTGACCATAATTGATACCACCCCAGCCGGAGTTACTGAGGTTGCTTCGGTAGCGGTTGATAAATGGGACAGCGTTTACGTTGTCTGGCGTACCCAGGTTTCAGGATATTATCAGGTTTTTTACCGCTGGCGGAATAGCAGTGGTTTATGGCGGGATATTGAGCAGGTTTCTGATGTTAATCCTAATGCTTCGATGTTTGCCTGTGCAGTGGCGGTTGATACTGCAGGTTCCCGGGTCCATGTGGTCTGGAATGGGGATATTCCTGGCAATACCAATGACCGGATATTTTACCGTTCCCGAACCGGTGCTGGCTGGGATAGTACCGAAGTTGTTAGTACCTATGGCAATTATATCCAGTATGACCCGGTAGTAGTTGTTGGTTCGGATGGGGCATTACATCTGGTCTGGCGTGGTTATTCCGAAATTTCTCAATCACGGCAGGAAATTATGTATCGGGCAAAGCGGAATGGTGAATGGGGTGAGGTGTTGCAGTTGACTAACAGGAGTTCTGGTGGGAGTGTGCTGACACCAGCCCTTGCCGGCGGTAGGTTTGATGATATTCATATCGTCTGGTATGACAATACCGATGGTGATAATGATGTTTATTATATCCGGGGGGAAATGGTGGACCCGGGTGTTGCCAGAATCGTTGTGCCAACAGGCGAAATGGCGCCGGGCACGACCGTAACGCCAACCGCAGTATGGCGTAATTTCAGCACTTATAATGCAGCCGATTTTAGTGCATTCTGTTTTTTGATAAATCCAAACGGGGTTCGTGTTTATCAGGAGTCAGTCGATGTGGCGATGCTGGGGGCGAATGCCGAAGATACTATTATTTTCCCGGGGTTTGTGGTGAATAATACCGGGACCTGGGTGGTGCGATGTTCAACGAGTGCGGTGCTGGATAAGAATAGTGCCAATGATGTTGCGGAGGGGAATTTTACAGTTTACAACACTGATATTCAAATGTTTCAGATTCAATCTCCAAGTGGCACAGTTGATAGCGGAACGGTGGTAACTCCCCGGGGCAGGTGGTGGAACAGATCGTCATCGCCAGCAAGTTTTACCGCATATTTCCAGTTATTCAACCCCAGTGGCATGCAGGTGTATGCTGATTCTCGGTCAGTGAGTGATGTCCCCGGCCATCAGGATGTAATCATTGATTTTTCGCAGTTTTTGGTTTTGGGTCCAGCAGGAACCTGGCGGGCGCGCTGCTCAACTTTCTGTATAAATGATACCTTTCCGGAAAATGATACACTGAGTATTAGTTTTACGGTCAGAGCCTTACCGCAATGGCCCTATGGCTGGAAAGAGGTAAAGTCAATGCCACTCTATGCTTCAAATAAAGGTCCCGGGGATGGTGCCTGGCTTACACAGTTGCGGTATGGTGGTACTCGTTACATTTTCGCCCTGAAGGGCAACAAGACCAGCGATTTCTATCTTTATAATCCGATTGCCGATACCTGGCACTCGCTGCGCCCAATTCCTCTTGGTAGTGAGCAAAAACCACCCCGACGCGGTTCAGTTGGCGTTGCCGGTGGTGATTATATATACGTCACCAAGGGGAATAATACACTTGGATTCTGGCGTTATTATGTTGAACAGGATACCTGGGAGCAGTTGGCCGATGTGCCGGTTGGTAGTGGTAAACGGGTGAAGGCAGGGACCGATATGGTTTACATCAAGCCACCTCATACTGATACCGGCTATGTTTATCTGTTGAAAGGCTATACCGATGAATTCTACCGATACAATACTGTTAGTGGGAAGTGGGATACACTGGCACCAGCGCCGCTTACTCTAACTGGCAGACGGTGGGACCGTGGTTCCTGGTTAGTTTACCAAAAACAGGGACAGAATTATTATATCTACGCCCACAAATCAAAATATCACGAGCTGTGGAAATATGATGTGCTGGGTGATTCCTGGTTCAGTCAGCAATTAAACGGGATGCCTTATACGAGCAGACTTACCGGTAAATCAAAAAAGGCAAAGGATGGCAGTGCCGGTGCCTATTATAATGATGCTATTTATGCGCTGAAAGGTGGCAATACCTGCGAGTTCTGGCGCTATGATGTCTTAGGTGATTCCTGGGTGGAGCTGGATACGATGCCATCGGTAGGCTCATTGGGGAAAAGAAAGCGGGTAAAAGGTGGTGGTGATATTGTCCTTTATGAGGACGGGGCATTTTTTGCCCTAAAAGGCGGGAAGTCACCAGAAATGTGGCGGTATTATCTTGCCGATACGTTATTTATAACTCCTTCTCAAAGAACATCGGTAATGGGGGATATAACTGAACCAAGTTCAGCTGAGTTTGTTTTGCTGCCCAATCCGCTGGTTAATCGCGTTCTTACGCTCCAGTTACCGGGTCGGACAGAGGCGCGGGCGGAGATTTTTGATGTTACCGGCAGGAAGCTGTTTAACACGATTGTTAACGGCGGGACTGCGATTTTATCACTGAGCGAATTCAGTCCGGGGGTTTATCTGGTGAAGGTGATTACAGCCGATGGGAGAATGGTAACGCGTAAGCTGGTGGTTAAATAGCAGCGACAAGCGAAATATTGAAAGGAAAAGCCCGGGGCGGTTTCTCCGCCCCGGGCTTTTTGTTACGAAGATTTGTTCAAGGTTGAGCGTTCTTGATTTTTTCCGCGATTGCGTCTAATTCGGCAGGGGTAAATTGCGGCTGCAGGCGCACCTGACAGTAATGATGGAGGTTCAGGGTTCGGTCAAGAAGATTGTCTTCTCCTTTGATGGTAGGAACGAGGAGCATATGGACATGAGGCACACGGGTGCCACGAATTAGCATGGTGATGTGTTCACAGTCCAGGGCGTGTTTGATTTTACGGGCAACCAGGTAGCAGGTCCGCAGAAAAGGGCCAGCGAGGTTGTCCTGTGGTTCAATGTCGGTAAACCACTGGATATGTTTTTTAGGAATTACCAGCGTATGTCCTCGCGATATTGGATAGAGGTCAAGAAAGGCAAGGGTGTGTTCATCTTCATAAACCCTGCGGGCTGGTGCTTCGCCAGCAACAATCTGGCAGAATGGGCATTCAGTCATAATTTCCTCCTGATTAAAATAGTAAAGGTTTACAGATGATCTGTTTTATTCTAGTTTCAAAAAACTGATGGGAATGCGCGGGCTGAATAACAATCGCGGTGTCGGCACCACGACTTGTGCCACCAATACTGATGACGTCGTTGCCATAAGGAATTAGCCCGGCGTCAAGTGCCATTACCGAAATTTCTACTGCAACTTTAAGTCCTTCTCCTAATGTCCGATAGGTATGAGCAATTATTTCAGGGGGAGCGACACCTCCGAATTTGAGACGCAAGGCGCGATTGACGCCGGCGAAGAGGTGGGTGGTTCTGAGTACCGAAATACCGTGTGCGCGCAGTTGCTTTTCGGTGCTTGCTGACAGTTCAGATTTGCCGGGTCGGGCAAAGCCAGATTGATGGGTTACGCAGACAATATTGATTTTGGGTGGTGCCATCTTAAGGAGTTGGAGTATGGTTCTACCGGTCGTTGATGCAACAATTAGATGGCGTATTTTCAGGTTGGTGGCAGAGGTTAACGCCAGTTTTAGAGTTGTTGCGGTGTTAACACTGCCGGCGCGATTGAAATAAAACGTTACGAAAGGAGGAGATGTTGTCATCGTAAACCTGTTTTTTTAGTCAACCGGTTCCCAGTAGAGGTCAAGAATTGTGTTCGTCGGATTTTTGGTTCTGAAGCCTGCTTTTACCTTCATCCCGATTTTTGCTTCTCCACGAATGAGGTATCCTTTCATTATTGTGCAACAGCCGGGTATTCGGACGTCAATCTGATAATAGGGATAGGAAAGTTCAATGCCGTAACCAGGATACTCAACCCGGGTAAAGGTGAATATTTCACCAATCACCGGATTGGGTAAATCAATCCATTCCATCCGGGCGTGGCAATCCGGGCAATCAGCCCGGGGGGGAAGCCAGAACCCCTTTTCACAGCCGGGAGTGGGACAACGGGTTGCTCTTAATATGCCCTTTTTTAAACCTTCAAAGAAAGGTGTTAATAAACCGTAGGTGTGGTGGTGGATGAGAGTTCGCGGCCATTGTATTACCATCGCTGGTTGGGTTCTTTCAACTGGCATCGGTGTTCCGATGAATTTTATTTCGTCTTTGGAAGCTGCCTTGGGAGTTGATCTTTTGGAGGCAGCGCGTTTTGTTTTTTGGAGAGCAGTTCTTGTGGTTTTAACTGATTTTTTTTGTTGGCGCATTTTTCCTCCTTAGCGAACTTCCTCCGGATTTACTAATATGCCACAGGTGACATGTGACCCAACGCCAGCGTGGGAAATCCACATCGCTCGCCGTCGGCGTTGAATCTGTAGAGACTTCCAATCAGCCGGTTTTTTCTTCCCGTAGCGCTCCCACATTTTGGGGTCGCCATGGTACTTGTCATACTTACCCTGAAGTTGCCAGAGGCACTCGATACCTTGAAAGATGCCAGTGGCACCAACTGCGTGCATTGTTCCGAGCAGACCGCCGGACAGGTTTGATGGACAGCGTCCACCGTAATAGGCATCACCGGAGGTAATATATTCTTCTTCCCGTCCATAAGGTCTGAGTCCAACATCGCCATAAGTTTGCAAATCGGAAATAGTGAAGGCATCATGAAGTTCAACAACATCAAATTCTTCGCAGGGTTCTTTTGTGATACCCGCCATCCGGTAAGCCATATAGGCGGCAAATCGGGAGGCGAGAAAACTTTGAAAACCAGGATAGGGTTCGTTTAATTCCTTTTCCATCCAGTCATACATTCCCGGAGTTTCGTGAGGAAGCAGCGGAATTTCCATATTACGACGGTCAGCAACCCGCAGGGTATGCGTACCACCGGCAATATAGAGCCGCATCGGGTTATCAGAGAGGCGGTAAGCCGTCTCTTCGTCGCAAAGGAGCATACAGGCTGCTCCAACGGACATCGCACAACATTCGTGCATTCTTAAAGGGTCACAGGCAATTCGGCCGGCTAAAACTTCTTCCACTGTGAGTTTTGCCGGTTGTTGGGCAAACGGTGACATCCAGGCGTAACCTTTATTTTTCACCGCAATGGCAGCGCGAATTTCTTCTTTGACTTTGAATACATGGGCAAACCGGCGTGCCATTGGTGCATAATAGGCGGCATACATTCTTGCCAATCGGGTTTCAAAATCTTTGCACGCCGCGGTTGAGATGTAATAATTACCGGTTCTTGTATCAACTTCATCCATTCGTTCCCAACCCATAACCAGGACGCAATTGGCATAGCCAGACGCCACCATGTTAGCACCGACCAGAGTTGTATAGCCACCAGTAGCGCCGCCGGTTTTTATTCCTACATTAGGCAATGGGTCAAGTCCCAGGTAATCATGAACTTTGGCTTCGCAGAGTAGCTGGTCCTGGAAATGGTCGGCGAATTCGCCATAACATGCCATATTAATGAGTCCCTTGACTTCGAGCGGGTCGAGTTTTAAGTCGTTTTCCTCAAGCAGCATCCGGAATGCCATCATACAGAGTTCTTCAAGTTTGTATTCTGGATAATGTTTGCGATAATCGGTCGTGCCCCCGGCGACGACATATACCGGTCGCTGGAACTGCGGGACGCGTAAGTTCCCGGATTTAAATTTGATCATTAAATGCCTCCTTTTTTATGCTTTTTACCGTATAAGAAGTAATATATCATAATTAAGGAATTAATCAAGTCAAAGTAAAATTAAGCAATGATTTCGGATTATCGCAGCAACGAGGCGTAATATTTGATGAGGGAAAATAAAATTCAGATAGGTATTAGTTGGAGTGGATTCGAAGTTAAAATTGACAGTGATAACTAATCGGTTTATAATTATTTGTATGATTTACATACAAACTCTTAATCTGGGTGATTTTATCGATCCCGAAAGAATCTTTTTTGGTGAAGGACGGGGCGAGTGTGGGATTGCACTGCATCTGCCAATTAAAGGCTATGTTGCCGGAACCGCACCATCAACCGACTATGCGTTAATGATATCGGTTGCCAACAATCTGCTGGAATTCCTTCTGTATAAGCGGTTAAATCGCGGACCGGAGCAGTGGGATTATAATCCAGAGAAAGCCGCAGAAATTTACAATGTCTGCGGTGATAATGTTTCTACGAGCGGTATAATAATCGAGGACCGGAATTATCCGACAGGGGCGAAATTACAAATTTTTCTTGATAAGACTTTCGGTGCAAATGAGGTGGCGATTCGCTGGAAAGGTCAGATGGTGGGCGACGAGCGGTTGCTTACTGATTACGAGGATTATCTGAAGAGCGCGTTACGTAATGGCGAACTCGCCCACGATTAAAGTTCAGAAAATTAGCAGAGCGGCGACCAGGGTGCAAAAATGGCAGTAGAATATCCTCATCGTTCAGTTCAGAAAATAAATCTGAAGCAGGTAATTAAAGATCGGGAAGTAAAAACACTTATTAATGAAGCGGACCGTCAACTTGAGGTTTTGGGCTATACCGAACACGGACTCCGTCATGCACGACTGGTTGCTAAAAACAGCCGTCAGATACTTGTGCAACTTGGTTATGATGAGCGCATTGCTGAGTTAAGTGCGATTGCGGGTTATCTTCACGACATCGGGAATGTGGTGAGCCGGGAGGGGCACGAGAAGACCAGCGCCCTTTTGGCACGGGATATCCTTGTCCGGCTGGGAATGGATTATTCTGAGATTGCACAGATTATGACTGCGATTGGTAACCACCATGAAGAGGGCGGTAATCCAGTATCCGAAGTGGCCGCGGCTTTAATTCTTGCGGACAAGGCAGATGTCCACCGAAGTCGGGTCCGCAATCCCGCATTGATAAAATTTGATATTCATGACCGGGTAAATTATGCGGTGCGCCGTTCTGTTTTATCTGTAGATAGTGATAAACGACGGATTATTTTTGACCTGAAGGTTGATACCCAGATTGCATCGGTTATGGAGTATTTTGAGATTTTTTTAAGCCGGATGCTTATTTCCCGGCGGGCGGCTGATTTTCTTAACTGTAAGTTTGAAATGTTGATCAACGAAAATCGGCTGGTATAATTGACTTTACTTTAATTCCAGTTTATCCTAAAAAGTTGCTACAAAAATCAGAAAGCGATTGGTTGATATTTTTGGGTTCGGGTGGAGCCCGGATTGTAATCGCCCGGCAGGTGCGGGCTTCCGGCGGTATCTGGTTCAATCTGAACGGCATTCAGTTTCATCTTGATCCGGGTCCGGGAGCGCTGGTCCGGGCAACATCAAGTCGACACCAACTCGATCCAACAAAATTGTCGGCAATTTTAATTTCTCACCGGCATCTGGACCACGCAGCAGATGTTAATGTTATGATTGAGGCAATGACGATGGGGGGGACGGAAAAAAGAGGAAGGTTATATGCACCGAGTGATGCACTTGAAGGGGAAGACCCGATTGTGTTACGTTATCTTCGGCAGTTTCTGGAAGAGGTTGTTGTTTTAAAAGAGGGGGGAGAGTATGAGCTGGGAACGGTTAGATTTAAGTGTCCAGTTAGGCATCATCACCGGGGCGAGGTTTATGGTTTTAGATTTCAAACGAACCAGCTCAGCATATCTTATATTGCCGACACTGCTTTTTTCCCGGAATTGGCAGAATATTATAAGGCAGATGTGGTAATTTTTAATGTTGTTCGATATAAACCATCAGACCTCGATCACCTCCACTTTAACGAAGTTGAGTATTTAATAAACAGGATGAAACCGAAACTGTCAATAATGACCCATTTTGGAATGACAATGATCAAGGCAAAACCCTGGATTCTTGCCCGAGAATTAACCCAAAAAACTGGCTGCGAGGTAATTGCTGCCAGCGATGGGCTGCTGTTAAAATTGGATAAATATGAATCAGCAACGGAAACCTGTTAAATTGCTGCCGGAAGAAATTATCAGGCGGATCGCGGCTGGTGAGGTGATTGTCCGCCCGGCGTCGGTAGTAAAGGAATTGATAGAAAATGCACTTGATGCCCAGGCGCGAAAAATCAGTGTTGAGGTTAAAGCCGGCGGGAAAAATTTTATCCAGGTGATTGATAATGGGATCGGCATGACACGTGCTGACGTCCGATTGGCGGTTACCCGTCATGCGACCAGTAAACTTGAAGCCGTCGAAGACCTTTCAAAAATTAACAGTTATGGTTTTCGCGGTGAAGCATTGGCAGCAATTGCAGCAGTGAGTCGGTTGACTATTGAGACCAATACTGATGAACAAGAGCCAGGAACAAAGATTGAGGTTGAAGGTGGGGAGATTAAGGAAATTGGCGATGTGGTACGTGTTCCCGGGACTACAGTGACTGTGCGGATGCTTTTCTTTAATTTACCGGTCAGAAGGGCGTTTTTGAAGTCAGATAATTACGAATTAAGGTTGATAGTTGATGTTTTCAGAAACTATGCTTTGGCATTTCCGGAGGTTGCATTTGAATTGCACAGTAATGAACGCCCATTGCTTAAATTACCGGCTGTAAAATCAATGCGTGACCGGCTATCAGCGGTTTTCACGGGTGAGGTTGCCGATGCAATGATTGAACTCAAAGTCGACCACCCGAGTATCAGTTTGTATGGATTTTTAACTGAGCCTTCCCAGCTCAAGAGTTTTTATGAAGTTCAGGCGATTTATTTCAATCGGCGACCGGTTCGCAGTCAGGTGGTTACGAAAGCGGTCTATGATGGTTACAGTCCGTTACTAACCGGCAGGCACCCTAATTTCGTGATTTTTCTTGAAACCGACCCGAGCCGGCTGGATGTTAATATTCATCCAACTAAGCAGGAGGTGCGTTTTGCTGATGAGCGGTTTCTGTTTGATTTTGTCGCCGAAGCGGTTCATCAGGCGCTCGGAAGACACCATCGCGAACAGCTGCCGGTTGGCGAATTCTTTAACCAGGAGAGTCTGGTGAACGAGACCAGAGCGAGTAGCGATTTCTGGCAACTACACAATAGTTATATATTTGCGCAAGTAGCCTCCGGTTATGTGATTGTTGATCAGCATGCCGCACACGAGCGGATTTTGTACGAAGAGGTTCGGCGCAAACGGCAGTCCGCTGCTACTCAAGGATTACTTTTCCCGATAACTTTAGAACTTTCACCAGAGGAGTTTGATACTTTCGAAAACCTTCAGGAAAGACTTGCTGAGATGGGCTTGCAAACGAAGATATTCAGCGGCAGAACGGTTGTGGTTGAAAGCATTCCCACCGGTTCCTATCTGGGCAAGGATGAACTCCGGGAGTTATTCAGCGAACTGGTAAAGATCAGCTCTAAAAAAGTAATTATTGATGATGAACTGGCTAAACTTATTGCCTGTAAGGGGGCGGTGAAGGCGGGGCAAAGATTGCGTCCGGAAGAAATGCAGTCATTAATCAACCGTTTATTTCTTTGTGCGGAGCCTTATTTCTGTCCACACGGCCGGCCAGCGATCATAAAGATAACGTTAGATGACCTGGACCGTAAGTTTGGAAGAGTGTGATGAAGGTTTTTGTGCTTACCGGTCCGACCGGCGTGGGCAAGAGCGAGGTTGGTGTTGCGCTGGCAAAGAAATATGACTTGGACATTATTTCAGCAGATTCAAGGCAAATTTATCGGTATTTTGACATTGGGACCGATAAACCTCGCCTGGAGGAGCGTAAGCAGGTAAGATTCCATTTGATCGATTTTGTTGAGCCATCCGACAATTATTCAGCGGCTGATTTTGCTCGAGATGCACGCAAGATAATAGCTAATTTAATAGAACAGCAACGGAGGTTTATAATTGTCGGTGGTGCTAACTTTTATCTGCACGCCCTTTTTAAGCCACTTTTTAATGTTCCCCGGGTAAATTATGAACTCCGCTCCCGTCTGATGACTAAGAGTTCGGCTGAGCTCTATAATCAACTGAAACAGCTTGATCCGGTTCGGGCAGCTCAATTGCACCCTAATGACCGACAACGTATTATCCGGGCACTGGAAATTTATGAGTTAACCGGCAAAACATTTACCGAGCATGCAAAAGAGCAGACAGAGGGTTCAGATTTGCAACCATTCTATGTAGTGTTGACGATGCCGAGAATGTTATTGTATGAACGGATCAATCAACGTTTTGACCGAATGATGGCTGAGGGCCTGCTGGCGGAGGTCCAAAATCTCTACAGACGAGGAGTCGGGCTTAATACGCCGGGCGCTCAGGGGTATGGGTATCGGGAGCTTTTTCTCTACCTGGAAGGAAAACTGGACCTTATTTCAGCAGTAGATCTTGCTAAAAAAAGAACCCGCGAATATGCTAAACGGCAATTAACCTGGCTTCATTCTTTATCAGCCGTTAACTGGGTTGAAGTTAACAGCACAATTGAGGCAGTTGGTAAAATTGAATCACTATTGCTTTCAGCATATAATTTAACTTCTGAGCAAAAATTAAAGAAGGGAGTTTAAAAGTGAGTAAAACGAGATTTACATCAGAGTCGGTTACGGAAGGGCATCCGGATAAAGTTTGTGACCGGATATCCGATGCTGTGCTTGATGCGGTTCTCCGTCAGGACCCGCAGGGACGAGTAGCCTGCGAGACATTTGTTACAGTTGGAATGGTCCTCGTTGGTGGCGAAATTACCACTAAGGCATGGGTTGATCTTGAACAATTGGTTCGCAGCGTGTTGAAGGATATCGGTTACATAAACACCGAATCCGGATTGTCGGCTTCTTCCTGTGCGATAATTAATGTAATTGGACGACAGTCTCCGGATATTGCTCAGGGTGTGAATGTCGGAGGAGCAGGTGACCAGGGGATGATGATTGGCTATGCCTGTCGTCAGACTGAAGAACTAATGCCACTGCCAATAGTGCTGGCACATCGGATTGCCCAGCGCCTTGCCGAAGTAAGGAAGAGCGGTATCCTGCCTTATCTTCGACCCGATGGTAAATCCCAGGTTACAGTAGAATACGAAGATGATAAACCAGTAAGGGTGGACAGTGTGGTAATTGCTGCCCAGCATGACGAAAGTATTCTGGACCGTTCGGGAAAAAGGATTACCAGAGTTGCTCGCGAAGAGATTATTGACAAAGTAGCACGGGCAGTTATTCCTGAGCATTACATTGACCGGCAGACGAAGTTTTATGTTAATGAAACCGGCAGATTTGTTATTGGTGGTCCACAGTCGGATACCGGAATGACCGGAAGAAAGATTATCGTTGACACCTATGGTGGCTGGGTGCGACATGGTGGTGGTGCTTTTTCGGGGAAAGACCCAACGAAAGTTGACCGTTCCGCTACTTATATGGCGCGCTATATTGCTAAAAATCTCGTGGCGGCTGGTTTGTGTGATGAGGTTGAAGTGCGTCTGGCGTATGTTATTGGGAGGGCTGATCCGCTTGATATTTCGGTAGAAACTTTTGGGACACACCGAATTGACAGGTCAAAGTTTGCGAGTATCATCCGGGATTTCTTTCCGTTAAAGCCTAAGGAAATGATAAATTATCTGAAGCTCCGCAATCCGATTTATCAACCGACCGCTGCTTACGGACACTTTGGACGTATTCCATTTCTCTACAAAGATCGGGAGTTAAAACGGGAGCTTGAATTTTTTACCTGGGAGAAGACGGATTTAGCTAAAGAGCTCAGCCGGTTTTTGAAATAAAAGAGAGGAGTAAATATGAAGAGGTTAACGATTGATTACGAAATCAGAGATTTGGCACTTGCCGACCAGGGTAACAAGAGAATTGAATGGGCGGCAAAATTTATGCCCGTTCTCGCCCGCATCCGGGAACGATTTCAGCAGGACCGACCATTGAAGGGTATAAGGATGAGTTGCTGTCTTCATGTAACAGTTGAAACTGCCAATTTAGTCCGCACGTTAAAAGCGGGAGGGGCGGAGGTAAGGTTATGCGCATCAAATCCTTTGTCCACGCAAGATGATGTTGCTGCTGCATTGGTCAAGTTTGACCGAATTCCAGTTTTTGCGGTTAATGGGATAGACCGCAAAGGTTATTATCGACACATTGAAAAGGCACTTGCCCATAATCCTAATATTACTACTGATGATGGTGCTGATTTGGTTTCGACTTTACACCGGAAAGCGGGGAAAATGCTTGCCAGCGTAATTGGAGGAACCGAAGAAACTACAACTGGCGTTATCCGGTTACGGAGTATGGAGCAGGAAGGAGTGCTGGCTTATCCGATAATTGCGGTGAATGATTCGTTGACTAAATATCTATTTGATAACCGTTACGGCACCGGTCAGTCGACTGTGGATGGGATTTTACGGGCAACGAATATTCTCTTTGCCGGTTCAACTGTGGTGGTGTGCGGCTATGGCTGGTGCGGCCGAGGATTTGCCAACCGGGCCCGGGGAATGGGGGCAGAGGTAATTGTCACGGAGGTGAATCCGGTCCGGGCACTGGAGGCAAGGATGGACGGCTATCGGGTAATGAGACTGGTTGATGCTGCTCCCTGGGGTGATGTTTTCGTTACTCTGACTGGTAATATCAATGTAATTGACCGTCAGCATCTTGTTAAGATGAAAGATGGGGCAATAATCTGCAATGCTGGACATTTTGATGTGGAAATTAACCGCCAGGCGCTTGAGACGATTGCGATTAAGAAGCGGCAGTTGCGTAAGAACTGTGTTGAATATTATTTTAATAATGGCAGACGGATAATTCTGCTGGCGGAAGGGCGATTGGTTAATCTTGCTGCTGCCGAGGGACATCCGGCAATGGTAATGGATTTGTCATTTGCAAATCAGGCGCTGGCAGCCGAATTTATCTGTCAGAATCAGGAGAAACTGGAACCGCGGGTTTATAAACTGCCGGCAGAAATTGATGAGCAGATTGCGTATTTGAAACTGAAGACAATGGGTATAAAAATTGACCGGTTAACTCCCCGCCAGAAAAGATATATATCTTCCTGGCAGGAAGGAACCTGAAAGATTTTTATTTAAAAAGTGGTACCAAGCTGAAAATGGGGTTCCCAGCCGGGACGGGATTTGTCAAATCCGTATCCCAGGTCAAAACCGATTAAACCGAGCATTGGAATTTCTAATCTGATTCCAACTCCGGCGCCTCTTTTTAAATCAGAAAGGCTAAATTGTTCGTACCGATTCCAGGTGTTTCCGGCATCAAAAAATGAGAGGAGAGTAATCTGGGGATTAAGACGTAAGCGATATTCAAATGAAAATATACTGAGCATCGTGCCACCTACTGGATAACCGGCATCATAAGGTCCAATTGAACTTTCACCATAACCACGGATGCCATCGATCCCAGTTCCACCGGGATAGAATCGTTCGGAAAGAGGAACAGTATCCGCACTGGTAAAACCGACAATATAGCCAAGTCGTGCCCGTCCTTTGATGCCGAATTTCCAGAAGAGCGGCAGGTGTTGGGTGAGGTCCAGGGTGTGACGTTGAAAACGGATATCCAAAAATGAAAAGTCAACTGAATAAGTGATTGCGGAACCGGTTAAAGGGTTGTAAATATAATCACGGGAATCACGAGTAATTGTAATTGAGGGCAAAAAGGAAGTTTTGTGAACGGTATCGCGGTAAACATTAAATAGTTTTGATGGTTTATAGCCGGAGTTTATTGAGGTTGGAGGAACAAAGCCGTCACTCAGACGTAACGAAAGATAGACGCGGGTATAATCCAGCGGCAAGGGCCGGGAAAAAGAGACCCCGCCACTGAGAACCTGCTTATTGTAGTAATCATAGTCTTTGGTGATATAGGATATATCAAATCCGGCAGAAGTCGGCGTATCAAAAAGCCAGGGTTCGGTAAAACTGAACTGAAAATCGGTCTTTTTGCTTCCTTTCTCTGCCTTGAGGTTCGCACGCCAGCCCCGGCCCAGCAGATTTGGTTGTTGCAATTCAACATAGCCGGCGAGTTTATCCTGAGCCGAGTAGGTGACACCAGCGCCAATTGTACCAAAAAAACTTTTTTCCTTAACCTTGTAAATTAAATCAATTGTTCCCAGCGTATCAACCCGCCGGTAGTCAATCGCGACATCGTCAAAAAAACCAAGATTAAAAATGTCACGTTGACTGCGCATTACTTCTGACCGTTTGAAGGTATAACCGGGTAGGGAAGATATTTCCCGGCGGATTACCTTATCCTGAGTCTGTTGATTGCCCTCAATTTTTACCAGCCGGATTAATGCCGGGCTGCCCTCATTTATTTTATAGGAAATGTAAACGGTATCGTTGCTGATTTTTTCCACCGGTGTTATCTGGGCATAGATGTATCCCTCTTCGGAATAGCTCCCGAAAAGATCAGTTAATGTAGTCTGTGCCAGTTTGATATTGTATATTGAACCAGGACGGTAACGAACTAAACTTGCGAGTCGGGCAGAATCTATCACCGAATTACCAGTAAAGGAATAATCTCCGAAATAGTATCTTTTTCCTTCGGTTACGTAGATGTTGATATCCACCCACCCCCGGTCAAAATTCATATCATAATCAACAACCCGTGCGTCAATGAATCCTCGCTGCTTATAGAAATCAACAATCCGGTCCAGATCACGGGTAAACTCTTCCTCTTTTAACATTCCCTTACGATACCAGGTTTTCTGACGATTAACAAGTTTTATTTCAATCTGAGAGTCGGTAAAGTGCTCATTGCCATAAATTTCAATATTACGAATTCTTACCGGGTTACCCTCGTCAATCTGGAAAGTAAGCACCACTTCACCGGTTGAGTCAGGCTGCGACTGGACCGGATTGATTTTTACCTGTAAATAGCCCTTTTGTTTGTAGAGTTTTAGAATCTCCTGTTGCAAATCAAAAATTTTTCGTCCGGTGATAATTTCGCCGGGTTTAATTTTCACCCGGGACTGCAAATCCTTTTTCTTGAGGCGCCGGTAACCTTCAAACTCAACAGTTTTCAGTTTTGGGTATTCCTGTAAGATAAAGTTCAAGTAAACGCCATCTTTGAGCATCGTTGTTTCGGCTTCAACCTGAGCAAATAGCCCCAGGTCATAAATTTTACGAATAGCGTCAGCCAGCGCATTGCGAAAACCGGCGGCAGTGTATATCTGTTGCTCCGCTAATCCGGATGAACGGACGACCAATTCGGGATCAGTGCGGCTGGTGGTCGCACTAACTTTTAGAAGCACCAGCCGAGTGGTATCAGATGAAAATTGCAGGGTGAACGACAGCGCCAGCAGGAGAAAATTCATTCCTGAACCGGCGCGCCCGCCTCGGTTGGAGCCTCTTTGAATATCAGTCGGTCGCCATCACGATCAACAATGATATGCGGATGGTCGGAAAACCCACCTTTCAGCAATTCTTCAGCCAGCGGGTCTTCAAGTAATCGACGCAGTGCCCGTTTAATCGGACGTGCACCATACTGAGGGTCAAATCCTTCCTGTACTAACAGTTCCTTTGCTGCCGGCGTTAGTTCGATCGTGATCTTCTTTTCCTGCAGCCGGCTTGAGATTTCTCGAATCTGAATGTCAACGATTGCTTCCATCTGGGGACGATCCAGTGGATGAAAGACAATAACTTCGTCAACTCGATTTAAAAACTCGGGCCGGAATACCCGCTTGACCTCGCTCATTACTTTATTTTTTATGTTTTCGTAATTGACCTCAGTTCTCGTGCTGGTAAATCCGATGCCGGCGACTCCTTGAATCTCAGTGGAGGCTATATTTGAAGTCATAATGATAACCGTGTTCTTAAAGTTAACTTTCCGGCCTAAGGAATCGGTGATTTGACCATCGTCCAGAATTTGCAAAAGGATATTGAAAACATCTGGATGCGCCTTTTCAATTTCATCAAACAGCACCACTGAATAAGGTTTATGCCGCACTTTTTCGGTCAACTGACCGCCTTCCTCATAACCGACATAACCCGGCGGCGCACCCACCAATCGCGAGACATTAAATTTTTCCATATACTCGGACATATCAAATCGCAGCAACGCTTCTTCATTGCCGAACAGAAATCGGGCAAGTACCCGGGCAAGTTCGGTTTTACCAACACCAGTTGGTCCCAGAAAGATGAATGAGCCGATTGGGCGGCGTGGGTCCTTGACACCGGCACGCGAGCGACGAATTGCCTTTGCAACCGCAGTAATTGCATCATCCTGGCCAACGATCCACTGGCGAAGTTCTTCTTCCATTCGCAATAATCGGGATGACTCCTTTTCTTCCAATTTGGAGAGTGGTACTGATGTCCAGGATGATACTACATATGCCACATCCTCTTCAGTTACTACCGGGAAGCTACCTTTCTTCTCCCATTCCTTCCGTTTGCGTTTCAGATATTCGGTCTGTTTTTTCTGTTCATCCCGCAGCTCCGCGGCTTTCTCAAATTCCTGTCGGCGTACCGCTTCTTCTTTGGCGCGGGTGATTTTTTCAATTCGGCGTTCAATTTCATCCAGTTCAGGATTAATTACCGGACGCATCAGTTTTACTCGAGAACCAGCTTCATCAATTACATCAATAGCTTTATCTGGTAAGAAGCGGTCAGTAATGTAACGGTCAGCGAGATATGCGGCTGCATAAAGAGCAGCGTCTTCATAAGTGACATTATGGTGTAATTCATATTTTTCTTTAAGTCCCTGAAGAATCTGAACTGTTTCCGCAACGGACGGCGGGTCAACCATAATTTTCTGGAAACGTCGTTCAAGTGCCGAATGCTTTTCAATATAGCGGCGGTATTCCTCAGGAGTGGTGGCACCAATAACCTGAATCTCACCTCGCGCCAGTGCTGGTTTCAGAATACTTGAAGCATCAATCGCTCCCTCGGCGGCACCTGCACCGACAATAGTATGAATTTCGTCAATGAAGATAATGCAATCTCCGGCATGTTGAATTTCGTTCAAAATTGATTTCAATCGTTCTTCAAATTGGCCACGGTATTTTGTGCCGGCAACAATCGCTGCCATATCAAGGGCGAGAACTCGTTTATTTTTTAGTACATTGGGAACGCGGCCCGCAACGATTCGCTGCGCCAGACCTTCCACAATGGCGGTTTTGCCAACCCCGGCTTCGCCGATCAGAACGGGATTGTTCTTTTTGCGCCGGGCAAGTATCTGAATTATCCGTTCAATTTCTTTTTCCCGACCAATAATCGGGTCGAGTTTTTCCTCACGGGCAAGCTGGGTCAAATCTCTTGAAAAATAATCAAGTGCTGGTGTCCGGGATTTACCTTTGCTACCGCTGGAACCTTTGTCACCTGACAGGAGGCGAATAGTTTCCTGTCGGACAAGCTCAATGTCTACGCCCAGTGACTGCAGAACCTGGCAAGCAATTCCTCTTTCTTCGCGTAATAACCCCAATAACAAATGTTCAGTTCCAACATAGGTATGGTTCATCTTGCGGGCTTCGTCCACGGCATAATTCAGCGCCGATTTAGCTTCTTGATTAAGGGGAACATCTCCCAGTACAAGAGTCTCAAAGCCGGTGGGAACTGCGTTTTCTACCGCCCGCCGCAGGTCATCAAGATTGATTCCCAGATTAGTCAGGACTACTGCTGCGACACCTTCACCTTCTTTTACAATGCCCAGCAAAATGTGTTCAGTGCCAATATAATCATGATGGAGACGAATTGCCTCCTGTCGAGCATAGTTCATTACTTTACGAACGCGGTCGGTAAATCTTTCTTGCATATCCTTATCTAAGTTTACTTTCTATATTTTCAAAAGTCAATATTACCTTTTTCACTATTTTTAGACTGCATAATAATAAACAAGGGTTCTTTTAGATAGGTGCTTTGGTAAGGATTCAATGAGTTTGACGGTAATTAACTTTTTGTTTGACAATGACAGACTCCGTATGGCGCACTCTCAAATTCCAATTTAGATTAGGTTTAAAATCCGGGTCGTCATTTTAAAATAAAACTTGACAGAACTTTTTATTAATGATATAATTAATCGCTCGGTTTTGGGGTGGCGCCGAGTTGTTCTGGCGTAAACTGGTGGGATTGGTCCACCAGGGCTTACTAATTTTGGTAATGACGAGGAAAAGGAGGAATGATGAGAAGTAGTCAGTGTGGGTTTTTTAAAATTGCAATCTTGATAGTAACGATTGGGCTGGGATTTTCCCAAACCTATAAAATCGGTACAGATAAATACCTTGCCCGGATTTATCCGGTCGGCGCTGCTGAACACAAAACCGGGGATGGGCTTCTGCCATTGATGTCGGATTCGGTTAAGCGCTGCTACCCGGACAATAACAATATGTGGACCGGAACTGTTGCAAGGAAAGGTAATGATTACCAGAAGACCACCGGTATATTACGGATTTGTAGTGAGCCCTCAGGTGGTTCAGCATGGTGGTACCAGGGATGGTTTAAGTTCAATCTTTCTGCAATTCCAGATAGTTCAACGATTGATACGGTTTCAATTATTTTTTACTGCAGTAGTCGTTCTTCTCAAATTCCTTATGCTTATGTCAGATTGTTGCCCGGCGACCCGGTTTCTGCAAATGAGCAAACTTTATGGACTTGGATAACCACAGGCCAACAGGTAACAATGGGACAGAGTGTTGTTCAGGGCTGGCAGACAAGAGGGTTAAATATTGCCGGGAAAGCAGCAGTCGAATCCTGCTTAACCCAGGACTGGATAGCCTTTGGTTTACATGAATTCACATATAGAACCGGCGCTTGGGCAGAAATTGCCGGGCATGGCAGTGGTGAGTGGACGCCATATCTGGAAGTTGCTTACACGCTTCCTGAGCGTACCGATATATCAATGGAGGAGATTCTGGAACCAGGAGTGATAGTTTCGGCGGGAACGATCGTTACTCCAACCGGCAGATGGCGTAACCGTCAGCCTCATTCTGAGAATTACACTGCCTGGTTTATTTTTATCAATCCGGCAGGACAGCGGACAACTTTGCCAGCAATACAGGTTCTGGGGCAACGAGGTGAGAGTGACACAGTTCTCTATTTTTCTCCATTTCCGCTGAATGATACTGGTCGCTGGACAGTTAAATGTTCCACCTATGCTGAAAATGACATTGACCCCAATAACGATGTTAAAGAAAGATATTTTCGAGTGGTGCCTCAATCCGGGGGTGGTAATTTTGATGTTGCCGTTACGGAGATAATCTCTCCGCTCGGCGTTCTTGATACCAGCAGCTGGGTGACGCCAATCGGCAGATGGCGTAATCTTTCCAATAATCCAGCGACGTTTTTTGGCTATTTTGCACTGATAAATCCCGATGGCATCAGGGTTTATACCAATTCTGTTTTAGTGAATGAGTTGCCAGCCAATTCGGATACGGTAATTGAATTTACTCCCTATAATGTGGGCTATCAGATTGGTCAGTGGACTGCAGTTTGTTCCACAGTTGCCGCAGTGGATACAAATCCAGCTAATAACTGGCGCTGGGTTAATTTCAACGTTGCCGCCGGTGGAAGTTTACCTAAAGGATGGCATGAGGTGAAACCAATGCCTCTAACTCCATCCAGTAAAGCGGTCAAAGATGGTGGCTGGCTGACTTTTGATCCTAATTCCGGATTGATTTTTGCTGCCAAAGGGAATAAAAGTGGCGATTTTTATTGTTATGACCCGGTAGCGGATACCTGGCGTGAATTATGTCTCTGGCGGGAAGGGGTTGAAGGAAAAGGACCAGCAAAGGGTGCGGTTGGAGTTGCCGATGGTCTTGGCAAAGTTTTTGCGGTAAAAGGCAATAACACCCTTGGTTTCTGGTGTTATCATATTGCTGGTGATTCGTGGCAACAACTGCCAGATGTGCCGCTCGGTGGTGGGAAAAAAGTTAAAGGCGGATCGGACCTGGTGGTTGTAAATGAAGCCGGCACTGAATATATATATCTTCTGAAAGGTTACAAAAATGAGTTCTATCGGTTTAACTGCGACAGCGATACATGGGAGGAGTTACCTGTTGCACCTCAGGCAATCCATCCCAAATGGGACAAAGGTTCGTGGTTGGTATATGACGGCAATCGCTATATTTATGCGCACAAGGCAAAATACCACGAGTTCTGGAGGTTTGATCTGTTTACTGCGGCCTGGGATACTAACCGACTCAATGGGATGCCCTTTTTAAGCAGAACCGGGAAAAATAAAAAGGCAAAGGATGGTTCAAGTGGAGCCTGTGTTAACGGTGCAATTTTTGCCCTGAAAGGTGGAAATACCTGTGAGTTTTACCGCTACGATATTGAAGCCGACACCTGGACAGAATTGGAACCGATGCCGGAAGTTGGTTCAACCGGGAAAAAGAAGAGAATTAAGGCAGGCGGTGATATTACGGTTTATAATGACCATATTCTGTATGCGCTCAAGGGCAATAAAACCAGGGAGTTGTGGTATTACTATTATGTTCCCCAAGTCTCTTCATTATCTGGTGTTCTGCAAACAAACAGTGGTTCAAAAGCTTCGCTTTCGGCTGAGTTCTTTAGCATTTTTCCTAATCCGACGATCCAAGGTGATGTAATTGTGCAGTTAAATTCCGGAATAAACTTGCCGCGTGCCGTTAAAATCTACGATAATTGCGGCAATCTGAAGTTGAAATTTCCAATTCAGTCACGGGTGGTAAGGTTAAATCTGGGTTTGTTGTCCCCGGGAATATACTGGCTCAGGCTGGATACCGGGTCCGGTCGGCCAGTATGCCAGAAGCTGGTGGTGACGCGGTAGAAAGTCAAACCAGCGCTTCGCCTTCTGTTCGGTATAATTTGCTTAATACGAGTATTTGTATTAATATTTTAAGAAATGGCGATTTATTTTCTAATTGTTTTATTGATTTTATTGCTGGGCATAGCGGTTTTGCTCTTCTGGAAATGGAAGACTGGCGTAAGCAGGCGCATCCATCATCTTGAGACTGAAATTAATCGTTTACAGCCACTTGCCTTTGCTCGAGATCTTGCACGTTTAAATCAATATCAACGCCGGCTCGGGGTAGTTTTTATTGATAGTCTACCGGTAAGCGCTGACCCGGTAATAAGGAAATCCTTTGAAGCCGGTTTGAAATTTGCCGAGCAGGGATTATGGGATAAGGCGTATCAGTTCTGGAATGAGGCGAAGTCCCGGGCAAAGGGGGATGAACTGGCAAGTTTACACTTTCTCTGTGGGGGCTGTCTGTTCCTCAGACGCCAGATTGATGCCGCAGAAAGAGAGTTGAATCTGGCGTTAATGATTTCAAGGCAAACCGGCAATAAAGTCGGTATTAGCGCAACAATGTTTGTCCTTGCCGGTTTAGCCCGGGAACAGGGGAAGTTGCCGATGGCGCAAAAACTGCTTGAGCAGTCGGTGCGAATCACTTCGCAGGTGGGTAATGCCGGACTGACCGGCAGAACACTGGTAAGGCTGGCTGAGATTTATCATGCTGAACAGCAATACGCACTTGCAATTGAACGTTACCGGCAGGCGTCCAAACTATTTGAGTCTGAGGGTAATTTAAGTTTAGCCAGCATTCAGTATTACAGCATTGGTGGTATTTACTTTGAACTTGGGGAACTGGACAAAGCCCGGGCTGCCTACGAAGATGGTTTACATCTGGCACGGGCGACTCGTAGCCGCATTAACGAAGCAAATAATCTTATGGCAATTGGAGTCGTGCACCGAGTGCAGGGCGATTACAAACGGGCACTCGAACTCCTGGACCGGGCGTTGCGGCTCTATCGGGAAATTAACTTCATCAAAGGTCAGGTTCAGGTTTTGCACGAACTGGCACTGGTTCATGAAAAAAACAATGAACTAGATATCGCGCGGGAATTTTTTGAACAGGGGTTGTTATTTGCCCGCCGGATTCGCGATGCCCAGTTAATGGTCAATAACCTTCTTGGACTGGCTTTAAACTGTATGTTCCATTACAATTATGACCGGGCAAAGACGTTGATAGAAGAAGCAGCAAATATTGGCAATCAGTTAAACTCAGCCGCAGTATCAACCCGGATTCAAATTGTATTGGCTCGTTTGTACCTTCGGCAGGGGGAGATTGCTCGCGCAATTGAAACTCTCAACACGGCAATCGTTTTAGCCCGGGAAGCTCATGACCGCCGGCACGAAGCCAAAGCTCTGCTGGAACTTACCCGGGCTTTACGACTTGCCGGTAAAATTGAGGAGGCGACAAACACAATTCAGCGGTTCTGGAAGCAGTTTAACGGTATGCCGGATAGGGAGTTGGAAGGTGATGCCTGGGGTGAGGATGGTTTATTGCGGGCAGCAAAAGATGAAATTAAACCGGCACTGGAGTCATTAAAAAAGGCTTATGACCGGCATTTAAAGCTGGGAGTGAAACGGGCAGTCGCTGAAGATTTGGTTCAGCTTGGTAAACTCCTGATTCAGAGCCGGCAGTTTACCGAAGCCCAATCGGTATTGCGGGAAGCGATTACTACTGCCGAAAGTGCGGCAGATTATGGTGTTCAGGCACAAGCATTGAGTTTTTTAGGTGATGCGCTTTTTGCCCTTAAAGAGCCTGGTGGTGTTGAATTATATAACAAAGCACTTGAACTTTATCGTAGCATCTCTGATCTGCGTGGCGAAGCCACCACCCTTCAAAAAATTGGAGCGGTATTTTATGAAGAAAGCCTCTGGGATAAGGCACGGCTTAATCTTGAACAGGCAGCCCGAATTTTTCAGCGAATTAACGACCAGGAGGGAATTGAGGCGGTTAAAGCGGTTATGAATAAACTGCCGGTTACTGAGGTTGGTTTAAAATTTACATCCGAATATTGACTCAAAAATAATTATCAATATAATAAATGAAGGGCGATTAGCTCAGTTGGTTAGAGCGCTGGTCTCACATACCAGAGGTCACACGTTCAAATCGTGTATCGCCCACTTGTAATTATTTATTCTTTCTGGGCCTTCCACGTCCCCGCGGAATGTTTAGTTCAATTCTGGTCAATCGAATAGCTTCACGAACATGATATTCGCTCACCCCGTATTTTTGCGCGATTGTGCTGAGAGGCACGCCGTTTTCATGCATTTTCAGCATCGCAACGCGCTGGGGTTTGGATACGGTTCGATGCCAGGCGACAATACGTTTGCCAGGTTTGATTTTCATTCTCGGAACCAGCTGACGGATTCTTTCCCGGGATACTCCGATTGCCCGTGCCAATTCCGCCTGAGTCATACTGGCAACCTTCTTGCCCAGTTTTTCGATTTTCTGGATTGCAGTGAGGGGTTGGTTTTTCTTCTGATTCTGCCTTGTTACTTTCATTTTATTTCCTCCCTTTGCTAATTTTGTTTTTTAACTTCCGCAGCATTGAACAGCGTTTTTATCTGCCAACTGCAAATTTTGCCGCCAGCGGGGGTGAGGCGGCAAAATGGGTGACGATGAAATACACGCCCGAAGATAGATTGTTACAATCAACGGTAAAGTGATGAACACCGGCAGTTAGTTTTCCCGAGTACAATTGCTGAACTCTGCTGCCGGTTAGATTGTAAATTTCGATCTCCGTCCATGAGGGATTATTCAGCGATAGTAGGACATTCCGGCAGCCTTTACCTGCCGGGATTATTGTTAGTTGGCGGTTATTGCTGTTTTCACTACCTGATTCATTGGTGCCACCACTACCGGCTACGAATTCTGCATCGTCTACAAATACAATTCCACCGGCTGGACCACCGGTAAAACCGTAAATTCTCAAAAGACATCGGGCGTACACTGAACTGTCCGGAGCGGTATCAGAACGAACTAACCGCTGCCAGTTATGAATTGCGGAATCGGTATAGACCACAGCGGTGCTCCGGATTGATGATGTATCCGCGCGACACCAGGTAATCAGTAAACCTCCCCGGGCGTTGATATCGTCATCGTAAAACCAGGCACTGAATGTATAAACTGTGCCCGGGGTTACCGAAACATACTGTCTTACCCCGTAGTTATTACCGGTACCAGTAACCAGTCGGGTAATTTTGCAGGAATAAGGTGCGGAATGGATAGTGCTGGCTTCCTGGTCAATTTTAGCCTTGGTGGTGTCTTCAACAATCCAGCCTGCGGGTTTCCCCGGACTTTCCCAGGTGCTAAAGTCACCATTAACAAGCAAATTGGCGGTTACTGTTTTAAAGAGAAGAAGGATAACGGTCATGCTTAGCAGTTTTGATATTGGAATGAATTTCATTGGTTACCTCTCATTTTTCATCACTCTCCGTAGCCAATTCTGGTTATTTGAATCCGGGTCAATGGTTGTTTATGACCTTTTTTCCGGCGGTAATTTTCCCGGCGGATGAATTTGAAGGTGGTTACTTTTTTACCGCGGAGGTGTTCAATAATATTGCCTTCCACAAAGGCATTGGCAACCTTTGGTGTGCCAACAACTGCTTGGTCGTCAGTTCGCACCATTAAGACATCGTTAAATTTAACAGTGGTTCCGGGCTGACCATCAAGTTGTGGAACAATAATTTCTTCTCCGGGCTTGACCAGGTATTGGAATCCGGCAATTTTAACAACTGCGTACATCGTTTGTCCCCCTTTGGATTAATAATACCGTATTGATATTGGATTTAAGTGCTCCACCGGATGGTAGTTGCGTCCGCACCCGGCGAGCGGAGATGAGCACCAGACCCAGTGAGGTAAGCATAAAGGCGACCGCAAGCACGGTGGTGATTTTCGCCATCAGCGGTGCCGCACCACCACCGCCGAAGATTGATTCCTCGCCGCCGAAAATTGTGCCCAATCCGCCTTTCTGGGGTTGTTGAATCAATACCACCAGAACGAGCAGCACTGACACCAATAAATGCAGAAATATTAGAATTGCATACATATCTTATCTCCTTTACATTTTGAGCATAACAAATTTTGATACAAAGTCAAGAGTGGAATCATATTGTTATCGCTGACAAGAGTTGACGATTGCCACAAAGGTGTTGACCTCAAGACTGGCACCTCCGATCAACAATCCGTCAACATCCGGCTGGGCAATTAATTGATGCGCATTCTCTGGTTTGACACTTCCGCCATAAAGGATACGCACTTGAAGCGAGTAGTCGGCAAATTTATTCCTGAGCCAGTCACGAATCCAGCGATGAACCTTTTCAGCCTGTTCCGGTGTGGCGTTCTGGCCGGTACCGATTGCCCAGACCGGTTCGTAGGCGAGGTCAAAATCCGGTATGGTTACATCTTTCAACCCTTTTTCCAGTTGATTATGGAGGACGTTGAAAGTTTCGTTCTGCCTTTGTTCTTCCAGCGTTTCCCCACAGCAGAGGATTGGGCGCAGACGGTGATGTTGTGCAGCCTTGACCTTAAGGTTGCAAATTTCGTCGGTTTCGCCAAACAGACGACGCCGTTCAGAATGTCCGACAATACAATAATGGCAACCGATTTCCGCAATAAAAACAGGGGCGATTTCGCCGGTGAAGGCACCGGATTCTTTCCAGTGGAGATTTTGCGCACCGTAGCGGATAGGTGTATTTTTCAAAATTTCAGCAGCAGCCGGTAGCGATGTGAAGGGTGGAAAAATTGCTACCTCGCAGGTTAAAGGTGTTTTCAAGCTGTTGAGCAACTGGTTCAGAAATTCCCGGGTTTCCCTGATGTTTTTGTTCATTTTCCAGTTACCGGCAATCAGCAGTGGCGGTCGGTTCATTGTTCGTCAGCCAGCGCAGCAATACCGGGAAGGATTTTGCCTTCAAGGAATTCCAGGGTTGCACCTCCGCCCGTAGAGATATGGGTGATATGTTCAGCCAGCCCGGTTTTTTTCAGAGCGGCACCGGTATCACCACCGCCGACAATTGTGGTTGCACCACGTCTGGTGGCTTCAGCCAGTGACTGAGCGATTGCCCGTGTGCCTAGACTGAATGGTTCTTTTTCAAACATCCCCATCGGACCGGCCCAGACTACAGTGCGGGCAGTGGTTATTATCTGGCTGAACATTGCCGCAGTTTCGGTTCCAATATCAAAACCGATGTCATCGTCGCTTATTTGTTCAACACTGACATTTTTGACATCAACGGCATCAGCGCTGGGAGCAACGACTACATCTACTGGAATTACTAGCCGGGCATCGGTGTGGATTTTTCCCACCTCGGGCATCAGTTCCGGGTCCCAAATTGATTTGCCAATTTTGTAACCGCGTGCTTTGAGAAAGTTGAAGGCAACGCCACCGCCGATGAGCAGCCGGTCAACCCGGGGCAGGAGGTTTTTGATAACACCCGCCTTGTCCGAAATTTTGGCACCGCCGATGATGACCACAAACGGGCGTGGTGGTGTGTCCAGGAGGGGTTCAAGATAAGCGAGTTCTTTTTCCATTAACAACCCGGCTGCAGGTTGGGCAAAGAAGGCGGTCATTCCAACGGTTGAGGCATGGGCACGGTGGGCAGTACCAAACGCATCGTTTACATAAAAATCGGCAAGTGCAGCCAGTGCTTTGCCAAAATCCCGATAGTTTTTTTCTTCGCCGGGATGGAAACGAAGATTCTCTAATAATACTACCGATTTTGGAGGAACTGTTTGCAGTGTTCGGACGACATCAGCGCCAACGCAGTCCGGCAGAAAAATTGGATTCTGTTTTAGTAGTTTAACGAGGTGGTCGGCTACCGGTTTGAGGCTGAATCGCGGGTCTGGTTTTCCCTTGGGTTTGCCTAGATGCGAGCCGATGATTACCGTAGCATCTTGTTCAAGCAAATATTCTATAGTCGGCAGGGCAGCGCGGATGCGGCTATCATCGGTTATCGTGCCACTTTCACTCAACGGGACATTGAAATCAACCCGGACGAATACCCGGTGCGCTTTTACTGGCAGGGCACGGACCGATAACTTGGGCATAAATTATAGCCTTTCCGCAATATAATCAATGAGGTCAACTAGCCGGCTGGCATAACCGAATTCGTTGTCATACCAGGCGTAAACTTTTACCAGATTGCCGTCAACAACGGAAGTGAGACCAGCATCAAATATTGCCGAATGCGGATTGCCGATGAGGTCAACTGAAACCAGGGGTGCGGTTTGGTATTCCAAAATACCCCGGAGTTCGCCTTCGGCTGCCTGTCGGAAGGCTTCATTGACTTCCTGAACAGTGGTTTTCTTTTCGACCACGCAGGCGAGGTCAACTATTGAAACATCTGGTGTTGGTACCCGAATAGCCATCCCGTCAATTTTCCCTTTCAACTCCGGAAAGATGATGCCGATCATTTTTGCAGCACCAGTGGTAGTGGGAATCATAGACATTGCGGCAGCCCGGGCGCGTCGCAAATCGGTGTGGGGGAGGTCAAGAATGCGTTGATCATTGGTATAGGCATGGACGGTGGTCATATACCCATTGCAAATCCTAAATGACTCATGAATGACCTTGGCAACGGGCACAACACAATTGGTGGTGCAGGAGGCGTTGGAGATAATATGGTCATTTGCCGGGTCGTAGGTTTGGTGGTTCACACCGATTACAAACGATTTAATACCTTCGCCTTTAGGAGGTGCGGAGATGATCACCTTGCGGGCACCAGCAGTCAGATGGCCACTTGCCTTTTCATAACTCCGGAAAAGGCCAGTTGATTCCAAAACGATATCAACATTCAGACCGCGCCAGTTGATTTCAGCAGGATTCTTAATAGCGGTGACCTTTGCCACTCTGCCGGCAATAATCAGATTTTCCCCTTCAGCTCTGATTTCCTCACTAAAGATTCCGTGGACTGAATCGTATTTAAGCAGGTGTGCCAGAGTTGGAGCGTCGGTAATGTCATTAATTGCGACCAATTCGATTCGGGGGTGACGGCTTACCAATCGGCCAACCAGTCGGCCGATTCTCCCAAAACCATTAATTCCCAGTTTAACCTTTGTGGCCATAATATACATCCTTTCTTTTTGCGTTTTGAATATATGAATATTATTGACAAAATTTCTGGCGTCAAGTGAAATTTTTGATGGGGATTTAATATAGTGGTTAACAGAAAATTTAAAAACGGCTAAGGGTTTCCATTGGTCCTGGTAATTACTCCGGGGTATACCCCGGAGTCGACACCTGATTTAAGATTAAGGATTGTTACTGTAACAAATTGATTGATTTATTATCATTTTGTTATAACAATTATATGTGCATAGTTGTGCACATATGCACATAAATTGCCTATTGGCACTTATTAAGTATCGGTTAGGTATTTGCAGTAGTTGGTGCTGGACAAATGAGTTTAAATTATTAATCTTAATATTCAATGTCTAAAGCATCTTGGTGTGTGCTGTTATTGTTTTTAATTCATTGCGGTAAGACCGGGGTTGGGGTTAATAAGGCGCCAACGGTAATAATTACTTCCGCTCCGGTAGAGATTCAGGATTGTGATTCGGCTCGGTTTGAGTGGCAGGGGTTTGATTCAGATGGCGAGATTGTCGGTTATTATTACTGGCTTGATGATTCCAGCACCAAGAACTGGACCGGGATAAATACGGTAACCTTTCATCAGCTTCCTTATGGTAACCATCTGTTTAGTGTGCAAGCGGTTGACGATTCGGGTAGGGGTTCGCTTGTCGCGGTTGCACCATTTCGCGTGTCCTATTTAGGTGCAATCCCCAAACTTGGGACCGATACTACTCTGGAAATTATGACCTGGAATATTCAGAATTTCCCTAAAGCCGGGGATACAACTCTGGATTTACTGGCATTGATTATCTCCCGGCTTGATATTGATATTTATTGTCTCCAGGAAATAGCTGATACCCTGGCATTTTGCCGGCTGGTTAATCGGCTCAATGGTTATCAGGGTTTTTTTTCTGAAGATGACTATGGCACTTTTTACCAGAAAACCGGGGTTATTTACAAAGAGGGGCTGGTAGACTTCTGGAGTCGTTACCAGATTTTCTGGAATAACGATTCGTTTCCCCGACCACCGCTAGTAATGAAGGCACAGGCACACCATAATGGGCGGGATTTTGATTTCGGGCTAATGGTGTTGCACTTGAAGGCTGGTTCTAAGGAAAGTGACCGGTTGCGTCGTGCGGGTGCCTGTCGGTTGCTTAAATGCTATCTGGATTCAGTAATTACGAACGGTGGTGAGCCGGATTTCGTGGTAACCGGTGACTTTAATGACCGGCTGGATGCTTCATCGGCAGAGAACGTTTTTCTACCATTTCTTGATGATTCGCTTGATTATCGGTTTCTCACCCTCCTGCTGGTCGGGAACAGTTATTATAGTTCAATTATTGGCTCGGATGTGATTTTTGACCACATATTAGTTAGTGCCGAGGTTTTACCGGAATATTCCGGGGGAAAAACTGTTACCGTTCGGCTGGATGATTTTATAACTGATTATACAAGGATTATTTCTGATCACCGACCGGTGATGGCAATATTCCCGGTTTTTAAATGAATGCCGAAGGTGGGAGTTGAACCCACAAGCCCATCGCTGGGCGGCGGATTTTGAGTCCGCTGCGTCTGCCATTTCCGCCACTTCGGCTCGGTGTTTGATTTTAGAATAAACTGGTTCAAAGTCAAGTAACCAAAAGTCGGTAGTAACTTTTGTTTCTGAGCTTCAACCATATGCCTTATTTTTTATTTAGTTTAACCGAAGAAGGATAATGTGCTCCCCATGGGAGATATTTTGTTTTGTTTGCAAAGGAGAATAGGGATGGTGATAATAACCAGGGAAAATGAATGTAAATTTTTGACAGTTATCAGGTATTGGTTATGTTATTGAATGCAAAAACTAACAATTCTTATTTTATATTTGATGTTATTTGGGTGCGGCGGGACGCCCGCACCGCCTACAGCTATTCTGCCCAAAACCGGACCGGATAGCGGGGAGATCTGGCTTGCTACCTATTTAGCCGGAATGAAGGTTGGCTATGGTTTGTTGAAATACCATCGCACCGCCACCGGTTTTAATTTTGATTATGTAAGCCGGTTGACCGTTGGGATGATGGGCAAGAAACAGTCGGTTAATGCCCATTCCCGGGTAATTACCGGACCGGATTTGCTCCTGAGGTCTTTTGAGTTTGAATTGGGTTCTCAGGATGGAACTTTTAAGGCAAAGGGACAGGTTGCTGATGAACGATTATTGATTAGCACGGCGGAAGGGAGCCGAACGATTCAACTTACGAGAAGGTTATACCCGGTTGAGGTGATTGGCCGGCTGGTGGTTGAGGCGAATCCGGTACCAGGACAGCGGCTGAATTATTTGACCTTTGACGGCGCGGTGCTTGATACTTTCGGTACTGAAGTGGAGGTCCTGGGACGGGAAATGATTAAGTTTGGAAATGAGAAGCTACCGGCGTTGAAGTTAAGGGTGCGGCGTGCCCAGTTTGATATGACTGTATGGGTCGACCAGGCAGGAATGACTTTAAAGGAGGAATCGGCGCTGGGGATGAATTCTATCCGGGTTAATGCTGAGCAGGCGCTTGCTGGCGAGAGCAATCCAACGCTTGATATTATGAAACTTTTTGCAGTACCGGTGGATACTATAATTCCTGAAGGGAAGCAATACCACCGGGCGGTTTTGGCAATTAGTGGTGTTGATACCTCAATTTTTAAAATTGGCTCTGAAAATCAACAGTTGATTCCGGGAGCAGAAGAAAAGGAGATCCGGGTTGAGGTAAAGATACCGGCACCGGTTGCCGGGCTGAAGTTACCAATTACCGCTGAACCGGAATTGCTGAAGCCGACGATTACAATTCAGTCCACAGCCCCGGAAATCGTTAATACCGCTCGCGCAATTGTCGGTAACACCGATGATGCGGTGGTGGCGACGGAACGTATCATCAGCTGGGTTTTTACTTCATTGAAAAAAGAGGGGGTAGCGTCGTTGCCCAGTGCACTGGAAGTGCTGAAGCAGCGAAAGGGAGATTGTAATGAACATTCGGTACTGTTTGCGGCGCTGGCTCGAGCTGTCGGTATTCCGGCAAAGGTTGTGGTTGGGCTCCTTTATCTGCAAGGGGCATTTTACTATCATGCCTGGAATGAGGTTTATCTGGGAAACTGGGTACCGGTTGATGCTACGTTCGGTGAATTTCCCGCCGGTGCCCTGCGGTTAAAACTGGCAGAAGGGGATTTGAGTCAGCAGGCAAAAGTACTGGGGGTGGTGAGTAAAATCCGTATCCGGGTTCTTGAGTTTGAGTGAAGAAAATAACAATTAGAAGGTGATTGTTGACCAGGGAAAGAACCTGGATATAATTAACATTGTGAATTATTTTAGTTCCATTACCAAAACAGAGGTGAAACAGCGAGGCGATGCGGTATCACCAAATATAAAATATTCAGCGGTCATCGCCGGTACAGGTTTTGATGTACCCGAGAAGATATTAACGAATGAAGATCTGGAAAAAATCCTTGACACTTCTGATGAATGGATTACCGAACGCACCGGAATGAAGGAACGGCGAATTGCCCGACCGGATGAGGCGGCATCCGATTTTGCGGTTCGGGCAGCGGTCAAAGCGCTTGCTGAAGCCGAAGTTACTCCGGAGGAGATTGAGCTGATTATCGTTGCCACCGTGACGGGAGATATGCCATTTCCATCTACCGCTTGCATTGTTCAGGACCGGCTGGGCGCACGTAATGCCGCAGCGATGGATTTGAGTGCTGGCTGTTCCGGGTTCATTTACGCACTCGCGACCGCCCGACAGTTCATCGCTACCGGGACTTACCGAACAATTCTGGTGGTTGGGGTGGAGGTTCTTTCCAAAATTACTGATTGGGCTGACCGTAGCACCGCAGTGCTGCTGGCGGACGGCGCCGGTGCTGCGGTACTTAAAGCGGATGAGCGACCCGGACAGGGGATCATCACCACTTACCTGGCAGCAGACGGTGCGCACGGAATTGACCTGTATATGCCAGCAGGGGGGTCCCGAATCCCGGCTTCAATTGAGTCGGTTCAAAAGCGGCTGCACTATCTTAAAATGAATGGCAGTGCCATTTTTAAGGTTGCCGTGCGGTCGATGGCGGATGTGGTTAAACGGTTGCTCGCTCAGGCACAGTTGCGAGCTGATGATATCAAACTAATTATTCCTCATCAAGCAAATCTGCGGATAATTGAGGCAATGGCAAAGTTAATAAATTTCCCGTTGGACCGGGTTTTTGTTAATATTCAGAAATACGCCAATACTTCGTCGGCTTCAACCATTATTGCTTTGGATGAAGCCCGCAAGGAGGGGAGAATAAAGAAGGGCGACCTGGTGATTATGGTGGCATTTGGTGCCGGGCTTACGTGGGGAGGGGTTTTACTCCGTTTTTGAAAATCATTAATGGACTACCGGATTCTTTCGATTTTCACTTTATTGTTATGGGGGGCATGGGGACTTATGACGAAGATTTTGACCCGAGATACCCCTGCCGAGACGGTAGCATTTTGGTCAACACTGGCAAGTATTCTGCCGATTCTAATTTATACTGTTGCCGCGGGCACGATGCACTGGGTAAAATCAGCCCCACTGGCAATAATATCCGGTCTCAGCGCTGGTTTGGCTACAGTATGCTTTTATCTGGCACTGAAGGGGGGACCAGCTTCGGTGGTGCTACCTTTAACCGGTATGTACATTGTGGTTCCGGCGGTATTGGGCTACTTATTGCTGCGTGAGCCACTCAATGTTAACCATCTGTTTGGCATCATTTTTGCGGTGCTGGCAATTATTTTTCTCTCCCGTTAAGCAGTTTCTTTTTCCGGAGTAATTAAATAGAGCAGGGCACCACTAACCGCAACGCCAGCTGCCACTAACATTATTGTCCGGTAACCAAATGCGCCGGTAACACCTTCAAGCAGGGCACCGAGTACCGCAGCCAAACTGAGAACCGATTGTAATATACCGGAGGCGGTGGATTTTTCCTCATTGCGCCGGAGCAACTGTTTCAATGTGCCGAGATAGAGACAGGACCAGGAAAGGGCAAGTGCGAGTTGAATCGGAATGACCTGTTCAACCCGAGTGGCAAGTCCGAAGGCGATAAAAACTATTACTGAAAGTAAGAGGCCAATGCGGATAAGCCGGGTATCGTTGACCGGTTGCAGGATATTCATAAACAAAAACTGAGCCAGCGGGTTAATGGCATAAATGAGTCCAACCCAGAGTTGATTCGCCCCAAGGTGGGCAAGGTAAAGAGGAAATATCGTCCAGATACTGAAGGCACCGAGGTGGCGCAGGAGAAAGGAAAGATAGACGCGCCAGTTGCGCTTGAATACCGAGGTGTTGAAAAAAGATTGTTTTAATGTGACCGGCTGTTTTTTCAGCAGGTGCCAGGCAAGCAGGGCGGTGAAAAGCATCAGTAACCCCGAAGTTAGAAACAGGTGTCGGTTATTCAAGAAACCCACCATTATTGCTCCAATTCCCCAGCCCAGTGAACCAAATCCGCTGAATCTGCCCAGATTTCTGTTTTCGGTGTAAAAGTAGGCAACCAAGGCTGCTGGAAATATACCGGCACATATGCCGGTTAACGCCCGGATTGAAAATAGTCCGAAAAGACTGTGTGGTAGTAGATGGAGAAATAGAGCAAAGGCAGAGAGGTTCAGTCCGAAAACTACAAATCGTTTCCGGTCACCGAAATCAGCCCAGCGCCCGCAGAGTAAGTTAGAAAAAAACATCATTCCCTGATAAAGGGCAACCAACAGCCCGATCTGAGAATGGGTAGCATTAAAATTTTTTGCCCAGAGGGGAATATAAACGACCGCAGCGGTTAAGCCGGCATTGGCAAGCAATTGAATGAGATATGCTCCGATCATTGGTAGTTTGAAAACATTTTTTTATACCAGCTGGCGACTAGTTGGGCTTCAGCAGTTCGGTTCAATCGGGACAGGAGGGCAATTCGCTGCTGAGCGAAAATTCGGTAGCGGTCAAGATTAAATTTACTGCGCTCATTGAGTCCGAATCGGGGGATGCGAACCTGAAGAATTCGGTAATCAAATTCGGGAATTAGGGAATCGGCCCGAACCTGATAAAGAATTCCTATTGGGACTACCTGGAAGCCTGTAAGTAACTGCTGGGCATCGTTTCCCGAACCGGGAGCAAAGGTAGTATAAACTGGACGAGCAGGGTTGTTAAAAAAGAAACTGCGCAGGAGTCTTATATAACTTTCCTGGATAGCAATTGGGTCATAAGGCAGTCGATATTCGAATAACAGGAGCTGGTGAAGAAAATGCTGAATTTCATTACGGGAGTTACGGGTGAGCAGCGGGTATTTTTTCTCCAGATAGTTGAAGTACCACGAACGCCGGAGCAATTCTTTATCAATGATAGAAACATCGGGCCGCATCTTTTCAATTTCCTGAAGATAAAAAATCGGGGCGTAGATGTCCCACCAGTCAGTTATGATAATTGCGCCTGAATCAGCAGATTTCAGGGTATTAAGTGCCTGGTCGTAAGCGACCCAATCCTGATTACGGTTTTGATGCGGATAATTTAAAACCAGCATTATTAAAGGCAGAATGCTCATTAGGTAAAGGTATTTCCGGAATCGTCGATAAAGCGCCTCCATTCCCCAGATTGCGAAGAGGGCGAGTGCGGTGATTGCTGGTAAATAATAGGCATCAATGTCCGGTATACCATAATTGACAGCATAGAGCAGACTGAGGAGGGTGGTAATGGTGAGTCCAATTGCCAGCGGGCGGTTTTGACGAAGCAGAATAACCCAGCCGTAGATTACAGGTGGTATCAAAAGATAACCAAAGGTGCGGGCAATTAACAAAATACCGTAACGGCCATTCTGCAACACATTGCTAAACGATGAAGAAAACATCCAGACTCGATACTGACGACCGGTAATATGCCACCAGAACCGTTCAAAGTCAACTGGATTGCCCCAGGCAAAGAGAGGCTGAGCCCGGGCGCGAATAATCAGGAAGAGATACGGGGATAACCCCAACAGAAAAAGTAAGGAAAGTAACGGTGCCGGACGGATAAGTTTGCAGCGCCAGGTTAAAATCAAAGTTATGATTACCCCGATTACGGTCCATAAGCCAGTAAGGTGATTAGTCAATGTCAGGCCGGCAAGGTAAGACAATAAAAGCAGTCTGGGTTGTTTAGTTGAGTTAATCAGCACAAACCAGAGCAGGCAGTTCATAAAGAAGGTCAAACTGTAAACTTCGGCATCAACACTTACTGACCAGAGCGGCGGTGATACGGCAATCAGCAGGGCAACCGTACTTGAAATTATTAGGTTAAAGTTAAGTTTCTGGCAGAGCAGCAGGATCATTAGTAGACCTGCCACCGAAAATACGGCACTCAGCAGTGCCAGGCGGTTAATAATACTGCCGGCTGGCAGCAACGAGAAAAATCTGCCGAGTATTGTATAGATTGGATAGCCAGTGGGGTGGAGGATGTTTAGAAGATAACAGCCCGCTGCCAATTCCCCAGAATCAATTAACCCGACGGCTGGTGTTCGGGTATAGATGTAAAGTCCAAGCGTTAGCAGGGCAACGAGCAACCATGTCAGAAAGACCTTAATGTTAATGCCGGTTTTTGCTCTCATCCTTGAGTTTTATGCCGGCAGCGGTGGCAATCTGCGGTCATTCGCCGAGATAAGCGGCTTTGACCTTGGGGTCGTTCCGCAGGCTTGCTGCCGGTCCACTCAGGACAATTCTCCCGGTTTCAAGAAGATAGGCACGGTGGGCAATTTGCAATGCCAGATAAGCGTTTTGTTCAACCAGCAACACGGCAGTTCCGGTCTGGTTAATTTGTTTGATAATGTAAAAAATTTCTTGAACCATTATCGGAGATAACCCCATTGATGGTTCATCCAGCATTAAAAGCCGGGGGTTTGCCATCAGGGCACGAGCAATGGCAAGCATCTGCAGTTCCCCACCAGAAAGGGTTCCGGCAGGTTGGTGTAATCTTTCCTGAAGCCTGGGAAATGAATTGAATATCCGGTTCAGTGTTTCCGAAATTTCGGTTTTAGGTCGGTGAAAAGCACCAAGCAGGAGGTTTTCTTTAACCGTGAGATGAACAAACGGTTTTCTGCCTTCCGGTACTTGAATAACTCCAAGCCGAGCGATTTTATGTGCCGGCAGGCGGTCTATTCTATTGCCATTAAAGTAAATTTCACCAGCGCGCGGTTTCAGCAGACCGGAAATTGTTTTTAAGGTAGTAGTTTTTCCCGCACCGTTAGCCCCGATCAGAGTTACTATTTCACCTTCGTTAAGTGTGAGGGATAGGTCGTGGAGTGCAGGAATTGTACCGTAGGTTACGGTCAAGTTTTCAACATCAAGAAGCATTTAAGCCGGCACCTTCCCTAAATAAGCCTCAATTACCCGGGGGTCGTTCTGAACCTCAACCGGTTTCCCCTGGGCGATCAGTTCACCAAAGTCCATCACCACTACTTCTTCACAAATGCTCATCACGACCTTCATCTGGTGCTCAATTAAAAGTATCGTGAGGTCGAATCTTTGTCTTAGCAGATGAATTAAATCCATCAGGTTTATTACTTCGGCGGGATTCATTCCGGCTGCTGGTTCATCCAGGAGTAGGAGTTTTGGCTCGGCAACCAGGGCACGGGCAATCTCCAGACGGCGCTGTTCACCATAAGGGAGGTTTTTTGCCAATTCTTTTTCCTTGAGACGCAGTCCGAGAATTGAAAGTAATTCCCGGGCTTTTTCGGTTACCTCTTTTTCCTCTTTGCAGAATCGCCCGGTGCGGAGGATGGAGTCAAATATGCCACAACGGGAGCGATAATGATAAGCTACTCGGACATTATCCAGAACCGAAAGATTGTGAAACAACCTGATGTTTTGAAATGTTCGCGAGATACCCAGCCGATAGATTTCAAAAGGTTTCATACCGGTAATGTTTCGCTCTTGAAATAAAATTGTGCCCCGGGAAGGGGAGATCATTCCTGTAATCAGGTTGAAGACCGTGGTCTTACCCGCGCCATTAGGTCCAATTAGCCCGGTAAGGGACCCGGGATGGATATTAAGTGAAAAGTCTTTGACCGCGATTAAACCGCCGAAGCTTTTGGTCAATCCCGTTATTTTCAGTAATGGTTCATTCACCGCCGATACTCCTTTGATTTAATGAAATTGAATTCAGTACCGCCCATTGCGCCCGAAGGTCGAATAAGCATAAATATTATCAATATCAAAGGATAGATAACCATCCGCCATTCCTGAAATGCTGAAGGGAGGACAATTCTGAGTCCTTCAAGCAACAGCGCCCAGCCGATTGCCGCTAGTACCGTTCCCGAAATTGACCCCATTCCACCAATAACCACGATCAGCAGCACGTCAATAGATTTTAAAAAATCAAAGTTGTCGGGATTAAGATAGTTATAAAGGTGCGCATAGAGGCCGCCTGCAAGTCCGGCAATCATACAGCCAATGACAAATCCAAGTGTTTTGTAACTTGTGGTATTGATGCCAACCGATTCGGCGGCAAGTTCGTCTTCACGGATTGAAAGTAATGCCCGGCCGACACCGGAGTAAATCAGGTTGCGCAGAACGATGACTGTTAGTATCAGAAAACTGAAAACCCATGGCAAGGTAGTTAATTTTGAAATACCCCGCATTCCGGCTGCTCCGCCCATCAGAGGTATCAGTTTATCAGAATTTTTGAAGAGCACATTCATTATCATGCCAAAGCCAAGGGTAGCAATGCCCAGATAATCAGATTTAAGCCGGAGAATTGGTAGTCCGATTAAAAAGGCGATTGTGCCAGCAGCGGCGGTACCGGCAATTAAACCAATGGGCAGGACCACAAAAACATTTGCCGGAATCAGATGGGTTATCAGCGCTGAGGTGTAGGCACCGATGCCGAAAAAGGCGGCATGTCCTAGTGAAAACTGACCCGTATAGCCGTAAATTAGATTCAAGCCTAGGGCAGAAATCGCCATAATACCAGCGTAACATATAATCGTCTGGACGTAAGGATTGATTATACTTTTTCCTCCTTATTTTTGCCTAATATTCCGGTTGGCCGGATTAGTAATACCAGAATTAGAATTCCAAATGCGGCAGCATCGCGCAGGGTTGAGGAGATATATACTTCGGTTAACTTTTCAACCACTCCCATAATTACTGCGCCGAGCATTGCACCCGGAATGACTCCGATGCCACCGAGGACAGCCGCGACGAATGCCTTTAATCCGGGCATAATCCCCATAAAAGGATGAATTTGGGGATAGGCAATTCCATAGAGAACACCGCCGGCACCGGCGAGAGCAGCACCGATACCAAAAGTAATGGAGATAATATTATCAACATTGATGCCCATTAGACGGGCGGTATCGTGGTCAAAAGATACCGCCCTCATTGCCAAGCCAATTTTGGTTCGGTTGACAAATATGCTTAAGCCAACCATTAAGAGAATTGCGACTCCAAAAACAATGATTTGGATACTGGAAACAGTGATATTCCCCAGTTGCAGCGTTTTAACGGCGAACGGACGCGGGTAGGCACGAAAATAGGGCCCAAATATAAATCTCAGACTTGAGAAGTATTCAAGGAAAAGCGAAACCCCGATGGCAGTAATTAAAGCTGAAATTCGTGCCGCGGTGCGCAGTGGTCGATAGGCGATACGTTCAATTATTACACCGAGCAGAGCACAACCTCCCATCGCAACTATTACAGCAACAGGAAATGGCAAATGCCAAGCGGTAAGGGCAAAAAATCCCAGATAGGCACCGATCATAAAGACATCGCCGTGAGCAAAGTTTATCAGCCGAACGATGCCGTAGACCATTGTATAGCCGAGGGCAATTAAGGCATAGACGAAACCCAATTGCAAGCCGTTAATCACCTGTTGCAAAAAATAGAACAATGAATTGATTTTTAAAAAATTTACAACCGAAGTCAAGGACGACAGATGTTGACATTGTTCTTGCCGGAGATTAAATAATTATGAAAGGAGACAAATGAAAAAATTAAGACTGTGTGGCTTTGGTCTTTTACTATTCGTTGGTTATGTCTCTGCTCACAACATCACTATTGAACAGTATGAAGTTCCACTGGTGATTGATACCTATGCCCGTTACCGCCAGAATCAATCACTATTTACCTGGACCCCTTTTGATTCTACCCGTCAGGTCTGGGACCTGACTCAATACCCGGGCGGGTTGATTGCTAAAACCGGCTTGCGCAGTTATATTGAAGGTCGGACCCCGGCGCCCGAGTCAATGAGCGTTGACCCCCCTGTTCCTCAGGTCTGTGAGTTTGATACCACCGGTGACGGTTCAGAGTCAGAGGTTTATCTTTATTCAAGTCAATATGGACTTTATGCCGACGGAATTGATTTTTCGCAGGGAGGATTCCGATTTCTTGGCAATTACCGACCCGATGGTATTATCTATAACCTGCCACTTTACTACGGAGCGAGTTGGCTTACCGCCTGGGCTTGGCAATATGAAATTATTCCCGGTATCCCTTATCAAGCTAATGAACAACATACAAAGCGGATTGTGGCTAAAGGGAAAGTGCGGACACCGATGTCGGGTGAGTATTTCTGGCCCTGTTTGGTAATAAGGGATTATATGGTCTATACTGACAATATGGGCACAAATAACCGGCGCTGGATATATGAGTGGGTTGTGCCTGGACATTTTGCTGGTGGTAACGGAGTAGGTGCTGCGCTTAGTCAGAATGGTGCTGGTCCTGACTTTATCAATGTGGAGATTTTAATGCAGATGGAACGCTGTTCAATCCCGGGCTGGGATTTAAGGCCACCGCAGTTTACTGGCACGCGTAACTGGCACGATACTTCCTATACCGGACCTTTTATAATCTGGTCAACAATTACTGACAATAAAGCGGTTGGTGCTGAATCTCTGTTTTATCGAGTTAATCAGGGAGAATGGATTGGGGTGTGTGCGGATTCCCAGCGCAGTAATAACTATTATTTCACAATTCCCGAAGTTACGCCACCGGCAAGGATTGATTATTACATCTGGGCAAAAGATTCCTTTTGCACTGCCAATCAGATTGATTTCTGGACTACCTGGCCAGTATGTTCACCAGAAAGCACGATGATAACATTTTATGTCAACCCAACTGGAACCGAGGCGCAAAACCGGAATTTACCATTCACCCCCCAGCTATCAGTGTATCCCAATCCAGCAAATGGGCAGCCGGTGATTATTAATTTGATTCATCCTTATGCCCAGAGCGCAACACTGGCTATTTATCTACCCGATGGCAGGTTAACTAAAACTCTGAAAATGGTTTTGGGAAATGACGGCAGCTTAACTGCGATTTTAAAACCTGCTGAACTTAGTGCTGGTGTCTATTTTTATCGTTGCACTACCGGGGAATATGCTTATTCCGGCAGGATTACATTGTTACGTTAGGAGGACAAAAATGGAACTAAAAACAGTGCAAATTGAAAAGCCAGCCGAGGCAAATGTAATTGTCGGACAGAGCCATTTTATAAAAACGGTAGAAGATATCCACGAGCTTTTGGTTACTTCAGTTCCAGGAATTAAATTTGGGCTTGCCTTCTGCGAAGCATCTGGTCCTTGCCTGGTTCGCCATTCCGGCACTGATGCTGAACTTGAGACACTGGCAATTAGTAATGCACTGGCACTTGGAGCGGGTCACAGTTTTGTGATTATTTTGGGGAACGCGTATCCGGTTAATATTCTTAATGGATTAAAACAGCTTCAGGAGGTTTGTTCCATTTTCTGTGCGAGTGCCAATTCGGTTAAGGTTGTAATTATTGAGGATGATTCTGGTAGGGGAATTTTGGGAGTTATTGATGGGCAATCTCCAAAAGGGGTAGAAGGAGAAAAAGAAATCCAGGAAAGAAAAGAATTTCTACGTCGAATTGGCTATAAACAATAATCAAATTTTTGTCAGGGTGATGGGACTAAAAATAACGTTGAACAAAAGATGGGAGGTTAGTTTGATATTTACGAGCCTTTACCGAAATTGTGGCTAATAATTTGATGGGGGTTGAGTTACGGATTTATGGTAACAGAGGTTAAGCAAAACCGGTTGAGGTATTTTTTTATTTTATTGACGATTTTGGGGTTAGGAGAACGGTGTGGCACCAGTTTGCAGATGTCATCCAGTCGGCTCGCAGGCGAAATTGACCCCTCAGAGGTAATTACCATCAATAGTGAGGTGGTTGATTTTTGTATTGATGGAACAAGGCTGTTATTTCTGGAAAATTCTGGGGCGCGGATTATCGCCTGGGACACCAGTTTTGAAAATGCGGAAACGATTCCAATCAGCACCAGGATACTTCCGGCACGGGGAATTTACGCCGACCGTTATTATATTTATGTATATGACCAACGAACGTTGTTTCGGATACCAAAGGACAACTTTTTACTTTCAGCTTGGTTAAACAATGTTCGGGTCGTGGGTATCACTGCTTATGCACCGGCAGAATTGTTAATAAGTGATGGGGAACGACAACGAATCTGGTTGAAGACAATGTTCGGCGAGAGTAGGGTGTTTCTTGATAATTCGGAAGTAGTCCGTCCCGGAGCGCTGACTGTTTTTTCAGACGGAGTTTATGGAGTTATTTCTGACGGACAGCGACTATTAAATGTAAACCGTGCCGGGATTGTTCTGCGGTCAATTACAATGCCACAACCGGTTGATCTACTCGCCAGTGATGAAAAAGGAAGGGCGTTTCTTATGCGTAAGGGGCAGGCTATCCTCTGGTTAGTATCCGAGCACAGTTTATCAGGTTTTGTGCTCAATGGGGTCAATAACCCAATCGCGCTTCAATGTTACAAAAGACATATTTACATTCTTGATAATGGCCGGCGGATACTTATCTATCCGGTCCCCGGCGAATAAATGCCCGGGCTCAGTTCAGTCCTGGTTGCTCTGCTGATTTTGAATTCGCAGGTAGGTGAGCGAGTTGAGTGGTTGTTTACGATAGAACAGTCAAAATGTGTATATCAACTTCCGTCTACGGGGGAGACTACCGAGAAAACGCGGATGATTATTACCAATAGCGATTCGGTTTGGGTTGACGGAATCTTACTTGACCGTAGCACCTATATTATTGAACCGGTTTCTAAGCAGATAGTCATTTTGTCGAGATTATCCGAGCTGACAGTTGTCAGGGTGGTTTACCGGTTTGTTGATTTAAGTACCGTTGTGTCACCAGAAAAGTCATTAAGTTTAAAACCAGTAACTACCGTTGGAACGGAAAGTCTGAAAATAGTCGCCCGAGTTGCGGCAGACTCGTCAATATCGGCAAAAAACTGGGAACTTTCCGGTGATAAATCGCTCGGTTTTTATATTGGGACTGACGCCGGATTGGGAATTGAACAGGCAACGCGGATAAACCTCAACGGTGAAATTGAGAACATTCTCATTGAAGCTGAACTTTCTGACCAGAGTTCTTCAATTCCACCCGAAGGGACAACTTTAGAACTTGAAGAGCTGGATAAGGTTGTAATAAACTTAAAAGGAAAATCCTGGCGGGGAAAATTTGGCGATATTGATCTGACTGCTGGTGCTGGTGGTTTTGGAAATTTGCAGCGTAACGTGGTCGGCGGTTTTTTAGCAGGAGAAAATGGGGTGTTCAGTGGTTCAGTCGGTTATGCCCGGCCCAAGGGGGAGTTTGGTAGGGTAGTATTAAAGGGAATTGATGGCGTTCAGGGACCTTATATTCTGGCACCCGACCAGCGCTCGGCGCAAATTGTTCCTGGAAGTGAGGCTGTTTATCTGGACGGGCAAAAAATGATTAGAGGCTGGGATGCTGATTACACAATAGATTATGCAACCGGCGAGGTGGTTTTTACTAATCGGCATATTATAACTGGAAGATCAAGGATTGAAGCCGAATTTGAGTATTTGACATTTAATTATGAGAGGTCAATAGTTGTAGGTGAGGCAAAAATTTTTCCTGCGCCGTTCCAGTTTCATTTTACCTTATTTCAAGAAGGGGATAATCCGCAGCATCCACTGGGGATTGAACTCACTGATGAATTAAAGCATAAAATTAATGAGCTTGGTAGAGATACTAATCGCGCTTGGGTCAGCGGCGGGGAATTTGTCGGAGAAAATCATGGCGACTATATTCTGGAAGATGGTCATTATCGTTTTGTCGGTAATAACGCCGGCAACTATCGGGTGCAATTTACATATGTAGGTGAATCACTCGGTTCTTATATTTACGACGATTCGCTGGTAGGTTTTCGTTATATAGGCCCGGAGCATGGTGATTACATTGATAGTATCAAAATCCCCCTCCCGAAGTTGCAGCAACTGGCTTATATGCACACGGGCTATGATTACCAGGGGGTTGCTGCTTTTATTGAAGGGGCTTTTTTTCGACAAAATATCAACCTTTTCGCCAGCAGGTCAGGAAATGTAGATGGCGGAGGATTAGGCTATGGTTTTAACTGGTCACGGAACCGATTTGAATTCCAATACCGGCATAGGGGAAAAGCCGAAAATTTTTTACTGCCAGCTAGTTCCGATGATATTGACTTCTTTTATCGTTGGGGTGGCGCGATGTTCAATGAGTTGAAAACGAGCGATGAGATTGCACTACGGGTATTTCCATTTGAAGACGGTGAAGTTGGGGCTGAGTGGGGTAGATTAAAAAGACTGGAAAATAGGTATGTTGAGCGCTATGGTGGAAAAGGGCGGATTCGCTGGTTCAATTTCAATGGCTTTCAAGTCGGGGACTTTTTACATCTGGAAGCTGGTATCAATCCGCAGATTCTCTGGTTTAATCCTGAGATAAGATGGGAACAGGAGACCGAACATTTAAATCGCAGTCGCACCTGGCAGACCGGTCTCAAATTCAAGCCAAAAATTCCGTTAGAAATCGGCGCCGATTTTCAAATTACCGATTATGCAGTAAAAGATACATTAATTAAATATATCGGTCAGGGACAGATTATGCAGTTGAATTACAAACAGGAGGTCGGGCAGATTTTCCAGATAAATGGAATTGCCGGATATCAAAGCCGCAGTTACTTAACACCTGATAATAACTGGCGAAAGTATTTTGGCAGTGTCAGCGGTATTTTATCTCCTTTTAAGGAGATGAAATTATCAGTTGATATAAGTCAGACTAACCGCCAGATTCAACTAAAAGATGAATTGTTTCGTTATGTTGGACCAAAGAGGGGAAATTATCGTCGGGATTCGTTAACCGGTAGTTATATTTCCGACCCCGATGGTGATTATGAACGAATTATTGTCTATCGTGGGCGATTTACTGATGTTCGGGATTTGGGACTGGCTCTTAATCTCAACCTGAATGGAACTTACCCGATAGATGGTTTTGGCTATTACACCCACAATTTCAATTCCGGAGACAGCACACAGTTAACTGCCGATGATATTTATGACTTACAGTTGCGCTGGAATACACTGGCGCCTGCACTTAAAACTGTGATCAGTCTGCAGGGGAGCAAAAGTTCGGACCGCACAATGAGGATAACCGGCAGGGAAGTTCGTCAGAACCGTCAACAACTTGAATTAAGTAGCGCGCTAGTCCCGGAAGTAGAAATGAATTTCAGGGCGGAGCATTCGAATCTGTTACGGCGGTTGCATTCCGGTGAGTTGGATTATGAAGAAACAGACTTGCGTCTGGAGTTAACACCGGTTATTGGTTCAAGATTGAGATTAGAGCCGGGTATTTATGGAGAAAGGAAATGGTTATTCGAACCATTAAGTTATCCTCAACTTGGGAAGTTCTTCCTTAATTGTATCGGGGTGTCATTAACCAGAACGTTTATTTTTAACCAGTGGCTGCGTGTTAAACCCCGCGGGGAAATAACCTACCGTTCAGCTGATGTTCGCGATTTACCATTTGATATCCAACTGACTCAGCCTCCGGGGGTTCTTCCCACGGTTAACATAGAACTTGAGCATCTCTGGGGCGAAATTTTCAGTTTGAGTGCCCGCTACATTTTTTCCGACCGACCGGACCGACCTGCTGAGCATAACTTTGCAGTGAATCTGCAGGCACGTTTTTAGAATCGATTTCATATTATTACTTTCGCTATTATTAGGCGAAATAAAACCAATTTCATCCTGCTGATTTTCGCTTGACATTGTTTAGAAAATAGTAATAATAGATATGGAGTTACTTGTTAAGTAAAATATTTATTATCGGGCAATTAAAAGGAGACTACTATGATGTCTTCAGGTAGATCCGGGCAATCAGGGATGCGAGTACCGCGCCGGCCAACAAAAAATAAGGGAACTGGTCAGTATGTGATGCTGGCGGTCGTGGCGGTGCTGGTTATTATTATAGTGCTGGTAGTCGCGTTTGGAGGCAAGAAAAGTACTACAGCAAAAACTAGCCGGCAGTTAAGGGGACAGCAGACTGAATTAGCAAAAAGTGCCCGTGGCGTATCACCTGGTGAACGAAAAAAAGAAGGGGTGCGCTCAACTCGGCGTGAGAAGAAAAAACGGGAGTTAGCAAGTGTTCGTCGCGAGCAACGTCGTCGCGAAAGATCGGAACGCACCAAAACTACCCGGGTAAGCGCCCGAAGCAGTCGGGGCGGTTATACCGTGAAACGCGGTGGTTCGCCCGTGCTTCAGGCAATAATATCCCGCCCTGATGGTGAACGAATTGCCGTAGTTGGGAATCGGCAGATTAAAAAGGGTGACCAGTTCGAAGGCAGAAGGATTACTGAAATTGGTCCTGACCGGATTAAGGTTGAGTATTTCACCAAAACTTATGAGGTGCGGCTGAATCAACCAATATATTAACATTGCGATTCGTTTTTTTAATTCCAAGCGAAGCAATTTTATTATTATTCAAGAATTGCCATCTTTTTTAAAGTAGGGTGATATTTTGAAATACACAAAGTCTTGTTTCCGAGTAAACGGAATAATTAATTTATTTATTCTGTTCGCTTTAACTATTGCAACCGGTTTTTCGCGGGAATTAATTTACAATGGTAACTTTGAGTTACCTCCGGATTCTGGCTGGCGAGTTATCCGCTGGGGTGAATTTCCCGATACGGGTAATTGTCGGTTGCGGTGGCTCCACACCTACCATCCGGACCGGGATTTTGAAGTGATGATTCAGAAACTTTTGCATCAGGGAATGAAATTTTTCCAGCAGATTGACATTCCTTCGCTGGAACTACAGTTTTCGGTATCCTGTCGGTTATCAGCAAAGAGCGAAAGTGAAAGTTTATTTGCGGCGGCGGCGGTAGTTCTGGAGTATCTAAACAGCAGCGATTCATTACTGGGGGAAACCAGAATTTTCTATGCGACTCCGGGTTGTGACTGGCAAAACAGCCCATCATTGCATCTGATTAGAGTTTCGGATACAATTAACTGGCATAACTACCGGATAGATATTCTAAATGACTTGGAAAGTCTTCCCGGAATTGAACCAACGGAAATCAAATCAATCAGAGTTGGTTTATTAAGTTTTGTCCGGGGAAATTCCTGAGGGGTTTATCCGACGGCGAAGGTCTTCGCTGATGACATTTCTATTCATACTTTAGATGGTCCATCATTGCAATATGCGTCGTTTGTTATTGTTGACAGTGGGGCGATATTCAACAAAAAACTTGACCGCGGGGAAACCGCTGACTTGATTTTAATATTAAGAAATGCCGGTTCGCCAATAGAACAATTCACTGGAAGACTGCGAAGTAGTAACCAATTCCTTCAAATTTTGGATAACGAAGGTCAATTTGAAGCAGCGGGCGCAGGTGAAACTACGTGCTCAAGCAATGACTATTTTCGGGTCCGGGCAGACGTCGATGCTCCGATTGAAATACCAATAAACTGTGAATTGATAATTACCAATTCCCAATATCAGGATACAATTTTAATCCCTATAATTGTTGGTGATTCAATGAATCTTCCAGTTGGTCCTGATGACTATGGTTATGCTATTTATGACTGGACCGATTCATGCTATTTGGTTGTACCCGATTTTGAATGGAAGGAAATACGGGGCATCGGCGAAAGAGTGGAAATCGGTGATGATGAAACGGTCTGGTATGAATTACCGAGTGCCTTTGGTTACTGGCGTTACTACGGGATTCCTTATCGGTTTATTTCTATTAGCAGTAATGGCTGGATTGCAGCCGATACAACCAGCCGCTGTGATTTTACCAATGTCCAGTTACCCTATACGAATGCACCACCTAATATTGTTGCTTTTCTCTGGGATGATTTGGCGCCAACTCGGTATGGTGATATCTGGTATTACTTTGATACTGCTGATTCCCGGATTATCGTCGAATTTGATTCTATATCTTATTTCGGGGCGCCAGATAAATGGGAAATGGTACAGGTACAAATTTATGATACCAGTTACCTTGGTGCCAACCGTGATAATCCAATTGGAATCTATTTCCTCACAGTGAATGATTTTAAATCAGTAACAGTCGGGATTCAAAATCGTAATGGAACATCAGGACTTACCTATTTTTGGAATGGTAATTATCCCCGAAGTGCGGCATTCCTTTTACCCCGGCGGGCGCTCTGGATTCAATCAGACGCTATCAATAGAATTGCTGAGAATCAAGTGCCATCAGGATTTTTACCGCGTAGCGGAAGTAGTATTGTTAACTTACACAAATATCCATTGAGAATCGGTTCTATCCCGGATAGGGTTTACACAGTTGAAATTTATCAGGCTGATGGCAGGCTGGTGCGACGAATTCCGGTCAGTTCGTCCTGCGGTAAAGAAATATACTGGGATGGGAGCGATTATTATCATCGGAAATTGAATCACGGAGTATATTATCTAAGGATGAAGTATGCTGATAGAGTATTCTGCCAGAAGATTGTTTTGATTGAATAACTGATAAAAAACTTGACACTGACCGGGAAATGATTAAATTTATATTGCCGTGATGTATAATAAAAAAGCAAATTAAGGAGGATTAAAAAATGATACAGGAATTCAAAGACGGCGGCGGCATAATGTGGTTTTTGCTTGTTTGTGCCGTTCTCGGAATCGCATTAACTCTGGAACGGCTGTTCACCCTTTTTATCAGAACCAGGGTGAATGTTAAAAAATTCAGTCAGCAACTGCTGCAGACGATTGATAAAAGCGGAATCCAGGCGGGTATTGAATTATGCGATCGAACACCCAGTCCGGTTGCCAAGGTGTTGCGGGCGGCTCTGCTAAAGGCTGATGCCGACCGGGCGGTTATTGAGGATGCGATAATCCGTGCTGGTGCGACGGAACTGGCGTTTCTGGACAGAGGAATGGCATTACTTGCCGGTTTGACCACAGTGGCTCCATTCTTTGGTTTTCTCGGAACGGTTACGGGTATGATTGGTGCATTCAAGGCAATTGCGGCAGTTGGCGAGGTGGATCCCACGGTTGTATCCAGCGGTATTGCCGAGGCACTGATTACGACCAAATGGGGGTTGATAATTGCAGCGCCACTCTCAATTGTCTATATTCTTTTCTCCGGAAAGATTAACGGCTATCTGCGGGATATGGAAACCGCATCCAGTGAACTGGTTGATTTCCTGGTAACTCGAAGCGGTGCCTGCAAGGAGTGATAATGCCTTTAAGCCTAAAAGCGAAAGGCAAGGGTTCAATTGAACCCAATATTCCCACTGCTTCAATGGGGGATATCGCTTTTCTTATTATAATTTTCTTTATGACCACTAGTATCTTCAGCCGAGAAAAGGGACTGAAGATTGTCTTGCCCGAAAAAGGTGCTGAGACAAAAATCAAATCCGAAAACATTTTGACGGTCGCAGTTAATCCCACCGGTCAGGTACTTGTTGGTGAACGAGTGGTAAATATTCCAGAAGTCAATGTTTTGGTTCGCGAACAGTTGGATAAGAATCCAGAACTGGCAGTGGCATTACGAGTTAGCCGCAAAGCGCCCTATCAGACGATGATTGAAGTATTCGACCAGTTGAAAATTGCCAAAGCTGAACGGATAAGTTTGATACCGGTTCAAGAAGAGGAAGGAGGTGGTCAGTGAAAAGGATTGCCCAGAGAAGAGCAATGCAACCAACTATTCCTACCGCCTCAACTTCGGATATTGCCTTCCTACTGATTATTTTCTTTATGGTTTCAACTCATTTTCGTACCGAAAGAGGGTTAAGGATTAATTTACCTCAGGCGGAGATGACGGAAAGGATTCTTAAACGCCGGAATGTTGCAGCGGTATGGATTGACGCAAACGGAAAAATGACTGTAAATGATAACCTAGTAACTCCAGCGGCGATTACCGCCTTGATGTCGGAAAAGATAATTGAGAATCCGGAACTGGTCGTCTTGTTGCAGGCAGATAAAGATGTAAAATATGGATTTGTCACCGATGTGCTTGAGGCGTTAAAAGATGCCCGGGCATTAAAAGTGACCTTTGCCACCAGTTATGGCAAAGGAGGTGGGGGATGAGCAGTAGAACCGAAAATATTTCCGCGCTGGAATGGGAAGAGCGGTACTATGCAATTGCCATCCGATTGGGATTGATCGCCGCACTGGTAATAGCCATCGGTGCGTTCCTTATTTTACCCAAAGAGTTCGTTGTTAAACCGTATCAACTGCGCCGTTCTGTTGAGATGGTAATGGAGGCGCTACCTCCGCAACTGGAGAAGATGGCAGAACCACCGAAGGCGGCTAAACCTTCTGTGCCCGTGGCAGCCACCAGTGATGCAGAAGTTCAGGCGAGTACTGTTGAGGCTACTACTTTTACTGAAGTGACGAAAAAAGTAGACGAAACTGATATACCAATTGTCCCTTTCTGGAAGGTTGAAAAAAAACCCGAGCCCGTGAGCATTCCTAAACCTGTTTATCCGGATTTAGCACGGAATGCGGGAATTGAGGGACGGTGCGTTGTTGAGGCACTGGTGGATGTGGACGGCTCGGTGGTAGATGCAAAAATCATCAAGAGTTCAGGCAATCAGTCCTTGGACCAAGCAGCAATTGAGGCTGCATTCAAGGCGAAGTTCACTCCCGCAATGCAGCGGGATAAACCGGTAAGAGTATGGGTATCGATTCCTTACCAGTTTACGCTGCAATGACGGGATGGGGAATAATAGATGCAAGGTAAGCTAAAAAACCAAAAAGGAGGATGCTGATGCGCAGCATGTTATGTCTGTTAGTGCTGTTACCCGTACTACTTTTTGCGGGTAACCTCCAGCCAATAACAGCTCTGCCTGCTGAACAGGTAACTGGACATAGTTCAGCAAAACCGACTACACCTGCGACGGTTAATTTTCTGGTCGGCACAGTGGATACAATCGGGGGTACTACATATGACTGGCAACTCAACGGGCCACAATATCGTTGTCTCGTGAACTCTCCGGACTATGGCCTACATGCCGGTTGGATGTTCTCTGCTGAAGCCGGTTCTCCATGGAGCGATCGTAATCAGCGCTATAATTTCTTTGATTATGCCGCTGGGGAGTGGAACTGGATTGACCCGGATTTTATGGCATCAGGTGTTAGCGTCTACACTGAAAGGTCCGGTTTCGGTCATCTGGATGCTGACCCGGTTACCGGTGTAGCGATGTTTACAACCCATCAGACACCAGGAGGTGGAGCAATCAGGCCGGTTTTAGGAAGGGATATGGCACCTGGTGGCGGTATTTTTGAGTACTGCGACGGTTCACCAAATGCCGAAGGTTATCTCTGGCCTCCGATTTCAATTGATGCCAATCAGGTAGTTCACTGTGCTTTAGTCGATGATGCAACCAGAGACCAGTTGTTCTATACCAAAGTACCAACCTGGTGTAACTGGGAAGCGCCGGTTAGTATTGTTAGTCCACAGCCTGATCCGATGTTTCCTGATCAGAACATCGCTGCCTCTAAGGTTAGCCAGAAAGTCTGCGTGGTCTGGGTTTATTCTGAAGGCACACCTTATTATCCTGCATATTATAGAATCTCGACCGATGGCGGCGTAACGTGGGGTGAAGCGACAGAACTTGAACCCCCACCTGCTTACAGTGGTGATACAATTACCTCCTTCCATATTACTTCGCTATTCCCGTGGTATGATGACCAGGACCGGCTGCATATCGTTGCCGGGGTGATTCCGAGTGTTAATGACACACTCTACATTATCCCGGCTGAAATCTGGCACTGGTGTCCAGATAATACCCCGGCATGGAGCAGAATTCATCGTGCCGGTTGCCAGCCCGAAAATCTGCAGGCTTCGGTTGGCTATAACGCAGCCTATGCCTGTCGACCGACTATCGGACAGGATGACCAGGGCAGACTTTATGTCGCCTGGGAACAGTTTGACTCGGCTAATGTAGAACCGGTAACCAGTTTACTCCGTGCCGATATTTTTGCTGCCGCTTCAGAAGACGGGGGTAATAATTGGCTTGAAGCGGTTAAATTAACCGAGGCGGGAACAGCATCCTGTCGGTTTCCTTCCATTGCTGATAAAATGGTGAGACGGGGTGGAGACCTCTATGTCCCGGTGATATATGAGATTGATCAACAGGCTGGATTTGTCGTTCAGGGGCAGGGGTCCAGCACTAATAACCCGTATGTCGTCCAGTGGGTTCCGGCGTCAGCACTTGGAGTTGGAGTTGCAGAATCGCCTAAACGGGTTCCATCTCGTCTTGAAATTTCTGCTACACCTAACCCGTTTATCAATCAAACCACCATTTCCTATGCGTTACCCCGTGCCGGTAATGTTTCACTGGTTGTTTACGATGCGATGGGCAGGCCGGTTAAGACATTGGTTGCTGGCAGACGGCAGGCTGGCTACTATGCGGTTAATTTCAATAGCAACGGTTTGACCGCGGGTGTTTATTTCTACACACTTGCAACTGATGGTGGTATAATAACCAAGAAGTTAACACTGGTTCGGTAACAATCCATAAATGCGGGGCGGGTAATACCCGCCCCGCAAAATTCAAAATGGGAGATGGTGGTTACCAGCTCCTATTTTGTTATTTAATGGGGGTGGTTATATGAAGGTAGGCGAGTCGGGTCAGCAATTTCGAATCAACTACAACTATTTCCCTTTTGCAATTTTAATAATTATTCTGTTTTTGGTTCAATGTGGGAGAGTTCCACCACCAAAATGGCCATGGTGGACAAACTCGGACTCTACTGCAGTTAGACAAGAACTTGAGAAATGGCACACTTATTTAAATCCCGCTCCAGTATGGGATGATACAGTCCTTGTCAATTTGTTAATCGGGTTGAATTATTCTGATAGCAGTTCCCGCACTGGTGATACCATTTATAAAATCGCCCATCTAACACGTATCTGGGTTAATCCTGGACAATCTGCTCGGAACGACACCACTCTTGATATCTACCAGTTTGGTGTTACCGTTGATACTTTAGTTATGGACGATACTTTCTGTCAGGTGATTTACCGGGATTCGTTCAGCTCTGCCCGATTGTATATGGAATTTGATAGTCTATGGGTTGTTGGTTTTCAGCCAGATACAATTATTGATACTACCAAATCGCCACCGGAAACTACTATAGTTCAAAGGGTAAACTACACTGAAAAAAGAGGGTTTCCGCAGCAACAACAGGCATTCAAAGAATTTAGCTGGAGTGTCAATCGCTGGCTTTTTTTACACCAGGATACGATGCCTGATACCTGTTATTACTCACTGATAAAAATCAGTGGTGCTTATGCCCGAATTCCCAATGCTGAAGCTTCACCTCAGATTTCGATGGTAATTTTAAGCAAACCGGGCAGAGTGGATACAATTTATTTTTCTCCCCGTATAGATGGTAAGGGATTAACTAATCTGAAACCGCTGGATTCGATTTATACCATCCGTGCCGGTGAAGACATTTCTATTTTAATTACAACTTCAACGCCTTCGGATACAGTAGCTGACCGTAACCGATTTTTTGTCACGGTTAAAGGTAGAACTACCGATGTAACTATTTCGGCACGAAGCGGCAACGGGAATATTCGTTTTGGTAACGCCGACACCGGTTATCAGCATATTTATCTCAAGGTCTTGCCTAATAGTAACATATTTTATCCCAATTCTGATTTCACCGGGACTGTCTGGGCTATACCGGTTCGGGTAATTCCTGAATAGGAGGTAAAATGAAAAATAATCGTTTGTTTTTTATCATCCTGCAGCCGGTGGTTTTAATAGTGGTTATTGCCGCTATTATTACTAATCAGGCACTTGCTGGTGAAACCGGAAGAATTAAAGGTAAGGTAACGGATGCAAAAACCGGTGAACCACTTATTGGGGCAAATGTCATGGTGGAAGGAACAATGCTGGGGGCAGCTACCGATGTTAACGGTGAATATCTAATAACCAACGTCCCAGCAGGTAAACAGACTCTGGTAATTTCTTATGTTGGTTATCAATCTCAACGGCGAACCGATGTTTTGGTTATTGTTGACCAGACAATAACCGAGGACTTTAAATTGACACCCGCCACCGTTGAAATGGGAGTGGTTGAAATCAAGGCTAAGAGGGAGGCGATTGTAAGGACTGATCCTACGACCAGCCGTTATATGACAACCGAAGAATTTGCCAAAATGCCGGTTGCTACGCTTGCCGACATAATCCGTCTCCAAGCAGGAATTGTGACCAGTCCGGCATATGGTCAACATTTACGGGGTGGCCGTCCGGATGAGGTGATGTATTATGTTGATGGGGTTGCCACATCCGATCCACTTTTTGGTTATCAAGCAGCAAGAGTTAATCCTGAGGCAACTGCTGAGGTGGTGGTGATATCCGGTGGTTTTGACGCTGAATATGGAGAAGCGATGTCCGGTATAATTCAGGTTATTACTAAGGAAGGCAGGGAATACACTCAGGGAAGGGTGCGTTGGGTGACCGATGAGATATTCCCCGAGCCTTTGAATTTCGGTGATAACCGTTTCGAAGTTTCTCTGGGAGGCCCGGTGTTAGATTTGATAGCACTCCGCTATTTTTTATCTGGCGAGTTGTATTTTGCCGATGATTACAATCCAATGCGTTATAAATTGCCCCACCAAAATCGTCAGGATTATAAGTTAACCGCCAAACTCACTTATTCAATTCCAGCAGGGCAAGGGTTGAAACTGACTGCTGATGGTTATATCGCTCGTGAACAATACGAACTGTATCCCTATGACCGTGAAAATGAGAATCATCTTGGATTTAAATACAATCTGAACCACTTTTTATCCCGAAGAGAACGAGTAAAAAAATTAAATTTTTCTGCTAACCATATGCTCAATAAATCAACAGTTTACACGCTGCGTCTGAGTTATTTTGGAAATGAGCGTATGATCGGAGTTCGAGATTTGGAACGTGAGGCGGTAGAGCGGAATTATTCGCAACGTTTTTGGGAAGATTATATTTTTAAAGCCGAAGATACGGTTCGTAAGGATCCGACAGTGATCTTTCATCCGATGCCCGGTTATATTGAGCAGTCTAAATCGAATACCAACAACCCATGGGGGGTATATAACCTGTTTTATGGCTACGGCGACTATCGGTATTTTCAACTACACTGGGCAGATGTGATGACTTTTAAAGGCGATATAACCCACAATGTTGGTAAGGTCCACGAATTTAAAGCAGGTGGTGAATTACGGCAGAATTATCTCCATCGCCGGTACAACTCGCTTCCTTGGGATCCCAATCCATTTGTTGATCTTTATGACGTCAGACCAGTAGGTGCTGCTTTATTTGTGCAAGATCGAATGGATTTCGAAGATTTAGTTGTTAGGATAGGATTGAGGTTAGACTACCTTGATCCGATGGCTTATAAGCGGGCAAACCCCGGTAATATTGAGGACACATCAATGGTCCGGGCGTCCATTAAATATAAATTTTCACCCCGCGTCGGAATTTCGTTCCCCGTCACTACCAAAACAAAGTTCCGTTTCAGTTACGGGCACTTCTTCCAGACCCCTGCCTATCATTTTCTTTACGATAACATTTCGTCCGCTGCTTATGCACGAGGAAACCAGATTATTGGTAATGTTGACTTACGCGCCCAACAGACCATTGCCTATGAATTGGGTATAGAGCAACAGGTTGGGGATATTGGGGTATTTGATGCTACTGCCTATTATAAGGACGTTTTTGATCTGATGGGTGTCAGATATCAACCGGCAGTTCCGATGGGGTATTACCCGATAGTGAACGAGGAATACGGTAATATCCGGGGATTTGAAGTCGGATTTCAGAAACTTGAGTCTCATTACTGGACTGCTCGTTTATCATATGGTTTGTCAATAGCTCGTGGAACCGCCTCTTATGCATATGAATGGTACTATGATCGGTATCGGTATGGCGTTGACCCGGTTACAGGCGAGGAACTTGAGCCACCGCGCCGGGACTACGCGCTAGAGTTTGATGAACGGCATAATGCCAAACTTTCTTTCGGCTTTGATTTTCCAGCGGATTTCAACTTCATTCCGTTACGGCTATTTAATTTATCAGTTTTGCTGAATTATGGTTCTGGTTTGCCTTATTCCCCCCGCGAGGTTGGCCGTCTAAACGCCGGCCGACTTACAGCCGAAAGGAATTCAGCGCGAATGCCACCTCGATTTGTTGTTGACTTAAATGCCGCTAAATATGTTAATTTTGGTAAGATGAAATTCGGGGTTACCTGTGTTGTAACCAATTTGTTGGCTACCGAAGTGGTACAATGGGTTTATGGACATACTGGTCGCCCCGATGATGATGGCTATATTGTCAGCTATTCGCCCGCTAACTGGGTTTTAGATCCGGATGTTACTCTTCTAAATAGTAGTAAGTACAATCCGGTTCGCGACCTCAACCATGACGGTTACATTACCGACAGTGAAGAATACATCTCTTATAAAATGGCATACCTTGATTTTGTTAATAATCCTGCCAATTACGGAGCACCCAGACAGATAAAAGTCGGAGTGGTTTTTGAGTTTTAGGGAGGACCAATGAACCGAATTTATGTTGTGATAATGTTAGCTATTTTAATAGCAACTGGTTGGACGCGGACCGCAGTTCCGCAAAGCAAGCCGTACCGTATTTACGATTTCCAGTGGTATCAAAAAAACCAATGGCGATTGGCAGTTACTAATTACGGAGTATTCGGTAATGGAATAGGCAGAGCGGGGGGCGAATGGCCCGCTGGTTCCGGCGATATGTACATTTATGGGGCTGGTGTCTGGATTGGTTGTATTAAACGTACTACGGCAGGTCCGGATACATTTGTATCCAATGGATATAACCCTAATTCCGGCAAGTCTGAAATGACTCCGGGGTGCTATGATAATGCCGGCGGCGGATACGCTTCCCGTTCGTATGAACGTGTCTACATCACACCAGATTTTCCTCCAAATCCGGGCGATTTCCCATTATCTTTGCGGGATTCATTACTTACGCCGTTAAGAATTCCTCGTGGGAACGAAACCCTTCCTAATTATCTCTACTACATTCCCCGAGCCCCAGTATCAACGGGTGACGGTTGGACGGTCTTTAACGATGCGGACCCGGCAAATCACACCGCCGGCCGAACTCCCCGTCCGATCGGCATCGAAGTTTACCAGTCAATTTACTCTTGGAATCTTCCTTGGAACCGTGATATAGTTTTCTTTAAGTACGACATTCGGAATCGCAGTGCTGATACTTTAAAAGACCTTTACCTTGGAATAGCCTGTGATGCCGATGTTGGCAACGCTAGCGATGACTGGTGTGGTTTATGTTTACACAAATACATCAAAAATGCGACCGGTACCGATTCTGTTTTTGCCGACAACCTCGGTTATGTGTACAGTGATGACGCTTCGCCCAGTGGATTTGTTGGCTTTGATTTTCTGCAGAGCCCATTTGTTAAGAATCCTGATGGTTCGATTGATGGATTTGACGGCATCGATAATAATGGTAACGGTTTAATTGACGAACCAGCTGAAGGTAGACAGGTAGGAATGAGCTCTTTTCAGATTTTTATTCTTGCCGGTGACCCCAAAAATGATTTTGAACAATATCTGGGACTTGCCGGGTATGACTGGAATGATCCGACTTATCCTTATGTTCCTTATGATTCTAATGATGCTACTCCTGATGATAAACGATTCCTTCAGGCGACCGGTCCGGTAACCCTGGCACCAAATGAATTAACTACCGTAACAGTAGCAGTAATTGCCGCCAGGTCAGATCGCACTGGCGATCCATCAAGCTGGCCCTATTATTTGGCAGTTGCCTCACGAGCGGCACAACAGGCTTATGACAATAACTGGATAATGCCTGAACCGCCCCCTGGGCCTAATGTAACCGCTATCCCTGGTGATGGAAGAGTTACTTTAGTCTGGGACGACATTTCTGAATCGGCAAAAGACCGTTTCTTTCCATTGGCGCCTGCATTGCAGAATCCTTATTATGTAGAACAGGATTTTCAGGGATATAAGGTATATCGCAGTCGTTCCGGCCAACCTGGAGATTGGCAGTTATTGGCGCAGTTTGACAAGCAGGACGGAATTAAATTTCAGGATACAACGGAGGTTGAATCATTGCGTACCCGAGCGACTGATGCCGGTCTTGTCTATTGTTACATTGACTCAACTAATCTGAGACTGGGGTTTCCTTATTATTATGCGGTAACCGCATTTGACATTAACTACTTGGGAGGCAATCCGAATCAGACGCCGCCGGTTCCTCCTGATACACTTAGTTTGGAATCAGGAATTAACGGATTGCGTGCCGTTCCTCGTACTGCGCCTTCGGGGTATACTCCTCCCTCCGGTGAATGGTTACAGACCTCAGGAAATCAGCGGCTTCAGATTAAAATTGAGCCTTTGGGTATCGCTCCCTATGCAGTAAAGTCTGATACATTTTTCTTGCAGTTTTTACCTCCTACCTACGACCCATTTCTCAGGCAACCACGGTTACGGTATTTTGTCACCAATCGTGCCGGCGACACAATTCAACCGACAACTGAAATTCCCGTTAAATTGGATTCTCGGACTGACACGATTCGGACTGTAGTTACAGCATTCGATTCAATCATTATCAACATTAATACAAAAGAAGATATAGCCGAAACGACCTATGCTTGGATGCCGGTTTTGCAAATAACAACGAAGGTGCATATTGATTCAATTCCTTACCAGTTTTTCGATCGGATACGTTTAACTGGTTCATACCCAAAAGATTCCATTGCCTTCTTAGACGATGGTACTAATAATCGCGGTTATTGGGCTTATCGTGGTTCTCATTACCGAATTGTCTGGAAAAATAAAGGCACAAGTCGAACCGCTGAGGTCTATGATTTAGATAACAATATTGAAGTTCCTTACCGATTTATGAGGTTTCGGCGTGATCCCGATTCGGCTGACGGCTGGTGTTTTCAAACAGTAAACAGCGCTGCTGATACGCTGATAATAGGTCAAACATTATATTTGGCTTTATGCGGTGGCCAGCTAATGTTTCGTCCACGTTCTGGCAGTCCCATTCTTCAGTTACCCGATGACGGTGATACCTGGTATGTTTATACCAAACCATTCTCACCAGTACCATATAATTCTCAATTTCGCATTACATTCTTCCCCGCAGTAATAACAACTGAGAATCAAACTTTGAATGTCAAAGTTGTCCCCAATCCTTATCTCGTCCGGAATGAATGGGAACGGCATCACGATTTTCGTAAGGTTAAATTCATCAACTTACCAGCTCATTGTAACATCTATATTTACAATCTTGCAGGTGATTTGATCAAGGTCTTAAGGCATGATGATACTAAGCCTGATATTGGAGGAGTTCCCGGTCAATTTGGCGGTGATGAAGACTGGGATTTGCTAAACGAGGCGCATCAAAAGCCTGCACCAGGAACTTATATATTCTATATTCAAGCAGACGATGGTAGGTCTCAAACTGGTAAGTTTGTGTTGATTTATTAAACGGGAGGACAAATGAAAAAATTTACGATGTTTCTTCTTTTGTTAGTCGCATTCACCGCCAGCTATGCCGCATTTACTAAAGTAGGAATGGCTGGGTTGCCATTTCTCAAAATCGGCGTTGGTAGAAGTACTGGGATGGGAGAAGCTTTTGTGGCAATTGCTGACGATGCCTCTGCGGCTTACTGGAATCCTGCAGGAATTGCACTGCTCAACCGGAATCAAGTGATTATTAATCATATCGACTGGATTGCCGATATCACTCATGAATTTGTGGCAGGAGCTATAATTACGAAAGCCGGTAATATCGGTATTTCAATCACGGCGCTTTCATTAGGACAGTTCGAAGAGACGACGATTGATGAATACCAAGGAACGGGTAGAAAATTCAGCGGAAACGATCTGGCAGTTGGGCTTTCTTTTGCAAGAATGTTTACCGATAAACTTGCTTTTGGGTTAACAGCTAAAGTACTCTCCGAAAAAATCTGGGACGTTGGTACTAATAGCGTTGCCTTTGATTTTGGTGTTCATTATAATACCGGCTGGCGCAATTTAAGACTGGGAATGGCGATTGCCAATTTCGGACCCGACCTTCGTTACTCCGGCAGCCAGCTTAATTTCAGTTATAACCCGGACTGGGAATGGCCTTGGACCAGAGAACCACTGCCGGCGACTCTTTTAACAGAAACGTTTCCACTGCCGGTGCTTTTCCGTTTTGGTATTGCCTATGATGTATTTAAATTTGAAAACTCTATTCTGACCGCCGCAGTTGATCTTAATCATTTCAACGATGTCAACGAAAAACTGAATATAGGTATGGAGTATCAGATCGGAGGATTCTTTCTCCGAGGTGGGTATATACTGAATACTGATGTTGATTACTCTGCTGATCTTGGCTGGCAAACCGGAATTTCTTTGGGAACTGGTCTTCGCGTAAAACCCTTTAACGCAGTTAATCTTGAGGTGGACTATGCTTATCGCAATCTGGGGAGATTGGGGCTGTCCCACCGTTTAACACTGGGACTGGAGTTCTGAGGAATTTGCTGATAGAGCAATGGATAGAATAGAATTACTGGCTGAAGATTAGGGATAGAAGCGGTTTTAATCCATAAAAAGGAGTTGTAATGTTTGTAATATTGTTTTGGGCGTTAATTTATCTACCGGCGGATCAAAATGTTCAGTTTATACTGGATCGTCAGCAAGCGACCACTAAGTTACCTCGCGTTGGGGACCTTTTGTGAAATTTTCAAGGGATTGATGATGTCGAATGTGTTTTACGTTTTTATGATATCGATGGCGATGGTGTAGGAGATGTGCTGGCTGAATCTTATGACTCAGTGGCTAATGGTCCAGCACATATGGTATGAGAATTGAACTACTTGATGATATAAATAACGATTCGATCCCTGAAGTAATAGTTGGTTCGTGGAATAATGTGGTTATTCTTCTAAATGGCAGGAACGGAACGCACCTTTGGCAAACACCGGCGCCGAATGATGTTTGGACTATCAATCCGATTTCAGATGTTAGTGGTGATAATTATGCTGATGTAGTTGCCGGATGTGGTGACGGTAATTTGTATTGTTTAGATGGAACAGCTGGTTCAGTCATATGGAATTATCCTCCACGCGGTTGGAGCAATACAATTAGAAGCATCAGCGATGTTAATGGAGATAGTCTTGAGGATGTAATCGCCGGCAATCAGTTTTCAAGGTCAGCTGGATATGTATACTGCGTTTCTGGAGACAGTTTGACAACTGGAATAAAAGATTATCAAGAGAACTAAATGATTAATCCAGTCAGTTCAAAGTTGAAAATTTTTAGCTTGGATGGAAGGGAAGTTTTAGCGCCATTAAGAGCAGGTATTTATTTTGTCATTGATTTGAATTCTGCAAAACAAGGGCGAAAAAGACTGCTAATTTTGCGATGACTCGGAGAATACGGATTGCTATAGATCAAACTGCTAATATCGATGAACGTGTAAAACAACAACTGGCAATCGAAACGTTACCGATCCATCTCACCAATCTTCCCGAAGAAATTGAAAATGCACTACAGCGGAATGATTATGTAACATTTTATCATTTGCTTGAAAAATACCACCGAAAACCACATCCTGGAACAAAAGCTGGCAGTGTTTTTGAAATAAAGGAAGTTCTTGAGCAGATGATTATTGCTGATGACTGTGATATCATCTGTTTTGTAGTCGGAGGCAATCTATCAGCAATTTACGATAATACCATACATGCAGCTCAGGAGTTAATGCGGCGCTACCCAAATCAAATAGCGGTCATTGGTGAGCAGGCTTTCCTATCACTGGAAATGCTTGCCCAGGCTACCGCTGACTATGTTCGTTCGGGGAAACAATTAGATGAAGTGCTGAATTTTATTGATGAGAAACGGCATCGGGTTTTTGTGTTAGGAGGGATTAATAATATCACTCGTCTACATCGAACCGGAAGGGTTCCAATACCAAAGGCTATTACCGGAACACTTTATCCTTTCCTCCGATTATTTCACTTGATACCTGTTTTCATTTTGGAAAGCGAGAAACCTAAGATGATGAAGGTCGTAAGGCGGGGGAAATTACTTAGTTTTGTTCACAATTCAATCCGGGCACGAGTTGGATTCAAGGAGCCTTTATCAATTAAAATTAGTTATACTGGTAGTGAACCACCCCCCGAAGCTCTTTTGTTAAAAGAGAACCTCGTTGCTCAAAAGGAATTGGTCATTGTGCGGCCGATCGAGTTGACGATGGCAAGTCCAGTAATTGGTGTTCATACAGGTGCTTCGTTAGTAGCTTTAGGCGTGTTAGGGCTCGGTTATGATTTTTTGTCCACAGAAGTTTTACTGAAGATTTTCATTGAAGTTCAAGATGAGCTCAAAAACCTTCGCAGTACGGTAAATGCTATCAATATTTTCCCGGTACGCGATGGTGACACCGGAACAAATTTGCTTATGCCATTGATTGATGTAACAGCTGGCATTTCTTCGGGTTTGCCTGTATCGGAAGCGCTCAACCAGATTGTAATTCGGATAGCACGTCGCGGTGGAGGATATTCAGGTGGAGCTTTAAGTGCTTTCTTTCTTGGTTTTAATACATGTGTTCGACAGATGGAAAAAGGAAATGCCTTAAGACTTGAGACTCTTGTATACGCCTTGGGAAAAGGTACTCAACAATGTTATGAATATTTTGGTGAAGATGCTAAAGAAGGAACAATTCTTTCGGTGATGAGAGCATGTAGTCGGGCAGCTAAAGATGCATTTGATGAAACACCCACTTTCAGAAATGTGCTAATCAGTGCTTATTTTGCTGCAACAGATGAACTGCTTTATCCGCAGATCCAGGAAGTTGAGATTCTACGTCAGCAGAAATTAGTAGATGCAGGAGGATTTGGTTTCACATTGATTTTATGGGCTATTCTTAAGACACTGGGTTTACACCGTGAACAGCGTGTTTATGAAAGATATAAGTATGTCCTTCGTGAGGTTAGAAGACATGCGCAATACACACAAAGACTCATTTATCGCAAGCAGCCTTTAGAATTATGCGGTTATTGCGTCGAAGGTTGTGTGAGAGGGGAAGTGGCTGAAGAGCTACGAAATGCTTTTTTAAAACTGGATAATCGATTGCCCAATCCTAAGATAACATTTAATGTTGTAGACGGCACCACTTTTTTTCATATTCATGTTTCAGACGGACTTGAGCATCAAGTTTTACGAATTGCAAGTCGATTTGGTTATGTTTTTCCCCCCAGACCACCAACTAGACTCGCTAAGCGCCGGAGAGAAATCTTACAATTTCGTGTAATTAATTTTTTAAGTAGCATTAAACGTGTTCCTAGATATCTATTAACTTTTTTCATAAACTGGGTTTTTTATGCATTATTTTTCCCTATAATGTGGGCACGACAACATCACCAGTTTATAAAACTCAACGAAAAAATAAATGAACTACAACTTATCCTAAAGGCATTTGAATTCTTAGTAAAAAACACCGATCAGCAGATTTTAGTATTGGATCAGGAACTAAAAGTATTGTATTGCAGTATTACCGATGTGCAGAAGCGTCAGGTAATACTTGAACACATTGTCCCGGCTGATGTAGTACGGGAGTTAAGAGTGAGACTTGAGCAAATAGCAGTAATTAATCAGCCAGTGAGTAAATTTGAGTGTTGTGGATTTAAGTTTGATGTTATCCTAATTACTTTAGCAGTTCACAAAGGATATTTAGTAAGATTCGTTAAGGAATAAAAACTATGATTCCAGCAATTTGCGGTTTAATAGTAGGGTATTTGTTCGGTTCGGTTCCTTTTTCTTGGATTGCGGCTAAGTTAGTTAAAGGGATTGATATCCGAAATTATGGGAGTGGTACCGTCTCGGCAACAATGATTGGAATTTTAATCTCAAAACCACTTGCAGTACTTGTTGGCTGTTTGGATGTTTTTAAGGCTTTGATTCCAGTATATATAAGTCGGCGAGAATTTACCGGTATTAATATTGTTGTATATGCAGTAGGAATTGGTGTACTATTAGGTCATAATTGGCCTATTTGGTTAAATTTTCATGGGGGCAGAGGGGTAAGCGTTATACTTGGTAGTTTGATCATTCTGTTTCCGATAGGAGCGGTTTACCTACTTTTGGCACTGGGATTGGGTAAAATCTTTAAAGCTGGGGCAATATTTGTGTTATTAGCATTAGGTTCAATGCCATTGCTTGTTTATCTATTTAAAAAACCACCGACGGTTGGGTGGTTCACATTGGCTATTTTTTTGATTTGTATGATTAAGAGAATAGAAGCGAATCGTGAACCCTTACCTGCGAGAGATAAAAAAGGTGTTATCTTACGTCGGATTTTTTTAGACCGTGATACCGAAGATTATTATTTTTGGATTCATCGTAGGAAATAAATAGAAACTGATTCAGAAGTCTTTTCGTCCGGTAATGCAATCTGCAGCAAGTTGGCCGCATCCTGCAAGAACGTCGCTGCCCCGAGATTTACGGATAGTAACTGCTGGTAAAAGCGGATGAAGGAGATCAACAAATTGAGCGACTTGCTCTGGTTTAGGGGAGAGAAATTGCGAACCGGGGAAAGGATTGAATGGGATAATATTGATTTTGCAGGGGATATCTCTCAATATTTTACTCAGGCGCATGGCATCCGCTTTCTGATCATTTACACCGTTAATTAAAACATATTCAAATGTTAGTCTACGGTGGGTTATTTTTGTATATTTGCGCGCTGTCGCAAGCAAAAGTTTGAGCGGATAGCGTTTGTTGATTGGCATGAGCGCGGAACGGATTGGATCAGTAGTGGCATTTAATGATATCGCAAGACGAATCTTAATAGGTAGCTCGGCTATTTTTTTGATTCCTTCAGGAATTCCTGCGGTAGAAACGGTTATTCGTCGAGCTCCAATTTTTAAACCATAATCCGAATTTATTATAGCGATCGCTTTGATTACATTATATAGATTTAGCAATGGTTCACCCATTCCCATGAATACGATGTTTGTGGGTGTAATATTACTGATTTTCATTATTGCCTGGATTTGTTCGACAATTTCATGCCAGAATAGATTACGCTTAAAATTGATACGCGCGGTGGCACAAAATCGGCATCCCAGCTTGCATCCTACTTGTGTTGAAAGACAGATTGTGCGACGCTGTCCATCAAAAATTAGAACCGATTCAATGATGTTCCGGTCTTCGAGCTCAAACGTAAATTTAGTCGTTCCATCTTGACCTGTGATACTACGAAGTAATTTAAGCTGGCTTATGTAAAATCTGCGATTAAGTTCTAAGCGTAAATTTCTGCTGATATTTGTCATCAAATCGAAGCTTTCGATGTTTTTTTGCCACAGCCATTGATAAATTTGAAGAGCACGATATTTTTCTGAACCGATATTCTGTACAAAATTCATCAATTCCTCTAAGGAAAGCTTTTTGATATCAATTTTGTTATTGTTATTCTGAACGGGTTGCAACATTGTGCGTAAATCCAATCATAATCAATGATACCAATAGTGAAGACCCACCATAACTGAGGAAGGGAAGAGTTATTCCAGTGACAGGTAGCAGGCCCAGTAACATTCCGATGTTAACAAATGCCTGATAGCAAATGATTGCTGCAAAACCGATACACATAAGCGCACCATTTTGATCCCGGCTTTTGTATGCGGTAACGAGTATACGGTAGATTAACAGATTCAAAATTGCCAACAGTAACATACAGCCGATAAATCCAAATTCTTCGGCGATACAAGAGAAGATGAAATCGGTATGTCGGTTGGGAAGAAATCCGAGTCTTTTTTGGGTTCCATGAAGGTAACCTTTCCCTATAATTCGCCCAGAACCAATTGCAATCTGTGATTGAATTATATTCCAACCCAAGCCATGAGGGTCAAGCCAAGGTGCAAAAAAACTCATAATTCGTGCTTTTTGGTATTCTTTAAGATTAGAGAGAATTACTGGTGAAATAAGACCCAAAAAGGAACTGATGCCAATTGCGAGCAGGGCGTGAGAAAAACGCATGCGGATAAATACGATTGTCGAAAAAATAATAAAGAATGGTATCCAAAAATAGATAGAGAAACCAGCAATAAACGCTAAAAGGGGCATGAAAAGCAGTAAAATGTGAAGCGGCCTAAGTCCCTGCCAGTAGAGCATAGCCGCATACATTGGTAAAAAAGTTAGTGCTGTGCTCAAATCAGGTTCGACAAGTATTAAAAGGACTACCGGCAGAACGATAATTGATGGAGCTGCGAGAGTTTTGAAGTTAAAATCCATTTTACGCCGGTAACCGAGATATTTTGCTAGGATTATTACTGTAGTTAATTTCGCAAATTCGGAAGGCTGTAATGTTATCGACCCGAACGCGAACCACCTCCGTGCACCTGGACCAGTTCCAATTATCAAAACAAGAACCAAAAGAATCAATGATATTCCGTATAAAAAATCAGCAATACCGTAAATTAATCTCCTGGGAATAAGTGTTGCAAATAAAAAGCCACCAATTCCTACAGGTAAAAAGAAAAGTTGACGTAAGAAATAGTGAATACCAGCTGCTGAGAAAATTGCAAGTAAACCAGCAGTAATAAGAATTAAAGTTGTGCTAAGTAAAATGATATCTAATCGTTTCATCTTTATTTATTAGCAAAGTAACTACGAATCAATTCTGCAACTATGGGGGCGGCAACCACACCACCATGGCCTGCATTTTCAACAATAACTGCGAAAACTACTTCCGGATTTTCAGCCGGTGCATACCCAACAAACCAAGCGTGATCAGCGCGAGGTGGGTTTTGGGCGGTACCAGTTTTACCCGCGATGGTAATTTCCTTTAAATGAGCTGTGCGCCCTGTACCGTATTGGACTACACGCGTCAACGCACTTTTTACCCAGTGCAGATCACTTTGATTAATTTTAACCCATTTAGGTTTAGGTCTGTTAATAAATACCGGTTTTCCTGCTGACTCAATTTTAGCAACGAGGTGAGGTTGAAAGTAAAAGCCGCCATTGGCAATGCAGGCGTAGAGTTGAACCAGCTGTATCGGTGTTATTAAAATTTCTCCTTGACCTATTGCAAGATTAAGCATTACACCTTGAGTCCATTTGCCAGTCCCATAACGGCGATTAAAAAATTCCCGGTCAGGGACATTACCGCTATTCTCTGCTGGAAGATCAATTCCAGTAGTTTGTCCGAGCCCAAAACGATGACAGAATTCAACAAACGTATCAAGTTTTAACCGCATACCAAGTTGGTAAAAATATGAATTACACGACTGTTCAATTGCACCAAGCAAATTTAATTTTCCGTGAGTGGCCCAGCATTTGAATATCCGATTACCATATCGAAAACTGCCAGTGCAAGGTAAAAGTTTTGTTTCAGGGGTCACTATTCCTTTTTCAAGGACAAGCAGGGCAATTAGCGGTTTAAAAGTACTCCCCGGAGGATAAGCTGAAGAAATAGCACGGTTATAAAAGGGTTTTGAGGGGTTAGAGATTAATGAATCCCATTGAGCCGGTTTTATTGAAGTCAAAAAAATGTTAGGATCGAAATCGGGATGAGAAATTAAGCAAAGGACCTCACCGGTTTTTGCGGAAATTCCGATGACTGCCGCCCGGTCAAATTTTTTTATCAAATCGTAAGCAACTTGCTGAAGTCGATGGTCAATAGTCAGGTATACATCTTTCCCGGGGACATAGGGTTCGGGTCTCTTTTCTGATATCGGTCCAATTTCTCGTCCCCGGGCATCAACTTCGACGAATTCTGAGCCATCTTTTCCCCGTAGTTCTTTCTCGTAACGTGATTCAACGCCGGTTTTACCAATATAATCAAGCAGCCGGTAGGAGGTATCGCGAGTTAATTCTTCCTCTGTTATCTCGCTGAGGTATCCGATAGAATGAGCATAAAGGTTTCGAAAAGGATAGTAACGTACATAATCAACTCTAACAACAACACCTGGCAGGCGGAAGTTATTTTCTTCAATTTTAGCAATAAGTTCAAGTGAAACATTGCGCAGGATATTAACCGGGGATGGAAATGCCGCGATTGGTAGTAATCGGCGCCTTAGATTTTCAACTGGCTGATTGATAATGTTACTTAGCAATAGTAGTGCAGTATCGTTAATTTCAGTGGGGATGACTGATAAAGCCCAGGTAGGACGTGTATCAGCAATTAAAATTCCATTACGGTCAAAAATTTTCCCGCGTGGAGCAGGAAGTATTATTTTTCTTATTCGGTTGCGATCGCTGAGTCGAGCGTAGCGTTTTCCGTGGAGAATTTGGAGTTGAAAAAGGCGACTTCCAATTATTAAAAATAAAATTGTCATCAGTTGAATAAGACGTTTCAGGCGGGATCTCATGATTTGTTTTGGCGATAGAAGATTTTTACTAATACTGGTTCGGTAAATAGACTCAAAATTAATGTTAACGGAGTCGTTAACAACCATGTTAATGAATATTGCGTCAAGCCGTTTAGCATAAAAAGGATATTTTTAAAAATTAGACCTAAAAAAGTAAAAAACAATGGTTGCCAGTTACTTCGGTAGAAGAGGTTACGGAGGATGTTGACTGAATAAGCAATAATGCTTAAAGTTAACATATTTATACCTAAGGTAGTAGGGGTAGTAAGGTCAAAACATAATCCAATCAGGAATCCGAATAATGTAGAGGTTATTTTATCTTCGTGCAGTGCAATAACAATTAAGGCTATGAGTACGAAATCGGGACTGTGAGGTAAAATTCCAGTTTGTATTATAAACAGAAGGTATAACAGAATGAAAATACAAAAACGTCGCATGGCTAATTATTCGGGGAATTTAATTTCGATTGGTTGCAGATTATCTAACCAGTGATCATTTGCTGGTATAGGTGATTTTATAATAACTATGTATACAGTTGTTAGCTGGGTAAGAGAAACTGCTGGTTGTACGATTACCGATTTAAAAGCATTTGATGACTGTTCCGAAATATCAATGACAAAACCAACTTTTAATCCCTTAGGGAATACCCCCCCCAGACCTGAAGTGATTATTGTATCTCCAATTTTAAAATTGGCATCTGTTTTTACGTAATCAAGCATTAACAAGTCATTGGTACCTGGATAAGCCATTGCTACTTCACCATTGCTACTGTTGGAAACTGCTATTCGAAAACCGGGATCCAGAATTGTTTGAACTAAGGATTGATGGTTTGAAGTTGCGATTACTTTTCCGACGACTCCTTGAGGTGCAATACAGATTGCGCCAACATAAATTCCTTCTTCCTTACCTTTGTTAAGAATAAAAAATCTTTTTAGAGTGGTAAAATCTCTAGCTATTATTTGACAGGTAATTAAAGCGAAATAACGATTGGTAATTATAATTGAATCTGAATAGGTTTTAGACCTTAGGCGGGCATTTTCTAATGCCAATTCGCAGGCGATATGCGATAAGCGCTGGTTTTCGGTATTAGCAACAGTAATTGCATTTCTTAATGTTGCAATGCCCCGCAAAGGTAAAAGTGCCAATAAACTAATTGGCTGAGTAATTTTTAATTTTATTCCAGAGGGCAAAAAAATAACAACAATGACAATGAAAAATATAATCCAACATATGCGGTCTTGAATAGATACCGGAGTTTTACGAGGCATTAATCAGTCCGTGAATCACAACAAATTTAAGTTATTTAGTACGGATGATTAGTTTTTCATTAAACGCTAAATTTTCTAAAATTTTCCCAGCTCCGCGAACGACACTTTCAATTGGATTTTCGGCTACATATACCGGAAGATTAGTTTCTTCTTTAATTAATAAATCAAGCCCACGGAGTAATGAACCACCGCCGCACATATATATACCACGGTCTACAATGTCGGCTGCCAATTCTGGTGGAGTTTTTTCCAATGCCAAACGGACAGCATCGATGATTAACGATACTGGTTCTTCAAGAGATTCGCGGACTTTAGTTGAAGTGATACGAATAGTTTTGGGAATTCCAGATACAAGATCACGACCTTTTACTTCCATCGTTTCCTCGGATCCAGTGGCATAAGCAGAACCAATAGTTATTTTTATACTTTCAGCTGTTTGTTCACCAATTATCAGGTTATAGTTCTTTTTGATATAATTGATTATCGCCTCATCCATTTCATCACCCGCAACTCTAATTGAAGCTGCGTTAACGACACCGGAAAGGGCAACTACCGCGATTTCTGTAGTGCCACCGCCAATGTCGACAATCATATTACCTGTAGGAGCGTCAACCGGTAGCCCAGAACCAATGGCTGCGGCAATTGGTTCTGACACCAAATAAATTTCCCTTGCTCCCGAAGCTTCGATAGAATCACGGACTGCTCTTTTTTCGACTTCGGTTATTCCAGATGGCACACAGACGATAACCCTAGGACGAACAAAGAGTTTTTTTCTTTGAACCATATTAATAAAAGATTTCAACATAACTTCAACCATGCTAAAGTCAGCGATTACGCCATCTTTCATCGGTCGCACAGCACGGATGCCTTCGGGAGTTCGGCCAAGCATTCTTTTGGCTTCGGTACCGACAGCAACTACCTCATGAGTTTCTTCATCAACAGCAACGATTGAAGGTTCCCGCAGAGCGATTCCTTTTCCACGAACGTAAATCAAAGTAGAAGATGTTCCGAGGTCAATTGCGATATCATTTACAAACCGCTCAGTAATACTCTGCAAAATTGCACTAAATATCATTGCCATAGACTAATTCAGAATTACCCATAAGTCAAGTTTTAATCAATTGATGTTGATCGGGATTTTCTATTTCCATCTTTATGAGGTTTAAAGTAGTTGTTATAGATTAACTTAATTTTTTTATAAAATCAATGCGTTGGGAAAAATGTGCCATTCGGAAAGCCGTTATTGGACTTGACCAGTGACTTTAATTCGTTAAATTTCTGTATGCTATACCAAGATGCAGGTGTTGATATTAAAAAAATGAATTTAGCAAAAGCAAAGATCGCCCGTTTGAGTAGTTCTACATTTTCAGAGCTTGTAGTTTCAGAAGTGGGTCTTTTTGGAGCACTTTTCCGAGTCCCGCCAGCAAATAAACCAATATTAGTTGCCAGTTGTGATGGAGTAGGGACGAAATTACTGATTGCAAAAATGATGGGAAGATTTGATACAGTCGGCATCGATATTGTTAACCATTCGGTTAACGACATCTTGACGCTTGGAGCAAAGCCACTTTTTTTCTTGGATTATATTGCTCATTCAGATTTAACTGTTGACCAAATTACCAGTATCGTAAAAGGTCTGACAAAGGCCTGTCGAGCAAATAAATGTGCGCTTGTCGGTGGAGAGACAGCGATGATGCCTGATCTTTATAAGCAAGGTGAATTTGATCTGGTAGGTTTTATAGTGGGATTAGTGGAGGAAAGCTCTATTGTTGATTCTGCCAAGCTGGAACCTGGGGACATAGCAATTGGGCTTCCTTCTTCGGGATTGCACACTAATGGTTACTCACTAGCAAGAAAAATCTTTTTTGAGATGAATAAATTTACCGTAAATTCGGAACTTAAGGGGCTTAAATACACTTTAGGAATGGAGTTGTTACGTCCTCATCGTTCTTATTACAAAGTTATTTACCCATTATTGAGTGATATTAAAGCTATAGCACATATCACAGGCGGTGGTTTTTATGAAAATATTATGAGGCTTTTACCTCCAGGAAGATCCTGTATTATCAAGAAATCATCTTGGAATCCCCCTATGATATTTAAATATATTCAAAAATTTGGCGATGTGCCTGAAGAGGAGATGTACCGGATTTTTAATATGGGGATTGGAATGGTAATATTTGTGCATCCTTCAAAACTAAAAGAGGTCGTTCGGAAAATTGGTCGCGCTTATGTTATTGGTAAGATCGTTCGTGGCACATTTGGAGTCGAAGTGATATGAACGTGCTCGGCCAATCAATCCTGAGTAGAGTTTGAAAAGGGTCAGCTTCTGGGATGGTAAGTTTGATAAATGTCTTTCAGATAGGAACGGTCGACGTGCGTATAGACTTGCGTTGTGGTAATGTTAGCGTGTCCGAGCATTTCTTGAACTGCTCTTAAATCAGCACCGCCTTCCAATAAATGAGTGGCAAATGAATGTCGTAATGTATGCGGAGTTACATGTTTTTTAATTCCTGCATTTTGAATGCAGGTTCGCAGGATTTTCCATACACCCATGCGGCTTAATTTGCCTCCCCGCTGATTAATAAAAAGATACGGAGTGACAGTATTACGACTATAGTGGGGACGTACGGTAGTTAAGTATTCTTTTATCGATTTAATTGCGGGTTTTCCCAATGGTACAATTCTTTCTTTTGCTCGCTTGCCGATAATTCTTACAAATCTTTCGTTAAAGTTGACATCACTTATTTTCAGATTTAGCAATTCGGATATTCGTAAACCGGCGCCGTATGCGACTTCAATTATGGTTTTTGCGCGAATGGCCCAAAAATGGTCGACTATATTGTCTGTTGCTTTTATCAGCCCGGCTATTTCTTGTTGGGTAAGAACCAATGGCAGACTTTGTTTTCGCTTGGGTAATTTTATGCTCTCAATTCCGGATATTTCAATATTATATTCTTGTTTTACAAAATTGCAAAACATTTTGATGGAAGTTAACTTACGAGCGATAGTTGAGTTGACGAGTCCGCATTCATAAAGTTTATGCAAAAATTCTCTCACGTGTTGAGCCTTAATAAAATGCGGGGCTTTGATTAGCATTGGATAGGTAGATATAAATTGTTTTGCATCGGTAAGATAAGATTCCACTGTTACTTCGCTTACTCCTCGTTCGACAAGTAAATAATGAGCAAAACGTTCGATTAAATGATTCTGGGGTAAATGGCGGAAGGTTTTAAGGTAACGCAAAAATATTGCAATCGTTTTTGCAGATGACTGTATCCTTTTCAAATTTCTCGTCAGGTAGCGGATGGTCCTGGTTGTAGTGCAAACCGCGGGATTCTTTTCTAAGTTGGGCAGATATGACAATTAACTGGGCAACGATTAACATATTACATAATTCGAGCAAGCCTACGTTTGTAGTATTATTTGCAAATGGAAGCAGTTTTTTAGCCAACTTATCGATTTCGTGTTTTGCTTTCATCAATCCGTCATCGCAGCGAATTATCCCTGCATATTGCCACATTATACTTCGTAGCTGGTTAGTTAATGATTGCGTAAGTGTCAGATCGATGTTTTGTTTAATTTCGGTAAAATGGGTAAATTTAATTTCTGCGCTCCTCGGTCGGTAAGTGTCAGAATATTTTTCGATTGCTCGGAAAGATGAACGTTCTGCAAAGACCAATGCTTCAAGCAACGAATTGGAAGCAAGACGGTTCGCTCCGTGAAGCCCAGTACAGGCGCATTCTCCTGCGCTAAACAGTCGAGGGATTGAGCTTTCTCCCCAAGAATCAACGGCGATACCTCCACAGATATAATGGGCAGCTGGAACTACCGGAATGGGATTTCTTGTAATATCGATGCCAAAACTCAAACATGTGTCGTAAATATTAGGAAAACGTTTGCGTAAGCGTTCAGTGTCAATAACAGTACAATCGAGTAATACGAAATTATCACCCCGGCGCGTCATTTCTGCAGCAATTGCTCGTGCAACAACGTCACGAGGTGCTAATGAGCCGTCAGGATGATATGCTGACATGAATTCTTTCCCATCTTTTGTTTTTAAAATAGCACCCTCACCACGAACAGCTTCTGATATTAAAAAAACGCGTTCTCCGATATTGTGACCATATAATGTCGTAGGGTGGAATTGAATGAATTCCATATTGGCGATTTTTGCGCCAGCCCGATAGGCCATGGCTATACCATCACCCGTTGCTATTGCAGGATTGGTGGTGTGGAGGTAAACCTGGCCAACGCCACCGGTCGCTAATAGACAGGCATTCGCTCTGACGACCTTTAATCTTCCAGTAGATTTTTCAAGAATTAATGCACCTGCACAGCAACCTCCATTATCGAGCAATAAGTCAATTGTAAAATGTTCTTCAAGAGTTTTTACTGTTTTTAGGGAACGAATTGCTCTTAAAAGACCTTTTTCAATCTCTTGTCCGGTTGCATCTTGTGCATGGATAATTCGGCGTCGGCGGTGTCCACCTTCCTGACCTAAATCGAATTTTATTTGTCCTTTTTCATCGGTTACGGTAGAAAATTGAACACCTAAATTCCAGAGTTCATTTACCAGTTTGGGGCCAGCATTTGTTACGATTTCAACAATATCGGGATGTGCTAAACCTGCACCGACTCTTATAGTGTCTTCATAATGCAAACGTGGACTATCATCATCCCCCATTGCTGCAGCAACACCACCTTGAGCGTAATTAGTATTGGATTCCGGGCTATCCTTTTTAGTTACAATTAAAACATCACCCACTTTACCTGCTTTCCAAGCAAACCAAAGACCAGCAATTCCCGAGCCAATTACAAGATAATCAACCGCTAATTCTTCAATATTCATTTAATGAATATAATATCGGAATTGAATACCGGGTTTGTCCATATTTGGTACGAATTCCACTTTATTGCCGATTCTTTTTTCGGGCAAGAAGAATATACAGTCTATTAAACTGATAATACGATTCAAAACCAAAGCAGCGCTTAAAAAACTGACAGCCATACCGGCATTTCGTGCTGATTTTCTAGTCTGCCAATAAGAGAAAATTCTGATAGAATCGGATTGCCAATGCCATTGTGCCGAACCGAAATATCCGTGGCTTTCAAAATACCGGCGCTGGGCATCCGGATCATTGGGATATAATTCTCTTGCTTCTCTTCGGACATCTTCATTATATTCTAAAGTATTATTGTACTTTTCTAATGCCCGGTAATATTTAGGGTCCCTGATCGTAACATCAGCGTCAGCATATTGACTGGCAATCAGTCGTGCATCTTGTTCCCGATTATCCCGGTACCATGAAAATCCAATCCAACCGACCCAGAATACTCCATCGCACCAAAGCATTACTTCACCGCGTTTCTGGACGTTTGATAGAACCTGACCACTCCCGGGAATAACAATTGAACTTAATGTTGCCAGCCCGCGATTGAGATGGTTGGGTGGATTAGTTAATTGTGTCTGCATTGCAAGTACCGAAACCCAAATAAGACAATTCATACTTCTCCCTTCATTTTATATTATTACCAGTTTATACTTAATAAGTAAGTTTTGTTTTTTCAGACTCAAAAAGTAAATTCCGGGGATTAGATTCTTGGTGACAATTTGGTGGTTTTTTAAGGAGTTAAAGGTTCGGGATATTAAACAACCAGATTGGTTGTATATGCTTAACTCAGTATTTTCAGAGTATGGAATTGTAGCAGTTTTATGACGCTTGACTACAAACGTTTTAGTTGCTGATGGGAAAAGCATCGGTAAGAATTGCAAGCTGTAATTTTCTGAATCATTAATTCCGATGAGATTCCAGTCGGTAATTTTTGCATAGATATCCCAACCTTTATGTCGGCGATTTTCAGTCCAGGTGCAGGCAATAAATTTATCGCTTGCTACAATACTCTGTCCAACAGTCCAGTGAATGTTTTTGGGAAATAGATTGGGTTCGTTAATTTTTTGATTATGACCGATTCTGGTTCGGTCAGTTCGAAAACGCTGACAGTAAATTTGAGTATTTCCCGGCATCTCATGTTCATCATTAAACAGCACTACCAGTCTACCGTTTTTGTCGAAAGCACAGGAAGGAGAATAACAGTCAGCTAGACCAGGTGAATTTTCATTTACGCGTTCGTTGTCGCCCATAAAATTGCCAATTGAGTCCAACCACTGAAGATAGACATCATAGGAATTATTCCTCGTGTCTTCCCATGCGATTACTATATTTCTATTGTCATCAATAGCGCAGGCAGGGTAACCTTGATATGCATTCTGCCCGTCGGTATTTACCTTTATGTTTGGACCAATTCTTTCACCATCAGGGTTAAATAATTGACAATAAATATTAGCATCACCATCTCGATAATCCATCCATGCTGTTACCCAATAACCGGACGAATTCATTGCTACACTGGCGTAACCTTCCCCGAATGCGCTATCTGGAGATTCGCTGACACGAAATTCAGGTCCGATCGGATTACCTTGGGGGCCGTAGCGGCGGGCGTAAATTTTAAAGATGTTGCTACGATAATCCATCCAGACAATTACTGCACGGTTGCTTGTATCCATTGAACAGAAAGGATACCATTGAAGCGCTCCGACAGCACCTTGGTTAACTAAAAAGTTATTGCCAATTTTTGTTCCAGCAGGAGAAATAAATTGAGCGTAAATATCTGCACCTTGCCGAGAGTCATACCATGTGACGAGGAAACGGTCTTTTCCACCGGCAACACTCGGATAATAATGGGAACCTGTGCCTGTCGAGTCATCGTTTATCCGTAAATTAGAGTTATGCTGATTACCTTGGTCATCAAGAATAGTTGCATAGATATCACAATTACCATTTCTTTCGTCTTCCCAAGCAATCAAAATATTATGCTCCTGACATTCCATTCCGATAGATGAAACCCGTTGATGCGAACTTGCGAAGTCATCATTTATCCGGAAATTTGTTCCAATTTTTGTCCCGTTACGAGAAATCCGCTGGGCATAAATATCGAAATCTCCATTACGGTCATCCGCCCAAACAATCAAGTAACCGCCATCAGGTAGTGCGTTAACCGTTGGCGAATTTTGGGAATTGTTTCCCATATCGTCATTCAATTTGAATTCCCTTCCACGCCGGGTACCGGTTCTGAGATCAAATAGTTGGGCATAGATATCGTCATTGCCATTACGACTATCAGCCCAGACTACTATAAACTCTCCGTACCGGTTAATTGCTACATCCCCTAACAACTGTTGTGCATTGCCGGAATCATTGTTAACCCGAAAATTATCATTTATTGGTTGTCCTTCCGGGTTATAAATCTGAGCGTAAACATCCCATTGATTACGACGGCGGTCATTCCAGCAAATTACAAAAAAACCTTCTGGACTGCACGCGATTCGGGGTGACCACTGAATACTGTCATGAAAAGTTACCCGAAAATTATTACCAATTCGGTTGCCATTACTGTAAAACCGTTGAGCATAAATATTCCAGTTTCCATCCCTGCCGTCCATCCATGTTATAACAAACCGGTTGGAGTCATCGCCAGCAATGTCTGGTTCATACTGATTGCCGTAATTTAAAGGGTCGTCGTTTACCCGGAAATTTGAGTCTCGCAATGAGCCAACAGGATTCAAAAACTGGGCATAAATATCACCGGTCAAACCATTTCGTCGATCATCCCAGACTATTAGTCCTACGCCGTTGGCGACAACAAAAACGCTGGAGATACTTTGATCACCACTGGCAGTCGAATCGTTGACCCGAAAGTTATCCCCACGGCGTGTTCCATTTGAAGAAAAGCATTGAGCGAAAACATCAGAGTTTCCGATATCACGGCGGTCCTCCCAGGTGATGATGAAATTTCCATTGGGATAACATGCAATCGCTGGGTCACCCTGCCATCCCATTGTAACATCTGTGTTGACCTTTTCGTTTATTCCAACAGGAGTTCCTGATGAATCAAACCGTTGAAACCATATGTCAGCATCACCATCGCGAAACTCATACCAGCAGACAATAAAACTACCATCTGGTGCTACCGTTATTTCTGGGGCTTGCTGTGAACAACCCCCATAGACATCATCATTACATAAGAAGTCGTTCTTAATCACGCTATCGATTGAGGAGTTAGTATAAAGGTAATTCTTTTTGTTTGCAGTCGAATGGGGAAAACAAGGGCCTGTTTTACCTGATTGACTGAGTACTAGTGGACGCGGGTTACTTGGGCTTAAAGCCTTTAGCAATTGTTCTAAAATTGTAATATTGGTATCATGATGAGCAACGATTGAGAAAATTATGACGAGGATACCGTTGATATTCATCTGATGATTGCCAGTTTTGCGAAATGACTTTCTTCTCTGCCCCTCGTTTGTATTCTGAGTCTTATTACATACGTACCTGGTGCAAGGGTTTTTAATTGGAGTGGATATTCATTATCAAGCATGGGTACTACTGGAGCTGAAAATTCGCTGATCGCCGGATTACCGCTGATGTCCAGTACGGAAATGAAGGCATGAGGTTGATTGTCATCAGTATTTAACCGATACCGAATGTATGCTTCATTATCTGCAGGATTAGGATAGATATAAAATTTATCAACGATTGATTTGGTAGTTGTTGTGAAAGGGGGAAGAATGGTGACTGATTGCATACCGGTATGACAGGGGTCATGATAAGCGCAGCTCCAAAGCGAATTGAAAGTAGATACCGGTAAACTCCAGATATAAAAGATACCGTTATCCGAACCGGCAATAATTTCTGGCCGGCCATCGTTATTAATGTCGGCAACAAGTGGAATTGCGCTAACTGCTGCGGTTGTCATTAATGGAAAGTAAGGCAATAATTTGCCATTAAGACCATCAAATCCAAGAATTCCATAAGCCGGCGAGCCAATTAATAAATCAAGAATGTCGTCATTATTTAAATCAGCAATGACCGGTGATGACCGGTAATTAAATGGGACATCATAAGTGATTATCCAGTTACCGGCAAGTTCTTGAACTGTGTAGGTTGATTCCTGGAGCAGGGGATAATTTGTTACTAATGTCCCGTTGTAATTGAAAGCATAAATTTTATGACGTGATGCACAAATGAGGTCGTAGTATCCATCTTTATTTAAATCTGCAACGGCTAATGCTCCGTTAAAGGGATGATCAATCAATTCGCGGGAATAGTAACTAATATCGCCATTCTGTTCTACCATATAAAATCGGTAATTATGTTCACCACCGGCAACAACTCCGATTTCTTTGATGCCGTCGTGGTCGAAATCAGCAACAACCGGTTGAGCACAGGCATAAAATGGAGAATTTCCAAGAACTAACGGGAATTTAGATACAATCGAACCATCGTAATTTAATAGAAAGAGCCGGTGGTCCCCGGTTAAAAGCACGATTTTGGGTTCAATTGTATCGGTTACTGCGACCGGCGCACGGATTTCAGAACCGATATAAATCGGGAATCCGGGCATAGCTGTCCCTCGATAATTAAATGCGTACAGATAACCATCGGTGGAACCAACGATTACATCTTTAAAGCCGTCTCCATCAATATCTACCAGTGTGGGGGGGGCAATAATCCGATCAAGAGTCCGGTATGATACTTTCAATTGGCCGGTAATGGTATAAATCCTTACTATACCATCAACACAACCTGCAACGACTTCAAGCCCAGAATCAGGGGTGACATTTCCAATTGCTATGTCGGCGATAATTGCTGAGCCAGTATTTACAAATGCACCGTTGGGAAAACGGAATCCAGTACCATCATTGCGCCATATATCAACTTGGCCGGCACTATCGGAGGTCACAATTTCGGGGTTGCCATCACAATCGATATCAACTGCGAATGCAGAATTAAACCTGCTATTTCGTCCCTGAGATACCGGGAAGCCTGGATAATATAAATCCCAGTTAACTTTAAGGCATATGATGGTGTCTTTTAAGCGGTTAAGTGTATCTTTTTCTCCATATAAACTAACAGCGATAAAGGTTTTACCCGTGTAACCGTCAGAATTGGGATTGGTTGCGGCATCAAAGTGGTCATTATACCCCTGTTTGGAGAAGGCATCATATTTATAACCGTAAATCTCATATTGATAATTATCCATTGCCCAGTAAGGAACATCAAAGTCTTGAATACCGTCTGCTTCTTCAAGGTCTACCCCTTTATGAGCGGGGTCAATGTTAATTGCGTTATAGGGACCATAATCATTAATAATCTGTTCGTCGATATGCCAGATTAAGATTCCGGAACCGGGTTGAAAGAAATCGTATTCGTTTGATTCCACACTAATAACAACCCCGTCTTCAACATCACACTTGATGGTATCAGGTGTGCGGATATCGGTTTGACGGTTTTCTATTAGAAAGTATTCATTTTGATTTATTGGTATTTTAATAACAGTAGGATACAAACTTTCAGGACGACTGAATAAAATACTGTCCATTGCCGCAGCATAGACTGAAATAGATTCTCTTGGCGCTTGAATTACGACAGGATTAACCAATCCGAGTTTAACTCGGGTGAAAGCATCAAGAAACGCGGGAATCACTCCCGGTGGGGCCCCGACACGATAATCACCTAACCAGCCACCATACCCCATCAAGCTCCAGGCCCCAACTCCCATTGTTACTCCGGTAACATCGTATAAATCATAAGCACCTAAAAGATGAGCAAATTCGTGAGCCAATGTTCCCGCCAGTCCCACCATACCAGCCAGATTTGTTTCACCCTGTTCAGTTAACGTATCCTGACGCATCATTTCGGGCAAGACGGTTGCCTGTTCAATTCGGGTTCTTCCTTCATCGACCAGAATATATGGAACACCTAAATAGGCTTCGATTGCGCCCGGTGGTATCTCTCCTGCGAGTAGGTCATATGGGCTATCTTTTTTGCCATCCGCGGCATAATCTGACTGTAATCCGCTGCCCGCATGGAAAATTATAAACTCATCATAATCACTGAATTTAATTGTCGGGTCTTGATCAGCAATTTTAAAAGCATCACGCATTAACCGAACAAGCCCAAATTCGACACCTTCATATGAAACTGTATCACCATAAAACTGCATTTGTCTTGGTAGCTGGTAACATTCTTTTTCACCGGATGGCATAACTGTGAAATCAATGTAAAGTCGGCCTTGCGATTGAGCGAGATAATAGTTTCGCAGTCCCTCCATCAGTCTCTCAAAATAACGTTTGAAATGTGGCGGATCGTAAAAAAGTCCTGAATCGGGAGTAAGAAAGCCAAATGTATCCATTTTGCCATTACCGGTAGTTAAAGGAGTAGAGTCTTCAACAAATTCAACGCGGAGACAGAGTACGCGGACGGTGTCGGTTTGACCGGTACGCAATCGATTAATTCGAGCAATATCTTTATCGGAGGGCCGGAACCGGAATCGCTGGAAAAGTTCAATTTTAGATTGCCACCGGGTAAATGCGGGAATCAGTAGTTTACTCCATCCGATATTATCAAATTGACGGTTTTTAACGTTGCGGTTCAGTCGAACTTTTTCTCCGTAAACCGGAAATACTATTAAAATTAGAAATATTAATCCAATTGCGGTTTTTCTTTTCAAGCTAACACCTCATTTCTTTTCTATGTCAAACGGAGAGAGAGGGATTCGAACCCCCGATACCCTTTAAGGGTATACGTGATTTCGAGTCACGCGCCTTCGTCCACTCGGCCATCTCTCCGTTCATTTGATTATCTGTTACCTTCGTCGTATCTCAAAGAACTGTTTTAATAATTCTGCAGTTTCTTGAGCCAGTACTCCACCAGTTACTTCAAAATGGTGGTTAAAACGGTTGTTAAGCATTATATTATTGGAGACGAGACAGCCAAATTTTTCATCAGTTGCACCAAATACAACCCGATTGGTACGAGCGAGGATTAGAGCACCGGTGCACATCAGACAAGGTTCAATCGTGACATAGACAGTGGTGTCAATAAGCCGCCAGTTATTTAATGCCCGCGCCGCTGCCGTAATGGCAATGATTTCGGCATGAGCGGTTGGGTCCTGAAGTGCTTCAGTCCGGTTATGTCCACGTCCAATTATTTTATTATTTCGTATGATGATACAACCAATTGGTACTTCATTTTCGTTCGCTGCCTGGTGAGCCTCCTCAATAGCTAATCTCATCCAGTATTGATCATTAGTTGCTTCAAGTCTTCGGATATTTTTATTTTCCACCGTTGTAATCTACTGCGCCCGGCGCGATTCGAACGCGCAACCTACGGATTCGTAGTCCGGCACTCTATCCAGTTGAGCTACGGGCGCATAGTTATATTCTAAACTAACTTCTATATAAGTCAAGCCCCTTTTATCGTGTATTAATAGCTAATTGAGAAATTGAGGTATAAGTGCTTAAGGTGGGGTTAAGGTTCAACGAAGACAAATGAAAGCGTTCGTAGAAATATATCAATTTTTCATATAACGTTTCAGGGGAAAAATCTTTGTAATTAAAACTAAGGCTTTGATAAGTAGGGGATTTAAAGAGTTGACGAAGTAAATTTTCTAAAAGATATATTGAATTATTGATAATTAATGCTGGTTCTATCTCTTTTAATTCATTGAGTTTCTCAAGCACTAATGAATAGGGAACCGGTTTCTCGATAAAATCTATTAGAGGTTTTACGAGATAATCCTCAGGATTACTGCAAATACGCACTGCTTTACCAATAGAACCTTGCGCAAGGTTAACTGCCTGTAAGAGAATCGACGCTATTTTTAAGTTATCTAAAGAGGGACAATTATAGTTTTTGAGAAAACTTATGATTGCTGATTCAGCAATGTTGGCAAATCTAATTACTTGACATCGGGATCGGATTGTAGGGAAAAGCGTGTAGGGTGTTATTGCGGTAAGCACAAAAATGGTATTTTGTTGCGGCTCTTCCAGGATTTTCAGCAGGGCATTTTGTGCTTCGGCATTCATTTTATGCGCATGAAGGATTATATAAAAACGTTTACGCGCTAAAACCGGCGGTTTTGCCATATCGTTAGCCAGCCAGCGAATAGCACCAATAGGTATAACATAATTCGCCGGTATTTCCGGATGAAGCTTTTCTATTGAAAAATCCGGATAGTAGCTCGTCATTTCTGAAATAATTTCATCCGGTTTAGCATCGGCTGATGGTTTCCGTATCGGGAAGATGATTCGAATATCAGGGTGTGTCAATTGCTTAATTTGCCGGCAGGTTGGACAATTTTCGCAGGCAGTAGCGATATGTTTTTCGCAGTTGACCGTCTGGGCAAATTTAAGGGCTAATGTGCGCTTGCCTACTCCTGATTGACCTACAAAAATCAAAGGTAAGAATCGTTCGGCATTGATAATTCGGTCAAGAATTCTAACTACTCGTTCCTGGCCAATGATAGTCGGGAATGGCATTATTGTAACCAGTCTTCGGGATTTAGCGGTTGTCCATCTTTACGCAGTTCAAAATGCAGAAAATCGTCTACGGTACCGATTGCTGTACCTGTGGCAACGAAAGCGTTTACCGTGGTATTAATTGAGCTCAGATTTCCATATAAGGTAAAATAGCCGTTTCCATGATCTACGATTACTAGGTTGCCGTAGCCAACAAAGCGATCAGCGTAAGCAATTTTACCGTCAGCGACCACTTTAACGGGCGAACTTTCTTTAACTTTTATATCGATACCGGTGTTATTGATTTTGGTTCGATAACGTGGATGGATTATGATCCCAAAGTGTGCTGAGATCATTCCTTTGACTGGCCAAGGTAGATTACCACGGTTTTTTTCAAAATAAGTTGTGTCCGATTGCTTAATTCGTTTCTGAAGTTCAACCAGTAGATTCTTTAGCTTACTTGAGATAGTTTGCAGCTCTTGACGTAATGCGTTTTGCGTTTCCTTTCGCTGACGGATTTGAAGCAGTATTGAAGATTCCTGTTCTCGGTCTTTTAAGAGGGACATGTTTCTAACTTCATATTCTGATTTTAATTTCTCCTGACCGGTAATCGCAGCCTGAATCTGTTGCTCTTTAATTTTGATCTCTGAATTTATTCTCCTGAGGTCATCAAGCAACTGACGATCACTTCGGCTGATAACTCGCAGTTTGATCATTCGCTGATAGTATTCCGGTAGGTTTGTGCTGGTGAGAAAAGCCTGTAGCTGGTAGATTTTAGAATATTTATAAATGGCGAGTAATCTTAGTCTAAGTCGGTTTTGACAGCTTTTTTGCCGTTCAAGAATCTGGACAAGTTCATTGTTCAATTCAATAATTTCACGATTGTAATGTTCAATCTGTGCTGAAATTTGCCTCAACATTTTTTGCGTTAATGAAATTTTTTGCTGAAGTAATTCAAGTCGCTCCAGACATTTTTGTTCTTGTAAGGCGATGTTATTTAAATTGGTTTCAAGCTCTTGTATTTTTTGCTGCGTGGAATCAAGCTGGCGTTGAACTAAGTTTAATGAATCTTTTAGAGACAACAACTGTGAATAAACGGGTATACAAAGCAAGGTGATTGCAAAAATCAATTTTTTGACCATTTTTACTTGGAACGCAAACCACGTCCAGATGGTTTTTCCGTAAGAGTGGTAGGAAGCTGGTTAAGGGCGAGGACCGAACCGCCAACACCCAGCAGGATTCCTGATATCAAGATAAATAAGAAGATAGTTAATACCGGAAAATAGGGGGCAGGTATTAAAGAAGCAACAACACGATAGATAATGTAAATCATAATGAGTGTTGCGATACTTCCAACTAATCCTTGAACAGCGCCCTGCAAAATAAACGGAAACCGGACGGCAAAACGAGAAGCTCCGACAAGCTCCATGATTTCGATTTCCTGGGAGCGACGGGAGATTGAATTTTCAATTGTTTGAAAAGCAATGAACAGAACCGAACTTGAAACGATGATTAAAATTAAAATATCCAAAATGACCACAGTTCTAACCGCTTGATTTAGTTGAGCAAGTAAGTCCTTTCCGGACCATACTTCGATTACACCCGGAAGACGCAACAACTTTTCTTCAATCTGAGTGATACTTTCTTTATTGATAAATCCGGGGGAGAGTGAAATTCGGATGGAAGCAGGAATCGGGTCTTCACCGATGGCGCTGAGTAATGTCGTATCTTCACCGAGGTCGCGGTATAATTCTTCGGTTGCTTCCGATTTTGAGACGAATTTAACCGAAGAAATACCGGAGATGTTGGCAATGCGCTGGATGAGTAATGCCGGATTGGAGGCGGCCTCATCTGATACAAACGCGTATATCTCTGCATGTTCGGCGGCAGAGCGTGCTAACTTAACAATGTTGATTGTTAGTGTTAGAAAAATGGCTGTTATTAACAAACATATTGACATCACTATCCCAGAAAGCAAAAATTGATTGAGGGTCCGCCTTATTGTTTTGAATGTTTCTTTTAAGAGATAAGATAAATTCATTATTCTGATTTACCCTTCATCACGGACAATTCTCCCTGCATCGAGAGTGATACGACGTCTTCGGCTACGTTCTGCCAGTTCGGCATCATGGGTTGCCATTATTACTGTCGTTCCCTGATAATTTATATCTTTAAGAATATTCAAAATATCATCAGATGCCTTGGGATCAATATTACCCGTAGGCTCATCGGCCAAAATTATATCCGGGGATTTAACCAATGCCCGGGCAATTGATACTTTCTGTTGTTCGCCTCCCGAAAGTTCATAAGGATATAAATTTTTTTTATGCACAAGTCCCAGTTGATTCAAAGTTTCTTGAATTTTGGCAGGGATCAAGTCTGGTTGGGTATTTATGGCTCTAAGAACAAACTCCAGATTTTCATAGACCGTCCGGTCAGAAAAAAGTTTAAAATCTTGGAAGATTATTCCCAGTCTACGGCGAAGCAGGTGAATTTCTTGAGCTTTGATTCCAAGTAAGTCGTATCCCAAAACCTTAATAGAACCGGCATCGGGTAATTCCTGGCGATACAATAATCTTAACAAGGTAGTTTTTCCGGCACCAGTTGCACCCAGCAGGAAAAGGAAATCTCCCGGGTAAACTGTTAAACTGACATCAGTAAGCGCCGGCCAATCACCCTGATAATATTTAAAAACACCGGTTAATTCTATTACTGGCAGTGAACTCTCAATGTTATTACTGTCAACTGACATAATACTTAAAAAGGCTCCAAACCGCGATAAGTCCGTCTTTCCAGTTTATTTTCTTGCCTCTTTTTCTGGGGGAATAACTGATCGGAACCTCATAAATTTTAGCATGCAACTTTAGCAATTTACAGGTAATTTCAGGCTCGATGTCAAACCCCTGTGCATTCAGTCTGAGTTTTTTTAAGATATTTCGACGGATTACTTTATACCCGGTTTCCATATCAGTAATGTTTTTGCCGTATAAGGCATTGGTTAAAATATTTAAAAAGATATTTGCCCAACGACTATGAATTAAAAATCTGTTTTTCCCTTTAAAACGCGAACCGAAGACCGCATCAATTGAAGAATTTTGAAAAGGTCGGATTAAACGAGGATAATCGGACGGGTCATATTCAAGGTCAGCATCCTGAATTAAAACAATGTCGCCGGATGCGTGGGCGATACCTGTTTGAATTGCCGCACCCTTGCCGAGGTTTTTATTATGGTTGTAGCTAATTATTCCAGAAATTGAATTAATAAGTTCTGGAGTACGGTCTATAGAACAATCGTTAATTACTATAATTTCTTTATTGGTAATCGGGGTCTGCTTGACTTTTTCAATTATTTCCACAATCGTATCCTCTTCGTTATAAACAGGTATGATTACCGACAATTTCATAGTTCATTATCTTATATTCAGTAAGATTTTCAAGACATTGCACTACCTGTTTCCCGAGGTTCCCATTGTTAATTGGTTCTCGACGTAGCGTGCAACAATTGATGAATTCGTGAATCATTAGTGTCAATGGAGGAGGACCGTCGCATTTAGCAACGCCAATTGGTTCATCGTATTCATAAGAGCAATTTTTTGTAATCAATCTTAATCTGCGTAGATACGGAGGTTCGGACCATTGGGCTTCACCGATGAATGTCATTCCATTATTGAATAGAATTTCATATTGGCAAGTTTGTGGGGTATTAATTTTACAAATAGTTTTCTTTGGTTTTCCGAATAATGAAATTCCTATTGCAATATCATGAGAAGCGAGATCCCACAATGGGTTGCTGGCTTTTACTCGTCCCCGGGAAGTTCTAATCGCCTGAAGTTGGATTACTGGAGATAATTTCCCGGATTGTAATTTGTTCTTTAATTGACGATAACCAGCTGAAAATAATGGGGTGTGGGCGACAGCCAGAATCCGATTCATTTTCTGAGCCAGGTTGACCAACTCTTCAGCATGCCTGAGAGTTAAGGACATTGGCTTTTCAACTAAAACATCTTTGCCATTAAGAAGTGCCTGTCGGGAAAGTTGGTAATGAGTGGAATCAGGAGTTGCGATAATCACCGCATTGATATCTGGATTTCTCAAAATCATTTCGTAATCCACATATCGCTTAAAATTAATACTGCGCAAAGCATTGTCATCAACGTCACAGAGATACAGGTCGCACTCGGAAATCTGGCAAAGAGTCTCAAAATACTTCTTACCCCAGTATCCTAAGCCGATGATGCCTATCCCGAATTTCTTCATATAATAATATCAAGTATATAAATTTTCTTTAAACCATTTTACCGTCAAAGATAATCCCTGTATTAGTCCGATTTTGGGGCACCAGTTAATTAATTTTTTGGCTCGGCTGATATCCGGTTTTCTTTCTCTGGGATCATCGGCGGGTAATGGGAGAAAAGAGAAGCGGCTGTGGGAATGGGTAATATTTTTAATAATTCTTGCCAGCTGTAAAATTGAAACTTCAACCGGATTACCAAGATTTAAAGGATAAGGGTCGTTTAAATTAATCAGTCGGTAAAGTCCCGTAATCATATCAGTTATGTAGCAAAAACTTCTTGTTTGTTTCCCAGTACCAAAAATTGTAAGTGGTAATTCATTTAATGCTTGATAAATCAACGTTGGCACAACCCGACCATCGTTAAATTTCATCTTTGGTCCATATGTGTTAAAGATTCTGGCAATCCGGGTGGGCAGTTGATAACGGCGATGATAGGTCATCACCATTGCTTCGGCAAAGCGTTTTGCCTCATCGTAGACCGCTCGCGGACCAACCGGATTTACATTTCCCCAGTAAGATTCAGGTTGTGGTTTGACCAACGGGTCACCATACACTTCAGATGTTGATGCTTGAATAAAAATTGCTTGCTTGCTTAATGCGAGTTCAAGCAGATTGCGGGTCCCTTCGGAGCCGACACGCATAGTTTCGATTGGATGAGCAAGATAATCCCGAGGGGAAGCTGGTGAGGCGAGATTGAAAATTACCTTTGGGGAAAACGGCTTCAATTTTTTAATATCCTGATTATTGCTAATATCGGCTTTAATAAAATTGAATTCCGGTTTATCAGACAAATGAAGAATATTCTGGTAGTTTCCGGTCATCAGGTTATCAACACAGATAACCTGATAACCTCTTTTTAATAAAAATTCACATAGATGGGAGCCAATGAAACCAGCCCCGCCTGCAACCATAATTAATTGTTTTTTCTTATTTTTCATCGTCCCACGCCAATATAAATAAACCCGAGTTTTTCCATTTGTTCGCGGTTCAGCATATTGCGGCCATCAGCGATAATCGGTAAACGCATTGTTGTTTTAATTTTTTGCCAGTCAAGTTCACGAAATTCATCCCACTCAGTTAATATCGCCAAGAGGTCGGCATTATTGGCTACCGCGAAAGGGTCGGGACACAATTCAACATCAGGGAGTATTTTTTTTGCTTTTTCCATTGACTGTGGATCATAGGCCCGCACAATGGCACCCTCTGCCAGTAAGCAGTTGATAATATCAATAGATGGTGCGAACCGCATATCGTCGGTATTGGGTTTAAATGACAAACCGAGGATGCCAATAGTTTTGTCACGGATATTCCACAATGCGTTGCGGATTTTACGGATGAACCTTGTTTTCGCCTCTTCATTTATTCTTTCCACTTCGCGTAATAGACGGAAATCATAACCGATTTCTTCAGCAATCCTGATAAACGCCCTCAGGTCTTTTGGAAAGCAGAAGCCACCATAACCGATGCCCGCATTAAGAAATGTGCGGCCGATTCTTTTATCCATCCCGATGCCATTTGCCACTTCGCAAACATCTGCGCCGGTGGCTTCACAGATAAAAGAGATGGCGTTGATAAATGAAATTTTCATTGCTAAAAAAGCGTTAGATGCATGCTTGATAAGTTCGGCTGATGTTAAATCGGTGACGATAATCGGTGCTTTTATCGGTGCATAGATTTCCAGCATTAAATTGCGTGCTTTTTGGCTTTCGACGCCAATTACAATTCGGTCGGGATTAAGGAAGTCTTGGACCGCGCTTCCTTCCCGGAGAAATTCCGGATTACAGGCAACATCAAATTCGGTCCGGTTATTATAACGTTCTATTGTCTTTCTTATCCATTTTGCAGTTTGAACTGGCACAGTAGATTTTTCAACAATCAACCGATAGTTATTCATCCATTTGGCAATTTCCCGAACCACGGTTTCGACAAAAGTTAAGTCTGGTTCCCCAGTTTCTAACGGAGGTGTACCTACGGCAATGAAACAGACATCGCTTTTTTCAATTGCTATTTTAGTATCAGTGGTGAAAAAAAGCCTACCGGCACCGGTTGTTTCGGCAATAATTTCTTTTAAACCTGGTTCATAGATTGGTAGTTCGCCATTATTAAGGATTTTTATTTTATCATAATCATTATCAACACAAATAACATTGTGACCGATTTTGGCTAAACAGGCACCAGTTGTCAATCCGACATAGCCGGTGCCAATTACAGATAGATTCATAGTTTACTAATATAATTCTGTAATTGATAAAGTCAAGGCATTAGATTGAAGGAGTAATTTTAATTAAATGTTGGAATTTTTAAGCAGCGACGGGAAGTGGAATTATTCCCCTTGCTCATAATTTTCGTCAGCCAATTGTTTTAGTTCAGCCAATAGATTAAGTGCTTGCAGGGGGGTTAATTCTTCGATGTTTAATTTGTGCAAACGTTCAATAAGCGGGTGGGGCAAGGGACGGTCGGCTGCCAGTATTGGTTCGTACCGGGCAGCCAGCCGGCTCAAATCGGTTTCCTCTTTCTGGTTGAACTTTCGGAGCAGTTCTTTAGCACGGTTAAGTAAATTTTCGGGTAAACCAGCAAGTTTGGCAACCGCAATGCCATAACTTTTATCAGCGGGGCCAGGGTGAATTTTACGCAGGAAGATAACCCGGTCACCTTTTTCCCGGACAAGAAAGCTGTAATTTTTAACTCGGGGAAGGATAGTGGCAATGGTGGTAAGTTCGTGGTAATGGGTTGCGAATAATGTCCGCGGGCGAAATTGTTCATCCCCATGGAGATGTTCAACAGTTGCCCAGGCAATTGCAAGTCCATCGTTTGTGGCGGTGCCGCGTCCTATTTCATCCAGAACAACCAAACTACGAGTCGTGGCATTGTTCAGAATATTGGCAGTTTCAATCATTTCTGCTAAAAATGTTGAGACGCCGCGGGCGACATCGTCAGATGCCCCGATCCGGGTAAATATCTTGTCTACGATGCCAATGCGCGCATATTCGGCAGGAACAAATGAACCTAATTGAGCCATTATAATTATTAAAGCCACCTGACGGAGATAGGTAGATTTTCCAGCCATATTGGGCCCGGTAATGATTAGAATTTGGTTTTCATTGTTGTCAATCCGGGTATCATTAGGAATAAATTGTTCTTTTAACATTGCTTCAACTACCGGATGTCTTCCGGCTTTAATTTCAATTATGCCGGATTCGTCAATGACCGGTCGCACATAATTTCTTTCTAACGCTACAGATGCAAGACTTACAAGCACATCAAGTTCGGAAATTAGACCTGCAAGCTCAAGCAACTGTGCACAGAAAATGGCAATTTTATTGCGCAAATTGACGAAAAGTTCATACTCAATAGTTCTGATTCGTTCTTCCGCATTTAACAATTTATTTTCGAGTTCCTTAAGCTCTGGGGTGATAAAACGTTCACCGTTTACTATTGTTTGCTTGCGGATGTAGTTTTTAGGTACCTGAGCGAGATAGGATTTGGTGATTTCAATGTAATATCCGAAAACAGAATTGTATCCGATACGGAGATTGGGGATACCGGTACGTTGCCGTTCGGTTTCCTGGATGCGGGCGATGTAGTTTTTGGCGTTACTGGCGATGTTGCGTAGTTCATCCAGTTCCGGATGAACCCCGGTGCGGATTAACCCACCTTCAGTAACTGTCGAGGGTGGGTCATCAACCAACACCTGATTAATTTGCTCCGTTACCGGAGTAAAATCAGTTATGGATTTTCTAAGGTGAATTAATCGTGTCGAGTTAAATTGTTCAAGGATGGATTTAACCTGAGGAATAACCAATAACCAATTTCGTAATGCGACAAGTTCCCGAGGGCCAGCGCGTCCCAGAGCGATTCGCGAACACGCTCTTTCAATATCGCCAACGGCACTCAATAATTTTTGCAGTTCTGTTAGTTTAGAAGGATATTTCATTAGTTCTGCTATGGCATCAAGTCGAAGATTAATTTTGGATACGGATAATAGCGGTGTAAGAATCCACCGGCGCAAAAGTCGGCTGCCAGCGGCTGTTTTGGTTTTATTCAATACCCAGAGCAGGGTGCCACTAATATCGGTCTTGCTATTTTCAATGTGTAATGGCTCTACCAATTCAAGGTTGCGGCGGGTAATACGGTCAATAAGCAGGTATTCGCCAGTAACATAAGGTTGAATCCGTTTAAGATGAGGGAGGGCGGAACGCTGAGTGTGTTCAAGATATTGGAGAATAGCACCAGCAGCGCAGATACCTTCGGTTAAATGTTCAATACCGTAGCTACCGAGATTTACGACTCCGAGATGGCTGGTAAGCTTTTCAAACGCAAATTCTTCAGTAAAATAGTAATCATCAAGACGGGTGATTTGTGATTCGTAATTTTCCGCGAAGGTTTTCGTCCAGGATTGAGGAATAATTATTTCGGCTGGTGCAATCCGTGCTAACTCTTCGTCAATGTTAGCCGGTTTAACTTCTGAGACCCAGAATTCACCGGTTGTCAGGTCAGCAAATGCCAGCCCCCAGTTATCACCATGGGGTGAAATTGCCAGTAGATAATTATTCCTTTTTTCATCAAGCAGTGATGTTCGGGTGATCGTTCCAGGGGTAATGATTTCAACGACATCGCGATGGACTACTGGTTTTCTCGGATCAGGTTCTTCCAGCTGGTCACAGATGGCAATTTTGAAACCTTGCGCGACAAGGCGAGCAACATAACTATCCAGCGCTTTAACCGGGATGCCGGCTAATGGCACCCGGATATTTTGACCATGGGGGCGTGAGGTAAGTGTAAGATTTAACGCCCGGGCGCCAACCTCAGCATCTTCATAGAACATCTCATAGAAATCACCGACTCGAAATAACAATAGTGTCTCCGGGTATTTACGTTTTATCCGGTGGTATTGAGTAAGTAGCGGAGTCAGTTTTTCAGCCACCTGGTCAGTCTGAATAGTTTAATTATTCAACTCCGTCCACCCAGGTCTGACATTGTGGGCAGAACAGTTCTGAACGGTCAAGAAGCCGGTTACATTTGGGACATTTCAGCCCGGATGGTGCGGCGGTAAAAATTTGTTCCAGGTATTTCTGGGTTTGTTCCGGATTACCTTTTCGTAGATGAAGTGCAGCCAACGCAGCAAGAATTTGAATATCATTAGTTCGGGCGTATTTTTCCAACAGATTGATAGCACTGTTAATTTCATCTTTTTTAGCATAGATGCGGGCGATGTGCAATGCAAGTCCGGCATCCTGAGGGATTCGATTTAACAGTTTCCGATAAAAGGTAACAATGTCCTCATAACGTCCAGATTCGTAATAGGCACGTTCCAGGCGTTCATGGATGAGATAATTCTTCTCGGGTGCAAATTCTAATAGTTTATTCCAGGTATCAATAGCGGAATTAATATCTCCGAGGGTAAAAAGTAAATCGCCAAGATAAATGTGTGCCGAAACCGATTTGGGATTAATTTTAATCGCTTCGTTTAAATAGGGGACACCGGCTTTGGGGTTATCTTTGCCCAATGCATAACCAAATCGAGCATATAAACGGGCAACACGTTTTGGTTCTGTTCGCGGAATTTCCTTGAGAAGTTTTTCTGCTTTTTCCCAGGCTGCGGTTTCAATATAAAGGTTTAGCAGACGTTCACGATTCAGGTAATCGGTTTTGTCCTGTTGAATGATTTCCTCAAGGAGTGGTATGGCTTTAACCTGTCGGCCAATTTTTAAGTAGTCATCAATCAAAGCTAAATAAATTTGCCGTTCTTCTGCTGGTTTAAGATTACGGCGTAGTAATAGATTTTCGTGAATTTTTAATGCCCGTTCGGTATCTCCTTGATTCAGAAATATCTGTCCAAGCCGGATGTAGGCATCAATATTATTAGTATCTTCCTCCACGGCATCTTTGAGTTTAATTTTGGCGTCTTCAATTTTGCCGTCAAGTAAAAGTCGCAGGCCCGTGACATAACTCGGGACGGTGGTTTTGCGTTGTTTTATGAAATCACGCACAACTGGATATAAAGCGACAATAAGTAATGCAATTATTACAATCAGCAATGGATACATTTTATTCCGACTCCCTTCCTTCAATTTTAATTCTATGTTCGGTATCAGTTTTGTCTTTAACCGATGGAATTATACTCAACGGTGCATTGCGTAAAGCACGTAATTCTTCAGTTAATGCCTCCATTTCCTTGCGATGTTGAGCAAGTCGATTGCGCAGGCGGATTTCTGAAATAATGGTGAAAATGCCGACACAGAGAGCACCAAAGGCGAAAGAGTAAAGCATTACCAGTGCTACTGGAACATCATAGAATGTTTTAAAGAAAACCTTCACCTCACTGACCGGACATTGATTCTGCCATCCAAGAATAAAGAGAATTACGAATGCGATAAGAATTAAAATGATCCGGAATGTTACCATCAATAACCTCCATTCTGGTCAAGTGGGTAAACCGACTGCGAGCTGAAATTGCAATCAGCTGCCGAGTCGGTACCGATTATCCGCCCTTTCGGGGTCCAGCCCCGAATTTCGTTAATTTTCACATTAACAAGATAACCCGGCGCAAGTGATTCGTCAAGGATTACCACTTTTCCTTGAGGAGTCCTGCCCAGTGAACCATTGCCCCGCGGGCTGGAGTTTTCAATTAACACTTGATACTCCCGGTTAAGCATCGATAGGTTTGACTGTCGGGTTAGCTGATTCTGAATTTCAATCAGGCGCGCCAGCCGCTCTTGAGCAATTGCCGGGGGCACGAACGGTTTAATTTCGGCTGCCGCTGTCCCGGGGCGGGGAGAGAATTTGAACATATAAGCGTAATCAAATTGGACTGTTTTGATTAAATGAATTGTGGCGTTAAACTCCTCTTCGGTTTCTGTTGGAAAACCGACGATGATATCGGTAGTTAAGGAAATATCGGGTAGATAACTCCGAATCATCTCCACCTTGGCAAGGTACTCTTCAGCCGTATATCCCCGGTTCATAAGTTTAAGTATGCGGTTGGAACCGGACTGCACTGGCAGGTGTAACTGGGGGCAGACTTTTGGGATACGGGTGAGTTTTCTGATAATCTGTTCAGTTAAATCGCGGGGGTGAGATGTTAAAAAACGAACCCGATAAATCCCGGGCAATGCACAGACTTTTTCCAGAAGGGAACAAAAATCAATGTTCTGATAATTATAGGCAAGCACATTCTGCCCGAGGAGAGTTATCTCTTTCACGCCTTTTTCGATTAACTGGCTGACTTCTGACAGAATTGCCGGCAGGGGTTTTGAACGTGCGCCTCCTTTAACATAAGGGACAATGCAATAAGAACAGAAATTACTACACCCACGCATTATAGTAACAAAGGCGGTTACTCCGCTTTTAATCTTGGGAACAATATTTTGATAGCATTCGTTGGTAAAATCGGTGGCTATTTGTGGTAAATTATTTTTTAATACTGCCGTAATCAATTCCGGTAAAAACTGATAACGGTCCGGTCCGATTACCAAATCGGCTGAATAATCATTAATCAGCTTTTCTTTAAGTGCCTGCGCCATACAGCCCAGAACGCCGACCACCCGTGCTGAACCCTGCTTTCTCAAAGCAATCCACTGTTTCAATCTCCCGAGTGCCCTTTTTTCCGCATGGCTGCGAACCGAACAGGTGACCATTAATAGCAACTCGGCAGCAAATTCATTCTCCGTTTCCTGATAGCCAGCCTGTTCGAGAATCGAGCGCACCAGACCGGCTTCATATAAATTCATCTGGCAGCCATAAACTTGCAGATAATACTTGAGTGCCATTACATTTTAATTTTAGCCGAATTATAAAAATGTCAAGAAATGAGTGAATATGCTAACAAGGAATTTTTATCATTAACCAGGTTATAAATTTGACTTTGAGAATATTTTCGTTAAATTCAAGATTACCGTACTTTAAATATGAACATAATCGGAATTCGTCGGGAGGATAAAAACCGCTGGGAGCGGCGGGCGCCGCTTACGCCTGCCCAGATATCCTGGCTGATTTCTCGCCACCATTTAAGATTCCAGGTTCAGCATTCAACTATTCGGGCATTTCCTGATAGTGAATATCAACAGGCTGGAGCTGAGGTCCGGGAAGACCTTAGCGATTGTCCGGTGACGCTGGGGATTAAGGAAATGCCGATTGGTTTTTTTCTTCCGGAGAGGACGTATATTTTCTTTGCCCATGTGATTAAAGGTCAACCTGGCAATATGCCAATGCTCCGCCGGCTGATGGAACTCAATTGCTCATTGATTGATTATGAAAAGGTTACCGATGAACAGGGACGGCGGTTGATTTTTTTTGGTCGCTATGCTGGCATTGCTGGAATGATTGATACCCTTGCCGGACTGGGCAAGCGGCTGGCAGTTCAGGGGATCGTAACTCCGTTTTTAGAAGCGAAACTTGCACATGAGTACGAAAGATATGAAGTTGCACGAAAAGAGATTAGCAAGATTGGCGAATTAATCCGAAATAAAGGTTTACCCCAGCAAATTGCGCCGCTGATTATCGGAGTTACCGGTTATGGAAATGTAGCAAAAGGTGCGGGAGAAATTTTAAGTGCTTTGGGGGCAATACCGGTTAGTCCCGCAGATTTACCAGCGGTAATCAACGAAAGCGACCGGTGGAATATTTATCAGGTAACTTTCAAAGAAGAGCATCTCGTCGCGCCGGTCGCTGCTGACCGGTCGTTTGATCTTCAGGAATATTATCATCATCCTGAGCGTTACTGTTCCAAATTTCAGGAGTATCTGCCTTATCTTTCGGTTCTGGTAAACTGTATTTACTGGGATAACCGCTATCCCAGACTGGTAACCCGCGATTACCTGGCAACGGCATTCAGGACAGCTAAATTGCGGTTGATTATTATCGGTGATATCTCCTGTGACATTGAAGGTTCAATTGAGGCGACCGTAAAGGCTAACGAGCCGGGCGCGCCCTTTTTTGTTTATGACCCATTGAATCGCTCAATTCAGGATGGAGTTGAGGGCAGCGGAATCGTGATTATGGCGGTTGATAATCTGCCCTGTGAGCTGGCAGTTGATTCATCAACGGAATTTGGTAATGCGCTGATGCCGTTTATACCTGCACTCAGCGCCACTGATTTTACCCGCCCACTGGACCGGCTGGAATTACCAGCACCCTTGCGGCGAGCATTGATTCTTCATCAGGGGAGATTAACTCCCGAATTTCAGTATCTGGAAAAATATGTTGAGAAAGGAAGGGGATAATGAAAAAGGTGCTAATTCTTGGTGCTGGCCTGGTTGCCAGACCAATGGTAAGATATTTGTTAAACCTTGACGGTGTAGAAACAATTGTTGCCACGCGGACCGTGAGTAAAGCCCGGGAACTTATCGGCAACCACCCGCGTGGTAAAGCGGTTACACTGCTGGTTGATGATGAATCGGCGCTCAAACGCTGGATTGCTGAAAGTGATATTGTGGTCAGTCTGCTGCCTTATATCTATCACCCGACAGTTGCCCGCCACTGTATTGCTTTAAAAAAACACCTGGTTACCACTTCTTATGTAAGTGAGGCGATGCGCGCGCTGGATACTGAAGCGAGCAAAGCCGGGGTGATTCTAATAAACGAAATTGGGCTTGACCCGGGAATTGACCATATGTCAGCAATGGCAATTATCGATCGGATACGGTCAAACAAAGGAACGGTGACAAGTTTTATCTCCTCCTGTGGTGGGCTGCCCGCACCAGAAGCAAATGATAACCCGCTTGGTTACAAATTTTCCTGGAGTCCCAAAGGAGTTCTGATGGCGGGGAAAAATGATGCTCGATTTTTAAAAGACGGGGCGGAGGTAGTTATCCCGGCTTCGCGGTTGTTTGCCTCATACTGGAAAGTTAAGATTGCTGATGCCGGTGAGTTTGAAGTTTATCCGAACCGTAATTCACTCCCTTACATTGAACTTTATGGTCTTTCGGGTATTAGAACCATGATTCGGGCAACACTCCGCAATTCGGGCTGGTGTGAGACGATGCAGGCGATCAGTGAACTCGGTTTATTAAATGATGATCGGGTAAGAACCGACATCGCCCGAATGAGTTATGGTCAATGGCTGCGAGAATTTGTTCCGGGTAGTGGTGATCTGCGGCAGGACATTGCCCGGAGATTAAATCTACCTGTTGACCATCCGGTTATCAAACGTCTGGAATGGCTGGGTTTATTTACCGATGAACCAATTGCAATTGAAGCCGGAAGTAACCTTGATGTCCTGGCAAAGGCGATGCTGGCACGGATGGCATATAAACCCAGAGAACGGGATATGATTGTTCTACATCATCAATTTGAAGTTGAATATCCAAACCGGCATCGGGAGTTGCTTGAATCAACTCTGATCGATTACGGCGAGCCTGATGGTGATACGGCAATGGCGAGAACCGTAAGTCTGCCCGCAGCGATTGCGGTAAGAATGATTCTTGAGGGAAAGATTAAACTGACCGGGGTTCAAATACCGGTTCGGCGCGAGTTGTACGAGCCGGTTTTGAATGAACTGTCAAAAATCGGAATTAGTTTCCGGGAGCGAACACAGGTTGTAAGTTAAGGGTTCGCTTCCAACGTGAACTCTTTAAACCCAAGCCAGAACCCGGTTTGTTGAATGGAATCAATTTCTGCCTGAATTAAATCCTGGTGTGCCTGTTCCATTTGAGCCAGCCGTATTAACAGGCTGCGCAGAGAGGCCAGTTGTGTTTTTTCAGCACTCGTGGTGTAAAATGTCTTGGTTTTTTTCTCCAGTTCCAGTGCCGTCAGCAATGCTTCCAGGTCGGTTTGTCCTTTTTTACCCCGGATTTGTAAATTTTTATCGCCAATTTTAGGAATTAATTGTTCAATCAGTGTCGGTGGAACTTCAGCGGGCAGACATTTACCAATACTCTGAAAATCTTTAAGCATCTTTTTTATCAGTTCCTGGTGCATAAATTCATCCATCGCCAGCCGGATAAACATATTTTTCCCTGCTAAATCGGCAGTCTCCCAGGCGTATTCAAGATACCGTTTCAGGCTTTCAATTTCGGCGGTCAGGGCGGTATTCAGTACCTGTGTTTCGTCGTGAAACTCACTCATTGATTAAATATAGCCGGTTAAAGTGGATTGGTCAATTTAAATCTGAGGTTCCTTTAATATTAGCTATTAATGAAGGCTTGGAATAATAAACAGTGCCGACGGAGTTGAGGTTTGACAATTCAGTGCTAAATCCAGTAGTAATTCCGGTCCGGTTGCCGATTTGATTGTCAGCAGGGATGTTTATAAGGTTATTAACGTCCAGTTACGATTAAAAATCGCCATTACAAGCAAAATTGGTTTTAATACCGGGACAAGACCGATAGCCGCACCAGGGGGAGCCCGGGGCTAGCCCCCTGAAATTTAATAACTATTTAATAAATAAGCAGTTGTAAATTTAATATTAATATTTGATGTTAAATTTTTTTAGGTTTCTGGGTCTAACTATATTAAATAAGGGGGTATTCAGATTTAAGTTGGCAGCGGAGGGGTAATAAATTTTATTTTTAACACTGTAGGCTGGCATAGGTTAAGACAAGACCCGGGTTATTGACACGAGAAATAGGTAATATATGATAATCAAATGGGTTTACTCCAGCGAGAGGCACTCAAGGATTTTTCCCTGTATTTTATCTTTTCCATTGTCGTTTTAGCCTTTATTTTGTTGATGGACCGCCTCTTTCTTTTGGCTGATCTGCTCGTTAGGAAAGGGGTGCCGGTGGTCGCGGTTGGTGAGATTGCACTCTTTTCGCTGCCATTTGTTATCAGTATTAGTGCACCGTTAGGGGGGCTGATTGGTGGGGTAATAACCTATGGCAGAATGGCGCATGATAACGAAGTAGTAGCGGTGCGGGCAGCCGGTATTCCAGCAGGGAGGCTTTTTTTGCCGGTAATGGTGCTGGGGTTACTATTGGTGCCGGTGATGGTTGTTTTTAACGGTTATGTTGTTCCAGAAACGCAGCATCGGGTGCGTAATCTCTTAACAGATATCGCCCGAAAAAAACCGGCGTTGCGAATACAGGAGCGGGTATTTATGGATGATTTCCCTGGGTATATGGTTTATATTGGTTCAATTGATGAACGACGGTCAACTGTAAATAATGTAGTTATCTTTGAACGTAGCCGGGGTAGGCGGTCTCAGGCGTTTGTAACCGCACCGCGAGGGGAATTGCACTATACTGCCGATGACCGTTATCTGGTGCTAACTCTTTATGATGGAGAAATTCATGAGTTATTAAATAATAACAGTTACCGCCGGCTTGAATTTCGAGAGCAGACGATTAATATACCCAGTGACGACGCCCTGGTGCGTCAGGGCAGGGATTATCGGAGCGACGATGAGATGCGATTTAATCAGCTCTGGAAAGAAATTCGCACCGTGCAAAAGGATATTTCCGAATTGAACAGTCAACTGGTTGAAAGTAATAAATCGGCAGAAAACAATGAAGTTTTACGCTTTCGGGTAGAGGAACTGAATACCCGAATTCGTTACCGGCGAATGGAGATAGTCCGTTCAATTACTGAGGTTCATAAACGTTTTTCCCTTGCTTTTTCCTGTTTCTTTTTTATGCTGTTCGGGGTGCCACTTGGTTTATGGCTGCGACGGGGAGGAATCGGTACCGGGTTTATTGTCGGTTTGGTATTTTTTGCGATATATTACATTCTGCTTTTAGCGGGGGAGAATCTATCAGAGAATGGTAAACTGAGTCCGTTTTTGGGTATGTGGCTACCCAATTTGATTCTGGTTCTCCCAGTAATTGAACTTTCCAGCCGGAGTTTTTTTGAGATCTCCTTCTTGCAGTTGTTACTGAAAAAGCGGCTATGAAAATAATTGACCGCCATCTTTTAAAAGAGCTAATTAAGTTTGCAGTTCTTGCTTTGGTAAGCGTGGTTAGTATTTATCTGCTGATTGACCTTTTTGAAGAGCTGGGGTATTTTACCAGCCGCAAGGTCAGTCTGGGGGTAATTCTTCTTTACTATTTTTACAGTCTGCCGGCGGCTGTGGTGCTACTCTATCCGGTGAGTCTGATTCTCGCAGTTTTTGTGGTTTACGGGCAAATGACCAGAAACAATGAACTATCGGCATTCAAAAATGCCGGAGTGATGATTTATCGGTTGTTTGTGCCGGCAATAATTGTCGGGGTATTTAGTGTTGTAATCTATTTACTGGGCAATGAGTTTATTACCGTGCGGTTCAACCAGAAATTAAGCGAACTGCGCCGGGTGGTAATTGAAAAACGTTCCCAGCCAGCGACTGAACGTCAGCAGGATGTTTATCGGATAGAAGGAAATGTGGTGTTGTGGACCCGGGAACTGGAAAAACCGGTTGCTGGTAACATTGGTACCACCATAAGAGACTTTACTGTAGTTCAACTGGATAAAAACCGGCATGTGCTCAACCGAATTGATGGTGATTCGGCAGTCTATACTGAAAACGGTTGGATTGGAACTAACATTGAAATTCGCAGGTTTGATAGCAGTGGTACTCATAAATTTGAACGTCAGACTAAAAGTCAGGTGATGTTTTTGAAACCATCAACCGTAGAATTTGGAATCGGTGGACGACCGATTGATGAAATGTCTACGATTGATTTGCACCGTTATATTACACAGCTGCGGGCGACCGGCGAGAATGTCGCTCGGGAAGAGGTTGAGTATCATTATCGTTTTTCTTATGCATTAATCGGGCTAATTGTGGTGCTGCTGGGTTTACCTTTTTCTGTCAGATTAAGGCGTGGCGGGGTGATGTTTGGGCTGGGGTTGGGACTGCTTTTTTCCTTTCTTTACTGGGGGGTGATTCAGACCTGTCGGGCATTTGGAACATCCCATGTGGTTTCACCGCTGGTTGCTGCCTGGTTGCCCAATATTATATTTGGAACGATTGCCAGTGTTTTGCTGGTAAAGGTTGAGAGGTAAAAAATGAGTTTAATCAGTTTACTCACGGTGGTTTTAATCAATTTTCCGACCGTGAATCACCAAATTATCTGTGACCAGGACCATGACTGCTATTATGTTCCCAATAGAGTCTGGCAGTCAAAAAATAAAGTTCCGGCGTTGATTGTACTTCATTGTAATGGGGCAACTGCTGCTGACCTTGATACTTTTAAAGGGATTGGCGACTCCCTGGGATGGATTGTGGCAACCTGTCATGCGACCAGAAACCATCGGGACATATTCAAGAACGATTCCTCAATAGTTAAAACCGTCGCTAAACTTATCAGGAATTATCCGGTTGATTCCCAGCAGGTTTTTTTAGCCGGTTTTTCCGGACAGGGAGTTCAGGCATTGGCAACTCTGTATCTGCATCCTGAACAGATAAGGGGGGTGATTACAATTTGTGCTCATACCGGTGCCCAGGAGCTAGCAGAACCGGAAAGGTTAAAGGGACATTTGGTGTATCTGATTACCCGGGAAAAAGATTGGAATCGGATTGCAAACTACGAAATGTATCAGAGTTTTAATCTTTGGGGTGTCGTTTGCACGCTCAGCGTTACTCCCGGGGAACACGGTCCCGGTCCCTGGACCGAATTTTTAAAGGGCAGTGTCTGGTTAAAACGGCACGTTGACTTAGCCCCTTCCGGGCGTAATTTGATTAAGTAAATTTAAAAGTTCGTTCAGCGGAAGGGAATTAACGACATCTGTGCGGGTAAGCCAGGCACGGCGCGCCGTGATTACTCCATAGCGCATCCATTTAAGGTCAGAAACCGAATGGGCATCAGTATTTATTGCAATTAATACCCCGGCTTCTTTTGCTCTGCGTGCCCAGATGTCATTCAAGTCCAGTCTTTCATAATAGGAGTTGATTTCCAGAATTTTATGATTGGCAGCAGCACATTCAATGACCTTTTCCAGGTCAATGTCGTAGCCTGGACGTTTACCAATCAATCGGCCGCTGGGGTGGGCAACGATATGAACAAGCGGGTGTTTTAGTGCAAAGCAGATGCGCTGGGTGGCTTCCCGATTGAATGCCTGATGGATTGAGGCAATTACCAAGTCTAGTCGGGCAAGAATTTTATCCGGGTAATCAAGTTTTCCATCTGGAGTAATATCAACCTCAGCCGATTTTAAAATTCGTAGTTTTTTTATACGGTTATTTAGCCGGTCAATTTCATCAAGGCGCCGGAGTAGTTCTTCAGCAGAAAGCCCCCCTGCATATCCGGCTGAAACTGAGTGTTCAGCGATGGCAATATGAGTATACCCCAGGTCCTGAGCGGCATTAACAATCTCTTCCAGTGAGGAGGTGCCATCTGAGGCATCAGTATGGATGTGCAGGTCAGCTTTGATGTCTTTTAATTGGATTAAGTTGGGTAAGCGGTGCTCTTGGGCGGCTTCAATTTCCCCCCGGTCTTCACGTAGTTCCGGTTCAATGAAAGGCAGACCCAAAGTCTGGTAGACTTCAGTCTCGGTTCTGCCGGCAATTCGGCGGTCGTCTTTAAAAACTCCATATTCCGAGATTTTCAATCCGATTTTCTGCGCCATTGATCGCAAGGCAATATTATGGTCTTTGGAACCGGTAAAATACTGTAATGCTGCTCCAAATACCGTCGGTTCAACTACCCGCAGGTCAACCTGACGTAGACCGGAACTGCTGGTAATCAGGATGGTTGCTTTGGTTTCTCCGGCAGAAACAACCTGTTTGGTCATCGGAAAGGTCACGAAACGGTGAATAATTGATGCTGGTTTCTTCCCCGTTGTTAGTATGTCAATATCGCCAATTGTTTCCTTGCCCCGGCGTAAAGAGCCAGCAATTGCTACCTGTTTAACATCTGGATCATCTTTAAGATATTTAACAATTGACTCGGCAAGTTCATATGCTTCATTTAGATACATCCGCTCGCCAGCGTGTTCTATATTATTTAGTCCCTTTTGAATATTTTCTACTTTTTTCTTGCCCATTCCCGGGAGACTGGCTGCCGAACCGTCGGCGAGAACGCGTTTCAGGTCATTAATGTTTTTAACACCCAGTTTGTCACTGAGTAGTTTCACGGTTTTGGGCCCGACTCCGGGAATATCAAGCAGAGCAAAAAGTCCGGGTTCAATTCCGGCAGTTGCTTCCTCCAATTTCTTCATTCTACCAGTGGTGAGGTATTCGTGGATTTTTTTAGCAATCCCGGTGCCGATTCCAGGAATAGTTTCCAGTTTGTTCTCCTGGTCAAGTTGATTTACATCTTCAGCAAGGTCAGCCAGAACCCGGGCTGCTTTACGGTAGGCAAGGACTCGAAAACCGGTTTCCCCTTTTAATTCCAGTGCATCAGCAATGCGCTCAAAAATGCGAGCCAGTTCCTGGTTTTTTATTCCCATAAGTTATGTTGATAGACTAATTTACCAGCTAAGTAGGTAGCGAGAATTTGGGCTTCTGGTTGAATGCGCGGATCGGCGTTTAAGATTACCAGGTCGGCGGCGAATCCGGGTTTAATCGCCCCGATCTGGTCTTCCATTTTTAATGAATAGGCAGCATAAGTTGTAAACAGGGCAAAGGCGTTTGTCGGGTTTAAACTTTGCTCATTATTGGGTAGGCTTCTGGCGGCTTTAATGCCGAATAAAGGGTCAAGCGGAGTAATCGGGGCATCAGAGCCACCGGCAATATGTATTCCGGCACTGAGCAAACTATTCAATGGGTTAGTGAATTTCCACCTTTGTCCCAGACGCTGGGCATACAATCCTCCTGGTCCGCCCCAGAGTGCCTCAAATGCCGGCTGAACACTGATAATAAGGTTGAGATTAGCAATTCGGGTAATCAGTTCTGGTGTTAGCAATTCGGCGTGCTCAATTCGATGGCGGAACAGTTTATTTTTCCCGGCAATTGACGCTTTTTCGTGACTGCGTATTAGTTGCTCGATCGCCCGGTCGCCAATAGCATGGAAAGCAGTTTGGAGTGCCAGTTCATTTGAGCGGTTTAGGAAATTGACAATTAATTCGTCAGGGTGATAGAGCATTCCATTGAATCCTGGGGCATCAGCATATTCACCAGTAATTGCTGCGGTGTGAGAACCAAAGGAACCGTCAAGGAGCAGGCAACCGCCAACACGAGGAAGACTTAATTTTGACGCTAAATCCGGTTTCCAGGTCTGGAGGAATGGTATCATTCTTATAAGTGCTGATGCAAGTGCATTGAGGATTATCTGCCATTCGGATTCGCTCATTTCTTGAGTCCCTACCATGGCGGCAATTGTGGTTACCCCTTTCTGGATAGCTTGACGGGCAGTTAGGTTTATTGCTTCTTCAATAATTTCAGCCGGCAGTTTGCGTTTCAGTAGTGCGGAGAGAGCTTCATAAGCACTTCCGCGTACAACACCGGTTGGCTTACCTGCACCATCCAGTTCTATTCCTTCCTGTTTTTCTTTGGGAATCAAAGCTAATGCCGGGGAATTGGCGATACCAGAATGGCCATCGACCCGATAAACAAAAACTGGTTTTTCGCGCGTTATCCGGTCAAGTTCCCGGCGATAAAGGTAACGATGTTCTTTGATTCCGTCAGGATTGAAGTTAAAGGCGAGGATTAATGGTAAATCAGTTTTGCTACTAATGGCATTGTGAATTAAATCTACGGCTTCAGCGATGGAGCGAATCGGAGAGAGGTCCGGGAATAACATTGCTAAACCGTTTTCAAGGGGATGGGTATGGGAGTCAATAAACCCAGGGGCTATAAAAACATTTTTACCAGTATCATTAGCAGGTAGAATTGCTGCTATTTTCCCGGAATCAATAATTATTTTTCCCGGAAATGCCGGGGTTGCCGGTTCGGTAATCAAATAACCGGAGAGTGTTTCCATTAATTAATTGTATTCGGGTATCAATTTAACAACTGTTTCAACATGGGAAGTTTGCGGGAACATATCCAGCGGTGCAATCTGTTCACACCGGTAGCCACTCTGTTCAAGTATTGCCAGATCCCGGGCAAGGGTTACCGGATTGCAGGAAACGTAGATTATTATTTTGGGTTTTAATCGGGGGATTTGTTTTAAGATTTCAGGCGTGCAGCCCCGACGGGGTGGGTCAAGGATTATAATATCGGTCTGTTCAAATCGGTCTATCAATCGGGCAACATCGCCCTGAATGAATTCAACATTGTTTATAGAATTTGTAAGCGCGTTAAAATGAGCATCTTCTATTGCTGCCGGTTCTATTTCAATCCCTATTACCTTTTTTACCATTTCCGCTATAACCAGACTGAGCATACCAACCCCACAGAACAAATCAAGCACCGTTTCTGTGCCCTGAGGCGAAATTAATTCGATTATTTTCCGGCATAATTCCTCTGCCTGGTTTTTATTAACCTGAAAAAATGAGCTTGCCGATATCCGGAATTGTCGGTTGAGTATATTCTGAGATGTGTAGTTTTGACCGGATAAAATATTCATCTGTGCACCAAGAATACGGTTGGTTTTCTCGGCATTTATATTCTGAACAACACCAATGACCGACGGCAGGGTGGCAATTGTTTCAATTAACCGGGGATTAACTGAACGGGTTCTGGTGACGATAATCACCAGTAAACGACGGTCATAATTTTCACGAAATATGATATGACGGAGATTCCCCTGATGATTAATTTCATCATACGGGATTTCTGGAGCTTCTTTCAGAATATGAACTATTTGATTCCTGAGTTCATCAAATGATGACGGATGCAGATGACAGACTGGAATATCAATGAGATTATGGGTTCTCCGTTCAAAGAAGCCGATTTTTAATTTTCTTTTACCGCCGATTGGATACTGAGTTTTGTTCCGGTAGCGCCATTCCGGTCCCGGGTTTTTAATATTGTTGATGGGCACATATATATTACCAATATGCTGGAGTGCATCATTTACCAGGTATTTTTTTACCACGAGCTGACCGATGTAATTAATGTGCTGGAGATGACAGCCGCCGCATTGTCCATAAAACTGACAGCGGGGTTGAATACGCAGGGGAGAGGGCTCAATAATTTGGTCAATTTCGGCAACCGCATAATCTCTTTTTTTCTGAACAATGCGAACCCGGACACGTTCTTCTGGAGCGGCGAATCGGACAAAGACTTTTAACCCGTTCCAGGAAGCGAGACCATCGCCTCCGGCTATCAACCGGTCGACAAACAGTTCAAGTTTTTGCGTGTCAGCAAAAGATTTGTTGGCTACCATGCGGTGATAATCTGACGGACAATTTCCCGACACAGTTTATCAACCGCTTCACTGATAGCGGCTTCTTCGGTTTTTGTTTCAGGGTTATACGAAACCCGGCTGGTTACTGAACCAGAATAAAATGTTTCATTTCTGATTTGGTCCTGTGCTTCAATCTGTGCTGATATGCTGATTTCATAGGCGAAAATTTTTTGGTCGGCATCGTAAGCAGCGCCTGACCGTGAGTAACTTGTAATCAAGACCGACAGCGTTAAGTCTGCCTGTTCCGCACTCGTAATGCGAAGGTTACGGTCCGAGTTAAATATCCGGGGTAAAGTCAGTGCCAATTCTTCGGCGATACTAGGCTGGGCGGTTGAGTTATCTATGGAAATTATCGCAATAGTATGGAGATGGGAGGGGAGCAATGAACGGGTAGAATAGCCACAATCGGCGATAAATAAACAGATTATTAGCAGGGAAATAATAGAAGCTTTTGGCATTTAATTAGTTACTGCTGATTGGTATTTGATTTGTGAACGATGGCTTCAGCCACCTTTAGTCCGGAGAGTAACATACCTCCAAAGATCGGTCCCATTCTTGGTCCACCAAAAACCGCGTTTGCTGCCATACCGGTAACCCAGAGTCCGGGATAGACTTCAGTTGTATTCTCCAACGTTAACTGTTCAGCTTGCTCTGCCCACATTGGTTTTTCCCCTTCAATCCCACCTGAAGGAGTAGCAAGTTTGATTTTTGCTTTCCGAACCAGGTGGTTAACTACTTCAGCAGCGTGGCCAGTGGCATCTACAACATTACGGGTAGCGATGGTAAGCGGATCAACGTGGAGTCCAGCAATTTCCACCGCACTCCAATTGAGAACTAAACCACAGACCTTTTGTTCAATGAGGAGGACATCTTCAACAGTGATCAGATTGAATATCTTAACACCACTGTGGCTGACTTTTACGAGCAAGGCGCCGAGTGTTTCCAGAGCATCGGCGACGTAATAACCAGGCCGCTGTTCCTGATATCTGATACCGAGTTCTTTCAGGATGGGGAGAGCTTCGTGTTGAATAACGATTTCGGAGAACATCATCCCGCCACCAGTAAGCCCCCCACCCGGTTTAAGCCCGCGTTCAAATACTACTGTTTTTAATCCTTTTTCAGCAAGTTTCCAAGCAGCGGTTAAGCCGGATGGTCCAGCACCGACAACGGCAACATCAGATTCCAGGTTATCAAGAAAGAGTTTAATGAATCTTTCTACTATTGATCTTGTGATTTCTACTTCGTTAATTCGCATATAATTATGTTAAATGATTCTGGTATTAAGTCAAGGTTACTGGTAAAATAATACAGGACGTGATTAAAATGAGGCGAATTTGATTGTTGACAGTGTCAAACAGCTGACTATAATTGACTTGAGATAATAATGGGACCGGAAATAACACAAGAGAGCGAACAACTTTCCCCAGAAACAAGGATGCTGGCAGCTATCGGGTATTTACCGATGCTTTTCTTTATACCGTTAATTGTCCGTCCCCGTGAGCGGTTTTGCTATTTCCACGGAATTCAAAGTCTTATATTGCTGGGGTTTTTTGCAATATTCTGGATCGGGGTATTCATCATTGATTTGCTTTTCGGTAAAATTCTGGGAAATGTGATTCTATTTGGAGTTGTTTTCCGCATTACTGCATGGATTATACATTATTTAACCGGTTCAGCTGTTTCTTTATTATATTTAATTTTGATTATTTACTGTTTTGTCCAGGCAGCCGCTGGGCAATTGTGGCAAATTCCGGTCATTGGAAGCTACGCCTGGCGGGTATATCTCAGTCAAAATAATAGATAAAAAGGAGGAAATATGGCAGAAGAAGAAAAAACAACAACTGCTCAAACCGTAACCGGAAGTGATGATATAGAAAAGGGCAAAGGATTGGCATGGCTATCGTACATCGGGATCTTATGGCTCGTTCCATTGCTGGCACTAAAAGAAAATGCGTTCTGTAAATTCCATGTTAAACAAGGAATAATGTTAACAATCTGGTTTTTTGCAATTGGAATAATTGGCGCTATTCCGTTTATAGGCTGGTTTATTATCTGGCCATTAGGGTTAATATTTGGCCTTATCCTGGCAATAATGGGAATAATTAACGCAGCGAGTGGCAAATACTGGAAAATGCCTTTACTCGGAAAACTGGCTGAGAACTGGTTTAAGTTTTAGTGAAATTAACCCACTTCTGATAATAAATATTATGTAAACTAAATTGGGGGATTTGTTTTAGCGGTAGGTTAAGTATAAACTACAGATTTCCCCTATTGATGAGATGCCGGTAAGTTTCGGCGAGGATTGAGGCGCACCTTTCCCAGGTAAAATGTTGATAAATATACTCTTTGAGCACGTTGCTTTTTTGATAGCTAAGCGCCTTTTCAATTGCATCGGCAATTGACTTGGTTGAATTGGGGTTAAGGTAAAATGCATATTTACCAAAATACTCTTTTGTGCCTCCGTATTGGGTAATACAGATTTTGGCACCAGCCAGAGCAGCTTCCAGAGCGGCTAATCCTGGCGTTTCGTAAAATGATGGCAAGACAAAAGTATCACAGGCTGCATATGCGGACCTGAGTAATTCTGAACCTGGGGCAAGTCCGGGTATTAATTTAATATTAGGTGCGCTGGAAATTAGTTCCAGGCAACGGCGTCCATAGTTGGTATTAAGGACTGGACCGATTAACACCGCCGGTATGCGCTTGTTCTTCAATATTTTTATTAATGGCAACAAATTCTTTCTTCCCCACCCAATGTGTCCAACATACAGCACAAAATCTTTAATCTGGTATTGGCGAGTAAAAAGCTCCGGCGAAGCGAAATAAAATGTTTTATCAACTCCATTTAGTAATTTCGCTACTTTTTTGGAAGAAATTCCCAGTCCATTACAGATAAGTTTTATCTCTTCATCTGTATTTGCTAAGATCAAATCGGCCAAATCGCACAGTTCTTTACAAAATAGATGTTCGGTCCAAATACCACCGACTCGTCTGAGCAGCTGTCCGACTTTGGTAACAATTTTAAGTTGCAAAATATTACGTCGGCTATAAAATACTGGTGTCAGCACGAGTTTCATATTCAGGTGTTTGACTGACCGTCCCAGATGATAAGTGCCGTTATGGGCAACGAACAGGTGAAATAGTGAATATTCTTCGAATCGGTATTTTTTCCACGGGTCAAAAAGTTCAACCGTAACATCGGTTTGCTTTAAAGCGTTGGCGAGTGAATTGACTTGGACAGCTACTCCCCCACCGAGTAGACTAATTGATGAAAATGACCCAAAAATAACCTTCATCTTTTACTTTAAATATATATTCTCTTTTAAAGTCCGCAATTTTCGCTGTGTTGTCCAGATAATATTTTGAAGCCTGGTTCGCAGCGATGGCTGTCTGATTTTTGTCAAATCAACCGGACAAGGTACAATTTCCGCCGGTTCCCAGTTAAGCTGATCAATCGGATATTTGCCTGAATTTAGTGGGATCCGCGCGATTGAATTTTCGAATTCAATAATTAGTTCTACATCCGGGAACCCGTTAATTACTATCAATTCAAGACAATTGTTTTCTATTCTGCACTGATACTTAACCTTTTCTCGTCTTTGCCACCAGTTATTGAATTCAGTCAAAGTTATCCAGTTCCCGCACCGCTTGAGTCCATATTCAATTATTGCCTTCACTACCGCCGAGAATTTAATTATTTTTTCTGGATGGTCATACAGAAAACAGGGTTCGCCTCGCGCCACCTGCAAATCAATGATATTACGGTAGTATTCAATCATTTGTGACTCATCCATTTTTGCCCAGACTAGCCGTCCAATGGAAATCGGGTGAACCGGAATCTGCAAAATTGGACTGAATTGGCCATGAATTATCGGTCTTGATGGGAGGTCATCATATCCATAACAAAATTCCGAGGAAAAAGAGAATCCGAGTTGGGCAAAAGCACGGTCGAGTTCTTCATTCCATTCTCCATAAGGTGCAGCAACACCAGTTGCTGCTACACCTATTAATTTTAGTTTATTTAGAGCGATAGAATAATTTCTTATATTTCGCTTTAAATCTGGGAAAACCGTATGACGATGACAATGCACTTGAATGTCCTGCCCGGAAAGTGCGTTCTTGAGGTCGGTAAAATTACCATTAATCCCGGCGGTCATTATAAACCAGGTCCATGCCATATTTAAATTTCGGGCAATTTTGGCGCATTTGGTTAACAATTGGATCTGACTATAATCGGTATCGATTCGGAATCCGAATAATGAACGGCAATTTTTCGGTACATATGAAAGATGAATATATGGAAGGTTTCGTCGGTTTAAAAATTGTCGGAGACAATTGGCAAAAATCCGACGTACTCCACCCCGGTCTGTCCGGGCAACTATTTCGGTAGGGCATCTCCCCTGTTTGGCATAAAACTGTTTTGTTTGTTTGCCCCGATGTTTCAACAAACGGCTCAGATTGAATGGGAGAATTAGCATATCATCCTGATAACAGACAAATGGTAGTCCCCTTTCAGTTCTGCCGATAGAGGCTAAATTAGGAATTTGACACCGCTCATTAATATCAACCAAACTTGTGTTGCGGAAAAAATTCTCTGAATCCGAAGTAATAAATTTAACCCGCGCAGATTTACTTGTGAAATTAATCTCGGGATGCTGGAAAGAACTTAATATTAACTGTCCGTTTTTTTGTTCGATAAAAACTTCAGGTTTTGACCGCTCATCAGTTAATGGAATCCCTTCTTGCTGGAGCAAACTCTTTAAAAAAATATTATCAGTTTCTGTTCTTACCATTTTATCACATCTATTAATTGGTCAGCTGGCGATATATATAAGTTAGTGTTTTTTCCGCAATTGACCAGTTATACTTGGTCTCGGCATATTTTCTACCTGCAATTCCCCTAAGGATTGCCCCTTTTGGATCCGCAAGAACCTGTTCCAATGCCCAAGCAATTTCTTCTGGACGGGTAGGATCAATAAGCCAGCCACATTTTGTTTCGTTGACAATACGGGCGATTTCTGGAAAATTACTGGCGATCACTGCCAATCCGGCGTTCATAAATTCAAAAAGTTTGTTCGGCTGATTGGTCCAGTCATTACCGCGTTTAGGTTGCAGTAATATTACGCCGCACAAACAGGTCTCCAGAAGTTCAAAAATCTTTTCATAGGAATCAAAATGTTCGACAAATTGAACATTTTCTTCAAGTTGATGCTGTTTAATGTAATTTTTTACCCATTGTTCAATGTTGTCACGCGGGTCAAATTCACCTCTTACTATTAATTTTATCCGGGGGTATTTAGGTTTAACCAGCGTCAGTGCCATTAAAAGCCGGTCAAACCCGCGCGGACGACAGATAAGTCCGGTGTAGATAAACCAGGGATTGCGTATTTCTACAGGCATTTTCAATTGAGTTAGCGGAGGATAATTAGGAACAATTTGCAGGTTAGCCCCACGACGTATAAATCGCTGCGCTCGCAATAGATTTGTTTCAATCACGGCATCAGCACGGTGACTGGCTTTATATTCAAAATAACTTATTATCAGCCAAACCAAAACACGAATGAATAATGGAAGGTTGCTTCGATCCAGATATTGTTGGGGAAACCACTCACTTGATTCGTAGATTAACCTGGCCATCGGCTTTCTTTTTTTTATAGTAAAACCAATTATCAGACACCAAGGGTCGATACAGTGATAAATATCGGCATTTTCAGCAATTGCCATTCGGGCGATTTCAACCAATGTTTTTACCTTTTGAAACTTCTGTCTTTCCTTAATTTTGATTACTTTGATTCCGTTAAATTCGCAAGTTTCCATTTTTTCACCCAGTCCAATCAAAGTTACCCGGAAACCTATTTGAGCAAGGGATTTTGCTTCACGATTCAGAAAACGACTATAGGTAGCCGGATATGACGATGTCAGTAAGCAGATATGTTTATTAAAATCCATTGCGTCTCCAGGTAGTTGTGAGGAAATTATTGTCCAGAATCAGCCGAGGCTGATTTTTTTTCGGTTTCTATTGGCAACTGCCCTAGGGCACGGAGGCATTCGCGTGCGGTGTTTACATGGATATCAACAGTATCCTGAGTATTGAGAGCGTATCCCCCAGCAAGTACCGGTACAACCGGAATACCCGCTTTCCGGCAGTTTTCGATTACAATCCGGTCGCGCATTGCCAGACCATTTTTGGTCAGGCGTAGTGTCCCCAATTGGTCGTCAATAAACGGATCAGCACCAGCGACATAAACAACAAATTGTGGTTTGTGTTCGTTGATAATTTTAGGTACTGCCGTCAGGAGGTGACGATTGTATTCTTCGTCACCAGTTTCATCGTCAAGTCCGATATCCCAGGAGGAACGTTCTTTTATAGGATAAAGATGCTCCTGATGAATTGAAAAAGTAAATACCCGGGGGTCATCTTGGAATATCCGGGCTGTCCCGTTGCCTTGGTGTAAATCGCAATCAATCACCGCTACCCGCTCAATTTTGCCCTCTTTCTGTAATTTCTTAATTGCAACCGCGATATCGTTGATATAACAAAACCCTTCCGCATGGTCGGCAAATGCATGATGAAACCCACCACCAATATGCATGGCAATGCCATCTTCTAACGCAAACCGAGCAGCAAGAATAGTTCCCGACGTATGGAGCATATAACCATAGACAATGTCCCAGGTCAGAGGTAATTCGGAACGTACAGTTCTTGACGTCCAGCGGAGATTCAGCAGGTCTTCAACATATTCTTTGGTATGGACAAGCCGGATATCGTCAATCACTGGTTCTGGTGGTTCAAAGAAATCGGTCTCTTTCGCAAGTCCTTGATTGAGCAGCGAGGTTTTAACTAATTTGTACTTATCGGTGGGAAAAACATGTACCCCGATATTAAAATGATAACGGTCAGAGTATACAAATCTCATATTTCCTCGTTAATTTCGTTAAGTATATAACAATTTACATTGCTGTCAATTTACGCAAGTCAGTTATTAATATTATCAAAAATGGTTTGGTTAGTAAAATGTTTACACAAACATTGCCAATTGATATAATATTTTAATGAAAACACCAGGTGATGTTCGGAACACAACTATAATTGGTGTCCGACGTAACGACAGAGTAGCAATGGCTTCTGATGGTCAAGTTACTTTGGGAGAAACCATTCTTAAACACTCGGCACGAAAAGTTAGAAAGATCCATAATGGAAGCGTGCTTGTTGGTTTTGCCGGAGCAACTGCTGACGCATTTACTCTGTTTGAGCGATTCGAGGCGAAACTGGAAGAATTTACCGGTAATCTTCCTCGGGCGGTGGTGGAACTTGCAAAAGATTGGCGGACTGATCGGGTGCTCCGAAGGCTGGAAGCGCTTTTAGGGATTATGGACCGTCAGTATTCTTTTATTGTATCAGGTTCAGGCGACGTAATTGAACCTGATGATGGAATAGTGGCAATCGGCTCCGGCGGTGCATATGCGCTGATCGCTGCCCGATTACTGTTAAAACATACTCCCCTTTCCGCAGATGATATCGTCCGTGAAGCTATTCAACAGGCAGCGGCGGTCTGTGTTTATACTAACAGCGAAATTTTTATTGAAACAATTTAGTATCCTAATATATCGGCGAGAGAATAGAATCCGGCTGGTTGCTTAACAACCCAACGAATTGCAGTAATCACGCCGGATGCGAAAGCTGTCCGGCTTTCTGCTTTATGCACCAATTCCAAACGTTCCCCTGGGCCACCAAAAATAATCCGGTGTTCACCGATAACATCACCAGTTCTTATCGAAATAACATCAACCGGTTTATCACCAATTGCCAGCCGTATCTTTTCCAACAACAATTTGGCTGTTCCTGAAGGCGCATCCTTTTTTCTTTTATGGTGAATTTCAACTAAATGAATATCATAATTTGTTCCTAAGATTTTTGCTGATTGCGAGGCAAGTAAAGAAAGAACGGCAACGCCAATTGAAAAATTCGGCGCGAATACCACTGGAATTTTTCTGCCTGCATCCTGGATAATTTTGAGCTGCTCAGCTGTAAACCCAGTGACCCCGGTAATAAAAGGCTTGTCGTAAGTCAGACACAGGTTAACATTTTCAATCACCGATTCCGGTGTTGAAAAATCCACTACTACATCAGTCCGATTAAGTAAATGCCGGAGATCGGCGAAAATAGCGCCCGAGCCGACTTTAGTGCCAATTTGTGGATGTCCGACAACCTCTACTCCCCCGACCAGTTCCAAGTCATCTTCCAGTGCTAGTAACCGGACAATTTCACTGCCCATTCTTCCAGACGCACCGACAACAGCAACTTTAATCATAGTTTTAGATGCAAACCATATTTTTCAAGAGCACGACGAAGTAACATTTCGTTTTCTCGGCTCATTGAACAAAGGGGCAACCTCGGTGCGCCGGCGGCCATTCCGAGTAAATTCATCGCGGTCTTGATAGGTATGGGATTGGTTTCAATAAAGAGGGCTTTAATTAAGGGAAATAGTTTTAAATGCAATCTTCGAGCTGATTCTATTTGTCCGTTTAAGTAGTCATCAATCATTGCCTGGACATCACCGGGAACGATATTGGATACAACCGAAATTACTCCCTTACCGCCAACGGCAAGAATCGGCAGGGTTAGAGAATCATCGCCGGAAAGAACAATGATTCTTTCACCGCATCTTACAATAATATCACTCGTTTGGTCAATGTTGCCTGATGCCTCTTTTACCGCTGCGATATTATTGCAGTCAGTTGCCAGCCGTTCAATTGTTGCCGGCATAATATTTACTACACTGCGTGGCGGAATATTGTACAAAATAACTGGCAATCTCGTTGCTTCAGCACAGGCACGGAAATGACGATAAAGTCCTTCCTGGGTCGGTTTGTTGTAATAGGGTGCCACCACCAGCACAGCATCGGCATTTAGCTCCTCCGCTCTTTTAATTTGCTTGATTGATTTTTGAGTAGAGTTTGTTCCGGCGCCGGCGATTACCGCAGCCCGGCCTTTAGTTTCACTGACTGCGGTCTGAATAATTGTTTCCCATTCTTCTTCATTTAAACTCGGTGCTTCTCCGGTAGAACCGCAGACGAGAATTCCTTTGACTCCGGACTGCAGCTGGAAACGAATATTTTCCTTTAATCCTTCAATATCCAGATTTTCATTTTTGAAAGGTGTAATCAATGCAGTGATACATCCGGAAAACATTTTACCTCCTTTCTTTGTTTATAGTGGGGGCATTAAATTTTCACTGTTATTGCTGTTACCAATTCCCAGAATCCGATCCACATCTACTCCAGTTAAAACTTCTTTTTCTAAAAGAGTCTTGGCGAGCGTATCCAATTTTTCACGGTTTTCTTTCACAAGTTGTAAAGCTCGAGCCGCCTGGGTATCAACGATTAGTTTAATTTCCGAATCGATTAGCCGCGCGGTTTCTTCGGAAAACGTCCGGTGTAACCCGAGTTCACGACCAAGAAATATTTCTTCATTACTTTTGCCAAAAGTCAGTGGTCCTACTTTTTCACTCATCCCCCACTCAGTTACCATTCTCCGTGCTAGGGTAGTGGCTCGGTCAATATCATCACGAGAACCGGTGGAAATATCGCCGAAAACAGTCTGTTCGGCAGCCCTGCCTCCCAGCATAACCGCAATTTGATTAAGGCAGTACTCCCGGGAATAAATCCGTTTATCATCCATCGGCAATTGCTGGGTGACTCCTAATGCCCGGCCACGGGGAATAATTGTAACCTTATGAATTGGGTCAGTACCGGGTGTAAGCCTCGATACCAGTGCATGTCCGGCTTCATGATAAGCGATCCAGCGTTTTTCTTCATCGCTGATGAGCAGACTTCGTCGCTCAACCCCCATCAGAACTTTGTCTTTTGCATCCTCAAAATCTTCCATTGTAACCGCATTTTTCCCCCTTCGAGCAGCAAGCAAGGCAGCTTCATTAACCATATTAGCTAAATCGGCACCAGAAAATCCTGGGGTGCTGCGTGCCAGAATTTGCACATCAACATCAGCCGCGACTGCAATCTTACGGATGTGAACTTTCAAAATACCCTCTCTGCCTAAAACATCAGGAAGGTCAACAACTATCTGCCGGTCAAATCTTCCAGGTCTTAGCAGCGCTGGGTCAAGGATATCAGGACGATTAGTTGCGGCCATAATAATTACGCCATCAGTTGTTTCAAAGCCATCCATTTCAACCAGCAACTGATTTAGAGTTTGCTCTCGTTCGTCATGCCCACCACCAAGTCCGGCTCCACGTTGTCTACCAACGGCATCAATTTCATCAATGAAAATAATACATGGGGCGTTGCGCTTTGCCTGTTCAAAAAGGTCACGCACCCGGGCAGCACCGACTCCAACGAACATTTCAACAAAATCAGAGCCCGAGATTGATAGGAAGGGAACGCCGGCTTCTCCAGCTACTGCTTTTGCCAGTAATGTTTTGCCTGTGCCGGTCGGACCGACCAAAAGTACCCCTTTGGGAATTCGACCACCAAGTCGCTGAAACTTCTGGGGGGCTTTTAAAAAGGCGATAATTTCCCTTAATTCTTCCTTAGCTTCTTCAACCCCAGCCACATCATTAAAAGTCACCTTGGGACGGTCTGATGTTAATACCCTTGCCCGCGATCTACCGAATGTGAAAGCCCGGTCCTGACCAGATGTCATCCGACGCATGAACAGAATCCAGATGCCGATAACCAGTACCCAAGGAAGAATAGAAATTAAGATTGTAGGCCACTGAGAACGCTCGCGTGCATCGATATAAACATCGTTTTTTAAAAGACGGGCAATAAGTTCCTGGTCGTTTGGCGGGATGGTAGTTTTAAAATCAGTATAGGTTGTTTTCCCTTTGCTTGATGTAATTTCAGCCGGTTGTTTTAAGGTGCCAGAAATTTCCTGTTCAGTAATTGTTACCTTGAGTACATTGCTCGCTTCTACTTGTTTGATAAATTCGGTATAAGTTATCCTTGGGCCGTTAAGTCGACGTTGAGCAAAAACAGTCCAGGCAATCCAGGCGCTTACCAGAATCATAAGCCAGACTAACAAAGAGCCGATCGTACGGCTGGCATTGGGTTTAATCGGCACCGGTTGACCTCCTGCATATGTTAACAATTTCCATTAAGTTCTCATTGATTCTAATGACCGTGCCCATTTTTAAATGATGACTCCCCGCACACTTTCTACTGATAAGATCCAGCACCCGTTCTACACCGTTGGCATCAATTTCCGGGATCAGCAGTTTTATAATTCTTCTTTTCAAAACTAAATTATACCGGTTGAACCGATTGATGTCAATTGTCGGTTGATTTCTGCTACTTAATAGATATATTTTCTTAAGCGCTCGTTCTGCCAGGGAATCAAGGAAACTGTCTTCGGTACGGAGCAGTTCGCAACTCCGGAGAACATTTTCTCGAACTGATGGATTTATCTTTTCCAGTACAGGTACAACCTGCAGACGAATTAAATTACGGATAAATTTTGTATCTTGATTGCTTTCATCCTCAATCCATTCAATTGACCGAGCTGTTAGGTAATCTCTTACTGCACGTCGTGTAATTTTTAATAATGGTCGGATAAAAATGTTCCGGATGAACGGAATACCTCCCAGCCCGCGGCGGCCACTCCCCCGAACCAAATGATAAATTACCGTTTCCAGATTGTCATCGGCTGTATGTCCAAGTGCCACCGCATCACATTTTAATTTTTTTGCGATTCGCTGATAATAATAGTAACGAAGCTGCCTTGCGGCCTCTTCAATTCCAATTTTGTGCCGACGGCCAAAAGCGAGGGTATTAACTTTAACCACTTTAAGTGGAATTCCCCAGGAACCAACGAGTTTTCTTACGAATGTTTCATCTCTTTGGGCTTCAGGACGTAACTGATGATTGATATGGATAGCCCAGAGTTCAAGGTTGAATCTGGGTGTAACTATGTTTAGCAGGTCTAACAGGCAAACCGAGTCTGCCCCTCCGGAAATACCAACAAGGATACGATAATTTTTTCTTAGTAAATTATATTCATTAACTGTATCCAGAAACTGGTGAAGAACCGATAACCTTTTCACAAAAAGATATTAATTTATCTATATTTCAGGTCAAATAATAAGTTAATCCTGACTCAAATTATGGTTTGTTAATTATAACTATCCTAATTTGTTACTATTTGCTTATTTGAGCCACGGCATATAAGACGAAATCTTCAAGATCAAGCCGAGAACAACAATTGAAACCATTGACTGTAATTTTAACAGGATATTTAATGATGGTCCGGCCGCATCTTTCAAAGGATCACCAATCGTATCGCCAACCACACCGGCTTTGTGTGCGTCTGACCCCTTACCACCAAAATTACCCTTTTCAATATATTTTTTAGCGTTATCCCAGGCAGCGCCGGCGTTCGCCATAAATATCGCAAGACAGAAACCAGTTGCCAGTCCACCAATCAAAAATCCGGCAACGCCTTCTGGACCTAAAATCAAACCTGCGATTACCGGTGCAATTATTGCAGTGAGTGCCGGTGCCAGCATTTCCTTCTGTGCTGCTTTTGTACAGATCGTCACCGCTTGGGCATAATCCGGTTTCGCTTTACCTTCCATCAAGCCGGTGATTTCATGAAATTGACGTCGAACTTCATCCGCAATTTTGGACGCGGTTCTACCCACCGCTTTTAAAATTGATGAACAAACCGTCATTGGGATAACAGCTCCGGCAAAAATTCCAGCAATCAGATAAGGATTCAGCAGAGAGAGTTGCAGTTCTCTCGTTTCACCTAAAAATCGCTGACTGACAATTCGGACTTCATCGCGGTAAGCAGCAATAAGTGCGAGTGCGGTTAGCGCTGCTGAACCAATGGCAAAACCTTTACCGGTTGCTGCAGTGGTGTTACCCAATGCATCTAAGGCATCAGTTCTTTCCCGCACGATCGGTTCCTGACCGGTCATCTGGGCATTACCGCCAGCATTATCAGCAACCGGACCATAGGCATCAGTTGCAAGCGTTATTCCCAGTGTGGAGAGCATTCCCACGGCAGCAATGCCAATACCATAAAGCCCTAATTCAGCAGACCCACCTCCTGATAGATAATAACTGGTAATAATTGCAATCACAATTACAAATACAATTGGTAATGCCGACCTCATTCCAACTGAAAGTCCTTCAAGTATAACAGTTGCCGGCGAAGTCTTTGCTTCGGCTGCGATTGCGCGGGTTGGTGAATAAGAATCCGAGGTAAACATTTCGGTGAAGTAGCCAATTAGCACACCGGCAATCAGACCGGAAATAATTGCCCAGTAAACTGACCAATGCTCGGGTAGAAGCCATCTTGTCACCAGAAAACCGAGAACTGCTGAAATTAATGCCGCACCATAGATACCCCGACGCAGCGCACCCAAAAGCACCGACTGTTCTGCCCGTTCGCCAGCCCGGACAAGGAAACTGCCGATTATCGAAGAGACAATTCCAGCACCCGCAAGTACCATCGGTAAAAGCACACCGTTAACTTCCCAGCCGGTTCCTTTAAACGCAACAACTGAGAGTGCCATTGAGGCAATTATTGAATCAACATAGGATTCGTATAAATCGGCGCCCATTCCAGCAATGTCACCGACATTATCGCCTACATTGTCGGCAATTACCGCAGGATTACGCGGGTCATCCTCGGGGATTCCTGCCTCAATCTTACCTACCAGGTCAGCACCAACATCCGCAGCTTTAGTAAAAATACCGCCGCCCACACGGGCAAATAATGCCTGGGAACTGGCACCGATACCAAAAGCCAGCATTGTGGAAGTAATTAGCTCCAGCTTGTGAAGCAGTGGTTCATGTGCGTAAACGGCATTTAATATAATGTACCAGATTGATAAATCAATCAACCCAAGTCCAACCACTACCAGTCCCATTACCATACCTGAGGAAAAAGCAACTCTGAGACCTGAATTAAGACTTTGTTTACTTGCCCAGGTTGTTCGGGCGCTGGAGCGCACCCCAATTGACATTCCGATAAATCCGGATAGTCCGGAAAAGAATCCTCCAGTCAGAAATGCGAATGGCACAAAGGGTGATTGTAGTTTTAGTAAAGCAAGTATCAGCAGGAGGACGAAAACAATTGCGAAGAAAATAGCGACACCTTTATACTGTTGCTTAAGATAAGCAGTAGCACCCTCTTTTACCGCTCGGGCAATTTCCTTCATCGGTTCGGTGCCTTCACTCTTTCGCAGATTATTTAGGCTAAGATACAGGGCAAACAATAGCGCCACCAGGGCGCTTGCCGGGGCAATCCAAAACAAAGGGCTCATTTTTTAAACTCCTTTCTTAAATTAAGCTATTCTCCCAAAAAAGAAATTAAATTTAAACTTAATGTTTCCAAAGTCAAGAATTTTATTTATTCGGCAGGTAATTTCCGTTGCTCTTTTTTTTCAGCAATCAGGTGTTTGAGCTGGAGTAACTTTTCTTTTGCCCGACGAGCGCGTCTCCGTTTCTGACGGCGGATTTTATCAATCGTCCGTTCTTTCTCAGTTTTAACTTTTAATAACTGCGCCTGAATTTTTTCAGCAAGTAACCGTCGTGCCAGAAAACGGTTTAGTGCCTGGGAACGTTCCCGGGTGACTTTAACCTCAATACCGGTGGGAATGTGCTTGAGATATACCCCAGTCTCAACTTTATTTACATTCTGGCCTCCTGGTCCGGATGAACGGGTAAATTTTTCCAATAAATCCTTTTCCTTAATACCCAACCGTGCCATCAGGTCAAAAAGGTCTTTTTCCTTTTTTTCGCTGACCCCGAATTTCATTAATTTAAAGCGGTTCCACAATCATCAAGGGTTGGCCGTATTCAACCGATTCTCCATCCTTTACAAGTATTTCAATTATTCGGCATTTCTTTTCTGCTTGGATTTCATTCATTAGCTTCATTGCTTCAACGATGCACAGGGTCTCTCCGGGTTCTACCACATCACCTTTTTCAACAAATGGCGGTGCTTCCGGTCGAGAACGAGAATAAAATGTGCCTACCATCGGTGAAGTAATCTGCTCGGTTTTACCGGTGGTAGCGATCGGGGCTGCTTCAGCAGCGTGGGATGTTGTTCTCTGCTCGGACGGCAGTGGTGTTGACGGAAGAACCGGGGGTTCTGCGGTAGAAATCGGCGGAACTGGAGTGGTAGTTTCTGCGGCTCGCAGCGGTACGGCTGGTGTTATTTCAGCGGTTTTCAGTTGTTCGGTTGGCCCGCGTTTAATCCTGATTTTTTCTTCACCTATTTCCCAGTCCAGTTCAACTACACTATGTAAACTTGCCAGTTCCATAAGCGAGCGCAGTCGCCTGATTCCCGGCTCTTCAGATACTGGTTTGGGGGGAGGTGTTAATTCAGGTTTAGGTTTTGTTTCAGTGGCCACAGTTTTGGGTTCTTCGGTTTTAGCTGGATTCTTACGCCACTGGAAAAATTTCAGCGCCACTTCTGGGAAAATAGCATAAGAAATATAATCCTCTTCTTTTTCTACCAAATCTCGTGATAACTCCTTGTGAGCACGGGGCAGCCCCGGTTCCAGTTTGTCTGCTGGTCTCCCCTTGATCGGTTTTTCGTCACCGAGTATTTTCTTAACAATTGACTCCCGAATTGGTGCTGGTGGCCGACCATAAAGCCCTTTAACATAATCTTTGACTTCTTTCGGAACAATTTTGTACCGTTCGCCGGCTATGACATTCATTACTGCTTGAACTCCGACAATTTGACTCGTAGGGGTCACGAGTGGCGGATACCCTAAGTCTTCTCGAACCCTTGGCACTTCTTCCAGCACTTCGGATAGCCGGTGTTCTGCTTTTTGTTCCTTAAGTTGAGCAAGGAGATTTGACGCCATACCCCCAGGAATCTGATGAACAATAACCATTGAATCCACGACTTTAGTGCCGGGAATGCATTTGTTGGCTGATAGTTTCTCAAAATGCTGGTTGATGGTTTCTAAGGCATCAAAATTCAATCTGGTTTCCCAGGGTGTTCCTTGAAAACAGGCAATCATTGTCTCTGTAGCCGGCTGCGAGGTAAAAAACGCCAGTGCTGCGGCAGCGGTATCAATAATATCGGCTCCGGCTTCGACTGCCTTCAGGTAAGCGGCAACCGCCATTCCACTGGAAGAATGACAGTGGACCTGAATTTCCAATTTCAATTCCTGTTTCAGGGCACTGACCAGTTCAAATGCCATCTTTGGCGAAAGAATCCCTGCCATATCTTTGATACAGATGGAATCAATGCCCAGTTCCTTTTGTTCACGCGCACGAGCGACATAGTATTCAATAGTATGAACCGGGCTGATCGCATAACAAAGAGTTCCCTGTGCATGTTTGCCGGTTTTTTTCACATATTCAACCGCCTTTTCGAGGTTACGGACATCGTTTAACGCATCAAATATTCGAAAAACATCTATGCCCCGTTCAGCTGCCCGGTTTATAAATTCTTCAAGAACATCATCCGGATAATTACGATAACCGACAACATTCTGTCCGCGCAGCAACATCTGCAGCTGAGTGTTCTTTATATGTTTTCGGATGACACTTAATCTTTCCCAGGGGTCTTCGTTCAGATAACGAAGACAGACATCAAAAGTGGCACCGCCCCACATTTCCAGTGACCAGTAGCCGACACGGTTAAATTGCTCAAGCACCGGTAACATATCATTCAGGCTCATTCTGGTTGCCCATAGCGATTGATGCGCATCGCGCAAAGTTGTATCAGTAAATTTAATGGGTTTCCCCTCCATAATACCTCACAATTTTTAAAATAATGTTTTCCATTGACATTGCTCTTGAACCCTTTATGAGGATTGTATCACCAGGTTTAAATATGTCAAACAAGTCGTCTCCGATGCTCTGGCTATTTGGATAGTATCTAAGACGTGCGGGTGTTAATCCGGCAGCTCGGGCGCCTTCGGCGATAAACTGCGCCAGCCAGCCGACCACTACCAGCCGATCGACTACTTGAGCGACATTTTTCCCCAGCGCCCGGTGTAAGTCTTGTGCATATTCACCGAGTTCCAGCATATCCCCGAGAATGGCTACCCGATTTTCTTTTGGAGCGATGTTCTTTAATACTTCTAAAGCCGCAGCCATCGATTGTGGATTGGCATTAAAACAGTCATCGATCAAAACAACGCTACCGATTTTTTGTATTCCGAGCCGTTGTGGTGGCAAACAGACTCTGTTTTCTAAATGGATAATTTCCTCCCAATGTAGTCCGATTTCATATGCAGCCGCAGCCGCGGCTAGAAAATTATACAAGTTGTGTTTGCCGGGAATTGATAACCGGACTGCATATTTCCCAAACAATTTAAACTCAAGTCTCGCAATTCCGTGTTCATTAATTTGGGTGGCGAAGACATCTGCCTGCTGGTTAAGTCCGAAAGTTATCGTTCTTATCCCCGGTCTTTTCATTTTCATAACCAGCGGGTCATCATAGTTTAGAATTGCAACCCCGTGGGCAGGTAAGGATTCTATTAGTTCAAATTTCTCCTGAGCCACGCCAGTTCGGTCTTTCATAAATTCAAGATGGGTATCGCCAACATTGGTAACAATCGCAATTTCCGGGAGACAGACCCGGGCTAGGCGTGCAGTACCTCCCAGTTCATTCATTTCAATTTCAAAAATACCAACTTGGGTTGACTGATTCATTTCCAGCACTGTCAGGGGGACGCCGATATCGTTATTAAAGCTTGCTTTTGCTTTCACCACCCGGTATTTTCCATCCAGCAGCTGTGCCAGCATTTCCTTGGTAGTTGTCTTACCATTTGAACCAGTAATTGCGACCACGCGGGCATTGAGGCGCAGCCGATACCAGCGGGCAAAATTTAAAAGTGCCTGTTTTGTATCAGGAACCTGGATAACCGCTACTTTAGAAATTTCAGCTAGCCTGCTTAAATCATCAACCATTACTGCTGCCGCACCATTTTTAAGCGCTTCAGCGATGAATTGATGGCCATCAAACCTTTTGCCTTTAATCGCGATAAAGAGGTCTCCAGGGTTGACACGGCGGCTGTCAATGGTTATACCGTGAATAAGCGACTCAGGAAAACCACTAACCAAATTACCCTGAGTGGCGGTAATGATGTCAGCAATTTTTAGCTTTTCCATAATCAGATGATTAACATTGCATCTCCGAAACTGTAGAATCGATAACGTTGTTCAATTGCATATTGGTAAGCCCGCATTATCAAATCGCGGTTGGCAAAAGCGCAGACTAAAAGTAATAGCGTGGACTTGGGAAGATGAAAATTGGTTATAAGTATATCAGTTACCTTCCAATCATAACCAGGATAGATATACAGATTGGTTTGCCCCCGGCCGGGTTTAATCAGAACCCGATCATTAACCCGTTCTGCCTGAGATTCAAGCACCCGGACTGTGGTTGTACCAACACAAACAATGCGCCGGTGCTCTTTTAAAGCTTGATTCAGAAGCGCAGCGGTTTCAGCCGTAATTTCAAATTCCTCGGGATGCATTTTGTGATCTTCAACCGTTTCAGTTTTTATCGGTCTGAATGTTCCCAGCCCAGCATGCAAAGTAATGTTGACAAATTGAATCCCGGTAGCCGAGAGACAGTCAAAAAGTTCCTGGGTGAAATGCAGTCCAGCGGTAGGTGCAGCAACTGCGCCAGCAACCCGGGCGAAAATCGTCTGATAACGTTCCGGTGTTTCAAGTCTGGCTTTTATGTAGGGGGGTAAGGCGAGTTCTCCGTGAGTAGATAGCAGGGAATAGATATTTTCCGGTTCAAAACGGACAACGCGGATTCCTTCTGATTTTCTTTCAATAATTATGGCGGTATAGCCATTAAACTTAACTACCGTTCCTGGCTTTGCCTTGCGCGCCGGACGAGTGAGTATTTCCCAGATACCAGATTCAAGCTGGCGCAACAGCAAAAACTCAACTTTGCCGCCACCAGGCAGTTTTCCGAAAATCCGCGCTGGAATAACCCGCGTATTGTTTAAAACCAGCAGGTCACCGGATTTCAGCCAGTTTCCAATTTCATAAAATTTCTGGTCAAAGAATTCTCCCGTTTTACGGTTAACGACCAAGAGTCGCGATGCATCCCGTGGTTCAATTGGTTTTTGGGCGATCAGTTCCTTGGGTAGATGATAATCAAAATCCTGGACGAGCATTTAGTCTTTCAACTGAATATCAGTTAACAATTTCAGAACCTCACGATACCGGGCTGATGTTCCGGCAATAACCTCAGCTGGTAATCTGGGTGCAGGTGGGCGCCGATTCCAGCCCAAAGCAATCAGATAATCCCGGACGAATTGCTTGTCAAAACTGGGTGGTGAAATGCCAACTTGATAATCCTTTGCTGACCAGAACCTTGAGGAATCCGGGGTAAATACTTCGTCAATCAGAATAAGTTTACCTTGATGTAAACCGAATTCAAACTTAGTATCAGCGATAATAATTCCACGGGAAAGTGCATATTTACTCGCCTGCTGATAAAGTTCAATTGCTATCCGGCGAATGTTTTTTGTAATTTCCTCGCCGACCATCTTTGCCATTTCGTCTTCGGTTATATTTTCGTCATGACCGGATTGCGCCTTGGTTGCTGGAGTAAAAATGGGCTCGGGAAGTTTTTCCGCCTGTTTTAATCCAGGTGGTAACTTAATTCCACAGACACAATTAGTCCTTTGATAATCATCCCAGGCACTGCCGGCAAGATACCCTCGAACCACACATTCTACTGGCAAAGGCTGGGTTTTCTTTACAAGCATTGACCGGTCTCGAAGAATTGTTCGGTATTTTAAAACATCAGGTGGGAACTTATCAACATCAGCAGTTATCAGGTGATTGGGCACAAAATGACGAAATTTTTCAAACCAGAACACGGAAAGCAAATTTAGCACCCTGCCTTTATCCGGGATCCCGTCTGGCAGCACCACATCAAATGCGCTTAAGCGGTCGGTCGCAATAATCAAAAGGTTATCACCAATTTGGTATATGTCCCGGACCTTGCCAGACCTGTATCTTTTTACACCGGTGAGCTCTGTTTGAGTAATTACCATATAAATACCTCCAGATTATTTTTTAATATGTCCAACCGGAATAATATAAAGTGGTTCATATTTCGTAGATAAGATTCTTTGTATTGCGGAATCAAGAAAGGCGCCGACCATTACTGTCCCTAATTGTCGTGCCACGCACTCCAGAGAGATATTTTCTCCGATATGACCGGCTTCCATATGAACATACCTTATTCCCCTTTCGCCATATCGGCCGGTTGTTCGCCGGTATTCACAGGTAAGAACAATAACAGCGGGTGCGGTGCTGATAAAATTTTGTCCCAGGGCTGCATTGGCAAGTTCTTTACTAAAATTTCCGTGTCTTATTAGCTTTATTCCGTGGATTTCAATCAGGTATTGGTAAATTCCAGCATCAATACCTGAAACATTGCCGGCAACCAGGAAGACTTCCATTGGATAAGTGGCACCGGCGGAGGGTGCGGTTCGCCCGTAGGTTTTTCCAGTTTTGCCCTGAGCTGCCCAGAGCAGTTGACTTATGTCCTCAAGAGTTAACGGTTCTGCAGAAAAGGAGCGCACAGAACGACGGTGCAATAGTGCTTGTTCAACCGTAATTTTACCGATCGTATCCGGTTCGGGCAAAATTAATACCGTATTATTATCGTTCATCTGATCTCCAGCGATAAATAGCAGAACCAACCAGAACATAACGTCTCCTTTCCAGTTCTGGAATGAATGTTTCCGCGATCAGTGAGGGGGTAGTTTTACCTCTCGTTGTTGCTTTTTGCGATAAATATTCAATTTTCTCATCAGTTCCGGGTTCTCCAGTGCGAGAATTTCCACAGCCATTAAACCAGCATTGACCGCACCGGACCTTCCAATTGCCATGGTAGCAACCGGCACGCCGACTGGCATCTGCACGGTCGAAAGCAAGGCATCCAGGCCTCCTAGACTGGCGTCCAGCGGTACACCAATGACTGGTAAAGTGGTGTAACTGGCAATGACTCCGGCAAGATGGGCTGCTTTACCAGCACCGGCAATAATTACCTTAATTCCCCGCTTCAACGCGTTTCTGGCAAAATCCCGGCATTTTTCCGGCGTCCGATGCGCAGAAACAACCAGTACCTCATTCGCTATTCCGAACTCGTCAAGTATTCGTTTCGCTTCAATCATCGCCTCGTAATCGTTTTTGCTTCCCATTACAATCGTAACCATTGGTTTTTTTATCTTTTCCATATAGTTAAATCATATAAAAAACTTCCTGCTTGTAAACTTCTGCAGTTTGATTAAAATATTTTAATTATGGAGATTCATTTGAATTATCGTGAGCGAACCGAAACTGTAATCGTACCAGACGAAAATTTACTTGGCATCCTACCCCCGAACCGATTCAATCGGCCGTTTGTTGACCTTCAGACCGAATTAGAGAACAGTCGCCAGCAAGCAACAAAATTTCTGGGACGGGCAAACCGTGTTCTGGTTATTGTCAATGACTATACCCGACCAACACCAAACCAATCTATCCTTGAACTCCTTGAATCCGAACTCAACAACCGGGATGTCCGTTATCTGGTTGGACTTGGAACCCATCGTCCGGCAACCGAAGCTGAATTAAAAATGATTTTCGGCACCAGATTCTTTGAACGCAACCGTGATCGTATTTTTCAGCACAACAGCACCGACCCATCAACCCATTTCTTTTTAGGCAAAACTCGGTTCGGAACCGAGGTTTACCTTAACCGGGATGTAATCTGGTCAGAAAAAATCATTTCCATCAATTCTATTGAACCGCACTACTTTGCTGGCTATACCGGTGGCAGAAAATGTTTCATTCCAGGAGTTGCCTCGGTCCGGACAATAACCCAAAATCATGGACTTTTGCTACATTCCGCCTCCGCACCATTTTCTTTAAAAGAGAACCCGGTGCATTTAGATATGACTGAAGCAGCCCAGATGATTCCGAGACCGGTTTTCTCAATTCAGGTGGTTCAGGATTATGAGCATCAACTACTTGCCATCCATTACGGTGATTTGTTTACATCATTTATACGTGCCAGTTCAGATGCTAATAGGGTATTTGCCGTACCGGTAAAACAACGTGCCGATATTATCATCAGTCTACTTCAAGCACCTTATGACATTAATTTTTACCAATCTCAGCGTGCGGTTGAGTTCGCCCTGCCAGCTTTAAAGCCCGGCGGTATCCAGATTACCGTCTCTGCTTGTTACGATGGTGTAGGCAACGACGAATTTGTTAAGATTCTGCAAGCCTGTTCGCAACCAGCGGAACTGCTGAAAATGAAACCCCCGGAAATTCTGGGCTGGCACAAGGCAGCCCGGCTCGCCAGGATTATGCAAAACCACCAACTATTTACCGTGATGCCCGGTGTGAGTGATGATTTAATCAAAAGTGTGTATATGCATCCTTTCGCCGATGTCCAATCCGCCCTTGCCGCTGCCTTTGAACGGATTGGTAAAAATGCTACAGTTTACGTCATTCCTGATGCTGGAGCGTTAGTTCCGATATGCAAAGTTCCGGCCGATAATTAAATTTAAAATGATTTATTAGAATTAAAATTTAACCAAACTATAAATCTGAATACCCCGTTTATAACCAGAACTCAAATCTCGGTCTGGTTGATAACCTGCTTTTACAACTAATTCTGGTTGATAATCAGTACTTTTTCTGATTTAAAATGATAACTATTTTTAAAATATGTGCATAGTTGTGCAACTTTACATACATTTAAAAGGTTGTTTTTGTTGCCAGATATTTCGATTCTATCTTATTTCATAAGGGCATTGATTACCGCGATAATAATTTTGAATAATAAGCTGGGCGCAGAATTGGAATGGAATCACATCTAACCGCTTGACTTGTTCATCAGTTACAATACAATCCAGTTGTGGATATTACGATTGATAAAATCGGCAGTTGGATTGATAAAGAGGTTACGCTATATGGTTGGGTGTATAACCGCCGCTCTTCGGGTAAAATCAGGTTCGTTATATTACGGGATGGTACCGGAATTATTCAATGTGTGTTTGTTAACGGCCAAGTGCCCGAAAAGGCGTTTGAACTTGCTGATAACATTCCGCAGGAATCATCTGTAGCCATTACCGGGATTGTGCGTGCTGAGCAGCGAGCACCAGGCGGTTATGAGCTGACGGCTACTGATTTAAAGATAATTGCGTTTGCCGAACCTTACCCGATTACTCCGAAAGAACACGGAATTGAGTTTTTGATGGAACACCGACATCTCTGGCTCCGTTCCCGACGTCAGAATGCGATTCTTAGAATCCGGAATGAAATTATCAAAGGGCTGCGTGATTATCTTGACGAACATGGGTTTCTATGTTGTGATACCCCGATTCTGACTCCGGCATCGGTTGAAGGAACCACCACCCTGTTTCCGGTAGACTATTATGGCGAACAGGTTTATCTTACCCAGTCCGGACAATTATATAATGAGGCAATCTGCGCGGCGGTGCGAAAGACCTACTGCTTTGGCCCTACCTTTCGAGCAGAAAAATCCAAAACCCGGCGCCACCTTACCGAGTTCTGGATGCTGGAGCCGGAAATGGCGTTTTACGATTTGAATATGACGATGGATTTGATGGAGGATATGATATGTGCGGTGATCAGTCGGGTGCTAAACAAAAGGATGGATGATTTGAAGACTCTGGAACGGGATATCAATCAGCTGAATGCGGTCAAAAAGCCTTTTCCCAGGATTACCTATGCCGAGGCGCTGGAGATTTTGAAGAAGGCAGGAATGTCGGTTCAATTTGGTGACGATTTTGGTGGTGATGAAGAAACGGTTATCAGTCAGGCTTTTGACCGGCCGGTGATGGTGCACCGTTTTCCAGCACGAATTAAGGCGTTTTATATGAAACGGGCACCTGAGGATCCAAATCTTGCGCTCGGTGTTGATATGCTGGCGCCAGAAGGTTATGGAGAAATTATCGGTGGGGGACAACGTGAGGATGATATTAACGAGCTGGAAAAACGGCTTGTAGAATATAAACTCCCTCGCGCGCCTTATCAATGGTATCTGGATATCCGACGGTACGGTTCGTTTCCTCATTCCGGCTTTGGCCTAGGATTGGAACGGACTGTTGCTTGGGTTTGTGGATTGAAGCATGTCCGGGAAACAATACCGTTTCCCCGACTGCTGGAAAGGGTTTACCCCTAAAAAGGAGGTAAGATGGCTGAAACAAAAGTTGGGGTTATCACCCATTATTTCGGTAAAATTGGAGTTGCCGTAGTCAAGGCAACTGACGGACCGATTGCAGTTGGTGATACAATTCATATTAAGGGGCACAGTACTGACCATCAGCAGGTGGTTGAATCATTACAGATTGAACATCAGCCAGTTTCACGGATTGAAATTGGCCAGGAAGCGGGGATGAAGGTTTCAGCCCGGGTACACGAGTTGGATCAAGTTTTCAAAGTAAATAATTGAGTTCTAACCGAAGGAGGTTTATGGCCAGGAGTAAAACTAAACTTAAGCGGATGCGACACCGCTGGGAATTGAAGCGGCGTCGCCGCAAAGAGGCGAAAGAGAAGGTACAACAGGTTGAGCAGAAGTCGTAAACTTTATTTATTCCCATTCGAATATAAAAATAGTACCGCATTAATTTTTAAGTCATTGCTCGGTTCCGGCGTTAAACCGGAGCAAATACTGTATCTCACACCCAGTCCCAGGAAGCTGCGTGCCACCCAAGTATTTTTAGCCCGAATGCTGGGTGCACGGGCATTTATTCCACCAATGTTTCGCACCATCGGTCAGCTCGCCCGGGAAATCTGTGACTGGACATCAGACCACCGTTTTTTCCCTGATGAATTAAAACCATTACTTATTCGCCGTATTTTGAGACAGCGGAATCGGAATGTTACTATTGGCTATGCCCGGGTAATTGGCAGTTTCATTGCTGATATCAAACGTCATATTCCGGAAACAGAACGTTCGCGGATTCCGCAGATTCTGAACCAGTTGCTTGCCGGTTATGAAAAACCGTTAAACAGGGCACTTGAAGCATTTATGACTATGGTGGAATACGACCGACAGTTGTACAAGCAAGGCTGGATTGACCAGGAGGATGTAATTCAAGAGGCGACGGTAAAAGTTAATGATTTCCCCTTGCTTCCGGACGTGCTGATACTAGACTGTTTTGTTGCCCCGAACCGGCTGGAGCAGGAATTTATTTCGCGGTTAATTGAACATAGCCGGATTACCATTGCGAGTACCTACTGGTCTGATACTCATCCCACAGAACAATATGCACTGGCAGCCCGGTTTATAAACTTTATTAACCAACATGAAGGTTTTGTAACCGAACAGATTAATGTTGAGGTAAGAAATGCTGAATTTCCACCTGTTTACCGTTTCCCCAATCCAGAACAGGAGGTTATCGGTATCAGTCGGCAAATCGCTGCGCGTCGCTCTGAGCTCAATCTCGCTGAAGTCTATGTAGTTCTCCCCCGGCTTGCCCTTTACGCTCCACTGATTGAGCGGATCTTTCCTCAGTATCAGATACCCTTTACCATATTCCCTAAAACTACGCTTGCTTCTTCACCATTAATTCTGGCAGTGCTGGAACTGCTACGAGCGTTGAATACAGATTATGAACGAATTGCGACTACTGCTGCGTTCTCATCTCCATATCTTCCTGGTTTGCTCCGTCTCTCCGGAGATAAAGATTTTAAAGCGCGAGCGCGGGCAGCAAATCTTTTAAATCTAACCTCCCGCCGTGCCGGGATTATTAAAGGTAAAGACAACTGGCTTAACATCGCGGAAAGAATTATTGTTGATGAAAAATCCACCAAACCGGAGGCTGAAAATGATTTACTTTATGACCTCCAGACGCGGGTGAGACAGGCAATCGGTCTAACCGAAAGTATGCTTGAACCGGTGGGAACAGTGAGAAATCAGGCACGGCGTTTGAAGCAATTTCTTGAGGCGGTTGGTTTTGGCTCTAATCTTGATCCAGAAGATGAATGGTTTGAGCAGTTGAATTCGGACAAGAAAAGCCTGTATGATATTCTTGATACGATTGACGATTTCGAAGCCGAGTTCGGTGAACAGGCGGAACCCCGCGCTGACTTCATTCGCACATTGACTTATCTACTGGGTATCGGCACCAAAGCACCGGAGAAGGAAAAAGGTGGTGTTACTGTTCTGGAAATGGAGGAAATCCTCGGTATTAATCCGCAAACGCTCTTCTTTGCGGGACTTAATGAAAGCGAACTCCCCGGTGCTTATCATCCTGACCCGATTCTACCCGATTCAGTTAGAAGACAATTGAATATGCCCGATATCGAATGGCATCGGGACTGGCAGAAATTCCACTTCTGGCAAGTTCTAAATTCAAGTCAGGAGCCGCCATTCCTCAGTTTTGCCGAATCCCGCGACGGCAAACCGAATTTGCTAACACCGTTTATTAACCAGCAGCCGGTAAAATATCAGGACCAGGAAATCATTTACTCTGAAGTTGAAGAACAACTATTTCAGGGCAGGATTAATAACAAACTACTTGATGAGTTAGTTTTTAATGTAGACTTTACAAAAGACAGTCACGTTAAGGCAGAACTGAACCGCCGGTTCGGTCCAGATTACTGTTTTAATGTGACTATGCTTGAAAGCTACCGTCGCTGCCCTTATAAATTTTATATCAATTATGTACTTAATCTAGAAACACCTGAAGAGCCAATGTTTGAGATTGATGCTCGACGCTGGGGAATTGTTGCTCATCATGTTCTTGCTCGGCTTTACCAGTATGGGGCGGTTAATTTAAGAGAATTTCCCCATCGGGCAAATGAGATTGCTAAGCAGGTACTTAACGAAATCAATATGCCCGATTTCTGGCGCCAGGTTACGGAAATTGTGCTGAACAATTTATTTACGGAGCTGACAAGAACTGAAGCTGAATGCCAGCAGAAAGGATTTCTACCCTATCGAACAGAAGTTTTGCTGCAGGGGGAAATAAAAGATATCAAGATTAAAGGGAAAATTGACCGAATTGATCAGTGTAATAACTTTGTTTTGGTTATTGACTACAAAACTGGCCAGATTATACCCAACCCCTGTGAGGAGGTATTTAAAAAAAATCATCTCCAGTTGCCATTATACTCTCTGCTGCTCCAATCCAGTCCGGATTTTAAGAAATATATAATCAAAGATATGGGAATTTACTATTTGAATGATATATCAATCAAATGGTTTGCAGAAAAGTGCTCTTTGGATGAAGTTATTAAGGTGGCAACCGATAATTTGCTTGAAATCGTCGATTTAATCAGAGCAGGGAAATTCACGCCCGTGGAAGTTGATAAAAATAAATGTCGTAATTGCGAACTTAATTTCACCTGCGGTAGAAATACCGCCAATCGGGATTAAAACGTGATGAATACCTTTAAAAGTACAGTAGTTTTTGCTCCCGCCGGTTCAGGAAAAACCGAGGAACTCAGCAAACGTTATCTTGATCTGGTAACAGCCGGGGTAAAGCCGGAACGGATTCTTACCTTGACTTTTACGGATAAGGCCGCGGCAGAAATGAAGGAACGAATTCTGACAAACGCCCGAAAGCGCAGTGAGCAACTTTACCAGTTGTTAAGGGAAAACATACTCAAACTACGCATTTCAACAATCCACTCATTCTGTCTGGCACTGGTGCAGCGATTTGCCGATTTACTTAATATTGACCCGCAGCCAGAAGTTCTGACCGATGACATTAATCTCTGGCAGCAGGCAAAATATGACGCCCTGATGAAGATTGCCGAAAACAACTATGGTGAAGAAATTCGGTCTTTACTGATTTCTCTTCTCGGTGAGCACCACCGTAATAGCTGGAGAGAAATTTCCAAGCTCTTTGATAATCTATTCCAAAAACGAAATGTGGTGCTTCGCGCCGGTGTTTCGCTACAGGATTTTGTTCGGATTGAACTTGCCCAGCTGAGTGCACTTGTCCAAGAGTTACGGGAAAATCCGTGCGGCGGGGAATTGATTAATAATTACTCCCAGCTGTTTCTTGAAAATTATACAGACGAACAAGAAATTGCACGCATAAACAAATTACTCTCTCAAAATGAAAATAAGTTTTTAACGAAACAGAAAACGCCGCGAAAACAGGGGTATGATGATAAGCAGCGGTCCTGGGCTGAACTGATGTGTAAATATTATAATCAGATTAAGATTATCCACGAACAACAGACATTCAAAAAGAAATTTTCGATATTCAAGAATTGTTTTCTGGAGACCTATGAACAAATTAAACGGGAGCAAGGTGTGGTGGATTATGATGATATGGAATTACTTGCTCTGAGACTACTTAATGAAAACCCGGACTGGCTTAACATCCTTTATATATTTGATGAACATACTGACCATATTTTGGTAGATGAGTTTCAGGATACATCATTTTTGCAGTGGGCAATAATTGACAAATTGAGCGAAGAGTGGCGTTCGGGTGAAGGGATAAAAACTGAACTGGGTATTACGCCGACAGTCTTTATTGTTGGTGATGATAAGCAGTCAATCTATATGTTCCGCGATGCCCGGGTTGAAGTATTCAGTCTTGCTAGGGATAAATTGCAGGAATGGCTTGGCGCAGAGAAACTTGAAGTCCGAAATCTCGAAAGCAATTATCGCTCACTGTCCGCAATTATCAATTTCAACAACGTACTATTTTCTAAATTGATGGTGGCTGATGATCTCAATTCCCCACCCTGGCGCATTCGTTATCGTCATTTTACTGCCCAACGTCAAAATTCGGACCCGGGTAAAGTGGAACTGTTGATTGATAAAATTGACCGAAAAACTATTGCCGCTGAAACCCGGGAACTGGATGCTGAAAATATCGCCCGGCGAATTCGATTGCTCTATGATAGTCGTTATCCGGTTTACGAACGGCAATCAGATAACACTGAAATCAGCCGTCCTTGCCGATATAGTGATATTGCTATCTTGATCCGGGCGCGGAATGAGCTACTGCCGGCACTTGAACAGAAGTTGCGTAAGTACAGTATACCGTTTCTGGTGGTAGGTGGGACTGGCTTTTATGATGAAACCGAAATTCGCTATCTTTCATACCTCACAAAGTTCCTCATTGACCCGGCAGATGATGTTGCCCTTTACATTACATTGCGTAGCCCTTTTTTCCGTATCAGCGAGCCAGAACTTTTGCTTGCTATCAGCGGCTCCAATTCTGAATATCCTACTTTGTGGGAAAGATTAAGAAAAACCGACAGTACTGGAAGCTGCGAGTTGACAAAGGCATTGACAATTCTAATGGAAGCGCTCAAAAGAGTTAATTACGAACCGTTACATTTGATATTAAGTCGCCTGCTGGTTGAAACCAAAGCTTGGCAAATATTCTGGGAACCGCAACGCGAGGCAAATGTTCGCAAGTTTTTGCAGCGGATTCACGAACTGGAATTGAGTGGCCAATCGTTATTGCATATTCGCACCTTTCTTGATCAACCGGGAACTGACGAAGCCAAGGCTGACGTTCCAGCCGAAGGCATGGACGCAGTCCAGATAATGACTGTTCACGCTGCTAAAGGATTGCAATTTCCAATAGTCTTTCATCCTGGATTGCACGAACAAATAATCAACCAGCGACATTCTGATCCCCTACTAATAGAAGAAACGGCGATTAATCAAGTTCGGCTGTTATACATAAAAGACCCAGACCTACGAAAGAACTATCAACCATATCAGGAATATAAGGAAAAACAGATTGAGGAAGAAAAAAGGATATTCTATGTCGCCTGTACCCGTGCCCGCGATGCCTTATTCCTTACCGGCATCTGGGAGCAAGACGATTGCAGTGGAACAAAGTTGGGATGGCTGGTTGAATATCTGGGATTGCATACGGATGGTGATGGTTTTACTTTCCAAGTTCAGATTAAAGGTGTAGAATGCGTTTTATCTTCCAACCTACCAGAAGTAAAATGCCAATGTCATTCACCCACGCAAAAATCGGCAGTCCGGTTAAAGAAAAAGCTGGTTGCACCAGCTCCGCAGCCGCAGATTTGTTCAATTGTCAGGTTTTTGCCGCAAGAACTGAAGAATAATCCTGACGAAGCCCTGGGTATTGGAGAAACGTTACACCGTCTGCTGGAGCTATTCTCCCGTGGATGGCTTAGGCCTGAACTAGCGGCAATAGAGCAGGAAATTAACCGTCAACTCCGGCTGCGTGGGTTTCCGAAGCATCGCCACAACGACCTTAAAGAGGAACTAATAAATCATCTAAACCAGCTTATCAACTCGTCCATCTGGGAAATAATCCGTCCCCAGCCGGATTCGTTTGCAGAATTGCCGATTATTTTAAATCATGGAACGACGATCTACACCGGCCGAATTGACCGAGTAATTGTAACATCACAGCAGGCTCTAATTTATGACTACAAAACTTTCCCGGTTAAAAATAACGAATTAAAGAAATTGGCTGCGGAATATTATGAATCGCAATTAAAATATTATGCTGCCGCAATTCAGGAATTATTTCCAGATAAAATGGTCAAAACATTTGTCATTTTTACTCAAATCGGCAAAATTGTTCCTGCTGATACTGAAAATTCCACTATTTAGGCTTTAATATTGCATAGGGCACAATCATTTCTTCCATAGAAATACCGCCATGCTGAAATGTATATTTGTAGGTACGTTCATATTCCCTGGGTTTCGTTGGATAGATGAAATAAAAATCACTCCGGGCAATTGCATATTTCATTCCGGGATGCTCAACCGGTAGAGCATATTGCTCCGGATTAGACAGTAGTAGTGCGTCACGTTCTTCAACCCGGAGCGCAGCTCCGTGCTTATAGCGCAGATTTGCAGAGATTTCCCGCGAGCCGTAGATAAGTGTCGGACGTTTTACCCTGATAAAACCGTGGTCGCTGGTAATTACTACTTGGCAGTCCCGACGTGATAGTTCCTTCAGCAATTCCAAAACTAAAGAACCGGCAAACCAGACTCGCGTTATCCCCACCAGTGCTGCATCATCAGTTATAATTTCGTCTAACAGTCGGGTTTGTTTAACTGAATGGATGAGCATGTCAAGAAAGTTGATAACCACAATCCCAAACCGGATGTTACTGTCAAATATAGAATTTTTAGCTGAAGCCAGCTCTTCATTTCGGAAAGCCTTGATAAATGCAAACCTTGATTTGAAGCCAAGCCGCCGCAAATTTTCAGTTAAAAGTTCCTGTTCAAAACGATTCTGACCACTTTCTTCAAATACCCACCATTGGGGATATTTCTGATAAATTTCCAACGGCAATAAACCGCTGAATATTGCATTCCGCGCGTAAGGTGTAGCGGTAGGCAAGATGGAGTAGTAATAGTGAGATTCAATATTGAAATAATCACGCAGCAAGGAAACAAGTGCTTCCCATTGATCCTGGCGTAACGAATCCAGAATCAGAAAATAAACTTGTTTGTTTTGTTCCCAACGGGGTTTAATAACTTTTTCCAGGAACTGATGGCTGAGCAGCGGACCACTGCCGGCAAGCCAGTCCCGATAGTTTGCTTCGACAAAACGACTGAAGTCATTATTAGCGGACTGCCGCTGTTCCTGAAGTATCTCGGCAAGACCAGCATCATCGTAGCGGGCAAGGATATTATTCCAGTAGTTCAAGAAGTTATAATAATCTGCCCACGCCGCCGGCGTTTTTAAACCCCGTGATTCGTTAATCGCCTTGACAAATTCCTGACCGATCTGAGCCGCAACCAGCTTTCTTTTTTCCAGCAACCGTTTAAGCACGGCGAGCAATTGGGCTGGTGTGAAGGGTTTGATAATGAAATCATCAACTAGTTTTCCCAGTGCTTCGTTGATCAGCGATTCATCCTCGGATTTGGTTACCATTGCAACCAGAACGTGCGGGTCAATTTCTTTAATCCGCCGCAGAACATCCAACCCCTGCATTCCGGTCATCATCTGGTCAAGCAGTATCAGGTCAAATCCTTCAGCTTTAATCAACGCCAGACCATCCGGTCCATTGGCAGCGGTTACCACCTGATAACCTTTCTTTCCCAAGGCATAGATAAATGGTCTTAACAGGTCAATTTCGTCATCAATCCATAAAAGTCTCATAACCCCACCACCGGTAGATAAATTGCGAAAACGGTTTTCCCGGGCCGGCTTTCTTTCAAAACCAGTTTTCCGCGGTGATAGCTTTCAACAATCCGTTTAGCCAGGGTTAAACCGACCCCCCACCCATATCGTTTTGTAGTAACACCGGGTTCAAATAATTTGGTAATTTTCACACCTTCCCCAGTATCAACAACTTCAATTTCAAGCCAGCGCCGGTCAGAAGTGTAATTCTGGTTAATTATTACTGACCCTTGCTTTTCGCCAATAGCGTCAATGCTATTTTTCAGTAAATTCTCCAACGTCCAGGAAAAAAGTACCCGGTCCACCATTACCTTTGGGTCGGCTGCCATTTGAACAGTTAAATTTATCCGTTTTGGTGTTCGGCGCCGAACAAATTCCATGGTATTTTTTACAATTTCTCCTACAGTTCTTTCTTCAAGATCAGGAGGTAGCCCAATCCGGCTAAACCGACTCAATACCTCTTTCATTCTTAACAGGTCCTCTTCCATCTGTCGGACAATTTCCTCTCCCCCATTCTCTTTCAAAACTTCAAGCCAGGCGCTAAACGACGAAACCGGTGTCGCCAATTGATGAGCAGTTTCTTTTGCCAGCGCGGTCCAGATGTGTTCCTGTTCGCGTCGCTTGTATTCAAGGATTCCAAATACACCAATTGCCATAAACCCGAGGAAAAGAATTAACTGAACAAGGGAAAAATAACGCAGTTGTCCAACTGATTTCATCAGACTGCCAGTAATTTGGCGAAGAACGACGGTTGCTGGTGAAATTCCGTAATGGATTACATTAAGACAGCGCAACGAATCTCTGTCCCGGATCATTACCGGAATTGGCGGATGCTCGGCGTCCAGTTTTTTGATATGCTGGAGAAGCGCAGGATAGGTAGTATCGCTTTCGGTAATATTTCGGAAGGCTACCGGTCGGCCTTTGGGATCGGTAATGATTACCGGGAAATCAATTTTTTGAATAACTTCATCAAAAATTATATCCAGTTCTGGAGAACCGCCTTCATCCGGTTCGGTGATTTGGCTCATAAACCGCGCATAAATACTGGTGCGGAGTTGGGTTTCACTCTCCAGTTGACGGTATAATGTTTCTGCATAGACATGCCACTGCCGGGACATTTTTAACAAAAGAAATTGAGAATAAAAAAACCAAACCCCGGCAAATGCGGTCAGTCCAATTACAAAATAAACCTGAAGAGCTTTTGGTCCGAAGCCGAATTTAATACGATTCAATAACTTTAACTTTCATTTATTACATTAAATTTTTTAGTTTAAAAGTCAAGAATTAACTTCACCCATAAAAGAAAGGACTAATTCATCATTTTTGTCAGTCAATTCCGAAATGATAAAATTTGACTGGGGATCATTAAATTGTAGTCTTTTTCTTAGTGATAAATCCAGCGCTGCTGCTGATCTTAAGTGTAAGCGTCATCGCAACACCGGAGTCACTGGTGGTCAAAGACAATCCTGATGACCAGGGACAGGCAATTATCATTACATGGACCTATTCTCTCTTTGATTCGACAATCGGATTTCGGCTGTTTCGTTCCTCTTCTCCGGAAACTGGTTTCATTTCAGTTACTGCTGAACCTGTTACTCGAACCGATTACCTTGATACCGACTCAACACTTTGTAATGGCAAAGCCTATTATTACTTTGTCCGGGCATATTTGGGGAATGATTCTGCTGATTCGGAGATTGTCGGACCGGTTATCCCCCGTGCCCAGTGGTTCAACCGTAGCCGATTAAATGTCCTGGTGCTTACGCTGATTATCAGCAGTTTATTCATCTATTATATTTTAAAAGCCCGACGGGATACAAAAATGTTTATTCGCAAAATAAGTGGTCTCGATGCAATTGACGAAGCGCTTGGCCGGGCAACTGAACTCGGAAAACCAATTTTATTCAGTTTTGGACTGGGCTACATTACTGATATGGTGGTCATCGCTGCTTTACCGCTTCTACGTCGAATTGCCCGTAAATCTGCTGAATACGCGGTGCGGCTGATTATCCCCAACTCGGATCCAATTGTAATGACTGCAGCCCAGGAAACAGTTAAAGAGGCTTACACCGAGGCGGGCCGGCCGGATTTGTATAATCAGGATAACATTACTTTTCTCACCTCTGACCAATTTGGTTATGCCGCTGGTGTTGATGGTATAATCTTACGTGAAAAACCCGGTGCAATTTTCTGGCTCGGATATTTCTACGCCGAGTCATTAATTATGGCAGAAACCGGCCACAGTGTCGGTGCCATACAACTTGCCGGAACGACAGAAACTACCCAATTACCCTTTTTTGTTGCCGCCTGCGATTATACAATGATCGGCGAGGAAATTTATGCTGCCTCGTGCTATCTGAAACCTGAACCGGTAATGCTGGGAACGATTAAAGGTGAAGATTTTATCAAAATGCTTTTGATAATCATCATCTCTGTTACCGTGTTAGTGGGGACGGCGGGGTCTTTTCTAACTGGACGATTACCAGTACTTCAGCAGTTATTTGACGCAATAGTAAACTGGTTTACTCCACCATCCTGATTCTATGTTTCAACGAACCATACCTTTGCTCTTCGTACTATTTACTGCCCTGCTTTTGATTGTTGCTTTCTTTATTCCACACAAACCCTTTGGTGACCTGGAAGCACGTTTTCTTAACTGGTATGCTATTATCTCTGGTTTCACATTCCTGTTAGGTCTTGATTCCCTTACCCGTCACCATCTGCTCAAGATCTTTCGTAGAGACAAAGGTTGGTTTTACAGTTTGCTGCTGGTATTAAGCCTATTAGGAACGCTTTTCTTGGGACTTTACTCCTGGATTAAATTTGCCAGTCCGTTTGCGCTCCATGCGCCGTTTATGTGGCTTTATAAATATATGATCATTCCCCTGCAAGCTACAATGTTTGCTACCCTTGCTTTTTTCATCTTTTCCGCTGCTTATCGCGCATTTAGAATCCGGAATCTTGCAGCAACTTTGTTACTTATCGCTGCCTGTCTGGTGATGCTTGGAAATGTGCCCGTGGGAAGTTCAATTTGGATGGGAATCTGTCGATTTATTCACTTAATCTTTCCGAATGTCAATCTAGAAACCTTGAAGCAGTTAGAACTCTTCGCCCGGATTAAAGATTGGTTAATGGCAATTCCTCAGGCAGCAGCAGGCAGGGGTATCGGTATCGGATTGGCGCTTGGCGGTATAGCTATGTCACTGCGGATAATTCTCGGCATTGAAAGAACCTATCTATCATCATAAGCTTATGAGCACTAAAGGTAAGAAAATATGGGAAGGACTGGCTGCAATTGACCGACGCATCATCTATATGTTACTCAGCTTGGTGGTTATTCTTCCGTTGATTATCAAACCCAAGGTTTCAGTTCGTATATCAGAACCGGTTCGGGATGCATTTAATTCCATCGACCAATTACCTGCTAATTCGGTAGTTATGATCTCAATTGATTTTGACCCTTCATCAGCTCCAGAGGTGCAGCCAATGTTGGTCGCAATACTTAGGCACTGTTTTAAGAAAAATTTAAAAGTTATTATAACCGGACAACTTGCACTGGGATTACCTTTGGGAGAAATTGCACTGAATATGGTAGCACCGGAATATCATAAAGTTTATGGCCAGGATTATATTAATATCGGTTACCGTCCCGGATATACCGCGCTAATGGTTGGTATCGGCCGGGAAATACGCGATTTTTTTAAAACCGATTACCGCGGTGTCCCTTTAGACAGTTTTGAATTTATGCGTCAGGTTCACAACTACCATGATATTGACCTCTTAGTCACTCTGGCGCATGGCGGAGTTGCTGATGCCTGGGTTCAATATGCCGGCGGACGATTCAAACAGAAAATAATAGTTGGCTGTACCGGTGTTAACGCCCCCGGGATGTATCAGTATTACAGCGCACATCAGATATCCGGCATTATCGGTGGCCTTCAGGGTGCGTCAGAATATGAAACACTTGTTGAAAAACCCGGAGCAGCAACTCTGGGAATGCCAGCACAATCCAGTGCTCATGTGCTGCTAATTCTTCTTTTGATTATCGGTAATATTGGTTTCATCCTAACAAAACGTCGAGGAATAGGTAAATAATGGGTGAAATAATTGGCACTTGGCTCGCAGCCACCTTAACTATCGCAATCTTTTCATTTCTTTATAAAGACAATCCATTATATCGGGCAGCCGAGCACATCTACGTGGGAATATCCGCAGGTTTTGCGGTCATTTATGCCTGGGCTTTTGATGTTTACCCCATGCTTGTTGAATCCTTTAAGGCCAATCTTAGCGCCCGTAACTATCTGGAAGCCTATATACTTATTATTCCGGCGCTGCTCGGTTTAATAATGCTTTTACGCTCGGTTCCTAAATTAATGTGGTTATCCCGCTGGCCCATTTCATTTACTATCGGAATTGGTGCCGGTCTTGGCCTCATCGCTTCAATTCAAGGGTATTTGCTTCCCCAGATTTCTGACACTCTCCGACCGCTAATTAACCTGAATAATGCTGTTATCTATATTGGAGTAATTACAACGCTGACTTATTTCTATTTTTCCGGAGAGCACCGTGGAATTCTCGGTGCAGTTGCCCGAATTGGCATCATTTTCATAATGGTCGCTTTCGGCGCATCCTTCGGTTATACAGTAATGGCTCGAATCTCTTTGCTTATCGGCAGATTCTATTTCCTATTCCATGATTGGTTGCCAATTATTCGTTGATGCTAATTTTTAAAGTTCTATAAACTATAATTCAAGGACCTGAATCAATTTGAATTTCTTGACAGGGGGAAAATAATTAATATATTACATTTAACTTGGATTTAGTATCAACAATCGGGCGATTAGCTCAGCTTTGGTTAGAGCGCTTGCTTGACATGCAAGAGGTCACCTGTTCAAATCAGGTATCGCCCATTCTGCCCCCCCGTTGCATAGGTAATTTATGAAGGAGCATTTTGCTAATTTGCGGATTTTACAGGAAGTTGATAATGAAATAAAGAGCCTCAAAGAACGCTTAAGCGAAATTCCCCGCCGTGCTGCTGAAATTCATAAAAAAGTGGAAAACGTAAAAAGTAGCATTGAAGAAAAAAAACATTTTATCCAGGAATCTAAAAGACAATATAAACTCGCCGAAGTCGAACTGCGCGCTGCCGAAGAAAAAATTGCCAGTTACTCAGTTCAGCTTTATTCAGCAAAAGATAACATTCAATATAAGGCACTAATAAAAGAAATTGAGACACAAAAGAAAATTAAAATTGAAATTGAAGACCGAATTATAGCTTTACTTGAAGAAATAGAAAAACAGGAAAAGGAATTGGGAGAACTGGGAAAAATGGGCGCTCAGATTGAAACTGATGCGAAAAATCGCCTAGCGATTTTAAACGAGGAGAAGAATGAACTGGAGAAAGCAATTAATGACCGGGAAAAGATAAGAACCGAAACTGCTGCTCGGTTACCAGCGGATTTGTTGCGTCGTTATGAACGAATTCGCGCCAGTAAAGGTGGTATTGCCGTTACCACAACTGAACATGAACGTTGTAACGGTTGTTTGAGCCCCATCCCTCCCCAGCGGATACTGGAAATTGAACGCCAGGACAAACTTTATCTCTGCGAAGCCTGTGGCAGAATTTTACTACCGGTTGATAAAGAATCCAGTTCCGGAAATAAGTGAAGCATTCGCGGAACGCTGTCCGAATTAAACCTTATATCCTGCAAATTGACGGATCATCTCGTCTTAATCCTGGGCCAGCCGGGATTGGTGTTGTCTTAATTGCTCCGGATGGAAGTATCTTAAAGGAAATCAGTCGTTTTATTGGCGTTAAAACAAACAACCAGGCGGAATATGAAGCACTTTTAGCCGCATTGAACGAAGTAAGTAATTTTCAACTCAGCCCCGTTATTATACAAACTGATTCTGAACTACTTTATTATCAGTTAACCGGCAAATACCAGGTCAAAGATGAAAAATTAAAACTACTTTATAATAAAGCTAAAAGATTACTGTCAATCTTACCGGCAATTAAACTGAATCTGGTACCCAGAGAAGCGAATAAGTTAAGCGACCGACTGGCTAAAAAGGCATCGGCGGTTAAACCAAAGGCACTGTCTTATGAAAAAAAGAACACATAGTCGGGCGCTTACCTGGTTGATGCCTCTTGGTACATTGGTTCAATTTATTATCCCGCGCTGGCTGGCAATTAAAATCGCCAGTATATTGGGTAAATTAGCATTCCGATTTAACCGGCGTCAACGCCAGCGTCTGCTCGAAAATTACCGGCACATTTTCGGGACAAATGCTAATCCTGATTTTATTAACAGAACCGCCTGTCAGGCATTCAAAAATCTTGCCGTATTTTATGCGGATTTGTTGAGAGTTCCGGTAATAAAGAAAAGAACTGCTTTACTCGGCGAATTTGACCGTCAGTATATAGACCGATTATTGCAACAGAATCGCGGCGCAATTCTCGTAACCGCCCACCTCGGCAACTGGGATCTTGCCGGTGTATTCCTTACAGCACTCGGCTATCCACTTTCAGCCGTTGTAGAACCTATTCCCGGAGGCTGGACCAGAACTTTCAACCGGTATCGCCGGGTCTGTGAGATGGAAACTATTCCCATTCCTGAACATCAGCGTATTGCCAAGGCGTTAGAGAACAGAAGAATTCTGGCGCTGGTGGCTGACCGCGATCTTACTGGACGGGGAATTATCTGTCCGGCATTTGACGCCCGACGTTCATTCCCAAAAGGACCGGCAGTCTACTCACTACGCTACCGGATACCGATTGTTATTGGTTATTTTATCCTTCAACATAAGAAAAACCACCCACCTTATCTCGGGGTAATTTCGCCTCCGATCGAATTTCAACCAACAGAACATATGGATGAAGACATAGTAAAACTAACCAACGTTATCGCCGACCGGCTTAATCAATTGATTAGTCAATATCCTGATCAATGGCTTGTATTTAATGGTGGCTGGCAATGAAAAAAATCAAAATTAAAATCCTGCGAATTAATAAAAATATTCCCGTACCATTTCAAGCAACTGCTGACGCTGTGGGATATGACCTGACAGCCGCAGAAGATACAGTTATTAAGGCACGGAATTTCGGGGTTGTCAGTACGGGTATTGCTCTGGAACTACCACCGGGGATTGAAGCTCAAATTCGTCCCCGCTCCGGATTAGCATTTCACCGGGGTATCGGCGTATTAAACAGCCCTGGAACAATCGATCCTGATTATCGGGGAGAAATTAAGGTAATTTTATTCAACGTATCGGACAAAGATTTTATGGTGAAAACCGGCGATCGAATTGCCCAGATAGTTTTTTCCCGGATTATGTCTGTAGAATTTGAGGAATCGGATCGACTCTCTATTACTGAAAGAGACAGCGGCGGATTTGGCCATACCGGGTGAAATGCGTATCTGCCTTGTTTCCAGTGCTTACCGCCCTTATATCTCAGGAGTAGGTGAACATGTTCATTATCTCGGGACTCATTTACAAAAAATGGGCCACAGCGTTCATATTCTTACCTCAACCTACCAGACCATTTCCGAACCTGAATTATTACCGGCAACAAGACTGGGCAAGGGATTAGTTTTACCATTCGCCCGGGGAGAATTTACATTGCCGGTTGGATTAAGATTGGCTCAACAGGTTAAAAATTTTTTCCAAACCTCAAAATTTGACATCGTTCACTGCCACGGAATTTTTCCCCCAGAATTGGCTTACTGGGCAGCCCGGTATTCAGCTTCGCCGATAATCGTAACTTTTCATAGTGTTACCCCTGATTTACCCGAAGTGTGTACTTCGCTTTTTTCCGTCTTTTTTAGAAATTTAAACAATAAATTGTGTTCTAAAATCGCAGTTTCTTTCGCTGTCAGAAACTGGGCGGAAAAATTTTTCCCGGGTGCTTATGAAATTATTCCTAGCGGAGTGGATTTAAAACGTTTTCATCCCGCAGTCAAACCGGCTCTTGCTGTTACCAGTGTACCGAGACTGCTTTACGTGGGGAGATTGGAAAAAAGAAAAGGACTGGAATACCTTATCCGTGCACTTCCCGCAGTAAGAAAAGAATTTCCAGGGACACAACTAATTGTTGTCGGCTATGGTCCGCTAAAAAAATTTTTTGAACGTCTCGCTGGAAAGTTAAATCTCAAAGATGCCGTACAATTTATTGGAGCGGTTTCCAATAGTAATCTTGCCGGTTTTTATACATCTTCAACTATTTATATCGCTCCGACGACTGGAAGGGAAGCTCTGGGAATAGTTTTAATTGAAGCAATGGCCTGTGGAGTACCGGTGATTGCATCTGATACTTCCGGTTATAACGAAGTTATAAAAAATAACGAAAACGGAATCCTCGTCCCGCCAGCAAATGTCGAAAAACTTCAGGAAGCAATTATCAGTTTATTGAGTTCTCACCAATTGCGGAAGAAGCTAATTGAAAACGGCTTATTGAGCTCAAGGAGTTACGATTGGGTTAAAATTGCGACTCAGATTGAAATAATTTATAAACGAAGTTATAATGAATAAAAAACTGAATATCCTTTTGGTCTCCGCTGCTTATCGGCCTTACCCTTCCGGGGTAAGCGAACACGTATATTATCTGGCAAAATATCTTCAGATGCTCGAAAATAATGTTACCGTACTGACTACCAATTTTCCGGGATTCGAGCTTATTAATCAAAACCATCAAGAAACCTTTAAAGTTCAACGCTTTGGGAAAGCATTGTTATTCCCGATAAATCGTTCCTACGCGACTGTTCCTGTGGGGACAAAATTATCTTTTCAGGTAGCTGGATTTCTTCGTGAAAATCAATTTGATATTGTCCATTGTCACGGTTTATTTTTTCCGGATATATCTTACTGGGCTTTAATCCACAGCCGATCGACTAATGTAATCACCTCTTTGAGTGCAGGATTTAAAATACGCACTGCGGGCAATAAAGTTTTCCACTGGCTTTTTGCTCACGAACTTAAAAAAATTCATGGGCGTATCGCAATCTCTAATCGGGCGCGAGCAGCAATTGAACCTTACGTACCCGGTGAATATCGAATTATTCCTTCCGGAGTGGATTTAAATAAATTCCGCCCTGGACTAAATCCAGCCATTACAAAAAATCCGGCCGAGAAAAAAATACTTTTCATGGGACGCCTTGATAAAAGAAAAGGAGTTGAAATAATCATTAAGGCGATGCCTTTTATACTTAAATCACATCCAAATGTTCGGTTAATTATCGTCGGAAAAGGTCCGATGAGCAATGCCGCCAAAAAACTTACTCATAAACTTGAAGTGCAAGAAAAGGTGACTTTCATTGGGGCTGTAAAATCTGACGACCTACCCCGATATTATTGCAGTGCAGATGTCTTCTGTTCTCCAGCACTTGGTGGAGAAACGCTGGGAATTGTATTATTAGAAGCAATGGCTTGCGGAATTCCTGTAGTAGCTTCTGATATTCCCGGTTACAACGAAACAGTTGTCCATTTAAACGACGGACTTTTATTTCCCGCAGGTGATACTCAAAAACTGGCCGAGTCAATTATTAATATTTTAACTAACAATGACCTCAGGAATAGATTGATAAACAACGGACTGCAAAAAGTTAAAAATTATGCTTGGCCATTAATTGCCCGTTTGACCCTTGATTATTACTACGAACTAATAAACAAATTGAGTTAATGCATTAGCAAGTTGAATAAACTGTTTCAAATTAACCTCCGCTGCCCTGATATTTAGTGGCAGATTAAGTTCGTTGAATATTCGAATTAATTCATTTCTATTTATTTTTAAACTTCGGGCAAGGTTATTTATTAACAATTTGCGAGGCTGTGGGGTAAATGCCCCAAAGACAATAGGTATAAATTTGGGGTAACTGCTTATCTGGAAAGTTGGCTGATGTCTCATTAAACGAAAAGCGCTGGAAACAATTTTGGGTCTGGGTTTAAAGTATGCCGGCGGGATATTAAAAAGTCGCTGTCGTTCACAATGGTATTCACAAAACACTGCCAGTGGACAGTAATCATTGCTTCCCGATGTTGCCAATAGCCGTCTTGCAAATTCTCGCTGGACGGTGAGCACGGCGATTTCCCAGCAATTAAAATTATCCAGAAGTTTCCACAAGATTGCCGACGACATATAATATGGTAGATTCGCAATGATTTTTAACCGCTGGTACCGTTTGAGGTCAAACTTAAGAAAATCGGTATGAACAATTTGCAGATTATCAGCCTGAGAAAATTTCTCATTCAGATAGTTAACTAAACGGCTATCAATCTCGATGGCAATGACCAACTTTGCTTTTGGTATAATCCGCGACGTCAAAATTCCTTTACCCGCTCCAATTTCTACAACGGTATCAGTCGGCTGTAACTCAAGTGCACTAACAAGTTTATCGGCTGTCTTTTCATGGATCAGAAATGATTGTCCAAGCGATTTGACCGGTTTAATTGAAACAAAAGAATAGCGTTCCAAGTTATTAATAAACTTAATTAAGATTGCCAGTGACTTTTTATTTTAAAATCTATTAAGTTATCTGAAGACACCTTCGGGCATTATCGCGGGTTAATTGCGCAACCTCGTTTTGCGAAAATCCTAATATATCTGCTAGATATTTCAATGTTACACGGATAAATGAAGGTTCATTTCGCTTTCCAACTATTTTAACATCGTGCGGGACTAAATAAGGAGCATCAGTTTCAATTAAAATTCGGTCCCGGGGAATCAGTTTTGCCACTTCAATCAAACGCTTTTCGCCGTAGGTAATATTCCCAGAAAATGAAATATAAAACCCTTTCTCCACCGCCCATTCGGCAAGTTTTTTGCCATCAGAAAAACAGTGCAAAATTCCATGGAAATAATTATGTTCTTCCAGGATTGACATAACCGATAACGCTGCGTCACGAACATGAATAATCAATGGTAAATTCATCATCTTCGCAAGTTCAATCTGCGCCCGGAAAGCAGTCTCTTGGTTTGCTTTTGTTGAGAAATTCCGAAAGAAATCAAGTCCGGTTTCACCAATCGCCTTAACTTGCGGTTCAATGCACATGTCCTTAAGCGACTGGATATCGGCACTCCGAAATGAATCTGCCTCATGGGGGTGAATTCCAACCGCACAGTAAATTCCTGGATGATTACGACAAAATTCTATACTTTCCTCGCTGTCGGGAACGTTTAAACTGACGGTTAAGATTTCTCTAACTCCCGATTGATGAGCTCGTTTCAAGACCGCCGTTAAGTCACCTGCAAATTGATTGTCAGTTAGATGACAGTGGGAATCAAAAATGATTAAACCATCAGGATTAGCTGTACTTCTCCTTGGCATAATAATTACGAAACCGGGGTTCCGGGATTGACCTCCTGCTCAGGAATAACAAGTGATGTTTTGTTCTCGTCTACTGCTGCCAAAAGCATTCCAAATGACTCAACACCACGGATTTTTGCCGGCTGCAAATTGGCAACAATAATTATCAGCTTGCCGATTAAAATCTCTGGACGGTAAGCATTACCTATACCGGCAACAATCTGACGTTCTTCGTTACCCAGATCAACAATTAACTTTACCAATTTGGTCGTCCCGAAAACTGGTTCAGCCGATTTGATCCGCGCAACTCGCAGATCCAATTTTTTAAACTCTTCAATAGTAATCATCGTTGTCCCCTTTTTTATTTCTGGTATTTTCTGCTCTTTAGTTAATTTCGCTCTTTCCTTAATTACAATTTCTTCTGGAAATTTCTCAAATAGGATCTCAATTTCCCCGAGTTCACTTGGTATCGCTGGATTTGCCGCATCAGCCCATTTTCTTTTACCTAAATTAAGCATCTTTCCAATTTTACGACTGGTAAAAGGAAGAAAAGGATAAGTTAATATTTCCAGCGCCGAAACGATTTTTGCGCAAACTGACATGGTACGAGCACATTTTTCTGGAGCATCATTTATTGTCCGCCAGGGAGTACTATAATCAAAATATCGATTGCCAATAGCAGCCAACCCCATCATTTCCCGAGTTGCATCCTTGATTTGAAAAGAATCAATTAGCCTGCCAATTTTCTCGGGCAGGTCATTTATTATTTTTATGATTTCAGAGCTTTTCTCATCATAACCGGTGTGAACAGGAACCCGACCAGCGTAATATTTTTTTATAAATACCGCTACCCGATTGATAAAATTTCCCAGCACATCTGCCAGTTCATTATTATTGCGACTATGAAAATCAGCCCAGGTAAAATCGACATCACGGTTCTCCGGCAAATTAACCGCCAAGGCATAACGTAACGGGTCGGCGGGATAGTTGTGGAGGTAATCAGGAAGCCAGATTGCCCAGTTGCGCGAAGTTGAGAGCTTTGCGCCTTCCAGATTTAAAAATTCATTAGCAGGAATTTCAGCCGGTAATATAAAATCACCATGTGCCATAAGCATAGCTGGCCAGACAATTGCATGAAAAACAATATTATCTTTACCAATAAAGTGAATCAATCTGGTTTTTGGATCCTGCCAATACTCTTTCCAACGAGCGGGATTGTTATTTTTTTCTGCCCATTCTATTGTTGATGAAATATATCCGATTGGCGCATCAAACCAAACATAAAATACCTTACCGCTGGCTTCAGGTAAAGGAACGGGCACACCCCAACTTAAGTCTCTGGTAATCGGCCGGTCCACCAACCCTCTTTTTAACCATCCTTCACAAAATCGTAGCACATTTGGTTTCCAATTCGATTTTGATGCTAACCATTCTTTAAGCCGGGATTCGAACTTTGATAGCAGAAAAAACCAGTGAGTGGTTTCCCGCCGTACCGGTGTTGCACCGCAAATTTTACATCGGGCTTCAATCAGTTCAAATGGTTCCAGCCATTTTCCGCACTGTTCACATTGATCTCCTCTGGCTCCATGAGCACCGCAATTAGGACAAATGCCTTCAACATAACGGTCGGCAAGGAACATCTTACAGTGCGAACAATAAAGTTGATATGTTGTTTTCGGGGTAATAAATCCCTGTTGGTGAATTTTTTGGAAAAAATTCTGAACTGTTGCATAATGTAACGGCAAAGAAGTCCGGGAATAATTATCAAATTCAATACCAAACTTTTCAAACGAATTTTTAATTGAGGGATGATAGCGGTCAACAAGTTCTTTAGGAGACATTCCTGCCTGCTGTGCGGCAATTGTAATCGGGACACCATGTTCGTCAGAACCGCAGATAAAAAGCACATCCGATCCCTTAAGTCGTTGATACTTTACATAAATGTCGGCGGGCAAATAGGCGCCGGCTAAGTGTCCGAAATGAATTTCGCCGTTAGCATATGGCAATGCACTCGTAACCAGTAATTTCACAGTGAAAAAATACCTTCCTTATAACCAAAGTCAACTATCGAACTGAAGTGATGAAAAAATTTCCCCGGGTTGGGATTAATATCTTTCAAATTGTCTTAATGAAAAAATTATAAGTCCGGGCGGGATCAGGTCGAAATCCGGTCTGCCAAAAGATTCCAAGCGCAGGATTACTGCTGAGGGTAGAAGCAATTGCCCTACTCGCTCCCTGATTCTTTATCCAGTTAAGTCCTAAAACAAGCAGCCACCGTCCGATTCCTTTACGGCGCCATTCTGGTAAAACTCCAAAATCAATTATTTCGTAAGCTCGGTTAGGAATATTCTTACACAGAAACATCACCAGATAGCCAATCGGTTTATTAGCCACTTCTGCAATAATTACCTGTTCAGGCTTAAAAGTAGGGTTTTTTGTCTCCAGTTCTAACAAACTTTCATGCAACGGTTCCCCCTGATTTGGGGGGTCATCATAAACAAATTCACTCATAGTACGTAATATTTTTTGGTCATCGGGGAAATTTGATGTTCGAACTGTTACCTTGTCCGGTGAAGGCACTCTGGGTAAGTTAACAAAGGAATGGTACATACCCAGCATTGAAACTGGATGCAGACTAAATCCAAATTTTTTAAGTATCGGAGGGTGAATATTATCAACCGCCCGGGAGAAAAAAAACAATTTATTGGTATTATATTTTTTAGCGAGATTGCAACCCTCGTTGAGTAATGCATCAATTAATAGTTGATAATAACATTCCTCCCGTGCTTGGGGAGATAGAAATAACCCCAAATGAATAACATCCTGTTTGCACCAACTGCTGAATGAAACCCAACCGTAACCAATCAGTTTTGTTTCTTTTTCCAGCACAAGTCCAACGCCATTTTTAAGCCAAGGTGTTTCGAAAAGATTTTCGAATTCTTCAAGTGCATAAAATGCATCGCAACCAATTTCCTGACGAACTGAGATTGTTAAATCTCCAATTGCCCGCGCATCCGACTTTTTTAGCGGACGCACTAAGTTAGCTTCATCACACCCCGGCACATTTATATTATAACAAAATTATAAAATGGCTGTCAATTTTCTTCCTTTTTTGATAATATGGATTGTGCGGTATCGGGTTCAATAATTAACCTGAAGGTGTCTGACCAACCGGATTCTGCACGGTCAATATCACGGGCTTTTGCCCTGATAAAATAAATACCGGTATCAACATAAATGTGAGAACGTGCAATCGTTTCGCCACTTTGAAAAAATGGAGACCACCCGGGTTTTGTTGTATCCCCCCAATCAATGTAATAGGTAATCACATTATCTTCCGGGTCGACTGAATAAATTCCGACCACCACGGTATCTTTCACAAAAGCGCGACTACGTCCTAAGATCATTGGTTTCTGTGGAGGTAGATTTCCGGTACAAAGCAAGATAGTTGAGGTGATTAATAAAAGCGGCAAAACAATACGATAACCGCACCTTATAATTTTATCTGACATAAAGCAATTTCTGCACAAACCATTTTTTATTTTCTTGCTCCTTAACTTCTAATCTGCAAAAATATATACCTCGGGGCAGTTTAAATAATGAAAGTGACGACTCATAAAGACCAGCCATTTGATAACCATTGAAGATAGTCCTAACACGACGACCGCTAACATCAAAAAGAGCCAGGTCAATAACACAAGTTTGTGCCAGCGAATATCTGATCACCACTGAGTTAACGACTGGATTGGGTATAATTCTCTCCAGATTGGTAAGATAACCGGTGTTGGTTAATTGTTTGATACCGGTCATTCCCGAAATTCCGACTGAGAAGAAACTAACTGTCGTGTAGCTATCAGCAGTTATCAAAATTTGGAAATTAGCAATTGTATCAGCGGGTAATTGAGCCAAACAAATCACGAAAGGTTCTGAAAGATTGTTTCCTGCTTCACCGGGATTTATTAAACCAAAATTGGCAATCGAATCATAGACTACCGCATCACCGTCATTGGTAGATAGAATTGCTACCGTATGCACCGCTGGTGCCCGTCCTCGATTCTGTAAAATTAAACTTATCTGAAGAGTTTCTCCCGACTCATAAAGTCCATTTCCGTTGCCGCCCATTGTATCAGAGACGAAAACACCATTGAGTACCAGCCAGGGAGTTTGAATTTGCCGCGGCAGATTAGTAGTGAATTTGATCGCCCTTGCCGCCTGTAAATACGCCGCATTAGGATGGTGGTTGTTATTAAAAAGATATTGAATACCGAGCGTTTCTGTACTATCTTTTATCCCAACGGTACAGGAGGAATTAAGCGCCACCCGCTGATAAAGAAATATCAAATCGCCGTCCCCGGTGGGAGTAGGATAGTAATACGGGTCATTGAGAATTAATTGAAATGTTTCCCGAATGTTGGGTTGATTATAGTGAGCAAAATCCTTGAATTCTATCAAGTAACGGTGTCGGGAAGAATCATAATAATGATAAGCGGTGCCATAACCATTACTGTTTTCATCAGGATTAAGGTCGTCCCAGAAAGGACAAATCATTAGTGGCGGTCCAACTGTATCTGGAATCGGGCGATTATTACCAAAACGATAGCTGGTATTACCAAGTGCTATAAAACCATTAGAACATATAGAAATTAATGTATCAGAAACACCGTAATATTTAAAGACAAACGGTAAACGTAAAGACCTTGTTACTGCATCTGAATCAGAGACAGCCGGTATAATCTCTCCCGGTCCTGGTGGCGCTAATTCAAACCACTCATAAACTGGAGCTATCCCTGAAGCAGTATCGGTATCATCATAACACCAGTAACCATATCCATCCGGACCAATTGGGTCGTTCACTGTTCCGGTTTCAACGTTCAAATTAAAACTTAGGGTTTCATTGTAATAATATGATCCCCCATCACCATAAATTTGGACCAGGAATAACACCGAATTGTGTCGTGACAAACCAAGCCCGGCAGATATTGCGAACTGATCACGGTTACCACTTTTACTCTCGCCCACCCCGATTACACCATAATAGGCGAGTGAATCAATGACGATTACATTGGAATCATCACAGGTAACTTTACAGAAAACACCGGTCAATCCCCCTCCTCCCCGGTTCCGTATCGCCAGCCTTAATCTGCCACTTTCCAGTTTGCCGAGTTGACCATTTGCGTTCCCGCCCGGCGGGGAATCAACGAAAAAAACGGTATCAATAATTATTTTACCGGCACGGATAACAAGGTTCAACGGCAAATCCCAGCGCTCGCCTGCAGCATCATTTAATGTAAATATACCAGAGATAACTGTGCTGTCACGATTCAAACTATCAACTATTAATTCCAGTGGGTCACCGGTACGAACCGATTCCGGTTCAATTGTTCCAAAATAGGCAATGCTATCCAGTACCCTCCCCCGTAAAGTGATGCTATGCCAGATGCCGTTTACTCCAGTTGCTGTTACTCCGCCTACATTTCTCAAATTTATATATACTCTTACCATTTCGCCGGGGTTGATTATTCCATCGTTGTTACCCATAAAATCGTCAATGGTGGTTGCAGAAATAATCAGATAAGGTGTACTGGTGGCAACCACCCGGCAACTACCCTCAAATGGTATAAGGTTATTTCCAGTTACGACTACATCCAACCTCCCGATATTCCTGGGATTAATATTTAAATATACATAACCGGAAGAATCGGTGGTTCCAACCGCATAAACCGAACTGTCCATTGAAACGCAAACGGAAGCATTGGCGACTCCATGTCCATTAGCGGTTACAGCTACCGACAATATTTGTGGTGCCATCTGAATCACTGAATCATAAAAGACTTCAATTCTTTTAGGGATAGCGGTCCACAGGCACAATTCAGGGTCACCAAGCAAATTCCACTCCTGGTATCGGGTCTGATTATGGTAAAGAGAATCTATCCAGTATCTTCCCCTTAAGGTGGCAGGACCAATTCGGTTCTGTTTTTCCTGGAAAATAGCATTGAAAAATCCCCGATAACAGGCGCTGCGGAAATGGGCACCATGGCTGACAATACCGGTTGTTCCAAAATAAGCAATCGCCCCACCGAAAGTTAAAGGATTTCCTGCACGAACGAATTTGTCTCCGTACATTGACCCACTTGATTCAAGCGTAATCGTAGCACAGGTCGCCCCGACAACCACGGGCATTTTTTCGCAATTAATCCAGCTGAATGGGTCAATAGTGTTAAATGGAGACCACCAGGTTCCGACCCCTTGCCCCCGATAAGTAATAAATCCCCGGCCAGCATTGGCAGCCGAACTCACATCAGCACTGTTGTTACCCCGATTTGAACTCAGAGAATCAATCTGAATGTAGCCTGAAGATTGACACAATTGATGAAACCAGCGCGAATCCCCCCAGTAAAGTGTGTCATCAGGACCATTATCTTCCCGGACACAGGTGGTAGCTTTAATAAACCAGGTGGTATCAAGCATAGCCGTCTGTCGTTCATAAGCAAGTGTCTTGGCAACCAAAGTTGAGCATTCCCGGGCATTGGTGGCAAAAAATCTCCCCACCGAAATTTCCATTTTATAATCATCTTCCATATCTCCATAATAACAGTCGGTGGTACTATTGTAGGCAGGAATTTGAGCTGGTGAGCCTGCCAGGAGGACATATTCCGGTTTGATAGGCCAGTTATTATAGGCGTTGCGGATATAAGCCTGTATTTGCTGAGGTTGATTCCCGATCTGCGATACCGGCACAACCCGGGCAAGAATGCCTTTTTTCGTTTTCCATTGAACAAGTGGTTGTAGAATTGGTAAATAAGAGTCATTAGCAATAATCAGATATTTTGCACCCTGCTCTGCCCAAAGCCCCTCAGAGATGAAGAAAATACTCAATATAAATAAGTACCTGATTTTCATTTAATTATTACCTTCTGGGGGCTATAAACTAAGCGGCCATCTTCGTAAATTATAAAATAGACACCGGGGTTCAAACAACTGAGGCTATTTATTCCTGATGTTAAATCGTGCATTTTGCGCCCCGTGATGTCAATCAACAATCCAGGACATGGGCACCAGAGTTTATTTTGCAAAACTGTGGTTTTAAGAGCCGGTTTATAACCGGGTGCTAAATCTCCTTCCTGAATACCTACCAGAACAGGATGCCAGTGCTCCCCACCATCTGTTGTTGCTACCGTAATACCATTACCAGCTGCCATTCCATTATTCTCATTAGCAAAGTCAATGTCGAAAAGAGTGGAATCTGCATTAGAACTCTGAACTATCCAGGTATTCCCGCCGTTAGTAGTATGAATAATGGTTCCATTTCTACCACACGCCCAACCCAGGTTCGGAGTAACAAATTTAACTGCCCGGAGGAACTTTGCAACTTCGGGTACATTTTGTGCAACCCAGGAAATCCCACCGTCGGTGGTATGTAATATCACCGCTTGGAAATTACGATCGTTACCACCAACAACCCAACCGGTATTATGGTCTGCAAAGTAAACGTCATAAAAGTCATAGGTCGTATCCCGGTGGACGATTTGCCAAGAATCACCACCGTTTGTCGTCCTGGCAATTATCCCCTGTCCACCAAGGAAGGTGTCGCCAGACGGCCAGTGCCCCGCCACCAGCCAACCGTAGTTGTGGTTAACAAACCAGACTCCCTGAAATTCAGCCGTATCACCAACAGGAAAAGGAGGAACCGGCAAAAAAATCTGCTGCCACTCCATTCCGCCATTAGTGGTTCGTAACTGAACTATATCACCACCGGCAGCCCAGCCAAATTCTCCGTCAATGAAACGAATTCGCGCCGCATGTTTTGGTCCGCCTAAATTTTGCCTTGTCCAAGTGTTACCACCATCAGTTGTTGCCCAGATATCACCAGACCTACCACATGTCCAGCCTGAATCCGGTGTCAGGAAAAAAACATCAAAAAAGTCACGAATCGTGGGAATATTGATTGAATCCCAGATTAGCCCGAAATCTTGAGAATGAAATACCGCGGTTGTGTCAATAGTTACCACCCAAGCATCAGTAGTATTCACTGGGGTTGCAACACCATGGTAAATTAGCGCGTGTCCGCGCGTGATTATAAGTGCAACCAAACAGGAAAGGATAAAGTGCTTGGTAATCACGGGTTTAACCATTAAACCTCCTTTAGTTTGCTATAATTATTTTTTTAGTTAAAATTCTGGTTTTTTTAACAGGGTTGATGAGTTGTAAAATAAATATACCATTTTTAAAATGGAGCGCTTTTGAGTCGTTCAATTTTAGAAAATAGCACTTGTTAGCCAAAGGATTATTCAGGCGTATTTGACTGAGGACTCTGCCGGTTATGTCAATTAGTTCTACAGTTAATTCATCAGTTAGACTGCTGATTTGGATCCAGATACCCTTGCTAACAACGGTTGGGGAAATTTTAATTGAATTGATATTACATTCTGCTCGGGGCTCGGCTACGGATGTAAATGTATCGGGCGGATTGGTGGTAAATTTAATTACCCGGCAAGGTAGGATTTGAACCGCAGCAGGAGGATAAGAGTCAGCAAAAGTCCAGAGCAATCCATCGGCATGGTCTGGACTTTGAATACCAACAGTGGCAAAGTTATGATTATTATTAAGCAGGGAGTCGTCATTTTGAACATTGAGGTATTGATATAATATAGGTCCATCGCCCGTCCGGGTAGGATAATATATCGGGTCGTAAAGAATTGCCTGAAATGTTTGCTGTTCGGCTATTATCGGAGGACGAAATCCGTGAATGTGATAAACATTGCTCCACTCTACGATTAATCGATGTTGGGGTTCGTCATAATAGTAAAATACGCCGCCTGCATTTAATGTATCGGTTCGGAAATCGTCCCAGAAGACTGCTAAAAATCCGTCCGGTCCCTGAGCTGAAGGAATAATCCAGTTATAAGGTTCTCCCCACCACGTTGTCCCGAAGGCAAGATAGCCATTGTCGGAAACTGAAATTGTCTGATATTCCCGTCCATAATAGCGAAAGGTAAATGGGATATTAATTGGCACCGCCCGGTCATTTCCAATATTTATTCTTGTCCCTGAGCCACCGCGGCTCGGGTCAATTTCACACCAGGAGAATTCAGGGTGTTCTTGATAAGCGGTATCAGTATCATCATATCCCCAGTAACCGTAGTGATCCGGTCCCAACGGTGCAAAACTGACTGGTTCTCCGACCGTAATCGGGAAATCAATTCGGTGCCGAAATCCATCCGGTCCGGTTAAATCCAGATAAATGGTAAAACGACGTCCGAGTGCAATTCCAGGTGCGGCATCGAGTTGAAACCGGTCGGTTTCATTCATTACTGAATCGCCCGCGTTAATCGTTCCAAAAGTACCGACTGAATCACTAATGGTAATTGCCCAGGGATTTGAAGAGTGTAAAATCCCGGTGACCTGAGTGGCGCTGCGGTCACCCCGGTTTTTAATCAAAAGAGCTAAATCCGCCGTCTCACCCGGGTCAAGATAGCCATTGCCATCGTAAACTATATATTTCCGAACTTCAAACCGTGGACCGCAGACCGTTAGGTTGAAATCAGAAAACCAGGTACTATCGCCGCTCGTAAGTTTTAGCCTTAAGGGAAGACGCTGTCCAGTGGTACAGGCGGGAGAAATGGTAAGGTAGAAAGGATCAGTTGCTCCTTCCTGACCAGGCGCGAGTGTTCCGTAGTTACGAATTGAATCGCTAATCGCGCAGAAGGTGTCCAACGCGGTAAGAATTCCTTGAATACCATATGCGGTCTGACCAGTACCATAATTTTTAATTGTAATCGTAATACCGGGTGTAGTCCCAGGATAAACAGTGTCCGGCGTATGAGTGCGATACCCAAGCAGTAATTCACGAGTTTGCCCGATACTAAAACCGAGATAGGATTTGATGTTTTTGCCAGTAACGGTCACAAAAAGTGTGTCTGAAGTGGTAGTTGATATTGTAAATGAGGCATTACCAAAAGCATCGGTTTTTTTAATCGTTTGAACTTCATTCGTTTTGTACAAACAAACCTGTGCATCCTTAACCGGATTGCCCAGTACATCGGTTACTCGAACCGTAAATTGTGAAGTGCCAACAGAATAGGTTAAGGGGTGAATGACACTAATCAGTTTAGGTACAGTGGTCCAGAGTTCAAGCGCCGGGTCGCCTAAAAGATTGTATACATGAAAGTAAATAATTAGGTCAGCAGAGTCCTGCGGAAGAGGAAAGTTTAATAACTGCTCAATTTTGCCAGCATACATTGCAGGTCCAATAGTTGTAACGCCTTTTTCAAAAATTGCATTGTAAATTCCATAATCCATACAATTATTCCAGCGTGTTGATGTACCAGTATATGAAGCCCCCCAGAACGCAACCCCGCCTTTGGGCATCGTCGGCGTACCTGCCCGCAGCCAGGCTTCGCCAAAACAGGGGTTCGCCTGATAATTTCCAGTACCACAATAAATACTGGTAACCACTGGCAGTTTCCAACCATTATTCAGATTATAAACATCGTTTATCTGATACTGAGGATAGTTCCAGCCGGTAGCTTGACCCCATCCCCTCCCATTAATTAAAAGAACCCCCTGATTAACTGCGGTGTCAACTGGACCGCGCCCGGATGGTGTTGGGGGGTAAAAAACGGTATCAACTTTAGTGAACCCTTTACTTAAAAGTTGTTCTCTAATTATACGTTTGGTCACAAGTGCCGTAACTGCAGGCGTTCCCCCTTCTTGGTAGCTTGTTCCGACCATCAATGCGCGTTGATACCAAAGGGTGTCCTCATAATAAGGAGCGGATTCATAGCCGATAATTTTAGCAACCATACAGTCAAGTTCCGAACTGTTGGCTGCGGGTAATCTGCCTATGAAGATATCGGCAAGGTAATCATTTCCATCAACACAACCATAGGTATGGTCGGTAACACACGAAGTAGCACCGGGCGTGGGAAATGCCGGAATTTTGTTAATAGCGCCGACAAGCAGGACATAACTCGGTGCCGGTGACCAGTTTTGATATGCGTTTTGAATATATGCCCGGATCTGATCACGCTGAATGCCTGTTTCCGAGGTCTTTTTTACCCAAACCTTAAAACCTTTGCGCTCTTTCCAGCGGGCAAGTGGTAAAATATTAGAATAAAATTCATCCGGAACAATAATTAGATAACCGGGTAGTTCATTTTTATCGTTGGGAACCGGCAACCATGGAAACAAAAAAGCAGGCATCAAATTTTTAGCATGCTGCGCAGTTAGTGGTGCCGGATATTTAAACGTAAGTTTTGTTCCTGTTGACGACAATTGTGAAATAATCAACTGCGCAACTTCAACACCGCCAGCAATCATCGGCGGACGGACCTGGATAGCGCAATCGTTTTCCTTGACAACTTCAGGCAACCGATCAGTCAGCAGGGGAATTAGAACTGAAGTAACCATATCCGTTGAGTCAGGTTTAATCTCAACTTGCAACTGGTCAGGTGATATTAAACTGGTATGGACACTAAAACCAATAATCAGGAATAATAGCGACATCAAAACTCCTTTTTAACAACAACTATTCCTAAATCACGGTCAAGTATATAAAAATATCTTGAACCCGGAACTCCGCCCACTTTATAAGCATAAGGTGTTGCAATCTGAGCCATACAAAATGGCAGACCGGTGTTTGCACAATTCACCACCGCGGTTCCTCCGGATCCGCAGGCAACAAAAACTAGGCTATCAATAGCAGTCACCGAATTTGCGTAACCGGGTAGACTGACACTGCTTATCTGCCGAATCGATGCTGGTTCACTCACATCGCAAATCATCAAGCCGGCACGACCGTCAGCAATCATTACAGTACTTCCAGAACTGGTAATACCGCGCGCATTGCCCGGGGTATCAAAACTACCAATCTGAATGGGCGGAAATGTATCCACTCGCCAAGCAGCAATACCAAGCTGCTCGCAGGCAACAAAACAATTCTCATTATTGATTGTCAAACTTCGGCAATTACGCGGGTAATAATATTGGAATCTGAGATTGGGATAACGCGGGTCGGAGATGTTAACACCGATAAATTGAGCACCCGCAGCAATATAAACCCAGGAATCCCGGAGGGCAACATCATAACCATAGCCGGGTTGTGGATATTCCAGAACACCAACAATTTTCAGACTATCAGGTCGGGCGATATTAATAATTAACAGTTCCTTGTAACCGTAAGCCAGAAATGCCAAGCTATCACGAACTTCAACCCCCCAGGCCACATTAAGGGAATCCATAATCCGTGATAACAGCTCAGGATTTTCAGGGTTGGTAATATCATAAACTGCAAACCCGGCCTGGCCCTCAGCAATGTAAAGGTAATGCCCTTGAATCACAATGTCGTGGGGATACCCCTGGGTCTTTATTGAATTTACAACCGTAAACCGCTTGAGAGTAAAACAAGCCGGTGCGGTCCAATCACCCCATACCCCCTGCTCATTCTGAGCCCGAACCCGCCACCAGTACTGTCCATCAGTCTGGACGTAATAACTGACCGAATTCTGGTAAACAGTTTCTTCTATGGCAAACGAGCGGAATTTTTGGTCGGTGGTAATCTGGATTATATATCTGCTCACTTTCCCAACTGGTTGCCAGGTAAAACTAATTTCTCCGGAAACCAGAGTGATATTATCAACCGGCGCTAAAAGGTGAACCGGCGCTGGTGCGGGTAACGGTTTGATACAATTAATAAGAAATAAAATCAAACCGGCAATATGGATTGTACTGATGGATAAACAGGGCAAAGATTTCATTACCCACCTCCTGTGTGTCTAAAATTTCGGGCTTGCATCTTTAGTGGTAATTTAACCCCTGCACCAACACGATTTGTCCGGTAATTCTTGATTTCTTCAATTTGCTCGCGATACGGTGAATCAACTTCCCGCCATTCAAATTCATATTGGAAATAAACTGTAAACGAATTAAAGAGATAATCAGCAGTAATGCTGATATTCTGAATCTGATCAACCCTGCTGGCATGGTAAGGGTCGGCAGAGGGAGAATTAGGCGTCGTGTAATAGCGGTATGAGTACTGATAACCGGTATTTATGCCAAAACGGGTGAACCGCCGCGGACGGGTAGCAAGTTCCAATGAGATATTATGCTCTGAATAGGATATGTCAGGAAGCGGTCCTTTTGCCTGGGCAATTTTAAAATAATACTCGGCTTGCAGTTTTAAATTGTTTTTCGGTTGCCAGTTTAAGTTACCATTAAACCGATGGGCTCGAGTGTCATAATATTCAAATGGTGCAATATAGTTGTAAAACTCAATCTGATAACCAGGACCAATTGCAAAAGTACCAAGTTGCAGTCGGTAATTTACACCCGCAATCTGTTCGCCGAACCGGCAGGGACTGTATTGCTGGCTGTTCCCAGCACGATAGTAACGGATAAGATAATTGGGCAACCACGAATAATAACCAGCAATCCGACTCCTTTCCCCTACCTGCTGTTCCATTCGCAATCTAAACAATCCGTAACTTTTCTCCTGGTTAGAGGCATAATTGTGAATCCGAAAACTGGTTTTTAAAATGGTTAATTTTGAAAAACGAGCGGTAAGTTCAACGTCTAACATCAGTGTTAAATCGTCTGCTGAATGATAGGGAAATTTCAACGGTTCAGTCCGCTGGCGGTATTTTTCTAAATCTGAAGGGGAAAGATAAAATATATTTTGGTCATAAGTTAAATCTGAGGTGAAAGACGCCAGCCACGAGATTTTTGCATATGAAATAGCGGAAATTGTCAGTAACGGTAGTAAAAATTTAAACCACTTACTCATATTTTTCGCCTGGCAAACGGTCAATTGCCAATACCGCACTTTTTGCCAGCGTACCTTTTATAATTACACCAAGACGGTGTTCCCCCTCGCTCAGTTGAAAACTCAAAGACCTTTCGGTTGAAGGAATAACCTCTGCGTTTTCAAGATAGTGCACTGTCTTGTCCTTTTTTGTTCGGAATGTCCGGTTTACAAGTTGATTGTTGTTTTCGCTGACTTCAACAATAAAACTTTGAGGACCAGTCATCCCTGGGTCATAGTCAATTCTGAACCGCAACCGGAGTTGTCCGGGTCCAGAGACTAATATATTAACCGGTTTGCCGGTTTCTAATTTGAAATAGCCGGTTTTCCTAATAGCAATACTTTCTGTTTGATATACCAGTGTCATTGGAGATGCATTTGGAATTTTCACCTGTTCCCATAAGCGTGGTAGTTGGAAACGAAAACGCACTCCCACCGTATCTGTTGAAGCACTGTCCAGTATCAGTTGAAAATGGTCCCCCCCTGGCAATAGATGAACATAAAATGACCGCCATTTACCGATTGGCTGGCCAGCTGGCCCGCGGGTTGAGGTGGAAACCTGAGTTTGAAGATGAAATTGTTGTTCTGTCTTTCCCTGGATAAATCTGAGAACATAGATGCCTTTTTCGCCTGGCTTTGCATTGTTTTCGAACCACAACCGACTGTAAACACGCAGCCAGGCACCAGAATCCGGGATACCCGTAACTTTGAATTCTGCTGGTTTATTGGCAGATAAGAGGTAGTAATCGCTAACCACCGAACGGAGAACTTTTAACCCAACCTTCGGTATATTTCCCGGAGGCACTATTTCACCAGCATAAACTACAAGGGTAAATAAGAGACGCAACAAATTCACACCGCCTCCCCCTCTTCTTCAGTTTTTACTCCAAAATATGATTCAATGTCGTAACGGACAATAATGACGAGCAGGGTAATGATTATCAGGGTGAAAAAGACCGCGAGTGGAACCGAATATCGGCGTTCGTAAAATAGTTTTCCCTTGCCAATTTGGGGCAGGGGCACAGGCGCAACTGGTAAACGGTAATCAAAAGCGGTGCGCGTTGGTTTGGCAATGTAGAGCACAGGACGGCCAGAAGATAAAAATTGAGCAACCAAGCCAGTTCCGGCTTTTTGATGGCGGTCAGTGTAAATTTTTGTGGATAATCGTGTCAATGGGGCACCGGAATTAGTTACCGATAAGCCAATAGCAATTAGTGCCCGGCAGTTAGTGAAGATTTGTTTTCGTTTGAACACCGCTTCTGGTAATGACTCAGGTATAAATAAAGGGACTTTTGTAGATTCGGCAATATGAGTCAGTGTTTCGCGTGCAAAAAGTGATAAACCCCGGCCATCATCAGTTTCGCCACCCAGCGTGGTAAGAACCGAACGGTAGTTCCAGAGTTGCGCATCGGCAAGGACCTTTTCAAGTTCCAGCCAGGTAAACCCTGGATAGTTTGCCCCCCACATTCCCGAAGTTTGCGCAGTTATAATGAGCGGGTTTAAACCGAGCGTTTTCACTGCTGACAGTACCTGGATATTGAGCGCGGGATAGGTTCCATCCCAGTTTATTGCAACTGTATCGCCGGGTTTGAGTTTAAGGCGATAAAATATTTCAATTAAGGCAGCACTGAAGTTAGGATTGGTTGTGGTGAGGGCATCACTTAAGTCGCTGCGTCCATATGTTAAAGGTGAATATTGTAACCCGATTAATGCGGTACCATTGGGGTCGTTTACACTGTCAATCGGGAGAGTCAGTTTATTCAATCGGTAATCGCGAACGAGTTCAAAGCCTTTTGCAGAAAGTTGAGCAGCGCTGAGTTTTTGTGCATATAATTTGCTTTTAATTGAATGGAGGGATTTTGTTTCAAGGTAGAATAAAAGCAAACTGAGCACCGCGAGCGCGGTAATTACCCAGCGATTGACCTTACCTTTACGGCGTCGCATTAGAAACTTCCCCCGGATATTATAATAATCAGAAAACGCGTTAGAACCGCAGCAAAAAGCATTGCCGACAGGGTCTCAATAATACCCTGCCGGTTCATCCAGTAGGCTATTAAACCAGGAATGACATAACCAATAACACTTACGTCCAGTTTCAGGGAATTAAATGTCAGGGGCGGAAAAATTCGGGTAAGATAACCAAGGAGATAGCCAACCAGTATACCAAGCAGTAACATTCGCCTACCAAAGACCAGCATTACCCGGGAAAGGATTTTGATGAGAACACAGGTAAACAGAGCAACCAACAATGTCGCTATTACCCTTATCGGCTCATTGAGCGTAAGTGCAATGTAACCTGGAACAACAATTCCACCGGCTGCCAGCCCGATAGTTTCGGTCATTAAAAAAGAAATTAACATTCCCAGTCCGATGGTTTCAATAATCAATTTTTAACCCCCTGGTTTACAAAATAGTTAATCAGTTTCTCACCGTACCCAACTGTATTACCGGTTGCAAAGATAAGCGCTGACCGGTCAATAATATCCCAGACCTTTTGATAGACAATAGCAGGCTCTATTTCGTCGCCAAAATCCCTTAATTTTTCTTTTGAAATACCGATCTGAATTGCACGATGAATAAATACTCTGGTCAATCCACCGGTAATTACTGCGTAGTCATAATTCCAGTCCTTTATCAATTCAGCCAGCTGACGCGAACGGTCGGTGCGGTCACGTCGGCAATTGACCAGCACTATCCGGTGTGGATTTCTACCCTGAACCATCTGCCATAACATATTGATTGAGTCAGGGTCATTTGCCGCCAGGGTATTCACCAGTTCCATTTCTTTACCCCGGTCAATTATCCGGTAAATCCGCATAACTCCGGAATCCGGCAAACTGTGCTGCATTCCGTTGAGCGCAGTTTTCCTCTCAACACCCAGACTTTCGCATACCGCCAATGCCAGCGCTACATTCTCCTTATGCTCAATATAGGAAAAACCGGTAATTTCCTGGTCTGTAACCGTTGCCGGGTCGGAAACAGTCATTTCTACACCTGGCCGCAAATGACGTTTAAGAATTTTTAAAGGCTTACCTCTCTCCGCAGTGAAAAATTTACCCCGGAGTGGTATGGTATTACTCAATGCCCGCGCAACATCCATCACCGTCGGTCCCATTACATCCAAATGGTCAGCCCGGACATTGGTAATTACACCATGCGTTGGTCTTATCAACATCCGATTCTCGGTTCGCTGGTATTCGGGTACGAGCGCCATACATTCAATTACCAATGCCTGCGCCTGGTATTTTCGTGCCAGCCGGACAATCCGCAACTCTTCAATAATGTTTGCCTTGCCCAACCGCCGAACCGGATATTCTTCAAAGTCCCCGACGATAAACCTTGGTTTGGTGCCGGTGACCTTTGCCACTACCCGATAACCACCTGCCCGCAAACCTGCAGCAATCAAGCGGGTAACTGAAGACTTTCCTCTGGTACCATTTACCTGGACGCGTATTGGTATTTTCCTAAGATTCCGTAAATGTATTTGATACTCAACAATTAGGTAACCGATAAATGTGCCCACGAGGATGAAAATCAAAATCATCTAACCTGAAGATGTTAATAAAATCGGTATAATTGTCAAAACTTACTTAATTAAAATAACATATTATATTGCCTTATTGCACTGCTTACTTTTAATTACTTAAAATATATTGCCTACTAACATTGAATTAACTATCTAATTTTCAATGTGTTAAATAATTTCAGGGGGCTAGCCCCGGGCTCCCCCTGCCACCGTTCCCGGGCCTGTCCTATTATCCAGAGAATTAACAGCTGGAACAAATTATATCAGAGGGATGAAGCATTCGGTCTTTTGTTCTTATTGACAAATCGGAATCAGTTGCTACGACGAACAGCACTCTCATCAAAGGACGAGAGACGCCAGGATAATCCGTAAACCAGTGAAAGGATTAAAAACGCAGCGAACAGCAAAAGCGGCTGTCTCATTAGCAGGGTTGTTGCTGCTCATCGGTTGCCCGGGAACTGATACTACTAACCCGACAGTCACAATCGTTTTCCCGGCTAACAACGTCACAGTGGACACCGGTAATGTAGTAATCAAAGCGGTTGCCATCGATAACAAATCAGTTAGCAAGGTGGAATTTTACGATGGCTCAATGAAAATCGGCGAAGCTGGCACTGGCCTGTCCGACACATTTGATATCAGCTGGACCGCCACTGCCGGTATTCATACTCTAAAGGCAATAGCATTTGATGGCGCGAATAACACTGCTGAGCATTCGGTCCAAATCACTGTCAATGCCGACGGGGGGGGGTTCGGGTCCGACTCACCATTCTGGTAAAATATCCCAGGATGAAACCTGGTGGCCTGCAGGTAACCTCCATATCATTGATGAGGATGTTTAGACCGGAGAAAATGTAATCCTGACTATCAAACCGGGTTGTATTATTAAATTCCAGCCTGAAACTGAATTTTAACGCAACTGGTGCAATTAAAGCAGACGGTACCAACGGTCGCATCCGGTTTATCAGTTCAGTATCTGCGCCTAACCGCGGTTATTGGCTGTCAATCGGATTTTACAATTTAACAATCGACTCCGAAGCGAAATTAATTAACTGCACGGTGGAATATGGTGGTGGTTATGATTACGGTAATGTTGTAATCATGGATGCCCCCCCAGATCAATGGTGATTCAATCAAGCCGGAGATATTAACATACCTTAAGTTAAACTAACCAGGAGATGAAGTTGCTTCATCTCCTGGTTTTTTAATTTTTCCCTGATTTTATCGGTCTGCAGGTAATGAGATCTTTAATTGCTGCAAATTTTTTAGGACCGATGCCATTGATATTACGGATTTCATTAATACTCTTGAAGCCACCATGTGTCTGGCGATAGGTAATAATCCGCTGAGCTAATGCCGGACCTATCCCTGGTAAGGCATCAAGTTGCTCCGGGGTTGCAGCGTTGATGTCAATAAGCGTATCAGGAGAAGCAGATTCAGAATTAACCAGTTCAACCGGCGACCCAGCAATTTTCCTTTTCAGTTGCCATCTTTTATAAGTATTAATTATTGCGCCGCTTAGAAAAACGGCTGATAAAAAAATAATAACAACCAGCTCACGTTTATTCATTAGAACCGGAACAAAACCCAGATATTCAAATCGGTTCGTTCATTGCTGATACCACTGATACTTTTGTTCATACTGTAACCGGTATTGAGACCAAATTCAATTGAACGGGAGAACCGGTAGGAGGCACCAAGAGAAGTTGAGGCGGTGTTATCCCGCTGCTGGGGTACGGTATTGCTTTCCCCGCCTTCATTCCAGACCGTTTGAGTACGCAGCGTTTGCAGGTAACGAAACTGCCAGTTCAAACTTAGATCTTGAGAAAAACGGACCTTTCGGAGAAATGGAATTTTCAACCCCTGAGGTGCGGAAAATGAGTAAGAAATTGAACCGTTCACCCCCTGGCTTCGGGTATCTATCTGGCTGCGGCTGATGCCACCCGAGCTCAGGTAAGAAATGGCTGATGAACGACTGAGATTGAATGCCATAGTTGATGATATGCGCTTCTTCCAGGTGGTCTGCCAGGAAATCAATGGATTGAAGTCTGAAGTTTTGGTTTCGCTGCGACCGAATACTGCCAGCGATTCGCCACCGGTGGCAACGGGCAACAGGTCAGCGCGCAGGCTGGTAGTTCGTCGATAATTACTGGAAAGTCGGGAATCGGTAGCCAGGTTTTTAAAAAGATTGTGCACTTTACCCAGATTGATTTCAACCTGTGGCCAGACAAGATTGCGATCAGCATTGGCCCCCAGGATTGCTCGGTTTTTCCCCTTAGATAACTCATAACTCAAGCGGGTAGAAAATTCCTTGAAGCCAAAACCACCAGCAACACGGAGGTTGTTGTTCAGTTCCCGGGTGCGATTTACCCTGCCCGTAAGTGAATCAAGTGCAAAGGTGTCACTGAACCCGAAACGGTATTGCCAGGGGGCACTGCCTTTAATGCCGAGATAATCACTGGAGCGGGAAATTGTATAATTGAATTCGAGTGGTTCAAGGTTTTGTGTAATTCCGGCAAGCACCTGGTAAAAATCTATTAACGGAACCCGCGGTCGAGTCGGTAATATTGATTCCGGTTGAATGTTTGCTGAATCCGTTAACCCTTTAACTGTATCCCTGCCCGCCTGTAAGTTACCAATTTGCCCGAGCGGCACTTTGGCCAGTGGTGTTCGGGAACGAACCCGACCCTCACGCTCTGGTTGTGATTGTTTCAAACTTTTGTTTAATCGTTCGGAAATCTCGGAAAAGTCAATAGAGGTATTGAAACTGACCTCACCGGAGTTGGTTACATTACGATAATCGGCAAAGGTGTTACCAGTTTTCGGCCGTTCCTGGGTGAAATCACCATCAAATTCAATTGCAGGGTTGATAATGTCTCCAACCTCTAAATCATAAGAGATACTAAGATTTTCGTTGCGGGTGGCTTCAATGCCGATTGGAATAATAATCAGAGAATCAGGATTGGCAACGAGTAAATCCCGTTCCGAATCCCAGCCATAATCAATTGTTAAATCTTCAACCGGTGAAAAACTGATATCAAAATTACCAGTTACACCTTTACCGCGGGCGGTGTCGGAGCGGATGGTATCTGCCCGAATATCAGTTCGGCTACCCCCACTTAAACCGAAACGGATATCTTTTGGTAGAGGATAAAACTCATTATCGCCTCCGAGCGGTATTTTTAACTCGGGGCGAATCCCATAACCCCATTGCCAGCCAGTATAATTACTGGAATCATAATAAGGATAGTTATGATTACCTGCCCAGCGCCGACGCCAGGAGAAATTCATCGCCTCAACAGTGTAATTCAATAATTTATTGCCGGACTTCTGTTTTGTTAGATTACCGAGCATAATTTCTTGACTGGTGCCACTACCGGTATAACGTTGCTGTTTTTCTCCAGTAAGCCTTAAGTCGGGCCATACTGGTGAATATTTGGGCATAGTTGTCAGCCGGGTTCGGTTATAGGCAAGAGGAATGGTAATACCCCAGTTTCTGGGCAACAGCCGGTCAAGATTCATCCGGATATCGGTTCCAAGATTTTGACCAAACCCACCGGTTTTTACCCCCCGTGAGTCAGAAAACCGGCGAAAATTCGGGTCGGAATATGACCAGCGTAGCCCCATAGATATGAAATCTGCCAGCTGGACATTTGCTTGGGTAGTTAAACCATAACCAAGTTCTTTTCTTGGCGCGGTGAGGCGCATATCATTAAACCACACACCTCCACTGACACGATTATAAACACGGTTTGCAATTCCCAATGCGGTCCAGCGGATATTAGCCAGCGATGGTACCCCCCGGACTGAAAATGTTTGATTGGGTAACGGTAATGTGTATACCGATTCCGGCCGGAGTCCGAGTGAATCACGAATCGCCTTTAATTGAGGAAAGGAATCCAGGGGAATAACAAATTCAAACCATTTACCGTCCCTTCCGGGAATCAGTCTGCCCGAAGTAATTGGCGCCCGGAATTCGTAATAATTTGCTGAATCGGACCCGATACGAACAAAACACTCAAGATCATTACTATCATTATGAACATAGAACCGCAAATCTTGGTAATCCCGGTAATCTTCACCGGTTGTAATTGTTTTGGTTATCCATGCCTGGCGATCTTTATAAAGATTATGGTAACTGAACAGGAGCGCAGCCTCGGTTTCAACAACCCCGGTGACATCCCGTTTCAATTCAAAAGGTGAAGTGTAACTGGTATCCGTTTTCTTGGAAACCTGCGATATCAAGACTCTTTCACTGGTATCAACTGGCACTGAATTGCCGACTTGAATATTTTCAATCTTGGGGTCTCGCCACTTGCTCCCGGTAAACTGTAGAGTGTAAATTTCAATTGTGTCCGCGGATTCAAAACCATCAAACCAGACCCGCACCACTCTGATATCCTCCCATTTTGGATTTCCAACTTTGCGGTAAAGTGTGCTATCACGAAGATTCAAACGATAAAGTTTCCAGTTATTAAACAAGGGGGTCAAATATCGCCCATCTTCAAGGGAAATTGTGTATTCAAAATAGTGATTGTAGCGGGAAAAACCATTGCGGTCGATATCCTCAGCATCCAAACGGCGATTGTCTTCGGTCCCTTGCTGATTTTCAAGTGGGTCATAATCATCGTTACCGTCATCAACTGCTCCTGGCATCCAGAGAGAATCACTACCAAACACAGAATCAAGACCGGTATCTTCCCATTCATCAAGCACGCCATTACCATTACGGTCTTCGGTGTCAAGATAGCCATTATATCCCTTTATCGTGCTATCGCGGGAACGACGAGGAGCATCTTCATCAATTGCCATCCCGATGGTAACATGAATATTACCTCTTCCCCGCCGGCTGCGGAGAATCATTTCCAGATTGTCAATCTCGGTGAAATCCATTCCCAGTTGCCCTGCCGGTGCCTGCATTATTCCGGCCCAGGATGATAAATTGTTACTATCCGGTACAAATATTACTTTCAGAATATCCTGGGTTTCTCGGCCTTCATCGCCAATATTCGGGCCAAATACACTGTCTTTTCTCACCCTTTCTTTCGGAGTAAACCACTTTAGCGGTGTTAGAGCAAAACTACCGGTATCCTTGCCTATTGGCACCGAGCAATAAGACCAGAGTATCGCCGTATTAGATACATCACGAGTAACCACCGTCGCCTCAAAGTCATCAAGGTAAACAAGCCCCCTAGTATTAGGATTGGGCATCGAAACTGCACCTTCTGTTTTAAAATCAAAACGGGAGGGTGTCTGCGCCCAGAGTAATGGCAGACGATCAAGAAAAGCGGTAACCGCATCTGAACTAACGTCGTACGAGAGGTCTGATTCTGCTATCATCTGTTGAAATGGCTCAGAACCTAAAGCCGGTTTTTCATCCGGCACGCCTTCGTTCCGATAAAAAAAGCTGGAGCCAATTTTGCCGTTCTGAAGAAACGCCCCCTCAACTCTGGCGCCGACCAGTGATTTCTGAGTAACTGAAAACCAAGGGCGATATTCAAAAGTCACTTGAATGTCAGCATCAGGTGGTAACGGTCGGAGAAAAGTAAGCACGCCGGTTTTGTAATCAATTGAATAGTCTGTCCCTCGCGTTTTCAACTGCCCGTTGACCGTTACTCTTTCCGAACCATCTGTTATGTCCGTCTGGCCCAGGTAATAGGTCTCGGTTACCGTGTAATATGATACCACCAGAAAATATTTTCTTCCAGCTCCAGGCGGAAGAAAATCGGGGTCCAAGCGATAGATAATGGAATCTTTAACTGAAAGTGCACCTGAGGCAAAAGGGTGCAATTGCGGAAACCTGATTAAACCGGACTTACTTTCAAAAACCGGATATTCGAGTTTGCCATCTCCATCCGGGTCAAGCCCCAGCAACTGCAAAAAAGAAGTTCCAAAATTGGGGTTAAGGGTATCGGTTTCGTAATCGTAATGTCGCCCTCCTGAATTATATCGATAAAGTCTGATTGTATCGAGTTTGACATCAGTCTGCCGTAACTGGTAACAGTTACGCAATTGTAAATCCCAGGCCCGGGAAAGCGAGTCCGAAACTTCAGGTTTAACCAAACACAACACCAGCGAGTCACGAATCCGCTGACCACCGATAGTGTCATTTTGCTTATAAATTATAACTCCAACGACATAATTCCTTTCAATTGGAGTCAGAAATTCCAGAATATTGCCGGGCTGAACAACATAATCAATGCCCGGAACTTTTAAATCAAAATCCCCGCCGGCCCGGTCATAGTTCCACCAGCTCGAGTTGTGAATCACCGAATCTGGATAATCTGGGAAAACAGTGGCAATCGCTTTAGTAGCCGCCTGATTATTACCGGTATTCTTGTCATCAACATAAACCGTCAAACCAACCAGCCGTTCAGCGCTATCAACGCCTGGCAAACGATAAAATCGCCGCTTGATGAAATCGGTATCCCAGATTGTATCAACCGTGACCCGCCGACGACCGGTGAAACTTTGACTTTGACTTTGAGAACCTTCCTGAGACGCAACTGCATAGATATCTGCACCGGCAAGTTTCCCTTTTGCAGAAATTCCGAAAAGCCCCTGATGCGCAGGCAGATCACCGGTATAAATTGTGCTGGGGATGTAAAGTCTGGTATCTCCCATCTCCACCGACTGCACAATGTCGTCTTCGTTTCCGGTGTACTGCAGTCTAATTTTGTTCTTCTGTTCCTCACGTTCAGAATCGTGGTCTAGGGTTATCTTGGTCCGGTCACCAATTGAACCATTGACACTCACCGCCAACTGCTGTTCCATTTTCAGTTCCGGCCAGAGACTCTGACCGGAAAGTGTTTGCGTTGCCCCTTTGATTACTGTCTGGCTTCCTCCAAGCGTAATGCGGTCGCTGCCGGAAATGTCAATTTTAGACCCTTCTCCGAATAATGGTAACTTGGGTAACTCAATATCAGGGATTAAACCCGCGGGCTCAGCCGCCAGCTCGCGTTGCTGCATTTCCAGTTGTACCTGCTTCTGCCAGGTTGCTATCACCGCATTTTTAATAGAATATTCAAGATATTGGTCAATGGGAACAGTCCTGTCAATACCTAAAAATATATCTCCCTGCCATTTTTCAAGAAAAACCACACCTAAACTATAATCTACCCGGGGAACAATTCTTGGTTCCTCAAGCAACGAGTATGCAGCACCATGATTAATCAGAAAAATTATTAGCATTAATAGCCCAATAATACTTAACGAGAAAAACCGTCTCACTTTAAAAACTCCTTTAATGTGATGGCTAATCTATCGGGCGTTAAACCACAATCGCGCAACAGCTGCTCCCGGGGCCCATGTTCAATAAACCGATCTTCAATACCAATACGGTACAGTTCACAATTTTTTATCTTATGCTGCTGAATTATCAGGCTTACCGTATTACCAAAACCACCGTAAAGGGTATTCTCTTCAACAGTTATTAATCTATGCCGGACCTCTGCCAAATATTGAATCAGTTCCACGTCAACCGGTTTGACTGATCGCGCATCCGCAACGGTAACATTAATACCCTCTTTCGCTAAAATTTCAGCCGCTTGCAGTGAAAATATTACTGTTGAGCCAACTGACAGAACTGCACCATCTCTACCTGTTCGTAAAATCTCCCCACGACCCAGTGATATCGGCATCCGACCTTTAATTGGTAAATCTAATGACGTCCCTCCTCGCGGATATCTGATTGCCACTGGGCCCTGGTCGTAATTTACAGCAAAATCGAGCATTCTTACCAGATCAATTTCGTCACGGGGGGCAAGAACGTTCATCCCCGGCAACATCGTGAGATAGCTCAAATCATAAACACCATGATGCGTAGGGCCGTCTTCACCAACAAGTCCAGCCCGATCAACTGCGAATATCACCGGTAATTTTTGAAGGCACACATCCTGAAGAATCTGGTCAAGTGCGCGAAGCAGGAAAGTGGAATAGATCGCCAGGATTGGTTTAAGCCCACTCTGGGCAAGACCGGCCGCAAAAGTTACTGCATGCTGTTCAGCTATTCCGACATCAAAAAAACGTTCTGGGAATCGCTCCCGGAATTTAGTCAGACCGGTTCCGAGACACATCCCGGCAGTAATTGTCACAATCCGACTGTCTTTTTCAGCCAGTTCAACGATCTTGTTTCCGAAGTGTTCAGTAAAAGTCTTTGAAGACTTTGATAGTGATTCTCCGGTTTTGATATCAAATGGCCCGATGCCGTGGAACTTCTCCGGATGCTCACGGGCAGGTGCAAAACCAAAGCCTTTTTGAGTTACTACATGCACCAGAATAGGACCGCTAAGCTGGATAACACGATGAAAAGTTTCAATCAATTCGTTAAAGTCATGACCATTTACCGGACCGATGTATCGGAACCCAAGTTCCTCAAAAAGGATACTCGGAACCACCAAATTTTTCAACCCTTCTTCTAACTTTCTGGCGGCCTTCCGTGCCTTTTCGCTTAAATCACCGGGAAGATATCCTAAAAGTGCCCAGGTGTCATCTTTGAAGCGATTATACATTCTGCCCGTTATCACCCGATTAAGGTAAGAGGCAATCGCACCGGTAGAACGGGCAATTGACATCTCATTGTCATTAAGTACGACGATCATATCCTGCTGTAAAGCACCAGCGTGATTCATAGCCTCCAGCGCCATACCGGTAACTATTGAGCCGTCCCCGATTACCGCAATTGTGCGTTTTTTCGTTTTTAATAACCGGTCGCCAACCGCCATTCCCAGCGCAGCAGAAATAGAATTACCAGAATGGCCGGTATCAAATACATCGTACTCGCTTTCAGCTCTTTTGGGAAACCCAGCAATTCCCCGGTATTGGCGCAGAGTGTTAAATTTATCCCTTCTTCCAGTTATTATCTTGTGGGCATAACATTGATGCCCAACATCCCAGATTATCCGGTCGACGGGGGTATTAAAGATATAATGAAGCACCAGCGTAAGTTCAACTACGCCGAGATTTGGCGCAACGTGTCCGCCAGTTTGAGATGTAGTTTTTATGATTAAATCGCGAATTTCCGTCGCAATAACTTTCAAATCATTGATTGATAATTTTCTCAAATCCAGTGGGGAATTAATTTTTTCCAGCATATTAATCTTTTCTATTAAGAATCAAACGCGTCAACTGAGCAAAAAATTCAAATTGACTACCCAGGCTCCGGAATCCATCCTCGGTTCTTTGGGCAAAGTTTTCTGCCTGCTTTCGCAATCCTGTAATATTACCGTTGTCACCAACCGTTGTTAATAAATAATCGTTATGCCAATCTAACAAATCGTCAGTTAGTTGAAAAAGAATGCCTAAATTTATTCCAAGCCGATATAATTTGTTCTGAAATTTATCATCAACTCCAGCGATAATGGCTCCAGTAACAATAGAAACTGCAATTAATTCCGCAGTTTTAAGTCGCGCAACATATAATCGGGAATTTCTTGCTGCTGGATAGATGTCAAGCATCTGACCACCAGCCATACCTTTTGGTCCAATGGCTGAAGCGATTACCTTAATCGCCTTAATTTTACGGCCCGCGGGCGCTTTACTTAAGGCAAACAATTCAAATGCCTGGGCCAACAGGGCATCGCCGGCAATTATCGCAGTTGCCTCGTCGAATTTTTTATGCAAAGTGAGTTTACCCCGACGATAATCATCATTATCAATACTCGGCAAGTCATCGTGGATCAGTGAAAAATTATGAACGAATTCCAGTCCGCAACAAAATGGAATTATCCATTCTCGTCGCTTACCACCGCAGGCATTAAATGATTCTAAGGCAATTATCGGCCTTATACGTTTACCCGACCCTAGTACCACATAACGCATCGCTTTTGCCAACCTTGTTGGTACAGAACGGTTAAAATTTAACCAACATTTTAACTGTCGATTAATTATTGAACGGTCGTTCTTGATTATTTCTTGAATATCGGTCATTTTATATCAGAATAATTCATTTCAGCCGAACGAACCGTATTCACCAGCAACATTGCGACCGTCATCGGTCCCACCCCTCCCGGAACCGGAGTTATTGCTTTTGATTTTGACACAGCGCTTTCATAGTGAACATCACCTTTAATTCCCTGAGGAGTACGGTTGATGCCGGCATCAATCACCACTACACCTTCATTTAACATATCCCCGGTTATAAAATTGGGTTTACCAATTGCCACAATCAAAATTTCTGCCAGCTTACAGATAGAAGTTAAATCGCTGGTTTTGCTATGGGCGATAATAACCGTGGCATCTCCGGGTTCGCCTTTCAAAAGTAGTAAATTGGCTAATGGTTTACCCACAAGTTGCCCACGACCAATTATCACTGTTCGCTTTCCCGTGGTATTAATTGAATATCGGTGCAGTAATTCAAGAATTCCAGCTGGGGTGGCTGGAATAAATAATGGATTACCGGCAATCAGTCGCCCCAAATTGCTCGGCGTTAAACCATCAACATCCTTTTGCGGATTAATCAAATCTATCAGTGCTGCAGCGTCAAGATGTCGGGGAACAGGCAACTGGAGAATTATTCCGTGGACCGCAGGATTTTCATTAAGACCCTTGATTATATTCACTACCTGTAAATGTGTTGCCTCCTCCCTTAACCTTATGACCTCTACTTCAATCCCAACTTCCTTGCAGGATTTTTCTTTATTAGCCACATAAATCAATGAAGGCGGATGTGAGCCAATTAGAATAATACTCAATCGGGGTCTAATCCCCAATTTTTTTAAAGCAGTCACCCGAATTTTAAGATCTGATTTTATCTCCTGGGCAATCTTTTTCCCATCCAGTATTAAAGCTTGATCCATATTACCCCCGCTTTTTAGAATATTGACTTCTACATCTAAATATCAAATTACATTTGTCTTTTAAAAAATGGAAAATATTGCTGCTTATCATCAATACGAAAGAAGTGCGATAAACCTCCTTTTTTGACGGCTAATCATAATTATATATTGCAAAATAAAATTTAAAGGTCAAATTCATTCTTTTACAGGTTCTACGGCAATAAACATTGGCTGATGCGCTCGCTGGATATATATCAAAATCGGCTCTGTAGATTCGGCAAGTTCTTTTAGCTTGTTATCAAAATCATCGCGGTCTTTTACCGGTTGATTTGCAATCTTTAAAATTATATCATCGGGCTGAAAACCTGCATTTTCTGCAACAGACCCACTGTTGACCGACACTACTTTAACACCATAATCAACCCCGGCTGCCTTTTTATCATCAGCGGTCAAATTAGCAACTTCTAAACCAAGCCAATTTTTTTCTTTTGTCTTGACGGCAGGCGCTTTCGACTCCTGTTCTTCTGGGAATTCAGCTAATACTGCTTTTTTGTTTATTTCATTTCCGGAACGAATAATTTTTAGAACCACCTCTGTTCCTGGTTTCAGGCTGGCAATCAAATTCCGGAACTGCTCGACCCCTTTAACTGGTTGATTATCAACTTCAATTATTACATCCCCAATCTTTACCCCGGCTTTGTCTGCAGGTGTATTATTCAACACATCACTTATTAAAATACCATCTTCGGTCTTCAGCTTAAGTGCACGACGGAGTTCAGCGTTGAGTTCCTGAACTCTCACACCGAGATACCCCCTGCTTACCTTGCCATAAGCTATAATCTGCTCTACAACTGATTTTACATAATTCACCGGAATAGCAAAACCAATACCGATATTAGCACCGACCGGTGAACTAATTGCAGTATTGATGCCCATTAGTTCCCCATTAATATTAACTAATGGCCCACCAGAATTCCCTGGATTGATTGCGGCATCAGTTTGAATGAAATCTTGACGGCTCGGTCCCTCGGGAAGAGGAATACCGGAACGACCAATCGCTGATATAACACCAATTGTGACCGTTCCCTGCAAGCCATAAGGACTGCCAATAGCAATCGCCCAATCTCCCACTTTAATACTGTTCGGGTCGGCATATTTTATTGGTGTTAATCGTTTCGTCCCTTTTATCCTTATCCTTATTACTGCAAGATCCGTTTGGCGATCATACCCAACAATTTCTACGTCATCATTTTTGAACTCGGTTCCGTCATTAAGTTTTACTATTATGTTATCATAACCCGCGATAACATGGTTGTTAGTAACAATGTAACCGTTACTGTCGATAATCACCCCGGAGCCCAATGAATGAACATTCTGTTCCGGTAGATTAAAATCCCAGGGCAAATCTCCAAAAGGCCAGCCAAACGGAAATAAATTGGGGGATGATATTTTCACTTTGCGCTCGGCAGAGATATTAACCACTGAGGGCAAAACTTTTTCAACAATTGGTACAAAAGGACTATGGGAATTTTCTGGATTCTGATTTTCAGAACTACCATAAACGCTATTGCTGGTGATAGTCCACATTAGCAACATGAAAACATATAATTTAAAATTAAACTTCAGTTTAGAGTTTCGGTTCATTTTTTCTCCTCGGTTAAAACAGTTGAAGGCATATCAATGTTAATAAACCTGGTCCCCACAGCTCCTGTTGTTAATTGAATAAAATCTGCACCTTTGTTCTTTGAGCTCTGCGCTTGACGAAGCAAGTATTTTACACAATTATCCAGCGTTGATGATTGCACTTTCATTTTTTCATAAATTGATATAACCTTAAACAAAGCAGCCGTTGCCTGTTGAACATTTGGATTGACCGATTTGTATTCATAAATTAGACCTTTTTCCTGTATCCGGCGACTATCAACAACATTCGCTAATGCCTCCCCTGCCTCATCGTCGGTCAAAGCTGGTGCTACCCGCATCTTAATTTGAACCAGTGCAAACCGCAAATTATGCAGCAGCTCAAACCATGTAAGTTCAAATTCGCTATTTCCATAAACACTTAATAATTTTTTAAGCGCCTGCCGCCTGCTTTCTAAAAGAAAGCGACAATTTTCCGAACATTCAATCACAATTCGCCGATAACGGCCACAACACTGAGAACATATCTGAGTTCCCAGGGCGACACAAAACCGATTTGCGCGTTTATTGCAATGAGCACATAATTGCATTTCAAATTTTAAAAAATCTATATCCACAGACAAGTTTTACTAACTATTTCATTACTTCCGCTCTAAGGAATGACCGGTTAAGCCGAAATTCGTTTAAATCAATTGATGATTTACCCCGAACAATCAGTTCGGCCATTAGATATCCCAAGGCTGGTCCAAACATAAAGCCATGTCCGCTCATACCTGCGGAAACATAAAACCCCTCCACCGAAGTAGAACCGCAGATCGGATTACCATCCGGGCTCATTTCGTAAGAGCCGGCCCAATGTCGCAAGACTTTCACTGAAGCAATTTTAGGAAGTAACCGAACCATCCTGCGAGGCATCTCGGTAATAAATTCATCACTTGCGTCCACTCGATGTCCAGGAACCAAGGGGGAAGGTGTGTAACAACCGATAAAATGACCAGTTCGATAATGTTGAACGAAATAACAGCCGTCCGCTCGATAATCAACCAGCATCGGTTCAAGACATCTTTCAACTGCTTCAGTTACCAGTGCTTCATGTCGATCTGGTTTTACTGGCACTTCCACACCAGCCAGCCGTCCAACAGCTTCTGCCCAGGGCCCCGCCGCATTTAATACTATTGGGGCAGAAAATTTATCACCACTCCCCGTAAGAACAGATATAACCCGTCCTTTATAAATATTAATCTTTTTAACCTCTGACTGGGTGAGAATTTCTGACCCAAGTTCTCTCATCCTTTTTAGATAACCATAAGTCACCTTAAAAGGATTTGCCTGACCATCGGTTGGACACCAAGCACCGCCGAGCAAACCATCGGTATTTAAATCGGGAACAAGATGTGCACACTCTTGGGCATCGATAAATCGAACATCAAGCCCAAATTTTCGTTGAATTTCAATTGCCTTTAAAAAAGAGTTTTTACGCTCCTCGTCAAATGCCAGAAAGAGATATCCCCCGGGATACCATTCAATATCTTCACCGATTTCTTCGCTGAGATTTTGGAAAATACTTATACTTAAAAGCATCACTTTAATTGTTAATTCATGAGAAAATTGAGCACGTACGCCTCCAATGCATCTTCCCGTAGAACCAGCACATGGGTAGTCCCGCTCCAGTAATATTACCTTCAAACCCATTTTTGTGAGGTAATAACCAGTCGCGGCGCCAATAATTCCGCCGCCAATTACAATCACATCAGCATTCTTGCTGCTCATTTTTGTATGCTCCAAGTAATCCCAATGGTAATGGCTTCAGCGGCGGCCTTGACCTTGGAAAACGTTGGGCAGAAATTGGAGTGCCGACTGTTTCTTGAATAATTCGGGCAACTATGCGGAGACATCCTCTGCCACTACAATGTCCCATACCGATGCGCAATGTCCGCTTTACCTCTTCAAGTGAATGGCAACCGTTTTGAATTGCCTGTCTCACATCTTCCTCGGTAACCTCTTCGCAACGACAAACAATTACTGGTAATTTCTTGGTGTCTTGCTTTCTTTTTGATTTTACTTTACTAATATTTCCCATAATAATTTTGTTCCTTTAATTAGTGCTCCTAAACCAGTACGGTGTTTAGGATAAAACACTAGTTGGTAATCATTACCCAGTTTTGCCATCTGACGACAGTATTCAATCGCTGGCATTAGTCCTCCCAATGAATCCACCAGCCCAATTTGTTTGGCATCTATTCCCAGCCAGACGCGTCCTTGCGCAATTGAATCTACCTGTTCTGAACTCATATTTCGCCCTTGAGCTACTCTATGCACAAAGTGCTGATAAAACCAGTCAATTTGTTCTTGTAAAATTGAATCTTCTTCCGGGGTCAATTCCCGATAATCGGTAAGAGCGTCAGCGTGTTCCCCTTTTTTAATAATTTGCCGTCTTATTCCTAATTTGTTATACAACCCTTCCGTTATCAACTTTAAACTGAATACACCAATGGAACCGGTAATTGTGCTTGGCTGAGCAAAAATTCGGTCGGCATTGCAAGCTACAAAATACCCCCCCGAAGCTGCCATCTCTCCCATTGAAACCACAACCGGTTTTTTGCCTCTAATCTTTGAAATTTCCCGCCAAATCAACTCCGAAGCAACGGCATCCCCTCCGGGGGAATTAATTCGTATAACAATTCCTTTTATTTGTTTTTTGCTCGCTGCTTCCTTTAACACCCGGCAAATAGTTTTTGCCCCAGTACGATACTCGCCGGTCAAAAAATCAGTACTTGATTCTCCAGGTATTATATTCCCCAATATATAAATTACAGCAATTTCAGGTAATTGCCCCCATTGCTTATCTGAAATTTGCTGGCTGATAAATTGCTTTTCATCCACCAGACGTAATCCAGGAAAATAAATCTTAACTAATGAATCCAACTGATCTTCGTAGAGGAGAGTGTCTACCAGTCTATTCTGCTTGGCGAATTCCGCACGGAAAAACCCTTTGTTGATAAACTCTTCCAGCTCGGCGTTAGTTAAGTTTCGGCTAACGCTCACTGTTCCCAGAAATTCTTTATACAGTCCTTCCAGCAGTGACATTAATTGTTCCCGATTTTCAGCACTCATTGAATCTTGGGAAAAAACTTCAACCGCACTTTTATATTTACCATGGCGGTTCACGCTCACTTTTAAATTAAGTTTATCCAAAATACCCTTGAAAAATGTTGACTGAATTGAAAATCCGGGGATTATCAAATTACCCATCGGATTTAAAACTATCCAGTCCGCAGCGGATGAGATATAATACCCAACCATACCCAGACTCTGTGCATATACTATTACTTTTTTATTCCTTGACCGAAAATCAATTAATGCGGCCCGTAATTCGCCTGCAAAACTAAAATCAAAAGCTTCATTCTCAAGTTTAATCAGCAATCCTCTAATATTATCATTATCAGCGGCTTTTTTAATTAAATTTAGCAAAGCATACCCGGTTGTTGCTTTTGACATACCGGTTAGACTTAAACCCGGTTTTTGTTCAACAATTGGTTCTGAAATTTTCAATTCAAGATACTGTTTTGGCAATGGTATTAATGCCGGTTGAGGTTTACTGCTAATACGAAAAGAACCCGCAACTTCTGAAGGAGAAGAACATCCTGTCACCCCAAAGCCAATATTACCTAACCCGGCATTAATCCCAAAAGAAAAACTGGGGTTTTTATCAACCTGTACCCGGCCATTTAATTCTATACCTCTAACTGGTTGAGTTTGAAAACCAAGAAGATATTGAACTGGATTAATATAAGTCTCACCATATATAGTTAACCTCGATCCTATGGGCCTCAACCCCATACCGATACCAGGTCTCCCCCATTTATGATTAACACTTTGCCATATACCCCCTAAGGAAAGTCGCTTTTCAGGCCGAATAATTACTCCCAAGTCACAATTCACAGTAGTATCGGCCACGATTCTTACCCCACCTAAAAACGGTCCTTTTCGCCCCCCCCAGCCAACCCCATAACGTAATGGCAATGGTTCCACAAATCCTGCTAATTGCCCAATCGCCACTAAAAAAGTACTATTATTAAAAAAATTACCCGGCTGAAAATTGTATAAATAATTAAATTCTAAGGCATTATTATTGCCCAGACCTGCTGGATTGGCAAATAAAGATAGCGCATCGTCGGTAGTTACAATTGAAATCGGCATCGGTGATGTAACCGCAATGACCAATAAAAAAAGGGGCATTTTTCAGATCACCTTTAAACCTCTTACTTCATTCCATAATCGTTTAGGAATGGCAATGGTAATTACCGCACAGCGATTAAATGCAGGCGTATCAATAACTCTTATCACTCGGGCATTACAAACCTTTCTTCCATTGCGGTCTAAACCATCGACCTTATCTCCAGGCTTTGGGCGAGGAAAGAATTCAAAAGGCATAGTAATAGTAACTTGCCGCGCATTGTAATTATAATCAACAACGAAAATCGCCAGTCCCGGACATTTGGTAATACAAACTCCACAACCATTGCAGAGGTCAAAGTTCACTTTCGGCTTATTTATAAGATCGCCTTCAATTCTAATTGCTCCACGAGGACAGGCCGAAGCACAAGGATTACAGGGAATGTTTTCAATACACTCAACGATAACTACCGGACCCTTTTTTAAACGTGAAACAGGGGGAATAAAGCCGTTACTCTTCAAATCAGCAATTGTCAATACCCCATTTTGCTTGTATTTTTTAATAAGCATATAGCCGTAATTATAATCACTTATGAAATTTAGTCAAGCGATTGTCCGATAATTGAGAAAATTGACACCGGATGATTATTTCTTAATATTTGATTAAATTAAAAATTGATTACTTGGAGGTAATATATGGAAATTTTAGAATCAGGCATCGGTGAACTTTTTCAACCACCAGACCCTGATGGCTTTCGGGAATGGGTTCATAAGCATAAAAATACCCGTCTTATTTCCAAAGTAATGTCCGAACAGGAAGCAATTGCCCGTTTTGTTCAGGATGGTGATTACATCGGAACAGAACTATATGGGACAGTCAGAGCTCCAATGTCTCTGGTTCGGGAATTAATCCGCCAGGGCAAAAAACATCTCCGGGTTGCCGGGCAAGGTGTTCTCGAGCTTGACCTGTTGCTGGCAGCTGAATTGGTTGATTCATTGGATATTACCTACATTGGCTGGGAAGTATACGGCATATCTGCGGTATTGCGCCGAGCGGTTGAATCGGGAAGGGTAAAAACAACTGAGTGGTCAAATGCGGCAATATCTTGGCGTTTTAAAGCTGCTGCCCTTGGAGTCCCATTTATTCCGGTACGTTCGATGCTGGGAACAGATACATTTAAATATTCTGCCGCAAAAATTATGCAAGACCCCTGGACGGGTAAACCGATATGCCTTCTCCCTGCCCTTTTCCTTGATGTTGGACTAATTCATGTCCACCAGGCTGACGAATATGGCAACTGTCGAATTGAAGGAATATCTGGTTTCGCATTTGAATTAGCGCGGGCTTCAAAAAAGTTAATCGTCTCCACGGAAGAGATAATACCAACTGACGAAATTCGTCGGTATCCAGAAAAAACAATCATTCCTTATTACTTGGTGGACGCCGTTGTTTTAGCAAAATACGGGTCTCACCCTGGTGAAATGTGCTATCGCTACTGGCGAGATGAAGAGCATCTACTGCAATTCTATAAAGATTCAGCCGACCCAGAAAAAACAAAAGCCTATTTGGATAAATGGATATACGGCTGTAGAAATCATGAAGAATACATAAATCTGGTCGGTATTGACCGCTTGAAAAAATTGGAAACACAAATTGGGGGACGTTAAATGTCGGAATATAATGAAACTGAATTCCTTATCTGTTTAGCCGCCAATTTAATGAAAGATGGAACAACGGCATTTATCGGAACGGGCATCCCGATGCTCGCCGCCGCGTTAGCTAAAAAAACCCATGCCCCTGACCTCATTGCCATTTTTGAATTTGGAGGTACAGGTGCTTCATTGGATAAACTGCCGTTAGCCGTTGGAGAATCACGGACGTTCCATCGAGCAGTTGCGGCATCTGGTATCTGTGATATCATGGAAACAGCGCAGCGGGGATTTATTGAATACGGATTTCTGGGCGCAGCTCAGATTGATATGTATGGCAATCTTAATACCACCGTAATCGGTAACTATTGGCCACCGAAAGTTAGACTTCCGGGATCAGGAGGTGCAAATGATGTCGGTTCCCACTGCTGGAAAAATATCATTATTATCCGACAGCATGATACTAAACGTTTCGTTCCTAAAGTTGACTTCCTCACCACCCCTGGATACCTTAATGGCCCTGGCGCACGAGAAAAAGCAGGTCTACCCAAAGATACCGGCCCGTATCGGGTAGTAACCAGCCTTGCTTTACTTGACTTTGAACCAGTGTCCAAACGCATGCGGCTAATCGGCGTAAATCCGGGAGTCAAAATTGAACAGGTACTGGCTAATACCGGTTTTGAATTATTGGTTGCCGAAAATGTCGTAACCAATCCCGAGCCCACCGACGAACAATTGCGTTTGCTACGTGAGGAAATCGATCCCGACCATTATTATATTTGATAGGAGGAGAAATTGAATTTGTCACCACAGCATCAAAAGTTCCGCCAGGAAATAAGGGATTTAGCTATTAATGTCATCCAACCCCGTGCCCGGGAATATGATCGATCAGGTAAATTTGTAATTGAAAACGTAAAAGAACTGGCTCAAAAAGGATATCTGGGCATTCCCTGGCCCAAGGAATTTGGAGGGTTGGGAATGGATCATCTCGCTTATGCAATTGCGGTTGAAGAGGTATCGCGTGTCTGTGCATCAACTGGACTGACACTCGCTGCGCATACATCTCTCGGCACCTATCCAATTTATAAATTTGGAACTGAGGAACAGAAAAGAAAATTTATACCTCCACTTGCCCGGGGTGAATATCTCGGAGCTTTTGGTCTTACGGAACCGAATGCCGGCAGTGATGCCGCTAGTGTAGAAACTACCGCCCGAAAGACCGAAAATGGCTATATTCTGAACGGTTCCAAGCGTTTTATTACCAACGCCGGTTATGCCGGTACCGTAATAGTGGCAGCAACCCTTGACCGTAAATTAGGTAGAAAGGGGGTCACCTGCTTTATCGTAGAAACAAAATCCAGCGGATTCACCGTCGCCAAAGAGGAAAATAAATTGGGTTTACGAGGTTCAAATACAGTAGAACTGGCATTTGAAGATTTGTTCGTTCCCAGGGAAAATATTTTGGGACAAGAATACGACGGTTACCGAATCTTTATGGAAACCTTAGATGGGGGGCGCATTTCTATTGGTGCATTCTGCCTTGGAATGGCTCAATCAGCACTTGATACACTGATTTACTGCGCAAAAAATAGAGAAATCTCCCAGCAAACAGCCAAGGCAATTGCCGATGTGGCAACCGAAGTTGAAGCTGCCCGCCTTCTGGTATATGATGCGGCAATTACCAAAGACCAGGGAATCCGGGCAGACAAACAGTGTGCTTTTGCCAAACTGTTTGCTTCAGAAGTAGCGGTTCGTGCGGTTAGCACTGCTATTAATGTTATCGGCATAAAAGCACTAACCGACGATTTACCACTCAACCGGGTATACCGGGATTCAAAATTAGGAGAAATTGGTGAAGGCACATCAGAAATAATGCGCCTGATAATCGCCAAGGAAGTGTTAAAAGAAAAATAGGAGGTCAAAATATGGACTTTAACCTGACCGAAGATCAGATAATGCTGCGCAACATGGTTAGAGATTTTGCAAACAAAGAACTGGAACCAAATGCTGCCAGCATCGACGCCTCAGGCGAATTTCCTTACACGAGCATCAAAAAACTTGCTGAACTGGGCCTTTTAAGCATGACCATTCCGGAAAAATACGGCGGTGCCCAGTTTGATTTTGTCTCACTGGCAATCGCTATTGAAGAAATTTCTCGCGGCTGCGGTTCCACCGGTGTCATCACAGCTGTACATAACACCCTTAGTGCCTGGCCAATTGTTAACTGGGGAACAGAAGAACAGAAAGAAAAATATCTCCCCAGAATGGCTACTGGAGAACTACTTGGTGCTTTCGGCCTGACTGAAGCCAATGCTGGCTCGGATCCCGCATCTATGGAAACCAAAGCAATACTTAAAGGTGACCGTTACATTTTGAATGGTTCAAAACGGTTTATTACCAATGGTGGTGCCGCCCAGTTGTTTGTCATTTTTGCCAAAACCGCCCCGGAACTTGGAAGCAAAGGCGTTACTGCTTTCATAGTAGAACGCAATTTCCCCGGATTTTCTCTCGGAAAACATGAAGACCTGCTCGGTTTACGCGCCACCGCCAATTGTGAACTCATCTTTGAGGACTGTGAAGTCCCGAAGGAAAATGTGCTTGGCGAGCCTAATGGCGGTTTTAAAATTGCCCTAGGAACACTGGATGTCTCCCGGATTGATATTGGTGCCCAGGCGGTCGGTATTGCCCAGGCTGCATTTGAAAAAGCGCTTGCCTATTCTAAAGAACGTAAACAGTTCGGGAAACCTATCTGCGAATTTGAAATGATCCAGGCAAAACTGGCGGAAATGGCTACTAAAATTCAAGCATCCCGGTTACTTGTTTACTATGCCGCCGCCCAGAAAGACGCTGGCCGACAGCGCTTCAGTCAGGAGGCAGCCATGGCAAAACTGTTCGCAGCAACAACAGCGGTAGAGGTTACTCGCGAAGCGGTCCAGATTCTTGGCGGATATGGCTATACCAAAGAATACCCGGTTGAACGTTATTACCGCGACGCTAAATGTATGGAAATTTATGAAGGAACCTCAGAAATTCAAAGGATTGTAATTGCCCGTAATCTACTCGTTTAAATATCGACCCTTTTAATTACCGCGCCTGGAGGGATTCGAACCCCCGGCCGTCGGATTAGAAATCCGATGCTCTATCCAGCTGAGCTACAGGCGCATCGGGGAGACTGGATTTGAACCAGCGACCCCCACGTCCCAAGCGTGGTGCGCTAACCAAGCTGCGCTACTCCCCGTTTAATCTAATATACCCGGATTGGATTTGTTGTCAAACTCAGGTATTTACCCGGCTCAGCCTAATCTGCCTTTTAAAAACTCAACCACCTGACTAAGTGCCCTTGCTCGATGACTGATTCTGTTTTTAATCATCTGCCCCATTTCAGCAAATGTCAATCCATAACCTTCGGGAATAAAAATTGGGTCGTAGCCGAAACCATAACTCCCCCGGATAGTATGAGCAATTCTCCCCGCGCAGACCCCCTCAAAAATTCTCTCCTGACCGCTCGGAGTGATCAAACAGACCAAACACCGAAAGCGTGCGGTCCTTTTATCTGAAGGTACCGAAATCAGCATTTCCAGAATCCGCCGATTACGTTCAAAATAACTTATATCTGCTGGAAAAAAACGCGCTGAAAAAACGCCGGGTTTGCCATCTAATGCATCTATTTCCAATCCGGAATCATCAGCCATCGTTAACATCTTATGTCTTGCAAACGCAACTCGCGCCTTAGTTTGTGCATTTTCAGCATAAGATACTCCGGTCTCTTGAAAATCAACATCGGAATTCAAATCCACAAGGGATACAATTTCCCAACTGGTCTTCTGTAAAATCCAGCGAACTTCATTAATTTTATCAACATTGCGTGTTGCAAAAAGTATCCTCACAGATACTTACACCCCTGAGAATCTTTTTGCATCAAAGCAAGCAGCTGCTTTAAATCACCCAATGCGTCCTTCTGTGCTACCAGCAGTGCATCACCCGAACGAGCAATTACCAGATTTTTTAAACCAAGTGTTCCAATTACCCCTTCATCACAGTAAATGATACATTTTTCGGTTCCGATGCCGAACCATAATCCACGAATTGCATTGCCTTTTTCATCCACAGTCAACCTTCGTTCCAGTGCCAACCAGGAACCGACATCATCCCAGTCAAAGCCGGCCCTGATAACAGCCACATTTTCTGCCTTCTCCATAATTGCATAGTCAATGGAAATTGATTCTACCTGGTTATAAATTCGGCGAATGTGCGTTTTTCTCTCGTTTTTGGTTTTGAGGTGCACAAGTTTCATTAGCCGCTGGTGAAAATCAGGCATAAACCGGGCAAAAGCCTCAAGAATTACATCCACCCGCCACACAAACATCCCTGAATTCCACAGGAATCGGCCACTTTTTAGATATTCCTCTGCCATTGGCCGATCAGGTTTTTCTTTAAACGCCTTTACCTTGTAAGCACTTAAACTATTGTCAATTATTAATTGTTCGCCAGTCTCGATATACCCATAACCGGTATCCGGGCGGCTGGGCACGATACCAAAAGTCACCAAATACCCCTGCCGGGCAACTTTAACTGCCAGTCGAACTGCTTTTAGAAATTCATTCTCAGGTTTGATAAAATGGTCAGCCGGAAGTACAACCATAATAGCCGATGGGTTCTCAATAAAAAGTAATGCTGCTGCCAATCCGATTGCCGGAGCGGTATTTTTCCCTTTGGGCTCAAGAATCAAGTTATTAGTTTTTACCCGAAGTTCCTTCTTTAGTAATTCTGCAAACCTTTCCGGTGCAACGAAAAATTGCTGTTTGAGCGGACACAGCTTCCCGATTCGCGCACTTGTTGCCTGAAGCAATGATCGATTTTCAAAGAGTTTTACAAACTGCTTGGGCAAAGCCTGTCGGCTTTTCGGCCAGAACCTCTCCCCTTTACCTCCACAAAGTATAACACCGTAGATATTATTCATATATTATAATATTACGAAGGATTGCCGCAATTGTCAATCCGCCAACCCGGCTGCGAATTAGGACTGGCAGCCGGTGAGGCTCATCACTAACCAGAATCGTTCCCAATGGTCCATTAGCATCTGGCTTGATAACCAGACACCAAAATTCACCGGCAGCGGTTTTAACCTTCTGTTTGCCTGTCAATCGTAATTTTAACTGCCAGTTCCGGCGGTCAATATGCGCATTAACTGCCAGACTTTCTCTTTTATTCCAGTCTACCATTCTCAGGTAATACCATAACGAAAGCATATCCCGTGCCGAATCGGATAATGCCACGATAGTTTTATCAGAATACTTCACAACCGCACAACTGTGGTCAAAAATCCCTTCAATTTCTGCTCGGTAATTTTTTTCAGTAGTTTTTTTGTAGGAACGAACCGTCAGTAAATCCTTACTTCGGCACCAGGATTCGAAACGGTATCTCGCCCAGAAAAGCCAGGAAAGATACTGGTCAATCTCCACATCAGCACGAAAGTGCTCAAACCTTTCACCTGCGAGAGATTCAGGAGCCAAGTGTTCCAGCACCATTGAGCCAATTAAGACCGGACCATATTTAATATCGTATTCCAGCCTTTCTCCGGAAACTATAAAAGCAAACAATAACGACAAAAAATACACCTGCGAATAATAGATTTTGTGGTGAATAAGTCAAACCCGTTCAAAAAATTAAATTTAAATATGCCATCCCGATTTTTCAAATGTCCTCAAATTTTATAACAATTCCGGAATCAGTTTTTATATTATCAATATATATTGTTGACAATTATAATGAATTTTGCATTTTATATAATGAAAGGAGAAAACATGGATATTAAAACTGCCTGTATTCACTGCAGTTCGCCAGAATTAACAGCAGGCCCGGTGGTCATGCCAATTTATCAGACCTCAACATTCCGTTTTCGTGACTTTCAACACGGAACAGACCTGTTTGCCGGCAAAAGCCCGGGTTACATTTATTCCCGGATGCTTAATCCAACGGTTGAATTGCTGGAAAACTGCGTCGCCCATCTGGAACGGGGAACAAAAGGACTTGCCACTGCTTCCGGAATGGCTGCCATCCATACATTGTTTACCGGGATCTGTTCGGCTGGCGACCATATCATCTGTTCTGAATCGGTATATGGACCAACTGCTGGCCTGCTGCAAAATTATATCAGTCAGCTGGGAATAACTTCAACATTTGTTGACAGTTCCAACATTACCGCACTGGTCGAAGCTTTAAAACCCAAAACCCGGCTTGTTTTCATCGAAACGCCGGGCAACCCAACTTTAGTAATATCCGATATCGCCCAGATCGCTCAAGTATGCCATCAAAAGGGCATTCTGTTTGCGGTAGACAACACATTTGCTTCACCGATTCTGCAGCGCCCACTGGAATTAGGAGCGGATATTGTAATCCATTCAATCACCAAATTTCTAAATGGCCATGCCGATGTTGTAGGCGGAATAATTGTTGTAAAAGATGAAACTCTTTACACTAAGCTGCGTAAGGCACTAAACCATTTTGGTGGCGTAATGCCTCCGTTTGAAGCCTTTCTGGTGTTACGCGGTATCAAAACCCTGGCATTAAGAATGCAGCGCCACTGCGAAAATGCACAGAAAATCGCCCAATTTCTATCAAAACATCCTAAAGTCAGCTGGGTTCGTTATCCTGGACTACCAAACCATCCGCAGTTTCAAATTGCCCAGAAACAGATGTCCGGCCCCGGGGGGCTTATAACTTTTGAACTCAAAGGCGGTTTTGAAGCTGCACGGCGGCTGTTAAACGCCACCCGTCTTTTTTTACTTGCAGTCAGTCTGGGGGGTGTAGAAAGCCTTATTCAGCATCCCGCATCAATGACCCATGCCTCAATGCCACCAGCGATCAGAGAACAGGCAGGGATAACTGACGGTCTGATCCGCATTTCGGTCGGCATTGAAGACGTTGATGACCTGATTGCCGACCTCGGACAGGCGCTAAATACGGTTTAAATTCAGTTTCTTGACACCCATCTGAACTTGGATAGACTAAAAATATGGCACTAACACCGCTGGAAATAAGAAAAAAGACATTTAACATTGCCCTCCGGGGCTATGCTCAGAAGGAAGTCCGCGCCTTTCTGACGGTTGTTGCCAACGAATTTGAAGAACTGAGAAAGGAACGAGCGGCGTTGGCGGAAAAGGTGGATGAACTATCGGCAAAAGTTGCCGCTTATGAAAAAACTGAACACCTTTTAAAGGAAACTTTGCTTACTGCTCAGCAGGTTGCGGATGAACTAAAGTCCAGTGCCGAACGTGAACGGGCGATAATAATTGAACAAGTAAAAAATGAAGCTGAACAACTTCGCCGCGACCTTGAGGAATTACGTTCCCGTCGCTCACTGTTGCTTGATGAAATCCGGGGAATTGCCAGTACCTATCTGGCAGTTGTAGAAAGGTTTGAAAAGGAAAGCCATGGTCGAATTGAAACAGAAGGTTCAGGAAAGCGTTCAGGCGATAAGAAGTAAGACTGGATTCAAACCGGAAATCGGCATTATTCTCGGCACCGGACTTGGTCAACTGGCAGGACAGATTCAAGCAGATACGACAATTCCTTATGCAACTATTCCCCATTTCCCAATTCCAACAGTAGAAAGTCATGGGGGGCGTCTGATTCTCGGCACAATCAGCAACCGGCCCGTAGTGGTAATGCAGGGACGCGTACACTATTATGAGGGCTATGAACCGCAGGAGATAACACATCCGGTTCGTGTAATGAAAGAACTCGGAATCCATACTCTGATTGTTTCTAATGCCGCAGGCGGACTTAATCCTGAATTTGAAGCCGGTGATATTGCGGTCATCACCGACCATATCAACCTTACCAGCCTGAACCCGCTGCGCGGACCAAACGATGAAACTCTGGGACCTCGATTTCCGGATATGTTTCAATGTTATGACCCCACGCTGATTAAACTTGCCGAAACAATTGCCAGCGAACTGAACATCCGCCTCCGAAAAGGTATCTATGCCTGGGTAACTGGTCCGAATCTGGAAACTGCTGCTGAATACCGCTATCTAAGAATTATTGGTGCTGACCTCGTAGGAATGTCAACCGTTCCTGAAACCATCGTTGCCCGTCACGCTGGACTGCGAGTCCTTGGCTTTTCGGTTATTACTGATATGGGCATTCCTGAACAACTGAAACCGGTTGACCTCTCTACCGTATTAAGAGTTGCTAATCAGGCGCAACCTAAACTTACCAGTCTAGTCTCTGAGGTTATAAAGAGAATTTGAGCACAAAAATTATCAACTTAACTTCAATAATCGTGTCCGTGTTATTAATTTTTGCTGCCTGTCCAAAAAGAACACAGACCCCACCAGCACCAACTGCCGGAATGGCGCTGGAACAGGCACTAAAACTAAAAGCACAACGCCAGTTTTCTCAAGCCGAAGAAATCTTTACCTTTATCATCTTTAATTATCCTGGGAGTAGCGAAGCCTCTGATGCCCAATTCCATCTTGCCGACTGCTATTTTCTGAGTCGCAATTACCAGCAGGCACAGAGCGAATTTGAGTTTTACATCAACAACTTCCCTCACGGTAAATATCAAGAAGAAGCCTCATTTAAACTGGCACTTTCAACTTTTTATGCCGCACCTGGCCCAAATCAAGACCAAAGCCAAACAATTCGGGCTAAAGAACAATTGCTCGATTTTCTTGAACGCTACCCGGAATCAAAATTCCGCACCGAAATCCAGCAAACACTCGCTCAGATTGATGAACGCCTTGCCCACAATGATTTTCAGGCGGCACGACTTTATTTCAAATCTGGCGAATACAAATCCGCGTTGGTATATTATGAATACATTCAGCAGTCCTGGCCCGACCTCAACTGGTCTCTAATTGACCGTTATCGCCTTGCTTTATGCTATTTCTACACCGGTCAGTTGGAAAAAGCAAAACAGTTGTTGCAGGAGATTGCTACCAGCTCGGCATCGCCCAAAATCACTCATTCCGCTCAGAAACTACTCAACCGGCTCAACAATCTCTAATGCGTCTCGGTATCTTTGGCGGCAGTTTTGACCCAGTTCATTTCGGACATTTACTGGTCGCTGATGATGTTACCAAAAAATTAAAACTTGAAAAACTTCTATTTGTGCCAGCATTTCATCCCCCTCATCGTCCAGCACCGGTAGCTAACTACTCCCAGCGTGTTGCGATGTTAAAATGCGCCATCCGTAATTATCCCCAATTCCAGATTAGCCGCATTGAAGAAAATCAACCTGGCCCATCCTATACCGTTAACACCCTGCGCCGATTACGAAAAATTTATCGCCGCACCCGATTTTATCTAATCATCGGTTATGACCAGTACCGCACGATTCAAAGCTGGCATCAACCACTTCAACTCGCTAAATTGGCAAGACTGGTAATAATCAGTCGCCCCGGAATTACCAAACCCCGTATTTTCCCCGGACATAACCGGCACCGGGTTATATTTTTGAATGTTATTCCGGTCGACATAGCCGCCCGGCTGATCCGGCAACGGCTGGTTCAAGGTATGTCCATTCGCTACCTCGTTCCTGCCGCAGTGGCTCAGTATATTTATCGTTACCGTCTATATGTTAACTAACAAAAAGGAGGCAATGTGTTAAACAGTGCATATGCCCAGAACCAAACCCCAGCACCAGCTGGTGGCGGTATGGGATTACTCGGCAGTATCCTGCCATTGATATTGATTTTGGTAGTTCTTTATTTCCTGATTATTCTTCCTCAACAACGTCGTCAGAAGAAGCATCAGGAGATGATCGCCAGTCTCAAACGTGGCGACAGGGTCGTTTTATCTTCAGGTATTCTGGGCGTTATTACCAATGTCAAAGACAATACCTTTATCGTCAAAATTGCCGAAAACACAGAAATTGAAGTAGAAAAAAGTGCCATTGCATATAAAATCGGCACCTCCACTTCCTGATTTAAGAAAAAGATGCCTGAATTAAACGCACAACTGGAAAATCTGGGCAGACCCCGACGCATTGTACTTTATGGTAATCCGATTCTGCGGACTGTTGCCAGCCCTATTAAAGAAATAACTTCAGAAATCCTGCAATTGGCGGCTGACCTGAAAGCCTCACTCGCGGCAAGTGAAGGAATTGGGCTGGCAGCAAATCAGATTGGCATTCCATTATCTGCTTTTGTGATTTCCCCGCGGGATGCGGATGTTGACCTGCCGCTAACTTTTGTGATTAACCCGGAAATCATTGCCAGTGAAGGCAAAATTGAAGATGAAGAGGGATGCCTTTCTTTTCCCGGAATATTTGAAGTCGTGAGTCGTCCCGAGCTCGTAATCATCCGTGGTATTGACCTTACAGGCAGGGAAATTCGTCTTCAAGCAACCGGCTTACTGGCCCGAGCACTCGTCCATGAAATTGAACACCTCCAGGGAAAACTCTTTATTGACCACATAAGTGAACTCCGGCGCCAGTTCCTTCTGAGTAAACTGCAGGAAATCGAACAGCGCGAACGAAAATACCAAGACAAGCAAGTAACCGAATAATAATAAAATGCGAATCGCATTCTTCGGCTCGGGTTCGTTTGCACTGCCTTCCCTATCTGCCCTGAACCGGTCGGGTTTTGAGTTAATAGCGGTCATCACTCCTCTGCCCCAACCTCAAGGCCGGGGATTAAAGGTTTTACCAACCCCGGTAGCCGCCCTTGCCGCTGACCTGGGATTACCGACATTTAATCCGGACAACCCCAATACCAAGCACTTTATTGATATGATACGGAATCTTGCACCAGAATGCGGTGTCGTGGTTGACTACGGTTATATCCTCAAACCAGAACTCTTAGCCATTCCAGTTTACGGCTTCATTAACCTTCATCCATCACTTCTCCCCCGTTATCGTGGCCCAGCACCGATTCCCCGTCAATTAATGGACGGGTGCGAAAAAACCGGGGTCACCGTTTTTCAAATTGATGCGGGAATAGATACCGGCGATATTCTCAAACAACTGGAAATTCCGGTCGGTCCTGACGAAACTGCAGGTGAACTTACGCAACGACTGGCTGTAGCCGGTGCGGACCTGCTCTGCCAGACACTTCAGCAACTCCAATCAAATACAGTGTGTCGCCAGCCACAGAACCCTGCACTGGCAACTAGTGCCCCCAAAATAGCCAAATCCGAACGCTGGATCAACTGGAACAAGCCTGCTCCGGCAATCCACAATTTAATTCGCGCCCTTTCGCCATTCCCTGGCGCCCTTGCCAAATTTCGGGGACGGCCATTGCTGATAGTTCGCTCCCGGCTACTGCCGGCATCGATCTCAGCACCGCCGGGCACAATAATCAGGGAACAACAAAATCTCACCGTCGCCACTGCCAACGGTTTAATTCAAATTCTGCAGCTCAAACCTGCAGGCGGAAAGCTAATCTCCGGAACCGACTTCATCAATGGCTACCGACCCCAACCGAACGAACGATTTGAAGCCAAAGATGAAAAAAAGTAAAAAAGGTCTGAAGATTTTCATCTGGCTATTAATCATCATCACCGCTCTTATCCTGATGTTCATTTTTAATAATGCTATTATGCCGTGGCTGGTTCATCGGGGCAACGACATATCCGTCCCGAATTTGGTTGGTATGACTCAGGAGGAAGCGCTCAATACCCTGAAGCGAGTAGGGTTGCAACCGGGTGAACTGCGCTCCATTCCTCATGACACCATCCCGCCGAACCGAGTTGTTGCCCATTATCCCCGTGCCGGAAAACTGGTCAAACCAGGCAGGAAAGTGGACCTGGATATCAGTTCGGGCACAAATATGGTTCAGATTCCCAATCTTGAAGGTCTCCCCCTGGCTCACGCCTTAACTACGCTGAAAAGACTCGGATTTATCGTCTCCCGGATTGACTCAATCCGTTCCGCTACGATTCCGGCTGGCCGGGTTGTTGCCACGGTTCCCCCATTCGGTGCTAAAGTCCGGCAGGGCAGTGAAATAACCTTAAGTGTTTCTACAAAATCGGGCGCATTTACTATGCCCAATTTGGTTGGTTTAAACATTGAAACCGCGCGCGGAGTGATCGCCAATCACGGTTTAACCCTCACCCAGGTGAAATATGCACTCAGTGCCGAACCAACCGGTACTGTCCTTTTCCAGTACCCGGAAGAAGGAATGCTGGTTATGGCGGGTGATACCGTTAGCCTGATCGTCGCCGGCAGCGAACCCAAAAACAAGTTATGAGTATCCGTGTATCAGCTTCAATTCTGGACTGCGATTTCCGCCGACTTGAACAGGAGTTAAATGCGGTGGTCAACGCAGGCGCCGATTCAATACATCTTGACATCATGGATGGCCACTTTGTTCCCAATCTGAGTTATGGAACACCAATTGCCCGCGCGGTTCGCAATACTGTTAAGGTTCCGGTATATTCCCATCTAATGGTTCTGGCCCCCGAAAAAATGATCGCCCGGTTCGCCCCTTACTCCGACATTATCATCTTCCATATTGAAGCCACCACCGAACCGGAGAAATGCCTTAGTGAAATCCGACAGGCTGGGTGTCAACCAGGAATCTCCCTCAACCCTGATACTCCGCTTGACAACCTGCTTCCCTGGCTATCCAGAATTGCCGATGTTCTGATAATGAGTGTCCAGCCCGGTTTTGGTGGCCAGCAGTTCATCCCGGAATCACTGAACCGTATTGCCCGGCTTTGCCAGTGGCGTGCTGAAAAAAACCTTAAATTCACCATCTCGGTTGATGGCGGTATCTCCCCGGCAAACTCCGCCCAAGTTATTCAGGCAGGTGCCGACCTCCTTGTTGCCGGCAGCACCATTTTCAAAAGTGCTGATTATCAAACAACGATCAGGGCGTTAAAATGTTTGACCTTTTAACTCAGCGTCTGGTTGAACTTCAACGCAAACTACTAGGCCATGGCCGACTCGGTCCTCAGGAAATCAACCGTGCCCTCTCAGAAATCCGCACTATTCTTCTCGATGCTGATGTTAATTATAAAGTGGTTGGCCAGTTTGTCCGGGCAGTTGAAAACCGGCTAAAAGAACAGAATATCACTGCCAGCCTCAAACCTGGCGAACTTATCAATTACACAGTTTATCAGGAACTGGTCAACCTTCTGGGCAGCACCACCCCCAAACTTGAACTTAAATCCACACCCGCAGTCATCAGTCTGGTTGGCTTACAGGGAACCGGAAAAACAACCCTTGCCGGAAAACTGGCAATTCGTTTTCGTGCCCGTAAACCCCTGCTGGTCGCCTGTGACCCAAAACGTCCCGCTGCGGTTAGTCAGCTTGAGGCAATCGCCCAGCGTGCAAACTGTGACTTTCAACCTGTAACCGGCGATGTATTAACCACCTGTCTAACCGCTCGGCAAAAAGCGCTAACTCAACAGAACGGCGTTATCATTCTAGATACAGCGGGTCGTCTCCATATTGACGAAGAGATGATGACAGAACTGGTAGCCATCGAAAAAAATATCAACCCCGATATCCGGTTACTAGTCCTTGACGGAATGATCGGGCAGGATGCGGTTAATCAAGCAACAGAATTCACCCGGCGTTTGAATCTTACTGGTTGTTGTTTTACCAAACTTGATGGTGATGCCCGTGGTGGCGCCGTCCTCTCTGTGCGCCAGGTAACCGGTTTACCTATATTCTTTATTTCCACCGGTGAAAAACTGGAAGACTTGGAAGAATTTCACCCCGACCGGGTCGCCGCCCGAATTCTCGGAATGGGCGATATTAAAACGCTGGCTGAAAAAGTTCAGGCGGTCAACAAGCCCGAACAGCAACAGGAAATTGCACAGAAATTCCTGAAAGGCAAATTTGACCTTGAAGACTTCCTTCACCAACTGCGAGCCGTAAAAAAGATTGGGTCATTGTCAAAACTCCTGTCCCTTGTTCCCGGTGCCGGAAACATCGAAGTTGACGAAAAAGAGTTTGCCCGCATTGAAGCAATCATCCAGTCCATGACTCCAGAAGAACGACGTAACCCGGATATTATCAATGGTTCCCGGCGCCAGCGGATTGCCCGCGGTTCCGGAACTTCGGTCACCGATGTCAACCAACTACTCAAGGAATTCCAGCAGGCGCGAGAGCTTGCCCGTCAATTATCCTCTGGCAAAATGCCAAAAATCCGACGCCGCTGAGCCCTGTTCACCTGATTTTAAAATTATCACCCCAACCTTTTCGCTTCAACTACAAAAACGCTCCTGATCCCATTCTTAGCTTTGCTCTTATATTTACAATCATAACCTGCACGCTAATTAGCCCCAACGGTATTGTTATTTAACTTCTAAAATTAGATATTGCATTATAACCCGCCTTTAATCTGAATAAATGATTCCCACTCCTCTTAAAAATTAGCATTAATTCAACAAATACTTCTGTCACACCAGCAGTCCCCAGTATCGCAGGGGGGCTAGCCCCGGGCTACCCCCGTAATCTTACAAAAAACATAAGTATTCATTAATCAAAATGATATTCACGGTTGTCAATTAAATTATCAGTGCTAATTGTGCAATTGTGAAACAGTAGATTATTACTTGCATTTAAAGTCAATACTCTGCTTTTGTATTATCATATGAAGAATCCAAACTTATTCTACATTCACCAGTAAGAAGAAAATATTATGCCACCATTTTAATTACTTGACATTAGCGATTGATTGGTAATACTTATATTATTAAGGGGCCGTGGCGCAGTTGGGAGCGCGTTTGACTGGCAGTCAAAAGGTCACGGGTTCAAATCCCGTCGGCTCCACTCATATTAAAAAAGGAGTAAAACAAATGTTTAAAAAGTTAAATCTCATGATCACCGCTGCAGCAACTGTGTTTTTTACCTGCTGGCTATCATTAACGGCCTGTGCCCCAACGCAAACCGTTGCCCGATACAGTGACGAACAGATTCAGGCACGTCGGGATACCGCCCAGATGTTCTACAGTATCGGTGCCCAGTACTATGGTCAAGGGAATTATGATGATGCGCTTGTAAATTTCAGACGGGCGCTGGAATACGATTCCCTTGCCTACGAACCCTATATCGCCATCGGCAATGTGTATCGTAAACAACGCGATGCCAGCAATGCTGAAGCATATTACCGCCGCGCAATCCGAATCGCCCCCAAACAAGCCAAGGCTTATGAAGCGCTGGGTGATCTATATCTGGAAATGGGTAAGGATAACGATGCACTTGCCATCTATCAAGAAGGTCTAACTCAAGATTCAACGCTCGCCGATTTATACAACGGAATCGCAGAAATCTATGTTCGGAAAGGATTAATGGCACAAGCTGACTCTGTTTACCAGATTGCCCGGAACCGGTTTCCGGACGATGCCGGCATTCAGCGACTGTGGGCAGAGTTTCTTTTCAAAGTTGGGCGCTACCGGGAAGCGGCTGAGGCATTAAAACCGCTTGTTGCCCGTTATCCGGACATTCCCGTGCTCCGCACAAAACTTGCCGACGCCCTGATAGAATTAAAGAATTACAAAGAGGCACTGGCGCAACTGGATACGATTTTTATGCGTGACCCTAACAATCTGATGGCAAAACTGCGTCAGGGGGTAATACTTGCCCGGCAGGGACAATTCCGTCAGGCGATTGCCCGCTTTGATGAAGTCATAGCCCGGGACTCTACCTTTGCATTAGCTTACCTTTACAAAGGCGAAGCCCTGAGTGAACAGGGGAATTATTCCGCGTCTGATGCCAACCTTCGGAAGGCACTTACACTAGACCCGAATCTAACTCAGGTATACATAGACCTAGGCGACAACCGCCGAAAACAGGCTGATGCTAACCGCGGAACGGCAATTACCCAAACCCCGACCGCAAAACTGAAAGCCGCCAAGGCACTGTATGAAGAAGCCAGGAGTCTTTATCAGCGCGCGCTCAACGATCCAGCACTGGCAAGTTATGCCCGGGCGCAGATTGAATACATTGAAAAGAACATTACTCTAATTAATAATGAATTGTTTGTTCGTTGAGCGCTAAAATTAATAGCGCCGTCTATGTTTAACCGTCCGATTTTGCTTTTAAATCAGAATTATGAACCTTTATCTCTTTGTCGGCTAAAACGTGCACTGGTTTTGATAATGAGCCGGAAAGCCGAGCCGCTGGAACGCTCTGATCTGGTAATTCACACAGTCAATATGAACATCCCGGTACCAAGCGTTTTACGACTGAATTACTATGTGCGAGTTCACCGCCGAGAAGTTCCGCTGACCAAACGCAACATACTGCGTCGCGATAACAACACCTGTCAGTACTGTGGTGCCCGAAAACCAATAATGACCACTGACCATGTAATTCCAAAGGCAATGGGTGGAACTGACAGCTGGGAAAATTTGGTTTGCGCCTGTCCAGAGTGTAATGCGCGAAAAGGTAACCGGACCCCGGCGCAGGCTAAGATGCCCCTCCGCCGCAAACCAAAAGCGCCACATTATATAACCTTTGCTGTTAACAGTCTGGGTGATATTCCGGAGGCGTGGCGTCAATATCTTTTCCTCAGTTGAACTGCTAATTCTCTTTTTAATCCAGTTCCTTGCGCCCGGCACACTTGCTACTGCCGGGAACGATTCGTTTAACCTGCCAATCTGCAAGATTAAATTTACCGGCTGGCGTGCCCCGGCAAAATTTACCCTGAACCTGAAGCCTGGCGATACCTTTAACCTCAAACTTTTACCTATCGCCCGGCAGAAAATTCAAAGGTTTTTATCTGATCAGGGGTTCTTAAATGCTAGTATTGAACCGCAAATCATCACCGAACGTACTGGAATTGTAATCATATTTCAAATTAAAACAGGGCCACGTGCTCGTATTACTGGCTGGGAGTTTGACGGTAACGAAATTTTTACCGACAGCGAACTTAACCGGCTTCAACTTCCACGTCTTTGTCCGTTCTCCCGTAACACCTTACTCCGGAGTGTAACTACTGTCCAGCGCCATTATGAAAATAACGGTTTTCCCTTTGCTCAGATTCAAATTCTCAGATTAACTGAAACCAGCGCTGGCATTAAACCGGTACTGAGTATTTATGAGGGGACGAGGATAAAAATCAGTTTTCTCACTTTTGCCGGCACGCCCGGACTTAACCAGTCGCTCCTAACACGCATCGCCGGCTTCACCCAACCTGCCTATTATCATCCGGCACAACTTAATCGCTGGCGATTCAATTTAAAAAATTCTGGCTGGATTATCCCTGAGAGTTCTGATATCATCCAGCGCGACTCACTTTACGGTGTTCGGTTCTGGCTTAGCCCAAACAAAACAGGTGAACTGGCTGCCCTGCTTGGCTATGCTCCTGATTACCACCGATTAATCGGCTGGGCAGATATCGCTCTTCTTAACCTCTTCAACAGCGGTCGAACAGCAAAAATCACCTGGCGCGCTCTTTATGAACAAACTGAATATCAATTACAGTACACCGAACCCTGGCTTCTCAATCTTCCGGTATCGGTTACCGGTTCCATCCTGCATCAGGTTTACGACACCGCCTACGCCTTTACCACCGGCACAATAACCTTTACCGGTAAGTTTAACTATGATGCGCCCAGTATAAGCCTCACTTCCGGTATGAACCGGCTTACCGGTCTCCATCGAAAAAACAGTCTCTGGTTGGGCACCGGTATTTTTCTTGACAACCGGAATGACCCTGCTAATTTCACTTCGGGAATGTCTCTGGAAGTCATCACCCGCGGCGGCAAACAATCCAGCCCCGAACAGGGGACGGGATTAATTGGGTGGATAGAAACCGGCTGGAACTTAGCTCTCCCACTTGCCACGAAAATCGCCTGGACTAACTCTCTTAATCTTCGTGCCATCTACACCGAAATGGAGTTGACCGAACCGGAGTTATACCGGGTTGGAGGACTGGGGAATGTCCGTGGTTATCGGGAAGCCGCATTCACCACCGACCGTTTTATCTGGTGGAATTGCGAAATTCATTATTCTCTCGGTAACCTTTCCTGGCTTCAACTATTCTTTGACTCCGGAGTATTCCGGCGTAATTCCGGGAATTATGTTCTACTTGCTGGCTATGGAATAGGAGCGCGAACCAGAACAAAAATAGGAGTTATCGGGATTGACTTCGGCATCCCATTTCCGGAATCACCTCTACATAGCAAAATTCACTTAACTTTCCGAACCGGATTTTAAAAACGATGAATTGGTTTCAAGGAATTGCTCTCGGACTGCTTCAGGGCATAACTGAGATACTTCCGATTTCCAGCGATGGTCATCTGGCATTGTTGTTACAATACTGGCAACTGCCGGAAGCAACCCGCCTCAACCTCACTGCCGCTCTCCATCTGGGTACTGCACTCGCAATTTTAATTTTTATGTTCAGTAAAGTCAAAAATACGGTTCGCGACCTAATTGCACCAAATCCTGAAATCCGGAAAGAAGCCTGGCGATTAATACTGATGATTGTGATCGGCTCAATACCGGTAGTCACTGTCGGACTGCTGCTTGAAAATACAGTAGAAAAAATATTCAACCGGCTGACACTGGTCTCGTTACTATTTATCATTAACGGCACCATTCTCTTGACCACCTATTTTGCCTGTCCGAAAAAGCGACGAATTACTCCAGCAATGGCTTTTTTAATCGGTCTAATTCAGGCAAGTGCTATTCTGCCTGCTATTTCCCGTTCGGGCACAACCATCAGCCTGGCGTTGCTGCTCGGTGTCAGTGCGACTGATGCCTTTGAATTCTCATTTCTAATCGCACTGCCGGTGACAATTGGCGCTGCTATTTTTGAGCTGTTGAAAATTGATTTCTCGGTACTCGCGCCCGGACCGGTAATAGCTGGCATCATCGTTGCCGGCTTAAGCGGTTACTTGATGCTCATTTCACTACGCCGGCTGGTGTTCCGCCAGCAACTTTACTGGTTCGGCATTTATTGCTGGGCACTGGGACTTTTAACCTTTATCATCTTCCGCTAACGAATTCGCTCAATAGCGGTCGCAAGAATATCAATCCGTCCGTCCCTTTCAATTAAATGTATAATTTTACTACTGCTCTGCTGCAACATTCGCCACTCAGTATTTATAAGCACAATTGCCAGCCGGGAACGCTGCCACTGTTCCTGAAATTCAACTTCGCAGAGTGCAATATTAAATGACTTACGCAACCGTTCGCTTAAACTCAACAGAATGCGCCTCTTATCCTTCAAAGACCGACTTTCACCCAGAAAACAATCAACAGTCAACAAACCAATGCTCATTTTTCAGCGCCGGATAATCGTGGTTTAACCTCTTCCAGCTGATAAAATTCCAGGATATCCCCAACCTGTAGGTCCGTGATATCCTTGATTCCTATTCCGCACTCGTAACCTGCCGCCACCTCCCGCACATCATCCTTAAACCGCCGTAATGATACTACCTCACTGTTAAAAATTTCTTTATTATTCCTGAATACCCGAACCATTGAACCTCTCACTACCTTCCCATCGGTAATAAAAGAACCGGCAATGAGTCCCTGTTTCGGAATGGTAAAAACCTGTCTTACTTCAGCACGACCGATACTAACCTCCTGCTGCTCCGGCTCCAGCATTCCAAGCATTGCCGCCCGAATATCATCAATTGCCGCATAAATGATTTTATAAGTTCGGATTTCAACTCCTTCCCTTTCGGCAAGTTGCCGGGCATCAGCCAGCGGCCGCACATGAAAACCAACGATGATTGCCTGCGAAGCCTGAGCTAACAACACATCATTTCTGGTAATCGGGCCCACGCCCGAATGAATCACCCTAACCTTAACTTCATCCAGAGAAAGCCCTTCCAGCGCATCCCGCAACGCCTCGGCTGAACCTGAAACATCGGTTTTCAGCACAATCTTCAACTCCTTTACCTGCCCCCGGGCAATCTGCTCTTGAATTGCCTCAAGACTCACCCGCGTTTTAGTAGCGGCGAGAATCCGGTCACGTTTCGCCAGCATCCGGCGCTGAGCAATTTCCCGAGCGGTTCGTTCATCATTTACCACCTCAAATCGGTCTCCTGCCTCTGGTAGGCCCGAGAAACCAAGCACTTGAACTGGCATTGAAGGGGTTGCAGCTGCAACCGGAGTAAAATGTTCATCCAGCAACTCCCGCACCCGCCCATAATGCTCTCCAGCAACAAACGGCTCTCCACGACGCAGTGTACCCTCCTGAATTAACACCGTTGCAATATTTCCGCGTCCTCGGTCAACTCGCGCTTCAATTACCACCCCACGTGCCGGCCCATCATAAGGCGCCTTCAGATCCAGTTCCAGCGCCAACACCGAAATCGCATCCAGTAATTCCTCTATTCCCTGCCCGGTCACTGCTGAGGTCTCAACACAAACAGTATGCCCGCCATACTCTTCAACCCTCAGATTATAATTCGCCAGTTGGCTCTTAACCCGTTCCGGATTGGCGGTGGGAAGATCCGACTTAGTAATACACACAATAATCGGCACCCCGGCAGCACGTGCATGGTCCATTGCCTCAAGTGTCTGCGGCATAACGCCCTCATCCGCAGCAACAACCAGTACCGCAATATCGGTAACCTGGGCTCCGCGGGCACGCATTGCAGTAAACGCCTCATGTCCAGGGGTATCCAGAAACACAATTGGCTTATCCCCGTAATAAGCGATATATGCACCAATATGCTGGGTAATCCTTCCGAACTCTTTTTCCGCGACCCTGGTCTTTCGGATATAATCGAGTAACGCGGTCTTACCATGATCTACATGCCCCATTACCACCACCACCGGCGGTCTAGGTTTAACTTCCCTGCGCTCTACCGGTACAGATTCCATCTCTTCTACCTGCACCTGAATTTTAAACTCATCTGCAATAAGCATTATTGTGTCCAGATCCAACCGGTGATTAACCGTTGCTCTCAACCCGATTCCCAGACATTTCTTAATAATTTCCGGAACTGGTACATTAAAACAATGCGCCAGTTCCGCAACCGTCATATACGGACTTACCTTGACCGCATCACTCGTCTTTGTTGTCCCTCCACTGCCCACCGTATTGCTTTCCTCTTTTTTCTTCAACCGGGTACGCGGTTTCACCGGTGAGGGTTTGCTTTCCTGACCTGTACCTGATTCCTCTTTTACCGGTGGAACACCTTTACTATTATCATCAACCTGGCGACGCCGACGCAACTCTTCCTTAAACTCACGTTTCTCCCGCTTCAACCGTTGTCTTGCTGCCTCAAACTCCTCTTCACTAACAAAAGAGGTATAACCACGGGGTGGAAAACCAAGTTCCTTCAAAATTCCGATTAATCCTTCACTTGAAAGATTCAACTGTTTCGCCGCCTCAAAAACCCTTAGCCGCTTATCGCTCATCGCACTTCACCTTATCTCTCATCACAAACCTTTCATCGGTTAAGATAATCCTCAGACTCACCCCTGCCATACCCGCTCTCGGACCTCCTGCTTAAATCGCTCAACCGCATCCAGTTCCAGTCCCATTATCTTTCCCAGCTCTGACGGTACTGCATTCAATACATCAAATGCGGTTCTTAAACCCGCTCCCACCAATCGCTCAACCACCTCCGACTCTAAACCCAAATCTTTAACCTCGAGCTTCCCTGCCCGGTTCATAAGTACCCGATTCCGATAATCACTCTCCTTTAAAACTTCAATTTTCGTCCCGGTCAAAACGCTAGCCAGCCATACATTATGTCCCTTCTTTCCGATTGCAATTGAAAAATCACTATCCGGTACAACCACCACATAAACATCATTCTCCCGCACAATCTCTGAAACCTTCGCTGGTCCCAGCGCCCGACTAATATACACCTGGGGATCCCGACTCCATTGGACAATGTCAACTTTCTCCCCTGAAAGTTCCTTAATTACATTTTCAATCCTTGATTTCCGATACCCAACACACGCTCCAACCGGATCCACTTTTTCATCAACTGATGCCACCGCTACTTTCGAGCGAAAACCTGGTGCCCGGGCAATACCCTTAATTTCAACCACCCCTTCCCTAATTTCTGGCACTTCCCTGGTCAAAAGCTTCCGTAGGAACTCAGGATGAGTCCTTGACAGATAAACCCTGGGCCCGATGGCAGTTTTCTCCACCCGATGCACATATGCTTTAATCGGCTGCCCCTGGCGATAATGGTCAGTTTTCAACTGCTCACGATTAGGTAACACCGCCTCAATTAAACCCAGATTAACGATAATTTCCTCCCGTCCGATCCGCTGAATCGTTCCGGTAACAATTTCTCCTTTTTTACGATTGTATTCTTCAAACAACCGGTCCCGCTCCGCCTCGCGTAATTTCAGCATCAATTCATCGGATGCCTTGCGAATCGCAATTCTACCGATTTCGTCAAGTGGCAATTCTACTCGGACAACATCTCCGAGTTTAGCATCAGGATTAATAATTTTTGCCTCGTCAATAGTTATTTCCTGCCCCGGATTATTGACCCGTTCTACCACTTTTTTCATCAAATAGATACTGATCGTACCCGTCTGCGGGTCTATATTTACCTCTGCTTCAGTTCCCGCACCAAATCTCCTTTTTAGTCCGGCGATAATACTGGTACGTAAGGTCTCGCATACATAAGTAATATCAACATTTCGAATGCGGGCAATCTGAGCAATTAAATTAGCAACCTCTTTATTACTACTCATTTCCGTTATTTCTCCTTATTAAGCCTTTTAATTGTGTGTCTCATTATAACCCCATAATCCGGTTAGTCAATATAACTCCGTCCTCCCTACCGGGCTATTTCTTATTTTTAACCTGCTGCCAGACCGCCTCCATTTCGGCTAATGTGGCTTCAGTAAATGTTTTTCCCATTTTTTTCAGTTCCTGTTCAACTCGTTGAAACCGGTTACGAAATTTAAGGTTGGCGTCCTTCAATGCTCCTTCTGCATCCACATTCAAATGCCGGCAGAGATTCACAAGCGCAAACAATAAATCCCCAAGTTCCTCTTTTATTTTTTCCCCTGCTCCCCACTTTTTCAATCTTTGCTCATCAAGTTCTGCCTTTAATTCCTTGAGTTCCTCCTCTACCTTTAACAGCACCGCACTGGCATCTTCCCAGTCAAAGCCAACCCGCCGGCATCGCTCCTGAATCAGCTGCGCCTGTTGTAATGCTGGCAGAGCAACCGGGATTCCGCTTAACAACGACCGCCCGGCATCTTTATTTTTAATTTTTTCCCAGTTCCGAAGGACATCAAACTCATCTTTTACCTTAACATTTCCATAAATATGAGGATGCCGGTCTTTCAGTTTTTTTATTACCCCATTCAGTATATCCTGAAGTTTGACTTTATTCTTCTCCTCCATAATTGCCGCTAGGAAAAACCCCATAAATAGGTAATCCCCCAGCTCCTCAATAATCGCCCTCTTGTCCCTTCTCCTCAGTGCGTCATCCAGCTCATAAACCTCGTTAAGCAACAACGGACGGGTTGAACTCAATGTTTGTTTTCTGTCCCACGGACAGCGCCGGCGGAGCGTTTTTACGATTTTTATCAATTCCTTAATCATAATATTGCAGTTTAGCAAAAATCACCCGCTTCAGCAAGTTAATCAAAACTATTGACTTTTAAACGGCGTCGGATATTTTTATATAAATCAAAAAGGAGCATCTTAAAATGAATTTACAATCACTTTTGAAAACTGACCCGGAAATTTTTGATGCTATCTATAAAGAAACCAATCGCCAGCACAACAATCTGGAACTTATTGCCTCTGAAAATTTTTGTTCTGAAGCGGTTCTTGCGGCGCTTGGCTCAGTCTTAACAAATAAATATGCCGAAGGTTATCCCAAAAAACGATATTATGGCGGCTGTCGTTATGTTGATATTGCTGAGGAACTTGCAATTCAACGTGCCAAGCAACTTTTTGGCTGTGACCATGCCAATGTCCAACCTCATTCCGGCACCCAGGCAAACATTGCCGCCTATCTTACCTTAGCCAATCCTGGCGATACCATTATGGGACTCTCTCTCACCCACGGCGGACACCTCTCCCATGGCCATCCGATTAACTTCTCCGGCCGGTACTTCAAAGTCATCCACTATACTGTTGATCCGAACACCGAGATGCTTGACTATGGTGCAATCCGTAAACTCGCTCTTGAACACAAACCCCGGATCATTGTCAGCGGTGCCTCAGCTTACCCCCGCACAATTCACTTTGACAGATTCCAGGAAATCTGTGATGAAGTTGGTGCTGCCCAGCTGGCGGATATTGCCCATATCGCCGGCCTGGTAGTTACCGGCTTACATCCTTCACCGATTCCCTATGCGGACATAGTTACCACAACCACCCATAAAACGCTACGTGGTCCCCGTGGAGCAATCATAATGTGCAAGGCAAAATATGCCGAAGAACTGGACAAAGTCGTCTTTCCGGGCACCCAGGGCGGACCGTTGGAACACTGTATAGCGGCTAAGGCAGTTGCATTCAAAGAAGCCCTATCTCCCGAGTTTAAAGAATATCAGCAGCAGACCGTTAATAACGCCCGTCAGCTTGCTGAAGCCCTTGCCCGGCGTGGCTTTCGCATCTGTTCTGGCGGCACCGACAACCATTTGATGCTGGTTGACCTCCGACCCAAAAAAATCACCGGTCGTGACGCGGAACGACTCTTGGGAAAAGTAAACATCACCGTTAACCGCAATACCATTCCCTTTGACCCCGAAAAACCGTTTATTGCCTCCGGGATCCGACTGGGAACCCCAGCCTTAACCACCCGCGGTATGAAAGAACCGGAAATGGAAAAAATTGCCGAACTTATTGACCGGACAATCACCACGGGCGAAAATGAGACAGCGCTGGAAAAAATAAAAGCCGAAGTCCGCGAACTGGTCGAATCATTTCCGTTGTATACTGAACGCCGAATTCAATATCAAACCCTGTTAAAGGAGGAATAATGGCACGTCCAGTAATTACCAGAATTACCGCCCGGGAAATTCTTGATTCCCGTGGTAACCCCACCCTGGAAGTAGACTGTTATCTTAACAATGGCATTATGGGCAGGGCATCGGTTCCTTCCGGTGCCTCGGTTGGTTCGTTTGAAGCCCTGGAATTGCGCGACCATGACCACACCCGCTTCTTTGGCAAAGGGGTGCTCAAGGCAATCGCTAACATTCATGAGATCATCGCCCCACGTCTGCTCGGTATGGACGCCACTGACCAGTTTCGTATCGATCAAACATTAATTGAACTTGATGGTACCAGAAACAAATCCCGGCTCGGTGCAAATGCTATCCTTGGTGTTTCGCTCGCAGTTTGCCGGGCAGCCGCGGTTTGCGCCGGACTCCCGATCTACCGGTTGCTCGGAGGCGCCGGCACCCGACTACTTCCCACCCCCTTACTCAACATAATCAACGGTGGCATGCACGCTCCGAACAACCTTGACATCCAGGAGTATATGATTGTCCCTGCAGGACTAGCCAACTTCCGGGAAGCAATCCGGGCAGCCGCAGAAATCTACCAGGCACTTAAAATACTTCTGGAAGAACAAAACAAACCCACCTTTGTAGGTGATGAAGGTGGGATGGCACCGAATTTTGCCGATAACGAAGAACCGCTCGTTATTATTATGCAGGCGATTGAAAAAGCTGGCTATCACCCGGGTGAACAGATTTATCTGGCAATTGATGTTGCCGCCAGCACTCTTTACAAAGAAAACGCTTATCGCTTTACCAACCCACGGGAACGAACCATTACTGCTGAGGAACTTATCAACCTCTATACCGCCTGGATTGAAAAATACCCTATTATCACCATTGAAGATGGCCTCGCCGAAGAAGACTGGGATGGCTGGCATGAACTTACCTCAGCCCTGGGGAACCGAGTACAACTCATTGGCGATGACATATTTGTTACTAATATTGAGCGTCTGAAAAAGGGGATTCAACACGGTGCTGCCAACGCAGTTCTGGTAAAGCCGACCCAGATCGGCACAGTCAGCGAAACGCTTGACTGCATAAAACTCGCGATGGAAAATGGCTACCGGGCAGTAGTTTCCCATCGCTCTGGCGAAACCGATGACCATTTCATTGCCGATCTGGCGGTTGCTGCAAACTGTGGTCAGATCAAAACCGGAGCACCCTGTCGAGGGGAACGCACCGCCAAATATAACCGCCTAATCCGGATTGAAGAAGAAGACCATCTACCCTATGCCGGTCTAACAACTCTACTCCGATGACCATTAATCGCTCACGTCGTCCTGCCAAACTCATTGTTCCCATAGTAGTATTTCTGTTTCTTTTGGGCTTAATTTTTCTACCGGGTCCCAACGGTTTAATTAGCATTTTACTCAAACTATATCACATCAATCGTTCCCGCAACCAGCTGCAGCAACTACGTGCACGTGCAGATAGTCTATCTTTGGAAATTAAACTCTGGCAGGACCCAGCCTATGCTACCCGTCAAGCGCAAAAAATATTCAGTCCGACTTCCTCAGACACATTACCTTAACTCGGTTCAGAAACTTCAGGCTCCGCGGGCAAAAAAAACTGCGGGCGCCCTGTTTCGGGATGTTTGATAACAACGGGATTAATTCCATAGGCATTTTTGACCAGCTCCGGGTCGTCTAATTTATCAGGTGCATCGCAGGCTAAAAGCTGCCCTGCCTTTAAAAAGGCAATCCGCGAACAAAAACCAAACGCCTCATTCAGATCGTGCGAGACCAAAACTATTGTCTTACCTTGCTTCTGCAGTGCAAGCAACAACCGGAGTACCTCGGCACGATGGCCCAGATCCAGATGGGCAGTTGCCTCATCCAGCAATAAAAGTGCCGGTTCCTGTGCCAACGCCCTGGCAATAATTACCCGTTGTCGCTCACCAGCGGAAATCGCATTAATACTCCGGAACCGCAAATCAAAAACACCGGTCATATGCATCGCCTCAACAACCTTTTCTCGGTCTCTTCGGGTTGATTGAAAAAAACCATGCCGGTAAGGATTTCGGCCCATCATCACCACCTCTTCCACAGTCCAGTCAAAAACAAAATAACTACCCTGCGGTACCAGTGCCATTTGCCGGGCAAGCTCCAAGCGCTCTATCTTCCTTGAATCATTGCCAAAAATATTCACTCTGCCCGACAGTGGATTCACAATTCGCATCATTAGTTTTAAAAGAGTCGATTTCCCCGACCCGTTCGGTCCAACAACACCCAAAAACTCCCCTGCCTTGATTAGTAGCGAAAAATCCCGAAATAGCAGCTCCTTTTGATAACCGAAAGTTATTTTCCAAAACTCAACCGCATTCATGAACTTTTACGCAGTAAATAAATGAAAAATGGTACGCCAATCAAAGCCGTAATTACGGATAATGGTAAACCTGCCGGTGTCAGAACCCGCACCAGCACATCAGCGAGCAACAAAATTCCAGCACCTAAGATAAACGAACCGGCCAACACATCACTGTGTCTTGGTCCCAGTAGCATTCTCACCAGATGCGGGACTACCAGCCCGACAAAACTGATTACACCGGTCCACGCCACTACTATCCCCACCGCCACTGAACTTATCAAAACAATCTCCCGGCTAAAACGCTCCGCATCAACTCCCAGACTTAACGCTACATCCTCATCAAGTGAAATTATATCCAGTTCTCTTGAATGGAAAATTAACCAGCTGCAACCTACCAGAGCAATTAGTCCCGACCCCAGCAGTAACCACATCGCTTTACGAGTAAAAGTCAACCCCAGATAGCCCATCATTAAATAAATTGCCTCGCCAAGCGTGTGTCGACTCAACACGATTAGCAGAATTACCAAACTGGAAAAGAAAAAATTCACAATTACACCAGCAAGCACCAGTCGGGTTATACTCAACCGCTCCTTTCCCCGGGCAAGAATATAAACCACAACCGTTGCCAACGCTCCGCCGGCAAATCCCATAACTGGCATTATTACGCTTGATTGCCATCCAAGAACAATCGCAACTGTAACCCCAAGCGCCGCGCCACTTGCAACCCCCAGTGTCCATGGATCAACCAGTGGATTACGCATTACCCCTTGCAATGCGCCCCCAACTACCGCCAGCACCCCACCAGCAAGAACTCCAATTACAGTTCTCGGCACTCGAAAACATAAAACCGCACTCAACTCCTGCACCGAAAAACCACCGGGTCCAATAAAAACCGAAAGTAGTACCCCGATCAAAAAAACCGCCATCATCAACATCACAGCCTGCGGTTTGCTCAAATGATTCATCAACGAACCTGAACCTGATGCAATAACCGTATTAGCACCAGAATTGCCTCCGTTACCCTTGGCCCTGGCCTCAAAAACAAATTCTCATCCAGCCGGTCGTATACCCGTCCACTTTGAACTGCAGAAAGTTGTTCCCAGCCGATGCGCTGGTTTACCTCTGCACTACTTGTTCCCGGATGCAGAATCAGAATAACATCCGGATTCCTTGCCACGACTTCCTCGGATTCAACAACCGGATAAGCCCGCTTTCGATCATCAAAAATATTTCTCCCGCCCGCGCGCCGGATTAAGTCATTGATAAAACTACTTTGTCCCACGCTCATTAACGGTGCGCCTGCAATCTCCACATAAACTCTGGGTGTATCACCAAAAACCGGCATCTGCTGAAGAACTCGCCTTAGACTATCTGCTAATTGTCGTGCCCTCGGTTGCACTCCGAGAATCATTCCTACTGATTCAATCTCCGCGAACACATCATCAACGCTTTGCGGCTCCGAAATATAAACTCGCACATTCAACTCCCTCAATCTCTCAACTAACCTGGCGTGAATTGGCAATGTTGCAAAAACCACCGCCGGTTTCAACGCTATAATTCGCTCAAGTTCTGGTGTTTGGAAATCACCAACTTTGTATACCTGACGGGCAGCTGCTGGATAATCGCACTGATTTGTATTCCCCCTCAACATATTACCGGCATTTATAGCAAAAATAATTTCGGTCACACTCGGAACCAACGAAACACACCCATTTCTTTGAGACAGGTGCTGATTTAACGATTTTTTATGTCCACATGAGAGAGTAATTACAATTAGTATCAAAAAGGACCAGAACACCTTATACTGATTCATTCACTTCTACCTGAGACACCACATCCGGACTATTCGCTTTATTTCCCAATACCAGATAAACAGTATGCGCAACCATCCGGTCCGCTGGCCTGATTCCGGTCTCTCGGAGAAAATAACTCCGTTCCAGAATTTCCTTTGCCCGAATGCGCACAAACCCCTCCGCCCCCAACGTGGAAACGAACCTGCGCAACTGTTCACAGGTCGGTACCAGCCCGATAAGTGGATACCCACCTTTTAGCGCCGCCTTTGCTGCCGGAATTAAAGTCCATGGTTCGGGGACATCCAGAAAAACAGCATCCACATCCTTCTGCAAAAATCCCTGTTCAACTGGATCACCAACAAAAAATTCGCAATACTGTTCCAGCCCGTACCGACGTACATTCTCGCGCGCATTTGCACTAAATTCAGGCCGCCGTTCATAGGAATACACCCGACCCGCGGGTTGCACAAAACTTGCCAGGATCGTGGTTAAAGCACCAGAACCCGACCCCACTTCAATTACCCGCGCACCTGGGAAAACCATTCCTTCCATCAGCAGATACCCCGCATCCTTGGGATAAACAATGGTAGTCGTCCTCTTAACCTTCAAAACCAGGTCCGCAAGTGTCGGCTTTAGAATACAGAATCTCGTTCCATACTGCGTTTCCACCCAATCGCCAAAATTTTTACTCTGGATATCTCGGAAATCCAGATTACCCCGATGCGTTGAAAAAAAACCCTGCTCCTGAACCGCCACCAAAAACTTCATTCGCTCTGAATGATAAAGTAAGATTAACTCATCCCGCTTAAACATTGTTGAATTCTAACTCCGTCTCTCAAAAAGGTCAAATTCACCCCGTTTCCCCTCAATCCGCCCCCTGCGTCGTGAAAGTGATGGTTTTCTCCTTAAAAGAAAACTCCGTTCCTTGACTTTTTAGCAATTACTAATAACATCTCTCAGTGCCTATCCTCCTGACGCTTCTCCTCGCCAGCCAGCCTACCACACTCATTCCCCCACCCTTTACTCACACCCTCGGCTTTAACCGTGTAAGTGCCTATTACCTAAATATGTATCTTGGCAAGAACTTTCACGTTGATAACCCAGAAGGAATCTGTTGTTCCAAAATGAAAGAGGAGGAAGATACTACCACTTGGCGCGACGACGCCCTACTGACCCTTTTTGCCGTCAACTCCGGAACCGGTCAGATTGTATATAATATAAAACTGATTAAACCCGGTATCTACGGCAGCAAAGGTAGTGGAAATGGCAACTTCAATAATCCTCACGGCATCACCTGTAACGAATACGGGGATGTCTATGTTGCGGACACTGACAACCGTCGGCTCATCCGTCTTCGTTATACCCGCGGCGAACTTAACTGGGTTACCGTTGTTGATTCCTCATTAATTCTCCCTTATGATGTATCAATGGATTCAAAGGGAAATGTCTATCTTGTTGATGCCGCTGCGAACTGCATCTATGTTTACGGACCGGACAATACCAGACTAAGAACCATCACTCCTGGACTCACATTTCCAACCGCAATTGCGGTGATTGACCGCAATGCATCCGATAACGACCTGGCACTTGACCAAACTGTGGTTATTGACCATTTTGGGACCAGGATTAATCAGCTCAACCAAGATGGTCAAATCATCCGTTCAATTGACTGCCGTCGTATCGGACTGGACACCGCCGGCTTTTCCTACTGCGCATTTGACCGCTACGGTAATATCTATGTAACTGATCGAGTTAATTGCCGGCTTCACATCTTTGCCCCGGGGCTCAAATACATTACCTCTTTCGGCAGAGCAACGAACGCCCCGGGGCAACAACCAATATTCAACTCCCCGCGCGGCATTGCCATTGGTCGAAAGTTTGGGCAGCTTTTCATAACTGAAAGCGATGGCGGACAATATTACCTGATTGCACTGGACGGCTGGCTGATCGGCTGCTTCCCCGAACAGTTTGATTCATTACGCCCCGGAACAACAATTGCTATTTATCTCACACAGCGGGCGGAAATTATGATTGATATTGTCAATTCCACTGGTGAAATCATCAGAACGCTCACTTCTGCTTATGAGCAAGGGCCGGGCGAAGTTCTAATCGTCTGGGATGGCCGGGATCAAAAAGGTATGATAGTTCCGCCTGGGGAATACTCAATCCGGATAACACTCCGACCAACTTATTCCCGTCCCCGCTATACACTTAAAAAAGAACTCTTGACCAGTGTTGTTCGGCAATAATGTCGTTGTCGTTTTACAGATTCAGCTTTTTAAACCCGCCCGCACCAGATACAACAATTTTTATCCTACTCTCAGGATGAAAACCAGAGGAGGTAAAATGAACAGCAAGCATCCATTAATTTCCGTAATCAATTTGCTTTTATTATCAACCGCACTGGCAACAAAATACGCAGGTGACTTTGAAGAACTTGGCACCTCCGCTCGGGCAACCGGTATGGGTGGTGCACTGGTTGCTTGTGCCCGGGATCCGAGTGCCATCTATTACAATCCTGCCCTTACCAACAACCTGCGCCGATCAGTTTTGCTGATGCACTCTGAGGATTTTTCTGGGCTGATCAGTCACAATTATCTCGGCATCGTATTCCCGGGTGACGGTCAAGCATTGGGCGTTGCCCTGCTTCACAATGGCATTCCTGATATCAAATTGACCGCGTTACCAAATCCAGACAGTCCTCCAGGACAAAACAACCGTCCTTATGTCTATAAAACCGTAACTGCCACTCAACTGATTGGATATTTTAACTATGCCCGGAATATCACACCACTACTGATTATCGGCGGCAATGCAAAAATTATCTATCAGGACCTTGGTGGCACTGCTTCCTGCTTCGGTATGGGTATTGACCTGGGGATGAATTTATCACCAATATATGACCTGAATATTGGCCTGCGTATCAGAAACCTTAGCACCGCACCACTTTTCTGGAGTACCGGCACCCGGGAATTGATTAGTCCCCATGCCGCAATCGGACTCGGGAAAAGATTTCGCTTTGCACGTAATTACCTGCTTCTGGCAATTGAAACCGAAGCCGTTTCAGAAGATAAAACTCTGCTTACCAGTTTTGGTGCCGAATATTCCTTCCGTAACCTGCTCTTTGCCCGACTTGGTGTCTATCGCGGCAATTTGAGCTTCGGCTTGGGATTGAAGTATAAACGTTTTCATATTGATTACAGTTATGCCAGTGGCGTGGCACCTGAAGCCCGGGAATTAGGTTCTCCGCAACAACTATCTGGAGGTGTAGAGTTTTAGGTCCGGAATTAGGCCGAAAACTTGTTCATTTAACAGCTCTTATCATTCCCATTGCCTATTACCTTATACCCTCCCGCACACTTTCACTTACACTGATGGCGGCAGCAACCACCATTTTTCTGGTAGTTGATTTATTACGACTTCGGCTCAACCCTTTTAAAGACATATTCATCATCCTCTTTGGCTCCTTGCTCCGGCGCAAAGAATTTTCTTCTCTAACCGGGGGCAGCTATCTAATGGTTGCGGCGCTGGTCTGCATGATAATATTTGGCAGTAACAAAGGTGTATTTATTGCCGCCATATCTTACCTCGCGGTTGGCGATACGTTGGCTGCGATCGTCGGACTCTCGGTCGGTAAAATCAGAATATTCCGAAAGACTCTTGAAGGCACGATTGCCGGACTGTTAGCCTGTATTGCCCTTGCCTATTTAATTTCTATTCTCCCCAATATTGACATGCCATTTTTAATTGGTATTATTGGAGCAATTGCTGCTGCGGTCGTGGAAGCACTGCCGTTTGAAATAAATGACAATGTCGCAATCCCGATGTTTTCGGGGGCGATTATGATGATAACTCTGCAGTTATTTCACTGACCGAAAGCAGGTATGGATAAAAGTAAACACAAAAGTTCTAATTAAAAACCAAACAGGAGGTAAAATGAGAAAAGTTCTGAGCCTGATCATTGTTTTTCTCGGGCTAGTTCTTGGCGCTTCTACAAAAAACTCTACACTCGACACTGTTTACTTTTACTACGCGGAAAACCGGTTTAACGATGCGTTAACACTGCTACAACAACTGCAGACTCGACCGACCACCCGGGAAATGCAACAAAACATACTGCTGGAAATTGCCGATTACTACCTTGATAAAGCAAATGACTATGCCCGCGCTGAATCGATTTACCAACAAATTCTAAATGCTCACCCCGGACCGCGCCTTATTCCCGCTGTCCTTTATCGACTTGCCCTTACTCAGGAACTACAGGAAAAATATCTGGAGGCAGCTAAGAATTACGAACAGGTGGCGACCCGCTATATCAAATCACCTTATTCTCAGGATGCACTTGACGCCATTGAACGCTGCTTCCGGAAAAACTATCAGGAACGGGTTGCTTATGTCAACAATTATCCAATCACGCGAATTGAACTGGATGACCGCATTAGCCGGAATCCGTCCGCTTACGAATCATTTGATGCAAAATTGCGGCTGCTCGATACTATGATTGACAGCCGCCTCCTTTACGAAGCCGCACTCACCCGGAATTTACACAAAGACCCGCAAATCCGAAAAACTCTGTTAGATCTCCGTAACCGACAGATGTTCCAGGTCTGGTATGAACGTTATGTCACCACTCGTGCCGAACCTAGCGAAAAGGAACTGCGGACAAATTACAAAAAGAATATCACCCGATACACAATTCCAGAAAAGGTTCAGGGCTATCAACTGGTCGTGACCTCAAAAACGCTGGCGGAATCATTACGCTCGGTTTTAGTTGCGGATACAGGTAAATGGGACAGCCTGGTCAGAACTTACTCAATCACGCCCGACAAAGAAAGAGGAGGCGAACTGGGGCTATTTGCTCGTGGTGTCCAGCCAAAACCAATTGAAGAAGTTGCCTTCCGACTCAAACCGGGCGAAATCAGCCCGCCAGTGTCAATTGGTGATACCTATTATCTAATCCGGGTAACCAGACGAGAAGCCAAAAAAGTTCGCCCCTTTGACGAAGTTAAAAACCAAATTGCGGTTGAAATTCGCCAGGACCGGACAAATAAGATTTATGAAGCGGAAATTGCCCGTTTGAAAAAAGCGGCCGCGGTTATTGAAGATTCCCTTGCTCTGGAACAGAACAAAGAAACGCTGGCAGTTGTCAACGGCGTTCCGATTACCCGCAAGCAGCTCGAAGAGCGACTCAATGCCATACCCCCCTTCTTCCGTGGACAGTTTGAAACTCCTGAAGGTAAACGGCGGATTCTGCAACAACTAATAATTGAAAAACTATTACTGAAGGAGTGCGAACGGGAGAAACTGTGGCTAAGTAATCGTGTCGTTGACCAGCTTATTAACCGCCGTACCGCGCTCCTCATTGACGCCTATCGCCGCCAAGAAACTACCGAACAGGTCAAACTGGATTCAGCGACCCTATATAGTGAATACAAAAAAACAATCAATGACTTCAAAGAACCAACCAGGGTACGCTGCCGGGAAATGATTGCTAAAACTCAGTCCCGGGCTGAACAACTTCGCCGCTGGGCGCTGGCGAGCAGAATACCGCCGCTCATTAATGGCATCGCCTTTTTGGTAAAAGATGAAAACAAAGCTCGCGAACTACTCCGTATTCTAAAGGAAACCCCCAATCCCGACTCCATTGCAGCCGCCTCTGCACTCGCCGGTTTTAACGTCCGAATTCCCAATACACCGGTTCAGAACATCGCCGGCAAAGACCTTCCCGACCTTACCCAGCCCTGCAAACTTGCTGGTCCATTCATTTCCTCTGAACAGTTTGCTTTTGCCTTCCTGGATTTCTCCTCTGAAGACCAGCTTTACCAGCCCGAACCCATCGTAGTTCAAACCACCGACGACCTCAAAAAACTTCTAACTGCTCAGCAGAAACCTGCCTATACTCTGGAAATTATTGACTCCACCCGACTGGGAACCTATGTCCGTTTAATCACCCCCCTTCCCACAAGTTTCCTCAAAAACATTTTCAAACTCAACGCTGGCGATGTCAGTGAACCTTACTACACTCCTGCCGGTTATCTTGTCATCAAAATCACCCGGAAAGATACCGCCCAGCAAGTTGAATTTGCTGAACTCATCCGGCGATTTTCAATTTCTGGCAGCAAATGGAGTGGTGGTGAAATTTCATTAACCAGAGACGACAAAGCTCGCGACCCTAAAGTTGTTGCCGCTGCCTACTCACTAAGTAAAGGCTCGTTCTCACCGGTAATCAAACTTAACGATACCACCTATACCTTTATCCGTATGGAAGAAAAGAAACTTGCCTACACCCGACCGTTCAGCGAAGTAAAAGGGAAAATTGAAAATCGACTGCGCCGGGAAATGGAAAAACAACTCTATGAACAACTCCTCAGCCAACTGCGAGCAAAGGCAAAGATTGAAATCCTGATGAAAGAAGAGGATTTCAAAACCGAACCTTCAGAAACCGGAAAGGAATAGCCAGCTTAAAAATAAAGGGGCGGCAATTTATGCCGCCCCTTTTTATTTCGGTTTTATCAATGCAACAGGACCGCCTTGGTAGTGATGGTGCGGTCTTTTGTTTCCAGCCGGTAAAGATAGATCCCGTTTGCCACCCGCTTGCCATTACCATCGGTCAAGTCCCAGAACGTCTGATAGCTACCCGGCATCATCTCCGTATTTAGCAGATTGCGTACCAATCGGCCGCCGGCATCGTACACGTTCAACCGGACATGTGCTGGTGCTGGTAACTGCCAGGCAATCTGTGCCTTGCCCGAAACCGGATTGGGCATAACCGTCAGATTGAGTCGGTGCAGCCGCCTTTCTTCCACCACCGGCTCAGCCAGACCGGTCTGCGGACCATCCGGGGTGAACAGAATCGCCCGTCCCGGGCTAAGCACCGCCGCACCACGGTGATAACTGCCATTGTAACACACCTGGATGTAGCGGGTCAGACTCGGGTCCTGTTCCCCAACCGTATTGGAGTTGTAGTTATTCGCAGTCAGATACTGGAACCGGAACTCGTTGTCCCCAAAACTCACCGTCGTGTCATAAATGATGATTTCAAACTTGTCCCACTGGGTGTTCGGACTGAAATAGTGCACTGAGTCCCATTCAACAATGAAACGGTGATGGGCGGTGTCGTGATAGTACCAGACCCCATTGCCGGTTGGTGGATAAAGGTCGTCCCAGTTAGCTGCCAGCAGCGGCGGCATACTGTTATTGGGCAGACTGGTATTGCTCCAGGTGTTGACACTCGTGTAACCAGGAGCAAGCCAGCCATTAGAACAGATTGAAAGCTGGTTGTAGCTCTGACCATAGAAAATGAACGGCCCGAATTGTGGGGGTAGGTTAATCTGTCTGGTCTCATCGTCACTCAGGGTAAGTCTGGTGCCCAGACCACGGATCTCCACCCATTCAAACTGCGGATGTTTGGTATACAGCGTGTCCACATCGTCATAAGCCCAGTAACTGATACTCGTGCCCCCGGTATCAGGAATCGGGTCGCATGCCCGGATTTCACCCACCAGTATGGTGAATGGAATCACCCGGGTATAGCCGCCCTGGGCTGATACATACAGGGTGCAAGGAACTCTGGTCTCGGGCGGAATTAGCCCGGTGCTCACCCGGAACGGGTCAGCCCGGTTCTCCCGGCTACTGTCTGGCATAATCAAACCATAGGTGCCGGTGGAATCGTTTACGGTCAGCCGGGAATCACCAGAGCGCAGTACCGCACTGACATTAGCCGCATTCCCGAAGCCAACGTTGCGCAAGGCAATGATCAGGTCCGCACTCTCCTGCGGGTCAAGCCGGCCATTGCGATTGCCCCCTGCGGCGGTGTCAACTACTGTCAGTCCAGCATACTCCAGCCGCGGTGCACCAACCCGCAGGATAATATTGGAGTTCCAGACCGAGTCATTGGCATCCCGGCACTCCAGGGTGAACCGGATAATGTGTCCGTTGGTGCAGGCTGGCGCCACCTGAAACCGAAACCCGCTGTCACCGGTGAAGGCGGAATCGTTCGCCAGAATGTTGCCAAACAACTTGACCGAATCAAGAAGCGTGATGAACGGGTCGCTAATCCGAATTTTCCCCCTAACTGAGTTCGCCACCACCGAACCCCAGTTCTTCACTCAGGTCGGAAGATTGATGTTTTCCCCCGGGTTAATGAGCCGGTCATTATTACCACCGATAGAATCGTCAATCTCGCTTTTAAGATAAATTACATAAGGAGCGTTTGGTGCAATGGTAGTTGCACTACCAAGATAGGGTTGAAGATTTCTGCCGGTTACTGTGACATAAAGCGAATCTCCGGGCAGGGTCGTGGCAATATTGAAAACAACCTGACCGGTGGCATCAGTATGGCCAACATAATAAACCGAGGTGTCCTGTCGGGACATCACACATACCTGAGCATTTGATACCGGAGTGGTGCCGATACTGACGGTAACGAGGAATGAAAAAGAGCCGATCAGCACGGTGGCGGGGTGATTGACCGTTAAAGGTTGAGGTGTCCTGGACCAGATGTTCAGTTCCGGGTCACCGAAGTTATTAAACATATAAAGTTCTTCTTCGGAAATCTGGTCGGGCAGCGGGTAGGCAAGGAGCATAAACAGTTTACCCCACTGGGTGCACTGGGCAAAGGTATAAGTAAGGGTATCCACGTAAGACATAAAAGTGCCGGCAGCCAGTGAGTCATTGTATCCGGAATAACTTGCTTCCGAGGCACCGAAATAGCCAATTCCGCCCTTTTCTTCCCCGGCTTTGAGCCAGGCTTCGGCATGGCAGTCGTTCGCTTCGTCAAAGTTGCCGGACAGGCAGGTTGGGGCAATTACCAGCGGTGTCATTCTGCCGTTGTTCAAGGCATAGACAATGGAGTTGGTCCAGGATGGGCTGACATTTGCCCAGGCGTCATCATCGCCGTGGCCACGGTAGAGCATCCAGGCACGGCCGGCGTTGAGCGAGTCGGTTAGCCGTTGCGCGGTGTTCAGCCCCCAGCGCTGAAAAAGGGTATCAAACTGATTAAATGGTCTGCCCAGGACATAATTACGGATTCTGATAACAACGGTCCAGAACCGGGTTGGTTGTCCGCTTTCATAGCCGGCTAACGCACACACCTTGTTGAACCATTCGGTGTTACCGAGAAATGGTTCCTGTTCGTAACGGTAGAGTTTATTCATTACCGCCCGGGCTTCGTCCAACGTACGGACACAGACGCGCGCAATCATCAGGTCAGCAAGTAAGTCGTTTCCTTCGTGGAGGGAGTAATAGAGGTCCGAGGCATCAGTCTCCCCGGGCCAGTGGTTACACCGGATAAACTCGGGTGCGTCACCAACCAGTAGCACATAGTCTGGCGGCTTTGGCCAGTTGAGATAGGCATTATGGATGTAATTGGAGATCCGGGCGGTGTCATTGCCGCCGATTTCCGAAACGGTGACGACTTTGGTCTGCCAGCCCTTGCGTCTTTTCCATTCAGCAAATGGGGTGACGGCGCTGCAAACTGGTCATTGACAATAATCAAATAACTTCCCTCCTCAGCCCGCTGGGGTGGTGCCAGAAAACGGTAGTTAGCAATAAACGACCGGTAAAGTGGCTCAAATGCCCGGGAAATTTTCCCGGGATGCCGAGATTTGATATTGACGCGTGAGGGTCGGTCATAGCGCAGTTCCAGGCGCAAACGCCGGGTTACGATCAGTTCCCGGGAAACGGGGTTGAATTGAACAGGCTGAAGCACCAGTTGCACCAGCCGGAAGTCACGCATAATCATCGGTTCGGAAAGTTGAATAACCGTTTCCGGGTAAAACCGGTCGGTGGTGTAACGTTTTTCATCAATTAGGAATTGCGCTGCGGGTGCGTTTTCGGGCTGGGGTGGCTAGGCGGGTAAAATATTGTAACCGGAAAGGGTGACTGTTTCCTGATTCAGGATTTTAATGTCAACATCACGGTCATCAGGAATGCCGATGAATCGGGCAATAACCGGTAACTGCGGTGAACCGACCGTAGTAAGCACTCCGCCCACCTGGATGCCCAGATTGATAGACTGGAATTGACCGGCTGGGGTATTGATATCGTCAACATAGATACCAATAATTTCCAGTTCAATTACGGTGTGTTGAGAATTGGATGTCAGGATAGTAAATGCTGCCGGTGTTTCCGAACTGCCTTTGGTAAGCGGGACCCAGCGGGGCCCGGCAATAATCAGTGTTGGCAGCACAAGCAGAATTATTAACGATGTTTTTTTTCATCGTGCCTCCTTAAATTACTTAACTCTACCTGACCGGATGGTCAGCCGGAATTTTCGGCGCCGGAGTTCGCTAATAAACCGCCGGCCGGGAACTGCCTGTTCGCCGGTCCGGACGCCGGTGATTTTTATTTCTCTCCGTGCCAGCATCAAGGCAACAATCGCTGCTGAAAAACCGGTGGTGCGCATCATTGAGGTCAAACCTGTTTTTTTGTCCGCATAGTCAATAAGTTGATAGCGAATATTACGGCGGATCCCGTCTTTTGTGCCGCTGATGTCAATCCGTAGCAGGACAACATCATCGTTCTCAAAGCCAAGCACCTTTTCCAGGGCACAGGCAAGTTCGGCGCGGGGAAGTTTTTGCCAGTTGCCAAGTGCGGTCTTCATAATCAGTTGAAACATCAGCCGGTGCCCGGGATAGCGAATGGTTTTGTAATCAAGTTCCTGGATTTTGCCCCTAAATGTTTCCGGCAGTGTTGATGAACCACCGGAGGTGTGGAAAGCCTCCAGTTGACCGAAAGGCGAAAAGATTAACGTTTCCGGTTCGGTGAGCGGGCGCACCTTTTGAAGTTTGCCCTGATGCAGAACCAGACAGGGCTCAACGTATTCGTTCAGCAAGCCCTGAGCCGAGAACACGAGCCGGTAGAAAAGCGGTGGTTTGGGCTGGACCGGTAAGCCACCAACCCGGATGCGGACCTGGTCGGTCCGGTCAAGGCGCTGGATTCCATCCGCAACCAGAATGTTGGTCATTCCCGGCGCAAGGCCACAGTCCGGGATTACAGTGACATTCGCCTTTCGCGCTGCTTTGTTAAGGGCGAGTTGCCGGCGGACGATGGTATTATTGCCACCAAGGTCGCAAAAGTTCGTACCGGCAGCGATTGCCATTTGGGTGAGTTGGAGGTTATAGTTATAAGGAACGCAGCTGACTGCAACCGCGCATTCGGAAAGCAGTTTGAGCAGTTTCCGGTCGGTTGCCGTAGTTTGAACCAGGATTAACTTCGGACTCTTAAGCTGGGAGCGCAGCCGGTTTAATTGTGAGCGCCGGGTATCCACGACATAAACCCGGTCAACATCAGTTTGTCGGAGCAGGTCATAAGCAACCGCCCGGGACATCAACCCGGCACCGAATATCAGCGTATTCATTTTTACCCCTTTACGCTTGAGTTTAACCTGCCAAAAATGGGTACTAAAGATATCATTTCAACTCAATATGGTAACGGTAAAAGTTCAGCAGTCAAAAACAAATTTTCTTGACTTTATTTTACCACTCGGGATAATGAGCGTAAATGAAGAAAAAGGATGCCCGAATACGTAGAACAGTAAAAAGTGTGGCTAAGGTTCCAGCTGGACCGCAGCTGGCATTCAAACCCAAGAACTATTTATTGCTTGGAGCTGGACTGCTGACCATTATCGCCGGCTTCATCAGCCTGAACGCCGGTTCTATCACCCTTGCTCCGGTGCTTTTAATTGCAGGTTACTGTGTGTTGATTCCCCTTGCCCTGCTCTTGAAATGAAGCGACGTTTATTGTCGGGAGAAGAAATTGCGGCCATCATCCGTCAGCTCAGTGAACAGGTTGCGCAAAAAAATCCAGATATTGAGCGGTTGGTATTAGTTGGGATTCAACGCCGGGGTGTACCGCTGGCAACAAGAATTGCCCGGGAACTGAGCCAGCTTGCCCGCTACGAACCACCGGTCGGTTCAATTGATATTACCCTTTATCGTGATGATTTACAACTGGTAGCTGAAACACCGCTGGTGCGGGGGTCAAACATCAGCTTTGACATCAATGGCAGGCAAATCCTGCTGGTGGATGATGTGATATTTACCGGTCGGACGGTGCGTGCCGCCCTGACTGAACTTCTGGACTTTGGCCGACCCGAGGCGGTTCGGTTACTGGTGCTGATTGACCGGGGGCACCGGGAACTGCCAATTCAGCCCGATTTCGTGGGCATGACGGTTGAGACCGAACGCGATGACTTGGTTGACATCTTCTTAAGCGAAGTTGACGGTCGGGACGAGGTGATAGTCAGCCGGCGGAGCGGTAAATGAGCAAACAGTTATTTGTTAATTTTAAGCCGGGCAGGGGTTATGAAAACGGGCGGGTTTAAAAATCTTTTAGGCATCAATGAACTAACAACTTCAGAAATCTTTACCATTCTGGAACAGGCAAAAAAGTTTCGGGAGGTGCTGGACCGGCCAATTCCAATTGTACCGGTGCTCCGGGGCAAGACGATTGTCAACCTGTTCTTTGAGCCGTCAACACGAACGGTGACCTCATTTACCCTGGCGGCGACCCGGCTTTCGGCGCAATGTCTTAACTTTTCGGTTAGTGCCTCGGCAACCAGAAAGGGAGAGAGTCTGCTGGATACGGTGGAGAACATTCAGGCGATGCGGGTAGATGGGGTGGTGGTGCGACATTCCGCAGCGGGGGTTCCCCATTTTTTGGCACAACGGGTAAACTGCTTCGTAGTCAATGCCGGCGACGGCTGTCACGAACATCCGACCCAGGCGTTGCTGGACTGCTTTACCCTGCTAGAGAGGTTTGGTTCGCTGGCGGGTAAACGGGTGCTGATTGTTGGCGATATTACCCATTCGCGGGTTGCCCGTTCCAATATCCTCTGCCTGAATAAACTTGGTGCTCAGGTGGCGGTCTGTGGGCCGCCGACGCTGATACCAGCGGGTATTGCCGAACTGGGCTGTGAGGTTTTTTACCGGCTGGACCGGATTTTATATGAGGTGGATGTGGTTCATATGCTCAGACTACAGACTGAGCGAATGACCGCCAATTTCATTCCCAGTTTGCGTGAGTATCGGCAGTTCTACGGTTTGACCCGGGAGCGGCTGATGAAGTTGCGAGCGGAGACGGTAATCATTCATCCTGGTCCGGTGAACTGGGGGGTGGAGATGGATTATGATGTCCGGGAACTGCCCCAGAGTTTGATTCTGAACCAGGTGAAGAATGGGGTGGCGGTTCGGATGGCGGTGCTTTATCTGCTGGCGGCGGGTCGGGGGCTTTTGGATGGAGAAGGCAATGAGTAAGATTCTTTTTTCCGGGGGCAAGGTAATTGACCCGGTTTCGGGTAAAATAAAAAAGGCGGATGTCCTGGTGGAGAACGGTCGAATCCGGGCGGTCGGAGCGAAAATTCAGCCTGGTGGGGCGAAAGTAATTGACTGCCGGAACCGATTTCTGGCACCGGGTTTCATTGACCTGCACTGTCATTTACGCGAGCCCGGAGAGGAGATTAAAGAAACCTTCACTTCGGGCTTATGGTCGGCATTCAGTTCCGGTTTCACCCAGGTCTGTCCGATGCCGAACACCAGTCCGGCGATTGATTCCGAGGCATTAATCCGGTTTGAACTGGAAGCAGCCGATGCGGCAAAGGCGGCACGAATTATCCCGGTTGGTGCCTGCACCAAAAACCGGCAGGGCAAGGAACTTGCCGAACTGGGAGGAATGGTACAGGCTGGTACCCGGGCGATTTCGGATGATGGCAACTGGGTCAGTGATGCCGGGTTGATGCGCCGGATAATGGAATATGCAACCGCCTTTAATTTAACTGTAATGAGTCATTGTGAGGTGCCGGAACTGGTGAACGGTCCGGCAGATGAAGGGCTGGTGGCAACCCGGCTGGGACTGCGCAGTTCACCGGCAGTTGCCGAGGCAATTGCGGCGATGCGCGATATTATGCTTGCCGAACTCACCGGTTGCCGGCTCCACATCTGCCATGTCTCCAGTCGGCTGACGGTTGAGGTGCTGCGCTGGGGAAAGGCAAGGGGCGTGGAGGTAACCGCGGAAACCTGCCCGCACTACTTTGCACTTACTAATGCGGCTCTTGACGATTTTAACCCGAACCTGCGGGTGAATCCGCCACTGCGGAGCGAAGCCGACCGCAAGGCAATTGTCCGGGCACTGGCCGACGGCACAATTGACGCAATTGCCACCGACCACGCACCGCACAGTCCTGAGGAAAAGGAACGAGAGTTTGAAAATGCGGCACCGGGTATCATCGGGTTTGAGACCGCATTCAGTTTGGGTTATGAGCTGCTGGTGCGGAAACGGGTGCTAACCCTGCCCGAACTGATTGCCCGGATGAGCGTGGTGCCGGCAAAAATTTTAGGAGTTGAACCCCCGGCAATTGTCCCGGAAGCGGAAGCAAACTTGGTGGTAATTGACACCGAATTAAAATGGGAACTGACCAGGGCAAGAATCTTTTCCCGTTCCGCCAACACGCCGTTTCTTGGCCGGACAATGCAGGCAAAGGTGGTGGCAACGGTTCTCGGGGAAAACAGTTACTTTGACCCGGAACAGATAAAATTGTGACTGGTGCAATTCCGCTGGCGCTGATACTCAGCGCCGTTTCTTTTAATTCCGGGCAAGCAATTCAAGCCCACTATACCGAAGTGCGCCCGGTTATTGACGGTATCCTGGAAGATTTATGGCAGAATGCGGACTCGGCAACCGGCTTTATCCAGCAGACGCCGGATAACGGCAACCCGGCGACCGAGTCCACTACCGTGTACCTGCTCTATGACCAGGAGAACATTTATGTGGCGTTCCGCTGCCTGGTTCATGACTTAACCACGGTGCACGACCGGTTAAGTGAAGAGCCGGACGGAGTGCAAGTGGTGATTGACCCTTTTGATGACAATACCACTGGCTACAGTTTCACGGTCGGTTTTAACGGAGTGGAGTCTGATTGCCGGATAACCGCAGATGGCGTTATGACCGAGAACTGGGACGGGGTTTGGTGGTCAGCGGTGCGAAAATACGATTGGGGGTATGGGGTGGAGATGTTAATACCATTCAAAAGTTTGCGTTATCTCCGGGGAAAGCATGACTGGCGAATTGATTTTGGAAGATTTGTGATCAGCCGGGCTGAGTGCTCATTCTGGTCAAAGCATGAGATAACAGGGTTTAAAGTTTCGCGAATGGGCAGGCTTACCGGAATAAATCCTCCGGCACGGCGTCTGGGTCTGGAGGTTTATCCGGTCGGGCTGGTGCGTCAGGAGAAATCGGGCAATTATAAAACAGGCTGGCGTGATGAGGTTCGGGCTGAAGCCGGGCTGGATTTAGCCTATTCACCAACCCCGGGTGGCAATCTGCAACTAACAGTTTTGCCCGACTTTGCCCAGATTGAGGCAGACCCTTATCAGGTTAACCTTTCCCGTTATGAGCTCTGGCTCAGCGAGCGTCGGCCCTTTTTCGTTGAGGCGGTTGAGACCTTTGGTGGTTCACAACAACCGGTCAAGGTATTTTATTCGCGGCGGATTGGCAAACCACTGCCCGATGGCAGGGCGGTTCCGATTATTACCGGGGTTAAATGGACCGAACGGGCAGGCAGGACTCAATATGGATTTTTAGGTGCCTTGACCGGGGAATGCGAAACCGAACCCCAAAGCTACTATTCGATATTTGCTGCCCGACACCGGCTTTTGACCAACTCGGAACTGGGGGCTATCTATGCAGGTAAGGATAACCGGGCGTTCTCAAATCACGGGCTCGGGCTGGATGTAATTCTCCGGTCAGACCGGTTACACGGGCGGATTTTTACCGCGGGTAGTCAATTCGGGGAGAGCCTGGATTATGCTTTGAGTCTGGATGGCGGTTATGAATCGGAAAACTTTGCCGGCGGATTGACCCTGCGGCAGATTCAGCCGGAATTCAATATGAATGGAACCGGCTATACTACCTGGCGCGGGCAGTATGGCAGTTTTTATGCGGGGCCGGTGTTTTACAACCGCTCATTGTTCCGCCTGGCAATGATTTCACCGGGCGTGGAGATTCAGCGGGAATGGGACTATCCACCGGGGACGGCTACGGCAACGGGCTTTATCAACAGCTCGGCAAGGTTCAAAAATCAGTATTATTTAAGTCTCTGGGGCGGCTATGGTCAGGACTGGGCGCTGTCAAGGCTCTATCGTTATAGCTACACCGGTTTTTATTTTGCCAGCGACTATACCCGACCCGTTACCATTACCGGTTATACCAATTATTACACCCGGACCGCAAATTACCGGCGCGGGCAGATTGCACCGGTTTTTCAGGCGGAAATTAACATTCAGGCACGGCTGGGTGACCGCTGGAAGTTATGGCTTGGCGATGATGTGACAGTTGAGGCGGACTCGTTGTCACGGATTAACATCCGCCAGGATTTAACCAGTGTGCTCCGGCCCGGAGTGGAGCACAGTTTCAATGCCCGGGCGTCGCTCCGGCTCTCTTTACAAACGGTTTTCAGTTATGACCAGGGAACGGACCGACGCACAACTCAAAATTCACTGTTTGCGCTCTATTCCTGGACATTTGCCCCGCGCAGCACCTTTTATTTCGCCAGTAACCTGGGATATACGGAACGGGAATTAAGCACAATTTTCGTTGCCAAAATCCGGTATCTCTTTAATATTTAAATTTTATTCTGGTGTGGGTGGTGGGGCAGGTTTAACGCTCAAAATCCGATCCAGACGAAAGGTGCGCATTTCTTTACGCCGGGTGCAGTAGGCGGCGATCCCGAAAAAGGTTTTACCGTGAAACGAGAATTCGCCCAGTTTTTGGGGAATGATGACCCGCGAACCGGGCTCAGCGCTGGGTTTAAGATACACAATTTCCAGCGGGGTCTGGCGGGCGAGCGCCTGCGCAATCAGCTGCAGTTTATCCTGGTTGGGCGTTGTTTTTTCTGCCAGCCGGCACTGAAAATCGGTGAGAAACCGGACGATCCGCCAATCGGTAAAGATGCTCTGTTTTTTAATCGGACCGGTTAGGGAGATACCGGAAAACGAGGTGCAGCGGGAAAGTGCCACATAGACCTGACCCGGGGCAAAGGCGCCGGCACCCAGGTCAATTATCACCCGGTCAAAGGTTTTGCCCTGACTTTTGTGAATCGTCACTGCCCAGGCGAGCCGGAGCGGATACTGGGAAAAGGTGCCCAGCACATCAGTTTCAATCTCGCGGGTATGCTCATTAAATCGGAAATGAAAAATCTCCCAGGAGTAGGGTGCAATCAACGCCTGAGTTCGGTTTTGAAACTGGACCGCAATCAGGTCAGCATCCTGGTCCGGGTCATAAACGATATCCTTCACCCGGCCAAGGGTGCCGTTAACCCAGCGTCCCCGGGAATCGTTATTAAGCATCATTATCTGGGCGCCCGGTTTCAGAGTTAAAAGATAATCGGTTGGATAAGAGTTTGGGTCAAAACTACCGCTAACAGTAGCGGGAAACTGCCAGGCTTTGCCGGGCAACCGGGCAAGATACTCATTATTGAGCCGGGTTGCCTGTTCATTTCTGGTGGTCAGATAGACGACAAAATCGTTCGGGTCGGCATTCAATTGCACGCCAACCCGGCTGTTCAAAAGTGCCAGTTCTTCATCGGTGATGGTGTTGTTGCGAATTTGATTTAAAAGTTCAATGAATCTCTCATCCCGCTGCCGGTAAACCTTTTTCAGTTCCACAAACTCAACGTTCAGTTCCTTAAACACATCGGCGTCAAAAAAGTAAGGGCTGGGGTAATGGTTGCGGAAAAGTGCCCTTTCATTTTTGGTGACCACCGGTGGCAATTGATAAAGGTCACCGATGAAAATCATCTGCACCCCGCCAAAGGGTAGGCCGGGCTGATTCCGGTTCAGGCGCAGAAACCGGTCAATACAGTCCAGCAGGTCGGCACGAACCATTGAGATTTCATCAATAACGATGGTATCCAGTTCCTGATAAATCCGGCGGCCAGATTTGGGCAGACGCCGGACCTTCTGCACGGTGATGTCCGGTTTGAATTTAAAAAACGAATGGATGGTTTCCCCCCGGACATTCAGGGCAGCAACGCCGGTTGGTGCCAGCACCACTACCTTTTTGGCGGTGGTTTCCCGAAAATACTCAAGCAGGGTGGATTTACCGGTGCCGGCTTTGCCGGTGACAAAAAGGTTGCTGGCACCCCTTTCCATCAGTTCCAGCGCCCGCCGGAACTCAGTGTTTATTTCAATCCGGTTGATTGCCTGCTCCTTGGATTTAAAAGTTGTCTATTTTAATGCACTGACCAATCCCGGCTTCATAAATCGGTCGGCACCGAGATGATAAATCAGTTCTGCCTTCTCCGGGTTCCAGACTCCGCCCGTAAACAGTTCGGCATCCGCCTCCGCAAATAAAACCTCCCCGAAAAACATAATATGGTCACCAACCGCAATACGGTCAATCACACTACACTCAATTGCACCGATGCATTCCTTAATCTTTGGCGCTTTCAAGAGTTTCGTTGCCTTTTCCGGTGTGAGTCCGGTTTTTACAAACTTGTCAATGTCTCGGCCCGAATGGGTCCCGCAGAAAATCATTGCCTCCAGCAGGCGCCAGTCCGGAATATTTACCACGAACTCGCCCGATTTTTCAATCAGTTCGCCGGAAAAACGGGTTTTCCCGATTGCGACTGCCAGTGCCGGTGGTTTAATTGAAACTGGACAGTGCCAGGCGATGGTGATAATACTTTTCTTATCCTGGTATGCTGATGAGACCAGGACGACATTGCCGGAGTTAATCAACCGGTTTGCCTGACTGGCAGGAACTTCAACCTTCATAGATTCAGTTATAACCAAAAGGCAAGCGATGTCAAAGGTTAAAACCAGCGTTAAAATTATTTAAACTACCGTCCCCTTGCCTGTTATCGATTTTTAATCTTCATAGCAACCGATGTCAACCCCAGCGCCTTGGGGGCGGGGCTGGTTTTCCAAGTCAATATTGGGCGCAAATGAAGGGTCACCGGCATCAATTCCGGGACTGCCGGGGTTTAAATGATAGTCGCCCACCGCACCCCAGGCGGTTTGGACAAAGAGCGGGTTGCCGAAGATGTTACCAATACCAATCTGACCGACCTCATTGGCGGTGTAAGTGGTGTCACCCTGAATTAACAGCCGGTTGTCCTGCACGGCGTAAAAGAGGTTATGGTGGATTTCATAATAGACCGACCTGGCGACCCAGATAATGGGTGCATTTGGTCCCCGGCTGTTAAAGATGGTATTAACAATCCGCAGATATACCGGAATGGTCGGGGCGTCATACTGGACATGCATCAGGTAATTTTCGCCGACTGAATCGTCAATAGTGCAGTTAGAGATTTCAAAGTGGGCGTTCGGCTGCTCGGTCATAATGACGAGCGGCGACCAGGGGGTAACGGTATTGTTGCCATCGCCCCGGCCGTAAATTAGGGTGTTTGTCACCCGGGATGAGTCTCCCCAGAGTTTCACCCCGTCGCAGGAGTTGTTGGCAACGAGGCATTCGTGGATGTAGGTCCGGCGCGCCTTAGAATCCAAGCCATCGCCGTAGTTATGGGTAGCGGTGGTGTTGACAATTTCAATCGGACCGTCGGATGCCTCAATGCCGAACCCGTCCGGTCGGTCATAAGGTCGGTTGGTGCCGTCGCCGCCCTGATAATAGTGGCCACTGTAGGACAGGTTGCAGTCTTTAATTAGAATATAACGCCAGCCCCCATGCTCGCCGGCAGGACCGCCAATACCACCGAACCCGCAGTAGGTAAACTGGCAATTGATCAGCTGCAAGTCCTCAACATCGGCGATGTCAATGCCAAATTCATCAATATGATGGACGCGGATGTCTTTCAGGATAACGTGGGCAACCGGACCGTCGGTGCCGGAGAAAGCCTCCCGGAACCACCTACCATTGTTGCTGGTTATTTCCAGGTTTTCAATCCGGAGATACTGACAGCCAGAAATATTAAAGGCGCAGAGCAGATTATTTTCACCGGCGATTACCGGGGTGCGGTTCCGATTGCGGGCAAAAATTACCAGCGTATCGCCGGGCTGAAGGTGGGTTACCGCATAACTGATGGTCTGAAAGGGCGCAGCCGCGGTCCCCGGATTTGAGTTGCTCCCGTCAGGCGCCACATAATATTGACCGGTGTGGTTTCCACCGATGATGGTTATCCAGCCCTGAGTTGTGCCGGAGGGCGGAGCAATGATATCACGGTCCTGGCTTAAAAGATAATCATAATCACCTTGAGGTTCAGGGCTTTTACAGGTTACCAGCGCAAGCAGAGCAAAAATGACGACGCCAGCATTTTTCATTATATTACCTCCTTTTTGCAAATTATTACCAGATTAAGAACATCCCCGCTGGTGGAATGCACAAAAATGGAATAATTTGCCTGATTGTTTAAACCCTTTACTAAAATTTTATTTACAGTAAAACCCTTTGTCAACAAAAAGGGCTCAAAAATCTGCTTGTTTTGTCGGTGTTTTGGGCGGGAAGAGTTTTTTAATTATTTCAGAGCGGGTGGTGTATTCAGGGTAATGTTGATAAACATAGCGGAGGAGCTGGGTCAGGGGAAGAGAGCCGAACCGGGCTTTGATGATTTTTAAGCCCGGGGCGAGGTTTTTTTGTTTGCGCTGTGCCTTTTGAAATAATAACCGGGCAAATTTTTTGCCCCGGGGGGTGAGTGAGAGCAAAAGCTGAGCAGAGTCCAGCCTTTCCGCAGTGGTGATGCCGGTGTTGAGTTCGGTCAAAAGCCGGATGGTCCGGGCATCGGTGCGGATGATGGGCATACCAGAAGGGTCAACAGTTGCGGCGCGGATGAGTTCGGCCTGCATCAGCACCTCCAGGTCGTCGTAGAGTTCCGGGGCAAATGGTCCAAGTTTGTAAGGGACGAAGCGGTAACTGGTGCGGGTAAGTTTTTTGAGGTTGAGTTCGGTTAGGGCGAGAAACAAAAGTTTGGTTATCCGGGTCATTCCGAGGAGCGGTTCGGCAAAGCGGTTGGTTCGGCCCGGAGCGTAGAGCAGGAGTAAGAGCAGGTCCAGACGGTCGGTAAGGTTGATTTTTGCCGGGTTGCGTTCAAACCGGTCGAGCCGGGCAAGGAGTCGGGTGAGGGTCGGGTTCTGGAGGCGCTGTTTAACCCGGGCATAGAGTTGGTTCGGGTCTTGCCGGTCAAGTTGGCGGTCAAGATGCTGTTTCAAAAGTTCAAATTGGTTTTTCAGGTCTGTTTTTTTCATTTTTCCCTCCTCATTAACCGACGCCTTAGTTTTGCTTCTGCCCTTTTTAAACGCATTGCCACTGCGCCGGGTTTAGCACCGGTTATTTCGGCAATTTCCCGGAGTTTTAAATTGTTGACATAGCGCAGGGTGAGGAAAAGCTGGTCGCGGACCGGCAGGGAGTTGAGTGCGGTTAAAAGGTCTTGAATCTCGGGTGGGGTGGTGTTGAGTTCGGTTAGGGCGGCGTTTTCCGGGCAGTCGTCAATCGGTACGAAGTTGCTTTGATTGCGCTGGTGGCGGCGGTGTTTAAAGATGCGGTTGAGTGCCAGTCGGAAGAGCCAGGATGAGAGCCGGGCTTCACCGCGAAATTTTTTCAGCCCTTTTGCCGCGTCGGCAAAGGTCTCAATTGCCGCATCTTCGGCTTCAGCCGGGTCCTGGATATGGGTAAGGCAGAGGCGCATTATCACCCGCCAGTAGCGATTGAAGAATTTTTCAAATGCACCTGGAACTTCATTTTTGAGTTCGGTGATGAACTGTTTTTCTTCATCCGGCTGGTTCGGGCACACCGGTTTATCATAAATTTCTGAATCCATTGGTCAAATCCTGTTTCTCTATACAGTAAGAGTCAGCAAAAGGGCAAAATTTAACATTTATTTTTGGTTTTATTTTTTAATTAACGGTTTTTCAAATAGTTGGGAAATTTTAGGACGGGGAGCGGGTTGTAATCCAGGGGTAGTTGGGGGGACGGTGGTGTCGACGGTTAGGAAAAGGGTTGGGTTCAGGGTTTATGAGGGCGTGGGGCTGAGGGTGGGCAAAACGGTTAAGTCCGGGCTGGGGTTAACGGTTTGCGCAGGGGTGGTGATGATGGCGGGGATAATGGTTTTGGGCATGGTCAAGACCGGGGTGAGGAGGATGGTGGTTATTTCGGTTGAGAGTTGGGTTGCGGGTTAGGTACTAAGGATGATTTAGAAAGCTGAAGAGGGCGATTTTTCTTTTGACCGGTCGGGAACTGCGGGTATAATTATTTTAACCGGTGTGTAATTGAAAAAGGAGTAATGATGAACATAGTGATACTGGGTGCGTTGTTTTTTGTTAATGGTCTGGGGATAAATCTGCCCGAAATGGGGCAGCTGCCACCGAATGCGGTGGACTTTGAAACGGTGCAGAGGCTGGCGCTGAAAAAGGCGCAGGCAGAATGGCCTGGTTGTCAGCCCGGGACGGTGGTGCCGTATGTGGATGAGGCGGGTAATACCGTTGCCTATATGTTTCATTTCCGGACCGATGGTAAACAATTTCCAGATTATGAGCAGGTGGTTGCCGATATCCTTGAGGAGCGGCAGAGTTTAACAGTTAATACCGATTTGCGCCGGTGGCGGTCTAAGTATGCCCATCTTTTGATTTCTGCCCGTTATGACCGGACGCCGATTGTGTGCTATGGCTATGGGACGAGTGAGTATTATGCGGTGGCACCGCGGGCGCGGGCACGGGCAAAGGCGGTGCTGGGGAATGATGTTTATTTAAGCCGGATTTATTTTGTTTGTCCGGTGGTTTTTCTGGAGTTCAGTAATCAAGCCGGGGCACGGGTAATCTATTCTGCCCATTTTGAGCGGGTGTGGTATTCAAGAGCCGATTTCCAGCAGTTTGTTAGTGAGAGCAAGCGCGCAGCCGGGGTTGGGCAAGCGGAGCCAGCAGCAATCGCCCATTATCAGCAGGAGTGGCAAGTGGCGCTGAACCGGGATTATTCCCACTGGAATGAGGTGTATATTCCCGGGGCAGACCGGGCGCCATTTTATGACTGGAGTTATGGTTGCACCCCGACTTCGGCAGCGATGGTGATGGGCTATATTGACCGGGTTGGCAATTATGGCAGGCTGGTGGACTGGTACTGGCAGCGCTGGGATATGGTGGAGGGTGAATGGGATAAGCAGATTCCCAATGTTCAGCGGGAGTGTGCGCTGCGGATGTATACCGATACGACCACCGGCGGCACCTACATCGGCGCAATTGCTCAGGGGCTTTATGTAGTTGCCTGGGATAACGGTTATCCGTCGTTTGAAGTGGTTGAGGAGCAGGGCACGCCGGGCAATGACTGGGCATGGGCGACAATTGTTCAGGAGTTTGATGCGGGTTATCCGATGGTCTGGTCAGCAATCTGGGCAATTCATTCCCTTGCCGGTTATGGTTACCGGACACCGGAAAAGGATTTATATGTGCATAATACCTGGTGGCAGCCGGCTGAATGGTGGCACTATTCCGGGAATGACCGTTCCCATGTGGCAGCGGTTCATCCTGCCGGTGCGGACCCGCAGTGTCTGGAACTGCTTTACCCGCTGGGCGATACCTTTTACAACTCATTTGGCAGGGGTGAGACCCTGCAGGTTGGTGAGACGGTGCGGGTGCGCTGGAATAATTTTAACCATCCGGGAGACTGGGTGGCGATTGACATTTCGTTTGATGCGGGCAGAACCTGGACATTTCTGGATAGTGTGCCGGATACTGGTTATTACAACTGGCACATTGCCGAATCCTGTCCTGCCCGGGATTCGGTGCGGCTGCGCCTGCGCCAGTATCAGAATGGCAGTCTGACCGCGGCGGATGGCACTTTTGGCTGTTTCCGGCTGGTGCGTGAGCCGCTGGCACCAAAATATCTGGCACCGCCGAGCGGTCTGCCGGTTACCAGTCCACCCGTGGTGCTTTTAATTGATTCCACCCGGACCGATTTTGACTCAGTTTACTTTGTGGTCTGGAAGGGGACCGGGGATACGGTCTGGCGTCAGAACGGGCTGAGCCGGCGCTGCACAATTCCCGAAGAGGTTCTAATTTACAACCAGACCTTTAAATGGATGTGCCGGGCACACAACCGGTTTGGCTGGGGCGATTTTGGTGCGGTCTGGACATTTCGGGTGGCGTTCCGTCCGGGTGTTGAGGAAACACAAAGTCCGGGCAAAAGCCAATTAGCTGGCAGGACAATCTGGCAGTTGAAATCGGGCAAGATTGAACTGGATGCAGGCAGTGAGGCGGTGGTTTACAATGCGGCGGGGGAAAAGGTGCGGGTGCTTAAGGCGAATGGTCAGGAACGAATTTTCTGGGATTTACGGGATGAGAATGGCAACCGGGTGCAGGCAGGAATGTATTTCTTAAAGACCGGACCGGGTCTGGCAGGAGCGGTGCGAAAACTGATACTTTTGAAATAAACCCAACTACCATTAAAAATAAAAAGCGGGTCTTGGCGACCCGCTTTTTTATGAGGAATTTATTAATATTCGTCTTTTGTGCCGGTAAGCTGGGTTTCCATAAGGTCGGCTGAGGTGTAAACCGCCTTTATTACATCAATCAAGTCAGCCGGAGCGGCAGCGGCGCTGATTTTTGCACAGAAGCGGACAACTTTAAAGCCGTCAGAACGGGTCCAGATATCAAAAGAGCCGATTTTTTTCTGGTAGCTTGCTTCCAGCAACATATTGGCGGTTTTTGCCGGTAGTTCGCCCTCGTATTTGTAAATCGGTGACCAGACTTCCCGGATTTCAAGGTCGCCGTAGATTTCGGTGCCGGAGTTGATAAAAACAAGCTGGGTGCGGTCGCCCTGAGTTTCAAACACCATTTTGTAGTCGCTGTCAGAGTCAATTTCGTACTGATAGCCATATTCATCAAGCGCATTTTTGACACGCAGGTCAGCATTTGTAGCGCCGGCACGAACGCCGGTGAAAAGCCCGAGCATAAGAATTACGCTCAGGATGGTTGCGGTATTATAACGCTGGGTCATATTAACTCCTTTTTATTTGCTTTTCAATCCATCCTTACCCGGGGGCGAGCTGATAAGGACAGGTGATTGGGAAATATTATTTTATTTGTTTTTGTTGTCAAGTTTGCACCGGGTTGAAATTTTTAGATAATAATGAGGTGAGCAATAATATCTTGATTCAGAATGCAGGTCAGGTGTTGACCTTTGCCGGTGCGGAACTGGGGCTGGTCCAAAATGCCGGGGTGCGGGTGCGGGCGGGCAGAGTTGTGGAGGTTGGCAGGGGGCTGAAGCCGGAGAAAAACGAAACGGTGATTGATGCCGGGGGCAAGGTGGTTTTGCCCGGTTTTGTTGACCCGCATACCCATCTAATTTTTGCCGGCTGGCGCGCAGATGAGTTTGAGCTCCGGCTCGCGGGGAAGAGTTATAAGGAGATTGCGGCGGCCGGGGGCGGGATTTTGAATACGGTGCGGCAGACACGGCGGGCAAGTGCGGATGAGCTTTATCAGGCAGGGGGCGAGCGGTTGCAGGAAATGGTTTCGTGGGGAACGACCACGGTGGAGGTTAAGTCCGGATACGGGCTGGAGACTGAGACCGAAATCAGAATGCTGGAGGTTGTGGAGCGGCTGAATCGGGCAGGTTTAATCCGGCTGGTGCCAACCTTTCTGGGTGCCCATTCGGTGCCACCAGAACTGGGGAAAAGGGATTATATTAAACTGGTGATTGAGGAGATGCTGCCCCGGGTTCAGGCAAAAAAGCTGGCGCGCTTCTGCGACGTGTTCTGCGAGAACTTTGTTTTTAACTCCGAGGAGAGCCGGCAGATTCTTGAGGCGGGTAAGAGCGTTGGGTTGATGCCAACCGTGCATGCCGATGAGATTGAGAGTTCGGGTGGTGCTGAACTGGCAGCGCAGGTGGGGGCGGTTTCGGCAAGTCATCTGCTTAAGCCTTCAGAGCAGGGGCTGGCACTGATGGCAAAAAAGGGGGTGGTGGCGATACTTCTGCCCGGGACCTGCTTTTTCCTGCAGGAGGTTCACAAGCCACCGGTGAACCGGATGCGGGAGCTGGGAATTACCATTGCGCTGGGGAGTGATTTTAATCCGGGTTCAAGCACGTTGCTGGCTCAGCCGTTGACTGCACAGTTTGGTTGTATCTATTACGGGCTGACGGTGGTTGAGGCGCTGCGGGGGATTACCATTAATGCCGCGCGGGCGTTGAGGCTGGAGCAGGAGATTGGCAGTATTGAGCCCGGGAAATGGGCAGATATGGTGGTTACCGATGTGCCGGATTATCGGCATTTGATTTATCGACTGGGACATAATCCGGTAAAACTGGTGTTGAAACAGGGCCGGGTTGTTTATGAGCGGCAGGGCGATGGTGGCGCGAAGGTTAAGTTTTGTTAGCCGGGCGGGAATTTAATCACCTTCGTCGGTCTGAGGCTGATAGTCAATTCCCGGGACCCAGAGGTTCTGACCGGCTGGGGTTTCTTCAGGTGGGGGCGGGGGCTGGCGTCGGTGCTGGTAATAGCGGATACCAAAGAATATCAAGAGCGCGAAAAAGAGGATGAGGATGATTGTACTTGTGAGGTTGCGATAGCGGCGCTGGGTGCGGGATAGTTCCTCAAACTCAACCGGTTTGATCTCCTCGTCAAATTTCAGCGGCGGTTTTGGGTCTTTAGCCATAATAAATATTAAGCCGGCGCCGGGTTGTTGTCAATGCCCGGGCTGATTGGTTAGCAAGTGGAATAAACTTGACATTACCAGCCGATTGTTTATGCTACCTTAATGATGAAAAAAAGAATGGCGCGAAGAGCAAAAACCTGTCCGTTTTGCGAGCAGGGTGTTACCCATATTGATTATAAGGACCCCAGACTTAAGGACTTTCTAACCGAACGGGGTAAAATTGTTTCCTCGCGGATTTCTGGTTTGTGCGCACTGCATCAGCGACGGCTCGCCAATGCGATTAAGATTGCCCGGAATCTGGCACTTTTACCATTTACCGAACACCGATGAAGGTCATTCTGTTGTCCGATATTGACCGGCTGGGCAAACGGGGCGAGGTGGTGAATGTCCGGGACGGGTTTGCCCGGAATTACCTTCTGCCCAGAAAACTGGCGCTGGTTGCCGATGAGAACAATTTGCGCCAGCTGGAAAATATTAAAAAGGAGATTGCCAGCCGGGAGGAGAAAATTACCCGGCGGCTGGTGGATATGGCGCAACGGCTCGGAATGGTGACGATTAAGACCGGTATTAAGATGGGTGCGGAAGGGGCGTTTGGGGCAATTACAAATGCCGATATCGCACTTTTGCTGGAGCAAGCCGGACACAAGGTGGATAAGCACGCAATCGTGCTTGCCGAGCCGATTAAGGCGCCCGGAGTTTACGATATCCCGGTTAAACTGGGGCACGAAATTACCGCCACTGTTAAACTCTGGGTTGTTGAAGAGGCGGCGGGCTAATTTCAGCCCGGTTGCGGTGCGGCATCCGGTGGCGCAGCAGCCGGTAGAATTTTTTTGCGGAGGGGTTGATGGTTGAAGTTAAGGTTGAGGCGGTGCTGATTGAGGAGTCAACCAAGACACCGGTGTTATTGCTGCGCGAGGTGGCGGGAAACCGGGTTTTGCCGGTTTTCATCGGTCCGGCAGAAGCCACGGCGATTATGTATGCACTGGAAAATACCCATTATGTCAGGCCGTTGACTCTGGATTTGATGCGAAATTTGATTATCGGGTTGAACGGTAAGGTTAGAAGGGTGATTATCAATCGGCTGGCTGAGGAGACTTTTTTTGCCGAAGTGGTGCTGGAAACTGGAGATAAACTGGTGGCGGTTGATGCCCGGCCTTCGGATTCGGTTGGGCTGGCGTTGCGGATGGGTGCGCCGATTTATGTTGAGGACGAGGTGATGGACCGCGCCGGACAGTGGCTTTCCGAAGAGGATGAGCGCCGGCTGGATGACCTCCGGAACCGGCTGCGCCGAATTGAGCCCGAGGATTTCGGGTCTTACGAGGTTTGAGCGGTGAACGGGTCAGTGATTGAGCAGTTGAAACGCGGGGTGGAACGGCTGGAAACCGAAGCCGAGCTGGTGGAACGGCTGGAAAAATCCAGAGCAACCGGGAAACCGCTGCGGATTAAGTTGGGAATTGATGCCTCGGGTCCGGATATCCATCTCGGTTTTGCCGTGGTGCTGCGCAAACTGCGTCAGTTTCAGGAACTGGGGCATATTGCGGTGTTGATTGTTGGTGATTTTACCGGCAAAATCGGTGACCCGACCGGCCGGTCGAAAACCCGACCCCAGTTGACCGATGAGCAGGTTAAGGAAAATATCGCCCGGTATAAGGAGCAGGTGTTTAAGATTCTGTTGCCGGAGCGCTGCGAAATCCGTTACAATTCGGAATGGCTGGGGAGGCTGAATGCAACCGATGTTGTCAATCTTGCCGCCCGGTATACGGTCGCCCGATTGATTGAGCGTGAGGATTTTAAGAAGCGGCTGGATGAGGGGGTGCCGCTGTTTGTCCATGAACTTTTGTATCCGCTGTTTCAGGGCTATGATTCGGTGATGGTGCAGGCGGATGTGGAACTGGGCGGGGCTGACCAGTACTGGAATCTGCTGGTGGGCAGGGAGTTGCAGAGCCGTTTTGGCCAGCTACCACAGGTGATTATGACGGTGCCTTTGCTCGTGGGAACGGATGGGAAATTGAAGATGTCCAAATCCTTTGGTAACTATGTGGGGATCAATGACCCGGCGCCGGAGATGTTTGGTAAGTTGATGTCCATTCCGGATGAACTGATTATTGAATACTTCCGGCTGACCACTGATAAAGGTGAACAGGAGATTGCTGATTATGAGCGCCGGCTGAAGGCGGGGGAAAATCCCCGGAATATCAAGGCAGAACTGGCAAAGGCGGTGGTGGCGATTTATCATTCACCAGCCGCGGCAGTTGCGGCAGCCGCAGAGTTTGACCGGGTCTTTAAGGAAAAACAGGCGCCGGCGGAAATGCCCGAGTTTAAAATTCCGGAGTCAGGGATAAATATTGTAGATTTGATTGTTCAAGCCGGACTTTTACCCTCAAAGAGTGAGGCGCGGCGAAAACTGCAGGAGGGTGCGGTTTACCTTGACGGCACCAGGGTGACCGATGCCGGATTGCTGGTTAAGGCGCCGGCTAAGCCGGTGGTGCTGAAGGTGGGGAAGCGCCGTTTTGTCCGGCTGAGGGCATAAATTTAGAGAAAGGAGGATCGCATGATGGAGGAAAAACAGCCACCGCAGGGACCACCGGTTCAGGTTGAAATCGGGGAGAAGGAGTCTGAGGGCATCTATTCCAATTTTGTGCTGATTGCCCATTCCCCTTCGGAGTTTATAATTGACTTCGCCCGGATTCTGCCGGGTCTGCCCAAGGCAAAGGTTTTTTCCCGAATTGTGATGACCCCGCAGCATGCCGCACTGCTGCATGAGGCACTCGCCGAGAATATCCGGAAATATGAGGCACGTTTCGGGAAAATCAATATTCATGGGCAGAAGGATGATACTGCCAAGACCCTGGGGTTTTAGGAGGGTTTGAGCGGTTATTTTCAGCGCGGTAACCGCGAAAAAAGGAGGGGGGATGAAACCCGGGCAAAAGTTTCTTGAAAAAATACCACCGGTCTGCAGACAGATTGCCCGCGTCGTGGAAGAGTGGGGTGGTAGCGCTTATCTGGTTGGTGGACTCGTCCGTGATCTGCTGCTGAAACCGGCACAGTTTGACATAACCGCACCAGATTGGGATATAGCGGTTGATCTGAGAGCCACCGGTCAGGGGCTACTTAGTCTTTTGAAGAAAATTAATGCCCAGACCAATTGCCGGTATGTGTTTTATAATCAGTTTCTGACCGGCACGCTGCTGTTCGGGGATTTAAGGGTGGATATTGCCCATACCCGGGATGAGAGTTATCCAGCACCAGCGGTGCTGCCGTTGGTTCGGCCGGCAGGAATTGAGCAGGATTTGCGGCGCCGTGATTTCACCATCAATGCACTGGCACTGACCTTGACTGGGAAAGGGAAAGGGGAGGTGGTTGACCCGACCGGGGGTCAGCAGGATTTGCAGCTGCGGCTGGTGAGGATAATTCACCCAAACAGTTTTATTGATGACCCGACCCGGATTTTCCGCTGTATCCGGTTTGCCATCAGGCTTGGTTTTGAAATTGAGTCGGGAACGCTTTACCTGCTGCGGGCAGCAGTAAAGAATGGCTATCCGGCACGGCTGACACCGGAGCGGATTCTTTATGAGTTGCGCTGTATCTGCCGGGAGCGGGCGGCATTGAAGATGCTGGAGGCGGTGGTGAAGGAGGGGGTGCTGGCAAGTTGCTGGCAGCAGGTGCCGGGTCCGGAATTTTTCGGGTTTCCGGTCAAGCGGCTTTTGGCAGAGTTGCAGAAATTGGTGCAGGCGAAGGTGGACTCGGGACTGTTGTTTGTTTATCTTTTGAGCCGGTTGCCAGTGAACACCCGGTTTCCGATTACGCGGGAGGAACGGGAGGCACAGCAGATACTGCGGGAGTCAAAGGTAATTGTCAGCCGGTTGCGCCGGGTCAGGAAAAAATCGGCAATCTATCGGCAGTTAGTCGGGATACCGGTGCCCGCACTGCAGGTTCTGAAGATTTTAACCACCGGTGTGGTTCGGCAGCGGCTGCGGCTTTATCTTGAGAAGTTAGTTTCGGTTCAACCGCAATTGCAGGCGGCAGATTTGATTAGCGCCGGAATTAAACCCGGACCAGAACTGGGAAGAATGCTGGAGCGCTTGCGGGCGGCACGGCTGGACGGGCAGGTTAAAACCACCGCCCAGGAATGGGCACTGGTGCAGCGAATCCGGGGTAAAAATGTTTGATCTGCGTGAGCTTTTTCTATCAATCCCGGCAATTTTGTTTGGGTTGACAATTCATGAATTCAGCCATGGTTATGCAGCCCTGATTTTAGGTGACCCGAGCGCAAAGGAGCAGGGGCGGCTGACCCTGAATCCACTGAAACATCTGGATCCGCTGGGCACGCTGCTTTTGCTGTTGCCCTGGACCAGATTTGGCTGGGCAAAGCCGGTGCCGATTAATCCTTACAACTTTCAAAATCCAAGACGCGACCTGGCGATTTCGGCGTTGGCCGGACCGCTGGCGAACTTTCTGGTAGCGGTGGTGGCCGGGGGTTTGTTCCGGTTGCTTTTGCTTTTCGGGATGGGGGAGTTCTGGTTGCGGCTGGCAGGGTATTTTGTGGTTTACAATTTGATTCTCGGTTTTTTCAATTTGATGCCGATACCTCCACTTGACGGCTCAAAGTTAATTTATTATCTTTTACCGCCGGGGCTGGGAGTTCTGTTCAGCCGGCTGGAGCAGCAGGGGTTGCTCAGCATGCTGCTGATATTTTTTATCGGGCTGCCGGTTTTTCGGTATCTGTTGCTACCGCTGGTTGGATTGACATCTCAGTTGCTGACCGGTCAGGCGATATGGTTTTAAAATGTTAAAGTGAGAAGAAGGCGATGGCAAAAAAGAGTAAAGCCGCAATAATCAGAAGGTTGCTGCTGCAGGTTTTAAGCACTGCTGCCGTTCTGCTGGTGATGACGAGTCTGGTTTCGTTTTTATTCGGGAGACTGGCCGGTGCGGTCGGTGATTTTCTCGCACGCCGGCTTTACTGGCTGCTGGGCGGTTTTGCCCTGCTTTTGCCGATAATCGCGGGTGTGGCGGTTGTGCTGTGGCTGGCACCGGTGCGGTCGTGGCGCCGGTTCTGGGCATTTATACTGCTCAGCGCCGGGGTTTTTCTCTGGGCGGTGCTCATCTCGGAATATGCCCGAACCGGTAATCCGGTTCAGTTCCGAATGGAGGCACTGGCCAGCGGTGCGGACAATTTTGCCGGTGCGCTGGGCGTGGTGGTTGCCCGAACCCTGACCGGTGTATTCGGGGTTGGAATGCTGATGCTGGTCGGGCTCGGTCTTTACTGGGGGTTTGTGCTCTGGTTTCGCCGCGCCCGGAAAAGGGATATTCTGCCTGCAATTTACATTCTGATTTACGGATTTTTCTTGCAATTTTTCGTTGCCAGTTTTGGCGCACCGCTTCCGGTGGCGGGACGATGCGGGTATGCGGTGGTCAACGGGCTCAAAAGTCTTTTTGGCGTAATTGGCACGTGGCTGGTTTTACTTACCGGCTTTGTTATTCTGGTGGCGGTTACTGTACTCAGCCAGCCCGCGGCTCATAATTGGTTGAGGACGGTCGGTGCGGGACTGGCGAAGTTCGGACGCAGCCTGGTGGCGGTTTTTAAGCGCAGACCGGCGCCAGTAATTCAGATTCAAACCGGGACGCCCGCGGTAAAGGAGCCAAAACTAAAGCCGGCCGAACCGGTGGTAGCGGTTGAACCCGAGCCGGCTAAACCGGTTATTCAGACCAGACCGGCGGTCCGGACCACCCCGGTGCGCGTCAATCTTGACGAATTCCAGGAGGAATTTCTGAAGCGGCTGGACCAGCCCGGTCCGGCAGATGGGGTCTTCAAAGATCCGGCGGAGGCACAAGCTGAGGGTGAGTTGTTAATGAATAAACTCCGAGAGTTCGGGGTGGACGGCAAATTGACCGCAATCCTTTCCGGTCCGTTGATTACCCGGTTTGAACTGGAACCGGCACCGGGTGTGCGCTGTGGCGGGATTGAGAGTCTGGCAGATGACATTGCACTGGCGCTTTCGGCAGAGCGGGTGCGGATTCTCGCGCCCATTCCCGGCAAAAGCGCAGTTGGGGTGGAGATTCCGAACAAAAGCCGGCGCACGGTTTATTTAAAGGAGGTGCTGACGAGTACCGCCTTCCGCCAGCTGGATTCACCGCTTGGTTTTGCTTTGGGCACGACGATTACCGGCGAACCCTACTGTGCTGATTTGCGGCTGATGCCCCATGTGCTGATTGCCGGCACCACCGGTTCGGGGAAATCGGTCTGTATTAACTCAATAATTATGTCCATCATTTATCGGTCGGCGCCGGATGAGGTGCGGTTTTTGACCATTGACCCGAAACAACTGGAGCTGCCAATTTATAACCCGATTCCCCATTTACTTTCCCGAACGACCATTGACCCGGAGCGGGTGGTGGACGAATTGAGCCGGGTGGTGGATATTATGGAAGCCCGTTACAGTGAATTTGCGGAGCTGGGGGTGCGTGATATCACCAGTTTCAATGCCTGTTGTGCGGAGGCAGGCAAGAAGAAAAAGCCTTACATTGTGGTGGTGATTGATGAACTGGCAGACCTGATGCAACGGGCGCCGGCGGAGATTGAAGCCCGGATTATCCGGCTGGCACAGATGTCAAGGGCAGTGGGAATTCATCTCGTTTTAGCGACCCAGCGGCCATCGGTGGATGTGATTACCGGGCTGATTAAGGCGAACTTTCCGTGCCGGATTGCCTTCCAGGTGGCGACCAAGGTTGATTCCCGGACAATTCTGGACGCCAATGGTGCCGAGTCGCTTTTGGGCAGGGGTGATATGCTGTTTCTACCACCGGGCAAGGGTGAGCCGGTGCGGTTGCACGGCTGTTTTGTTTCGGAGCGGGCGGCAAAACAGGTGGTGGAACTCTGGGCGGTGCGGCATCTGACCGGATTGCTGGCGGAACTGGTTGAAGACCCGCAGGCAAAGGCACAGGCGCTGGTGGAGGCGGATGTAGTTGAGGTACTATATGACCCGCGCCGGGCACGGGGACGAAAACTGGATTTAATCCGGGAAATTTTACCGGCGGAAGTTGTTGACAACCTGCTGAACCGACGTTATTATGAACCACTGGCAGAGGAGGTCGCTGGTATTCGTGCAGAGGGAAAGACGGAGACCGGCCGGGAGAATGATTATGATGAATATTTTGTTGAGGCGGCGCGGCAGGTGGTGATTCATCGTGAGGCTTCGGTTTCAATGTTGCAGCGCCGGCTGGATATCGGCTGGGCACGGGCGGGCAGAATTATTGACCAGCTGGAGCGTGCCGGGATTGTTGGTCCCCATGCCGGTTCGAAGCCGCGCAAGGTGCTGATTAATGATGAGAATGAACTGGAACAAAAACTAAAGGAACTTTTTAAACCGGAGCAATGATTTCGCAAAAGCAGTACCGGAACTGGATTAAAAGGATTGTGGACCAGATTCCGTGTGAGACCGACGAGTCCACCCGTAGTTTCATTATGTCGTTGCCCGAGGCAAAACTGGTTTCCCCGCAGCCGGAGATTGTCGTTGATGACCACTGGTTTGCAGTGCGCCGTTATCACGACCCGATTTCAGATGAGCACATTCTTGAGGTTTATATCGGCAACCACCTTTCGGGTAACGAGTGGATGGGGTATGACCGGATTGACCCACGCTGGCTGGATGCGGAAGGCCGGGACCTGGACCGCTGGGAACTTACCCGGGCTTATATGCGCCCGAAATACCGGGGAGGGAACTACTCCCGGTTTATGGTGGAACTGGTTCTTGCCCTGTGCCGTAAAAATCGTGGCTATTCGGTCGTTGCCTATCCGCGGCATGTGGCGATGATGGTGACTTTGATCAAGATGGGGTTTAAAACCCTGGATGGTAAATACGATGCGACCCTGAAGCGGATTGTCCAGCAGGGGGCGCGCTGGTATGGACATGACTCAGCACAGCGCCGGCTGTATTATGCCCAGGAGTTCCGGCCCTTCATTCTTGAGGGCAGTTTCATTATGGAGAAGCGGGTGCGCGGGGTTTCGCTCTGGGAATTTCTCTGGCAGAAAGTTTAATATTCTTCAGGATACAATTGGAAAAGTTGACTGGCACCGAGGATGCCCGCGTCGTCCACCAGCCGGGAAAGGACAATTTTTAACTGGCGGTTATAGCCATAAAGGTGCCGATTCACCATTTGCTGCACCGCCCGCAGCAGGGGCGCACCCAGCCGACTCACACCACCACCAAGGATAATTAATTCCGGGTCAAGGGTCATTACAGCATTGTAAATCCCGAGCCCGAGCAGATAGCCGGTTTCCTCAATGGTCTGGAGGGCAATTTTATCACCCTGACGCGCGGCTAACCCAATTTCCCTGGTGGTCAGTCGGCGATAGTCGTAATTGATCAGGTCAAACAAACTGCTTAACTGTTCCCCCTTGTCACCGAACAGGGTCAACTGATTTCGGGTGGCGGCAATCCGGCGCTTCTGAATGCGGAGCAGGCGCCGGCACCGGTCAACAATTGCCTGGGCACCAACATAGCGTTCCAGACAGCCGCGATTGCCGCAGGGGCAGGGAGCACCATTTCGGAAAATGACCGTATGCCCCAATTCTCCGGCATAACCATTTTTACCCAGCAGGAGACGATTTTCGGCAATTATACCGCTTCCCACGCCAGTGCCCAGGGTCAGGCAAAGCACATTGACGCAACCCCGGGCAGCACCAAACCGCCACTCACCGAGGGCAACCGCATTTGCATCGTTGGCAACGAATACCGGTAGCCGGGTAAGCCGGGCAAGAATATCTTTGACCGGCACCCGGTCCCAGGTAGGCAGGTTGGGGGAGGTGAAGACAAACCCATCTTTTGGGTCCACCAGTCCAGCAATGCCGACGCCGAATGACCGGACGGAGCGGGTGTCAATTAATTTCAGTGCGGTGCGGGCAACCTTTTCCAGGACGGCGCCGGGTGAGGCTTCAGAATCGGTGGGCAGCCGTTTTCGGGCAACAATTTTGCCGTTTTCATCCACCAGCCCAATTTTTATATTGGTGCCCCCGATATCAGCGCCGAGTGAAAGACTCATCGGTCCAGCCGAGTTCAAAGACTCGCAAAAGCAGTTTTTCATACGCCGGGCTCGGGGTAATCTTACGCCGTGCCATTACCCGGCGCGCGCAGGCTAAGATTTCTTCCCGGCGCCAGCGCCCGTTTTTCCCCCAGGCAAAGGGCACGACCTGTCGGGGTGTAATGCCCGGCTCAAACCAGTTGGCAAAGGTGCTGATAATGGCACCGGTGGGAATCAGGGTGTTGATAGCGGTCTTCACATGGTCACCGATGAAACAGCCGAGTTTTAAAAGCCCGGTGTCGATCAGCCGGTTTTTGAGTGCCACCCGCACCGGTTGATAGTTATTCTTTAAATCGGAACAGGTGGTCAACGCCCCCAGATTTACCCATTCGCCGATATAACTGTGCCCGATAAAACCTTCGTGGTGCTTATTGGCATAACCCTGAAAAATGGAGCATTCCACCTCACCGCCAATTCGGCATTCCGGTCCGAACGAACAGCCCGGACGGACCGTTGCCCGGTCAATAACCGTGCCCGGTCCGACATAACAGGGACCTTCAATTAAACTGAAAGCCCGGACAGTGGAGTTGGCATCAAGATAAACCGGTCCGTTTTCAGTCAGAATGACCGCGGATTTGTGCACCCGGGCTGAGCGGGCGCGAATTACGCTGGTCGTGCGCCGGCATAACCGCTGCAACTCCTGGTTGATTTCCTGCGGATTGTCATTAACCAGTTCCCAGATATAGGCATAAACACGGGCTTTAATTTCCCGTTCCGGCAAGCCAAGTTGAATTCTGCCCAGAAAACCGGGTTTCCAGGAGCGCACCTGATTTAACCGGAAACCAACCACCCGTTTTTGGGCAACAAACAGTTCTTCAGGACCACTGACCGGCAGTTTTTCATCCAGGACCGCACCGGCAGAAATAAACAATACCGGGGGCACAACTGGCTGATTGACCAGACAGTCGGGATGCTGTTCCTGTACCAATTCGGCAAGTTCCTCCCGGACCCAGAGGTTAAATTCTTCCTTCGGATACCGGCGCCGGATTTTTTCCAGCAGGGTTCGGCAGCCAAAACGCAAGTCAAAAACCGGTCGCAGGTGAACCAGCGGATAAAAATTACCCCAGTTTTCATCCTCATAAATACAGAGCATAATTTAAGATACCCACCATCGGCAAATTGTCAAGCGTAACCCGTTCCCGGGTTTCTGGTAAACAGATTGCGGTTTTATTTAACAAAGAGGGATTTTTGCGCTTCGTTACCGAATTTTATAAAATAGGTTCCAGGATTTATTTCCGGGGGCGGGATTTTTATCTTTGCGCGGTTTGAGGTGAACGGTATCCAAAGCATAAGACAATCGCGCGTTAAAGCATTAAGAGCGCTGAAACCAAAAAGCGGTCAGATGATGCTTAGCTCATCCCTTTTCGTTATTATAATTTCAACTAAAATTTTGTCCGGTAAAAGGGTGGCAGCTGATTTATGCGGGTAAACAAAGGCAAAAATCGGGCTGCGGGTAATTACCTTTTATTGAAAAATGTTTGACTTATTTTGATAAGGAGATAAAATATTTTCTTAGTGGAGCAGAGTTTACTGGTAATCAAGCCGGATGCGGTGAAGGAGGGACATATCGGTGAGATTATCACCACGGTAGAAAAATCAGGACTGAAAATTACCGGGCTGGTGATGCGCCACCTGAGTAGCAGCGAAGCGGAACGGTTTTATTCGGTGCATAAGGATAAGGAGTTTTTTGCCGGACTGGTGGAGTTCATCAGCTCTGGTCCGGTGGTTGCGGTGCGCGTGGCGGGGGAAAATGCCCGTTTGCGGCTGCGTCAGCTTGTCGGTGATACTGACCCGGCAAAGGCAAAACCGGGGACGATTCGTGCCCGGTTCGGCAGTTCAGTCCGGATGAATGCGGTCCATGCTTCCAATCCGGCTGAGGATGTGGCTGCGGAGTTGAGTTTTTTCTTTGAAAAGCCATAAGGAGGTCAATGATGAAACGGTTAATCGTTTTGCTGTTGCCGCTTTTTACTTTTGCCGGCACAGTTACGAAAACGCTTGATTTCAATACCCAGGCGTTGATTTTTACCACTGCCAACGGTTATGATGTGGTGCAGATGTTAAATGCGGGTTCTGTCAATGAGCCTGGCAAACCATCACTGCCGGTGGTCCCGGTGAATCTGGTGATTCCGGCAAATGCCACGGTTAGCAAAATTGAGGTGGTGCCGTTGAGGAGCGAGGAGCTTGCCGGCACATACCGGATTCATCCGGCACAGGAGCCGGTGGTTCTTTCGGCAAAAAGTGCTCCGGGATTTGTGCCTCCGGATCCAGCGGTGTATGGTAGTGACCAGCCATTTCCAGGAGAAATCCTGAACTGGAATAATTACACCGCAACCAAGTCCGGGTGGCGCATCTGTTCGTTCGGAATTTATCCATTAAGTTACCAGCCCGCTTCAGGGAAGTTGACCATTTACCGACAGGTTCAGGTTCGGGTGTATTATGATGAAGGCACGGTTACGCCACCGCGCCTCAGTGAAAAGCAGTGGCAGGCTTTTGCTCAGGATATTAAGAGTCTGGTCGCAAATCCAGAGATGGTGGAGCAATTCAGTCCGCCACGCCGGCTAACCGACAATATGGATTGCGACTATGCGATTATCACCAGTTCTACTTTGGCAAGCAGTTTCCAGTCGCTTGCAGACTGGCGGACCAAAAAGGGGTTCTACACCCGGATATTCAAAACCGATTCCATTAACGGTGCGTATCCGGGCAGAGACCTGCAGGAGAAAATCAGGAATTTTATCATTGATTACTGGAATAATCACGGGTTGATTTATGTGCTTTTAGCCGGTGATAACTCAATTGTGCCGGCACGAAGGGCACGCTGTGTGGTGAGCAACGAGACCGGAGACATTCCGTCAGATCTGTATTATGCGGATTTGCAGTGGTCCTGGGATGGCAACCGGAATAATGTCTTTGGGGAGATGGATGGTGATACGGTGGATCTGTTCTATGACCTGTATATTGGCAGGGCATCGGTTGATAACGCAACCCAGGTTAACACCTTTATCAACAAAACCCTGTTTTATGAAAAGACCCCGACCGCTGACTATCTCCAGTCAATGCTTTTGCCCTATGTGATGCTCTGGTCATCATCCGGGTATTCGGGCAGGGTGGTTTCCGAGACGATTGCTAATAAGACCCCTGCTGGCTGGCGGGACGCCTATATTGCGAACCCGACCACAACCACGCCGATGCGCGACTCCATCAACCGGGGTTACCACTTCTGCCATGTGGCAGCGCACGGCGATGACTACGGGTTTTACACCGAATCCGGTTTAACCATTTACAGCACTACCACCGCTTCTGGCCAGAATAACTCAACCCGGCCCGTCATCCTTAACTCAATTGCCTGTATCTCGGGTAACTTTGAGGCTGAAGACTGTCTCGCCGAGGCGTTGATGAATAATGCGAATGGTGGTGCGGTGGCAACGATGATGAACTCCCGTTATGGCTGGGGCACACCACCGACGATGGGTCCGAGTGAAAAACTGGATTGTATTTTTTATGACTACTATTTTAGCGGGGATACGGTGGAGATTGGCAGAAACCACTGTTCAAGCAAAAATGTTTACGGGTATATTGCCCAGAATCAGGCGGTCTGGCGCTGGTGCTATTACGAACTTAACCTTTTCGGTGACCCGGCATTACCGCTCTGGTATGGTGCACCCGGCACAATGAGTGCCCAGAATGCAGACACAATTCGCACCGGGGCGCAGGCATTTTCGGTGACCGTAACCAGTGGTGGTTCACCGGTGCCAAATGCCCGGGTCTGCTGTTATAAACCGGGTGAATTTCACGAGGTTGATTATACCAATGGCAGTGGGGTTGCCCAGATTACCATTAACCCGCTGACCACGGGTACAATGTATCTGACAATTACGAGAAAGCAGTATCTGCCGGTGGAAAAGACGGTAACCGTGATTCCGGGTACACCCCAGCCCTACATCACCATTATCCGCACATTTGTTGACGATGGTGGTAATAATCAGCTGGACCCGGGTGAGACCGCTAACCTGTTTGTTACGATCAAAAATATTGGCAGTGCTCAGGCAACCAATGTTAACGGTAAATTACGCACCAGTTCAGGTTATATTACAATGAGCGACTCCACCGCCAGTTATGGGAATCTGAATGCGAATGATACCGCCAGGGGTGACTTTTACCGGCTTACCGCCAGTTCATCCACCCCGCCGGGAACCCAGATCTCATTCACACTTAATATCACCAGCAATGAGGGGACCTGGAATCCGACATTCAATCTAACAGTGGGCACACCCCAGCAGCCCGGACAGGTCTGGGCAAATCACGACACCGGCTACTGTAAACTGAGCGTTACCGCGCTCGGTTCAATCGGCTTCACCGAACCGCCGAGTCTGGATCTGGGGACAGGTTTCTGCTATCCCAAGAGTAGCGCCAGTCAACTGTATTATGCCAGTTTCCTTCTGGGAAACAGCACCGGTTATGTGGTGGACCGGTTTTACGGTCAGCCCGCTTCCAGTATCAATACCGATTTCCGGCTGGTTGACAGTTTGAGGATAATTCAGCCACCCCGGTCCGGGGACGAGCAGTTCCGGGCGGTCCTCAGTGATGCTGGACACTCTACCCCGAAGAACATCCGGATAACCCAGAACAGTTATATGTCGGCAAATTCCGGTTACGACGACTTCGTGGTGCTGGTTTACGATATTGAGAATCAGGGCAGCAGTGCGGTGAACGACCTTTATGCCGGGGTCTTTGCCGACTTTGATGTCGGTTCGGACCCGACCCAGAATACGGTGACCAGCAATGAAGCCAAGCGGTTCAGTTATATGCGTTCTGCCTCCAGTGCCAACCCCTGTGTAGGTGTCAAGATTCTGGCACCGGAGTCATTTGCCAACCTGTGTGCGATTGACCATGCCCGGTATGTTTATCCGGATTCGGCAATGACCGATGGAATGAAGTTCAGAATCCTTAACGGCACGATTGTCCAGCGCAACTCCAATCGGAATTATGACTGGTCAATCGGGGTTTCGGTTGGTCCATTCAGCCTGAATCCAAGCCAGAGTTATCGGGTTGCGTTTGCCTTTGTCGGTGGCACTTCGGCGGCTAATTTTGAAGCCAATGCGGACAGCGCCCAGTCCTGGTATGATAATTATCTCGGCATCGTTAGTGAAGAGGGAACACCGCAGGCACGGGAATTTGCCGGCATACGGGTTATTCCTAATCCTTTCTCCAGCGGGGTGCTATTCAGTTATTACCTGCAGCAGGCGGGCAGGGTGAAGATGGACCTGTTTGACATCACCGGCAGACAGGTTGCCGGTTTGCTTGACCGCGAACTTGAGCCGGGCAGGATTGACCTGCGCTATGATGCCAGCCATTTACCTGCGGGTGTGTATCTGCTGCGGGTAAAAACACCGGCGCGCACCGAGACGCAGAAGTTGGTTATCAAACGCTAATTTCAAAATCAAGGACAAAGGGCGTGCATCCGCACGCCCTTTTTATTTATAAAAATTGCTGAAAAGTTAAGATAAAAACCACGCTCAGGCTGTTCAAACACACGGAAAATTGGACATCGCTAAAATGGTAGGCAGACCACCAACTCGGCAAATCCAAGTCCGGAAATACCGCCGGAAAATCTGGAAGTTAGAATCTCGCACAGGGTTTGACTCATATAATTGCATAACAGATTGAGCGGGTATATAATTAGGCGTGTGCTGGTGCTAATAAAATGGAGGTAGGATGAAGAGAAAGGGAATCGGGCTGATGGCAATGGCGGGTATATTCTCCTCGTAGATCACAACATTGTGAAACTTGCGCCAGAACAGAGATAGGGGGGAAGGATGAGACGATTGAAGATATCTCTGTTAGTCTGCTCGCTCAGTCTTATAGCAACGGGAATGAAGTTTAACGAGGACATCTTCTGGTCAACCGGCTGCCCGCCGGTGCTTACTATTACATCCTGAAGGCGGATGGCAAAACTCAGCAGAAACGGATGGTTTTGATAAGATAAGGCAGATTATTCAATAATCATAAGTTTGGTTTTTGAGCCAATACCCGCGGGTTGAATGAAGTAAACACCAGGGTTGAGTTTGGCGGGTAATTTCAGTTGTCCGTTAGTTGGTGCGGTTTCGGTAATCAGCCTGCCATCACGGTCGTAAATCCGGAACCGGAACCCGGGCAGGGGTGACCTAATTTTTAGGCGGGCACCGGGCCGGACAATGGTTGGTGAAATTGGCAGGTTGTTATTGAGCCGGTTCGGTTTTGCCTCGCCAGCACCGGTGGTTACTCGCTGGTAAAGTCCGGTTCGTGCCATATCAAACTGGTAGGTCTGCCATTGCCAGCGTTCCCGGCTGAACTGGACATTAGTCTCCCAGATGTAAACCGACATTGTATTGCCGTTGTCATAGGTCACCGCAATAATGTCCATTGTGTCATCACCATCAACATCGGCAACCGTGGCACCGTTCAGGTAGGTCCAGCCATGGGGTCTGAGTGGCCAGCCGGGAACCGGTGTGCCATCGTGGTGCACCGCATATAAGAAGCCGAGGGTGTCTGAGGTCATCAGGTTGCTGGTGAAGATGATTTCCATATCATTGTCACCGTCAATATCGGCAACGGTGATATTGCCTTCAGCCGCATCACCATTGGGCTGGTAGACCGGGAAACCGTTAAGTACTGAACCGTCATCATCAAATCCGTAAAGCACCGCGGCACCACCGCTCATCACTCCGGATAAGCCGCACAGCACCTTCAAATCGTGGTTGAGGTAGAGGTCGGCAACTGTGGGCGGGCAATAGGACCAGCGGGCGAAGGGGTAGGGCCAGCCGTTCATAATCGTTCCGTCATACCGGAAGACATAGACACCCTGAGTACCCTGATGCATTGCGACAATAATCTCCATGGTGTCGTCACCGTCAATATCGGCCAGGGCAGGCGATTGATAGGAGAATTTGGCACCGTTCAAGCCGGTTACGGGCCAGCCGGGCAAAATTGTGCCATCGTGCTGGAACACATAGAGCGAGTTATAAGAGGCATAGACAATCTCCGGTTCGCCATCGCGGTTGATGTCGCCCACTGCTGCACCTAAGGCGGGCACATGGTCAAGGGAGCAAGGCCAGGCACCGGGCTGTTCAATACCGTTGTGGCGCAGGACATGGAGATGGCCAATGGGCCAGTCGCGCTCACCGACGATGATTTCCAGGGTGTCGTCGCCGTCAATGTCGGCGAGGGTCGGGCTGTCAGCAAAGTTACCGTTGACCAAACCGGTAAAGGGCCAGCCGGGTTTGACATTGCCGTTGCGGTCAAAAACATAGACCGAACCGCCGGTGGTCATTCCGCGCGTGCAGATGACGATTTCAATTTGACCATTAAGGTCAATGTCGGCAGCGGCAGCGGCGTACTGACCCATATAGGAGAAACTTTTGGGCCAGTTGGGATAATAACTGCCATCATAACGCCAGACATGGAGTTGGCCCGCAGTGGAGGGCATTATGACCTCAAGCCGGTGGTCATTATCAAGGTCGGCAAGGGTTATGCCCCGTGCCGGAGCGAAGCTGGGGTTAAAGGTTACCTTTTTGGGCCAGCCGGGTAAGGGGTGCAGTTCATCGGTTGGTGCCGGGATAAAAGAAACCGGTACAGTTTCCCAGTAAGTTGCGCCAGGAATACTGTCAGCCGGACCGGTCAGGTTTACCTGCCAGCCAGTAGCCGCGATAGTTAAAATTAAAAGGTTGAGCAACATTTTTGCCTCCTATTCAATATCTATGCTTTCAATTAAAAGTTCATCACCGCCGATGATTTCCGCACCGGCGTTACAGGAACAGGCCTCTTCAAGTTCGGAAAACTCCTGACCGCATTTCGGGCAACGGAGACGTAAAGGGACACGGGTAAATTCCAGTTCGGTATGCTGAATTAAAGGTTCAGCCCGCAACTGGTCAAAGTAGAATTTCACCGATTCGGGCACGATTGATGAATGTTCACCGATTAGCAGTTTTACCCGGAGGACCCGGCGGGCATTTGCCTGGCGCGCGGCGGTTAAAATCTGGTTAAACAGATGCCAGGTGATGGTGAACTCATGCATCTGTTAAGGCAGTTCGCGCAACAATCGGTCCGCGTTGGCATCAGCAGGATGGCGCCGGAGCCAGTCGGTAAGCAGTTCCCGGGCGCGGCTGTAATTTGCCTGGTCAACATAGAGCCGATAAAGCAGGTTTACCAGTTGCCATTCATCCGGTTGCATTGCCCGTGCCTGCTGAAACATCCGCTCGGCTTCGGGATAGTTACCCATTCCCTGGGCGATTAAGCCCCGCTGGATAATGAGTTCTAACTGGAGCCGGGGGTCGTTGCCAGCATAAGCCATTGCCGAGTCAATTGCACCCATTGCCGACTGGTAGTCACCGCTCAGCGCCGAAAACCGGGAGTAGTGGTAGAACAAGAGCATCTTCTGGGGACCTTCCATTTCAAACCGGAGTGCGGGCTGGAGTGTAGCGCGGGCAGCCGAGTAGTTGCCGGTGCGGGCGTATTCCATTGCCAGGAGCAGGTAGGAGTGGGCATAGGTGATTAAAAGACCACGGGTGTTCTCGTCCTTTTCCACGCGCGGGTCAAGCATTGATTTCATCCGGAACTTTTCAAACAGGAGTTCCCGGGTGCGGGCGGTGTCAATCTGTTCCTCACCGGGTGTCTTTTCCGGTTCGGACACAACCCGGTAGACCAGACCTTCCAGCCGGAGATAGGGCTGGACATCCTGCATATTATCCGGCGAGACGGTGGTGGCAAAATAGACCGGGCTTTTTGGTTGATAGCCGCTGCCAAATACCTTCTGGATAAATTCCTGCGGTGAGGATTCGTAGTCATCGGGCCAGTTCAGTTTGACACCACCGGCAGTGGCGACGATGTTGCGAATCATTATATCCTTGAGCAGCACCACCCGGTTGTTTTTTGCCACAAAGCCCTGGGGCAGGCGGTCAATTTCCGATTCGGTGAATGAGACCGGTGCTCCCCAACGTTTTAACTGCTTGCAGTACCAGGTGGTGTTCAGGAGCGAGAGGTTGGCGACGGCAACATTCTTGCCGAAGTTCGGGTTGTTGTCCGCGACGAGTGAGGGCACGGTTTGCATAAACCAGAGCGGGAAGGTGTCGTTATCACCGTTGGTGAAGACCACCGCCTTTTCGCCTTCACAGCAGACGAGCATATTGTAGCCGTATTCCGCCGGTATCCAGTTGTAACGGCGGGTCACGGTTTTATAGTTAAGAATCATTGGCACAAAGCCGAAGGCAAGGAGGATGCCGGCAAAGACGGGTAAAGGAATAAATTTTTTCTTTTTCAGTTCGGCATCAGCCCAGCGGAGCAGAGCATAGGCACCGTTGCCGACGAAAATCGTATAGAAGACAAATGAGAAGGCATAGAAGTAGTCACGCTCGCGCACCTCCCGGAATTTGAGTTCCGGCCTGGGGTCAGAGGGTGAGAATTTGAGGTTGAGGTAAGTTAAAAGACCGAGCGAGGCGATGATAAAGGCAACAAAGATGAGGGCAAACGATTTTTTGTCCCGTTTAAACTGGTGGACCATTCCCCAGATGCCGAGGAGCGGGGGAATGAGTCCGAGAATCCCCTGCCAGCCGAGCCGGAGAAAGATGCGCGGAAAGTTGGTGAAGAGGATGTCTAAAAACCGCTCGTTGCCCCACTGCCAGAGGAAATAACGGACATAGAAGGCAATCTGTTCAATGTAGGCACGGAAGACATCAAAAGCCGGATTACGGTTTGCCCGCCAGTCATCTTCGGTCAAAAACTGGGTCTTGCGCGGGAACAGGCGCATCGGGTCGTACTGCTCGCGCTTGAGCACGCTGACAAAGTCGCGCCAGCGCGCCGGTTCCACCTCGTTGATGCTCGGATAGTGGCGGGCACGGATGAGCATAATGAACTGGACTGTGCCGGCAAGCAGGACCAAGCCGAGCAAAAGGGCAACATAGCCGGCACGCAGTTTTTTCTGGGTGTGGAGCCAGTAAAGGTAAGCGCCATAACCAATGATAAAGAGAATTACGAGTGCGGGCGAACGGAACCAGCGTTCAATAAAGGCAACGGTCGGCGAAGCTAAAAACAGCACTACATCGTCCATCAACTTCTGACCCGCACCAATATAGGCAATTAGAAATACGCCGGCTAATAAGCCCAAGCCGTAAATCAGGGTGAGGTTTCTTTCTGAACGTTCCATTATCCGGATGGCAAAATAGGTGCCGGCGAGCATCAGCGGCACGACGATGAAGGTGCCGGCGGAAAAGCCCATTTCGTTGATGGTGAGAATTAAGAGATAGCCGACCATAAACTCAATGAACCGGAGATGAATCACCGCATGACGGTCAACCAGCAGGGCAAAAACCAGGACCGCAAACACGACCAGCATCGGGGTGAAGTGGATGCCGGTGGCGACAAACAAAAGAAAGATGGCGGCAAGGATCTGGCGGTTGTCGCCGGTTCCTTTTTCTCTGCCTTCGCGCCAGACCAGGGCGAGATAGAGGACGGTGAGGGCGATGACCACGCAGGGACCATAGACCTCGGCTTCAACGCAGTTGTCCCAGTAGGAATAGGCAAAACCGCACATCAGGGCGCCGAATGCGCCGGCGATATGGGGAAGCCACCAGCGCCGGTCCTTTTCCGCTTCGGCATTGATTGACAGGATTTTGACGATAATCAGATACAAAAGTCCACAGGAGAAGGCACCGAACAGGGTGGGAATCAAATTGACCCGGAAGGCAATTTCTTTGCCGATGGGCAGGAGGGTGAAGATTCTGCCGAGCATCACAAAGAGTGGTGTGCCAGGCGGATGGGGAACGCCGGCAATATAGGAGACGGCAATCAGTTCGGCACAGTCCCAGAAGGAGGCGGTGGGGGCAACACTGTAAAGATAAACACCAAAAACCGCCAGAAATACAAGGATAAATACTAACAGTCGCCAGCGTGATTCATTCATCTTATAAACTCCTTTTCAGGTTCATACCTTCAATACCGCTTGCATCAGATTATACTTTAATTGTGACGGTGTCAAATTGATGAGCAGCCGGCCCCGGCGGGCAAAGGTGATGTTGCCGGTGGTTTCTGAGACCACAATTGCAACCGCATCGGTAATCGCGGTAATGCCGGCTGCTGCCCGGTGGCGCAGCCCCAGACCTGGTTCGGCTTCACCGAGGGGCAGGATACAACCGGCAGCGATGATTTGATTGCCGCTGATGATTACCGCACCGTCGTGGAGCGGGGTGGGCGGGGTGAAGATGGAAACGAGCAGTGGTGCTGAGACCCGGGCTTCCAGCCGGGTGCCGGTTTCGGTATATTCCCGCAAGCCTATTTCCTGTTCAATTACAATCAGGGCGCCGATTTTCCGTTCTTTCATTGTTGCCGCAGCGGCAATTAGTTCCTCGACCAGCGTGGAGTCAACCCCGGGCCGGAACAGAAACCGGATTGGCCGGGCACGTCCGAACCGGGAGAGGAGGTTGCGGATTTCGGGCTGAAACAGAATTACAAACGCAACGAGCCAGACCGTGGTCAGCGAGCTGACAATCAAGCCCAGGGCTTTGAAGTCCAGCCAGCGGGCAACGGTGCCGACGATAATTAAAAAGAGCAGGGCATAGAGCATCCGGATAGCACGGGTGCCGCGGATAAAGCGCAGAAAGTAGTAGGTGGCGATGGCAACCAGCAGGATGTCAATGATGTCAACCGGTTTAAGCCGGATAAAGGAGAGCATCAACTTACTCCGCTAAAGCGAATGGCATTGAGCAGGCTGAGGGCACGCTGGACCGGCTGGACATCGTGAACCCGCACAATCCCGGCGCCGTTCAGGGCAGCAACTAAGCAGGCGGCAATGGTGCCTTCTAAACGTTGTTCCGGTGCCAGGTTCAGGGTTTTGCCGATAAAGGATTTGCGCGATGGGCCAACAACAATCGGTAAGCCCAGGGTCCGGAGTTCACCGAGCCGGCGCAGAATTTCAAGGTTGTGGCTAACAGTTTTGCCAAAACCGATGCCCGGGTCAATAAATAACTGCTCGGGTTTACATCCGGCGGTGAGCGCCTGATCAACCGCGGTGCGCAGCTGGTCAATAATTTCCTGCATCAGGTCGTGGTAGACCGGGTGGCGCTGCATAGTGCGCGGTGTGCCCCGGATGTGCATCAGAATCAAGCCGGCATTATGCCGGGCGCAGACCTTTGCCAGTGTTGGGTCAAATTTCAGTCCGGAGATGTCGTTGATAATTTTCGCACCGGCATTGAGCGCGGCTTCAGCAACCCGGGCGCTGGTGGTGTCAATGGAGATGGGGATTTTGACCTTTTTGGCGAGCGGTTTGAGCACAGGCAGGAGCCGGCGCAACTGTTCGGCAGGTGGCACCGGTTGGGCACCAGGGCGGGTGGATTCGGCACCGAGGTCAAGGATGGCTGCTCCTGCTGTGATTAACTGGTAGGCATGGTCAAGCGCGGCTGCAGGGTCAAGGTATTTGCCGCCATCGTAGAATGAGTCCGGGGTGATGTTCAGAATGCCCATACAATAGGTCTGGTGCTGGAAGTCAAAGGTCTGGTTGCCAATTTTAATTGACGACAGGGGGGTGAGCGCGCGGTTAATTAAATGCTGGATAATCGGGACAAGCCGGGCAGCGCATTCGGGCTGGGATTTGAGTCGGAGACAGATTTCTTCATACTGGCGCGGGGTGGCAAACAGGATGCAGTCGCTCTGGCGGATTCGGCCCGAGATGACCTGACGATGGATGGCGCAGTCAGCACCGGTGACCAGTGCGGTCTGTTTTAAAATGTTGGCGGTGGCAGGCGAAAGCCGGGTGAGTTTGAGCGAAATGATACGGTTTTTTTGAGCAAAGATGTTCCAGGCACGGGGGTCAACACCGATGCGGGCAAGTTCCTGGTTCAGGTCCTGAGCAGATTCAAGACTGAGCAGGCGCATCGGTTATTTCAGAACCTGAGCAATCCGTTCAATTGCCCAGTCAATCTCTGCCGTTTTGATGATTAAGGGCGGGGCAAATCGGATTACCTGTTCGTGGGTGTCCTTGGCAAGGATGTTTAGTTTCAGGAGTTGTTCGCAGTAGTGGCGGGCGGTGCCGGCTTCGGGTTTCAGTTCCACCCCGATAAACAGGCCGCGGCCCCGGATTTCTTTGACCCGGGGCGAGTTCAGTTCCTTGAGCCGGGTCATAAAATAGTTACCCAGTTCAAATGAACGTTCGGGCAGTTTTTCTTCAAGGATTACCTGAAGCGCGGCAATTGCCACCGCACAGGCAAGCGGGTTGGCACCAAAGGTGGAGCCGTGGTTGCCCGGAACAAACACGCTCATTATTTCCCGGGAGGAGAGGACGGCGGAGATGGGGACACAGCCACCGCCCAGCGCCTTGCCCAGAATCAAGACATCGGGCCGGGCAGCTTCATACTGGTAACAGAACAGGCGGCCGGTCCTGCCCAGGCCGGTCTGGATTTCGTCAAGGATGAAAAGCATTTTATGTTCCTGGCACAGCTGGCGCGCGCCGGTGAGATAACCGGGATGGGGAACGATGATGCCGGCTTCGCCCTGAATTGGTTCCACGAGCAGGGCAACGGTGTTGGGGTTGATTGCCTGTTTAAGGGCGTTCAGGTCGTCGTAAGGGATTATTTTGAAGCCCGGAGTAAAAGGTCCAAACCCATCACGATACAGCGGTTCGGTGGAAAAACTGATAATGGTGGTGGTCCGGCCATGGAAGTTGTTGGCACAGACAATGATTTCTGCCCGATCCGGTGGGACACCTTTTCGGGTATAACCCCAGCGCCGGGCACATTTGATTGCGGTCTCAACCGCTTCGGCGCCGGAGTTCATCAACAGCACCTGTTCCTGACCGGTGATTTCGCAGAGCAGTTTGCAGAGCGGTCCGAACTGGTCGTTGTGAAATGCCCGGGAGGTTAAGGTCAGGCGGTTTGCCTGCGCAATCAGGGCATTGATAATTTTAGGATGGCGGTGCCCCTGATTGAGCGCGGAATAGGCAGCCAGCATATCCAGGTATTTTTTGCCCTCAACATCTTCAACCCACACACCTTCGCCCCGGCATAAAACCACGGGCAGAGGGGAATAGTTGTGGGCAGCAAAATTTTCTTCAAGTTGAATGTAATCCTGGCTTTTCAAATTGAACTCCTTTCACTAAATAGTGTTAACGATATTTTAAGTTAGCAAGGGGATAAAGTCAAAAATATACCGAAGGGAGCGGTTGGGGCGGGTTTTATTTCAAAAGTAGAATTTTGCCGGTTTGAACCTGGTGTGGGCTGATAATTTTAAATAGATATACTCCGGCAGCGATTTTCGGGTGGTGGTTAACGGGTTGCCAGTGCTGAAGTTGAGCCGATGGGTTGGTGATGCGGGCAATTTGGGCACCGGTAGGGGAATAAAGTAGCAACTGGCTATAAGGGGGAATAGCAAACTGTGCCCGGGAAAGGTAATTGATACGGACAGGGAGATTTTCGCTGAGAAGTTGGGTTGGTTTTTCAGCGATGCCGGGCGGATGGGCTATTCGGGCGCGGATGACCAGCGCATAGGGCTGGTGTTCGGTAAAGACATTGCGCGCCCAGACCCGGATTTTCCAGGTGCCGGTGAGCGGGCGGGCAATTTGCACCAGTTCTTCAACATTCCGTTCGTCCCAGCGGTCCGGATTGGCGATGGACTGGCTCTGGAGCAGTTGATTGCCGCGATAACAATTATGGTCCGGACTTTCCAGTTCCAGGTTTAAATCGTTGACAATTGAAATGGCGGCGTTGGGCAGGGCGGCGGTATCGGTCCAAACAAGGACGGCGCGCAGGGGTTCGCGGCGGTCAAGCACAATTTCGTATTCGTCATATTCACCGGTTGCCAAGCCAAGCGTTTCGTCCACAAACACGAACCGGATTGAGTCATCGGGAAAGTGCATAATCCGGGAGAGGTTGAGCCGGCCCCAGCCGGTGCGGATGTCCGGAATGGTTTCCCGGCCAACAGTGGTGTCGGTGGCGCAGATGGCAAGTGCCCGGAGCAGTGCCGAACTGGGCGCGTCAATTGCCCGGTCCGGGTCAGGCACGCCATCCGGATACCAGCCCTCTTTCAGGTATTGACGCAGTAACAGGAGCGCACCGCTGACCGCGGGGGCAGCAAAACTGGTGCCTTCCCGGACCCGATAGGCGTTGATACCACCACCGTAAACGGTCCAGATGCTCTCAGCCGGGGCAACGAGGTTGGGTTTGATGCGTCCGTCCCGGGTTGGACCGGCAGAGGATAAGGAGTAAATCAGATTTGCCCGGGTGCCGTTGCCACAGCCACCAGTGGTGAGGGCATTTTTGGCACAGGCAGGATGACCCAGCCGATAACTGGTGCCGCCCCCATTGCCCGCTGCCCAGACGACCAGAAACTTTTTGTCCTGCCAGCAGACCGCATCGAGCGTGGCATCAGCGAGCCGGTATTCGGAGAGGTAGTCCATTGTGCCGAATGAGCCAGAAACCTGACGCACCGGTTCGGGCAGTCCGCGGCTGAGCCGGACCGAGTCCAGCATTTCGGTAAGGTCATCAGAATAGATATACTGACCACTGGCAGTGCCAATGTCCAGAAAGGAGATTTTTGCTTCCGGAGCGATTCCTTCAAGGTCGGTCTGGTTACCGGTGATGGAGTCGTCACCTGCCAGGGTACCGGCAACTGCGGAACCGTGATAGTTAGCACCGGCAGCATCGCCGAAAGCGGCATCGTAAAAAAGTTTGTAGGCGATAATTTTGCGGTGGTTTAAATAGATGCCCGGTGCGGAAAGCGGGACGAATGGGTCATAGAACATATCATGCTCGGTGTTGATGCCGGAGTCAAAAAGGCCAACAATCATATTCCTGCCCCGGATGCCATAGCGCCAGATGCGCCGGCTCGCAACCGAATCAGGAATAACGGTGTCCCAGCCGGTCTGCAATACCCACTGGACATTGCGGTTAAACAGGACCGGCGTGCCTTTTTCCTGAAGCCAGCAGACATCGGGCTGACGGGCAAGCCGGGCAACTGTGCGGCAGAGTTCGTTTTTATCTTGATGGTCAAGGGTTAAGCTCAGGGTATTTTTTGCTTGCCAGCGGGCAATTAGTAGCTGGCGGATGGTTTTGCGCGGTTTCAGGAGTTCGGGGGCGAGTTTGTATTCCGGGGCAAATGGACCGAACCAGTCAAGCGGCAGCAGTTTCTGAATTGCGAGCAGGTTAGCCGGAGTAAAACCAGGATGTGCCCGGGCAACGAGGGTCTGATAGGCGAGATAGGCAACCGGCTCAAGCCGGTGTTCAGAAAGGATGGAAAACCAGTGGTGATAGATGGGGGTTGCGAAGTGGAGTAAAAGGTAATGGGAGTCAAGGGACAGCTCGTTGTTGGCAGGCTGGCGGGTGTCAACCTGAATGCCACTGGCAAATCGAATCGTGGCCGCAGCCGCATAGGGCTCGGGCTGGAACCGGGCGCGGTTTTTCACCCGGGTTAAACCCGGGCTGGCAAAGCCGAAAGCGAACAGTGCCAGCCCGAGCCCAAACCAGCGGTTCACAATTTCAAAATGTCAACAATCGCAGCGGTGACCGCCTTGAGGTCGTCAAGGGTAAGGTCACCCATATGGGCAATGCGGAAGGTCTTCTCCTTTAAGTCGCCGTAGCCGTTGGAAATCTGCATTCCCCTTTGCCCGAGGGCGGTATTTAAGTCCTTGACACTGATGCCCCGGGTATTGGTCACGGTGGTCAAAGTCACCGATTCGTAGCCCGCTTCGGGAAAGACGGCAAAATAGCGGCGTGCCCATTCGCGGGTGAACTTTGCCATTTCCTGATGCCGGCGATACCGGTTCTCCATTCCTTCGGCAAGGATGTGGTCCAGTTGTTTGTCAAGTGCCCAGAAGAGCGAGATTGCCGGGGTGGTCGGGGTCTGATTGTCCTTTTCATAGCGCTTGAGCATCGCTTCGTAGTCAAAGTAGTAGCCGCGGTCCGGAATCTTTTTGCACTTTTCCATTGCCCGGGCGGAGACAATTGCCACTGCCAGACCGGGCGGCAGGGCAACGCACTTCTGGCTGGACGCCACCACTACATCAATGCCGAGCCGGTCAATTTCAAACCAGTCACCCATCAAACTGGAGACCGCATCTACCAGCACCAAAACATCCGGATACTTCTCTTTGAGCATTGAGCAGATTTCTTCAATCGGCGCGCGAACACCGGTTGAGGTTTCGTTCTGGGTGATGGTCACCGCCTCATAGCCACCCTTGGCAAGTTCGGCAGCAATCAGTTCCGGGGTCACCGCTTTGCCCCATTCCACCCGCACCGCGGCCGGTTCCTTGCCGCAAGCCTGGGAGATTTTGAACCAGCGGTCTGAGAAGGCGCCGTTGACCGTGTGGAGCACCTTTTTCTGGACCACATTGCGGATTGCACCTTCCATCAGACCGGTGCCCGAGGCGGTCCACCAGAAACAGTAGTTTTGGGTTTTGAGAATCTGTTTGGTTTTTTCGACACAGCGCTTATTCAGCTCGCCAAACTCCTTGGAACGGTGGCCAATCATCCACTGTGCCTGTGCCTTCAGAATCTCCTCCCGCACCTCAGTTGGTCCGGGAACAAATAGTTTTTTATGATCCATTACTCCTCCTGTGGTTTATTTTTATTACCCAGCAGTTGCACCAGACACCGGCGCTGCCGGGGGCCATCAAATTCGCAAAAGAAAATTCCCTGCCATCTGCCCAATGCCAGTTGGCCGTTTTCCACCGGTATGGTTAAGGAACAGCCGACCAGCACCGATTTGATGTGGGCGTCGGCATTGCCTTCGGTATGCTGATAATCAGCACCAGCCGGCACCAGCCGGTTTAAAGCCGCGATGATGTCAGCTGCAACATCCGGGTCATAACTTTCATTAATGGTCACACCCGCAGTCGTGTGGGGGACATAAAGGATGCAGCTGCCGGAACTGATGCCACTTTTATTGACCAGTTCGGCAACCTGACTGGTGATGTCCACCAGTTCATTCCGGCGGCGGGTGGTGATGCTGATGGAATGCATACCCGTATTAATGTTAGCCAGGTTTGCACCAGTGTCAAGATAAGTAAGAATTTAGCTCCGGTTAAGGAATAAATATTTGAGGGATTTTTAACCTATAGGTTAAATTTTTGATTTGGAGGGTAATTGCAATTAAGTTTAGCAGGTGCGTGAGTTATGCGAATTTTTGCCATTTTTAGACCCCGTCCTGGGAACCGTCCCCCCTGCGGTTTGGGGTTTTGTCCGGAAAATGGTTTGGGTGGTGGTGCGGGTAAGGGTTTTGACCAGGGTGGATAGTTGGGTTCGGAATATGATATTGGGTTGGGTGCTTACCGCGGTGGGGTCCAGGGTTAGGGTTGGGGTGGGGAAAGCGGTTTTGAGCCTGGAACTCGGTCCGGCTCTTAGGGTGGTCAGGAGGGTGTTGGAGAGCGGGGTATTCAAAATGGCAATGGGCTAAGCAGGATTAAATATAAACTTGCCCGGGTATTGGTTTTTGTTATGATAAATGGGTGCAGGTTGGTAAAATAGGCGAAGAGCGGTTGCTCAGGTTGATTCAGCGCGTGGTGCGCGGGCGCGGCCATTTGCTGGTTGGGATTGGTGATGATGGGCTGGTGCTCAAAGATGGGCGCACGGTGCTGACCACCGATGCCTATGCGCAAGGGGTTCATTTTGATTTGAGTTATCTGAGTTATTATGATGTGGGCCGGCGGTGTGCCTGTGCCGCACTTTCCGACCTGGTGGCAATGGGTGCTGAGCCGGTGGTGATGCTGGTGGCGCTGGCATTGCCGAGGAGGACGAGCACCAGGGCGGTGCAGGAGTTGTATCAGGGGCTGGAGCAGGTGTGTGCGGAGTTGAATTGTGAGATTGGGGGCGGAGACATCATCGCCTTTGACCAATTGGTTTTAGGGCTGAGTGCACTGGGGAAAACGCGCCGACCGCTTTTGCGTTCTGGTGCCGAGCCCGGGGATTTGGTTTATGTTACCGGTTACACCGGGCTTGCCGAGACCGGCCGGTTGTTGCTTGTGCATAAACTCAGCATCAGGTTCAAAGCCTGCGGGGGAGAACTGGCAATTGAAAGGCATCGGCATCCGCTGCCCCGGCTTCAGGTGCTGCAAAGGGTACGGCGCGGGATTTCGGCGTTGATTGACACCTCAGATGGGCTGGGTAGCGATGTTCGGCATTTGAGCCAGTTGAGCGGGGTGCGGGTGGTGATTCAGGCCGAGAAGATTCCGGTGCACCCGGTTACCCGGGAGTTGTGTCAAGTGCTTGACATTGACATAAATAAATTTGTCCTCAGTTCGGGTGAGGATTATGAGCTGCTGTTTACCAGTAAAAGGCGGTTGGGGTCAACGGTGGCAGGGGTACCGGTTAACTGTATCGGCTGGGTGGAAAAAGGAGCGGGTGTTGAGATTGAAAATCAGGGCAGAAGGTCAAAGCTGAGAATCAGGGGCTATGACCACCTTAAATAAGATTAATTGTTGAAAACTTGTGGATAAGTATGTGGATAAAGATTAAGTCTGTTAATTTTGTGTAAATTCCCCTTGATTTTTCGGTTAATTTTTTAATTGCTGAATTTTTCGGCAGTAAACTTAGAAATCTTTTTTTATCAATTAGTTAAAAAATTGGTCTTGTTTTTTAATTTTGTTTGACAGCCTATATATAGTGGTGTAGTATATATTATATCAATATGAAGTGTCCATATTGCTCAAGCGAAGAGGATAAGGTGCTTGATTCCCGGCCTGCGCAGGATGGGAATGCAATCCGGCGGCGCCGGGAGTGTCTGAAATGCGGGCGCAGGTTTACGACCTATGAGTACGTGGAGCGGATGCCGCTGATGGTTATTAAGCGGGATGGGCGGCATGAGCCTTATGACCGGCAGAAGGTGGTGAATGGAATTGTGCTTGCCTGTCGGAAACGGCCGGTAGGCAGGCAGGAGATTGAGCGGGTGGTGGAGGCGGTTGAGGCACGGCTGGAGGAGCAGGGTAAGCTGGAGGTAAGTTCAACAGAAATTGGGGAAATGGTGCTTGAGCAGTTGATTAAGATTGACCCGGTAGCCTATGTGCGGTTTGCATCGGTTTACCGGCAGTTTAATAGTCCAGAGCAGTTTGTTGAGGAGTTAAAAAAACTTGAGCGGGAGGAGCAAGGTGGCAGAACAAAATAATCAGGAGAAAAAAGATTTGGCCGAGGAAAAGGCAAAAGCCGAAGGGCAGGCAGCAACGTCACGCACCGGTTTGCCGGTGCAGTTTCGCAAGGTTCAGAAGCGGTCTGGCGAGCTGGTGGATTTTCAGGTTGAGAAGATTGCCGCTTCAATTTTTAATGCGGCACGGGCGGTGGGTGGTGAGGATTATAACCGGGCAGTCTGGCTGGCAGAGCGGGTGGTGGATTATCTTTATGCCCGGCGCGGTCCGCATATTCCGACCGTGGATGAAATTGGCGATGCGGTGGAGAAGGTTTTGATTGAGCACGGACATGCCCAGACCGCCAAGGCGTATATTCTGAAGCGGGAGGAAAGGGCACGGGCACGGAGGCGGCATGCGGCTCGCATCAAGCCCCGGCTCGGGGGTAAACGGGATACCACCGAGTTTGCTCTGTTTGTCCGTTCGTCCGATGATACCATCCGGCAGTGGGACCGGACCCGGATCAGCCGGGCACTGGTGCGGGAAGCTGGACTGGACCCGGAACTGGCTGAGGAAATCGCCCGCGAGGTTGAGGAGATGATTGTCAATGCGAATGTAAAGCGGGTGACCTCCAGTCTGGTGCGGGAACTGGTTAATGCCAAATTGATTGAGCACGGGCAGGAGGAGGCGCGCCGGCGTCATACCCGACTGGGGGTGCCACTGACCGATGTGGAAAATTTGATTCTGTATAAGAACCGGGAGAATGCGAACACACCCCACAACCCTGAGGCAACGAATATGACGCTGGCGGAGTGGACACTGAAGCAGTTTGCGCTCACATCGGTTTTTGATGCCGATATTGCCGATGCCCATATCCGCGGTGATATTCACCTGCATGACCTCGGGTTTATTAACCGGCCTTACTGTTCAGGGCAGTCGCTGGAGTATGTGAAGAAGTTCGGGCTCAATCTGCCCAATGCGCTGTCAATGGCAAAGCCGGCAAAACATCCGGAGACCCTGCTGGCACATATGGTTAAGTTTTCGGCAGCACTGCAGGGGCACTTTGCGGGCGCGATTGGCTGGGATGCGGTGAATATCTTTTTTGCACCGTTTCTGGTGGGGATGAGTGACCGGGAGATTCATCAGCTGGCGCAGATGCTCGTTTTTGAATATTCGCAGCAGAACGTTGCCCGGGGTGGGCAGGCGATTTTTTCGGATATCAATCTCTACTGGGAGATGCCGGCACATTTTGCCAATGTTGAGGCAATTGGACCGGGCGGAGAGTACACCGGCCGGAAATACGGAGAGTATCTGAAGGAAGCCCAGCGGTTTGTCTGGGCGATATTTGATGTTTATAAAGAGGGGGATGGTTCGGGTCGGCCGTTCTTTTTCCCGAAGCCGCTGGTTCATATTACCGAAAACTTTTTCCAGACACCCGGGCATCAGGATTTTCTCAATCATATCTCAGCGGTGGCGGCGGATAAGGGTAATACCTATTTTGTTTTTGACCGGGGTAAAACCGCCAAAATCAGTGAGTGCTGCCGGTTGAGTTTTAAACTGGACCAGAATGACCTGCAGGATGCGCAGACGCCATGGAAGATGCGTTACTGTGCACTGCAGAATGTGACCATCAATCTGCCCCGGGTGGCATTTCTGGCAAATCACGATGATGCCACCCTGTTCCAGCTGCTACGGGAGCGGATGGCGATGATTGCCCGTGCCCATAATGAGAAGCGGACCTTTATTCAGAAACTGCTGTCGTTGAAGTCGGATGGGCCGCTGGCGCTGCTGACGATGGCAGCGGATGGTGAACCGTATCTGCGGATGCACCGGGTGACCTATCTGGTGGGGGTCCTCGGGCTGAATGAGCTGGTGCAGTATCATCTGGGCAAGGAAATGCACGAAAGCGAGGAGGCGTTCCGGTTCGGGCTGAAGGTGATGGCGTTTTTAAATCTGGAGTGCCGGCGCCTGGCGGCCGAACACGATTTGCGACTGGTGATTGAGCAGACACCGGCAGAGTCAACCGCTTACCGGCTGGCGAAACTGGATTTGGAGCTTTATCCAGAACAGGCGTTGCAGGTGGTCAAGGGCGATTTGCAGAGCGGGGCGGTGTATTATACCAACTCCACCTATCTGAATATCGGTGCGCCGATTGACCCGATTGAGCGGGTGTATCTGGAAGGGAAGTTTCACGATATGATTGAAGCCGGGGCACTGACCCATGTCTGGCTGGCTGATGCCCGACCGCCAAAGGAGACGATTGCTAATTTTGTGCTCAAGACCTATCATCGGACCCGCAATGCCCAGATTGCCTTTTCACCGGAGTTTACCACCTGTTCGCGCTGTCTCCGGACAAGCCGGGGGTTGAACAGCACCTGTCCTTACTGTCATTCGGCTGAGGTTGACCACATCACCCGGGTGACCGGTTATTTTTCGCGGGTGTCGGGCTGGAACGCGGGCAAGAGGCAGGAATTGAAGGACCGGTTCAAGAGTGACCTGGTGCACATCAATGCGGTGAAGGTGCCGATACTGCAATTTCAGGTTCAGTAGCGGTGCGGATAACGGTGCGGGTTAAGCCCAATTCCCGGGCTGAGGGAATAACCGGTAATCCGGATGGCAGTTTGACAATCTCGGTAAAGGCGCCACCGGTTGCCGGCGCGGCAAACGAGGCGGTGGTCAGCCTGCTTGCCCGTTTTTTTCAGGTGCCGAAGAGTTCAATCCGACTGGTCCGGGGGGGCCGTTCCCGGCTGAAGGTCTTTGAGGTGGGCAGTTAACCGGCTTCGGTCAGCAGTTTGAATTCAGTTGGGCCGAGCTGGTAATCGGTCTTGACATCAATCGCCAGTTCGTAACGGCGGGCAAATTCGGCAAGCCGTTCAAACCATTCGGTGGTGAGGAATTCGGTCAGCGCCGGTGAGGCAAGGATGCGGACCTTCCGGCCACGCAGTTTCGGGAGCCGGGTGAGAATTAAGCGCTCAATCCGCATTGCCACTTCGGAACGGGAGCGCACCCGACCTGAGCCCTGACAGACCGGACAGGTTTCAAACAGCAGATACATCATTCCGGGCCGGGTTCGTTCCCGGGTCATTTCCAGAAGTCCAAACCGGCTCATTTTGGAAAAGTCCGATTTTGCCCGGTCGTTGGCAAGTTGAGTGCGCAGTTCCTGAACCACCCGTTCGGTATTGTGCGGGTCCTGCATATCAATGAAGTCAATGATAATCAAGCCGGCTAAATCGCGGAGCCGGATCTGCCGGGCGATTTCCGCCGCGGCTTCGAGGTTGGTTTCCAGAATCAGTTTTTCTGGGTCTTCCTCCTGAGCCGAGCGGCCGGTGTTGACGTCAATTGCCACCATTGCCTCGGTCTGGTCAATGGTGATGAAGCCCCCGCCTTTGAGCCAGATGCGCTTGTGAAACAGGCGTTCAAGCTCAGCTTCCACCCCGGTGAATTCCAAAAGCGGGGTTTCGCCGCGGTACTGCTCAATCCGACGCCGGAAGCGGGGGGCAATCCGGCTGACATACTTAAGAATCTGTTGATAGGTTGGTTCGTAATCAATCAGGATTTTTTCAACATTGTCGTTCAGCAGGTCCCGGACGACCTTCAGGCCAATTGATGGTTCTTCATAGAGCAGTGCCGGCGCGGTGAGTTGTTCAGCCTTATGCCGGATTTCCTCCCAGCTGCGTTCAAGCTCCTGATACTCTCGTTTAAGGTCCTCAAATGATGCTTCCTGGGCAACGGTGCGGATGATCAGTCCGGCATTGGGACTTTTGAACTGGCGCACCGCGGCGCGGAGCCGGTTGCGCTCCTGCCGGTCAGCAATCCGGCGGGAGATGCCGACCTGCTGGGCGTTCGGGAAGTAAACCAGATACCGGCCAGGAATGGAAATGAGTGAGGTCAGCCGGGCACCCTTTTCGGCAAAGGGGTCTTTAACCACCTGGACGAGGATTTCCTCCCCCTCGCGCAGGGTAATGGTGCGGGGCGGGAGCCGGCCCCCTTCAGCCTCCTCGCCTTCCAGGGTGTCAAATTCGGGTATTTCGGTAAGCGGCAGAAAGCCGTTTTTGCGCAAGCCGATGTTGACAAATGCTCCGCGCAAACCTTTGACGACATTTTCAACCCGGCCCTTGTAAATTCGGCCGACAAAGTTCTGCTGTTCAGCCCGTTCAATATAAAACTCTACCAGCCGGTCCTGTTCAAATACTGCCACCCGTGTTTCCCATTCATTGGCACTGATGACAATTTTGGTTTTAACTTTCATTTCGCCTCCCTCTGCTGAACCCCACCGGGGAGAAGACCGGTCGTTTCCCCGAGTGGTGTTCTTAAACTGTTTTCCGCCAGATTAAAGCAGTTCTGGCGTTTGATTTCAAGAGCGCGGGCTTCGGTTTCGGTAATGCCAAAGAGCCGGGCAAGGGTGCTAAAGAGTTTGATGCCCGGCGCGATTGTCAGGTCAAGCACCAGCGCATCGTCCAAACGCAGGTTAAGTCCCATCACACCGGGTGGTAATGGTGCGCTGCCGGGTAACAATTTTTTGGTTGCCGGCAACCGGACTTCATAGCGGGCGAGGTTGATCAGTTCGCCCAGCGCGGGTGCGCTGCGGGGCACGACCTGAGCGGCAACAATCCGTAGCCCCCTTGGTAAAAATGGGCCGAGGTCCCGGACAATATTGCCGGAATAGTTAAATTCCAGAAAAAGGTCAACATATTCGCCCTCGGAGATTAAGCCGACCGGCAGCGGTGGTCCGAAGGAGAGCATCGGTTTCGGGGCAAAGCCGCGGGTGTAGACAATCGGTAGTTCACTACGGCGCAGCGAACGGTAGAATGCCCGAACCCGGTCAAGATGGGCGGCAAACCGGAATGGTTCTTCAACCACATATTTTAAGCGGATCCGGGTTTTTAATCCCTCGTAAGCGGTTGTGTTCCCCCGACCGAACTCAAATTTTACCGGTTGCTTTGCCGGTGGCGCCGGGACTACCGGCGCGGGACCGGGACAGGCACCGCAGTTGGTGCAGCCCGCGGTCAGGCAATCCGGAGTTTCCACACCCGCTTTTGCCCGATGGTATTCTTCCTGGAGAAACTCTCGGCTGACACCGACATTGATAAAGTCCCAGGGCAGGGGAGCAGCCGGGTTGCGTTCAGCGAGGTATTGAACGGGGTCAACACCGCATTGCTGGAATGCCTGCTGCCAGCGGTCAAAATTGAAAAATTCGGTCCATTCCTGAAATATGCCGCCGGCTTGATAGACCTGTTCAATCACCGAGTTTATTTTTTCATCGCCCCTTGCCAGAACTGCCTGAACCCAGGAGGATTCCGGGTTTTCCCATTTGGGTTTGACATTACGCCGGTGGAGCATTGCCTTCAGTAGTTCAATTTTGGCACGGGTCTCGTTTATGTCGGCGAAACCAGCCCACTGGAGCGGGGTGTGGGGTTTCGGGATAAACGGAGTGAGGTTGAAGCGCACGGTGCGATTCCGGCAGAGCCGGGCAATTTCGGTCACGAACCGGCCAATCTCTTGGACATCGGCAGCGGTTTCGCCCGGAAGGCCAACCATAAAATACAGCTTTATTCCTCCCCAGCCCGCGTCCAGGGCATTACGCACCGATTCCAGGATTTTTATTTCCGAAATGTTTTTATTGATAAAGGCACGGAGCCGGGGCGAGGCGGTTTCCGGGGCAAAGGTCAAGCCCGCTTTTTTTACCTCCTGGAGATTGATTGCCAGTTCCGGACTGAAGTCCTCACCGCGGGTTGAGGGTAAAGAAATTGAAACCCGGCGGCCATACAGGCTCCGGTTCAGGCGCTCAATCAGGGGCAAAAGATGAGGGTAGTCAAGTGCAGAAAGGGCAAGCAGCGAGACCTCTTCCCAGCCGCTGGCACGAATGCCTCGTTCCACCAGCCGGACAATCTGGTCCACATCCCGAAACCGGACCGGCCGGTTAATCATTCCTGCCTGACAGAAACGGCAGCCCCGACCACAGCCCCGGGCGATCTCTACCGTCAGCCGGTCATGGGTGATTTCGCAGATGGGAACGATCGGCGGGAAGGGAAAGTCCTCGTCTCGCAACTGGTTGATAATCCGGCGGTTCACGGTCTGGTGTTGCGGGTCGGTGTAACCCGGGACAAAGACACCGTTCAGGCGGGCGAGCTGGCTCAGCAGCCGGTCCCGGTTTTTTCTATCCCAGCCGGCATAGACCGCACTGATTTCAGCGATTATCTCTTCGCCATCACCGATTACAAAGATATCAATAAATTCGGCCAGGGGCAGGGGGTTGACGGTGCACGGTCCACCAGCAACGATCAGCGGGTCACCGGCACCACGGGCGGTGCGCTGCCGGGGCAACTGCGCCAGGTCCAGCAAATAGAGGAGGTTGGTGTAGGATAGTTCACTCTGAAGCGATACGCCGATGATGTCAAATTCCCGCACCGGCCGTTTTGATTCCAGGGCGTAAAGGGGGATGTTTTTTGCCTTGAGGAGGTTGCCAAAGTCGGGCCAGGGTGCGTAGCAACGTTCACAGCTGACACCGGGCAGACGGTTGAGAATGGAATAAAGAATCCGCAGGCCGTAGTTGGACATCCCGATTTCATAAACCTCGGGCATAGCCAAAACCCAGCGCACCCGCCCCCCGCCGGATTCGGAATAGTAAGAATTGTATTCGCCGCCGGTGTAGCGAATTGGTTTGGTGACGAGGGGTAGAACCTCGTTTAACTCATTAATCATTGCAAAATATTATAATAGACCGGCCGGGCTTAAAGTCAAGCAACCAAGCAGCGGAGGGCGCAAGAGCGGTTGTCGGGCATTAAATTGTAATCACCGCTGAATTGACTTTATAAATTATTTTTAGTAAACTTATCTATTATGCTGAGCACATTACGCAAACGAGTTAAAGTGGTGATGGTTATCGTTGCCATTACGTTCATCGCTGGATTTTTGATGAGCGAAGTGTGGAATCTGCTCCGGCGTCACGAAAAGCCGGGGACAAAGAATGTACCCCCCGGCGTGGTGGGCCAGGTTGGTGATTATAAAGTTACAGTTGATGAATACCGTCAGGTCCGGCAGTATATTGCCAACAAGTATCATCAGGACAGTCTGTTCCGGGATTTGACCAATGAGGATGAGGCGCGGATTGACCATCTGGCGTGGAATCACCTGGAAACCGAACTGACCTGGACGAAGATTTTTAAACAGACCAAATTGGACATCACCGAGGGCGAACTGGAGTGGATTATTAACAATTTTCCGCCGGCAGAACTGCAGCGCCATCCGGATTTAATGACCGATGGCAAGTTTGATACAAATAAATACCGGCAGGCGCTGAGCAATCCGAATAACCGGCCGTTCTTTGCCCGGTATGCCCGGGAGATTTATGAGCAGTTGCGGCCGCAGAAGTTGCAGATGTATGTTGCCGGTGCCATCCTGCTGCCTAAAAATGAGGTTGACCAGGCGGTGGCTCAGGCAAATACCATCGTCAATGTTACCGCCCTTTATATCGGGCCGACCGCCCTCAAGGAGGAGGAGCGTAATTACGAACCCTCGGAGGCGGAGCTGCGCCAGTTTTATAATGAGCACCGCAATGATTTTCAGCCCAAGGAGGAGATACGGGAACTCAAATTTGTATTTTTCCCGTTCACCATTACTCCCGAGGATACCCAGTCAGCGCGGTCAAGGATTGATGAAGTTTATCGCCGGCTGGTGGCGGCAGATAGTGGAAGCCGGCGCGACAGTTTTGAGATGGTCGGGCTGACTTTCGGAGATTATGAACCGGATACCAGTTCGGTGGCTTTTACCAGAGAACAACTCACGCCACCGGTGGAGTCGGTGGTGCGCCGGCTCCGGCCTGGTGGTTTTACCAGACCATTAAGTACCGGTAATGGCTGGCAGATTATTATGCTGGACAGCCTCCGGAATGATACCTTCTGGGTCAAGCGAATCCGCATTCGGGTCAAGCCCGATGAGGCGCGGGAGCTGGCGCTTCAGGACCAGATTCGGACGTTTATGGACCAGGCAGCGGGCGGTGATTTTGATTCGGTTGCGCAGCGGATGAATTTGATGGTTGGACCGACCCCAGCACGGGTACTGGGTAAAAAGAAGTTGAACTGGGGTGTGGAGATTTATAATCCTGGAGAACTGGTAGCCTGGGCGGCAGATGCAAAGCCCGGTGAGGTTATGCCGGTACCAATGCGTGGTCCTTACGGTTATTATGTTTTCAAGCTGGAGCGGGTTATACCGGTGAAGCCGGCGCCGTTTGAGCAGGTGAAAGAGGCGCTGAAGTGGCGGGTGCGTCAGGAGCGCGAGAAAAAATTGTGCGGCGAGCTGGCAGAGGCGGCTTGGGCGCAGATTCGCAATGGCAAAACCCTGGAGCAGTATGCGGCGGAGAATCCCCAGGTGGAACTGATTCATGAGTTGATTAACGGCGTTACGGATATTATGGCACGTGGTCGGCGCGGCGCAGAGTTTGTGGGTGCGGCACTGGCACTGGAACCAGGCCGGCTGACCGGTCCAATCAAGACGAACTGGGGATATTATATTATCCGGTGTGATGAGAAGCGAGTTAACGAAACGCCGGTGCTGAAACCGGAAAACTATGTTCAGCAGAAGCAGCAGCAGCTGTTCCAGGAATTATGGGATAAGATTACTGAACAACCGGAGACCAGAGACTGGCGCCAGGTCAGAAGTTATTGACAACGGACGGGATTGATTGTTATATTTAATAGGGCGGTGAAAAATATGCCGGCCCCATCGTCTAGCGGTTTAGGACATCACTCTTTCAAGGTGAAGGCACCGGTTCGACTCCGGTTGGGGCCAGATGCGGGAGTAGCTCAGCTGGTAGAGCATCACCTTGCCAAGGTGGGGGTCGCGGGTTCAAATCCCGTCTCCCGCTTTTTTAATATCGGTTGGCGGCATAGCCAAGCAGCAAGGCAGCGGTCTGCAAAACCGCAATTCCGGGGTGCAAATCCCCGTGCCGCCTTATAGAAATCTGGTTCAAGCCGCTTGGTTTGAAAAGGAGCCGGGGTGGCGGAATGGGCAGACGCAAGGGACTTAAAATCCCTTGACCCGTTAGGGTCGTGCCGGTTCGACTCCGGCCTCCGGCACTAAAATGCAAATTGGGCCGTTAGCTCAGTTGGCAGAGCACCTGGTTTTTAACCCGGTGGCCGCAGGTTCGAGTCCTGCACGGCCCATTCCCATTAAAATTTGGGGTTAGCCGGCAAAGACGAATGGGGTTTGGAGTTCGGGCCGGCGGTATTCGGGAAAGAGCAGCGGGGCACGCCGGTCTTTGGGTATGCGGGCGGCTTTAAGTTGTTCCTGAAACCGGGTCAGATGTTTAAAGCCAGCAGGCCGATCCAGAGTAATATTTTTTGATTTCTCGGCAGCAGCCCGACCTGCCCTTCTACCAAAAACAAGGATGTCCAGCAAAGAGTTACCCATCAGCCGATTGCGGCCGTGGATACCACCGGCAACTTCACCTGCCGCGTAAAGGTTTTTTACCTGAGTTTCGCCCTGGTCGTTAATTAGCACCCCACCGTTCTGATAGTGCTGGGTTGGATAGGTGAGAATTGGCTCTTTGTCCATGTAGATACCAAAGCGAGCAAACTGGTGATACATCGCGGGCAGGTTTTTCTTGACCGCACCTTCGCCTTTAAGGATTTCAATCAGTGGTGTATCCAGCCAGACACCGAGCCGGCCGGTCGGGGTGAGCACACCGTTTTTCCTCTCGGTGCATTCCCGGATGATTGCCGAGGCGGTAATGTCGCGGCTTTCCAGTTCGTAAATAAACCGCTGACCATGGACATTTACCAGGTGGGCGCCCAGACCGCGCACCTTTTCGGTGATTAATTGGCCAACAATCTGCTCCGGATAGGCAACACCGGTCGGATGGTACTGGATGGTGTCAATGAATACCAGTCGGGCACCGGCGCGATAGGCAAGAACCAGGCCGTCGGCGGTGGCGCCGTAATGATTGGTGCAGGGAAAGCCCTGGATGTGGAGCCGGCCACAGCCGCCGGTGGTCAAAATTACCGTCTTTGCCCGGACGGTGAAAAGCTCATTGGTGTCCAGGTTGACAAATGCGGCACCACTGCAGGCACCGGTGTCATCGGTTAAAAGTTCAACTGCCGCACAGAACTCCAGCACCGGGATCTGACGGTTACGGAACTCGTCCCGGAGGGTGCGCATAATCTCGGCACCGGTGTAGTCGCGACAGGCATGCATCCGTTTCCGGGAGGTGCCACCGCCGTGAATGGTGATCATCGTTCCGTCCGGCTGCTTGTCAAACATCACCCCCAGTTCCTCAAGCCAGGCGATAATAGCCGGGGCATCGGTGACAAGTGCCCGGGCAAGTTCCGGAATATTTTTGAAATGGCCACCACCTAAAACATCAAGGTAGTGACGTTCAGGCGAGTCGTTTTCCTTGTCCGCCGCCTGAATTCCACCCTGAGCCATCATCGTATTCGCATCTCCGAGCCGGAGTTTGGTCGCTAAGAGAACCCGGGCACCCTGTTCCTGAGCGGTCAACGCGGCAGCAACGCCCGCGCCACCGCCACCGATAACCAGCACATCAACTTCAAACTTCGGGTGGTTAGGGTCAAAACGGTCCGGGGCAACCAGGGGCCAGGCTTCAAGGATATCGGCAAGTTCGTGCGGGGTGCGGTCACCCTGATTGGGACCGACCTGAAGTGCGCGCATACTGGTTTCAATATAGTCCGGGTGAAACGATTTTAAAAGTGCCTTTTTGGCATCGGCATCCAGCAGGGGAATTTTGCCCTGGCGGATCCGCTCCTGCCGGGTGGCTTCCAGTTTACGAATGGACTCCTGCATTGATTCGGGATACATCGTGACTCCTATTCCGGTTCAATATCCCGTTCCTGATAGTACAGGCGGGAAAGTTCAGCTTCGCTCATTTTTGTTAATTTGTCAAGTCCAGGTTCAAACCGGCCCGCCCGGATTTCCTCAAGCCGGCGCGCGAGATGGGCAGCGCGGGGTGCAATCCTGGCACCATAAAGCCGGCGTGCGAGCAGGGCGACATTGTAGTGAACGATTTCTGCCGGACAGCGGCTGGCGCACAAGCCACACATAATACAGTCAAAGGACATATCTGCCACCCGCGCGATGTCGCCGCGGATAGCAGCCTGAATATAACCCATAACATCAATATCCTGAGGGCAGATTTTGGTGCAGGAGTTGCAGGCGATACAGCGCATCAATTCGGGATAGAGGCGAACCAAAACCTGGCTATCGGGCTGGAGTTGATTGATGTCGTACTCTTTTTTATTTGCTGGATAAAATGGTATCTGGGTAAGATACATCCCGTCTTCCACCACCGTCTGGCAGGCAAGGCCGACCTTGAGTTTATAAGAGTCTTTGGTCCGATAGACGGTGCCACAGGCACCGCAGAAACCACCGCGGCAGCCGCAGCCACGAATGAAGCGATAGCCCGCGTACTCCATCGCCTTCATAATGGTCAGTTCTTTTGGTACCTGATAAGCTTCGCCCATTACATAGATGGTAACGAAATCACCGGTCGGCGGCGGCTCGGTGGTTTTACGGGTGGGGATTTTCGTCCGTTTCCTTGCCATTTTTCAATCCTCCTTTTTATACCGGCTTACACCCTCCTGATAGAGGTCGGCACCATAGCAGTCATTGACCACGATTACTGGCAGGTCGATAACTTCCAGTTCCTGGAGGGCTTCCGGACCGAGGTCTTCATAGGCAATCACGCGGGCAGCGCGAACCCGCTGTGCCAGCAGTGCTGCGGCACCGCCCACCGCGGCAAAATACACCCCGCAGAATTTCTGCAAAGCAGCGATTACTTCCGGACTACGGTTGCCTTTACCAATCATTCCTTTCAAACCGGCAGCCAGTAGGGTCGGGGTATAGACATCCATCCGGTACGAGGTGGTTGGCCCACAGGAACCGATCGGCTTCCCGGGCTTTGCAGGGCTGGGTCCAACATAATAGATAACCGCACCCGGGAGCGTAAAGGGTAAGGACTTGCGCTGCTCCAGGGTCTGGACCAGGCGCTGGTGCGCCAGGTCGCGGGCGGTGTAAATTTTGCCGGTAATATTAACTGTATCACCAGCGTGCAGGGTGCGGACAATTTCGTCGGTGAGCGGAGTGGTGATTTTTTTTACAGTGCTCATAATTTACAGAATTGCAGTTTTGTGCCGGGCGGCGTGACAGTTGATGTTCACGGCACAGGGCATAGTTGCAATATGGCAGGGAAATGCCTCAATAAATACCGCCAGGGCAGTGACCCGGCCGCCAAGGCCCTGAGGTCCGATTCCCAGTTTGTTAATCTGGTCAAGCAGTTCCTGTTCCAGCTGGGCATAGAATGGGTCGGGATGGGCTGAGCCGATTTCCCGGAGCAGCGCCCTTTTTGCCAGCATTGCGCACTTCTCAAATGTCCCGCCGATGCCGACGCCAACGATGATTGGGGGACAGGGGTTTGCCTGGGAGCGCCAGACCCGGTCAATCACAAATTTTTTGATGCCGGCAACTCCGTCTGCCGCGGAAAGCATTTTCACCTCGCTCATATTTTCACTGCCCCCGCCTTTGGGCTGGACCGTGATTTTCAGGCGGTCGCCGGGAACGATATCGGTATAGATGATTGCCGGGGTGTTATCGTTGGTGTTTTTCCGGCGGAGCGGGTCAGCAACAATTGATTTACGTAGATAGCCTTCGGTATAACCTTTGGCAACCCCAGCCTGAATCGCATCGTAAAGTTCGCCGCCGGAAATCTGCACCTGGGAGCCCAGTTCCAGCCAGACAACCGCCCAACCGGTGTCCTGGCAAATAGGCATCAACTCGGTGCGGGCAATTTTTTGATTTTCCAGCAGTTGTTTGAAAATTTCCCGGCCGGTCGGGCTTTCCTCAATTTCCAGCCCTTTTTCAAAAGCCCGGACCACATCCTCTCCGAGCAGACAGTTCGCCTCAATACACAGTCGGGCAACCGTATCCCGGATTTGTTCAAATGAGATTCTGCGCATCAGAGTGCCGGTTCTAAAATCCAGGTCTCGGTAGCGGCGGGCAGGTTTGCTGCCCCAATTTCCACTTCGGGTTTGCCGATGCGCCGGACATTCGGGGCGATCCGGGCAAAATCATCAACCCGGGCAATCTGAAAACCGAGTTTGTGGGTTTTGAAGTGCATCGGGATTACCAGTTTTGGTTTAAGCAGTTCCACCAGTTTCAGGGCGGTGGGCGCATCAATGGTAAACAGTCCGCCCACCGGCACGAGCAGGATATCAACCTGACCCAGTGCCTGAATAACCTTTTCATCAGGAAGATGGCCCAGGTCGCCACAATGGACCAGCCGCAGCCCGTCAACCTCAAAGATGAAGATGGTGTTTTTTCCCCGCTCCTGGCCCTGGTGCTGGTCGTGGTAGGTGTCAATTCCAGAAATTCGGACGGTGCGGATGGTAAAGGGACCGGCACCCTTTAATGCTGGCGGTTTACCGGGCAGCAGGTCAGCACCGTTGTGGTCGGCGTGATCATGGCTGACAGTGGCGGCATCAGCCCGTTCGGTAATCCGGTCATAACTGACCGCACCGTCATAAGCACCCGGCACATAGGGGTCGGTGATAATTTTGGTGCCGTCTGCGGCGGTGATAAGAAACGCCGCATGACCGAACCACTTGATTTTCATTTCAGTTTCCGGCGGGGATTACCGAGACCCGCTTCTTATTCCGATTCACCCACTCAAAACGGACAATGCCATCGGTCAGTGCATAGAGACTGTCGTCACCTGCACGGGCAACATTTTTGCCGGGCAGAAACCGGGTGCCGCGCTGGCGCACAATGATTGCACCGGTGCGAACCAGCTCGCTGGCAAATGCCTTGATTCCCAGTCGCTGCCCCGGGCTGTTGCGTCCGTTTTTTGCGGTCCCGCCGCCTTTCTTATGTGCCATAACAACTCCTTCTGCCGCGATTGCGGCGAACAATTTATTTTAAGAAAAGAATTATATGACAAAACGGCTAAAAGTCAATATAAAATAAAAAATATGATTGCCAGCCGGATTGTTTGAACAGCGGTAAGAATGTGGTTCGGTGCTGGTGGGAAAAGCGTTTTTGAAATCGTCAATAGCAGTCTGTTCCTGGGGCTTGGGGAAATGGTTGAATAGAGCAGGTAAGCAGGGGCCGGGGTTGGGATGGATAAAATGGTAAAAAGGAGAGCGTCGGTTATGCTTAAGAAAAGCGCAGTTGGTAAAGAGCCGGGAACAGAATAAGGAATGGGTTTGAAGACCGTCCTGGAAACGATGGCCGGGGAGGGGTATAAATTAAAGGTTTAACCCCGTTAAACATTCGTCGATGCGGTGGTTAGCGGGAAAGGGGTTCAACGGGATGTTAAAATTTTGATTTTTGCCGGGTCTAATTTTATGGGGAAGGTGAATAATGTCCGGTTTTGATTTGGGCGGAGTTTATTGACAGAATAAAAAATGCGGGTATAATAAAATCGCGGGTGGCCCTCAGCCTAAATTATAAATAGAGGTTGAGATGAAACCACGCTAATCTGCTGAGAACAAAAAGGAGCATCAATGCTTAAAAAAATAATAATGCTCGGTGTCATCGTAATATTTGGCACCGCAGTGTCAGCCCAGGCTGACCGCAACGCCCCGGGCGTTGCCCGTTCTGATGAAACACCAAGATTTATCGTTAATCATTCTTCGGAGTCTGCGGTTCCCCATCGGATTGTGAAGGAAACAGATGACCTGCCCGGCAAAGTCTCGCAGCCGGCGCTGCCGCCAGTGGGCGAACCGCCACAGATTCTGGAGATGACTGATCAGGGCAATCCGGTTGAGCCCAGGCCGCTGTGGGGCGAGGATTTTCTGGTTTACAGTGGAGGGCTGAAAAGCCCGAGTCCATTCGGGGCTGAGCGGATGATTGCTTATGACCAGACCCATGATGGCGTGCTATTTGCCGCGTTTGTAGTGTCTCACGGGGACACAATGCGTATCTATCGTTCAACTGATCGTGGTGCTACCTGGAGCAACTGGAACGGGGTTGTTCACGCAGGAAATACTTTGAGTTCACCGGAACTGGTGGTTGCTGAAGGCGATTCCAGTTTTGTATTTCTGTTTTTCCGAACATCGGCAAATAATGGTGATATTTACTGTGCCCGGTTCGGGCTGAGTGGTGGTGTTAATATCTTTTCGGTTAAAGTGGACTCAGATACAATTGTAAACGTTGCCGCCTGTAAAGACAACGGTAACCCCTATTACCTCTACGTTACTTATGAATATCATATTGGTTATTACAATGTCCAGCTGTGCCGTTCTACCGATTATGGTCGGACCTGGAGTTCACCGAGCGGTTTTGTTGATGACACCCGGGTTCCGCCGAAACCGGATGTGGCGGTTGGTTATCAAAACCGGGTTTATGTCTCTTATCTTGACAAGCGGTTGAGTTCAGTGGATTCAGCCGCCTTTCGGGTAAAGCGGAGCATAAACCGCGGTGACACCTGGGAGCAGTCAAGGCAGGTGGGCACGCCGGTAGTGCGGGTTTTTGATGCGGTGATTGGTGCTAATAACAACCGTCCGACTATCTGGCTGGTTCATGTCCGGGATATGGAGCCATTTAACGGGAAGGGGCTCGGGGTATTTTATTACTATACCGCAAACGATACTAACTGGTATTATGGCGGGGATGACGGAATCGGCCATGCGGATACGGATAATGATGAAAAGATGCCCAGTATCGCAACCCACTGGTATCACGGCTCACCGACTGTTTGCTATGCAATTGTGCCTTCAGAATCGCTGATGTTTACCTGGTGTTCTCAAGATACAAACTGGATTACCCCAATTAAGGTTAATAACCACCGGCATACCGGCAACTTTGCACCTGCCGCCGGCTGGAAGAACATTGGTTCTTCATCCTTTTCAACGGTGCTTTATGCTGGTGTCGGTCCTACTAATTTATGGTTTGATTCCTGGGACAATACCGGCGTGGAAGAGGTGACCCCGGTTCAGTCAAGACCGCAGGTGGTGGTGAAGCCGAATCCGGCATCCCGGAGCACGATGGTTAGCTGGTCAGTACCGGCAAACCGAACGGTTGAACTTTTGATTCATGATGTTGCTGGTAGAGAGGTTGCCCGGTTCCGGGGCGGTCAAGCCGCGGTCTGGAACTGTGCGGGCGTGCCCGCCGGGGTTTATCTTTACCGGCTGAGTTTGGATGGCAAGAACGAAACCGGGACGATTGTCGTGGCACATTAAGTTCAGATCGAAATCATCAGGGCAGGACGCTGGTCCTGCCCTTTTTCTTTAAAGCAAAACTTGAACTGCGGGTCAAATCAGGTAATGATATGGTAATGCGCAACCGGGCAAAGAGCAATTTCCGAAGTGTGGCAGAAGGGTTGTCAGCGGTGTTACGGGAGATGGGGCTGGCAGATAAGATCGCAGCCTATCAGGCGGTTACCGACTGGCAAATGATTGTGGGTAAGGCGATTGCCCGCCATTCAACCGCCCTGAGCGTTGAGGACCGGACACTGGTGGTGGCGGTGGATTCACCGGCGTGGATGACCCAGTTGTTCTATCTGAAAAGCCAGTTGTTGAATAAAATCGGCCAGCACATCGGTCCGGGAAAGATAATTGAAATCAGGCTGGTGCTGAAACGATGAGCAGGATTTTTGAGTTGATTTGGTTAATTAGAAAAATGGAGGCAATAAAAGATTGCACAGCAGCTTTAAAAGTTGCGTTTCCTTGCACCGGTAACCGGCAACTGCGTTTGGGCTTTTAGATTTCCCTTTTTAGAATTGCGGTTTTTAATTACGGATACGATGCCAAAGGGGTTATTGTTAAACTGGTGTTTCATCCGGGCGCGGGCAAGTGCTACCAGCATTCCACAAAGCTTATAACGGGAAAAAGAGGCAATGGGCAAGGATGGGGAGTGAATAAAATTCCTTGATTTTAGACCATAATTTAATTAGGATATAATAATGGCTGAAACTTATAATGCAGCACAAATTCATGTTCTGAAAGGTCTGGAAGCGGTCCGGCACCGGCCGGCGATGTATATTGGCGATATCGGGGTTCGCGGTCTGCACCATTTGATTTTTGAGGTGGTGGACAATGCGATTGATGAGGCGCTTGCCGGTTATTGCGATTTTATCACCGTTACCCTGCACAGTGAAGAGGAGGTTTCAATTGAGGATAATGGCCGGGGGATTCCGGTTGACATTCATCCGATTGAGAAGAAGCCGGCGCTGGAGGTGGTGCTGACCGTTTTGCATTCCGGCGCCAAGTTTGAGCACAAGGTTTATCAGATTTCCGGCGGTCTGCACGGCGTTGGGGTTTCGGTGGTGAATGCGCTGTCGGAGTATCTGATTGCCGAGGTTTACCGTGATGGCAAAATTTACCGGATGGAGTTTGAGCGTGGTAATGTCAAGAGTGAACTAAAAATAATCGGTAAGACCAAAAAACGAGGCACGAAAATTACCTTCAAACCCGACCTGAAGATTTTTAGAAAGGTGAGTTTCAGTTATGACATTCTGGTCAACCGGTTACGGGAGCTCGCGTATTTGAATAAAAATTTGACGATTAAGGTGGTGGATGAGATTTCGGGTAAGGAGGAGATGTTTCACTATCCGGGCGGGCTGGCAGACTTTGTCGCCTATCTGGACCAGGGCCGGAACCGATTGCATAAGCCAATTGTAATTGAAGAACAGCGTAACGGGATGGAGGTTGAGGTTGCGTTTGAATATAATGATGGTTATGTGGAGAGCATTTTTTCTTTTGCTAATACCATCAATACCCATGAGGGCGGAACCCATCTGTCTGGATTCAAGGCGGCGCTGACCCGCTGTGTCAATGATTATGCGCGCAAGAGCGGTGCGCTGAAAGAGGGGATTGAGCTTGCGGGCGAGGATACCCGGGAGGGGCTGACCGCGGTGGTTTCGGTGAAGATTCCAGACCCGCAGTTTGAGGGGCAGACCAAGACTAAGCTGGGTAACAGTGAAGCCAAGAGCGTGGTTGAGACCGTGGTGAATGAGCGGCTCTCCGCCTACTTTGAAGAGAACCCGCGGGTGGCAAACCGGATTGTGGAGAAGGTGATTGCGGCGGCAAAGGCAAGGCTGGCGGCGCGGAAGGCGCGAGAACTGGCGCGGCGTCGGTCGCTTTTGGAGTCGGATACCCTGCCTGGCAAACTGGCAGACTGTGCTTCTGAGAACCCGGATGAGAGCGAGCTGTTTATTGTTGAGGGCGATTCGGCTGGCGGGTCGGCAAAGCAGGGCCGGGACCGGCGGTTTCAGGCGGTGTTGCCATTGCGGGGGAAGATTCTGAATGTAGAAAAGTCGGGATTGAACCGCGTCCTATCAAATAATGAAATCCGGGCAATAATCTCGGCAATCGGTGCCGGCGTGGGCGAGGATGATTTTGACCCTGAGAAGGCAAGGTATCATCGGATTGTGATTATGACCGATGCCGATGTTGACGGTTCGCATATTCGGATATTGCTTTTAACCTTCTTTTACCGGTTTATGCAACCGTTGATTGAAGCCGGTTATCTTTATATTGCCCAGCCACCGCTTTATCGGGTACGGCAGGGTAAGCAAGAGTATTACTTTTATACCGATGAGGAACTGGATGAGTTTCGCCGCAAGGCGAAGTCGGATAATCTGGAGATTGCCCGGTTCAAAGGTCTGGGTGAGATGAATCCGGAACAGTTGTGGGAGACAACGATGAATCCGGAAAAGCGAACGTTAAAGCGGGTGACGATGGAGGATGCCACTGAAGCCGATGCGGTGTTCCGGATGCTGATGGGCGAAGATGTTGAACCCAGACGGGAGTTTATTGAAAAGAATGCCCGGCAGGTTGAGAACCTGGATATTTGAACTGCCCGGCTTATTGGTTTTAAATAGGCTGGGACTTAAAATTCTTAATTAAACCTAACTGCCAATCTCCGGATCAATGGGTGCCGTAACCGCCACCAGAACCGAAACTGGTGAGAATTGACATATAAGGCATAATGATAGCAACAATCAGGAAGACCGCAGCTACACCCATAAAGAGAATCATAATTGGTTCAATCATACCGGTGAGGTTTTTGACCGCATATTCAACTTCGCTGTCGTAATAGTCAGAAATCTGTTTAAGCATATCGTCCAGTGCACCGGATTCTTCACCGGTGGCAACCATCTGGATTACCATCGGTGGAAATACACCCAGTTCCCGCATCGGGGCGGCTATACCCCGGCCCCGACGCACACTTTCGGCGAGTCGGTCAACTGCCTGCGCCAGGTAAACATTGCCAATTGTTTTAGATACCAGGTTGAGACTGCGGAGAATTGGTAAACCGGTTCGGTCCAGCGTTTCAAACATCCGGGCGAAGCGGGAAAGCGCCATTTTGTAGATAATCGGTCCAAAAATCGGAATCCGGAGTTTCAGCCGGTCCCACCACATTCTGCCCGCACTGGTGCGGATGAACATATAAAACAGGACCACAATCGCGGCGACGAGCAGTGCCAACAAATACCAGTATTTGCCCATAAAATTGGTGACCATGATAAGAATCTGGGTGGGCAAAGGCATCTTGCCGCCAACGGTAGCAATCAGGGAGACGAATTTGGGCAACACAAAGGTGGAGAGGACAACGACCGCAATGACAAAAAAGACCATCAGAATAATCGGGTAACGCATTGCGCCGCCGACATCGGATTTGAGTTTGCGGTCGTGCTCTAAAAGCATCACCAGCCGGTCAAGGATGTCATCAAGCACACCACCCGTTTCACCTGCCCAAATGGAGTTCACGTAAAGTTCATTGAAGACCCGGGGGTGTTTTGCCATTGCAGCGGAGAGGGAGGCACCGCCCATCAGGTCTTTACGAATGGCATCCAATGCCCGGATTAAAGGTTTGGATTTAGTCTGCGCCTGCAGGGCGGTAATCGCCGAGAGCATTGGCAGCCCGGCACGGTGCAGGGTTACGAATTGGCGGGTGAAGTTAATCAGTTCAACCGGTTTTACCCGTTCAAACAGCTGATTGATGTTGAACTGGGTACCAGGTCCTGCCTTGCGCTGTTCCTCGCGGATACTGATGGGCACATAACCGAAGGTTTCAAGCTTCTCAGTGATCGTAGCAACATCGGTGCCTTCAATCGTTCCGGAAAGGATTTTACCTTCCTTGTCCCGAACTTTGTACCGGAAAATTGGCATAATGCCTCCTTAAAATTTATTACTCAACCTTTTCCGCCTCTTCCATTACCTCTTCAATAGTAGTTACCCCGGCAACCACTTTCCGGACCCCGTCTTCCCAGAGAGTTTTCATTCCGTATTCCCGTGCCAGCGCCCGGATCGCCGAGGTTGGCGGCCGGGTAACTACCAGTTCCCGGATACGGTCATTCATTTTCATAACTTCGAAAATACCGATTCTACCCCGGAAGCCGGTATTCCGGCAGTGTTCGCAACCTTTACCCTTGTAAAATTTTGTTCCGGGTGGCAATTCCAGTTCTTCAATTATCTTTGCTGGTGGGTCATAGGCATATTTGCATTTCGGGCAAATCCGTCGCACCAGTCGCTGGGCAACAACCCCTTCCAGACCGGAGGCGACCAAAAATGGCTCAATGCCCATATCAATCAGACGGGTGACCGTGCCCGGGGCATCATTGGTGTGGATGGTGGAGAAGACCAGCTGTCCGGTAAGAGCGGCACGAATTGCCACGCCGGCAGTTTCGGCATCACGGATTTCACCAATCATAATAACATCCGGGTCCTGACGCAGAATGTGTCTGAGTCCAACCAGGTAGGTGTAGCCGGCGCGCTCGTTGACCTGGGACTGACAGATTTCATCCAGGTCGTATTCCACCGGGTCTTCAATCGTAATGATGTTGGTATCAGCCGAACGAATTTCCTGCAGGATGGCGTAGACGGTGGTGGATTTGCCGGAGCCGGTCGGCCCGGTAATAAGAATAACTCCGTGCGGCTTGGCAATCATCTCCCGCAGGGTTGTGTAACTTTCATCCACGAGTCCGAGTTCGTCCAGCGAGAGCAGCCGCATCCGGTCAAGGATACGCATCACCACCTTTTCACCATAAGTGGTCGGGAAGGTGGAGACGCGGAAGTCAATCTCCCGGCCATCAACAATTGCGCCATAACGGCCGTCCTGCGGGACCCGTTTTTCTGCGATGTTCATCCGGGACATAATTTTGATACGGGAGACAACTGCCAGTTGTAGCGCCTTCTTGGGCGAAACCACCGGATGCAGAATACCGTCAATCCGGAACCGGACGCGCAAACCTTCCCGGGTGGGTTCAATATGAATATCGCTTGCCCGTTCCCGGACCGCCCGGATAATCATTTGGTTAACCCAGCGCACGACCGGTGCTTCAGAAGCCAGTTCCTCCAGTTTTTTGGGCTCCAGACTCATCTCGGCGGCGGCACCGGTTTCAGCCTCTTCGGCTGGCAGGTCGTCAAGGCTGGCGATTTCCGGCTCGTCCGGCAGGTCGGCGGGTTCGGGTGCGGCGTAATACTGGTTTAGTGCCTGATAAAGGTCAATTTCCCGGCAGACCATCGGTTCCACTTCCATACCGGTCATCCGCCGGACCTCATCAATCGTATAGATGTCGCCCGGGTCAACCATTGCCACCGCCAGCGTATTACCCGAGCGAAACAGCGGGATAATCTTATTATTACGTAAAAATTCTTCGGGGAACAATTGCAGAACTTCGGAATCCAGTTTAAAACTGGTCAAATCAATAAACGGAACTCCATATTTCTGTTCTAATGCCGAACCACTTTCTTCAATAGGTGTGGATTCGTCTGCCATTTACAGCCTCCTTAATTGGAGAGTTAATAATTTCATTCCAATTAATTATATACCAAACCGGGCGAGGTTGTCAATCAATTTTTTACTGATTAGAATGAAGCCGGTTCGGTTATCGTTTTGACAGACAGCAATTTTTACATTAGGCTTATTATATGGGAGTTTTAATCTCAATCGGAATAATTTTTCTGTCCGGAGTCGTAACCCCGGGATTTCTGACGGTTAACTCGCAACCTGCCGGTCTGCCGGTTTATGTTGAAGGAGAAAAAGTTGGGCTGGCACCGGTGGAGAAATACCAGCTGGAACCGGGCAGATACTGGGTAACGGTGGTGCCGAATGATAGCCTGGAGCGGCTTTATGAAACTGTGCGCGCTGGTAGGCTGGGACAACGGCTGACCGCACTCTGGACCCTTGCCCGAATTGATGCCGCTTCGGCTCAGGTAGAGGTTTTCCCGGGAATGGAGACCAGAGTGGAGATCAGCAGCCGGTTGATGGAGAAAAGCGCCTGCCGGGCAAAGTGGCTCTTTGGTGGTTCGGTATTCGGTTTGTTTAGCCTGGGGACTGTTGTCGGGCTGGTAATCGGAATGGCGGTTAATTAAAGCACCAGAGGTTAAATAGCATTGCGGGAAATGGACCAGGTGAAGCGAAATCAGCATAAGCCGGTAATTCAGACGCTATTGCTGGGTGTTTTGGTGTTTATTCTGGCAAGTGGCGCTACTGATGACCAGCGAGCCGGTCTAACCGAGGCGCGCTGGTATAAGAAACTCGGGAACCGGATGGTGCAGTGTGAGTTGTGCCCGAGAAGGTGTGTGATTAGCCCGGGCAAACGGGGCTTTTGCCGGGTGCGGGAAAACCGAAACGGAGTTTTGTATTCCCTGGTTTATAGCCAGCCCTGCGCAATCAACCGGGAACCAATTGAAAAAGCGCCCTTTTTCCACTTTCTGCCGGGACGGGAAAGGTTGACACTGGCGACCGTGGGCTGTAATCAGCGCTGCAAATACTGTCAGAACTGGGAGATTTCCCAGGCAAAACCTGAAGATGTGCCGACCCGAACAATGACTCCGGACCAGGTGGTGGCACTGGCGGACCAGTTGCATTTGCCAATCATCTGTTTTACCTATACGGAACCGATGGTTTTCTACGAATATATGTACGATATTGCGGTGCGAGCACGGGCAAAGGGAATCAGGACCGCGGTGGTTACCGGTGGTTATGTTAATCCTGAACCGCTTCGCGAGCTGTGCCGGGTGGTGGATGCAATTAAGATTGATTTGAAGGGTTTTACACCGGAGTTTTATCAGGAGGTGTGCGGTTCAACCCTGAAACCGGTACTGACTGCCGCACAGACCGTAGCCCGGGCCGGAGTGCATCTGGAACTGGTAAATCTGGTTGTGCCGGGCTATAATGACGATAGCACCACTATTATGAAAATGTGTCAATGGATTAAGGACAGTCTCGGGGACACCGTGCCTATTCATTTTACCCGGTTTCATCCAGATTACAAACTGCTGAACAGCCCGGCAACACCGGTGACGACACTGGAACGAGCGGTCCGAATAGCTAAACGGGTAGGTTTGCAGTATGTTTACATCGGTAATGTGCCCGGGCACCCGGCTGAAAATACCTATTGTCCGCATTGTGGCCGAAAACTGATCGGGCGTCAGGGGTTTACGGTGACGGAAAATAATATTGTCAATGGTCGGTGTCGGTTCTGCCAAGCAAAAATTTCGGGGGTGTGGAATTGAATAAGTCGGTTGTCTGGTTTGTGCCCGCTGAACGGGTGCTGGACGGGGTGGGGCTGATTTTAAAGAATTCGGGGTTTTTCAGCCAGGTGAAGCCAAGAAAACGGGTGGGCATAAAGGTGCATTTTGGTGAAGCCGGCAACAGCAACCATCTTGACCCGGAGATTGTGCGGCGGGTGGTGATTACCACCAGTTATTACGACCTCCAGCCGGTACTGATTGAGACCACCTCGCTTTACCGGGGAAGGCGCCAGCGGGCAGCAGAACATATCAAACTTGCCCAGGAGCATGGATTCAGCGTGAGCCGGGTACTGGCACCGATTGAGATTCTGGATGGGGAGTTCGGGGAGAAATTTTACACGGTGAATTTTGGCCCCGGGCTGGCGGGGCAAGCTTATCTGGCATCAGGTCTGCGTTATTATCGGTATCTTATTAATCTTGCCCATTTCAAGGGGCATTTTGTTGTCGGGTTTGGTGGGGCGCTAAAAAATCTGGCGATGGGGCTTGCTGCCAAGGCGGGGAAATTGGCGATGCATTCCAGTTCCAAGCCTTATGTTGATGAAGAAAAATGTGCCAGTTGCGGAACCTGTATTGATTACTGTCCCCATGATGCAATTAGTTTCCGGCAGTATGTGGCAAGCATTGGCCGGGCGTGCACCGGTTGTGGTGGATGTGTGGCGGTTTGTCCGTATGGCGCAATTAAATTAAACTGGGATGCAGCATCTGATTCGGTGCAACAGAAGATGGCCGATTACTGTCGCGCAATTCTTTCCGGACGGGTGGCGATTCATTTCAATTTTGCGCTGAAAATAACCCCGAACTGTGACTGCTATCCGCAAACCGAGCAACCAATAGTGCCGGACATCGGGGTCTTTGCTTCCTTAGACCCGGTTGCCTGTGACCAGGCGGTTCTTGACCGTTTGGAGAATAACATCCGAAAACTTTATCCGCATATTAATCCCGGAATTTTGCTGGCGAGGGCAGAAGAGATCGGACTCGGGCAACGGGATTATGAACTAATAACGATGTAGAGGTGTAAATGGAGGATGCGGCGCTGGTTCGGATGGATGTTTTTGAAGGCCCGGTAGAACTGTTGCTGTATCTGGTCCGGAAAAATGAACTGAATGTTCTGGATATCCCGATTGCCCGATTGACCGATGATTACCTTGCTTATCTGCGGACCAGTCCGGCATTGAACCTGGATACCGCAGCCGATTTTATGGTAATGGCAGCGGTGCTCGTCCGGCTAAAGGTGCGGGCACTTTTGCCCCGGATGGCGGAGGAAGACTTGACAACGCCGCAGGTGACGCTGGAGCAGATTCTTGATTCCTACCGGCAGTTTCAGAATGCTGCCCAAATTCTTGCCCGGCGTGAGGCACAGCAGCGGTTGCGTTTTCCACGGAAGGGTGAGTCCCCGCGGGCAAAACCAGCCGAGCAGGAGGAACTGGCGCTTTTGACCCAGGCGTTCAGCCGGTTGCTGGCGCGTTTGAAACCGCAGCCCCAGCTGACCATTGCTCCGCGGGAGTATAAAATTGAAGATAAGATTCAGAGTCTGCGCCTTTTAATCAATAAACGAATGGTGGTTGATTTTGAGGAGGCGATTACCGGTGCTACCCTGACAGAGCTGATTGTTACCTTTCTGGCACTTTTAGAACTGGTGCGGCTCGGCGAGGTCACAGTGGAACAGCAGGAAGAGTTTGGACCAATCCGGCTCAGCCGGCGGGAGGGAGCAAACGCATCGGCTTGACAGCAAAACAAAGCGGGTTAACATCAGATATGACCGTTAAGGCAACCGGATTTGGCTGGATTGAAACGGATTGTGGTAGATTTGAGTCGGATGTGCTTGTTTATCCGGAGGGGAAAATAGAAAACCGTTACGATTACCCGGCGGTGGACAGTCACCTCATCAGTCAGGAGGAGGTTCAGCGGGTACTGCAGGATACGGTGGCGGTGCTGGTTATCGGTACTGGCCAGTCAGGGCTGGCGGCACTGGCGGAACCGGCACAAAAGTTCCTTAAGCAGCGGGGCATCAAATTCCGGGTACTTCCTACCCCGGAAGCGATTGTTTACTATAATCGGCTTGCTGAACCCAAGGCGGCAATATTCCATCTTACCTGCTGAAAAGTTAAAGTGCGATTATATACGCTGGGTATTGGACGACGACCGGGTTTTGAATTCAGCCGGTTGCTGAGCAAATTTGGAATTCAGGTGCTTTTTGATATTCGGGGCAATCCACCAGCCGCACCGGTCAATCGGCCATCGGTTTTCAGTGCCGAGCAAACCGATTACAGCCGGGCGGGAATGGAAGCGCTATGTTCGGCTAATAAAATTACCTATATCTATTTAGGGAATGAACTGGCACCACCAGCAGAGTTTAACCTGAAAAGAGACAATTTCCGGGAATGGCTGACAAAGGAACAGGTGCAGCGGGGCATCAAAATTATTGCCAGTAAGGTGCCGGTGCGGGTCTGCTGTCTGCTCTGTTCCTGTTACCTTCCGGAGCGATGTCACCGGCTGATTATTGCCAGTGAACTTGCCCGGCAGGGGATTGAAATCGTTCACATTCTGGAGGAAAACCGCTTCTGGACGCCGCCGGTGAATCCCGGTAAAAGGTTAGAGCGGGGTCGCCGATTCGGAATCCAGAACCAGCAGCGGAGGCGAAGATGACCGCTACGAACGAGTCCGGGCAATTGATTAATGAAATTAACCGTTTGAAAAAGGAGCGCCGGGCAGTAATTCTGGCGCATAACTATCAGCAAACCGAAATTTACGAGGTTGCCGATTTCATCGGGGATTCGCTGGAACTTGCCCGTCAGGCGGCAAAGGTAGCAAGTGAAATGATTGTATTCTGCGGTGTGCAGTTTATGGCGGAGACGGCAAAACTGGTAAATCCCGAACGGCGGGTGGTACTGGCAAATCCGCAAGCCGGCTGTCAGATGGCGGATATGATTACCGCCGCCGGGCTATTAAAGAAGAAGGCGGCAATGGGGGAGGTGCTGGTTGTTGCTTATGTCAATACACCGGTTACAGTGAAGGCGGAGGCGGATGTCTGCTGTACCTCGGCAAATGCGGTGCGGGTTGTTCGGTCGCTACCGGCAGACAGAAAAATTCTCTTTGTGCCGGATAAGAACCTGGCGCGCTGGGTTGAGGTCCAGACCGGACGTGAAATCATTCCCTGGGATGGGTTCTGTTATGTTCATGCTCAGTTTACAACGGATGATGTCCGCCGGGCGCGTCAGGAGCATCCCCGGGCGCTGATTGTGGTTCATCCCGAGTGTCGGCTGGAGGTGATCCAGCTGGCAGACCGGGTGGCATCAACCAGTGGTATGGTGCAGATGGCAGCGGAGAATGAGGAGCTGGTTTTAGGAACCGAAGCCGGGTTGTGCAATCGGATAAGCCGGGAGTTTCCGCAGTGCCGTTGTTATCCGCTCCGGCGCACCGCCATCTGCCGGAATATGAAAATCACCCGGCTGCAGGATGTTAAAAGGGCGTTACTGGGTGAGGTGCCGGCGGTGGAGATACCGGAGGAGGTCGCAATCCGTGCCCGCCAGGCACTTAATCGGATGCTTGCGATTTCTTGACACCGGTAAAATTTGACTTTAAAGTTTTTCTGTGGCAAATCTGATTATCATTGCGACTTTAGTCATCACCAGCATTGATATCGGCGGTCAGGTGGGCATCGGTTTCCCGACGGGGGGAATTAACCGCACCACCCGGTCAAGTACGGTAATCGGTTTACAGACCGGCTTAAACCTAAACCGGCATCGGCTGCAACTGGGGTATTCCTATTTTAACTTTCCGGGGAGAAATAATGCCCCGTATGAATTAGACATTCATCATATTTCCCTCATTTACGATTACCGGTTTTTTGCCCGACCAGCCTGGGGAATTTGTGCGGGCGCGGGCGGTGGTGTAGGTTTTATTCGCCGGAGTTTTAACACCGGGATTGAAACCGGCAGGGCACCGAATGCCAATCTGGTGCTGAAGTTAATTCAACAGGAGGGCAAGAGCCGGGTGAGTGCTGGTCTGGAGAATCTCATATTTATTGAAAAGACGGGTAAAGGGCTGGCACTGACCTATTTCCCGACCTTGCGGGCGGAGGTGGCATATGTATTCTAACCGGCAGAATATAATAATTACCGGTTTATGCCTGGCAATGGTATTGGTGCTCGCCAGCGGCTGCTCGGATCAAATACTATTCCGGGCGGGCAGTAATTACTTTCCTCTGACCGCGGGCAGAAGCTGGAAGTACACAATCGGCGAGGATACCGTGTATGTGGAGGTGCGGGGGGATACGGCGATTCTGGACCGCGGCTGTATTCAGGTGGACCGAAACTTCGCACCGGAGTATTTTATCACCAGCCCGACCGAGGTGAGAAAACTAATCGTCAACACCCGGTTACGGCCCGGCGGTGAGGATACGGTTGAGTGCCGGTTCGGGGTATGTTATTACCTGCCGCTGGTGGTGGGAAACTGGTATACCGACCGTTTTGATACCACACTGATTTATGGCCCGGACACGATTAATTACACCCATCTTTTGGAAGTGAAGGTCAGCAAGGTTGATTTAGTTCAGGTACCTGCTGGCAGTTTTGACGACTGTTACCGCCTGGAGTTCAGGGAGAAGATTATGAAAGATGATACCACCGAAAATGTCTGGGTGGAGTGGCTGGCACCCAATGTTGGGGTTGTAAAGCGGGTGCAGGGAACTGTTGAAGAAGTTCTGGTTGATTACCAATAATCGCAGAGATTATGGAGCGCCGGGATTACATTCCAGTTACCCCTGCCTGGGAACGCAATCCGGAAGACACTGATATCTGGCGTCGGGTAGTAGTGATGCCGTCTCTGGCGCTAAATCAGGCTGAACTGGAGTTTTTAGGAGCGGTTGCTGGCAAGCGGGTGGCGGTGCTGGGCAGTGGGGAAGGGCTGGCGTCGCTGGCGCTGGCAGCGATGGGGGCAAAGGTTACGGTTGTTGACCCGACCAACAGCGGACTGGATGTGGTGCTGGTACGGGCACAGATTGTTGGGGTGGAACTTGATTTCCGGGAAGCAGAGTTTGAGAAACTTTCCACGCTGGGGGAAGGCTGGTGCGAACTGGCTTACGCCGCCCAGGTAACAGGTGGCATTGAAAACCTCGGTAATTTTTACCGGGAGGTTTACCGGATTCTGGTCCCTGCTGGGCGGCTGGTAATAAATGAATACCATCCGTTCCGGCGCATCTGGAAACAGGAGCCCGGGCATCCCCGGGTTGCCCGTTCCTATTTTGAACGCCAGCAGCCCCGAAGTGTGGATCCTGATGAAGAGGAACTGGGCTATCCATCAGCACCGGTTGATAAACCAGCCGGAATTGTTTCCCGTCGTTTTGAATACCGCTGGACAATTTCTGACCATTTTTATTTTCTTAATCAAGCCGGTTTCCGGGTAGCCGGGATTGAAGAGGTCGGTGATGCCCGCCAGCGCTGGGAGATACCAAACCTCAGTGGATTGCCGGAACAGTTGATAATTGCCGCAGACCGACCACAATCGGATTGAAAATCCCATTTTTAAATTAATTTGCTTAAACTTTGACTGTTGACTTTAAGCGATGAATGTTTAATATAATAAATCGGAGGCCTGAAAGGTCGGTCCGGTGAAAAGTTTTTTTATTTAACAGGAGGAGTTAATGAAGGTCAGATTGTTAACAGCAATTGTGCTCTTGGGCGCAGTGGTTTTTGCCGGTTCTAACTGGCCGGATCTGCTGCGACCGGTGGTTAAGACAACTGACGGTGAAGAGCATATTGCCGGTCAGTTGATTATTGAGCTGGTCCCGGAAATGCGGGGAAGGGTTCAAGTCAGCGAACAGGATGGGATTGCCCTGTTCGGGATTCCCGGACTTGATGAGTTGAACCGAAAATGGGGGGTCAGTCTGATTGCACCACTCTGGCGCCGTCCGACTGTGGATCCGATTGCCCAAAAATACGGCTGTGACCTCCAATATTTAATTCAGTTTGATGTCAATCAGGATGTGATGCCGGTGGCAGCAGATTATCAAAACCGGGCTGAGGTCGCCTATGCCGTTCCGAATGGATATATGCGGTTTGACGAGGTGCCGAATGACCCGGAATACGGGCGGCAGTGGCATTATGTAAACTTGGGAGCGGCAGTTGCCTGGGGTGTTGCGAAAGGTAGGACGCGGGTGGTTAATTGTGTGCTGGATGATGGGCTGGATTTATTCCATCCGGATATTGAGGCAAATCTCTGGATTAACACGCCAGAGGATGTCAATGGCAATGGCCGGTTTGACACCCTGCCTTATCCGGATGGTGACCTGGACGGAATTGACCAAGATATGAACGGCTATGCCGATGATGTGGTGGGCTGGGATTTTGTGACCGGCGACCCCATCCCGATGCCCTACCAGACAGACGAACACGGCACACACTGCTGGGGAATTACCAATGCGGTAACCAATAACGGTGTTGGGGTTGCGGGCACAACCTGGAATAGCCGCTCAATGGCGCTCCGGTGCGGGCAGGGGGGTGGTATCAGTATTTATGCGGCGATTGGTGCAATTTATTATTTGGTACCAATGAATGCCTGGTCAATTTCAATGAGTTTCGGTTCCGCCACGCCCTATCAGCCGATGGCAGATGCCTGTCGTTATGCCTGGGAGTCCGGGCTGGTGCTTTTTGGCTCGGCGGGGAACGATGGTGCCGAAGTGATGCGCTATCCAGCATGTTATGAAGGGGTGGAAAATGTTGCCGCTTCGGGCCGAAATGATACTAAAGCCTCCTGGTCAAATTACGGGACCTGGGTTGATGTTACCGCACCAGGAGAAGGTATTTATTCCACGGTCCCGCGGCTCGTCGGTTCTTATGCATCCCTGGACGGAACATCAATGTCCTGTCCACTGGCTGCCGGTGTTGCTTGCTGGATTAAATGTTATGACACCACTATCTCCAATGCTACCTGTATTCAGATGCTCCACGATGCCTGCGATTCAATGCCGGACACGCTTTATGCCCAGGGAAAATTAGGCGCAGGCCGGGTATCAATGGCAAATGTAATTTTGCCCTATTATTACTGTAACCTGAAATTGACCGGCTGGCGATTCAACGATGGTGGTCATAACAACCAGCCCGACCCGGGTGAAGTTGTATCACTGATTGTCACCTACACCAACAGCCCGGGCTGGCGCAATGCTACCAATGTTCGAGCGACGCTGGGTGTGCTCGGAACCGATGTAACAATTATCAAAGGAACCGCCACTTTCCCGGATATTCCCGGTGGTGCGAGCGGTAACTGCTCGGCGGACTCGTTTGTTTTCCAGATTGGTCCTGATGCCCCGCCTGAGCGCATCCGATTCTTCCTCACGGTGAGTGCCCAGCCTGACCCGGCATATCCGGATACAAACTTTTTTGCCCAGTCGGGCAGCCCTAAAGTATTGATTGTTGACGACGATGCCGGTCAGAATTACGAGCGATACTATACAGCGGCTTGCGACTCCAACCGGATTCTCTATGATCTGTACTCAATTCAAAGTTCAGGTTCACCTTCGGCAGAAACCCTGCAACACTATTCAGTAGTTATCTGGTTTACCGGTGATGCCCGCACCAACACCCTGACCGCGGCTGACCAGGCAAGCCTTACCAGTTATCTGAATAACGGCGGGAAACTGATTATTTCCGGACAGAACATCGCATACGAACTCAGCAGCAGTTCATTTCTGGCTGATTATTTGAAGTGCCAGTTTGTTGCCGATTCCACCGGCAAGCCCTATCTGCCCGGCATCAGCGGTGATCCGCTCACCCGGGGTGACACAATGGTAACGGCTGGTGGCGGTGGTCCAAACAACGCCCGGTCAAGTGATGCGATTCGTCCCCTCGGAGAGGCGGTTGCCTGTGCCCGGTTCCGGGATTATCCGGATACAACCGCGGTGCCGATGATTCGCTATGCCGGCAATTACCGGCTGGTATTCTTCTCGGTAGCGTTTGAGGCGATTGACCATTCCAGCCGCTATCTGCAACGCTGGACATTAATCAAGCGAATCTTTGAATGGTTTGGCGAACGTTTGCCTGGAGTGGAACAGGAGCCGCCGCTTGTTAAGGCAAATAAGCCCTATGCGCTGCGTATCACGCCCAACCCATTTGCCAGTCGGGCAACAGTGGAGTTTAATGCACCAGTTTCGGGCACGGTGGAACTGCGGATGTACAGTCTAAATGGCCAACTGCTCAACTCGGTTAGCCGGGATGTCAACTTCGGTGAATATGTCCGGCTGGATGTTGATGCCCGAAATCTGGCGAACGGCATCTATCTTTTCCAACTGGTAACCCGGGACGGCGTTTACGCTCAGAAGGCAGCGGTGCTGCGCTAAGCAGTTGTTTTAAATCTTCGGGGACGCAGGAACCTGCGTCCCTTTTTATTTCAGATGCCTTTGTCCAGCCGTTTGCTCAGGTATTCAGGCAAACCGGCAGCAGTTATTTTCTGCTGGGTGTAGGGATAATCGTAGTTTAGGCGGTGAAACGCAGCCTGGTGTTTATCTAAATCAATAATCAAACAGCAAGCTCGCGGGTCATGGTCGCGCGGCTGGCCAACACTGCCGACATTAATAAGGTATTTAGCCTCGAGCCGGAGGGGAAAGACATTATCGCCGATTAGCCGTGCTGGCTTACCGGAAATCTTTTCAACCACCATCGGGATATGGGTATGACCGATAAGACAGATGTCGCTGGTAAACGCACCCATTTCCTCCTCCGCATCCTCAAGGGTATGAATATAATCCCAGTATGCCGGCGCTGAAGGTGCGGAATGAACAAGGTGAATTTGACCAAAATCAGCCATCAGCGGCAGGTTGCGGAGATAAGTAATTTCACTTTCGGATAGCTGGTGCCGGGTCCAGTGCAGTGCGGCAACGGCAAGCTGGTTGAACTGGTTTATACTGGTGCGGCCAGCAACGCCATAGTCGTGATTACCGGCGACCACCAGGCTGCGAGCCAAGCGCACCAATTCAATGCACAGGTGCGGGTCCGGTCCATAGCCGACCAGGTCACCGCAACACAAAAGGCGCTGAACCCCCGCGCGCTTGAAAAAATCAAGGACTGTGGTCAGGGCTTCAAGATTGGAATGGATGTCGCTGAAGGCACCGATGAGCATTAACCTTTAGCAATGGGCGGACACTTCTCTTTAAACACCCCATCAAGCACGCCGTTGACAAACTTGCCCGCCTGGTCGTCCCCGAATTTTTTGGCGATTTCCACCGCTTCGTTAATCGCGGCCTTGGGTGGCACATCGTTAAAATAAAGAATCTCGGCACAGCCAATCCGGAGAATTGCCCGATCAATATAGGTCAGCCGTTCAAGACGCCAGCGTTTCAGATGGCGGCGCAGACAGGCATCAATCTCGGGCTGATTGTTTTCAACGGTAGTAATCAGCCGGCGCAGATAGGTTTCGGCTTCTTCAGAAGGGTTGCGGCGCATAATAATTTCCTGGATGGTATGCTCGGGCTCGTCGCCGACGAGTTCAAACCGGTAAAGCACCTCAACTGCGCTTTCGCGTGCCAGCCGGCGCTGGGTCATAAAATTAATTGCCGGACAGTTATTTATGCTGGCAGGTTCAGATTTGCCAGTTCAATAACCGAAAGGGCAGCGTTCCAGCCCTTGTTGCCCTGTTTAGCACCAGCCCGTTCCAGTGCCTGTTCCAACGTTTCAGCGGTAATCACCCCGAAACTCACCGGCACGTTGGTCTGGAGTGCCACCTTTGCCAGACCTTTTGCCACCTCGGCGGAGATGTATTCGGCATGGGGCGTATCGCCGCGGATGACCGCACCAAGTCCGACAATTCCGTCATAGCGCTTGCTCTGTGCCAGTTGCAGGGCGACCGGTGGTATTTCAAACGAACCCGGCACCCAGACCACATCAACCGCCTTGGCGCTGTGTCGTTCAAAACAGTCCAGCGCACCGGCAAGCAGTTCCCGGCTGATCAGTTCATTAAATCGGGAGACGACCAGGGCAAAGGTTCTGCCGGTCGCATCAAGTTTGCCCTTAAATTCACGCCTTTCCATCACTCACTCCTTTCTCAATCTCGCCCAGGATGTGGCCCAGGCGGTCCCGCTTGGTTATCAGATATTTTAAATTACGCCGATTGGGCTTAACCACAATCGGCACCCGTTCCACAATTTTCAACCCGAAGCCGGCAAGCCCAACCACCTTGCGCGGATTGTTGGTCAGAAGCCGGATACTGGAAAGCCCGAGGTCACACAGAATCTGGGCGCCGATGCCATAGTCCCGCAAATCGGGCGGAAAGCCCAGTGCGAGGTTGGCATCAACCGTATCCATTCCCCGGTCCTGCAGGGCATAAGCGCGAATCTTATTGGTGATTCCAATTCCCCGTCCCTCCTGACGCATATACAAAAGAACCCCGCAGCCCTCCTGGGCAATTAACTGCATCGCCTTTGCCAGTTGCTCACCACAGTCACAGCGCAAAGAGTGCAGAACATCACCGGTCAGACATTGCGAATGAACTCGCACCAGTACCCGTTCCTTACCGGCAACTTCACCCTTGACCAGGGCGAGGTGGGCATAGCCTTCAATTTTATCCTCATAGACAATCAGACGAAAATTACCAAACCGGGTCGGCAGTTCAGTTTCCACCAGACGCTGAATTAAAATTTCCTGCTGACGCCGGTATTCAATCAAATCCTTGATGGTTAAAATCTTCAAACCGAACCTTTTTGCCATTTGTCTTAAATAGGGCAGCCGCGCCATTCTCCCATCATCAGCCATAATTTCACACAGCACGCCGGCTGGTTTCAAACCGCTGAGCCGGGCAAGGTCAACTGCGGCTTCGGTATGGCCGGCACGGACCAGCACCCCGCCTTCCCGGGCAATTAAAGGAAAGATGTGTCCGGGTCGGGCAAGGTCGGCAGGTTTTGTTTTTGGGTCAACCAGGGCTTTAATGGTAATTGCCCGGTCATGTGCTGAGATGCCGGTGGTTGTGCCCTTGACCGCATCAACCGAGACGGTCCAGGCGGTGCCATGCAGGGCGGTGCTGTTCGGGGTCTGATAGGTAAGTTCCAGTTGCTGACAGCGTTCCGCGGTCAGGGCAACACAGATTAACCCCCGCCCGTGCTTTGCCATAAAGTTGACCTTTGCCGGCGTTATTTTCTCAGCGGCACATACCAGGTCGCCTTCGTTCTCCCGGGACTCATCGTCAACCACAATTAGCATTCTGCCCTGACGGAAGTCCTTCAACGCCTGGCGGACCGGGGCAAATCCCGGCAATTTAAGTGCGCGTTGCGGGCAGCCTGGTTTCTCCTGATTACCGGACATAGGTTAATATGTTAAGGCATTAACCGGTAAATGTCAAATTTATGGTGCGGGCGGGTCAAATTGACCCGCCCGCCGGCTGTGGTTACGGTGCAGGGGTGGACACAGTGAACACCTGGTCCCGGATTTGCTCCAGAACTGCTGGTGTCAATCCGCGGCTCGTCCATTTCTGAATCAGGATTGCGACTTCCCGGGTCAGGGCATTACCGGCAAATTGCCGGCGCTGCAGAGACCAGAGTTCCCGGGCGAAGGCGAGATAGTTAGGATTCGCAGCCGTGGCGATGCCGTTCTCATTCAGGACCTGCTTTACCCGGGATTCAACCGCAATCAGGTCGGGCAGAACCGTCTGCATATTTGCGGTCATCGTGTTCCGCAGTTCCTCCAGCAACGCCTTAACCCGCTCCGGATTGGTCTTAGTCGTCCACTTCGCCAGCCGTTTCAGGATATTACTCATTAAATCACCTCCTTTCTGCGGCAGATTTTTACTTAAAGTGCCTGCACTGCCGCGGGTGAGGCACCTTTTCCACTCTCTATACAGTAAGATCCCGAAAACGGGCAAAATTTAACAAAAAAATTGGGGTGGCAATTTGCCACCCCAAATTATTAATGTAATTTTATTGCAATTTCAGGATTTTGGTTGTGGATTCAAAACCGGCGTTACGGATGCGGAGCAGATAGATACCGCAGTCCAGTCTGCTGATATCAAGTGTCACACCAGATTGGTCGCGAGTTAACTGCACCGGACAGCGATTGCCGATGATATCATAAAGTTCCACCTGCATAACAACTGGTTCCAGCCTGATCAAGCCGGCTCTTACCGGATTGGGAAAAACAGAGATGGTTTGAGGGCGGTTTGGGGCTGGTGGAGTATTGATTCCCTGTAGAACAGTATCTTCAAACCGCACCATTGCCCCCTGCAGGTCAAAACCAGAAAGTTCATACCAGGTGTCCGGCAGGATCGGATTTAATACTAAACGGTTGGGAATTCCGTTTACCCGGTAATAGAGCTCTCCCCACTGGGGCCATTCGGTCTTTGGTGCCAATTGATAGGTATCGGTGGTGCCGGCTGGACCACCCCATCCGGGCGTGCTCTCCAAGATGGGTGCTGGACTTGATACGAGATACCACTGGATACTATCGATATCTACTCCGGCATTCCCGGTCTGAAGGATCCCACCGATGTCAACCAATGCCAGTGCCGGAGTAGTAAATAGCCCCAGGGTCAGGACCAAAACGGGCAGTATATTTTTCATTATACCCTCCTTTTTAGGTTCATTATAGTTCATTATATGTATGAGCAATAACAATAATCGTCTTATCATTCTTTCGGCTAATATTTACCTGGACTACTTCTTTATCGTCCTTGGTAACGTAAGTTTCAAACTTGTAATTCCATTCCTTAACCTCATTTCCATCTACCATTTTCCAGTTTTTTAGCAGTTTATGATAGTAGTCCCACACCGACTCCGGTGAATCCGTGGTTTCAAAATTATATGAACAGCCCCATCTGGGCCTTTCATATTTTCCGTAACGGGCGGTAGGTCGGGCGCGGGGATAAAAAAGTTTTTTGGGCAGTCCGGTTAAATCAACCTCCTGTACCGTGCCCAGAAACACCTCACCGAGCGCGCTTCGGAACTGCGGTTGTTTTTCCTCGTTCGCCGGTGGTAGGGGAGTAGTTTTTTGGGGTTTGGGACAATTAGTTAAAAGCAGGGGTAACAAGGTGATGGCCATAAAAATTAACTTTCGACTCATAATAGAATTATAATGTTATTTTTGTCCGAGTCAACAGTTTTTAATTAAATTGACATTAGCACCTCAGTAAATATAATTGTCATTGCGTTATTATTTAAAAAGGAGGAAAAAATGAAAAAGCGCGGTCTGTTGCTTATGCTGGTGCTGACCGGTGTCGCCCTGAGTTTCCCGCTCTGGGTAAGAAGTTACAACGGTCCAGCCAACAGCGACGAAGATGCTTGTGCAGTTTTGACCGATGGTGAGCGCAATGTGATTGTTGTCGGTTCCAGCCCGGGAACGGGCACCGCCTATGATATTGTGGTAATAAAATATTCGCCAAACGGTGATAGTCTCTGGTGCCGGCGGATTGCGGGCTCGGGAATGTCTAACGATTATGCCCGGGCAGCAGTAATTGATGGTAACGGTGCGATATATATCACCGGTACAACCGGCACATTTCCCGATTACAATATCATTACCCTGAAATTAAATTCTGATGGCAGTGAAGCCTGGCGGGCGATTTATCAGGGAAGTGCGGGTAGGGCGGATGAGCCGGCGGATATGGTGATTGATGGCAGTGGTAATGTGTTTATCACCGGTTATGAGACCGATGCGGATGGGGTCGCCAATTTTGTTACGGTTAAATATAATAGCAGTGGTGGACAGGAGTGGTCAGCCAATTATGATGGTGGTGCTGCGGATCAGGCGGTAGGAATCGCACTCGCGCCGGATGGGGGTGTTTATGTTACCGGTCCATCAACTCAGGGCAGTTATCCTGACTTTGCCATTGTCAAGTATACCGCCAATGGTGCAGAGGAGTGGTCGCAAACGGTGAACGGCAGCGGCAATGCGGATGATACTCCGGTAGCCATCGGTGTTGATGCCAGTGGCGCGGTTTATGTAACTGGCAAAACCGCTACCGCGCCACCACCTGGTGGCAGGTATAATTATCTCACGGTTAAATTTTCGTCTGCTGGTTCCCAGCTCTGGTCAAAGGTTTACACGGGCGCTAACCAGGGTGCTCAGGCGGTAGGGCTGGTCGTAGGCACTGCCGGGGTTTACGTTACCGGTAAAGTAACCCGGGGCACCAATTCCGATTTTGGCACGGTTGCCTATAACCTTAATACCGGTGATACATTATGGTCACGGTTTTTCAATGGGCCGGCGAACAAAAATGATGATCCCGCTTTTATTACCCTGGACGCTCAGGGCAGGGTTCATATCGTTGGTGCATCGCAGGACACTTTGAGCCGGTATGATTACACCTGGTTGCGGTATTCAAACAGCGGTACATTGCAGGGCAGTTGCTTTTACAATGGGGCGCTCAACAATGATGACCGGGCGGTTGGTCTGGCAATTGATGCGGTAGGTCAGGTAATCCTCACCGGTGTCAGTTTCCGTGGTATTGGCTCGCCCAATTATGACATCGTCACGGTCAAATACGATTCAGCGGCACCGGGTGTAGCCGAATTGCGCGTTCTTGAACCCCGGCGGTCCGGGATGCAAATGCAACCAAATCCTGCCCATTCTTATACCAGGACCAGACTGAGCGGTCAAGGTGGCACGGTTCGGCTCTGGGATATCCGGGGTGCACTCTGCCGTCAGGAAAAAATTGCTCCGGGGACAACTGAGTTGAGACTGGACCTGCAGGGAATTGCCCCTGGGGTCTATTTGATTGAAATCCGGGAGAATGGGCACCAGGGAGTGGCACGACTGATTGTGGAATAAAAATTTTTCTTGACAGCAAAAAAAGATTTTGTAAAATAATAGTGCAGGGTTTATCCCGTATAGCAGAAATAGATTGGGTTACATTACCCTGAGGGGTTTGAAAATCCCGTTAGGGTAAATAGGGGTAAACACTGCTAATTAGAGCCTAAAATCCAAAAAGGAGGCAAGATGAGTAACAAAAAGATAGTGGGCTGGTTACTGCTGGTGCTGGCGGTCCCGCTTTTTGCCGCATCGCCGGTAATCAGTCCGCAAAAGGTCCACTACCACTGGGCACCAACGGCGTTCACCGCCGAGCCCTGTACCAGGGCCGATTGTGATGAGGCAACAATCTGGCGTCCTGGTGTCGGGGCAAATCCCCAGATTATCGGCGGCACCGACGGTCAGTGGGTGGCGGTTCCTGCACCCAGCACGAATGGCGACCGGATGTGCTCGGCAAACCCCTATGACGCAGTGAACAACAAGGTTTATATGATTGGTGGCGACCCGGCTGGTTATTATGGTGTTGCCTACTGTCAGCGGTTTGACCCGGTAACCAATACCTGGACGAACCTGGCTGATATGCCTGGTTCACGAACCTGGCTGGATGGTGAGGGTTCTTACTGCCGGCATCTGGGCAAAATTTATATTGCAGGCGGTTATACCGGTTCGGCGAACAACAATATGTGGGAGTATGACATCGCGACCAACACCTGGTCTGCCAAGGCGACAATGTCCAGTGCTACCCTGGCTTATATGTCGGGAATCTGGAACGACTCGTTAATCTACATTATGGGCGGTGCTGGTCCTTCACTCTCGGGCAGCAATGTGGTTCAGATTTACAATGTAAACCGGAATACCTGGACTACCGGCACATCCCTGCCTGAGTATGGTGATATGGGTTCGGGAACGATTGTGGGTGATACCATCTATATCACCAACGCCTATAACCGGAGTAGCGGTCAGCTCTGGGCAAATCCGCGTAAAGGTGCGATTAATCCGTCCAACCCAACCCAGATTACCTGGTCCACCTGGAGTGGGGTCCCGACCCTTGGTTTCAACGGCGGAACTACCCAGTGCCAGGGCTGGATTTACCGGCTGGGCGGGTTTGCTACAACTGCTGGACCCGTACATAAGCGTGGCTGGCGGTATAATATCGCCACCGGTGCCTATGAGACCCTGCCCTGGTTACCATCGCCACCATCGACCGGTGTTGCCCGGTGCAACTTCCTATCCCATGCCGATGCCAGCAACGAGCTTTTCAAGATTGCGGGTGATGACGAAGGAGACTGGAGCACGCCCAATAACACCTATTATCGCAACCAGTTCACACCACCCCATGATGTTGGTGTCTCCCAGATTATTGAGCCGGCATCTCCTCAGATTGTGCCCGGGACCACCTATTATCCCAAAGTGATGGTTAAGAATTACGGTCTCAACGCAGAGGCGAACATCGCAGTATCCTTCCGGGTGGACTCCGCAGGCACGATTATCTACGAGGATGCGGCACTGGTGGACTCGCTCGATCCGGACACCGAGGTTGAGGTTGATTTTGCGACCCCCTGGACCCCGAACTGCGCGTTGTGGAGCGGTTACACCATCTATGCCTATACGGTGCTTGATGGCGATGCTATCCCGCAGAATGACACCAGCAGGATGTATGCGGTTTACAGCATTGACACCATCTACTCTTACCGCTCCAGCACTGCGCCGTCAATTGACGGTTACCTGGCTGCGGGTGAGTGGTCGGATGCCTATTTCGTGAATGCCAGCAACTTCTGGGGCTGGGAAGGTACAGCTTATCCGCCGAACGCCGCCTATGCCTGGTTCAAACATGATGCCAACTACCTCTATGCCGCTTTCGCAATGCCATTGGCTTCAACCCGGGACATTGGCGACCAGATTGGTTTCTACTGTGATGAGAACAATGATGGTCAGTGGGCGACGGATAACTCCGAAGGTAACTACTGGTATTGGGTGAATGGTTCCAATGCGGATGAGGTCCTCTATCGGCCCATTACCCCGTCTGGTCCGGGGACCGCGGGTGTGGCGCCCGGGGCTCAGTCAGTTACCGGCACATTCAACGGGTATCTGGTGTTTGAAACCAAGGTACCGTTTGGGGTCCTGCCCTATCAGCTGAACCTGAACCCGGCTGCCGATACCTGCCATCTCTGGTTCTTTGAGATGGACAATGGAAAATTCTATGGCTGGTGGAACAGCGGAATGCCGTCAGACTCCTGGCAGTTGCCTTACTGGTATGGCACGCTGATCCTCAAGACTCTGCAGTCCGGTGATGTGGGCGTGAAGTCAATTGATGCGCCGGCATACGGTCAGCCTGGTAATCCAGTTACGCCCAAGGCGACCTGGAAGAACTACGGCACGACCGCAATGAACTTCACCGCCTATTACCTGATTGATGACCCGAGCGGAACCCGGGTTTACACTGAGTCCCAGACTGGCACCCTGAACGGCGGCCAGGAAATCCAGTTCACCTTCCCGGATTACACGCCGACGGTTGAAGGTCAGTATGCGGTTAAGTGCTCAACCGTGGCTGGTGGTGATGTCAATCCAGCAAACGACATCAAGACTGGTTCATTCCGGGTGAGTTCAGGACCACCGGTTCAGCCGGGCTGGAAAGAGATGGCTTCAGTCCTCGGTCAGGTTAAGGACGGTGGGTTCGTGGTTGCTGACGAGGAAAACGGCTTAATCTATGCGGCACGCGGCTATAAGTCTGGTGACTTCTATCAATACGACCCGAATACCGATTCAATGGGCACCTGGACACCGCTACCCGCAGCGCCGGCAATTATCTCCAAGGGTGGTAATGGTTGCTATGGTGGTGGCTACATCTATGTGATGCATGGTGGCAATACCGCTAAATTCTCCCGCTACAGCATTGCGGACAACACCTGGGAACCGCTGCCGGACATTCCTGCCTGGACCTCGGGCAAGAATCCGAAGGGCGGTGGTGACCTGGTGTATGTAGTAGTTGAGGATGTACCGTATGTGTATCTGCTGAAGGGTTACAAGCAGGACTTCGGCAGATTCAATGTCCAGACCAGCACCTGGGAATCACTGCCGGCAGCCCCGGCTGGTGCCAAGCCCAAGTGGGACAAGGGCTCCTGGATGGTTTACGATGGCGAGAACACGCTCTATGCGCACAAGGCGAAGTATTCAGAACTCTGGACATTTGACCTCGCGACCGGACAGTGGGGTGCTTCCGCGCTGACCGGCATTCCGTATGCAAGCTCCAAGACCGGAAAGAACAAGAAGCCCAAGGATGGTAGCGATGGTGCATTCTTCCAGGGCTTCATCTACGCACTCAAGGGTGGCAATACCTGCGAATTGTGGCGGTATGATGTTGCGGGCGCAGGCTGGACCGAACTTGACCTGATGCCCGAGGTTGGCTCCACGGGTAAGAAGAAGCGGGTCAAGGCGGGCGGTTCACTCACCTCGTATGGCAACTGGATATTCTTCGCGCTCAAGGGTGGCAAGACCACGGAGTTCTGGCGGTATGTTGCCGAGCCACCGACATTTGCCGCTGCGCCGGAGCGCTCAGGCGTGATGGCGGAGCAGGTGGGTGCGGTCCGGTTTGGCTTCAACCTGGCGCCGAATCCGCTGGTCAAGGGCTATGGCTTGCTGAGTTACAGCGTGCCGCAGGCTGGTGCGGCAAGGGTGAAGGTGTTTGATGTCACGGGTCGGACGGTTGCCGAGTTCGGCTTTGTGGCGAGTGGCACCGGCACCCGGAGCCTGGACCTGCGGAATCTGGCATCTGGCGTTTACCTCGTGAAGTTTGAGGCAGCGGGCCAGAGTGCGGCTCAGAAGCTGATTGTCCAGTAGCGACTGCGCGTGCGAATTCAGGGGGGCGTTAACGCCCCCCTTTTATTTTGATAAGGTCGGGGTAATGCAGGAACGATCGCGGGTAGATTGCCACCTGCCGAAGGCAGAAGCAATGACAAATAAAAAGGGCGGGACTTATCCCGCCCTTTTTGATAAAATGGCTTACTAATGAATTAGAATCAGGCGCTGATAAACAGTAGCACCGGAAGGACGATAGAAGTAAACACCCGGGCTCAAACTGAGTGTTGAAACTTTCCTGCCAAGATAATCAACCACTTCTGCCTGAGAACGGTTAATCAAGTTTAGAAACATTACGTAATTGACAATGCCAGGTAAGTCAGTATTCAGGTTCAAAGGTGTGAATTCCTGAACTCCGGTCTCACCGTGGAACTTGAACTTAATCTGGTCATTGGGCGGTCGGAGCGCATACCAGGAATCAGGGAGTGGTCGGTAAAGGCTATCATAAACCGGCATTCCGCCAGCGAGGAGTTGCACTTTGATGATTGCGGGCCAGCCAGCAAACTCGGGGAAGGCAAAGGTGTCGGTTTCACCAGGGTTGACCATCCAGCCCGGGGTGGTAAACCAGGTTTGGTTTGTGCCGTATTCAAAATAGACCGAGTCCACTTCTACCGGCATCATTTCGCTGTAAAGATAGCCGGTGATATTCATCTGGGCAAAGGCAATGGCTGCCAGCCCGAGAGTCAGGACCAGGGTGAGAACTGTTCTGTTCAAAGTTGCCTCCTTTTATATTAGTTAATCATAAGTTTAAGTTTGGGATGGATGAGGTCAAGAAAAACATTGAGCGATTGTTGTGGCTTTCGCCACCTGTTAGTGGCGGTGCGGCTGCCGGCAGCAGCCTCGCAATGACACCCTTTCTTCCGGTCATTGCGCTCTGCCGAAGGCAGATGCAATCTCTTTGCGGGTGTAAATTTTTGCTTGACAGAAAAACGGTAATTGTGTATAATTTAGGTGCCACCTGAGTGGGTGACATCCGAATAAAAAAGGTACAGGGAAACACGCCAGAGTAAAGGGTAGTTTCTGCCTGATAGCTGGCGTGATAAAAAGTAAAAACATAAAAGGAGGCAAGGTATGCGTAACATCATAGCGGTCAGCCTGCTCGTCCTGATTGTCGGGCTGGGCTTTGCGCGGGCGCCTGAACCGCCGCGTATTGACCCGGTGACCGGCGTGATGGAGGAGCCGGTGGCACCCAAGCCGATGGGCAAAACACCCCAGGCGCCGAGCCAGGCGTATGTGGAGTGGCAGAACTCCCAGGCGCCCTGGGCTGAGACCGATGCCCAGTGGAGCGATACGGTCCGTTTAACCAACAACTCGGTTACGGACTACACCGCGATCTACGGGCATGAGGCGGTGGCGGTTGACCCATCAGGCAGGGTGCATGTGGTCTGGATGTCTTATCAGTCACCAGGGAGCTATACACCGCAGGTTTATTACAAGCGGTATTATCCAGGCACAGGCTGGACTTCAGACACCTGCATCAGCGCGGATGTGGCTTCAACCGGTTATGCCTATTATCCCACAATTGCGGTTGACTCTTCAGGCTATGTCCATGTGGTCTGGTATCACTACAAGGTTTCGGCTACCCCGACCGGTTATTACATCGCTTATAAGCGGTGCAATCCGACCTCAGCGGGTAATGGCGGCTGGGATGCGACCACGACAAGAATTAGCGAGGATACGTTGCTGTGGTATAAATACTATCCATCAATTGCCTGCACTCCGAACGGCAATGTCCATGTTGTCTGGTACACCTATTATTCCTCGCTTGGCTATGCGATTGCTTATAAGGAGCGGACATCAGGTGGCTGGCAGCCCAGAGTCTGGGTTGACTCTGGTTCAACCAGCCAGTACAAATGGGCACCGGATGTGGCAGGCGGCAGGGACAACAATGTCCATGTAGCCTGGTACGGGTATTATTCGGGCTCTTCCTATTACCAGATTGTTTACCGCGGCAGGTTCAGCGGCACCTGGGGCTCAATCCAGAATGCGTCCAAGTGGAGCTATTACTGCTACTACCCGTCAATTGCGGTCAACCCGCTCAACAACAAGCCGGCAGTGGTTTATTACACCTATACGATGCCCAGTTACTGGTATCTATTGGCTTTCAAGGAGCGGCTGGGCAGTGCTTCATCTGACACCTGGCCTGATGCCTATCAAATTGTCAATGATACACTGCTTTATTTCTCCTATCCCTGCTTGAACTATACCAGGAACGGAATGGCGCGGGTGGTCTGGATGGGTTATCCTTCCAGCGGTGTGTATTACTATGCGGTGATGTATAATGAGCGGAGCGTTGCCGGAACCTGGGATGTGCCTTCGGTGGTCTGCTATCGGTCTTCCTATTATCAGTATTATCCATCAATCAACAATGGCGGTTCTGGTTCAGATGCCAATTCGGTTCATGTGGTCTGGGTTGGCACCCATCCGGGCAACTATGAGGTTTATTACCGGAAGGGTCAGCCACCATCACCGTATGACCTGGCGATGTACCGGATTGATGTGCCGGGCGGATTGCATCAGGTTGGTGAAAATGTCAACCCATCGGTCTGGGTAAAGAATGTGGGCACGGATACGGTCTCCAGTTTCAGCGTGAAACTGGATATCGGCAGTACCTACTCCAGCACGGTAAGTGTAAGCCAGGCGATAGGACCGGGTGATACCCTGAATGTTACCGGATTTACCACCTGGATACCATCCAGCAGTGGCACCTATGCGGTGCGGTGCTCGGTCCGGCTCAGCGGTGATGGCAATCCGAATAATGACCTGGCAACCAAGAGCACAATGGTTGCGGACTTTGTGGAGCACTTTGATGCTTCCAATGGCAACCATCGGGGCACTGGTGGCTGGCAGTGGGGTCAGCCGCAGTCACCGCGCAATGCACCGCCTTCGCTTCCGAACTGCTGGGGCGATGTGCTTTCCGGATATTATGCGAACAACGCCAATGATACCCTGCTTTCCTTCAACCTTGTCGCGACCGCAGATACACCGGTAGTGCTCTTTAACCACTGGATGTATTGCGAGACCTATTATGATGGTGGTAACTTCAAATACTCAACCGATGGTGGCAATACCTGGAATTTACTCTATCCTGATGGCACCAGGGCTTATTATGGTTATCTCTATGGACTGGGTGAAAATGGTTACTCGGGCAACTGGGGCTGGGAGGTGGCAAGGTTCAAGATTCCGGTTAGCAATGGAACTTCGTTCAAGATTCACTGGCGGTTTGGCTCGGATGGGTCGGTTACCTATTATGGCTGGTTGATTGATGACCTGGCAGGGATTGGCTGCCGGAAACCGGTTGATGTGGCGGCAACCGAGATTCTCGCGCCGACCGGCTCAATACCCTGGGGCGTGCCGGTAACACCGCAGGCAAAGGTCTGGAACTTCGGATCTGGACAGCAGACCTTCCCGGTGGAGTTCACGATTGGTTCGGTCTATGTGGATACCGAGTATGTTACCCTTTCACCGGGTGAGTCGGCAGTGGTCTCGTTTGCGGACTGGACACCGGGTGCCAAGGGAACATATACCACCAGGGCGGTAACCCTGCTTGCTAGTGACGAAGTGCCGGAGAATGACACGGTTGAGAGTTCGGTTGATGTCTATCTAATTGATGTTCAGCCGACCGCAATCATCAGGCCGGTGGGCAATGTTGACTCCGGTGCGGTGATTGCGCCGCAGGTGAAGGTGAGAAATAACGGCTCCTCCACGGTTTCGTTCTATGTCAATTTGAAGATTGGCTCATCCTATGACCAGCAGCGGCTGGTGGTCGGCCTGACTCCAGATGAGGAGCGGACAATCACCGGGTTCCCGAACTGGACTGCCGATCAGATGGGTGACTTTGAGGTTCGCTGCACCACGAGGTTAACCGGTGATATGATTACTGGTAACGACCTGCTGATTGATTCGGTCCATGTGCACAAGTATGATGTGGCAGCGACCCAGATTATTGAGCCCGCAGGTAATATCCCGCAGGGCAGGACGGTTACACCGACCGTACATATTGCGAACTATGGTGACCTGGCAGCGACCTTTGATGTTACCTATGTGATTTACGATACGACGATGACCGCGGTTTACAATCAGACCGAATCGGTGACGCTTGACCCGCACTCTGAAGCCGACCATGCCTTTGCGACCACCTGGACCGCGAGCAATGTTGGCAACTATCAGGCAGTGGCATGGGTTGTTTATTCACTGGATAACAACCACACGAACGACACCACCCAGTTTGCGTTTGCGGTGAATGTGCCTTATGAGCCGGGCTGGAAAGAGATGGCTACGATTCTCGGTGAGGTTAAGGATGGCGGATTTATAGTCAAAGACCCGGATGGCGGAAAAATCTATGCGGCACGCGGCTATAAGTCAGGCGACTTCTATGTCTATGACATTGATGCGAATTCCTGGACAGCGTTACCAGCAGCACCGGCGATTATCTCCAAGGGTGGTAATGGTTGCTATGGTGGTGGCTATGTCTATGTGATGCATGGTGGCAATACCGCTAAGTTCTCCCGCTACAGCATTGCGGACAACGTCTGGGAACCGCTGCCGGATATTCCTGCCTGGACCTCGGGCAAGAATCCGAAGGGCGGTGGTGACCTGGTGTATGTAGTGGTTGAGGATGTACCGTATGTGTATCTGCTGAAAGGTTACAAGCAGGACTTCGGCAGGTATAACCTGGTGACTGGCACCTGGGAATCACTGCCGGCAGCTCCGGCTGGTGCCAAGCCCAAGTGGGACAAGGGTTCCTGGATGGTTTACAATGGTTCAACCATGCTCTATGCGCACAAGGCGAAGTATTCAGAACTCTGGACATTTGACCTGACGACCGGACAGTGGGGTACTGCTCCACTCACGGGTATTCCTTATGCGAGCTCCAAGACCGGTAAGAACAAGAAGCCCAAGGACGGTTCTGATGGCGCTTACTACAACCCGGGCACCGGAATGGACTACATCTATGCGCTCAAGGGTGGCAACACCTGCGAACTCTGGAAGTATGACATTTCCGGTGGCACCTGGACCGAACTTGACCCGATGCCTGAGGTTGGCACTACGGGCAAGAAGAAGCGGGTTAAGGCGGGCGGTTCACTGGTGAGCAATGGCGATGGCGCATTCTTCGCACTCAAAGGCGGCAAGACGATGGAGTTCTGGCGCTTCTTTGAGGCACCAGCGGTGTTTGCCGCTGCACCTGAGCGTTCGGGCGTGATGGGACAGAGGGTGATGCCGGTCCGGTTTGGCTTCAGCCTGGCGCCGAATCCTGTTGTCAAGGGTTATGGCTTGCTGAGTTACAGCGTGCCGCAGGCCGGTGTGGCAAGGGTGAAGGTGTTTGATGTCACGGGTCGGACGGTTGCCGAGTTCGGCTTTGTGGCGAGTGGCACCGGCACCCGGAGCCTGGACCTGCGGAATCTGGCATCTGGCGTTTACCTCGTGAAGTTTGAGGCAGCGGGCCAGAGTGCGGCTCAGAAGCTGATTGTCCAGTAGCGACTGCGCGTGCGAATTCAGGGGGGCGTTAACGCCCCCCTTTTATTTTGATAAGGTCGGGGTAATGCAGGAACGATCGCGGGTAGATTGCCACCTGCCGAAGGCAGAAGCAATGACGAAAAAAAGGGCAATGGGGTTATGCGGTTGACATTTTATCAGGATTGAATAAAATTATGCTTTGCGAGTGACAGGCATTGCCCGATTTATTGACCATACCCGGCTGAAACCGGAGACAACACCGGCAGAAATCAGAACACTCTGCCGGGAGGCAAAACGTTTTGGCTTTGCAACAGTATGCGTGAATTCGGGTTATGTGCCGCTGGCAGCAAGACTTTTGAAAAATAGCGGGGTTGGGGTGTGTTCAGTGGTCGGTTTTCCACTCGGGGCAACCGCTACCCCAGTAAAGGTGGCAGAGGCACGGTTTGCGGTCCGTTCAGGAGCGAGCGAAATTGATATGGTGATGAATATCGGGCTATTTAAGGCAGGGGTTTATAAAGAGGTGGTTGCGGATATCAAGGCGGTGAAGAAAGCAGCCGGGAAAAGGGTGGTGAAGGTGATAATTGAGACCGGACTTTTGAGTGAAAGCGAAAAGGTGCGGGCAGCAAAATTAGTAATTGAGGCGGGTGCTGATTTTGTTAAGACATCAACCGGGTTCGGTCCGGGCGGGGCAACGGTTGAGGATGTGGCGCTGTTAGCCGGGGTGGTAAAGGGTAGCATCAGGATTAAAGCCGCGGGTGGAATTCGGACCCTTGCCCAAGCCGGGGCGCTGATTGCTGCCGGGGCAAGCCGGCTGGGGACAAGCGCGGGTGTGGCAATTGTTAGTGAAGAGTTGAAGAGTTGAATAGTAAATCATAAGGAGGTCTTTTTATGGCGTATGGTAAAATCAAGGAGTTCCTGCAGAATGAGTTAAAGACAGTCCGGGACCAGGGGCTCTATAAAGAGGAACGTTATATTCACGGACCACAGGGGGCGCAGATTAAGGTGGAGTATCCAGAGGGGGCAAAGCAGCGGGCGGTGCTGAATTTCTGCGCCAATAATTATCTCGGACTTTCCAGTCATCCCGAGGTTATCAAGGCGGCGCATGAGGCGCTGGAGAAATGGGGCTATGGACTTTCATCAGTGCGGTTCATCTGCGGAACCCAGAGTCTGCACCGGCAACTGGAACGCAAAATCGCCGAGTTTTTAGGAATGGAGGATGCGATTCTGTATTCCTCCTGTTTTGATGCCAATGGTGGGCTGTTTGAGGTGCTGCTCGGTCCGGAAGATGCAATCGTGACCGACCAGTTAAACCATGCCTCAATTATTGACGGCATCCGGCTGTGCAAGGTGCCCAAGGAGCGCCGGTTCATCTATCAGCATGCGGATATGGCTGACCTGGAGGCGAAGTTGCAACAGGCACGGGCAGGTGGGGCACGGTTTGTAATGATTGCGACCGATGGTGCCTTTTCAATGGACGGGGATGTGGCAAAGCTGGACCAGATTGTACCGCTTGCCGAGAAATATGATGCGCTGGTGATGATTGATGATTCGCACGCCACCGGGTTTATGGGCAAAACTGGCAGGGGAACCCATGAGCACTGCGGGGTGATGGGCAAGGTGGATATCATCACCACCACCTTTGGAAAGGCGATGGGCGGGGCGTCCGGCGGTGTGACCGCGGCACGGAAGGAAATTGTTGAGATTCTGCGGCAGCGGTCCAGGCCTTATCTTTTCTCCAATACCCTGTGTCCGGTGGTGGCAGCCGCAACTTTGCGGGTGATTGAAATTCTGTCCGAGACAACCGAACGCCGGGATAAACTGGAGCGGAATACGAAGTATTTCCGTAAGAAGATGACCGAAGCCGGTTTTGACATCAAGCCCGGTGAGCATCCAATTGTGCCGATTATGCTCTATAATGCAAAACTGGCGCAGGACTTTGCCCGGGATTTGTATCACGAGGGCATCTATGTTATCGGGTTCTTTTATCCGGTGGTGCCGAAGGGACAGGCACGGATTCGGGTGCAACTGTCAGCAGCACATGAGCCGGAGCATATTGACCGGGCGATTGCCGCGTTTGTTAAGGTGGGGAAGAAATACGATATCCTGAATAAGAGCCGGGACCAGATTATCGCGCGCTACGGGGAGTAAAGGCACAGAACTAAAAGGGGCGTCCAGCTGGACGCCCCTTTTTTTATTTTCTGCGTTAATGGATGATGATTTTGGCAGTGGTCTGGACAGTACCGGTCTGTGCCCGGACTATATAGCTGCCTGGTGCCCAGTTCGGGCAGTTAATTGTGAATCGGGAATTTTGGGTGGTGAACTGAAGCCGGGTTCTGCCAGTAACGTCGTAAACGGTGATAAGGGTTTTATCAGTAGAGGTGGGCGGAAGCTGGACGTGGAGCCGGTCTTTTGCCGGATTGGGATAGATTTTTAAGGTCAGTTGTTCAGGCAAAATAGGCGGTTTGGGTTTTTCTTCAACCCCGGGTCCGGATTCCGGACTTTTGTAGCACCAGAATTCGTAGGTTTTGTTGCCTTTAAGCACAAAGAAGATGCCATTGCCCATACCGGTGATGCCACCGCCGTTTTTAACCCGTTTCTTTTTAGCGGTGGTACCTAATTGCGGAATGGTGTCCAGTTCGGTCCAGGGTTCGGGCAGGCGCGGGTCAAAGTGCCAGAATTCGCAGGTGTTGCCACCTTTGAGGCAGAACATTCCGTTGTTCCACCAGACACCGCCCGCACCATCCTTGACCTTTTTCTTCTTGCCGAGCATTCCGGCTTCCGGGAACGGACGGAAATTGGTGTTGAGCCATTGACCGGCATTGACATCAAAGGCAAAGACTTCACCGTATTTTGCCTTGACCGCATAGATGGTGCTGACTCCGTCAAACACGATGAATGAGCCAGGTTTATAGTAACTCTTGCCTGATGGTCCAAGCGGGGCTTCGGGTAGCGCTTCCCAGGAATCGGCAAGGACATTGTAGCGCCAGAATTCGTTTTTGTAGCCTTTCAGAAGGTAAACAAATTCGCCCTGGGGCTGGCGGACATAGGTGAGATAGGTGCCGCCTTTAATCGGTTTACCGGTGCTGCCGGGCGGAATATCCTTTCGGCTTACCCAGGTGTCCTGCCAGGCGTCGTAGCGCAGGAAACTGTAGGTGGAATAGCCCTTGGTTGCATACAGGTAGCGGAAGCCATCAGCACAGAGCGCACCACCTTTATAAACCGGTTTGTTGCCCGAGCCTGCCGGGATGCTGGGGCAGACGAGCCAGGAGTCCTGTTCAATGTCGTAGGCAAGGAGGTCATTGGTTTTATAGCCCCGCAGGACATAAACCCGGTTGTTGAGATAGGCGATGGCAGCACCATCCTTGATGGGCTGGCTGGCGGGCGCAGCGGGAACCGGGGTAAGTTCCTGCCAGCCGGGATGGAGCAGGGTGCGGACCGCAACCGTTTTTCGGAACCGGTCGTTGGCGGGTTCGTTGTCGGTGGCAAGCCGGGTGGAGCAGGCAACGGTATAGGTACCGCGGCTGGCGTTCCAGGTGCTGAAGGTTAAAAGCAGGGTATCGCCGGGTTGCAGTGCGGTCGCAGTGGCGGTGTCGGTGTAGATTAAGGTGCCTGCCTTTTCAACCGTGAAGAGGACCTGGAAACCGGCTTCAACAAAGGTGCCGAAGTTGACAATTTGAGCCTGCGGGGTAACCGGTCCGGGCGGACAGGTGTCAAGGGGAGAAAGGATTGCCACGGCGCCGACATCGTGGGCTGGGGTGCGGACGGTGACGGAAGAGTTGATACGGTCGTTTTCGGAATTGAGGTCGTGCGGGGCGCTGACCCAGAGCGTGGTGGTAAATGTGCCGGCAGGGGTGGCGACCCAGGAGGAGAAACTGACGGTGTCAACCTGATTGGGGTTCAGGTGATGGGTGAGGGAGTCGGAATAGAGGGGTGAGCCTAAAAATGAGATTTCAAAATAGGCTTTGAGGCTAACCGGCTGGGGCGCAAGGTTGGAGATAATTCCGCGCGGGATGACGGTGCTCGTCTCCATCACGACCCCGACCGGTGAGAGAATTTCCAGGGCGGCAACATCGTTATAAAATGGCGGTTTGACAAAGAACCTCCGGCTGGCGGTGTCGTTTGCCGGGTTGAGGTCACCGGGTAAAAATGTTTGAAACCAGGTAGCGACGATGCCAGCGGTATCGGCACGCCAGGAGCGAAAGGTGATGGTGGCGGAGTCGCCCGGTTGCAGGTTATTGACATAGACGCTGTCGCGGTAACTGGCACCAATCTGGCACACGGTCCAGAACGAGCCCGCACCGTTTGATGGGTTGATGACCCGACAGGCAGGGGTAACGAGGTTTGCCGAGTCCACGGTGTCAGCGGGTGCAAGGATGCGCAGAATTCCAACATCGGATGCCTGGCGGGTAGCGGTGATGGTGAAATTGTCAACCACAAAATAGGTAAGGGCGGTGGATTCACCCAGACAGCCGAAGGCAATCCGGACGCCGCGGCGGTTGGTTGCCCAGTCAAGGTTATAGGTGACAAGCCCGGGTTGTAAGGTTTGGCTTGAGAGGTTGGCGATTTCAATTGTAAAAGGTCCGGAGTCAACCGCACCGTAAATCCGGGCATCGAGCAAGCCGGTGCCCGGGACAATGCCAAGTGAACAGCGGAGCACGATATTGGAACAGCCGGTGAAATCAAGGTAGGGGCTGATGAGCCAGTCGTCAATCTCTTCTTCGCTGCCGGTGCCGAGTGCGGCATAAGGGGTGGGATTGTCGGGCCAGGGGTTAAAGCCCAGATCCGGGGCACGATGCCAATCGTTTGCGGAGGTGTCAAGGGTAAAGGTTATTGTCCAGCCCGCCGGCGGGTTGACCGTTGACCAGCTGCTGTTGAAATTTTCGGAAATGATGGTCTGCTGGGCAAAAACCAGCAGTGGTAATAATAGCCCAGCCAGGGGGGCAAAACGACGGGAGGTAAAGTTGAACCGGATTAAAAACTTATTTTTTTTCATTAAAGCCTCCTTTTTTTGCCCAGCATCCGGAGCTTTTTAAATTTTATTATTATTACGGGTGCGCTACTCCGGGCTGATGAGCAGTAATTTTAGTTCTGCGCCGCCATAATATGATAATCCGTTTTTTTTATTTGTCAATAATCATAGCTGGCCATTATTGATTTGTAATGATTATTTGAGTATTATAAGGAAAAGGTGATTCAGATTTTTTCAGTTATTAAACTGGAATTCAAGGCACAGAACAGGAGGTAAAATGAAGATTTTTATTGACTCAGCCGATATCCGGGAGATTCAGGAGGTCGCGAGCTGGGGCATCCTGGACGGGGTGACCACCAATCCGACCCTGGTGCGCAAGACCGGCCGGAGTTTTCAGGAGTGCGTTAGCGCTATTTTGAAGGTGGTTAATGGTCCGGTTTCGGTGGAGGCGATAGCACCGGATGCGGCCGGAATGATTAAGGAAGCCGAGGAGTGGGCGCAACTGGACCCACAGAAAATTACAATTAAGATTCCGATGGGGATTGAGGGGCTTAAGGCGGTGCGGGCGCTGGCAACCAAAAACATTATGACCAATGTGACGCTGATTTTTTCACCAAATCAGGCGCTGCTGGCCTGCCGTGCCGGGGCAACCTTTGTCTCACCGTTTATTGGCAGGCTGGATGATATCTCGCACGATGGAATGGAACTGGTGCGGGATATTGCGGCAATGATTGAGTATTACGATTTTAACACGCAGGTCATTGCCGCCAGTATCCGGCATCCGCTCCATGTGATTGAAGCAATGCGCGCCGGCGCCCAGATCGCCACCGTTCCCTATGATGTGCTGGTCAAGATGGTGAAACATCCGCTGACCGAGGCGGGAATCAAGAAGTTTTACGAGGATTATCAGCAGATACCGAAAGGATGAGTTATGCCCATCGTTGACTCTAAAACCGGACAGGTGAAAAAGAGTTATACCGTCGCCGAATTGACCCAGGCGGCAAATCTGATGCGCGGTTATAACCTGATTGCGCTGTGTGCGGCGGGCTCAGGACATTCAGGCGGGACAATGTCAATTATGGATGTGACCGCGGCACTTTATCTGCAGGTTGCCCGGCATGACCCGCAGAATCCGTTCTGGGAGGACCGGGACCGGATTATCTGGTCAACCGGGCATAAGGCACCGGCACTTTATCTGGGGCTGGGGATGGCAGGTTATTTTCCGGTTGAGGATGTGGTAAGATTGCGGAAACTGTATGCGCCCTATCAGGGACATCCGCACTGGCTGAAACTGCCCGGGGTGGAGATTTCTTCGGGTTCGCTGGGTCAGGGGTTATCGGTGGCGGTGGGAATTGCGCTGGCAGCCCGGCTGGATAAGAAAAATTATCGGGTTTACTGTCTGACCGGTGATGGCGAGCATCAGGAAGGGCAGATCTGGGAGGCGGTGATGGAGGCGGGTGCCTATCAGCTGGACAATCTCTGCTGTATTCTGGATAAGAACCGGTTGCAGATTGATGGCTGGGTTAAGGATGTGATGAACATTGACCCGATTGCCGACAAGTACCGGGCGTTTAACTGGAATGTGATTGAGATTGACGGGCACAATATGCATCAGATTCTCTCCGCATTTGAAAAGGCAGCACATCACCAGGGACAGCCCACGGTTATCATCTGTAATACGACCAAGGGTAAGGGTGTTTCGTTTATGGAGAATGTTGCCGGCTGGCATGGCAAGGCGCCGAATAAGGCGGAGATGGTTAAGGGGTTACAGGAACTGGGGGTTCATTACCGGATTGATTATGAGAAACTGTTGAAGAAAGCCGAGGAGTACCAGCATGAGGCAACCGCAAAACTGATGGCAAAGGTGCCCAGGTTTTCCCGCGACTATTTCTGGAACCGGCAGGAGAAGATGAAGGTGGAGATGAAGGCAACCCGGTTCGGTTTCGGCGAGGCGCTGGAGGAATTGGGTGATGACCCACGGGTGTGCTGTATCGGGGCGGACATCTCCGGCTCAATTACCATCTCCCGGTTTTATGAGAAGCATCCGGAACGGCTGGCGCGCTGGATTTCAGTTGGGATTGCCGAGCAGTCGGGCACAAATGTTGCTGCCGGGCTGGCAAAGGAGGGCAAACTGCCGGTTTTTGGGACCTATGGTGTGTTTGCGGCGGGCAGAAATCTGGACCAGTTGCGGACCACGGTCTGCTATGGTAATTTCAATGTTTTGATTGCGGGTGCGCACGGCGGGGTTTCGGTAGGACCGGACGGCGCAACCCATCAGGCGCTGGAGGATTTGTTCCAGATTTGCGGCTTGCCCAATATGCATGTCTGTGTGCCGGCAGATGCGCTGGAGACAAAGCGGGCAACCGCCCATCTTTTGTTTAAAATTAAGGGTCCGAAATATATCCGGTTTGCCCGCGAGGCGACACCGGTGGTAACGAACGAGCAGACACCGTTTGTCTGGGGGATGCCGAATGTGTATCGTTACCGGGGCGAGCAGGAACTGTTTATTGACGCGTTTCAGGTGCAGACCGCGGACCGATATGAGAATGAAAATGAGCAGTTGACAATTATTGCCTGCGGCCCGATGGTGCCCGAGGCAATGCGTGCCGCCTGGATTTTGAAGGAGGATTTCGGAATTGAGACCCGGGTCATCAATCTGCACACTTTGAAATCGCCCACCACCCATCCCGATGAGACCATTCCCAATCAGCGCTATCTAATTCAGGCAGCACTGGAGACGGGCGTGGTTTTGACCGCAGAGGAGCATCAGATTGGTGGACTGGCAAACCGGGTTTCCTTTGTGCTGCACACTGCGCCCGAACTTTTTAACCAGCCAGTGGTGTTCGGCGCAATCGGGGTTAAGGACCGGTTCGGGGAATCGGGTCAGCCCTGGGAGTTGATGTGGGAGTTTGAGGTTTCTGCCGAGCATATTGCGGCAAAGGCACGGGAACTGCTGGCACAGGTGCGACCAGCGGTGAAGCCGGATGCCGGGGTGAAGGCACAGCCAAAGAGGAAGCGGGCCGGGGTGAAAAAGGGGCGTGCCCGCAAGGCAAAATCGGAATAAGGGGGAAAATGAGACTGGCTAATCGGATGGAAAGGCTGGGCACCGAGACCGCATTTGATGTGCTACGTCGGGCTAAGGAACTGGAATGCACAATGGATGTGGTTCATCTGGAGATTGGCGAACCGGACTTTGCAACGCCGAAGCACATCGTGGAAGCGGCAAAAAGGGCACTGGATGAGGGCTGGACCCATTACGGTCCTTCAGCCGGACTGCCCGAACTGCGCGCGGCAATTGCCGAATATGCGGGCCGGCTGCGCGGGGTAAAGTTCTTTCCGGAACAGGTGGTGGTAACGCCCGGGGGCAAACCGGTGATGGCGTTTGCGATTATGGCGCTGGTGGAGACCGGTGATGAGGTGATTTATCCCAATCCCGGCTTCCCGATTTATGAGTCAATGATTGAGTATATGGGTGGCAGACCGGTGCCAATCCGGCTGCGCCTGGAGCGGGAGTTCCGGCTTGATACTGAAGAACTGGTGTCAATGGTCAACCCGCGCACCAAACTGATTGTTATCAATTCGCCGGCAAATCCAACCGGTAGCGTTTTGACCCGGGAGGATCTGCGGCTGATTGCGGACACGGCGCTGAAATATAATATCTGGATTCTTGCTGATGAAATCTATTCGGAGATTATTTATGACGAGCCTTTTGAGTCCATTGCCCAGTTCAGTGATGTCCATCCCCGGCTGATAATTCTTGATGGCTTTTCCAAGACCTTTGCTATGACCGGCTGGCGGGTTGGTTATGGCATAATGCCCAGGGATATGGCAGAGAAACTGGCGCGGATTGAGACCAATATCAACTCCTGCACCGCGACCTTTATTCAGCGTGCCTGTCTGGCAGCGCTTCAGGGTCCGCATAATGAGGTGGACAAAATGGTGGCTGAGTTTAAAAAACGGCGGGACTTTATTGTTGAAGGGCTGAACCGGTTGCCGGGTTTTCGCTGCCTGGTGCCCAAAGGTGCATTTTATGCCTTTCCCAACATTGAAGGCACCGGACTGGACTGTAAGGTGCTGGCAGACCGGCTGCTGGAGGAGGCAGGGGTTGCCTGTCTTGCCGGGACCTGTTTTGGCAAATACGGGGATGGATTTTTGCGCTTCAGTTATGCCAACTCAATTGAAAACATCGCCTGCGCGCTGGAACGGATTGAAAATTTCCTGCGCCGGTAAGTCCAGGGCACCTGCCATTTCGTCATTTTCCCTTTTTCCTCATTGCAAGTCCTTTTTTTCGTCATCGGGAATTCAGCCCTTTTTTGTCATTGCGAGGCACGAAGTGCCGTGGTAATCTCTGTGCGGATGTGCCTGCCTTCGGCAGAGTGGAATAACCACAGCCCAAAAAGTCAATTCAATTATTAGAATTTTCTACTGTTTTAGTTATTGACTTTTACTCCTGAACCGGTAAAAATTTTAATACCCGATGACTGACCAAAACTATCTAATAACTGGGCAAAACATCGTATCCGGGGAGATATTTTGCACCCCGGGTAAAATTCAATGAAGCCGGTTTTTGCCCCGCGCCTTAACCGCATCCCGCCCTATTTATTTTCTGAACTTGACCGGCTAAAGGCTCAGGTCCGGCGCGGACTGATTGACCTCGGTGAAGGCAACCCCGACCTCGTGCCCGACCGCCGGCTCCTTGCCCGACTGCGTCAGGCACTTTCCAACCCGGAAAATCACCGTTATCCCACCTATGCGGGCAAACTGAGTTTGCGGGTTCAGGTGGCAAACTGGTACCAACAGCGCTTCGGGGTCAGCCTTGACCCGGAAAAGGAAGTTATCATCTTAATCGGCTCCAAAGAAGGGGCAGGCCATTTGCTCTGGGCGTTCAGCGACACCGGCGACACGGTCGGCGTTCTGGACCCGGGCTATCCGGTTTATCTTAACAATACCCGCTTAACCGGTGCCAATCCGGTTATCATCCCGCTTGAAGAAAAAAACAACTTTCTCCCTGACTTAAACCTGATTGACCGCCTCGGACCCCAACTGAAACTCCTCTGCCTGAACTTTCCCAACAATCCGACCGCTGCTGTCGCCCCTTTGAAATTCTATGAGGAAATTGTCCGGCTCGCACTCAAGCACGGCTTCTATATCATCAACGACAATGTCTATTCTGAAATCTGGTTTGATGCGCCCCCGCCCAGCATCCTTCAGGTGCCGGATGCCCGCACCTGTGCGCTGGAACTGCATTCCCTTGCCAAAACATTTTCCATCCCGGGCTGGCGCATTGGTATGGCAGTGGGCAATCAGGACCTGCTCAACGCCCTCTTAAAAATCAAACAGAACATTGACTCCGGACCTTTTGGTGCAATTCAGGATGCTGCCGCCTATGCACTTAAAAACTCGCGCCCGCTTTCCCGGCAGGTGCGGCAAACCTATGCCCGCCGGCTAAAACTCTTTGTCCAGCAACTTGAACATTACGGCTGGCAACTGCCCCTGCCCCGCGCCACCTTTTATCTCTGGGCAAAACTGCCCGAGAAATGGCAAATCCAGCACCAGGGCTCCCGCTCCTTCGGTTTTGTTCTGGCGCTGCTCCAAAATTGCCGGGTGGTGGCAGCACCCGGTGCCGGCTTTGGCAGACACGGTGAAAACTATGTCCGCTTTGCGCTGGTTGCTCCGGAACCGAAACTCAAACTTGCTGCCCAGCGCCTCGGTCGCTGGTTAAAAACCTGCTAAACTATGGCACTGGTTGTTCAGAAATACGGTGGTACCTCGGTTGCCGATATTGACCGAATTAAAAATGTTGCCCGGCGCATCGTTGCCCGCCGCCAGCAGGGCGACCGGCTGGTGGTGGTCGTCTCGGCAATGGGGGAAACGACCGACCGGCTCAACGAACTGGCGCACTCAGTCAACCCCGCACCCCATCCCCGGGAACTGGATATGCTTTTAACCGCGGGGGAACGTCAGGCAATGGCACTGCTCGCCCTGGCAATAATGGGCTATGGATTTGATGCCCAATCTTTTACCGGTTCCCAGGTTGGAATAATCACCGACCGTTTTCACGCCGATGCCCGGATTCAGGAAATCAGGCTCTTTCGCATCACCGATGCCCTGCGCCAGGGAAAAATTCCGATTGTTGCCGGGTTTCAGGGGATGAGTGACGAACGGGAAATCACAACGCTGGGCAGGGGTGGTTCAGATGTCACCGCGGTGGCGCTGGCCGCGGCGCTCCGGGCTGATGTCTGCGAATTTTACAAAGATGTTGAAGGTATATTTACCGAAAACCCGGCTGAATTCCCGCGTGCCCGTTTTGTGCCGGAACTAACCTTCACCGAACTGGCAGAACTGGCACAGGCGGGCTCAGAGGTCATTCACCCCCGCGCCTGCGCCCTGGCGGCAAAATATCGGGTACAGTTAAAAATCAGTTCATCTTTTAACAACAAGCGAGGCACTATGGTGGTAGAAAAAAGTATGGCGAAAATGGAAAAGGCGTTTGTCCGGGCAATTGCCCATCAGCAAAAACTTGCCCGGATTGCCCTGATTGACGTCACCAAAAAACAGCGCTGCCTGCATCAGGTCATTACCCGGCTGACCGCCGAACGGATTCCGGTGCTCTTTTTCAGTCACGGCATCGCGCATAACAACCGCTTTGACCTTGCCTTCATCATTCCCGAGCCGGACCTGGCGCGTGCCCGGGAAATTCTCACCGGATTAATCAAAGAGGTCAAAGCCGAAAACCTGAATATTCTTGACGACCTCGCCTCGGTCGCGCTCGTTGGGCCCGGGGTGGGCAACGACCCGGAAATCATCGCCGGCACCCTTGACACCCTGCACAAAGCCCGGATTCACCTTGAAGCCTTCAGCCTGAACGCCACCCGGCTCACCTGCTTCCTCCGGCGCCACCAGCTCCGGCTTGCGGTTACCGCCCTGCTCGCCCGCTTCCGCCTCACCGAAGAATAAAACGGAGGCAGCACAATGGACGAATTAAACCCCCAACCCGAACTCACCAGCCCGGACCAACCCCCTGCGCCCGAACCCGAACTCAAACAGATAATTGAAGCCCTGCTCTTCGCTGCTGATGGGCCGCTCACCCTTACCCGGCTCGCCGAAATCACCGCTCAGGACGAAACCGCAATTCAACAGGCGATTGACGACCTCAACCGAACTTACGCGCAAACCGCCCGCTCCTTCCGGGTCTCCCGGGTCGCCCAGGGTTATCAACTCTACACCCTGCCCGAATATGCCGACTGGATCAGAAAACTCTACGCCCACACCCGGATTCAACGCCTCTCCGCCGCCGCGCTGGAAGTCCTGGCAATAATTGCCTACCAACAGCCGGTTACCCGTCCGGAAATAGAACAACTGCGCGGCGTGGACTGCTCTGCCCCGCTGCTCACCCTCCTTGAACGCGGGCTTATCGTCACCGCAGGCAGGGCGCATCGCCCGGGCAACCCGTTTCTCTATCGCACCACCCGGGAATTTCTCCGCTACTTCGGCTTAGAATCCCTTGACGACCTCCCCCGGCTGGAAGAATTAGGCCAATTTCTCGCCTCCCGGGAACCGGAAACCAGCTGAACCCGAAAAGGGCAAAATGTCCAAACCCGCGCGCCTGATAATCGCTGCACTTTTCCAAAATCAGGAACTACTGGACACGGCTGAACCCCACCTGACTCAGAAATTCGGCACAATCCTTTCCCGCAGCGAAAAAATCAACTGGAACTTCTCAACCTACTACGAACCAGAACTCGGCACAAACCTCCTCCGCCAGTGGCTCCTTTTTGAACCACCTGTCAACCCTGCCCAGCTCGCCCCGTTCAAAAAACAAACAATGGCAATTGAAGACCAATTCCGCGACCCGCAGGGCAAAAGACAACTAAACCTTGACCCCGGCATCTTAACCTTACACAACCTCGTCCTTGCCACCACCAAAGACTACTCCCATCGCATCTGCCTTGCCCAAGGCATCTATGCGGAGGTAACCCTTATCTTCCACAAAGGCAAATACCAGCCCCTTGAATGGACCTATCCCGACTACCGGACTCAAACCTGCCAGCAGTTCCTGCTCGCTGCCCGCCAGACCCTCCTCGGCTCCACCACCTAATAAACCATTCCCAACTCCGCTCCAACAACCCAACTCCGTTCCCCTCCCCTAATCCAATTCCCAGCCCTCTCTTAAACCCTCAACCCCACCCCAGAACCAACCATCGCTCCATCCGCCCATCCTACCACCGCGACCACCATTTACCCAACCCCGGTCAAAACCATATTGATAACAACCCAAAGAACCACCGACGCCACCATTTTCACAATCATTCCGGGTACGGTTCCGGGGACGGGGTCTAAAATTATCAAAATTTCTGATAACTCACAGAAAAACAAAAAGATATTCCAATTTTACCCGGTTTTATTCTTTTAACCTACAGGTTAAATTTTTTACAATTCCCCTCCGCGCTCCCTGAGGCAGAAAACAATCACAACACCCCCTTCAGTTATTCCAGTTTGCTCAAGGCAGTTTCCAATCAGGCGCGATTCTTCTTCAGGTTTTAGCGGACAAGCAGTTTTCGGGTTGTGCTGTTAGTTTCGGTCTGGATTTTCACCAGATAGACTCCGGCAGGGATATTGGCAAGCGGGAGGTTGTTAGTGCCATCAATATGATTGTAAACCCTTATCAGTTTACCCGCAATGTCATATAACCGGACGCTCTTTATAGAAACCGGTGCGCGGATGGACAAAAACCGCTGCGCCGGGTTGGGAAAAATGGTAACCTGAGGCTGATTGAAATTGGTGATGGACGTTTCGGCAATGCCCGCTCCGGTGGATGCAAATTTTACTGTATACCAGTCAGAGTCCCACTCATTGGGGTTGCTATGCGAGCCAAAACATATAAACCCCGTGGTGTAGATATAACCCTGGTTGTCAATCACCAGAGAATAAATCCAGCCGTTGGTGGTATCACCCCTGTTACACTCCCTAACTTCCCAGCGCAATGAACCCAGCGAGTCGTATTTGAGCAGGGTGTAGTCATCACCCCAGTAAAGGGTATCGCGGGGCGCGCTACTAAAGCCACCAACATAAACATTTTTCTCAGCATCAACTCCGATGGCAAGAGGAAAGTCATCCGCACCCTTGCCGGTATATCTTCGCTGCCACAACTCTTCTCCGGCAGGAGAATATTTAATGATGACAAAATCATACCCGGGAACAGGTCCGGGCCGGAGACCGCTTGCTCCGGCAACATAACAGTTTCCATCACGGTCAATTGTCAGAGTTTGACCGACATCATTACCTGGTCCATTATAAACCCTGACCCATTGCTCTTCACCATCAGTAGAGTATTTCACCGTGGCAATGGCATCGGTAGACCCGCAGCCGAGCGAGCCGGTTACATAGACATCTCCGGAAGGTGTAACTGCCAATTTGTAGGCATATCCTTGAAGATTCGCACCGCGGCGCCATAAAAGGTCACCATCCGGCGAATATTTCATCACCAGATAAGTTGGTCCACTGTCATCCCCGGCTACATATACATTTCCTGCGGTGTCAAGTCCAATACTGACCGTCCACCACCCGGTCGAATCAACCCTTACCCAGGCAACATCACCAGCACCGGTGTATTTGGCGGTTATCGCATACTGGACAATTGGAGTTATTGAGTCGTTGACAAAACCGGTTACATAAACATTGCCCTCCTGGTCAGCGCAGATGTCGCTTCCCCAACCTCCATATCCATGAGTCCTCACCCAGAGAATATCACCATCAGGCGTGTATTTTACCGTTCCTTTTGACCCTGTTACAAGCACATTGCAGTTGGAATCAGTGGCAACTGCCAGAGCCCACCCGTAATCAAGAAACCTTACCCATTGCAGGTTGCCAGCCGGGTCATATTTGATTGTGCAGTAATTACGAACCGTATCACCGTGATGGGAAATACTAACAAATCCAGTGACCAGAATATTTCCTGCCGGGTCAAGCGTAATAGCAGAAGCCATATCCTGGATGCCAAGTCCCCTGTAGCCATAGGTTCTTATCCAGACCTGGGCATAAACTGAACTTAAAAAGGCAAAGGGGAGCAGAAGTACCAGCACCTTTTTGCAGTTCATAGCACCCTGCCCCCCTTTTATCTTAATTACTCCTGAGCGTAAAACGGCGGAATCGGATTAGGCGGAGATGTGCGGGTCAGGTAGAGGTTGTCGGTATCAAAGAGGTGGTCAGGTGATGAATATTGCATCTCCTTGCTCCAGTTGCTGTAATAGGTTGTGCCATTAATCATCTTAAACGCATAAAACCGCCAACGATATCTTGAGTTGCAGGGAATGACAATACGGGGCAACCCAGCTTCCTCTCTGGCAAACCGACAGACATTATAGTTGGGTGGTAAACGAGTTTCCTCAGTATTGCCGATTATGTAAAGTGAAGCAGTATCATTAGCTGATGTAATGTCATAGACATAGGCGGCAACATAGCAATTAAGAGCGGGCTGATGATTACTGTCGTAGGTGTTCAAGAACAGTCCTTCTGGGGTCAGATTGTTATCATCGGCGAAAGCGACGCCGATGCCGATAACCGTGGTTGCCAGTATCGCAACCATTAGCAGTCTTGGCATCTTTACTCCTTTCACAGTCAGGTTTTTAAGTCTGACTGCGATATAATTATATTCTCTTTCTCTCTCTCTCTTGTCAAGAAAAATCTTGTCAAGAACGATGCCGTTTTTTCCATTTTTCACGCTTAAAGATTGTTGTGCCATACGCCACCTGCCGATCTGCTCGGGGCAGGTGGCGAAAGCCACAAGACGGGAAGTAATCTCTTGGCGGGTATGACCAGAGTGTCGCCTGGAGGTTGCTTCGCCCCTTCGGGCACCGCAATGACAAAAAAGGTGGATAGTTGCGTAATGACGGGAGAGGAGAGCGAATTGACCGAGCAGACAGTTTTAAAGTTGCAAGAGTTTTAAGCCGGAATCGGGTTCAAGTTCGCGCTTCAGTTTTTTAATGCCGGGCAGAATTGCAATTTCACAGGTGGCAGCCACCTTGCCGGCAAATAGGTGTCCGGAATAGGTGGTGAGCCGTTCGTTGCTGATGACGGCGTGGATGTGGAGAATCGGTTCGTTGTCTGCCCAGGCGATGTTGCCGACCAGACTGCAGATTTCGTATTCACCCTTAAAATGGCGCTGGTGATAGGTGCGTTTTTTAAGGTTGTAACAACCGAGTTTTAAGTCAGTGCCGGCGCCAAGCCCGAGCAGGATGCCGGATTTGAGCCGGTGGTCCTGGATAAAATTGCTGAGTGTTGGGATAATTTCTTCGCCCCGTTCAAGTCTTAACTGGTAGTACGAGCCATTTTTTTGATATCTCATTTTTCCTCCTCTTTTTTGAGAGGTTTTTGTTTTTTTACCTTTTTAATATATCGGCATTCGGGATAGCCGGAGCAGGCGATGAAGGTGCCAAAGCGCCCTTTGCGTTCCACCAGCGGTTTACCACATTTCGGACATTTTTCATCAAGCAGGCGGGGTGGCGGTTTGGGTTCGCGTTTGATGTAGTCACATTCGGGATAGCCGGAGCAGGCGATGAAGGTGCCAAAGCGCCCTTTGCGTTCCACCAGCGGTTTGCCGCATTTTGGACATTGCTCGGCTACTGTTTTGGATTCGGGTTTTTGCACATAGTCACATTCGGGATAGCCGGAGCAGGCGATGAACTTGCCAAATTTGCCCCAGCGTTCCATTAGCGGTTTGCCGCATTTTGGACATTTTTCTTCAAGCTGCCGGGCAAGGTCTTCCCGGATGTTTGAACTTTCGGCAAGTGCCTGGTCCAGGTCCTGTTTGAAGGGCTGGTAAAATCGGGCAACGACTGACCGCCAGTTTTCCGCACCCTCTTCAATCAGGTCCAGTTGTTCCTCCATCTGGCGGGTAAATCCGATTTCAAATATGTTGGCAAAGCGCGGAATCAGGATGTCATAGACCACGATCCCCAGTTCGGTGGGCACAAGTTTGCCCTGGGTGCGGACCACATATTTTCGTTCCAGCAGGGTGGGAACAATCGTGGCATAGGTGGAGGGACGGCCAATGCCGTTGATTTCCAGCCTTTTTATCAGGTTGGCTTCGGTATAACGGGGTGGTGGCTGGGTCCATTTCTGCTCGGGAATGAACTCAATCAGTTTAACCGGTTCTTTTTCGTGTAATGGCGGCAGGGTGCTGACCTTTTCCGGTTCGCCATACACCTGCTCAAAACCGGCAAATAATCGTTGAATCGCTTCTGCCCGGAAAATGAATTTCCCGCCGGCGAGCAGCACCTCGGTCTGCTGGTAGATTGCATCTGCCATCTGGCTGGCAAGGAAGCGGTTGTAAATCAGGTTGTAGAGTTTGAACTGTTCCGGGGTCAGGTATTTTTTAATCTGTTCCGGGGTTAATTCAATCCGGGTTGGGCGGATGGCTTCGTGTGCGCCCTGGGTGCCTTTGCGGTCAGGATAGCGCCGCGGCTTTTCCGGCACAAACCGTTCCCCGTATTTTTCAGCGAGCAGTTTGCGGGTATTTTCAATGATGTCGTCGGCAATCCGGAAGGAGTCGGTGCGCGGGTAGGTGATGAGACCGACCGCCTCTTTTTCCAGTTCAACACCTTCAAAAAGTTGCTGGGCAATCTGCATTGTGCGCCGGGAGTTAAAACCGAGCACCTGGCCTGCCTCTTTCAGCAGGGTGGCGGTAATAAATGGGGGCAGTGGTTTTTTGTGCTTTTCCCGAATGGTAATTTTTGCTACCACAAAGTCGGCAGCTTGACAGCCGGCACGCACCCTTTCCATTTCTTCGGCACTGGTGATTTTCGCATCCGCACCATCAATTTTAATCAAGCGGGCTTCAAACGGCTGCTGGTTGACGGTGTGGAAGATTGCCCGGACCAGCCAGTATTCCTGAGGCACAAATTTCTGAATCTCCCGCTCCCGTTCCACCAGAATCCGGAGCGCCACAGTTTGAACCCGGCCTGCGGATTTACCGGCACGCACGGTCCGCCATAACAATGGTGAAACCAGGTACCCGACCAGCCGGTCCAGCACCCGCCTTGCCCGATGGGCATCAACCTTGCGCTGGTCAATTTCGCCTGGGGAGTTAAAGGCGGCGCTGATGCCCTTCGGTGTAATTTCATAGAAAAGCACCCGTTTGATAGGTGCGCCATTTTTAATCTCCTGAGCAACTGAATAGGCGATGGCTTCGCCTTCCCGGTCCGGGTCAGTTCCCAGATAAATTAGTTTTGCCTGACGGGCAGCGGTTTTCAACTCGTTGATAACTGGTGCCTTGCCCCGGATCCGGATGTATTGGGGTTCAAATCCATTTTCAATGTCCACCCCGAGCCGGGATTTGGGCAGGTCGGCAATGTGTCCGCGCGAGGATAAAACCCGCATTTTTCCTTTGAGCAGGCGGGTGATGGTATGCGCCTTGGTTGGCGATTCCACAATCAATAAATCTTTTTTTGTGCTCATTCAGTTTGTAAGAATATAAATCATTGTCAAAATGTCAAAGAGATTTGCGGTCATTTTTTGACTGTAATCAAACCCTGATTATCATTATGAGATGAAGCGAACAATTTTGACACTAATTTTTTCCTTTTTATCGTTGAGCGCCGGATTTCTAAAACTGCCCTATTTGCAGAATGTTACCGATTCCACCATTTATGTCTGCTGGGAGGGGAGCGATTCAGTTGCGGGACAGGTCTTTTTCGGCTTGACCCCGGCAAAGGAACAGGTGGTGGTTGATAGCAACCGAACACTCCGGCACGAGGTCCTCCTTTCCCGGCTGCTGCCCGATACAATTTATTATTATCAGGTTATCGCCGGCATTGATACCAGTCCGGAAGGCTTTTTCCGCACACCAGCGCCCGCGCTCAATTGTTTCCGGTTTGCGGTTTATGGTGACAATCGCACCGACAGTGTTGCCCATCAGGCGGTGGTGGACCGAATGTGTCAGGTGAGTCCGTTACCGGTTGTGCTGTTTAATGTTGGTGACCTGACCGCAAACAGTACCGCTGGGGAGTATCTGACCTTCTTTAACATCGCCCGTAACCTTTTACGCTTTCAACCGCTTTTTCCGGTAATTGGCAATCACGATAACCGGAATATCGGGAATTATCTGTTAAACTTTGTTTTACCCGGCAACGAGCGGTATTACTCGGTCCTTTATGGCAACTGTGCCTTTATTATCGTTGACAACTACACCGATTTTAGTGTGGGCAGTGAGCAGTACCGCTGGCTGGAAACTGAACTCATCCATTATTCCACCAGCCCGGGTATCCGGCACATATTTGTTATCTTTCACGAACCCCCCTATACCACCAGCCTGAACCACTCCGGTAATCAAGCAGTTCAGGAGTTTTTGTGTCCGCTGTTTGAACAGTATCAGGTACGGGCGGTTTTCTGCGGGCATATCCATGCTTACGAGCATTCGCTGGTTAATAATATCCATTACTTTACCACCGGGGGCGGTGGTGCGCCGCTTCATACTGGCTGGCGTGATCCCGAACCCTGGACAGTTTATCGGGAAGCGGTTTATCAGTTTATGCTGATTGATGTGAGCGGCGATACGGTGCTTTTGCGTGGGGTCAGAACTGATGGGAGTGAATTTGACTCCACCCTGCTTTTCAACCTGAACGGAATAGAGGAACAAAAAGGGTCGGTGCTAATTTCACCGGTTAGCGCTTTTCCGGTGCTGACCCGGGGCAAAATAAACATTACCTTCAATATCACCCAGCCCGGATTGGTTAAACTAACAATTTATGACCCTGCCGGTAAAAAGGTTTTGACGCCGGTTAACAAATTTCTAAACACCGGGGTTCATAACCTCCATTTTGAATTGAACCGCCGTGGCAGTTACTTTGCAATTTGCCACCTCAACAACCGCATTTCCTTTAGCCGGTTTATCAGGTTATAGGTGCCGGCAGGATTGATTACTATCAACCATATCCGGGCGGGGTTGAATACCAAAAAGAACTTTTAGAAAGGGTATATACTCAATCTGAACAGTCCGGTGGTGCAAGTGGATTGGTTTGGACACCTGGTTCTGGGGTTGGCATTGGAGGATTGGGCGGGGCGCAGCAGTACAGCGGTAAATCTATTATTGACCCGGTTTCGGTTATTGACTCAACACCGGCTGATTATGTCGTTTATGTGCAAGCATCAGGTAAATGGATTCGTGTTGTTAGAAAAGAGGATAAACAACTCGTATTTGCCGGTAGTTTACCAGAACAATATTTAGGTACTTACTTACAATACATTAGGAAGTTGCTTTTGAAACTTACAGCTTCAAGATAGCTTGAATTTTAAGGAGTTAAATCAGCTGCCGGGACAGGTTTCAATTACCACCACGGCGGCGGCGTAATCGGCAAGGTGGGTGATGCTTAAGTGAATCAGGGAGTTGCCGAGCCGCTCTTTCGCTTTGCCCCAGACTTTGATTGTGGGCCGGGTGCGTTCGTTGTCGCAGATTTCAATTTCCAGCCAGGCGATTGCACCGCGGAGCCCGGTGCCAAGTGCTTTGGAAAATGCCTCTTTGGCAGCAAATCTGCCAGCATAGGAGGGGTATTTGTCTTTGAGTTTTTCACAGAAGGCAATTTCTGAGGGGGTAAAGATGCGGGTGGTGAAGCGGGTGCCGTAATTTTCAATTGCCTGGCGGATACGGGCAACTTCAATCAGGTCAATGCCGATGCCAGAGATCGCCACTTGTTAGAGTGCGGAGTTTAGCCGCTCAACCAGCGGGACAATTTCAAGGATGTCGTTGATTTCGTAGTCGGCACCGGAGTTTATCGTGCCAAAGGAGTCACCATAACGGGCAAACACGGTGACCATTCCCAGTTCTTTCGCGCCGACAATGTCCCGTTCTGCCCAGTCGCCAACCATAATCGCCTGGTGCGGGGCGACCTGCAGGAGTTCCAAAGTTTTTTCAAACGGTTCGCGCGCGGGTTTGCGCTTGCCGGTGTCGTCAAAGGTGACAACGACATCAAAGAAGTGGTGAACGTTGAGCGAGACCAGGCGCATCCAGACCTGCAGGCGCGGGGCATCCGAGACTACCGCCAGTTTTAAACCCATCTTGAGGAGGCGGAGCAGGGCAAGGTGAACATGGGGATAGGGAACAAGTGCCCCTTCCCGGGCGCGGCGATAGGCGATGATGCCGCTGGCTAAAATTCGGTAATCAATATAGCCCAGAACTGCGCTCAGGAAGTCGTTGAATACCTCTTGATATTCAATGCCTTTGGCTTCGTAAATTTCGTAAATTTTTTTCTTTGCCGCTTCCGGGGTGAGGTCCAGCCCGGCATCAATCATCGCCATTACCGCCGCGTCAACCGCGGCTTCTTTCCATTTGTTGAAGTCCACCAGGGTGTTGTCAACGTCAAATACAACCGCTTTAACCATCGTTTACTTCCGCTGGGTTGATGCTGAAAAGTGGGGACGCAATCGGTCGTAGGTGGTCAGGAGGTGTTCGCTCACGACTTTGGTTTCGCCGAGCACCGGCATAAAGTTGGTGTCGCCCTGCCAGCGGGGAACGATGTGGAGATGGAGATGGCCGGTTACGCCCGCACCGGCAACCGCACCGAGGTTGGCACCGATGTTGAAGCCCTGGGGATGGTATTCTTTTTTTAGAATTTTGACACAGCGCTGGAGCAGTTTCCAGAGTTCAGCACTTTCTGCCGGGCGGAGCGTTTCCAGCGCGGCGGTATGCCGGAGCGGGGCAACCATCAGATGGCCACTGTTATATGGGAAACGGTTCATCACCACCAGCGCATATTTGCCCCGATGAAGAATCAGGTTCGGTTTGTCAGCGGTCCTTTTTTTGAGCACGCAGAAGAGGCAGCGCTTTTTTTGGCAGTCGGCATTTTTGATTATGTAGTCGGCGCGCCAGGGAGCCCAGAGTTTTTCCATCAGCCGAAGAGTTTTAGTTGCTCATCCTTTTCCCCGCGGCTGGGTTCAGGGATGATTTTTCTTGTCCCGGGCAAAACCTGAACAGTGCCGAAGACGCCGTCATAGCCGGGTTCAACCTTGATTTCACCGCGGCGCATCCGCGCAATGCCTTCGGCAATTTTTTCACCATAGCGGGCAATTTCATCAATCGGCACATCCATCAGGATAGTAAACTCCGGTGCCAGATTGGTTACCATTTCTTCATATTTTCGGGCAACACCGGCGGTGTCCCGTCCTTGTTCCAGGGCTTCGGCGATGATTTCTTCCAGTGGGACCAGATGGCGGTAAGGAATTCGGTCCTGGGGCAGGGCGTCGGGTTTGCGGTCGGCAAGCTGTTCAACCCGGTGTAATACGCCGATGGTCAGTTTTCGGCCGCAGATCGGACAGATGTCACCGGAGAGGATGGATTCTGAGGGGGAGAGCCGGATGCCGCAGGTGCGATGGCCATCGTAGTGGTATTTGCCCTCTTCCGGGAAGAATTCAATTGTAAAGAGGAATTTGGTTCGGTCTTGGGTTTTGAGCACCTGACGGATTTCGTCGTAGTTAAGTTCGCAGTTAAAGACATTTGCCTCGCGGCCAAGGCGGCTGGGCGAATGGGCGTCGGAGTTGGAGATGAGCGTTTTGTTGTCAAGTTCGGAGAGGCGCCAGTTCATCGGCGGGTCAGAGGAAAGGCCGGTTTCCACAGCAAAGACCTCGTCGGCTAAATCACCGAAGCATTCGGCAAATGAGTCAAAACCGGAATGGGAGCCGTAAAGGGAAAACCAGGGGGTCCAGATGTGGGCGGGCACGATAAATGCCCGGGGGTCAATTTCCATAATCCGGGCAAGCATATCATAGCAGGAGATGCTGACGCTGGGACGGCCATCGGCTTCCAGTTTGCCATATTTACTGAGGAGTTCGGAGACCGCCGCCGCGGTTTCAAAGGTGGGCACGAAAATCAGATTGTGAATCCGGCGCAATCTGCCCGCCGCGGAGTAGATGTTATTGACCTCGGTATTGACAATGAAATAAACATCTTCATAGCGGTAGAAGCCGGTGCCGGTGTTTTGGAGGTGTTTTTTCAAAGAGGCAAAGTATTCGGGATGGGTGAAGTCACCGGTTGCCACCAGTTTGATGCCTTTGAGTCGGGCTGCCCGGGCGATTGCCGGGATGTCCATATCCGAGCTGGTTGCCCGGGAGAACCGGGAATGGATGTGGAGGTCAGCGATGATGCGCACGGTTTATTTTAATTAGCGGCCAAAGGATTGCAAATTTTCCGCTTGGGCTGCGCTGGCTTCTGCGCCACGACCATCATCCGGACCGAAATCGGGCTGACCGGCAGCAGGGTGCCGTGATGGAAAATCCGGGTTTTTTCAAAGCCCGCATTTTTCAGGGCGGTGCGCACCTCGTTAGTAGTATATGCCCGTTCCTGGTGCTTTTCTTCGTATTTGGTGCCGAGGGTGCCATCGGGCAGTTTTTCCCAGAAGGTCAGGTGGAGATCGGAGATATTGGTTTCGGGGTCAAACCGGCACTGCCAGATGGAAACCAGTTCTTCATTTTCACGGGTGAGGGTGCGGGTGCCCCATTGCTGTTTTAAGCCGTAAAGGGTGTTCATATCAAAGACGAAGATGCACCCGGGCAAGAGTGCCTGCTGGACACAATGGAAACAGCGGGTCAGGTCTTCGGGGGTGAGCAGGTAGTTGATGCTGTCGTACAGGGAGATGGCGGCGTCAACCGGTTCGGGCAAAACAAAATCCCGGATGTCGGCATTAATCAGTTGAATCGGTAAGTCGCCTTTTTTGGCGGCAAGGACCGAAAGCATCTCAGGAGAACGGTCAACCGCAAACAGGCGGTAACCGCGTTGGGCAAAGAGGATGGTCGGGATGCCGGTGCCGCAGGCAAGGTCAAGAATGACCCGGGGACGTTGGCGGAAGCGCCGGAAGATACGCTCTACATAGTTCACCCAGTCAGGATAGTCCACGAACTTTTCCATAAACCGGTCATAAAATCGGGCAAAACGGGAAAAGGGTATTGCCATTTATCTATATTTATAATGACCGGTGCGCCAAAGTCAAAGCCGGAATGGTGGCCGGTTCGGAAATTAAGTTGACTTTATTTTTTTCTAAAGCAATATTCAAATGGTGAGCCGTAATACTGAGGAGAGTTTGCGCACGCTCGGCTATATTATCTGTGGGCTGGTGGCGGGCTGGCTTAACTGGCGGGTTTTGCCGTTCCGGAGTTATGTTTTGACACCACCGCAACTTTTGCCGTTTCTGGTGGTCGGGGTGGCGGGCGGGCTGATTTATGCGGGGACGAGGCTGCGCGGTTTTGGTTATGGGATGATGATGGTCGGGTTGCTTTTCTTTTTGCAACTGGCTTTGATGCCACCGCTGCGACCGGAGACGGTCATCCGGGCGGGTTTGTGGGCGTTGCCGGTTGGACTGTCATTTTTGTTTGCCGGGGTTTTATTTAAACTGTTAGTCAGGTGGCAATTTGGTAAATTTTTATTGATGGGGATGCTGGTGGGAATTGGGTATATGCTGGTCTTGATTTTTTTCCGGCTGCGGGCCCAGGAGCCGATTTTCAGGCAGCAGCTGGCAGGGCAGTTTGTGCTCGGGGCGATGCTGGGTGGTTTTTTAGGAATTTTGATTGAAGGGGTTGAATTCATTTTCCCACTCAGGCGGTTTGACAACAGGTTTTAAAAATGGAATTGAGCGAAATTTTGAACTGGCATTACCGGTGTTATCCATTACTTCAAGCCGAAGACATCTATAAACTGATTTTTCAGGGGGTTTTTGGCCCAGGACATCTGGGTGCGGAATTAAACGAACTGCGCAATCAGCTGGTAAAGGAGATTGCGGGGTTAAAATCCTGTTTTGAGATTGAAATCATTGAGCCGGTTGACCCGGAAGGGCAACTGGTGCGGGTAAATCTGCTCGGGGTGGTAAATTCACAAGCAGCGCAGGAGCGGCTGTTGCAGGGGTTAATTAAGACCTGTCAGGAGTTTGTGCCGGAACCCGGGTTAATGGCAACACGACTGGAATTAGCGGTTGATTGGTGTCAAAAAAATTTGCCCAGCCAGGCAGAAAAACTTTTGAGATTGAGTCAGGTGCGACCGGCAGCACCAGTTCACTCTGAGATTTATCGCCGGGTTTATCGGCCTGCTTATCGGGTCATTTTTGCCCGACTCTGGGAGGGTTGAGCCCAGATTTCGGGCACAGTTTTTTCAGGGGGCAGCGCGGACAGCGGGGCTGACGTGGCAAACAGACGGTCTGGCCAAGGGCAACCAGCAAAGGGTTGAGTTCGGTCCAGAATTTTTGGGGCACAATCTGGCGGAGCTGGTGTTCGGTCTGTTTTGGGGTAATGGTTTGAACCAGTCCCAGCCGGTTGCTAATGCGGTGGACATGGGTGTCAACTGCAATTGCGGGAATATGGTAAGCACGGGCAAGCACGATGTTGGCGACCTTTGGTCCGACACCGGGCAGGCGGAGCAGTTCGGTTCGGGTGCGGGGCACAACTCCATTGTACTGGGTGAGCAGTTGACTTGCCAGTTTTTTTAGCATTTTTGCCTTGACCCGGTAAAAACCGACCGGGTAAATTAACTGGCGGATCCGGAAAGGGGGAAGTTTTGCCAGTGCTATTGGGTCTGGTGCGTGCGCAATTAGTTTGCGGAATGCGCGCACGGTCATTTCGTCTTTAGTTCGGGTGGAAAGAACCGCACCGAGGAGCACGGACCAGGGGTCAAGGTCAGGCATTTTGTTGACCGGGGCACGAGCAAGCTGGCGGCAATTTTTCAGTTTTTGATAGATTAAGCGGACCTGGTGTTTTGGATTCAGATTTTCAGCACCTTGAGCAGGGCGGTGAAGCCCATTGTCATAATCAATGCCAGGCTGGCGGTGATGAGCAGGGGATGCCAGCGCAGGCTGGGTGCAAGTTCACCCGGTTTTTTGCTGCGGCTGTAGGTGATAATGGTGGCAAGCAGGGCAAGGACCGAAACGGTGATGGCGAGGGGCAGGTGGGCGAGTAGCTTCACCGGTTTACCGGATTGCGAGAGCAGAAAATTGAAAAGCAAGCCGAGCCCGATGTTAATAACGGTGAGGATGAAATAAATAAGGGTGCGGGTGCGGAGCCGGCGCAGGGGAAAGTCCCAGTCGTCAAGTCGGGAAAGGGCTAACTGACCGATTGTCACCCCGTAGAACAGGGTGACAATTGCCAGCAGGGGATGGATATAACCGTACCAGCGCATAATCTTTAAAGAATTTAAGCGGCCAACGGGAATCGAACCCGTGTAACCGGCTTGGGAAGCCGGGGCTCTACCCCTGAGCTATGGCCGCAACTTCAGTTTTAATATAATCACCTTTTGTCTTATTGTCAAGCAGAACCTGAAACCGGAATTGGTGCAGCCGTGTAGAAGAGACAGGGCTATATAAAGTTAGAGTCGGGCAGAACCTGTTTTTTCACAAAAATATTAACCCTGATTTTCTAATTTACTGAATTTTCAATAACATAAAGAATTTTACCTTCAATAAATACCCACAGTCGGGGTATTGTTCCGGGGACGGTTAGCCCAATGGTGGCTAAGATGCTGGGGCAGGGGGTGAAGGTGATGGTTTTCAGGATGGCGAGGAAGGCGGTTTTAAGTCAGGTGGGGGTAAGGGTAGAGGTCAGGGTTGTGTTAGTGGTCTGGTGAACAGTTGTTGCCGTGGTCAGGGAAGTGGTTGGTTAAACGGTCAGGGAATGGGTTGATGTTATGGTAATAGGAGGGGTGGTGAGCAGGGTTTGGGGTTGAATTGGTGCGGTGGTGGTTGACAGTTTTAAAAAATACCGGATAATTAATTATGATTAAATTAAATTTGATATTTTTACCGGTAAGTTTGATCACCGTGCTGAGTTTAAGCTGTTCGCGAGCAACGGTTAGAGCAATTGAGCCCTATTCAATCTCACCGGCGTTTGATTTGAGCCGCAGCTGGCGGATTGCGGTGCTGCCACCAGCCGGCGGCGGTTCGGACACCGGTGATAACAATGGAATTCGGGAGTTTGCCGAGTTGCAGTTGATGAAAATCCCGACAATTGTTGTTGTTGAGCGCACCCGGGTTGACCAGGTGCTAAAGGAGCAGGAGTTTGCCTATTCGGGGTTAGTTGCCCCGGAAACTGCGGTGCGGCTCGGTCAGTTGTTAGGTGCGAATGCGATTATGAGTATCAAAATCGGGGCGGTGAAACATGACCCGTTTTTTACCGATTCGCCGGAGCAGCGGGATGCAGAGGTGTTTGTCCGGATTATCGGAGTGGAGAACGGGGCGGTGCTTTATTCGGCCCAGGGACAGGGTTCAAGTTTTGAGGGTGCGGAGGATGCACTGCGGGCAGCGGTGCTGACCGCAGTTTTGCCGCTTCTGGAAAAAGGGGGTGTGAAGTGAAGTTGATGACCGGATTATTGAGCGGGCTGGTGATATTTCTGCTAATTGCGGGGTGTGTGAGTTCTAATGCCGGGGTAAAGTCCTCGGCAAGTTTGGTTGAGACCCCAACGCAGGCACCGGTTAGCGGTCCGATTGCGATGCCGCCGATGCCCCAGGACACCGGTTTTACCGTGCCGGTGCCGGTCGGTCCGATTGCGGCCCCAGGTGAAATTATCGAGCCGGTGCCGGGGGGTGTGATTGACTGGGGCGCAAGGGTGGTGCGGGCACGCGGTGCCGGGGTTTTAGACCCGGGTGATGAGAATCGGGCGCGGGCACGCTTGATGGCGGAGCGGGCAGCGACGGTTGTTGCCCAACGTAACCTGCTGGAAATAATTAAAGGGGTCAGGGTTGATGCCGATACCAAGGTGGAGAATTTTGTTACCAGTTATGATGTGATTTTTTCGCGGGTTGAAGGGGTGGTGAAGGGGGCGCGGCCGGTTGGTCCGGCGAAATATGATTCGGTTAATGGGGTGGTGGAGGTGGAGCTGGAGGTCAGTCTGGATGGGCCACAAAGTGTTGCTGATGCGCTGGTGCCGGCATTGAATCAGCAGTCTGGAGAGGTGGCAACTCAGGTTTCATCGCAGGTGCGGGAGTTTTTCCGGCAGTATTCAGGGCTGGTGCTGGATGCGGGCAACAGCGGTTTGAAGCCGGCGTTGTTTCCGAAAATCTATGATGAAGCCGGAAATCTTTTGCTTGATACCCGGGAGCTTTATCGGTATACCGGTGAGCGGGGACAGGCGGTTTTGAATTATATCAATCGGCTGGATGAGATTTTGAACCGGCCGGAGTTTGCCCGGGCACCGCTGGTGATAAAAATCAAGGCGGTGCGGGGCAAACTGGGGAGTGATATCGTAATTTCCCGGCAGGATGCGGACCGGCTGAAATGGCTCAAGGACGGGGCAAAGTTTCTTTTTGAGGCGGGCAGGTTGATTGTCAGGTTGCTGTTATAGGAGCGGGCTAATGAATCGGCGATTGGGAGTTTTTTTAACGGTTGTGCTGGTGGGCTGTTATTATCCGGGGTATCAGGTGCGTAATCGCGAACCGGTAACATCGGAGGTGGTGGTGAGCGGCGGCGAAGGAACTGAGGTGTTGGCAGAAGGGGTGGCGGCAATTACCAGCAGTCCGGATATCGCCCGGGACCAGGCGTTAAGGGATGCGCTGCGCAAGGCGGTGGAGCAGGGGGTGGGCAGTTTTATCAATGCCGAGACCAGGGTGCAGAATTTTCAATTGCTTGACGACCGGATTTATTCGCGGGCAAACGGTTATGTGTCATCTTATCGGGTGATTAATGAATCCCGGGAGGATGATATTTATCGGGTGGTGGTACGGGCAAAGGTCAAGACCGATAGAATTGCCGATGACCTGACAGCGATTGGCATTCTAATTAGCGAGCAGGGGCGGCCCAGACTGCTGGTGGCGCTGGAAGCCCCGAGCCCGAACAATGAGATAGCAACTGCGGAGACTGAGCTAATCACCATTTTTACCGGGCGGGGTTTTCCAGTGGTGGACCGGCAAACGGTGGAGAAAAATATCAATATTGAGCAACGGCGCCGGCTGATTGCCGGTGATAGTGCCGCTGCGCAGATTGCCGGACTGCGAACGGGAGCGGAGATCGGGATTTTCGGCACGTTAAGTCTTGAGCAGGAACGAAAGAATGTTTCCGGACAGACCGGCGAGGTTGATTTTTACCGGGTGAAACTGAATCTGCGTGCGGTTGACCTGCAGAGTGCTGAGGTATTGGGTGGTTCGTCAATGGTCAGGAGTTTGCCGTTCAGTCCGGAGGCAGCACTTAAAAGTTGCGTGCAGAGTAGTGCTGAGTCGCTGATGAGCCGGATTCTTAATCGCTGGCAACGCCGGGAAAATGTCACCCAGATTTTCTGCCGGAATGCAAATTATGAGCGCTTGACACAGTTTAAGGCAGAACTGCGCAACCGGGTGCGGGGGGTGAAGGAGATTATCAGCCGGGAGTTTTCCGGCAGTGAGGCGCTGGTGGAGGTTATTACCGAGACGCCGGCTCAGGAAATTCGGGAAGAACTGGGTAATAGAGGGTTGAATGTCCGGTTTAATATCACCGGCTGGAGTGGTAACCGGATTGAAATAGAATTTATTGATTAAATAACGGAGGTACTGATGAGGCAGGTGTTAGCAACCATCTTTACCTTATTGATGATTGCCGGCATTGTTTATGCCGGGGAGTCAAAGGCGGAATTGGTGCCGGTTGCCAGTTTTGTGCATCCGGATGCCGCGGGCAAACTGCCGATAATCGGCACGGTGGCGGTGCTGGTTTCAGGGGTTGACCGGCAAACGGTTCAGTTGCTTGAAGATGCACTGGCAATTGCGGTGCTGAATGAGAGTATCAGGGTGGTTTATCCTTCAATTCAGGAGCTTGGTAAAGAGCGGCCGGTTCAGCCGGCGCCACTGGAGTTTGCCCGGAAAATCGGTGCCAACTGTTTGCTGACCGGGAGTGTGGTTGCCCGGTGCAGGCATTGCAGTCAGGGCAAACATCACTGTGGCGATGAGGGCATCCGGGCGGTTTCGCTTTCCCTGATCGATGTTGCCGAGGACAAAATGCTGGTCTGGGCGCTCTATGAGCCGGAATCAGCAACCGGTCCGGGAGAGCTCAGTCAGACATTTGTCCGTTTTATGGTTAACAGCCTGAAACAGGCTGAGAAAAAGGAGGAGCAATGAAGTCAATAGTCAAAATTGCGCCCTTGGCGCTCTTGTTATTACTGGGCTGTGCCACCTCCCATTATGTCCGGCCCGATGAGGTGACCGAGTGGGACTATACCTATTCTGATACCGATATGAAGCTGCTGGCGGAGAAGATGGTGATGTCACTTGCCGAGTTTAAGTTACCGCCCCGGCCTGATACGGGTAAGCCGGTGCTGGCATTTCTGACGATTGGTAACCGGACATCTCAGCATATTGATACCGAAGGGATTGCGGAAAAGATTATGGTTGCCCTGTTGAAACTGGGAAAGTTCCGGATTGTGGACCGGGAGTTGCTGAAACAGCAGGCAAAGGAGATTGCCCTGCAGGAGACCCAGCGCATTGATGTGGAAGGTGCGGTTAAACTGGGTAATTTGATTGGCGCGGATTATTTTCTGACCGGTGATGTAATGAGCATTGAAAAAACCAAGGGGGCAACGACCCTTGCCTATTATAAACTGACGATGCGGCTGGTGGATGTCCGGACTTCCGAGATTATCTGGGCGGATGAGCAGGAGTTGAAGAAGAAGAGTACCAAAGCCTGGTACGAATAAATTTTTTGCCCGCAGATATATTTTAATGCGCCGGTTTTGGGCGGCTTTGCTTTTACTGGTGCTGGTGCTAATTGCCGGCTGCCTGAGTGGTGTGCCGGCGGTCAGGCGGACAGAAAAGCCGAGTTATTTTTCCAATCTAATTTATCAGGGGGCGGTGGAAAAATACCGGCGGATTGTGGAGGAGAAGTTTAAAGCGCGGGACCGGTCATATATTCTGTCGCTTTTGAGTTATGGAATTTGCCTTTATTATGACCTGAATTTGAATGAGGCACGCCGGGCTTTTTTTGCCGCTTACAAGGTTGATGCCGGGGAACGGCCGGAAGCGGCTAAGATTTATGACTGGCTGGTGGTTGATAGCCGAACGGTTTACAAACTGCGCAAGCGGGAACGGGAGCTGGTTCATTTTTATCTCGGGCTGTGTTATTTGATGCAGGATAATCCGGATGAGGCGCTGGTGGAGTTTAAAAAACTGCGTCAGTTTGACCAGGATGCTTCCCAACTGCCGATTGTGAACTTTTATCTCGGGCTGATTTATGAGAAACTGGGTAAGTTTGATGATGCCCTGATTGAATACCGGGCGCTTGCTGCGCTGGCGGATTCAAATTCGGAAATAGCGGCGCTGGCACGCAAACTGATTAAGGAGGTGGAAGCGAGGGCGGTGGGCAATGATTCCTCAGGAATTGAACTGATTGTGCAGGTGGAACATCAGTCGGTAAATGCAATTGGGCAGACCAGGGTGGTGCTGGATTCCGGGGCGACGGTTGCGGTGCTGCCGGCAGTGATGGACAGTTTTCCGGTGCGGTTGAGTTCGGCAGAGGCGATAAGAAAGACTTCCCAGGAGGCAGGGGCGGCAGCAGCCCGGTTTTTGCTCCGGGTGCTTGGGGGGGTATTGCTGGATAAGGCGGTGCCGGGCAAAGGCAAGGAGCTTGCCGATGATATTGCCGATATTACGCTTGGCAAGGAGGAGGAAAACCGGGATCAGCGCGCCTGGGCTTATGCTCCCCTTAATTTTTCATTTACCCGGCTGCGATTGCCGGCAGGGGTCAGTCGGGTGCGGTTGATATTTTACAACCGTGCCGGTGAGCTGACCGGTTATTGTGATTATCCGCTGACCGGCGAAAAACCGCGGGCTGGCTATTGCGGTCCCCACCAGCGCGGTTTTTCAACCTTTATCATCACTGCCGGGCTGGCGGAGGAGTTTTATGGCTATTAAAAAGGAGGCTTTAATGAAAAGAAGCAAAAGCCTATTGACGGTAACGGTTGCCGGACTTTTGCTAATGGTCTGTGCCCAGACGATTAATTCACTCTGGATTAATCGTGAGACCGATACCCGGCGCTGGGTGCTCAATAATCCGGTGCTGGCAAGTGATATCCGGGTGCTGGATGTGAAGGAGGAGGAGTCGGGTGGTGCGTTAATCGTGAGCGTGTTGCTGAAGAATGGCTGGCATATGCCCATCGGAGGCAAGGTCAAGATGCTGTTTTATGACCGGAACGGGGTTCAGTATGATGACCCGTGGGGATGGCATCAGATTAATCTCGAGGCAAATCAGGAGCAGTGGGTGAAGTTTGTGGCACCGCGACCCGCAGACCAGATATTTAGAATGAAATTGATGATTCGGGGAATCAATCGGTATTCAGCCGCTCAGCCGTAAGCAGAACCGAGCAAGCTATAAATCCACCACTGAGGCAATCAGGGGAAGCCGGATTTGCTTTTGTCCAGGTGGTGATGATTAATTGACAGTGAGAAATATATTTTTATCATAAAACTGTGGCACGGGGACTGGTAATAATGCCCACCTTTAATGAGGCGGGTAATATTGAGCAAATCATTCCCGTGGTGCTCGGTCAGTCGCCGGAACTGGATATACTGGTTATTGACGACAACTCACCAGACCATACCGGCGATATTGTTGAAAAAATTGCCCGGGAGAACCCACGGGTTAAGCTCATTCGTCGGGAAAAGAAACTCGGGCTCGGCACCGCCTATGTGCTCGGGTTCCGGTATGCGCTGGAACACCAGTATGACTACTGTTTTGAGATGGATGCCGATTTTTCCCATCCTCCGGAGAAGATTCCGGAAATGATTGCCCTGCTCAAGGATTATGACCTGGTGATTGGTTCGCGGTATTCCAACGGGATTTCAATTGTCAACTGGCCAATGAAGCGGTTACTGCTGTCTTATTTTGCCTGTCTCTATGCCCGCAAGGTTACCGGCTGTCCGGTGCGGGATTTGACTGCCGGTTTCAAGGCTTATCGGTGTGATATGCTCCGGAAACTGGACCTTGGCAAACTCCGGGAGGATGGCTATGGGTTTCAGATTGAGATTGATTTTATGATCTGGCGCAAGGGGGGGAGGATTAAGGAAATTCCCATCATCTTCACCGAACGTCGGGCGGGCGTTTCCAAGATGTCGCGCCGGATTATCTGGCGGGCGTTTATTTTGGTTTTGCGTCTCCGGATTCAGCGGCTGCTGGGCAAAATTTAGCTTTGAGATGGTGGGGGCTTTCGCCACCTGTCCAGAGCAGAGCGCCCGCGCAAGGGCGAAATAGTACCTGGAGAGCGATAATTACCCGAAAGTGCCGAGGGGGGGATTTGAACCCCCATGGGTTTCCCCACTAACTCCTGAGGCTAGCGCGTCTGCCATTTCCGCCACCTCGGCATTTGGTGAGTGATACTTTCTTTTCAAAGAACAAAGCAGAACCGCCAGTTTAAGATAGAATAATCATAATCAGTGATAAGTCAAGATGGTTAGAAACTGTCCGCCACATCTGAAATCCGGACGTTATCGCAGAGTAACCAGCAGGGGACGCTGATGGCTTCAGGGGAACGTCGTTCATAGGTAGAGGATTCATTCTGGGTGACCGATAGGGATGAGACCGCAACTACATTGTTGAAGACGTTGATGATGGAGTCGGTGATCCGCGAGGAGAAAAGTGGTGCCACCGGTTTGCCATCTTTGATTAAGAGCGCATTGAAGCGGGAGGAACCGGTGAAGATGCCCCGGGTCGGGTCAGGTAAATGGACATAGTGGAGATGCGGGATGTAGAGGGCGCGGTCAGCAAGTTGAAGGGCAGATTTTAGTTCCGCAGGTCCATCGCCAGTGGCAAATACCAGATCCCAGTTGTTCAGGTCGTGGCCAGTTGGTGTTTTTTTGTATTTGGCAGCGGTCTGGGAGTCATAACAGACATTTTTAAATATGCCTTTTTCTACGAGCGGGAAGGGACGGCGCCGCATACCGCTGAAATCAAATGGCATCTGGAAGACATTCGGATTGGTCGGGTCGTCAATGATGGTGACCAGTTCGGAGAAGATTTTATCGCCAAACCGGTTTTTAGAGGTGAATGCCCGACCTTCTTCATAGGCACGGCCAAAGAATCCCCCCCAGATGCAGAGGGATACGAGCTGGGCAATTGCCTGGGGACCAAATAGGACCCGTTGATTTCCGATTTCGGTTTTGTAACCGGGATTTTTTTCGTAAATTGGTAAAAGCGTTTCAAAATCCTGGATCACCTCTTCGGCTGAAAATTCGTTTGCCCGTTTCTGGGTTTTTTCTACCGATAGTTCCCATTTTTTGAGTTGTTCTTTCAGCACCAGTACCAGTTTACCATCGGTTAGACGCCGGTAGGCTTCGTTGTCATTGGCGGTGGTAATGTAGTACATTTCAGTGGCACCGCTGGTCCAGGAGCCGGAGAAGTCGTAATTACCACGGGGTTTTAAGGTTTTAATTACCCGGGCACAGAGTTCGGATTTGACGGTTGGGGAAAGGGTTTCAAGGAGCGGGTCAAAGCCGGTGGAGTCGTCAACCGGTTCTTGCACCTGACCGAAAATCGGGTCGTAATCTTTTGGCAGCGAGTTGGCGCAATTTTCAACGGCGCGGGTGAGCGCCTGCTTTAATTGGTCAAAGTTGGTGATGTCAGCGGTGAGGGTCCAGGAACCAACCTTTCTGCTTTCCTGGACGGTAACATCCAGCCGGGAGAGTTCTTCGCTGGTGGAAAGGGCGATTGCGGAGTTGCCCAGTCGGATCAGGCTGGAGCGCTCGCGGTGGAATGAGAATTCGGCGTTGAAGCCGTTTTTGCGGGCATAGTCCCGGGCTTCAAGCAGAAGATTGCGAATTCTGTTTTCCAGCATTTCTACCTCCCTTCGCCGGTAATGACATTGCGGAAACGCATCACCGGCACGCCGTGCCCGACCTCCATAATTTGATTTGGTTCGCCCTTGCCGCAGTTTGCCACCTGGAAAAGGCGCCAGGTCGAGCGGTTACCAACCATATCCAGTGAGCTATAGAATTCAAGTGTATGCCCCTGATAGGTGGGATTTTTATAGACCCGGGTAATCCTGCCATCGCGGACTTCCCAGGCAATTTCACAGCCGAAATGGAAATGTTCCCGGTTAGAGCCGATGGACCAGGAGACGGGCATATCCAGAATTACCCCATCCTCGGTTGCCCGGATAATGTCTTCGAGAGTGCCATCATCTCCCCATTCCACGCAGACATTGGTCATCCGGTCAATCGGTGTTTTGTAAAAGCCGGCTGCCCGGGCTGATGCCCCGGATTCTTGAACCACTGTTTTACCAGCACGGGCGTTCGCTTCTGTTAGGTCAAGCCGACAGCAAAGGACATTGACGAGGATGCCGTTTTTAATCAGGTAGTATTCGTGCTGGGGCGTGCCTTCGTCATCATAGCCAAATGTGCCCGGGGAATTTTCCACAATCATTACTTTGGCATTGAGTTTTTCACTGCCGTAGCGGAGGGAGCCAATCATTTCCGGTTTTACATGAGAGCCACCAGCAAAGGAAAGTTCATAACCGAGGATGCGGTCAAGTTCCAAGGGATGACCAATGGTTTCGTGCACCTGCAGGTGCCCCTGGCCCGGTAAAAGGATAACATCACGCCGTTTCGGGGGCAGGGTTTCAGCGGCAATAATTTCACCGAGTTCCTTTTTGATCCGTTCGGTATGAATCTCAAATGCAGCCGGAGTGGCGAGCCATTCAAAGCCACGGCTACCGGTGCCGTCAGAATCAAGTTCGTAACTGCGGCGCTGGGCTTTGCCTTCCCGGTCGCGTGCCATTACCGTCATTCCGGCAAAGGTGTTCAATACCCAGCGTTCAATCTCGGTGCCTTCACTGTTGAAGTAAAATATCCGGCGTTTCTGAAAGTGGGCTGAGACCATTCGGTGTTCAACAGTGTTGTCCCGGAGCCGGTCGTCAACCCGTTTTAGCAGGCTTAGTTTTTCCGGCAGCGGAACATTAAACGGGTCGCGTTCAAACCGGGGTTTGTAAATTCCTTTGACTGGCTGGACCTTACCCAGGTCTTTGGGAAAGCCTAATAACTGGGCTGCGGCTTCGGCATTTGCCAGCGCCCGCTGAAAGCAACCGGTAATCGCATTTAAATCAGCGGTGGCAGCAAAGCCGACCGCACCGTTTTTGATTACCCGAACACCGATGCCCCGTTCAAAGCGCTGATAATTTACCTCCAGATTGCCGTCGTAAAGAACCAGCCTTTCGGTTGAATCCTCATCATAGAAACGGGCATCGGCAAAGCTGCAGCCGGCATTGAGCATACGATTCAATTCGCCCCGAATCGTATTTTCCAAATTCTTGATACTCATTGCTTAAACTCCTGTTTAATTATCCTTAAAATCTTAACCACCCAGAAATAAAAATCAATAATTTGTTCCCGGGTGGTTGACCTGAATGACCTGATGGTTATAATAGAAATCGATGCCCGAGCCGATTTTTTCCGTATCCGGTCTGCGGGGTATTGTTGGTAAAAACCTGAGCCCGGAGATTATCAGACAGGTAATCACGGTTTTTATTGGGTTTCTGGGTAAAGGTAGATACGTTATTGGCAGAGATACCCGACCTTCGGGTCGGGAAATGGACTTTATCGTTAGTTCCACATTACAGGAACTGGGCTGCGAAGTTATTGAACTGGGAATCTGTCCGACACCAACGGTGGTGCACTTTGTTCGTAATGAGGGAGGGGTGCGCGGGGGAGTTGTAATTACCGCAAGTCATAATCCGCTGGCGTGGAACGGATTAAAATTGGTGCATCCCGAGGGAAGGTTTTTATTTGCCGAGGAGGTGGCACAATTGCAAAAAGAGCTGAGGGGTTTTAAACCTGGTGTTTCGGTAGTTCACAATCAGAAGGGCGGGATAGGGTGTTTTATTGAGAATGAGGCGGTGGCACGGCATATTACCGCAATCCGAAAAAACGGGTTGTTTGCGGGTGTAAACTGCTCGGGCCTGCGGGTGGGCGTGGATGCGGTTAACGGGGCGATGTCTCAGGCGGGGTGTGAACTGGTACGGGCATTCGGTGCGGAGCCGGTGCCGATTTTCTGTGAGCCCGAACCGCTGCAAACCGAATTTCCCCGGGGCCCGGAGCCAACACCAAGCAATTTAACCCAACTGAGTCAACTTGTCAGGCAGGAAAAGCTTGATCTTGGTTTTGCCTTTGACCCGGATGGCGACCGGTTTAGTTGTGTAGATGAGCAGGGAAAGGCACTGGGCGAGGAGGCAACAATATGTCTTGCCGGTCTCTATATTCTCCCCCGGTTGCGCGGGGATGTTGTTGTAAACCTTTCTACGAGCCGGGCGATTGAGGATATTGCCGCGCGATTCGGGGTGCGGGTTCATCGGACTAAGGTTGGGGAGGCAAATGTTGTCCGGAAACTGCTTGAGACCGGTGCGGCGCTGGGTGGAGAGGGTAATGGCGGAGTGATTTTGCCGGCGATTAATCTAACCCGGGATGGGCTTGTTGCCGCGGCAACCGTTTTAGGTTTGCTGTCAGCAGGCAAAAGGAGTCTGGCAGAGTTGCGCCAGGAATTACCTGATTATTATTTAATCAAGGAGGTTGTGCCGGTGCCGGGGTTTGATATTAACCGGTTAGTTGAACAGGCAGGGGTAATTTTTAGCGGTGAGGTTGAGATTGACCAAAGTGATGGGGTGAGATTTAGCGGGGAAGGCTGGTGGGTTCATATCCGGCAGAGCAATACCGAACCGGTCATCCGGCTCGTAGCCGAGTCATCCAGCCGGCAGGCGGCAGAAGAGATTGTCAGTAAGGTGCGGGCAATTATTAAAGGAGTGAATTAAAATGTGCGGGATTGTTGGCTATCTTGGTGAGCGAAATGTAAGTAATGTGATAATGGTCGGGTTGGAACGGCTGGAATACCGCGGTTATGATTCGTGCGGAATTGCGGTGCTCAACGATGGTATCAAGATTCGCAAGACCGCGGGCCGGCTGCAGCGGTTAAAGGAAATCCTGCAAAATAGCCCGGTAGAAGGGAAATTGGGTATCGGGCATACCAGATGGGCTACGCATGGTCAGGTGACTGATGAAAATGCCCATCCTTTTACCGATTGCACCGGGAAAATTGCGCTGGTGCATAATGGGATAATTGAAAATTACCGCGAGTTAAGGAAAAAACTGGAAGGTGCTGGGCATCGGTTTGAATCGGCAACCGATACTGAGGTCATTGTCCATCTGATTGAATCATATTATCAGTCCGGACGCAAGGGTTTTTTATTAGCATTACGTCGGGCGGTGGCACAGTTGAAAGGAGCGTACGCGCTGGTGGTAATTAACGCTGAGGAACCGGACCGGTTGTATGCGGTAAAAATGGGTTCACCGCTTTTAATTGGCAAGGGTCGGGATGAGTACATTATCGCTTCAGATGCACCGGCGCTGGTGGGAATTGCCCGAAGGATGGTGGTAATGCAGGATGGGGAACTGGCGGTGGTCAGTAAAAAAGGGGTGGAACTCAAGGATTTTGCGGGCAAGGAAATAGTCCGGCAGTTTGTGCCGATTGAAATTAAAGCCCGCCAAATTTCCCGGGGCCGGTATCCGCACTTTATGCGTAAAGAGATTTTTGAGCAACCCGCGGTGCTGGCTGATAATATCCGACGGCGCTTTCGGGATGACACAATTATGCTTGACCCGGAGTTTCTGCTTTATCCGGATTTGATTGAACGGATTAATAGAATCGTCATTCAAGCCTGCGGGACATCATATCATGCCGGGCTGGTAGCCAGGTATTACTTTGAGAAATTTTGCCGGATTCCCACCTCAGTAGAAATCAGTTCGGAATTGCGGACTTCAGAGTATCTTTATGAAAATGAGACATTGATGATTGCGGTCAGTCAGTCCGGGGAGACCGCTGATACCCTGGCAGCGCTGCGGGAGGCGCAGGCACGGGGCATTAAGACGCTGGGCGTGCTTAATGTTTATCGTTCCTCAATTGCCCGAGAAGCCGATTCGACAGTTTACATCCACGCCGGACCGGAAATCGGGGTGGCGTCAACTAAGGCATACACTGCGCAGATTTTCACCCTGCTTACGCTGGCACTTTACTTTGGCAGAATTCGCCGGACCATCAGCGACGAGCAGCTCCGGCAGGTTAAAAAAGAGGTTGAGGTGTTGCCCGAACAACTGGATTTAATTTTGCAACTGGACCGCCGGATTAAGGAGGTTGCTGCCCGGCTGGCGTTTGCCCATGATTTTATCTTTCTGGGACGAGGGATAAATTATCCCAGCGCCCTGGAAGGAGCACTTAAACTTAAGGAAATTGCCTATGTTCACGCCACCGGTTATCCAGCCGGGGAGATGAAACACGGTCCAATTTCACTTGTCAATGAGAATGTGCCAATAGTCGGGATTGTGCCCCACGATTCGGTATATGACAAAATGCTTGCCAATTTGTCAGAAGCAAAGACACGACGGGGCAGGATAATCGTGATTGGGACTGAGGGCGACGAGGCGCTGGGGGAAATTGCCGAGACGGTGCTTTACATTCCAAGAACGCCTGAATACCTTTCACCAATAGTTGTTGCCCCACCACTTCAGTTACTGGCATATCACATTGCGGTAATCAGGGGTTGTGATGTTGATAAACCGCGCAACCTTGCCAAGTCGGTGACGGTTGAGTAATCCAGGGCTACTGGGCAGGTGGCGAAAGCCACAAGGCAGGAAGCAATCTATATGCGGGTAACCTGGGAAGTGGCGCTTGGAGATTGCTTCGCCCCTTTGGGGCTCGCAATGACGAAGGGGAATGATATACCGGCTGGTTAATCCGCGGGAAGGGCTGTTGCCGGTTCCTTAATGTAAAAATCGGTTAAAACAGTTTCGGTTGAATTTTCTAAATCCCGGATGGCAACTAAGCGATGGGGTGCGGCAAGTTCATAGACAAACCGGATATGACGACCCCGGGCAGATGTTTCCACCTCGCGGCAGAGTAGCGGGCCAAGCGGAGTGGAGACCATTTTCGTGCCTAAAACCTTGACCTGAACAGGCAGGGTCCGGCCTTCCAGGGCAATAACCGTGTTAATGGTAAAGGCAAGTGCCGGTTCGAGCGGAATGGCGCGCAGCAGGGCGGGCAGCATTTCCACACAGTAGGTATTAGGGCTGGATTTGAAACTCATTTCGCTTGTGCCATCAATCGTCTTCTTTTGAACCAGGATGATTTCGGGGTCAAATTCAGCTTCCACCTCAGATATTGAAATTTCGCCCGCAATTGTGCGGTAAAGGTAGAGGGGTTTTAGCGTATAACGGGTTAGGGCAAAAGAGGTGGAATCAAAGAAATAATAGTTTACCGATTCGGATTGAACCACACTGGTAAATACCACGGTCTGCTCACCACCTTCTTCATCCAGGGTTATGTTAATCGTGCGTAAAAAGAGTAGCGTATCGTTGCGTCGGATGGTGTAAACCGATGTTTCACCGTCCTGCCAGCCGGGCGGGGTGAGTTCGGGCATCGGGCTTGGCGTTCTTGAGCAAGTTAGGAGCAGGAGCAGGTTTAAGATTGTCCAGCTGCGGATTTTTGGGAGGAGTTTCATATTTTTCGCTCCCGGCTGCATTCTTCAAGATAGATGAGGAGTTTTTCCATATCTTCGGGCAAGGGCGAGGTAAATTCAAGGAATTTTTTGGTCCGGGGATGTACAAAGCCAAGCCGTGCCGCGTGGAGTGCCTGACGTTTTATCCGGCTCAAAATCTCACGAAAAAACGGAATTTGGTCTTTCTGACTGAGTACCGTGAGGCTTCGACCACCGTAATCCGGGTCCCCAACAACTGGATGGCCGATATGTTGCAGATGAACGCGAATCTGATGGGTGCGGCCGGTTTTGAGCCGGAGTCGTAGATAGGTGCAGATATTATAACGGCGCAGGACTTCAAAATTAGTAATGGCGGTGCGGGCAGAAAATGGGGTCACTGCCATTCGCTGGCGGTCAATTGTATGCCTGCCAATTGGCGCATCAATTGTGCCAGTGGTTAGTTCAAAATCACCCCAGGCAAAGGCAAGGTATTCGCGCAGCACGGTGCGGTGTTCAATCTGGGCGCCAAGGCTGCGCAGTGCCTCGTCGGTTTTGGCAAACATTAGAAGACCAGTGGTGTCCTTATCAAGCCGATGCACGACCCCGGGTCTTAAAACTGAATCGGAACGCAGCGGCAGGGCTTTACAGTGATAGAGTAGCCCCTGGACCAGTGTGCCGGTGCGATTACCGCGTGCCGGATGGACAACAAGACCGGCTGGTTTATCAACCACGACTACGTCGTCGTCTTCGTATATGATGTTTAATTCCATCGGCTCCGGTTGAATTGTTAATTCCGGTTCGTGCTCAAACTCTGCAGTAATCACATCACCAGGCTTTACCCGGTAACTCGCTTTAACCTGCTGCCCGTTTACCAGCACCTTTCCTTTGGCAATCAGCGTCGCCGCCCGGGTGCGGGAGACCCCGATTCCGGACAGGACCAGATATACATCCAGCCTTTTCCCCCAGAGCCGCTGGGAAGCAATGCGCCGGAACTTTTTTATTTCTACAGCAGTAATGCTATCACCCATCAACGGTTTCCGTTCAGCCGGAGTTCGTAAAGCTTAACAAAATTCACTATTCCCTCAGCAATTGCCCGGGCAATTTTTTCACGATGCTCGGCACGGCGCAAAAGTTGCTCTTCCTGGCGGTTGCTTAAAAAACCACACTCCACCAGCACGGCGGGCATAAAGATATTGCGCAGAACATAAAAATTTGCCTGTTTTACCCCCCGGTCGCTCGGGCGCATTAGGTGCAGAGCCGATTCCTGAATCCGCAGTGCCAGTTCGCTTGATTCAACCAGAAATTCGTGTTGTGCCAGGTCTGCCAGAATCAGCGATACCGGGTCCTCTTTCTTAATAAATGGATTGGCAAGTTCCCGTTCAAAAACCTCATTTTCACGGGTGGCAACTGCCCGTTCCCAGTCGGTTTTTGCTTCGGATAAAAAATAGGTTTCCAGTCCGCACGCGCTCCGATTCTCTGCCCAGTTTGCATGGATACTCACGAATACCTGAGCCTGGGACTGGACCGCCTTTTCTGCCCGGTCTGCCAGTGAGACATATTCGTCCCCTTCCCGGGTCAAAAATACCTCAAAACCCTGTTTTTTCAGGTGGTCACGCGCCCGTCGGGCAATGTCCAGCACGATGTTTTTTTCTTCAGTTCCCAGCCTTCCCAGGGCCCCGGGGTCTTTACCCCCATGTCCTGGGTCAAGCATTATCCTCGTTACCCGGCGTTTGGGCATTGAGAAGATGCGCAGCTCCAGCCCATTAGCCCTGGTAATTACAGTTTCTGCCACGGGCTGACGAAAGGTGCACAACAAAGTGGTTCCAACAGTATTGGAGTCCAGTTTTATTCCGTTAAAGAAAGAGGAGCTGGTGAGATTAAGCAGACGGAGTTGAGTGATAAATCCGGAATCAATCCGACAACCGAGTGTGAGTTGATATTCCAGGCTGGAATTGCGCCGAGCTTGATAAAGCAGGCTGTTCGTTTTAGCCCGTAAAGGGTCAAGCAGAAAGCGGACAATTAAAGTGTCACCACTTCGGTCAGTTTCAATTGTGCTCAGAACTGGAACATCCAGTTCCGGGAAAATTGCGGCGGCAACGACTGCTGGCAGATAGAGGCGGTTATTTTCTACCAGGGCGGGGACGGGCAGTTTTAACTTTCGGTTGTTGTGAATTACCAGATTACTGTCCGGGATAAACGAGTATTCAAGTGAATAGGAGCCGGAATCAATCGGAATTATGGCGATGTAACGGGCAGCCGTGCCCTCGGGCGCAATTTGCCAGCACCGGCCATTTAGTTGGGAAACGATGGCGGTTAATGGGACATATTCAATTCCGTTATAAATTTTTGAACTGGCAAATGCTATGCAGTAAAAACACAACAAACCTCTAAGAAGCCGGGTAAGCTTTTTTAGCGCCATTGTCTTTCCTCGCGTTCAATTGTCCGGCGCTTCAGTTCTTCGCGCCGGTCAATCGCTTTCTTTCCTTTGCACAGCGCCAGTTCCACTTTGGCTATTCCCCGGTCATTAAAATACATGCGCAATGGTATCAAAGTAAATCCGCGTAATGTGGTTTTGCCGAATAGCCGCCGAATTTCGTCTTTGTGAACAAGTAGTTTTCGTCGGCGCCGGGGGTCGCGATTAAACACATTCCCCTGCCGGTAAGGTGCAATATTAACATCTATAAGGTATAATTCGCCGTTATCCACCACTGCATAACCACCGTCCAGCGAAGCGCCACCTTCGCGCAATGATTTGACCTCAGTTCCAGTAAGAACAATGCCCGCTTCCAGTTTTTCATAAATTGTATAATCCCGCAGCGCCTTGCGATTAGTTGCCACTACCTTCACTATTTGATTATAAGGACCACTACAAATGTGTCAACTATCCCATCAACTCTGACATTCTTTTGCTCATATATTGCGCCCGGTTTCGGTCGAGTTAAAAGCGCATTCCGATTTTTTTTAGCGAAAGCATATTCTTGATTTTTGGCGACCGCGGAATATGTTACATTAAAATCTTTAAATTGGAGGCAACTGGGAACCTACCGGTTTCAAATTTATTACCGAAGGTATGAACCCGGATGGGGCTGGACTGATGATACGATGATTTCGGCTGACCTTTATAATCAGAATTTGAACTCCAAGCATGTGTGCCTGGCTTGCGATTCGGCAGGCACGGTTTATGCGGTCTGGACAGATTACCGGGATGGAAATGCAGAAATATACTATGCCTGGGCAACCCCTTCCCAGAGCCTTACCGAACAATCGGGGTGGGCTGCTGACCGAAGCAAAGGTTTGACATTTGTCCGGGATTTTATCCTGGTGCCGGCAGAAGAGGCTGGAGGAATGCTATTTGATATTTCCGGCAATCTGATTTTAAGACTAAGACCCGGCAGGAATACGATTCAAAGACTTGGAGCGGGTGTTTATTTTTATCGCCCGGCTTCGGATAAAGGATTAAAAGGGAAAAGGCTGATAGTTATCAGGTAAATTATATTGTCGCACTTACTTAAATCCAAGGTCGCAACAAGATTGACAGATAATAACTTTTTGATATAATGGTTTATAATGAGTCAAGTTGAGGAGAGGGGTTTAAGTATTCCGGGCCGGCTTGGTGAGCGTTATGAAATTTTAGAGCTAATTGGTAAGAGTGAAATTACAGAGGTTTACCGGGTAAAAGACCGGCAGGGTCATCGTATTGTCGCATTAAAAATTCTGCAAAAGAGCGCGCTGGCTGAATATGGATTGTTGCTGAATAGGGAATTTTTTTATCTGTCGCAGTTGTCGCACCCCAACATTGTCCAGGTGCTTGATTATGGAATAAGCCCGGATGGTTTACCATTTTTTACAATGGAATTTGTGCCCGGGGTTGAGATAACCAGGTTTTTTCAGGGGTATACACCTAAACTGATAAATGTCCTGATTGAAATTCTTTCTGCCCTGGACTCAATCCATCGGGAGGGGTTAATTCATTGTGATATTAAGCCCGGTAATATCCTGGTTTATGAGGATAACGGAATTCTGAGGGTGAAGTTACTTGATTTGGGGTTTGTGGAAAGGGTGTCATTAGCCCAGGAGGATAAACGAGGGACGCCTGGTTATGTTGCGCCGGAAGTGCTTAAGGGTGTTGAGATTGATGGCAGGGCAGATCTGTATTCACTGGGACTGGTGTTATATGAGATCTTAACCGGAATCGGACCTGATAAAGGGATAAGTCTGGAGGAGTGGTTGAAGCGGCAATATCATACCGGTTTTGAGCCGATTCGTCGTTTTAATCCCGCTGTGCCCGAAGGTTTGGAGAGTGTTGTGCTGCGGTTGATGAACCGGGAGCGGGAGCGCAGGCCCAGAAATGCGGGTGCGGTTATTCAGGATCTGATGATCGCGGGGCTAGTGCCGGACCCGGAGCCCGGGATTGTTAGAAGTGCGCCGGCGTCAGCTGATTGGCGAACTGCGAACCGTCGGGACATACTGGCACCCGGATTTGTGGGACGGCAGGAACTGCTTGATGAGTTAAAGGGTTTATTTGCGGATGCGAGTAAAGGTAAGCCCGGCGTAGTTTTTATTACCGGTGAGCGGGGTGTGGGTAAGAGCCGGTTGCTGGCAGAGTTTAAATTCATCGCCCAGCTGGCAGGGGCAAGGGTGCTGGCGTTTGAACCAGTAGCGCTGGGTGCACGTTCCCAGTCGCTGGTTGAGTTGCTGGTCAGTACTTTAAAAACCGGAGCCGAACCGGAGCAGGTGATTGATTTTGACCTATTTGAGCAGTCCAAATTCCGTTTGTTTGAGGCACTGGTCCAGCGTCTGAAGGCGGTTTCGGAATCACACCTTTTGACTCACAGTTTGGTGGTGCTGGTTGATGATTTTGAACTTTTTGACCCGTTGAGTCTGGAATTTCTCCGGTATTTAACTTTGAGTCTGGAAAAGGAGCGAATCTTAGTTGTGGTCTCGGGTTTAAAGGAGGAACGGTTTCTTGAACTGGTAAGCGAGTTGAGCAACCAGGAGCGCTGCCGGCATTTTGAAGTCGGGGTGTTAACCCGGGAGAACGTGCGGGAACTGGTGATATCGGTAATTGGCGAGATTGAAGGAATTGAAGAGCTGGTTAACTGGTTAGTTGAGTTTGGTGGAGGTAATCCGTTGACGACGATGGAGCTGATTTATGCAATGGTTGAGCAGGGGGTGCTCGACCGTGATGGTTTAAACTGGCGGCTGTCAATTGAGTCTTTAAGTGTATTTTCCATACCTAAGAATGTGGTGGAATTGGTTCGGCGGCGTGTTGCTGCCCTGTCTCCGGAAGATTTGGTACTGCTGGAGGTGGGGGCACTTTTCGCCGGACCTTTTACAATTGAGTTTTTGCGGGCGGTGCTTAATTACCATGACCGGCTTTTGTTTCAGGCAGTTAACCGATTGAAGGCAGCAGGTTTACTGCGTCCATTTTATCAGCGCGATAATGAAACCGGACAGGTGCGGCCCGGGCTGGTGCTTGCCAGTAAAATCTTAGAAACGGTGGTTAGCGAGCGAATTCCGCCCGAACGGCGCCGCAGGCTTCACCGGCAGATTGCTTTAACAATGGAACTGCTTTCTGCCGGGGAACGAAAGCGCCGGGTGTTTGATATTGCCCACCAGTGGATTCAGAGTGGTGACCGGGAGCAGGGCTATCGTTATGCGGTGAAGGCAGGGGAACAGGCACGGGATTGGCTCTTATTTGATGAGGCGCGGCTGTTTTATGAAAGTGCACTACAACTCGCACCGGATTATGTAACCGCTCAGGAACGGCTGCAGCTAATTGAACGGGTTGGTGAACTGAGAGAGGCAACGGGCAGGTATGCTGAGGCGATTGATATTTATCGTCAGGGGTTGAGCACGGTCGTAGCATATCCGATTCCTGGACAGGATAAGCTAATAATGGCGCGGTTTTTGCGCCGGCTCGGGTTGGTTTCCCAGAAATTGGGTGATAGTCGGGAGGCACTGGCACTTTTCAATCAGGCGCTTGCGTTTACGCAGGATGCGGATACGATTGAATCGGCACGGTTGCTTGCTGACCTGGGTTGGGTGCACTGTTCAGCCGGCAATCTTGAATTAGCCGATGATTATCTTACCAGAGCGATGAAGAAGGCAGAAAAATTGCGCCGTGACTATCCCCGGGAGGCAAACCGATTGGTGGGGATCGTGCTTTATTACTTTGCATTTCTGCAAGTGGTGCGCCGGGATTACATTCTGGCGCTCCAGCTGGCGGAGAACAGTATTGATGTTTTTCGTTCTATTGATGATCAGTTTATGATTTCGGTTGTTAGTCAGTTTCTGGCTTCGCTCTGGCTCCGGCGGGGAGAAACCGGCAGGGCAAAGAAATGTTTTGAGGAGGCGATTCGGACACAACGTCAGTCCGGCGATGTGTACTATCTTTTGAACTCGTATCATGGGCTTGGTTTAATCTGCTATGAACAGGGGGTATGGGAACAGGCAGAAGAATATTTTCTCAGTGCCTTGCAGCTGGCTGAAAAGATGGGGAATCCGGTTGATGCCTTTAATCTCCACCTGCTTTTGGGAAACCTTTATTTTGACCGCGGGGATTGGGGGCGGGCAAGAGAACATTATGAAAGATGCCTTAAAATTGATGAGCGCTACCGCGAGCAGATTGCTCCCGAGTCCCGGATAACATTGTGGAATAACATTGGCCACTTTTATTCTTTATCAGGAGATTTTAGTGCTGCCGCACAATATCTAAGTAAGGCACAGGATCTCGTTACCAGTCGGAGAGACCCGGAATTAAAATTTTTTGTCGCGATTAATCAGGCAAAACTGGAGTTAAGTGCGGAAAGATATGAACGGGCAAAATGGTATCTGGGGCAGGCGGTTAAGGCGCTCCGTGATTGCCGGGATTTTAAAAAGGCCGGTATTTTGTGGTCTGTTATCGGTGAGTACCGGCTGGCAACAGGTACCCAGGCTTATTTTGAGGCGCAGCGGGCGGTAGCGATATTGGAGAATCAGCCCGAATCAATTGAATATGCCCAGGCTTTAAGGTTATTAGCCCGGAGTTTGCGGGCAACTGCTAAAATAGAGCAGGCGCTAAAACATTTTCAAAAGAGTATAGAGATATTGCGGCGGCTGGGCGCTAAATATGAACTTGCCCGAACTCTCCTGGCAAGTGCCGAGCTTTTTGTGGGTGAAGGTCTGCCGGTTCTGTCAGCAGTTCGTGGGGTTGCGGGCGAACAGTATGAATGGGTGCGGGCAAACCTGCAGGAGGCGCTTTCAATTTTCAAATTGCTGGGTGTACAGATTGAGGTTGAACGCACTGAACGGACGATTGAACGGCTGGAGCAAAGATATGGCATTATTCATCTTAAATCCCGGGAGCGGGAGCAATACCTGAGAGTTTTTTATCAATTGAGCGAATTGATGAACAATGGGATTGAGCGGGATGATTTTCTTGAACAGGTGCTGGAAATGGTGCTTTCAATTACCCGGGCAGAGCGCGGTGTAATCTTTCTGTTTCAGCGGGAACGATTATTGCCGGTGGCGGTTCGGGGTGTGGAGGAAGCAACTGTAAAGGATGCGGAGACGTTTTCGCATACGGTACTGCGCAAAGTTCGGCGCCGGCACGAGCCATTGATTAGTGCTGATGCTTTAATTGACCCGCGATTTAATACTGCGAGCAGTGTAATTCTAAATAAAATCAGGTCGCTTTTGTGTGTTCCGCTAATTTGGGAAGACCGGGTGATTGGTTCAATCTATCTTGATTCCCGGGTGACGACCCATTTGTTTACCGAAGAGGACCGAAACCTCTTACAATCGGTCGGGCATCTGATCTCGGCAACCATTGAGCGCTCCAAAGTATTCCAGCGGTGGCAACAGGAGAGGACACTTAGCGTAGATGATTTGCCGATTGACCCGGCAACCGGTCTGTTTTTGGGCAGGTCCAGAGTTATGCGGGAAGTTTTAAGCCTGGTTGATAAAATTGCGCCAACAGACTGCACGGTCCTTATTACCGGCGAAACCGGCACTGGTAAAGGGGTTGTTGCCCGATTGATTCATCAACGGAGCGGCAGGAAGGATAATAAATTTGTGCCGGTTAACTGTGGCACACTGCCCGAGACATTGTTTGAATCTGAGCTTTTTGGCCATGTGCGGGGCGCCTTTACCGGTGCAGTCCGGGATAAGACCGGTATTTTTGAAACGGCGAATGGAGGAACAATTTTTCTTGATGAGATTACCAATACGACGCTGGCGATTCAGGCAAAACTGTTGCAGGTGCTGGAGGAAAAAATTATCCGCCGGCTCGGTGATACCGAAACCAGACTGGTTGATGTCCGGCTCATCTGCGCGAGCAATAAAGACCTCTTGTCCGAGGTGAAGGCCGGGCGGTTCCGGGAAGACCTTTATTATCGGATGAATGTTGTGACTATCACGGTTCCCCCACTTAGAGAAAGGGCGCAGGACATAATACCGCTGGCAAATTATTTTCTGCGGAATTTTGCAAGCCAGTTAAATAAACCGGTTGGGGGATTTGATAATGAGGTCAGCGAGGTTTTTAAGGTTTATTCCTGGCCAGGCAATGTTCGGGAACTTCAAAACACGATTGAGCGGGCAGTAATAATGACCCAGAATCCGGTGATTACAATTCAGGACCTGGGCGAGCCGTTTCTTAAATTAAGAGAGAGCATTAAAAAACCGCCACGCAACCGGCGTTCCTTGACCAGAGAGCAGGTAATCCAGGCGCTTGCTCAGACGAATGGTAATATTACCCATGCAGCAAACCTTCTTTCAGTCCATCGCCGGCAGATCCAGCGGTTAATCAAAAGATACGAAATACAACCCCGTGACATAGAGACACAGCCATAGTTTTTGTCTTTAATAACTCACAATTTTGTAAATAGTTATAAAAATTTCCCTATTATCTGCGACAGCTACATCAATTAAAATTTAGTTAAGGCAGAAATGTTGTAAATTTAAGAATTTGAATTTCAATAAGTTAGTTGACAGGGGGAGTTTGGCATTTAAAGTGCTATAATAGTAAGACGATGGTCGTAAATAAAAGGAGGCAAAAATGGATGGACCGATGGTACCGATTCTTCCGCCGCCACGGCCGGCGCCACCAATGAACTAAGGTGCGGCCAACTAAAAGTAAGCCCGCCAGCAATTATGCTGACGGGCTTTACTTTTTACAACTACACTGGCATCTGAACGCTGAAAAAGAAAAAGGGAAAACGGTTTTGGAATTGTCTTCAGACCGGTCGGTAAAAAATTTTCCCCTGAAAACTGGTGGCGGTAATTTTGCCATCACGAATAAGTTTTAAAATGGTGCGTCTGAGTAATGATAGTGGAATTCCGAGTGCCTGAACTAAATCAGTATCGGTTACCGGTCGGTTATGGATGACCGCAATTATAGCATCTTCTGGAACACCAGAAAAATGTTTTTGGGTTTTCGACAACGGGAAAGCGGCAATTTCCGTACCCGGTCCAAAGAGCATTTGAATCTGAACCAGGTCATCATAAGCAACCGGACGGGCAGAAGGTTCGGCTGGTGGTCGGACAACGGTGTTGAGATGCACCCGGTCTGGATTTAGCTCGTAGATAACCTGACGGAGCCGGGCGAGGTGGTCGGGCTGATCATTGACATCTTTCACCAGCATTACTTCAATCCAGATTTTTCCTTTATAATACCGGCGGAAAATTTTTAACCCTTTAATAATGTTTTTGATTAACAGACCGGGGTGAGGGCGATGAAGACGATTAAAAATTCTCTGGTCAATAGTGGAAAGTGTTGGCACCACCAGATCGGAATGGTAGAGTGCCTGGCGGACAGACTTGTCGGTGAGCAGGGAAGCATTGGTAAGGACCGCTACCGGGATACGGAACTCGCTTTTTAATAGCAGGATAATTCTGCCAATGTTTTTGTTAAGGGTGGGTTCGCCTTCACCGGAGAAGGTGAGGTAATCAACTTTTTGGGTCTTGATTACTGAACGGACCTGGTTGATTATTTGCTTAATGGAGAAATATGCTTGACGGTTGAGCGTGAGGTTGGTGGTGCGACCGCACTGACAGTAAATACAATTAAAAGTGCAGGTTTTAGGAGGGACAAGATTTATTCCAAGTGATAGACCAAGGCGTCGTGAGGGCACAGGTCCATAAACAAGGTGTGAATGGTGATTTTTGGCTTCGGAGCGGATAGATTGTTTCCCGGTCATAAATTATCTCCTGATTTTTATTATCTTGCGCTGAATTCTTGCCGGTGGGAGATTGTCGGCGTTAAGGCGCAGAAAATAGGTGCCCGGCAAAACGGGTATTCCGGTTTGAGCAGTTCCATCCCAAGGGATTGAGTAATAGCCGGCTGGTTTGTTTTCTGAGAGAAGGGTGCGGATTTTGCTGCCGGTCGAGTTATAGATGGCGAGATTGACCCAACCAGGAGCAGCGAGTGCCAGAAAAATTGTGGTGCGGGATTGAAAAGGATTCGGGAAGTTGCCGAGGATCCGGGTTGTTTTTGGTCCGGGGATAAATACCGAATCAGCGGTCTGAATTGAGATGTCATCCAGGTAAAAGCCCGGGACAGTTTCGGGAAGAGCGTCGGAAATAAACACAAATTTAACCTGGGCTGATTCACCAGGATTGAGGAAAGAGAGGTCGTAATTGTATTTTACCCAGTACTGTTCAGTGACCAAATCCAGACCGGTGCAGTATCGCGAACGTTTATCAGTTGCACGGTGTGCTAATTTGACAGGCGAATTTTTCCCCAAAGCTCCACCCGCGCCGATAAAATCCAGGGTTTCTTCCTGGTGGGCGGTGCTGATTATACAATAAAGCCCATCGGTGCCATAAATCGGTAGTTCCGATGAGCAGTAGAAACTCAAGATTGCTTTATTCGGAACCACGAATTTTGGGGATACCAGCAGGCAGGTACAGTTTGGAGGATAAAAATTATCCGGATTTCCCGGATGAATGGAGAAAGGCGATGAATGGAAGCGCTCGGCAGTTAGATACCAGGAGCCGTTGACGCCTGATAGAGACCAGTTTTCCAGGCCCGAATCAAAATTATTTGAAAGTCCGGTTTTTTTGAGGCATAAGGTTAGGGTGTCACTGAAAAGAAATCTGCCAGTCACCAGGTTGACGCCGAGCCGTACTGAATCGTGATAGCTGGTGAAGAAAGATGGAACGAGCGACCAGACGGTTTCGCCGGGGGCAATCGGTGGAAAAATGAGACCCGGGGTAATCAATTCAAGGTTCTGACTTAAATCCGGATTGAAAATTGTGCCCGTTAGCGAGGATGCCGGCGCCAGTCCGGAGTTGGTAATTTTGAGGAATAATGAGCAGGTATCAGTGGTATTTTTCTGAAATGTTATAGAATAACTTACAACTTTCAGCACGGGTTCGGAAAATTGGATGCTGATTGGAAACCGGGAAAAGGCTTGGGTGGAATCGCTAATGGTAAGGGTGCAGATGCCATAATCACCATTATGGACAGTTGTCCGGGTGCGGATCAGGAAACAGCGGAATGGAATAATAGTTTCGGGTGGCAGTACCGGGAGAAAACCCTGATCCTGTTCAATTGTAAAAAACGGCGAGCTGGTACTGAGTCGGAGCCGAAGTGAATAAAGCGGGGTGGAACTGAGGTTTTTAAGATAAAAGGTAATGGTGAATGTTTCGCCGGCAGAAATATAACCATTGGCATCCCCGGTAGAGTCAATCAAGCGATAATTCACCAGGGTGAGCATCTGCCCAGAGCCGACCGGGATTGAATCGGTGAGGGGACGATGGTTGGGTGCAGTTACGGTTAGATAACCAGTTCCCGGGATCGTACAGCTGGTTTGCAGGGTGGCGGTGCCGTCAGGAGCGGTTAGCGTGGTTGTTCGTGTGGAGTCCGGGGTGATGATGGTAAAGGTCGCCTGGTTAACCGTGCCCCGGTTGTCAAAAACAACGAAGCGGTTGATGCTATTGCCGACCGGGATGCGGAGCGGTTTATCTATATAAAGCGGGCTAAGGGTGTCGGTCTGAACCGGCATTGCCGGGTCGCCAAGCAGGTTGAGACCGAACTGATGCCAGCGGTAAACATTCGGCTGGAAACTGAACGGGATGAAATCGGTTTTGGTGCGGGCGAGGATTTCACCGAGCCGAGGGTCGGCACTGGAAAACAGCTGTTCAAAAAAACGGGCGTCAAATGCGTCTGAATATCCGAACCCCGGGTTTCCGGGCGCACCCCAACCGTAGGATGAATTGCCAATATAAGCGACCGCGCCGCCATTTGGGTTTAAAAGAAATTGTTCACCAATACAATCAAAATCAAAAGCGGCAGTCCAGCAGCCGATTGAGTAGGCAATACCCAGGCGTCGTCCATTTGTCAGTTGAGCAATTATGGGGTTATGCAAAACTGTCTGCCGGCTGAGCGCCAGGGCATCAATCCAGCCATGACCACAATGGTTGAAGATACCAAACCCGGAATTTAACAGGGCAAGGGCAGTATCAAGCGTAACCGGCTGTTGCGATTCGTAGAGGGTAGAGAACTGAAAACGTGAGGGCATTTTCTGGCGGATTATTTCCTTGGCGACCATTTCATCAGTCCAGGGCTCGGTCCAGAGCACCGACGCGGAAAATAGTGCCCGCAGCTGATAGTCGTTGATGAGATTGCGTTCGTAGCTCAGGATTTTATTTATAAAATTTCGTGCCTGCTGGGGTGTGCGGACCGGGATGCGACCAACGAAGATATCCGGGAAAAGGTCAACTGAATCTTCAGGTTCACCGTAGACGCCGTTGTGATTATTATCCCAGGTGCCATCCAGTGCCGAAAAATATAAATCACACGGAAGTGAATCTTCGCGGGGATGAATTCGGGCACCGCAGGCAAAGGCAAAGGCTTTGCGCACCGGCAGGAGATCGGCATCACCGCCCAGGACGAGATAGGTCAGCCCGGAATCACCCGCACAATACTTAAGATAGGTACGCAGTTTTTCGGCGGCGTCCCGGCCCGGATAGGTATTAACAATCCATTCAATATGCCGAATCTGAGCCGGGTGTCCGGTTAAAGTTCGCCAGCGAGCAAGTTCCTGGAAAGTTGTGTCAAGGTATTGGGTGGTGACAATTAAGTAGTTAATCTTGCCAGTATCTTTATACGGCTGGTAGCCAGCTGGTTGTTTTTTAAGGTTAATGGCAATTTTAATGCGGGTGGCAAGTCGGATGCGGTGAGTTGCTGGTTGATACTGAACCGGGGAGAATAGCAGGGTGAGGACGCGCCGGTTTCGGAGATTGCCCTGACCGGAGATTCTGCAGATTGTCTCCGGATAAAAAGTGGTTAGATTGGTGAATTGAGGGTTAAGTGCGACTGAGGATACAGGTGGGAGTGATAGGGGAATGGGCGGCTGCGCAATCGGTAGTTCGTGGCGTCCGGGCAAGGTTTCAAATTCAACCGCTAAAATTTGAACACCGGTGGCAATGGAATTTTCCGGCAGGTTGATGAATTTCCCCACCTGTGGTAACAACGGTGTGCCCGGTGGTGAATTAAATTCAGCACCGGTAAGGGTGACGATGGTTTGCTGACCGGCAGCAGTCAGGTTCAGGTGTGAAAGTTGGAATTCAAATGTTTGGCAAATACAAGCGCAGATATAGAGGTAGGGCAAGAAAAGGTAGCTGTAATTTACCATATTAACAGCAACCGCTTTAGAACCTGATTATTCATTCGTTTTCAGCAGGAAATTTTTTAAATATTCAAGCCCTTCTTCCCGGCTGGTGATTTTTCCTTCAACCTGCAGGTCTTCAAGTTCCTGCAAAATTACTTTGAATACTGGACCGGGCTTCATCCCCAACTGAATCAGGTCATCGCCCGTCACCAGGCGTTTGATTTGCTTTTTTGCGGTTTCCGCCCGGTGCTGGTTAATCATCCTGGTAATGGTGTCTTCAAGATGGATGGTTCGGCCGGCAGTTGCCCAGCCATCAGCATAACATAAGACCATCAGGCCCAGAGCCTCGCTACCCAGGTCGCGGAAAAATCGCCGGATAGCCCGGTCAGAGATTTCCGGTGCGGTGGCGAGCAGATGAAGGCGCATATGCTCTTTAACCAGCGTGCGCAGAACTTTCACCTGAATTCGGGAGAGCCGTAGCCGTTCACAGCCGATTTTTACCGCCAGGCGCGCGCCCAGATTGTCATGTCCATAAAAATGAGTTTCACCGTCGACATTCGTGAACCTCGTGTGCGGTTTGGCAACATCGTGGAGCAAGGCGGCAAGTTTCAAGAGCGGCCGGCGTGATGGCTGCTGGTTAAAGTATTCTTCCCATTCTTGCGGGAATCGGGCAAAAAATGCGGGGTTTTTGAGCAAATCCTCAACCTTATAACAGGTGCGAAGCGTATGCTGAAAAAGCTCAACATCAGCCAGCAACGGAATAAGTTCGGGCATAATCTCCTGAAGCTTCCCCAGGAAAGCAAGTTTCTCAAGATATTTTACACCAGCGGGTGCGGTCAAGATTCTCATAAACTCAGAACCAATTCTTTCCGGGGCAGTGCCGGTAAGAGAAATCCTCTGTCCTTGCTGAAAAACCGCTGGTTCCACAAGAAATTCAAGTTCCAGTGCCAGTCGGAAAGCCCGCAAAAGCCGTAGCGGGTCCCGGGCAAGGGAGTTGTCAGCGACCGGACGGATAACTCCGTTTTTTAAGTCTGAAATACCGTTAAATGGGTCAATGATGGTGTTTCCGTCCGGCAGTCTCCAGGCAAGTGCGTTAATCGTAAAGTCCCGGCGTCTGAGGTCGGATTCAATATCAGCATTACCCAGACCATTGAAATCAAAAATAATTTTTTTTCGGTAGACCACCCGGGCTTCATCATCGGATTCAGATAAAATTACCAGTTTCCCCCGGATTTCCCGAGCAAATTCCCGAGCAAATTCAATACCGGAACCAGAAACCGCAAAGTCAAAGTCCTGGGGTTCACGGTTCAGCAGGATATCACGGAGCGCACCACCCACAAGATAACACTGCCGGTTGCCAATAGTTTCCAGCAGGCGGTGATAAATTTTACCCAGTTTCAGGAGGCGATTAATAGTTCCCGGTGACATTTGAGGATAACAAGTAACCATTGGGGTCAAGTGCGAGGTTGTTTAATGGTGCCCGGTATGCGGACCAATGATTGTGACGGTATTTGAATTATAATTTGCCACGTAGATTTTACTCTCCCAGGAATTATGGCAGATAGCGATTGGGCTGGTACCGGTCGGCAGTGTTTTCTGCAGAATATTCGTGGCGCCATCAATTAAGGAAACACTGGCACCGTCATAATTAGCGGCATAAAGCTTATTAACCCAGCCGGCCCATACTAATGAACGGGGGTGAACGCCGACGCTGATATCGGTAAACAGCGAATAAGTATTCACATTAATCACCGAAATACTATTGGAACCGGAGTTCGCACAGTACAGCCGGTTATCGGTGGCATTGTACGCCAGAGCATAGGGTTCGGAGCCGACATTGATCGTCGAGATGACCGCCTGATTTTCACCATTAATGATTGTCACCCTACCAAGATAGCGATTGGCAACCGCGACATTATTTCTACCGTCAACAATAAGCGCACAGGGTTGATAATCGACACCGACGGTCCCAATAACATTATTATTATTGCCGTCAATTACGGTCACATTATTCCGGGCAAAATTCGCGCAATAAATCTTATTGTATGCGGGATTGAAGGTAAGGGCAATCGGATTGGAGTCAACGGGTACGGTGGTAATTACCTGATTATTAGTACCATCAATAACTGTGACACTGGCGGAACGGTAGTTGCTCACATACACCCGGTTCGTAAGCGGATTAAAACAGAGTGCCTGCGGGTAACTACCTACGTTAACCGTGGTTATAACCTGATTGGTAGCACCGTCAATCACCGTCACCGTGCCGCTCATCTGATTTGCCACATAGACATTCCCATTCACGGTATTAAGGCAAAGGGCATAGGGAAAGCCGCCCACGCGAATAGTTGCCTGAACCTGATTGGTAACACCATCAATCACGCTGACACTGGAATCGTTATAATTAGCGACGAAGACTTTATTATGCAGTGAGTCCCAGAGCAATGTTCGTGGTTTCGCACCGACATTCACCGTGGCGATCACGGTATCCGGTGTGCCGGCGGCGCCAGCAACGTTGAAAATTCCGCTCCGGCCTTCAGTCAAATAATTTCCACACCACGCACGGACCGCAATCTGGGCACTGCTGGTCGGCGGGCTCGGAACAACCCAGCTAAAACTACCGGGTGAGCTGGCAACCCCCTGTCTTATCCAGTGAGTTCCGCCATCGGTTGAATAATAAATAACGGTGGACTCCATTCCGGCAAAGGTACCGCCGGTCCAGGTAATTTCGTGGGTTGTGCCGATAATCCAGCGGACACCGGAAGCGGGCGAGGTTACGGTAATTGGCGAGGGCGGTAACGAATCATAAACTACATAACGGGCACTCACCCCCGCGGTTGACTCAACACCTTGAAAAGAACGGATGGCTACCCGGGCAAATTCTGTTGCCGGACCAGGGACCAGCCAATCATAGCTGCCGCTGGTACTACCCCGACCATGCCTTAACCAGTTTACCCCATCATCAGTTGAATAATAGACTACGATTGAATCCGGTGCGGCTGGACCGCCGGTCCAGCGGATAGTCTCGGCTGAACCTTCGCGCCAGCGTGTGCCGGCGGCGGGCTGGTCAATAGTAATTGGCGGCAGCCCTTCAACAATCTTAAAAGTTTTGGAAGTGGCACTCGTTGACGAATCTAAACAGAATGCCCGAACCCGAATTTTTGCCTGCTGAGTGGCAGGTGCGGGAACAGTCCAGCTATACCTTCCTGCTCTGGTGGTGGCACCGATCCGTGACCAGGTTAAACCATTATTTGTAGAATAGAATAATACCGTTGAGTCCATACCGGACATTGTGCCCCCGGTCCAGGTGATTTCATAGGTGTTACCGATCCGCCATTCCGCAGTAGAATCCGGACAGGTGATAGTGATAGGTGACGGTTTACTTGCGTCGTATATTTCATAACGAGCCGAGTTGCCAAGCGTGGTATCGTTGGAAAGAAACATCCGCACCTGCACCCGGGCATTGGTCGTCGGAGTGTTTGGGACGGTCCAGGTGTAACTATTAAGTTGAGTTGCCCGTCCGTGTCTTAACCAGGTTGTGCCACCGTTAGTTGAATAGAATATCACCACCGAATCGGCCGCGAGGAGCGAGACAACGCGCTGGAGCTTGAGCCCGTCCGTCCCCAGTAACGGTGCTCCTGGATATGAAAGTAGACCAAATACTCCGGGCCCGCCGGTCCAGCGGATAGTCTGGTTTGAGTTCACTCGCCAGCGGGTAGTATCATTCGGCTGAATCACGATTACCGGCGGGAAAGTTCGGAACTGCCAGAGGGGTCCGGAAGTGGTAGCACCCCGCTGGTCACGAGCGACTACCCGCCAGTAATAGATTGAGTCATACTTTAACCGGGGAGGGGTATAACTCGTCTGAGGGTGATTCTGGAGTAGAAGTGGTGGTGGACTCGAGGTTCCCAGAAATATATCATAACGGACCGTATCCTGCGGGTCCGGGTCACCACCCGACCAGGAAAGTGTTAGCCGAACGAACTGCCCGCTTGCCCCGGACTCGGGTGTGGGGTTGGAAGGGGCAAATGGAAAGTTGTTCGCGCGGGCGGTGGAAAAACGCCAGACCGGACTGGATGCAGTTTCCCCAAAACGATCACGGGCAACAACCCGCCAATAATAAGTTGCAAGAACATTAAGATTCAATGGATGATAAATAGTGTCACCAATCTGAGAATCAAACAGCGGGGGCGGGGGGCTGACACCAAGATATAACCAGTATTTTAATGTATCTAAGCTATCCGGGTCCGAGCAGCGCCAGCGCAGGATTAAACTGGTATCAACTTCCCGGGCAGCACTCTCCGGAAACACCAGTTCCGGAGATGAAGGTGGACGATTGGCGGCCGGGTCATAAGGATTATTCCACTTCCGGCAGACCACAAAAAGACCTATCACGAATAACACTCCCGAAATTGCAAGTAGTGACCGTTTTCTTACCATTTTATTACCAAATAAAGTCCGATACAACCAGCCCCGGCCCCAATTCCGATATTTCGGAACTGGTCCCAGCGTTGCGTTTCGGTGCGCAGTCGGATTGCTTCTTCGGTGGTCGTTGCCTCTTGATATCGGGCATAGGATTGTTCAGCCATAAATGCTGAGACCGCACCACCCGCAAAGAGCGCGATTCCGGTTAAAAATATCGGTAGCTGGCGCCGGGGTAGCCGGGAAAGCGACTGAACCACTTTGGTAGTTTCACCGTAGCCAATATTCACATATCCAAGCCAATCCTCATAACCTGGTCGGGAAATGGTTATCGCATAACGGTCCGGTGCGAGTTCGCTTATGAGCGGTGTGGTTCCCAGTCTTCTGCCATTAGCCAGCACATCAGCACCGGTCGGGCGGGTTTCAACACTGAGGAATCCACGGCTGGTTCCGAGTTTAAAGAATATTCCGAGTGGACCCGGTTCCTTGACTTCAATTAATTTCGTTACTTCAAAGTAACCGGGAAGACGTGCTGAGATTGATTGGGAACCATAAGGTACACGGGAAATAGTTAAGCCGGTTTCCGTGGTTTTTCCTTTGTAAACTCCGTTCAGGAATATTTCGGCACCAACCGGGTCGGAGGTGATTACCAATGTTGCCAATCGGGCGGTAATGGTGAAACTGGAGTAATATGTTTGATAACCGGAATGGCGGACTTGTAGTTCATGCCGCCCCGGTGCCAGGTCCGATATGGTGATTGGAGTTTTTCCCCGTTCCTCGTCGTCAATCGAAACGCTTGCTTCAGATGGTTCCGAGGTTATGGTCACCGCGTTGCCGGAGATGGCGGTCTCTACCCGCAGTCTCGGCAGAGCGGGGCGGGCTTCAGGTTCTGGTAACCGGGTGCCACACTTCTTACAAAAACGGGCATTATCCGGATTACTGGTGCCGCAGTTGGGGCAGATTTTTTCGGCAAATGCGACGGCGAAGACAATCACCAGACAGATGGCAACTTTCAGAAAATTACTTTTCATCATTTACTCCGGAAACCGATAACCACAGCGAGTGCAGAATTGGGCACCAGGTTCTCTTCGGGCGCCACACTGGGGACAGGTTGCCCGGCCGTTCGCGATGCGCAGCCGAAGAGGGGTTTTGATGCTGACTCGGGTTCCAGCGCGGGGTTCGGAGTTGATAACTCGGCCGAACTCAACTTCATCACTGTACTCATTGCTGAATATTATACTATCAATACCGGCACTACGCAATAACCGCTCGGCTTCCGCACGGGAGCGGCCGGAGAGCACGGGAATTTCGATCATACCGGTGCTCAAACGTAGTTGCACTCTCGTGCCTTTTTTAACTTTTGCTCCGGGTTTGGGGTTTTGTTCGGCGACCTCCCCAGGAGGCAGTGGTGCATCCAGGTCCGGACCGAGTTCAAATCCCAGTCCGGTCTGCTCCAGAGATTTCTGCGCTTCAGTTTGAAGCATACCGATAACTCCAGGAACAGTAACTTTTCCAGTATTGCTGATGACAAAATAAATGATTCCGGCAGCAGTTATTAGCAGAATAACAATAATAGCCACCGGCACCGGACGATTTCTGGTCTGCGAGAGTACTTCGGGTTTAACCACCGGAGCGACGGTGGTTGATGGTTTCGGTCGGGGGGGTGCCATCGGTTTAGTTTCTTCCAACTGCGCAGGGGTGGGCTGAGGTGCTGGTTGCGGTTTCACCTGTTTAGCTGATACTGGTTCTGTTTTTTGGGGGGTAGGCGTCTGTTTTTCCGATTGTTTGGGAAATAGGGAGGTAAGTGCTATTCTGAATTCGTGAGCACTCTGGAACCGGCGTGCCGGGTCTTTTTCCAGGGCACGCAGGATAATTCTCTCGAGTTCCCGGGGCAGGTCCGGTTTTAAAGAACTGGGGGGCGGTGGTGGTTGGTTGATATGTGCTTGAATCAAGTCAACACCGAGTTCAGCTGCAAATGGTGGTTTACCGGTCGCTGCTTCATAAAGTACCACACCTAAGGAATAAAGGTCAGCCCGCGCGTCCACCGGTTGCTTCTTGGCTTTCTCCGGGGCGATGTAACGGGCGGTGCCGACTCGGGAGACGCCGTAATCAATCAGGCGCCAGACGCGGTCTTCAACCTGAACGATTTTTTTGGGCTTGATATCAAGATGGAGATGGCCCTGGGCATGTGCTTTTTCCAGGTCTTCAAGAACGGAAGTGAACAGTTGAATCAATTCTGAACAAGAGAGGGCACCACGCTGCTCCAGCAGGTCAGCCAACGTCTGGGCTCGCGCCATAACATTTTTAGCATAACATTAAATTTGTTTGTGTCAACAGTTAACGCAATCAGATTAGCGGAGTGGTGCGGTCGGGATTTGATTATCAGTGAGCAGCTGGGTACGGATAACCGGAGCCAGCGGGTAGCCAGGAAAATTTTCAATCAGTTGTTCGGCAGTCCGGCGGAATTTTTGCGAATCGTGGAGGATCTCGCGGTAAATCTCTGCTTGCCGAAAAAGAGCCGCAGGTGTCAGTTCCCCTTGTGGGAAGCGAACAAACAGGCTCTCCAGAACTGCGGTCGCACGTAGATATTGACGCTCCCGGAGGAAAATTTCACTTTTCAGCAAAAGTGCCTGCTGAGCCACAAGGGCATCTTCAGTAGCAAGGCTATCTGCCTGGCGCATTGCAATTTCATAGTCGCCGGCGTCAAGATGGAGCATAATTTGAGCAAATAGGTTTAATTTTTGGTTAAGCAGTGTGAGGATTCCGAGTTCCAGAATGTCATTAAACAACGGGCTTTCAGGAAAGCGGCGGCTAAACTCGGAGATGGTTATGCTCAGTGAGTCAAATTTATTCTGATAGAGAAAAGACTTTGCTTTTAGATAGGTGGTGCGGTCGTCGGGCGGATCTATGCGGTTAAGGATATTCCGGGCACTGTCAATTTGTTTGAGGCCAACCAGTGCCGCGGCAAGTCCATAAAGTCCGTTGGGGTCATCAGGACGCATTTTTAAGAATCGGGAATAGGCAGCAGCGGCACGGGCAAAGTCATTTTGCTCCAGCCGGGCGATTTCTGCATATTCAAATATGGCTGCGGGGCTGGTATCTGATTTTAGGATTGCTAATGCGGCTGCTATTTTTCCTTGCCGCCGCAGAACCCGGGCGATATCCGGAGCAAGACCGAGGAACTGATAAATCGCCAGTGCGGCTGAATAATAGCGGTTGAGTTCGCAATCCCGGGCGAACTGGAAAAGTTCCGGTTCTGAAATCTCCCGGGATTGAGCCCGGTTCAACAGCAGACGGGCGGCGTCCGTTTCCCGGCCCGCACCCAGTAACACCTGAGTTTGAGTTTGAGTGCGGAGAATAGGGTTTTTGATTTTTTCCAGTTCGGCAATGAGCTGGTTGACGCCTGATTGTTTTCCCCAGGTGCGCAGGTGCGGGAGGAACTGTTGCAAATATCGGGCAACATTATTGTCGTCTGAGTTATTGGCGATGCGGGCGATCAATGCGCAAGCCTGGGGAAGTTTGCCGGTAGATTCGTAAAGATTGATTAGCCGCGGGGCAAGTTCATAACTGAAAGAACGGTTGACTGCCGGTTCAAGATAGCGAATTGCAAGTTGGAACTCCTTTACCCGGGTAAGCAGATCAACGACCGGTATTAACCGGTCGGGCCGGGAACGTAGTAAGAGTTCAAGCCGGCTGATGGCTTCGGAACGGCGTCTGAGCCCGAACAGGGCTTCAATGATTCCTTCTTCAATCAAATCACCTTTGCGGGCGCGGGGTTTTATTTCCTGCAGAATATTGAGTAATGAGTCATACCGATTTAACTCCCGGGCGGTGCGAATTAAGCCATTAAGGGCAGCGGCCTGGTCAGGATTTTTAAGCAGTTCGTGCTGATAGAGTTTAAATGCGGTTTCAAACTGACCACCCTGTTCCAGCAGTTGTGCCTGATTAAGATCCTGAGCAAAACTGAACAGGAGGAATAGAATAGCAAGCAGGGGTATTTTTGAGTTTTGCATTATGAGTTTCATCTTTGATATAAGAGCATTTCAAAGTAGGCACGGATGAGTGCTTCATATTCCGGGGGATAACCCTGTTTGAGTGCGCGCAAAAGTTCGGCGCGCAGCAGACGATCGCGTTCACCCCGGTCAAGAGGCAGTAAGATTTCAGTAGCCGGCTGATAACTGCCGGCGGTCTGCGCCTGTCGTTCTTCTTTGTATCCTTGCTGGCGCAAACTCCGCTGGGTATCCAGCAGCCGGGTGACAATTTCTTTTTGACGCTGGATTAATTTCCGGTCAACCTGGAGTTCAGCAAGAGAACGTTCCACGCCCTTCATTTCTTCAACGAGCTGGTCAAGCGCGCCGGTTAAACCGGGACGTTCCCCGCCCATTGATTTAAGCAGCGCTTCGAGTTGCTGGCGCAATGCCTGTTGCCGGGATAAGAGTTGGTTCAGCTGGCTGAGTTGTTCGGCACTTAAACCGGTTCCTGGAATTGGAATAGGCAGCCCGGACATTCCGGCATTAATCGCCATTTGTTCGGCGGTCATTCGGGATAATTGTTCGAGGAGGTCCTTCAGCCCGCCGGTGAGTCCGCTACCCTGTCCGGCAGTGATGCCTGCTGCCAGCAGGATGGCAATTGCCCGATTCAAACTTGCGCGTGCCTGGCGCATTTGCTCAAGTAGTCCGTAACTATTACCGGCACTGGCGTTTTCGCTAATTACCCGCATGAGATTCATCGCCCGGGCGAGTTCGGGCATAAGGGCAGGCGGCAGGGATAGGGTTTGTGTTCCCAGTTCGGCAAGATTTCCGGCAACAAGACGGGTAGCTTCCAGTAAAGACTGCTGAGCGCTACTGATGTTAACCGGCGAGGTTGAAGCAGGCAGTCTGGCTTCCAATTCCTCCTGTTTTTTTGAAATGGTTAACAGGTCACTGGCACCTTTAAAGATCTGCCGCACGATTTCCCGGGAGCGGGAGTTTTTCAGTTCGGAGTTCAGCTGATTTAGCCTTTCGGCAATTTGCTGCAACTCGTGAGCAAGTTGGGCACTGTTAGTTTTAGCCGGCTGGGCTTTGCCGGTGCGGAGTTGTTCCAGGAGAGAATGGGCAAGCTGGTTAACATTTTCGCGGTCAAATTGCTCGAGCAATTTAGCCAGACTTTCTGCCACGGCCGGTTCGGAGAGCTCCTGGTTGAGTTTATTAAGTTCCCTTTGCAGACTATCCAACCCGGTGTTGATTTTCTCTTGCCTTTCGGCAAGGGATTCCGCTTGGGTGCCGGCAAGGGACCGGGTTAATTCTTCCTGCTGGCGGGCAAGTTCCGATGCTTGGCGTGCCAGCGCTTCCAGCCGGATTTCCTCCATAATCCGGTTCAAAATTTTTAGCGCCTGCTCCAGCGCCCTTTTTAACTCCGCCTGCTCGGTTTGAAACTGTTGCAGCAGCTGCTGATAATTACCGTCCTGCCGGGCAAGTTTCTCAGCGAGTTTTTTCAACTCCGCCTGAAGATTTTCCGGTATTAATCGGGAAAGCAACTCCTGCAACTGGTTCAATTGTTCGAGAGTGGACTCGTCCCAGTTCATTCCGGAAAGCAGTTCGCTTTTCGTGCGCGCAATTTCTGCCTGGAGGCGGTCAATCCTCGTAAGCAGGTTTTTCTGCTCGCCGATAATGCTGGCGAGCCGCTTTTCTTCCTCCCAGGAAAGCTCGCGGCTTTTTTTCTGTTCTTCGCTTATTCGGTTGAGTTCGGTGGCGAGTTTTTCCTGTTCGGATTTCAGCGGTGTCAACTGGTCAATGGTGGTTTCGGTTTGTTTGACCGCCTGCTGGTAGATTTCGGTCATCGTTGGGAACCGGATGGTGAAGATTTCGCTGCGGCTGCTCTTGGGACCGGAAAATTCGTCGTTGTCTACTGCCCGGACATAATAGTGCAACTCGTCACCGGGCAGTAGATTAAAGCGGGCGAGGTCCCAGAGGTAAAAACTGGTATCTTCGCGCTGGTGAGCAAGGCGCCGGATGCAGAGCGCATGGTCAATGGTGTCTTGCCCGTAATGAAGCCAGATCGCGGTTAAGCCGAAATCGTCAAGCGTGTTGACCCCGAGCATAACCTGCATGTTTAGTGGCAAATCAATGTCCCGTCCCGGGAGAAACAGGTTAACGAAAGGTGGTTCGTCGCGCCGGACGCGCAGATAAAACCGGGCAACCGGCACCTGCTGGTTTGCGGTGCCGGCAAGTTCAATTAAGCCCTCAGCATCCTGCCGGACAATGAAGCTGGTGGTGAACTCTTCGGGCTGGTTCGGATTAATTAAAAGACGGATGGTATCAGTCCCCAGGTATAATCGCCCGGTAGTTACCGGTCCGCTTGCTTTTCCGGATACTTCCAGCCGGGTGCCGGTGAGCAGATTGATGTCCGGACCGGTGAGTTGAAAAGGTTTCAGTCGAGTATAGGCGGGCGGATAAGCGGTAAATGTCAGAGTGGGTAATGTCAACGGTGTGGAGACCCGGATTGTGAACCAGTCCGAGGTGCAGCTGAGGAGCCGAAACCGGTAAGAGAGTCCGGTTTTAACGGTCAGCGGAAAATCGGCGCGACTGGATATCAGTTTAAGACGCCGGGTTTGGGTTCGCCGGGCATCGGGTGCGGGTGCCAGTTCTAAGACCAGAGCGTCAAAAATCCCCCCTGGTTCAACCCCACAACTGAGCGTCAATTTTTCCCCGGCAAGTACATCCGTATCACCGGGTGCGACCAAAAATCGGATTTTAACCTTCTTTTGGTAAAAGCCATTGATCAGTCCTAATTTTGCACGTAACCCGCCCATGCCCAGGAAACCGCCGAGGATAGCGAGGCTGAGTAGCGCAAAACTTACTGACCACCACACCCGTTGCCTCGGAATGACCGAATTGAGATTCAGCGGTCGCGCACTGGCGGTGACCGCTTCGACCGCGGCATCCCGTAGTTCAAGCGAATAACCTTCGGCGCCGGACTGATAGGCGAGCAGTTCCAATGCCGATACCAGTTTGCCTTTTAATTCTGAAAATCGTTTTTCAATACGGTAGCCGATTGATTTTAAACTGGTGTCACCCAGCCAGCGCCGGGCAAGGATGGCAACTGGCACCAGCACCCCGGTTAGGATCCAGCCGGAGAGAAAAAATAAACTGATAAAAAAGGTCAGCAGTGCGGAAAGGCCAATTCCTACAAATAGCAGTGCGACGATTGTGCGGGCAATCGTTTGCGACCGAATTACGGTGAGACGCCGGATTAACTCCTGCTTACCATTTGTCATATAAAATATTACCAGCGGTTAAGGCTAAAGGCAATTAGAATCAATAAATTTGTGCTCAGCACCCGGATGTTTTTCCGGTCAGATGTCAATGTTGCCTTCAATCCGCAACCGCGTTAAAATTTCTTGTGAATAGGCCAGCCCGTCAGATTACCCTTGAGCGCCGCGTTACAGTTGCCGGGATGCTCATAAATATCCTGTTAGTTGCCGGTAAATTGGGCGCGGGGATAGCCGGTCGGTCGAGCGCAATAATTGCCGACGGTCTGCACAGCCTATCCGACCTGGCAAGTGATATTATGGTGCTGTGGGGTATTCGGGCAGCCAAACAGCCACCAGATGAAGACCATCACTATGGTCATTTTCGCTATGAGTCCATCACTGCCCTGCTGGTAGGTATAATGCTCATCGCGGCGGCAATTTTAATTGCTGGTGAGGCAATTTTAACCATCAGTCAGCGGCACGGCGGATTGCGTAACTGGTCGCCATTGTATATGGCAATCAGTTCAATCCTGCTAAAGGAACTACTTTACTGGTGGACCAGGGCGGTGGGCAAAAGATTTAATAATCCGGCAATTATTGCCAATGCCTGGCACCACCGCTCAGATGCTTTTTCTTCAATTGCCGCGGCAGCGGGGATTGCCGGTGCCCTGTTCGGAGGTGAGCGCTGGTCTTTTCTTGACCATCTGACCGCGGTTTTGCTCTCGGCATTCCTGATTTACATCGGGTTCCGGATTGTCCGGGATGCCTGGTACAAACTGAGCGACCAGGCGCCAGCGTCGGCGACACAAAAAGAGTTGAAAATGGTGATTGAAGGCATTCCCGGAGTAAAGGGCTTTCATAGTTTTCGTGCCCGGCATTCGGGTGCGGGGCGTTTGATTGAAATGGATGTGCACATTGAAGTTGACCCGAAGATTACGGTTCAGGAGGCACATACAATAGCCAGCCGGGTAGAAGATGAAATCCGGCGAGTTAATCCAGATGTCAATGGAATTATTGTCCATATTGAGCCCCAGAATCAAGATGGGGTAGCGAACTGATTTTTTGTTTACCAGCGGTGAGATACAGTTTAGGCAAGTTCTGCCGGAGGCGGTGGGCACTGACAAAAGGTGAGGTGGTTTTTGTTTCTTGATTTTTTGGGTTGGTTATTTAATCTTGATTAATATGGACGAGACAAAATTTCTGGATTTGTGCCGGCAACGGCGCTCGGTCCGGCGGTTCAGTGACCAACAGGTAGCGAGAGAAAAATTGCTTTATGCTCTGGAGGCGGCACGGCTGGCGCCTTCGGCGGATAATGGTCAACCCTGGCGGTTTGTGGTCTTTGATGACCCGGACCAGAAGAGGTCGCTGGCAGAGGCGGTTTTTAAAGGGGTATTTGCGGCGTCTCGCCATTTTGCCCGAGCGCCGGTGATTGTTGCCCTGCTAATTAAGGAGAATGTATTAATTAACAGGCTGGGCGGTGGAGTTGCCGGGAATCAGTTTCAATTAATTGATGCGGGAATCGCGGGCGAGCATTTTGTGCTGGCGTGTACCGAGCAGGGGCTGGGGACCTGCTGGATTGGCTGGTTTGATTCCCGGGCGCTCCTGCGTCATCTTAAACTGGGCCGGGGTTACCGGGCGATTGCTCTTTTTGCCGTGGGTTATCCGGCAGAAGAACAGGTGCGGAGCGAACCACGGCGTAAGCCGCTGGCTGAGGTTGCCTTTTTTAATACTCCGCCGAAATAATAGATGCAATTAATTTATTAGCAATTGGAGGTGGCTATGAAGGGAAAGAAGGTTCTGGTACTGGAAGGAAGTCCGCGCCGGGGGAACACCGCCTTGGTAACGGACTGGGTGCTGGCAGGTCTGGGCAGTCGGGGAATTCAGGTGAAGCGCATTCGGGTGTGCGATTTGAATATTCTGGGTTGTCAGGAATGTTTTGGTTGCGCGGAACAAAAGTCGGCTGGCTGTCAGCAGGATGATGATATGCTGGGAATTTACGATTTGATGGTTGACAGTGACCTGACCATCTGGACCAGTCCAGTTTTCTGCTGGGGGGTGACCAGTCAATTAAAGGCGGTGGTTGACCGGTGTTTTGCGCTGCTGAATGGTGAAAATCTATTAAATGGCTCTAAATGGGCGGTGATTCTGACGGCTGGGGGTGACCATTATGATGGTGCGGACCTGGCGGTGGCGATGTTTCGGCGGCTGGCAGAGTTTGGGAAAGTTGATTATCTGGGTCAACTGGTTATTGCCAACTGTCCGCAGCCACCGGTGCTGAGGCGTCAAGAACGAATTATCGCGGATGCCCGGCGGTTTGGAAAGGAGTTGCGCCGGCAGATTTTCGGCTAAAGGGTGCGGATTTTAGGTCTGCTAATTTCTCTGGTTACAACACTTACCTCTGCCCGGACCGGGGCGATCAACGGGGTTGTCAAGGATAAGTCAACCGGCGAACCTTTAAGTTATGCGAATGTTGAACTCAAGGGGAGTGGTTTAGGGGCAAGTACTAATGCTCGGGGCTATTTTTATATCGGCGGAGTGGCACCGGGCAATTATGAACTGGTGGTTTCATATATCGGGTTCAGTCCATTCAGCCGACGAATTGCAGTTCAGGAAAACGGATTGACCACGGTAAATATTGAACTTATTCCGGAGCCGGTGCAACTGGGTGAGGTGCAGGTAAGTGCGGAGCGGGCGCGGTTTGAACGCGAGGTTCAGATTTCGGCGCAGCGGCTGGATACCCGTCAGCTGGTGCAAATGCCAAAACTGGGTGGAGAGGCGGATCTGATTCGCGGAATTCAACTTTTACCCGGCGTAATTACAGTTTCGGATTTTTCCAATAAGCTATACATCCGTGGCGGCTCGCCGGACCAGAATCTAATACTTCTGGACGGGATAACGGTTTATAATCCTTCGCATCTGTTTGGAATTTTTTCACCTTTTATCTCTGAAGCGGTAAGTGATGTGACATTGCTGGCAGGTGGCTTTCCCGCACAGTTCGGTTCCCGGTTGAGTTCAGTGCTGGCGGTAAGTACCCGGGAAGGTAATTCCCGCCGTTATACCGGTGAGGGGGCGATTTCAACCATTGCGGCAAAAGGGCTTGCAGAAGGACCAATTCCCGGGGGCTCGTTTCTCGTAGCCGGTCGGCGGACCTATCTGCCTGATGTGCTGCTCAAACTGTTCGGCGTACCCGGGCTGAACTATTACTTCTACGACCTGATGGGCAAAATTAATTACCATTTAAACAGTGCCCATCGGTTAAGCCTGTCCGGGCTCGGGGCAGAAGATGTGCTTTCATTTTGGGACCCAGAAAATCCGGCTGGATTCAAGACCCGAATGGCCTGGGGGAACCGGGGTGTTTCCGTGCGCCTGAGCAGTATTTATAATCCAGTTTTTTATGGAGAGTTGCTGGGGGCGTGGAGCAACTTTTTTTCGGGGTTCAATGTGAAGTTTGAAGGGGTGCAGGACCTGGTGATGAAAGGTGATTTGGCTACCTGGAATTTGAAGGGTGATTTCACCTGGTATCCCCATGACCGGCATACCGTCGGGCTGGGAATGGATTTTCAGGATAATCAGCTGGGGCTACGAGTGGATTTTGATAGCGTGCGGTTTGATGCCCGGGATACGATTGTGCCGCTTGCGGTTTATCTGGATGACAAATGGGAGGTTATCTCCAGGCGGCTATTTATCCGCCCCGGGTTGCGACTGGCATGGTATTCCAAGGGTAACCGGCTCGAGCCCGAACCAAGACTGGGGTTTAAGTTAATGCTCAAAAAGAATACTGCGGTTAATCTGGCGCTGGGCAGATTTACCCAGCCACTGGTAACTTTGAATTCAACTGAAGCGATTTTCTCAATTTATGATGTCTGGGTACCGGTGGATTCCAGACGAAAGATTCCCAGTGCCTGGCATTACATTGCCGGTGTTGAACACCTGTTTAACGATGAAGTGACTGCCCAGATTGAAGGCTATTACAAGGATTACCAGCATCTGCTTGAAACCCGTTACGGTGAATTTTTCACCCCGCCCGACTCCTTGCTTGACGCTCAGGGGTTTTCTTACGGCCTGGAGGTGCTGGTGCGAAAAAATGCGGGTCGGATAAATGGCTGGCTGGCATATTCTTTTATGTGGACCGAGCGAACTGTTGCCGGAGAGACCTATCATCCCCATTATGACCGGCGGCATAATATCAATCTGGTGGTAAATCTGCCGGCGCTACTACTGGGGTTTGACTTTAACTGGCGCTGGACTTTAGGAACCGGTTTGCCCTATACCGGAATTAGTGGCTATTACCACCGGATTGTCGAGCGACCCGGTGGCAAAACCGAAGAAGGGGTGGAGTTCGTTTACGGAGACCGGGACGCATTCCGCTACCCGGTATATCACCGTCTGGATTTGGGTTTAAGTAAAAATGGGAAAGTTGGCAAGTTTGAGTTCGGGGTTTTTCTGGATGTGATTAACTTATACAATGCGAAAAATGTCCTTCTGTATTACTGGGAGCTCGGTCCGGACAACAAAATTACCCGGCATCAGGTGAATATGCTGCCAATTTTGCCCGCGCTCGGGGTCAGGGTGAGGTTCTGATGAATTACCGGTGGTTATTATTCGGGCTGCTCTACTTGTTCATTGGGTGCGAGTTGACACCAAAACAGCCATTTCAGCCGCAACTGGTTGTGCACTGTTTGCTACACACAAATGAAAATCAGGTACAGGCAAGGGTTAACCGCTCGTATAAACTTGAGGAAGATTATCAACCGATTTTTCCCGGGGTTGAACTGCAAATTGCCGGTCCGGATGGGGTGGTTGATTTTCAATATGTAGCAGGTGACAGTTACAGGACGGTTCAGCCGGTGCAGATTAATGAACAGGATACCTGGTTTTTGCAGGCGGTAAAATTGGGTTTTGATACAGTGCAGGCAAAAACGGTAATTGCGGGCGGTTTTGAGATTTTGTCCCCGTTGCCCGGAGATACGGTTTCCTCCCGGGATTCAATGGTCTGGACACGAAGCCGGGGAAGTAAGGGATATTATCTTTCATTCCGGCGAATTGACCTTCAGGACACATTCTACCTTGATGCGCTTATCCCGAACGACTCATTTGACCTCAGTTACGACTCCTTGCGGGTTCGGATTCCAAATATGCTGTTTCTGATTCTTGTGGCACCTCCACCGGAGTCGGCGCCAAAACTCTGCACCCTGCGGGTCTGGGCGCTGGACACGAATTACTACGACTGGGTTCGGGGTGCTGCCGGTGGGGGCAGTGTAAGGTTAAATCATCTGAATGGCGGTCTTGGTGTTTTTGGTTCAGCAGTGGAAAGGACGGTACCGGTCTGGGTTCGGGCTGACAGCGGACCGGCACGGCGAACTACCAATTGGGATATCCAACCGTTTGGCTACCGGCACAGAAATTAGATTGTTTCCCCAATAAAAAATTGGCTCTAAACCTCTTGACTTTGCGCAAAATGGTGGTTATGATAAATCGTTATGCCAAAAACTTATAGTGAACTGGAAAACTGGATAGTGTCCGAAGTTCATCCAACACTTTCCAACAGTGTGGAGCAGACCTATGAGCGGTTGGAACGGGTGCGAACAAAAATGCCGGGAATTGATGTTCCGCAGGACCTAACTAATGAAGAGCATTTTATTGAAGAGGCGATTATTCAGGACCTGCTTGTCCATCTTTATGGTTGCGAGCGGGTACTGGATGTTGGCTGCGGTGACGGCTGGCCCGGGCTGCGACTTGCCCGTTATCTCCCTTCGGTCACCGGAATTGATGCCTCGGTTCGGCGCACCACGGTTGCCGCGGAAAATGCCCGACGCCTGGGTTTGAAGAATGTGACGATTAGTCAGATGTCGGTTATCGAGCTGGATTTTGACAACGACTCCTTTGACGGGGTGGTGGTGGTTAATGCGCTGGAACAGACCACTGACCCCTATCAGGCGTTGCGTGAGATTTTTCGGGTCCTCAAACCGGGTGGTCGGGTCAGAATTTATTTTGAAGCCAGTGAGGATACTGAGAAGGGGACAAGCGAGCGGATTTTTACCACCGAAACTGAACGGTCACTTGGTTATCATTATGTGCTAAAACATCACCGTCCTCCCTGGGAACGAAATTACCTGATTGAGTTTGCCCCGACTCCGGAAATGAAAGAGGAGTTTCGGCGGTTAAACGAATTAATTAAGAGAATTGGAGAAGTCCCAACCCAGGCATCCGAAATCGGGATTAATTTTATAAAGCAGAATCGAGCGAACATCAAGGGCAGCAGCTGGTATGAAATTGAGCATTTTACAAGTGAAACGATGCGGGATACTCTGGAAGAGGTCGGTTTCAGCAAAGCACAGATAATTTATTCTGCGGGCACCTTTGCCCGGCGGTTACTGCCCAATATCTCCGGACAGGGGTTTTCGTCCGGACAGTTGCAGGCAATCTGTCAGGGGCTGGCAGTGCTGAGCCGGAACATTTTTGCCCCGCCGGCATCGGGTGAGCCAGTTACCGCAATTAAACCGGAAAGGGGATGAAATGAAGAGAATAAGGTTTTCGGGTGTTATCATAAATGCCCTCGGACCGGCACTCGGGTTGATGATACTATTATTTTTTGCCTGTCGGTCAAAACCAGCAGGCCGGCCGCTGGGTTCCACATATGCGGAATTGAGCAAACCCGAAATCTGGAAAATTCCGGGACGGAGTGCAGCGCAACTTGCCGGATTGAAGTCCGGTGATGTAATTATCTCTTATAACGAAGAGCCGGTTGCCAGTATAACCGAGTTCTATCAACTGGAAAATGAGGTGGTCGGTGCTGGGGGAAGGGATTCGGTAAAACTGACGGTGTTGCGCGATGAGCAGGAATTAAGTTTGCAGGTGCCACCGGTGCGGCTCGGTTTCATTCCAAAATCAGGAATGTATGCCAGCAGCCTGGCAAAGGCGCTGGACGATATAATTCAGCACTACGGTCAGCCTGGAATTTACGATTGGCTTGCAGCCTTGAGTGGTGGATCATTTAGTCTGATGCTGGATGAGGATAACTGCTATTCCTGGGGCACCGATGGGTTAACTGAAGACTATCTGACGACGGTGGGAAAATTCACCGGTCTGTCGTTCCGATTACGATATCATCAGGCTGATAGTGTAGCCCCGGTCCAGCCAGGTGCAGATTCGGTTAAGGGTGCGGACCCGGGTCTCCTGTCAATTCGGGAAGGTCTGGCTCACAACCAGAATCTACTGGTTTACGGCAGATGGGGAAATCAGCCGTTTTACCTCTGGGGGGTGGTGAGCCGAATTGACGCTGATGATTCCACAATTTACGGTTACACGCTGGACTACGGTCAGGAACAGGCACTGCACACCGGGGTTGTCCGGGTTTATGAAGTTGATTTCCGGGGTGCGGTTAAACCGGACCCAGTACAGATGACGAGTACGATCCTGGAGCAGGCACTGGAACTGGGGTTGCGGTCAAGTGATACGGGCTGGCATTCCGGACTGGAGGCTTACGACATCCTTCAGAAAAAATTTGAGCAGTTCCCGGTTTGTTTGCAGGGCATAGATGTTAGTAACGACTGTTTTTACCGGCTGGTCTGGCGGTTGGTTGCCAGCAAAGAAAGTGCCAACCGGTTTTTTGCAGAAATGAAGGAGGCGCTACCTGAACAGGCAGATTTGTTTGATGAGGTGATGGGCAGAAACCGGGCAATTATCGGTAAACTGGAAGGGATTGCGGCTGCCGGACTGAGACTGGATTCACCGGCAAATCAGCAAAAGGCGGCGCGAGTGCTTGCCGAGATTCAGGAGATTGAGAACGACCTTTTAGGATTTTACGAGGAGATAATTGGCGAACTGTAATCAGGGGCCCTCATCGTAAATATCATCGTAACCATCGCCCCAGTCGTGCAGGAAATTTTGCTGACGCAACTGGTCCGGCTCAAGCGGGCTATTGAATAGTGCAATGCAGTATTTTGCCGAATAGGCAATTTCGTTATTGATAATCTGCGGTGCACAGGTGCGAACAATCACCTCCGCAGTTGCACCTCCGCCCGAACCGAAAAAAATCTGACAGTGGTCAAGTTTACTACCAGTGCCGGTTAGCGGTGCAAATTCAATCGCCCGCCAGGAGCCCGGCTGGGTGGTATCGCCAATAAACCGGATTGATTCCGGGATACCGGTAGCAATCAGCTTGCCCGGACCGAGTTCCCCAATTCGGAGCCCACAGTTGGGAGCAAACTGAATCTTAACTCCGGAATTGAGATAAAGCGTCGGGGCAAATGGTGACCCTACATCAACACTGCCATTTATCCGGAAGGGAGCGCCCTGGTCATGCCAGACCGCATCCTGAGTAATTACGCCACCGGTAACATCAATGTAATTCTGGATATTGCCGCCCAGCCAGTTTTGCTGCCCCAGGGTTCCTACCGATGGCGCTTCAATATGCAGGGGATAAGTTGCACAGTCGGTGATGGTGTTGTATTCAAACTGTCCGAATCCGGTGCCGATACAGTAGATGCCAGCACTGGCACTATACTGAATTCGGGTGCCGGTGATTTTTATGGGAACATAATTGAGAATAGCAGCTACACCATCATTTCCTGCCCGGTCAATCAGGCAGTTTTTTAAGAGGGTGCGTTCGGCCACGGTGTTGTTCCAGAATTCAATCCCTGGCCAGTGGTTATGGGCAACACCGGTAAAGACAATCTGACCATAACTCCCATCGGCGAACAGGGCACCGGGTTTGCCGACGCCGACCCGCAGTTTTGCCGAATCGGTAAAAAGCAGTGAGCAGCCCGGACTGATGGTGAGAACCGGATAGGAGTCACTGGCGACTGTGATTGAACCGGTAATGAGATAGGGGATTTCAGAATTGGGCCAGGTGGTTGAGCGTTCAACTGTGCCGGCAATAATTTTAATCCGGTCAAGTCCGTTGCCGGTCAATTGATTGCCGGTCCCGATTGAACCGATGCTCTGGGGATGAATGAGCAATGGCACTTCGGTGCAACCGGTAACGATGTTGTTACGGAAGATGGTAAAACCGCCGCTAATGGTGCTGATGCCCGCACCGCGGCTGTGCTGAAGCCGACAATTTTCCAGTCCCAGCCAGCCATTGTTAATTGACAGCAAAGCGTTGCTTGTGCCACCGAATTCAATCACACAGTTGCGGAGGATACAGTGAGCCGGGTCAGTATAACGGTTGAATTCAATTGTCTGCCAGGGGTTGAGCGTATCCTGAGCGGTGAATCGGATGGGCAGCGTGTCGCTGCCCTGTGCCTGGATACCGGCAGGTGCAAAATTACCAACGGTAATGCGGGCAGATGGTCCAAGAAGCACGATCACGCCCGGTTCCACTGTCACCAGCGCCTCAATCCGGAGTGTGCCATTAACATAATGAGGATTGCCGGCAGCGGTCCAGGTTTCGGCGGTGCTGATTGTTCCCTGATGATAGGTGCCAGGAAGGGGAAAGGTGATGAACTCAACGTTTGGTGAACTATCACAGTTGCCAGCACGGTCAAAGGCAACCGCCTGGAATGTATGGACTGACCCAGCCGGATAAAGGCTGGCGGTAAATGGACATTCAAAAAGGCTATCCGCACTCAGGGAATCAACGCCGACGAGGGAGTCATCAACCAGAAACTGAACCTGCTGGACCTGTTGATTATCAGTGGCAAATACCTGAAGGTTGCTGGTGCCGGCAACGGTATCACCATCAGCCGGGAAAAGGATGTGGACCCGGGGAGGGAGCGTGTCGGGACCGGGACAGGCGAAGAACAGAATGGTAAAAATAAAAAGCCAGAATTTTCTTACCATAATTTACCGAAGGAGTCAAAAACCCAGCCAGCATTATCCGCTTTCAAATAGATTTCCAGACTGCGGCTCCGGCCAAGCGCTCTTTTGCCTGGTTGGGCAACCGGATAAAAGTCAATAGTTACCAGCGCAATTGGACCGAAGATACGGATTTGCTCAACCTGGCAATAGTAGGGAATTGAACGGGGCAGGCGCAATTTTCTATCCTGTTCCGGAGCGAGCCAGACCACCGGTTGTTGTTTTAGAAAGCCGGTTGATTCAGCCGGAAAGAAGGGTTGAAATACAAAGATGGTGTCCGGGAGCGGGATCTGGTGGAGGTGGACCTTTTTCAGCCCCTCATTGGTGAAAACATAGTTAAGGGCAGCCAGTGCCGCCTTTTCCATTGCCGGTGTGTCCTGGGTGCCGAATTGAAAGGACTGGTTCAAGATATTGGAAATCCAGACCAGTTGCCAGCCGGAGTCGGAGAAGAGCCAGTTCTGATAAAGGTAGCGATATTCCTTTTCACCATAAAAAAACAGAAAGGTAGAAATATGACCTCCTCGGCCCTTGGTATCAATAACCCGGGATTGAATTCGGGCGATGGTTCGGTTGTTTTGCCAGGCACGGACTGCGGAGTCAAACCGATTAAACGGAATTTCCCGACGAAATGCCGGGACAAACAGGTCGTAGATGGTGCGGGTATCGTTGTTCATCAGGGCAGTGGTGACCTGCTGACTCCGCAGGTTTAATTGATGCTCCGGTTTCGGCTCGGTTGCCCCAGAAACAGCAACTATCAAAAATAGCAAATAGATTCTCAGCAACGGGCCCGACCAGATTTGAACTGGCGATCTTCGCCGTGACAGGGCGACGTGTTAACCAGGCTACACTACGGGCCCGATAATTAATGATATAAATTTATTACCGGTTGTCAAATTGAAAAGAGTTTAATTGACACAGATGTCCGGTTCAATATAATTGAGCAGAGCAAACAGGAGGCATAATTGGACCGGGAAACAGCCTGGAAATTGATAACAAGTTCGGTTAGCAATCAGAATTTGATTAAACATATGCTTGCGACCGAAGCCTGTCTGCGCGCCCTGGCACGCAGGCTCGGACAGGATGAGGAAAAATGGGGGCTTGCTGGTCTGGTTCACGACCTTGACTATGAACAGACCAAGGACGACCCGACCAGCCATGCAATGGTGGCAGCCCAGCTCCTTGCCAATCACAATGTTGACCCGGAAGTGGTGCAGGCAGTTAAGGCACATTCGGGCAATGTACCGGCAGTTTCGCTGCTGGACAAAGCGATTGTTGCTGCTGACCCGGTTACCGGTCTGATTGTGGCGGCAGCGCTGATGCATCCCACCAAAAAACTAGCGAATGTGGATACCGATTTTATCCTGCGCCGGTTCAAAGACAAACGGTTTGCGGCTGGTGCTAACCGTGAGCAGATTCAGCGCTGTTCTGAACTTGGTCTCTCCCTGGATGAATTTATCACCATCTGTTTGAAGGCGATGCAGTGCATTGCCGGTCAGCTCGGACTTTAATATGTCCGCTCCGGCGCTCACCTTTCAGGAACTGATACTGAAACTCCAGAGTTATTGGGCAGAGCAGGGGTGTGCGGTTCTTTCGCCTTACAACTCGGAGGTGGGTGCGGGCACCTTCAATCCGGCAACCTTTTTGCGGGTTCTGGATTCCAAGCCCTGGAATGTGGTTTACTGTGAACCTTCCAAAAGGCCGCGCGATGGCAGATACGCCCAGAATCCGCTTCGGGTTCAGCAATTCTGGCAGTTGCAGGTGATTTTAAAACCGGCACCGGACGATGTTCAGAACCGTTATCTCAAAAGCCTGGAGGCAATCGGTATTGACTTAAAGAAAAATGACATTCGATTTACTGAAGACGATTGGGAATCACCAACCCTTGGTGCCTGGGGTTTAGGCTGGCAGGTAGAACTTAACGGGATTGAAATTACCCAGTTCACCTATTTTCAGCAGTGCGGCTCAATTGACCTCAAGGTAATACCGGTGGAAATTACCTATGGTCTGGAGCGAATTGCGATGTTCATTCAGGATGTCCATTCCATATTTGAGGTCCGCTGGAATGACCAGTTAACCTGGGGTGATGTCTACCGGCAGAATGAAGAGGAGTTCTCCCGTTATAACTTTGAGGAGGCGGATGTGGAACTACACCGCCTGCTCTTTGACCGGTTTGAGGCTGAGGCGCAACGGTTGCTCAAACTCGGGCTGGTTTATCCGGGTTATGACTGCGTAATCAAGTGCTCCCATTTCTTTAATATGCTGGAAGCCCGGGGCGCAATCAGTGTCTCCGAACGGCAGAACTACATTGCCCGGGTTCGGCGTCTTGCCCGGCTTGCCGCAATTGCCTACCTGAAGAAGGTAGAGCCCGAATCCAAGAACAGTTAAATTCAGGTTAACACCTTTAGCTAAACAAATTTTATTTCGAGGCGGTGCGTCAAGGGTTGAGTTATAAAGGTTATTTTTTCAGAAACAAATAAAAATGGTGTCGGGAGCAGGGAAACAAGGGGGTTTTTTGGTGGGTTGGGAAGGAGGGATACCTGCTCCCGACAAAATCTTCAAATTCCAGATTGTCTACCTGTTATTCAGGTTCAATTACTAACTCCCTGTTTTCAACTTTTATTGCGACCTTTTGCGGTCGCTTCTCCAGAATCAACCGGGCGAGTTGATTCTCAATTCGTTGCTGAATAACCCGTTTCAGCGGCCGTGCCCCGAATTCCGGGTCATAGCCTTCCTGGGCGAGCATATCCTCAACACCCGGATAAATTATAACATCAATTCCCTGTTCTGTCAACTGATTTTTTAGCCGGCTGAGTTGCAGGTCCACAATCTTGCGGATGTGTTCCCGGGTCAGCGGTTCAAAGATGATGATTTCATCCACCCGGTTCAGGAATTCAGGACGGAAATGCCGGCGCAGCAGGCTGAGCAATTCATCCTGGTCAAATCTACCGGCTCGTGCCATTTCGGTGCCGAGATTTGAGGTCATTATTACCACGGTGTTCCGGAAATCCACCACTCTGCCATGGCCATCGGTCAACCGGCCATCGTCCAGAATCTGGAGCAGAATATTGAAAACATCCGGATGCGCCTTTTCAATCTCGTCCAGCAGAATCACCCGATAAGGCCGACGTCGGACCGCCTCGGTGAGCTGACCGCCTTCTTCAAAACCAACATAGCCCGGTGGTGCGCCAATCAACCTGGAGACGGTATGCTTTTCCATATATTCCGACATATCCAGCCGAACCATTGCATCTTCACTATCAAAAAGCACCTGGGCAAGTGTCTTTGCCAGTTCGGTTTTACCGACACCGGTCGGACCCAGAAAGATAAAGGAGCCGATGGGCTTTTTGCGTTCGGCAATTCCGGCACGGGCGCGACGGATAGCATTGGCAACTGCGGCAACCGCCCGATCCTGATTTACCACCCGGTGGTGAATTTCATCCTCAAGGCGGAGCAGTTTTTCTCGCTCCGATTCGAGCAGATTTTTCACCGGGATGCCGGTCCATTTTGAAACCACCTCGGCAATGTCCTCCTCAGTTACCTCCTCGCGCAGCAGCCGGTGATTTCTGCCAGTTTTGTCCAGTTCGGCAAGCTCCTTTTTCAATTGTAGTAATTTTCCGTATTCCAGCTCTGCTGCCCGGTTCAGGTCGTATTTCCGTTTTGCCACCTCAATCTCGTGCTGGACCTTTTCAATCTCCTCCTTCAACTGGCGCCGTTTTTCCACGACCTTGCGTTCCGCTTCCCACTGAGCGGTCAGCCGTGCCTGCTCCTCTTTCAGATTGGCAATCTCCTTTTCAATTTCCGCCAGTCGTTCCTGTGCCGCCTCGTCCACTTCGCGTTTCAGCGAAAGTTTTTCCATTTCCAGTTGCAGAATTTTCCGGTCAATGTCGTCCAGTTCTACCGGTTTGGAGGTAATCTCCATCTTCAGTTTTGCCGCGGCTTCGTCCACCAGGTCAATTGCCTTGTCCGGCAGAAACCGGTCCGAAATATAACGGCTGGAAAGCACCGCCGCTGCAACCAGTGCCGAATCGGCAATTCGCACCCCGTGATGCACCTCATAGCGTTCCTTTAATCCGCGCAGAATCGAGATTGTTTCCTCGACACTCGGCTGGTCAACAAACACCGGCTGAAACCGCCGTTCCAATGCCTTATCCTTTTCAATATACTCACGATATTCGTCCAGGGTGGTAGCGCCGATACAGCGGAGTTCACCCCGGGCAAGCATCGGTTTCAAAAGGTTGCCGGCATCAATTGCGCCCTCAGCCTTGCCGGCGCCGACAATCAGATGCAGTTCATCAATAAAAAGAATAATTTTACCTTCGGATGCAGCAACCTCCTTGAGCACCGCCTTGAGCCGGCTTTCAAACTCACCCCGATACTTGGTGCCGGCAATTAGTGCCCCCAGGTCCAGGGCAATCAGCCGTCGGTCCTTCAGACTCTCGGGCACATCCCCCTTAACGATTCGCTGGGCAAGTCCTTCAACAATCGCGGTTTTCCCAACCCCGGCTTCACCAATCAGCACCGGGTTATTCTTAGTTCGGCGAGAAAGCACCTGCATCACCCGTCGGATTTCCTCATCCCTGCCAATGACCGGGTCCAGTTTACCCTCACGGGCAAGCCGGGTCAGGTCCCGACCAAACTTTTCCAATGGCTGGTAACGGTCTTCAGCGCTCTGGTCGGTCACGCGCTGGGTGCCACGCAGCTCCTTCAGTGCGGACAGCACCCGGCTTCGTTCAACCCCGAAATTCTGAAAGATCCGGGCAACTGCGCCATCACGCAGATTCAATAACCCGAGCAAAAGATGCTCGGTGGAGATGAACTCATCTTTAAACCGGCGTGCCTCCTCTTCCGCATCGGCAAGCACCTGCTGTGCCCGGTTAGAAAGGTAAACCTGTCCACTACCCGAAACCCTGGGCCGGTCTTTTAAAGCGGTTTCAATATGCTGATGCAGATACTCAGGTTTAACTCCAATACGGCGCAACATCTCAGGCACCAGTCCCTCATCCTGCTGCAAAAGTGCAAACAGGATATGCTCAGCATCCAGTTCTGGATGGGATAAACGTTGAGCCAGAGACTGGGCTTCATAAAGCGCACTCTGCGCCTTTTCGGTAAAACGTTCAATATTCATATTCAGTTATTTAGACTATTTGACTATCAGACAGGATGCAAAAACGGGGCGGGAAAACCCACCCCGGTGCTTTTTAAATCAACCGATGTTTACCGCTGCCCGCTCACTTCCACCGACTGCCGGTTATAGCAAAAGGCAGAGTGGATCGTTCATTTACGCCTTTGCAGTTCCTTTTCCAATAACTCAATACGATGCATAAGTTGCTGAGAATGCTCTTTTTCCTGTTGCAGTTCCTCA